>Ga0255217_1000003_pt1 | contig 235151 bp, 207 predicted proteins | sample Miss_Atlam_RepB__FD_183046 | JGI IMG/M metagenome (GOLD analysis project Ga0255217, IMG submission 183046) | Freshwater microbial communities from Mississippi River, Louisiana, United States - Miss_Atlam_RepB_8d | ecosystem: Environmental > Aquatic > Freshwater > River | place: USA: Louisiana...
GAATGTGCTGAGAAAACCAGACATACCAAGAAAATGGTGGACAGGGAAGGATTCGAACCTTCGTAGACCGAAGCCAGCAGATTTACAGTCTGCCCCCTTTAGCCACTCGGGCACCTGTCCGCGGTTTCACTGCTGTTTTCAAAAATATCAGTCTTGATTTTTACATCTTTAACTGAATTTTTGAGTTAGGGAACAGTAGTTAAACAAAAATGCACACTCGCAAAAATTCGCCTAATTTCAAACTTGCAGAATAAACTGCAAATAAGAAAATGGAGCTGGCAATGGGACTCGAACCCGCAACCTGCTGATTACAAATCAGCTGCTCTACCAATTGAGCTATGCCAGCATAGCCTAAAACAAAACGAAAAATTCAAAGACAAATACTTCGTCAAATTTTAGTAACTTGAAATTTCTACTGGATTGTTTTGGTGCGGTCAAACTCATTTTTAAAGTTTTTTCAAAAATTTAAAAATTAATTCGATCGCCATTAGAATCTGCACAAAAAAGAGTTACTTGAGCTAAATCTTAGTCTTGCTGTTAGCAAAAAAGATTAAATTTCAGCCAAATTATTTTTTTTGGCTCCACTGTCTTTTTGTTTCCGATATTGCAATGGCAGTGGCAACAGAAACATTATATGAAGCATCTGCAGCCAACTGAGGAATAGATACTAATTCATCACACAAACGCTCGGTAGTAACGCGAAGACCTTTATCTTCTGCACCTAAAACCCAAATAACTTTTTCTGGGTATTGTATTTCGTAAATTGATTTTTTTGCTTTGTGAGAAAGACCGTAAACCCAAAAGCCAGCTTCTTTTAAACTCTCAAAAGGCTCTTGGAAGTTATTCATTCGCGCAAGTTCAACGTGCTCAACACCGCCACATGCAACTTTGTGCACTGTTGCCGTCAGCCCTACTGCGCGATCTTGTGGAATAATAATTCCGTTTACACCCATCAACCAACTTGTTCGCATCACAGCTCCCAAATTATGCGGATCTTCAACTCCATCAAGAGCTAAAACTAAACTGTTGGCGTCCCAAGTTGCAACTGTGTAATCAAATGCAGGATTGTAATCAGAAAACAAAACAACACCCTGCTGCGAAGGGCAAAGCTTATTAAGATCAATATCTGAACGCTCTTCGAAACGAATGCCGTGTTCATTTAATAAAGATATAACCTCTTTGATTTCAGGAGTTGCAACAAGATTACGTTGCACAAGCGCTTGCTTAACCGATCCCGGACGAACATGTAAAACTTCTTTAACAGCGTGAGTACCTGTAATTTGTCTCCATGAACGAGAGACAGACATCGACATCTGTAACGATGCCTGTTGCTGACTGCGCGCTCTTTGTTGACCATTATAAACAGCTTTTTTATGCCCATGACCAGATGAAGATTTGTTTGATTTGCCAGATGAACTCTTAGAAAAATTTTGTTTTCGCATTATGGATTGCCTCAAATATCATAAACCCAATTCTTTCAAAATATCGATCATAACTTGTTTGGGATTGGGATTTTCAAAAATGGGTCTACCAATAACTAAGGCCGCTGCGCCAGCATTAATTGCAGATAATGGATTCATTACACGTTTTTGATCATCAACTGATGAAGATTTTGGCCTAATACCCGGAGTCACTTTGTATAAATCAATATCTTTTAATAATTCTAACTCATGTGCAGAACAAACCACACCCGATAAGCCACACTCTTTAACAAGCTTAGCCAGCGAATACACATGGTCAGCAACAGGTTTTTGTTGCATCACTGGAGGATAAGACGATTCATCCCAGCTTGTTAAAATTGTGACAGCCAGAATTTTAAACGGTCTGATCTTATTCAGTTCTTTTTCAAGCTTTGCCAACTCCACGAGCGCTTCACGACCTGACATAGCATGAACAGTTGCTAAAGTAGCACCCGCTTCAAAGGAGGCTTTGATAGCCGCAACCATCGTTGAGGGAATATCAAAATATTTATTATCGACAAACACTGGAGCCACTCTCGCACAGTGTGCAACTAAATCAGCCCCATAACGATAAACTAATCTAGGCCCAAGCTTAATTGCACCAACTAAATCCCCGACCTGATCTAGAATACGATGAACTTCGGATAAAGTATCAACATCGAGTGCTAGAATAATCGGGTTTTTAAGAAGTGCTTTTTCTACCATTTAATATAGGCCTATCTTTTACTTAAAAAATTGATAATTGCCGCAGATACATCTTGTGGTTTTAGTTTTTCAACGGTTTTAGATTTACGATCAACAACTTCAATTTGACCGGCTTCAAAACCTTTTTTGCCAACAACAACGCGCACTGGAAAACCAAGCAAGTCTGCATCTTTGAATTTAACACCAGGTCTTTCATCACGATCATCGATAAAAACCTCGATATTTTGTTTCGCTAAAGAATGAGTTAATTCCATTATAAATGAATTTAAAGTCTCATCTTTGATATCAAGAGCGCAAATATGTACGTGGTACGGAGAGATCTCTTTAGGCCAGATAATACCATCTTGATCATGACTTTGCTCAATAGCTGCTTGCACAGTACGTGTCACGCCAATACCGTAACATCCCATTTCATAAAATTGAGACTTACCGTTTTTATCTAAAAACACACCATTCATTTTTTGCGAGTATTTTTGTCCAAGATAAAAAACATGTCCAACTTCAATTCCACGATATGATTTTAAACGACCATCTGTCGTTTCGGGACAACGATCGCCCTCTTTTGCCATTCTTAAATCGGCCACTAAAGTCACTTGAAAATCTCTGCCGTGATTTACATTTGTATAATGAAAATCATCTTGATTAGCACCAACAATGTAGTTTCTCAAAGGAACAATCCCGTTGTCTGCATAAACAGGTATTTTTAATCCAACAGGCCCACATGACCCAGGCATAGCACCTGTTACTTCTTTAACTTCTTCATCTGTTAACATTAAAGGTGGATTGGTCATTTTCAGTAAATTTTTAACTTTAATTGGATTTACTTCATCAGAACCACGCAAGATGACTGCAAAAGGCTTTAACGATTTATCTTTAGGGTCTTGTCCCTCGTTAGCTGAGAAAAATAATGTCTTAACAAGTTCATGCGCTGGCACACTTGTGAATTTCTCAAGATCCGCAATTGTTTTTTGCCCAGGTGTTGCAAATTTTTCGAGTTCTTTTGGCGTTTGATCTTTGGCAACATAAACTGTCGCATCAATCGCAGGGCAAACTTCAACGTTAGCTGCAAAGTTCGTCTTATCGCTGACTAGCAATGCATCTTCGCCAGCTTCTGCTAAAAGCTGAAACTCATGCGTTTGACTGCCGCCAATATTACCCGCATCAGCTTGAACGATACGATATTGCAAATTAAGACGATCAAAAATACGTTGATAAGCTTTATACATATCATCGTATGCTTTTAATGCACCAGCTTGATCAACATCAAAGCTATAAGCATCTTTCATGACAAATTCACGACCACGCATTAAACCAAATCGTGGTCTAATTTCATCGCGATACTTAGTTTGAATTTGATATATATTCTTAGGCAAATCACGATACGATTTTAAATCGTGGCGTACGAAATCAACAACGGCCTCTTCGTGAGTCGCACCCAAGCAAAAATCATGGTTATTACGATTTTTAAATTTTAAAAGACCTGCACCCATTTCAGACCAACGATTAGTTTCTTCCCATAACTCACGTGGATGAACCATTGGCATCAGAATTTCAATGCCGCTAGCTTTTGCAAGCTCTTCACGAATAAGGTTTTCAAATTTACGAATAGCGCGCAAACCAATTGATCCGTATGTGTACATACCCGGAGCTAATTTTTTTATAAGTCCAGCGCGGATCATTAATTTGTGAGACGGGATCTCCGCATCTGATGGTGCTTCTTTAAGAGTAAACAAGTGTGTTTGTGACCATTTTAAAATGGGTTGCATCATAAATTAACCTCAATTCCATAAGCTTTAATTTTACGGTGTAAATAACTACGCTCAAGACCAATAGCCTCTGCTGTTTTAGAAATATTACCACCGTTTTCTTGGATTTTTTTAATTAAATATTCTTTTTCAAATTCAGCACGAGCATCTCTAAAAGTTGAAATATCAGAGTGTTGTCCTGTTTGGCCTTCTTTTTTTTCTGTAAGACCTGCAAATTTTAAATCATGCACGTCAACATAATCAGATGGTGTTAAAATATAGACTCTTTCGATGAAGTTTTTAAGCTCGCGCACGTTACCCGGCCAAGTGTGTTTCATTAATAGCTTAAGACCTTGCTCTGAAATTGTTTTTCTAAATGAAGCCATCTGTTTTGCACTAATATCGCTAAAGTGGTAAATCAAAGATTGAATGTCCTCTGGACGATTTTTGAGTGGTTCAATATAAATCTCAAAAGCCTCATCTGTTTGTAAATACTGAGCTAGATCTTGGCTGATTTTACCAGTGGATACTAAATCTTGTAGCTTGTATGTCGCCGTCATAAACACACGTGCATGCGATATCATGGCATCACCAGATCCAACACGACTAAACTTTTTTGTTTTCAAATATTGAACAAGTTTCGATTGCATTGTCAGAGGCATTTCTTCAATTTCTTCAATGACAACAGTGCCACCTTCGACAAGTTCAAGCTTACCTTTACGAGTTTTATCGATACCCGGAAGCACACCTTTTTCAATACCGAAAAGTTCAATTTCAATTAAATCTTGAGGGAGAGTAGCGCAATTAACTTCAACTATTGTACGACTCGCCTGAGAACTCATATAATGAATGTTTTGCGAAACCAGTTCGCGACCAGTGCCTGCTTCGCCTGTGATTAAAACCGTTTGCTGAGTCTTTGCAATTGAAGTGATATGCTCACGTATTTTTTGTAAGACTTTTGACTCACCAACGAGCGCGATATTTTTACGTAGTTTATTTAACAGAGCTTGTTTTTCATTTTTCTCAGCTCTGAACTTTAAAACATGATCAATGACTAAGTGTACTTTTTCTAAAGATAGTGGCTTTTCGATAAAATCCCATGCACCTGTTTTTGTGGCCTTAACCGCCGTCTCGATTGTTCCATGCCCTGAGATCATAATAAAGTGCGTATCCGGAAATTGCGGTACAGCTTGAGTTAAAACCTCAAGGCCATCCATTTTAGGCATCCAAATATCTAAAAAACAAACGTGTGGACGAAATTGAGCAAGTGTTAAAAGCCCTGCAGGACCATCACTCGCAACTTGCACCTCATAACCATCATCTCTAAGGCTATCCGCTAAAACTTGGCGAATTGGTGCTTCGTCATCAATAATTAATATTTTCGTTTTTAATTTTTCTTCATGTATTGAAGTTGCTTGATTATTCGACATATAATTTTCCCTAAAAAACTCAAGAATTAATTTATGATGCTCTTATCAAAATAGCAATGCGTGTTGTGGATTTTGGTTCAGTTTATACCGCAGCGCTATCACTGAGCAGTCACATAAAGCGGTAATTCAATCATGATTTTAGTTCCTTGAGGCTCATGCCCCAAAGCTCTGATAATTCCACCATGATCCTCAATAATACTCTTCACAATCGGCAAACCCAACCCAGTGCCTTTTTCTTTTGTTGAAAAGTAAGGCTCAAAGACTCTTTGTCTGTCACGAGCCGGTATTCCAGGCCCATTATCTGTGACAAAAATTCGCGCAACTCGGTGTTGCTCTTGGTACTCAGTTTTGACAATGATTGTTGAAGTACTCTGATTTTCAGTCGCATGTACAGCATTATCGATCAAATTGACAAAAACTCTTTTAAGTTGAGCCGAATCAAATTTAAATTCTGGCAACTGCGGATCTAAATCCAAAATGAACTGCGACGTTGGATGATTTTGTACATACAAATCAACTAATGATTTCAATTCATTATTTAAAAAACCCGGCGATAGTTTTAACTGCGGCATTCGCGCAAATTGTGAAAACTCATTGACCAAATTTCTCATATCATCAACTTGCGACACAATCATTTGTATTGAGTCTTTAAATGCGGGCTCTTGTATTTGATCACCATACTTACGCGATAATCGCTCAGCAGCGAGTTTGATTGGCGTCAATGGGTTTTTAATTTCATGAGCTATGCGCCTTGCAACTTCTGACCATGCTGCTGCTCTTTGTGCATTTACGATTGGAGTCATATCATCAAAAACCATAATACGGCCAATTTCAGCATTAAATTCATTTTTAAGAATAGAAACATGCACAGACAAAGGAATATTTTCTTTTTCTGTTTTTGATTCATTTTGTTTTTCAATCTCAATACGTATTTCTTTTTGCAATGAGGTGAGGCTATTCTCTTGCATTGCTTTAACAAACTGAGTGAATAGTTTATAATTATCAGAGCTTAAAGATTGCTTGATCGGTTTACCAACTGCTGACTGTGGATCAACATTTAATAACTCTCCAGCTCTACGGTTCATTGTTGTCACAACACCACTCATATCAACGGACAAAACACCAGCGCTCACGTTACCAAGAACAATTTCAACATAACGCGTATATTGATTTAAATTTTTGATTGTTTGCTGTAGTTCAATTTCTGACGACGACAAATTTGCAATCATTTGGTTAAAGTGAACAATTAAACTATTGATTTCTTCACTGCCAGATTCAATTTCAAGTTTAGAGTAATCACCGCCTGCAACACGTTTAGTTGCCCTGCCGAGCTGCACTAATGGAATAGATAATTGTTTGGCCAAATGAAAACCAAACCAAACAGCAGCAAACAAAATCACAAGTGACATCACAGTTTGCATAATAAAGTACATTGATTTTAACGGATTTTCGATCAAAGTGTTGGATTGAAACTCTTGATAAGCCCCGACAATATCATCAAATTTAGCACCAGGAGTTAAGTTTAATACTTTTGAAACTACAACTACGCCTTTTGTTTTAACTGGCACCATCATTCGTAACAAGTGAGAATCTGAAAACACTTGAATTGTACTCGCCTGACTTTTTTGTAAAAAACCTTTTTGTAGAAAATCAAAATTCACTTTCGGAATTTTTTCGGCAATTTTATTTTCGTCTTGAACCAATACGCGTGTTGCTAAAAGTTCTGGGTAATATTCTACACTATCAATCTTATAATCAGATTGAAGTTTTTTTAACATGACTTCAGATGAAGCTTTAGACTTAGTTGTGCGATCTATTTCTTTGGCGATAATCTCAGCGTATTCGTAACCTTTTTTCTTTTCTTGTAATAAAAAAGCATTTGTAATCTCAGACGCATTTTTTAAAATGCCGATCATGCGCTGTGAAAACCATTTATCAAAACTACTGTTGAGATAAAACACGGATAAAACTAAAACTAACGTTGTTGGAATAACAGAAAAAGTTGCAAATGAAATAATGAGTTTTGATTTTAACGAAGAACCAAAAATTTTGCCTCGTCTCTCAATAAAAACCTTAACGACATTTCTAAAAATCAAAAACAACAAAAGTAAGACTAAAACTAAATTAAAATTAACCAGTCCGATAAAATAAATAATATATGGACTCGGAAGGGTTTGACCTGAGCGAAAAACAAAGACTTCTACAGCAACAAAAATAGCGAGCAAAATAGATAAAGCAAAAATATAAAATATTTCGCGTCGACGTTTTTGCAATTCAGACAGCCAGAGCTGATTTTTAATCATGTCCTTATATTTTCGTGATTTTTAGCGTCTGTCCATTCGATATTTAATTAAATCAGCAATAGTGCCTATTTTAAATCCGAATTTTTGAGCAAAATCGACTAACTCTGCCCGTGAAGCAACTTCTCCAGCAGCATTTAAGACCTCACAAATAAGACTAGCCGAATTAAGCCCCGCCAACCGAGCCAAATCATATGAAGCCTCTGTGTGCCCAGCTCGACTTAAAACACCATTTGCGGATGCACAAAGCGGAAATATATGCCCAGGACTGTAAAAATCCTGTGGTTGTGAGTTCGTATTTATAGCTTTAGCAATTGTTGTGAGTTTATCTTGAGTTGATATGCCTGTTGTCACACCATGAACGGCATCAATGGTCATTAAAAATGAAGTTTTAGAAGGCGCTTGCTGATGATTATTTGAAATCATGAGTGGCAATTTTAAACGAGCAGTTTGCTCTGGCGAGAGAACTAAGCAGATTTGACCTCTGGCTTGATTCATTAAAAAATTAATTTTTTCCGCGTTAATGAATTCGGCAGCAATCATAATGTCGCCTTCGTTTTCTCTATTCTCATCATCAACTAAAATCACGAATTGACCGTTTTTATAGTCCTGAATGATTTCTTCGATCGAGTATTTAAACATTTATGCCACCACCAAGGCACAACAAATAGCAAAAAAAAAGAGAGCTGTCTTGAGCTCTCTTTTTTAGCGCATAGCAATGTGCCTAATACGTCTTATTTCTTTTTAGTTTGTTTAGGATTTTGAGTTTGTGGATCAACATAAAGTTTCTGAACTCGAGCTAATGCGCCAACTTGAATAGTTTCGTCCTCGCGAGGATTTAACACTTTAGCTTTTGACATTAAATTACCTGCATCTTCAATTTCAACAATCCAAGGCTCCTGAGTAACAGAAACAGAGCCTAACAAGACACCGGTTTCACTACAAGGTTCACCCATCCAATCATGAACTTCGTTTTCGATTTTTAATTGGTCGCCTTTTTTAAGGCCGAGCTCTGCACCACCAACGATGACAACATAATTATCGCGACTGATCATGACACGACTTTGCCATTCTTGACGTTGAACTCCTAGTAACGCTTGCACTAAATCTGTAACGGACTTTTTTAATCCTTTTAAAGTGACTTCAGCCATACCCGTAACTCTGTAGAACTCAGGGCCAATATGGATAATACCCAAATCAATGCCAAAACCCGTAGAATAATCTGTTTTAAAACTTTCTGAATTAACGGCTGCAACTTTTTGCATTGTCCAAGGATCTATAGCTGAAAAACTTAAATCCATGCGCATTTTATCAAGTGAAAACTTAGCCGAAATCGGAACTTGCGTTACAGTTTGATTAAAACCGAATTGTAATTTACCGCCCGAGTAAGCTTCTAGTGCATTAATTTTACCGTATAATAGATGTTGCGGGCGTGATATCAAACACGATGAATTACTTGAAAGATCAATTTCTGAAGCCTTCATTGTCGGAAACCAAGTTTTCATTTGTGTCATAGCTTTATCATCAACAACAACTATGTCAGATACTTTCTGAACAACTTTACCATTCACATTGGGAAAAGTTTCAACTCGGCTTTCAACGACAGGATATGTATTGCGCTCGTAAAAATTTTTATCTTCAAATAAGACACCTGAGAATTGGCTTTGTGCGACTTCAGCGAAGTTGAACCCAGAGTTATTCAAAAAAGAAGATGCTTCAACAGCAATGACTTTAACGTTCTTTTTAAGTTGTCTTGTTTCAACAGGCTGTTGTTGGCATTTTTGATTTCCCATCAATAAACCAGACAGAGCAACGACTGATAACGTGGCGGTTAGATTTTTCTTATTGATGTTAAACATCAATCCTCCTTAGATAATACGTCCCAGTTAATACATTCGTCTAGTTCAGAAATACATGACAACCCAGACACCGGTCTAGTTCGGAAGACCTTGGTCGAGTCTTGAGATAATTATTGTTAATTTTTGATTTTAAAATGAACTGTCAAAACATTAGACGATGACGCGAAAAATAATATGACAGTATTAGAATCTTACTTACCGAAGCTTGTACTACCGGATAATCCTAAAAAGTAATTGAGAAATCAGCATTGCTTTTTTAAAGTCCTACTTTAGAATTTGTAATAATTGAATTACAACCTGTATTTTGAATCTTGCCTTCAATGTAGTTTAGTTTTTTTTCAATAGCTGCAAGTTGTGAATCTTTTGAAAACGAATTGTAAATCACAGAAAAAATGGAAGCTATTGCTCCGATTGCTGCTACGTATAGCATCGTATTTCTTAATTTAGCTTGCGATACTTCTTTACTTTTTTCAAGCACGAGAGCCTTATTATGTGCCTCATTAGTTAAATTAATCTGATTAGCATACTCTAATCTTATCATTTCAGCTTTTTGCTCTAATTCTTTAAATCTGTTTTCAAATTCTGTAACCGCTTCAAGTATGCTATTTCTATCGGAAAGTATAGCAGCTTGCACATTTTGGATAACTGTTTCCAAACTATTTTTTTTGTCAGCATTTTGAGTACTTTCTAATTTCCTGAAGCTTTCAATTAAATATTGAACTTTTGATTTAGAAGTTGTTTTTAAAACTTCAATTTTGGAATTCGAAATCTGTTTTTTTTCAGATATCAAAATAGCATCGATAATGCCTAAATGGGTTATTATTAATAAATCATCATCATCGGTTTTCAAATCCGGATAATTCGTGCTTAGATAATTTTTTCTGTCGATTTTTGTAATTAGCATAAAATCTTTCGGTTTATTGAATTGCATTTATTCAAATATAGTTAGAGCTAAAAATACTAATGCGATACAAACATTACTTCGTGAGGTAAACAAACAAAAATATATCTTACTTACCGAAGCTTGTACTACCGGATAATCCTAAAAAGTAATTGAGATCATAATCTTTCATGAGTTGATTACTTTTATCGTAGCGATCTTTTGTGTACTTTAAATACTTAGCTCCACCACTGATACCAAAGCCACCCATAGATAACCCCAAGCCAGCTTCGCTCACAACGGCGTTGTTTTCAGATTCATCGGCCCAACGATAGCCAGATCCTGCAAACAAATACGCGGAACCTTTATCGAGTTTTCCGCGCAAGATAAGTCTGAGTGTTGAGTCAAGACCTGTCACATCTTTGATGTTTGAACCAGTTCGTTTAAAACCAGTGTTTCTTAAAGTTAACCAATCTGTAAAATTCATATCGATACCTAAATGAATTTCTTGATAGGTATTACCATTGTTAGTTCCTGTTGAACCACCAACATCACCAGATAAAAAAGGAGTATCTTTTGCGTATGCACCAACAGTTAAAAATCCTAATACCAAAAATAACTGTACAGTTTTTTTAAAACTTGGTTGAAACATAGCAATACTCCCTTACTTTAACTAAAAATCATTTGCTGATCTTTATAGTCTACTTTTACCACGGTATCGGCTTTGATTTCACCTGCTATCATTTTTTTAGCTAAAGGATTTAAGACCTCAGTCTGGATCAACCGTTTAAGCGGTCTAGCCCCAAACACAGGATCAAATCCTTTTTCACCCAAATATTTTAATGCGCTATCACTAAATTCACATTTAATGTTTTTTTGCTCTAATCGTTGCATCACTTGTTGTAATTGGATTTTCACAATATTTGTTAAGTTATCTTGATTCAAGGCTTTGAACTCAATAACGTCATCCACACGATTTAAAAACTCTGGTCTAAAAAACGTCTTAAGTGCAACTTGTATTGATTCAGAACCTTGGCCCGCCCCCAGGTTTGATGTCATCACGATAACAGTATTTTTAAAATCAACTGTGCGCCCTTGACCGTCAGTTAAACGTCCTTCATCTAACAATTGAAGCAACACATTAAAAACATCAGGATGGGCTTTTTCAATTTCATCGAGCAGTATCACAGCATACGGTTTACGACGAACAGTCTCTGTAAGTTGCCCACCCTCTTCGTATCCAACATATCCCGGAGGAGCACCAATCAAGCGTGATACGCTGTGTTTTTCCATATACTCAGACATATCAATACGAACAACTGCACTTGGATCATCAAATAAAAAATCGGCCAAAGCTTTAACTGTTTCTGTTTTACCGACGCCAGTTGGTCCAACAAAAATAAATGATCCGATTGGTTTATTCGGATCAGCAATTTCTGCACGTGATCTACGAACTGCATCTGATATGACTTCTAGTGCTTTATCTTGGCCGATGACTTTCTGTTTAAGTACATCTTCCATTTTAAGTAATTTTTGTGATTCGCTCTCTAGCATTTTACTGACAGGAATATGCGTCCATTTTGACACAACATCAGCAATATCTTCAGCATCAACTTTCTCTTTAAGTAAAGATTCTGATTGAGATTTGAGTTTTTCTTCTAAATCTTTAAGCTTTTTCTCAAACTCAGGCAATTTACCGTACTTGAGCTGTGCGGCTTTTTCATATTGAGCCTCGCGCTCTGCTCGGCCGATATCGTTTTTTAAAGTTTCGATATCTGCTTTAAGAATTTTCACACTATCAATTTGGCTGCGTTCAAAATTCCATTTCTCGCGTAAGGCTTGCGATTTTACCGTTAAATCTGCTAATTCAGCAGAGATTTTAGCTTTGCGATCAAGAGTTTGCTTATCAGTGTCTTTTTTCAAAGCCTCAAGTTCAATTTTATAACTTAAAATTTTTCTTTCAATTTCATCAACTTCTTCAGGAACGCTGCGGTTTTCAATACCAAGTTTACTCGCAGCCTCATCCATTAAATCAATAGCTTTATCTGGCAAAAAGCGGTTTGTAATATAACGATGTGAAAGCTTGGCTGCTGCGACTAGAGCTGAATCTGTAATCTGCACACCATGATGAACTTCGTATTTTTCTTTAAGTCCACGTAAAATTGTGATTGTTTCGTCAACTGATGGTTCTTCAACCATAACAGTTTGAAAACGTCTTTCTAAAGCCGCGTCTTTTTCTATATACTGGCGATACTCATCAAGTGTTGTTGCACCAATACATCTTAATTCACCACGCGATAGTGCTGGTTTTAATAATTGACCTGCATCCATTGCTCCGTCTGATTTTCCGGCACCGACTAATGTATGCAATTCATCAATAAATAAAATGATTTCACCACTGCTAGCAGTAACTTCTTTAATGACAGCTTTAAGACGATCTTCAAATTCACCGCGATATTTTGCGCCAGCAATGAGTGCTCCCATATCTAATGACATTAATTTCTTTCCAATTAGATTATCGGGAACATCCTTTTTGATAATACGTATAGCCATGCCTTCAGCAATTGCAGTTTTACCAACACCTGGTTCACCAATTAAAACGGGATTGTTTTTTGTTCTGCGCGAAAGAACCTGGATGACTCGTCGAATTTCTTCATCTCTCCCAACGACAGGGTCTAGCTTACCCTCTGCCGCTAAAGCTGTAAGATCACGCGCATATTTTTTTAAAACTTCGTATTGGTTTTCAGGTTCATCTGTTGTCACTTTTTGATTACCTCTTATTTTTTTAACAGCTTGCTCGATCTGAGGTCTTTTGAAGCCAACTTGCTCGACAAACTTTTTTAAGGATACATCATCTGTTTTAAATAAAGCGAGCAAGAAATGCTCGGTCGAGATCAACTCGTCACCCATTTGAATAGCTTCAGTTTCTGCATGTTTAAATAATTTTTGCAAACGTGAGCTTGCATAAATGTTTTCTTGAGATTGCGAAAGCTGCGGAAAGTTTTGTATCAACTTATTCAAAAGAGGCAAAACCTGGTTCGGAGTAAACCCAGACTCTTGCAAAACGCGCGGGATAACGCCGTCTTGCTGCTCTATAAGCTCAACTAAAAGATGCTCTGGCTCAACCGTTGAGTTTTTTCGGTTTTCGGCTGCACGAGCCGCTGCCTGCATTGCTTCTTGGCTTTTACGGGTCATTTTGCTGATCTGGTTGCTAGCGTCATTGCTCATAACTATACCCCTTATGTATCTCTTATATTAAGGTGTGTTTTTTATTGCATTTGTCAACCTCTAGAGATTACTTTTAAGACTATGTCAAAACCGAGCACGCAACCCAACAAAAAAATTAGGCCATCGATGAAAAAAGACCCCATCAAAGCTGCTGATTTTTTAAAATACAAAATACCTTTTGCATGCGAAGATTGCTCTCATTTCGCATCACAAGATACTCGCTGCACGCTTGGTTTTAACTGCCACAATCACCTACGATCAAAAATGTTAGATGATTACAATTTGACTGGCAAAATGCCTCAATGTCGTTTTCTCGAAATAGATTAATTTATTTTTAATATGAAATATTTCGCATTAATTTTTTGTCACTATAAATAATTTGACTCTGACTTGACTCGACAAAAATATTTTTTGTTCTATCTCTATATAGACTTTCATCATCACAGACTCGAAAAATATCCAGTCGAGTCTTAAGACTGACGTTTTGAATTCAATACTTTTATTGTGTTTTTCACTCTGAAAAAAATAATTTTTATTTCATTTTCTATTCTTGTGTCCTGTCAAGAATAGCTTTGATGCACCGAAACGAAGATTAAGAAAAAAACCCAGAGGCAGGAAGTCTCTCAGAGCACGATTAGTGTTTCTCTCATTCGAAAGGAGGCCTCAAGGATGAATTAAGGATGAACTAAATTTTACGGAAGATTTAATAAGGCACGCGCCAACTTAGTCCATGTGGACGCTTACGGCGCAAAATAAAAAAGGATTACTCGGATGTAATCCAAAAAAAAATTTCACGGAGGACCAAAATGATTAATACAACTTAAAAAAATTAAACGGAGTTTACAATGGGAATGAGAATTACAACTAATATTGCTGCTATTAACACTCAAAGAAATTTAACAAATAGTCAAAGAATGATGCAGAGTTCATCTGCACAATTAGCGAGTGGTTTTAGAATTAATAAAGCTGCCGATGACGCTGCTGGGTTAGCAATCTCTGAAAATATGCGTGGTCAAATAAGATCGTCTGGCCAAGCTAAAAGAAATGCAAACGATGCAATATCATTAGTGCAAACAGCAGAGGGTGGATTAGGTGAAGTGACTAATATCATCGTACGTCTAAGAGAATTGGGTATCCAATCAGCTTCAGACACGATCGGTGATCAAGAACGTTCATTAATTCAAACTGAGGTTTCACAGCTTAAGCAAGAGGTTAATAGAATTGCAAGAGCAACTAGATGGAATTCAACTAATTTACTTGATGGTTCATCACCGCAATTTGATTTTCAAGTTGGTATCTATGCCGGCGAACATGATCGAATTACGTTTGATGCTAGCAAAAACGTAGCAACTCTAGATGCTTTAGGATTAACTGATATAGATTATACTTCGAAAGAAGGTTCTAAATCAGCAATCACTCAACTAGAGGGTGCACAACAACAAGTTAACACGATGAGAGCAAACTTAGGTGCGCTACAAAATCGTATGACTTCAACTGTTGATACTTTAGCGATCACAGAAGAGAACTTAGCAGCTGCGAATTCTCGTATCCGTGATACTGATGTTGCTGCATCAACTTCCGAAATGGCTCGTAACAGTGTGCTTTTACAAGCAGGTACTGCTACATTAGCTCAAGCTAATCAATCGACGCAACTTGCGTTGAAACTGATTGGTTAACACGGAAGTTAACACAATACCGTCAACAAATTTGACATAATGAAGCTGATCTAAACAATATGTTTAGGTCAGCTTTTTTTTTCTAAAGATCACTAGACCTTTAGCCGAATCTGGTTTCGAAACAAGTTATTAACTAAAAATATGACTAAGCAACAATACTGATACGTTGACTGATGAGGCTAATATGAAAAGAACAACCAAATACACGTTACTTTTTTGTGCTCTACTCTCTTTTAACTCGTGTGCAAAAAATGGATTATCAACTGACTTACAAAGTAAAACTGATACAGCTCAAGGCGGCCAAAATGTTGGCGATGGCAACAGCAGCGGTAACGGCGGAGCTGTTACCCCCGTACCGGCGCCTATCGATCAAGTTGACCTTAAAAGCCGCGTCGATGACAGCTCAAATAAAATTAGTGGTATGAACGGAGCATTAACTTTTGATTTTGATAAAACTCGTGGCGAGTTTATTATTATGATCCCAATGCCAAATGGTCTAGTTTTTACACCAAGTGGTGGTTTTAAAAATTATCCAGACATTACTTTCGGACCAATTTTTGATGCGACTACAGGTAAAGTTAAAGTTGCAGTGCGTATCCCCGTCAAATATGTACTTAAAGGTATCAATACTATCCCCGCGGCTAAACTGCCAAATGGTGATGCTTTGCCAGCTATGCCAGCAGGCCAAGGCGAATTACCAAGTTTAGGCTTAAGTTTTCCACAAAATGGTAATACGCAAGTCTACATTTATATTGGCATCAATGCGTTAGGTCTTTATGTTACATTGCCTGACAGTGCTACTTTACCTATTCCTATTAACATAACAGTGCCTGTCAAAAACAAGGATAAATCTAAAACTTACGGCTTTTTGACCTACGTAAATGCAAAAAATGGTCATCCACCCGGATTATTTGTATCGACTGGCGTGCCAAATGAAATGGCTCGTATCTTAGAAGATTATTTCGGATTATAAAAAAATCATAAATTTTAATTAGACTAAATGCGAGAGTCTCTCAAGACTCTTGCTTAGTTATTTTTTCCTCTATAATCTAAGAGTGTTTCTTTTTAAATATAACAACGGAGATTAATTATGGCTAAAGCAAAAAAACCAGCTAAGAAAAAAGCTGTTAAAAAAGCAAAACCGGCGGCAAAAAAAGCGGCTCCTAAAAAAGCTAAAGCTGTCAAAAAAGCAAAACCAGCAGCAAAAAAAGCAGCTCCTAAAAAAGCTAAAGCTGTTAAAAAAGCAAAACCAGCAGCGAAAAAAGCAGCTCCTAAAAAAGCTAAAGCTGTTAAAAAAGCAAAACCAGCAGCGAAAAAAGCGGCTCCTAAAAAAGCTAAGGATCTGAAAAAAGCCGCTGTTGCAGCTGCTATCGTAGCAACAGCCACGCAATCTTCTTTTGATGATTTAGATAATGAATTTGACGATGAATTAGAATTAGATTCTATGGTTGATATCGACAGTGAAGATGCTATGGACAACGCTGAGTCTTTAGACGAAGAAGAAGATGACGTTGAAGTTGAATTTGACGAAATGGAAGCAGAATCTTCTGAAGATGAACTTGAAGAAGATATGGAAGAAGATGCTGATGAAGCTTTCGCTAAAAATGACGAAGAAGAAAATGATGATGATGACGAAGGTTACATCTAATTTTAAATTTCTCTGATTTTTGAATTAAAAAAAGCCACTTTAAAAGTGGCTTTTTTTTTACTTAAAACTTAAGTGAATATGTTCTAATAACGTATCGACTTTCACACTCACTTTTAAAGCTTATCAACCAACATACTTCATTAAGCTTAATTCCATCAACGTCCCACATTCTTCAACATACGTACTGCCCGACCCATGACAAAAATAATTAATACTAATCTTTCATTGGTTTTGTATGAACGGCGTATTTTTCAAACTCACCGTATTCATGCAATTTGTTATAAAGAGTCTTGATCGTAATTCCTAAGCCCTGTGCGGCTTGTGTTTTATTACCACCATAATGAGCTAATGCTTTAATGATATATCTTTTTTCAAGCTCATATAAAGGCATAGCTGGATCGAAATCTAATCCTTCTTGTTTTGTTTCAGGATTTTTAACTGTATCAGGCAAGTCATTAATCATGATCATATGACCTTCTGATAAAATCTGTAAACGTTCGCAAACATTTTGTAGTTCACGAATGTTACCTGGCCAATCGTATTTAACTAAAACTTTGAGAGCCTCTTCATCAATCGTTTTACCGCGATTTAAATAAGAGTGACCTTGCGAAAGAAAATGCTGAATAAGAACTGGAATATCTTCTTTACGGCGTCTTAACGGAGGCGCACTGATAACAATTGTATTAATACGATAAAACAAATCTTCTCTGAAGTTACCACGAACAACTTCTTGATCTAATTCACGATTAGTTGCACAGATTAAACGAATATCAACTTTGATAGGATCTTTTCCACCAACGCGGAAAATCTCGCCTTCTTGGATAAAACGCAATAACTTAGCTTGGATAGATAATGGCAATTCACCGATTTCATCTAAAAATAATGTTCCACCGTTAGCTGCTTCTGCTAAACCGATTTTTTTATTGTAAGCACCAGTAAAAGAACCTTTTTCATGACCGAAAAGCTCAGACTCTAATAATGTTTCACGTAAAGCACCACAGTTAATGGCAACGAAAGGCTTGTTGCGACGATTTGATTTATCGTGAATAGCGCGTGCAATAAGTTCTTTACCTGTACCTGACTCGCCTAAAACTAAAATATTAGCTTGCGATGGGGCAACTCGGTCGATCATCTTCATCAGCTGACTCATAACATCTGATTTGTAGATAATTGATCGGCTCTCAACCATTTTTTGTGTGGGCTGCTGTGCCCATGTAACTTGTGATTGGTTTTGCGAACTCGGCAATACAGTTGTTGCGCTTGAAGAATCAGAAGACATCTAAACCACCTTTCGTACGTGCTAAAAACGTTCAACATGGGCCTATCTCTTTTTGATACGCCGCGGTATGCACGAAATATAACCAAAGTCGTGTAGTAATTGCAAGAAAAATTTTGCATAGCATTATATTTTTTTTAGGACCCCTCATTTAAAGATTTAAGGTGTAAAATTTAAGCATGATTTTTAATCTCATCGAACAAATAGATAACTTCTTGAAATATCTAGAGAATATTGAATCATGTTCACCTCTAACTCTTAAGGCTTATCGTCTAGATCTTGGTCAGGCTTTTAAAATCGAATTTGAAAACAAAAGTATGTCTAAAATAAACAAAAAAAAGACTACTAATAAGAACGACTCATTCATTTTCGAATCAGCTGATCAACTTTGGCTCGTTTGCCGTGAAAGATTAAGTGCCTGGGGTAATCTGTCATTAGCCAGCCGTAATCGAAAAAGTGCAACGCTTAAAAGCTTTTTTAATTATCTCTATTTAAATAAAATAATTGATAAAAACTATGCGGATCAAATTATTTGCCCAAAGGTACCTAAAAAAATTCCACACTTTATTTCTGTTGATGAAGTCTTGTCGGTTCTATCTTATTTGAAAAAACATAAAAGCACTATTCCACCACAGCAGGAAACTTTATTTTTACTCTTATATGGTGGCGGACTCAGGATCAGCGAAGCTTGCCAGTTAAAATGGAATCAAATTTCGTTTGAAGAAAAAAAACTAACTATTTTAGGTAAAGGATCTAAAACTCGACTCGTCATTTTACCGACATTTTGTATCGATACTTTATCTCGTTATAAAAAAAACAATCCACCATCGATGTTCGTTTTTGGCGATAAGGCTTTAAACCCTAGAACGGGCTATGAACTCATTCGTACTCTTGGAGCCGCATCAGGGCTGATGCATCCACTGCATCCGCATTCACTCAGACATAGTTTTGCCACTCATATGCTAGCTAGCGGGACTAATTTACGTACTTTGCAAAAACTATTGGGTCATGACACTTTACAAGCAACTGAAAAATACACACATCTCAATATTGATACACTTGCACGCATTATGGATGGAGCACACCCTCTTGCTAAAAAAAATTTTTAAAATCCTGTATCTGCATTTTTAATGTAGTGCAAAACCTGTGACTCGATTGAATCAGAATAATCTAAAATAATGTTTTCTATACCCATGACTTGATCTAGTTTTTCAGATTCAGAAATATTGATTTTCAAAAAAGGTGACATCCAATCGTCAACATTAATGACCCCTTGCTGAAATAAAAATTTCAGATAAAAGTGCATTTTAAAGCGATACAAGTTGTCGACACTGCCAAGTTTTCTCAATGAATGACCCACTAGATTAAATAAAAAATGAGAATCCGTATCACCCTCTTGCGAGACATGATAAACACAATTTAAAATAGTGAGTGCAAAATCTAATTTGTCATAATCAGATCGAATTTCTTTGAAATCGTCTATGAGATTTGCTTCATTTAAAACATTAAGCTGATCTTCTGATCTGGCCGCCTTATAAGTTAACATGACATAATGACTTGGTTCGAGAACACCACCTGCAAAACGTTTTTTACTTTTTAAAGCAGAACGCGCAATAAATGATTTTTTAGTGCCTTCAGTAGATAAAGCATGAATAATTAAGTCAGACTCTCCGTATCTTGTTTTTTTGAGTATAATAAACCTATTTTGTAAGTCTGACATGCATTTTAGATAATCCAACTCGATACTTTGGTCAATTTATCATTCTCGTTTTTAATATCAATGAGCAGTTTCTGTGTTTCAGGACTCAGTTTCAACACAAGCAGACCGCGAATAAATTTTTCACTCTGAGCCTCAGCCCACCAGCTTTGAAAAGACTCAATTAACCATACTGGCAACAAACTAGGAGCAAAAGCTTGATCGTCAGAAAGACTTAATTGCTCAACTAAGTACGCAGCATTTATTTTATCAAAAGAATATATAACTCGGTCCTTGAGGCTTAATACATCAGAAGTTTGATTTTTGAGATATCCTAATTCAGCATTTTGAGCAAAAAAGTGATCTTGGTCGAAAAAAAATTTAGTCATCTTACGGTCTAATTCATCTAATACGAGAGATAGATTTTTTTGAAATTGCGCCACTAAAAAAGGAGTTTTCAATTTATCAGTATGCAAAACTAAACAATCATCGGAATTGAAAATAGAACCTGTTGCAATAATGACAGCATATGGATTTTCTTTTAGAATTTGTAAATCTTCAGATTTAATATACGATTTAATTTCAATCGAAAAAATACGGCGACTAGATAACAATTGATGATAATTCTGTCTTTGTTTTTGATTTAGAAAAATTTCACCAGTTATTTCATTTTCTGAACTCCAGAGTGTGCAGTTCACTTCATGATCAAGCTGATTTACAAACGTTTCAATCGAGTCTGATTCACTCTTGAAAATCAGTGGCGTTTGCATTCTATAAAACTGGCCTAATATCCCCTCAAACAAAGAAGTTCCTTTGCGAATAACGGACACTTTGGGTTTATGTGATAAAAACTGAACAAGTCCTTGTGCAACATCATAAAGTGCAAGTTGTGAGGTTTCAAAATAACGAGCTTTGATTGGTTGCGCAAATTTTTGTGAAACTTTATCTGATAGTTGCTGATTGATAACATTCAATTTTTCTGCATTTAGATACCACATAACTCTATTTGAAACTGAAAATGCAAAATAAGAAACCTTTTTAAATAGCTTTTATTGAATCAGGCTAGACCAAAGTTCGCATGATGAGTATTTCAAACTAGACAGCAAAATTAGACAATAGTCTATACATAGCCTGATCGTTAGATGTCATAATTAACATTGAATTTAATATATAAGGAGATTTCTCTATGAAAAAACTGCTTTTAATTCTTTTATTCTTTCCCATGAGTTCTTGGGCTCTTTTTACAGCTCGAGCGACTTACACTGGTTTAGTTTCAAAAGATGCTTTATCTGATGTCTGCGCGAGTACATCTTGCTCTGGCCAGACACCTGCCATGGTTCCACTTTATGGATTAGGCGCCGATGTTTTGGTTAAATTACCCATTATTCCTATCGGATTTGGAGTTCGTTATGAAAATCTAGGTTTAAGTGCAACTTCAGCATCGATCGAAGGTAATGCTAAACTAACAAGAACTGCTGCTTTAGTTAATTATCGATTTATTGATACAATTATTCATTTTGGAGTCATAGGCTCTTATGGCTTATCTCACTCTGGAAACGTTGCAGTTAAATCAAGTGGTACTAACATTGTCGATTATAATGATGGTAGTTTTTCGACTTATTCGGCAGGTTTAGAGCTAGAAGTAAAACCACTCATCGTTTTACCGTTAATCATTGGCGCCGAAGCTGGATACATGGGTGCTAAATGGACCGATGCCAAAGACTCAGTAACATCAACAAAAAAAGATGTTGATTTAAGTGGTTCATACGTTAAGTTTTTTCTAGGCCTAGATATTTAATTTTATAAAGCCTGCAGAGTCACATCATAAGAACATTTGCTGGACTCTGTAGAGCTTATCTCAATCCTATAGTCAACTGTCGAACCATTTACAATTTTATAGTCAGTATATGTAATTGCGCCTTTCGAATTTAAAGTTATTTTCAATTTACCCGCAGTAATCACATTTCCCGATATAACAGGCTTTGCTGGCACATGTAATAAAAACCCCGAACTCCCACCGTTCATAACTTGGCATTCATCATGGACTGATAACGTTTGCTGATTGCGATTAAAATTCATAGTTCGCGTCCAATTACCAACATATTGAACTGGATCTCTTTTCCATGGTAGTGAGTTTTGAAAGAGTGTTGCGTCGATCGCAATTTTAGTTGCAACTAAATTACCATCATCACTGTAAGACAAAACGGTTTGAACAGGTGAATATCGAATTCCACGATCATAATCAGGCCAATACTCTTGCATTGTACTTCCTGTTGGATCTTTGAATCTTACTACGTTTTTATCATCTGGCTGTCCACACAAACCACATAAGTCGTAAATTGTGACTGGCACTGTTAACCAACCATTTTTATATAAAGTAAAAGTGCCTTGCTCCATATGCTGATGTGATTCATCAAACACACCACCGTATGTTGAATAAAATAATGCATCTGAAGACCATGTTGATCTAACGTTAAGTATGCCGGCCGTTGCAGAAAAATCGAGTGTTGGCGAAGGATTCAAAGAATCAGTTGGAGCCAACTCAGAAACTTCCGCATGATTTAGTAAATCCCAACGATAGTTAAAGTTAAAACGCATCACGCCGGCACCCGAACCCAAGTTTAAATGATTTAACCAGTACTGCCCTTTGCGTCCTTCGGTTGTACTTGCTTTTAAATTAACAGCCTCTAACATAATCGCTCTTTTATAATCGAACATGTATGGATTAGCATCACGAGAGTGATCACCATATGGAGCATAATAAGCTAGATCTGGAGTAGAGAGATTAATAAAAAATAAAATGGAGTCTCGTACATGATTTGTGTACGAAGATAAATCCTCACCAGTTGTGCTTTTCCAATAACGAAAACCTTCAAACAATAACGCTAAGTTATCATTGTAACTCGTACCTTCGCGAGCACCGCCACCAGGATTTACTGTAAAGTAATCTTGTATAAGCGGAAAAGCATAACCTTTTAATAGATTTAACCAGTTTTGATTTTGAGAAGCCAACGCCCAAGTGACAGCCCCAACAAAAAAACTATGAAAATAATTTGATGCTGCGTTGTCAATAGCCCATTGACCGAAAACTGTACTTAAAACCTTACAAACCTGCGTTTTATCATTTACCGAACCAGTTGAAGTCCAATTATTTTGATAACACCATTTATTCGTATAAGAACCAGCCACTGGTGTAACATACATTTTACCGCTATCACTCCACTGCAAATATGTCTGTGCTGATGTACTGTATCCACTTGTAACACCACTCCAAAAATTGCTCATCACCTGTTCAGCATAAGCGACCCATTTTAATTTTTGTTCAGCAGTTAATAGCGAATAACCGTAGTCATAAACAAAAGAAATATCTCGTAAATCATCACCCATATATAAGCTGCTGTTATAGCGAATATTTGGTTCTTGTCCTGCTGCTATTAAATCAAATTCAGATGTAACAATATCGTCTTGCATTTTAATTGCTGCTGTTAAGTAGTCTTGTGCAGTTGGTTCGCCAACAGCGTATGATTTGTAGTCCTTGAAAATATAGTAAACATAAATTAAATCAGTGAGTTTGAATCTAAAATAAAGCGATGGCTTCTGACCTTTAATAACTGCAGTTACTATATAATCAGTTGCAGACTTCAATCTTTTGGCAGCTGTAACTAAATACGGGTTTGATGCCGTTCCAGATATAGCACTTTTAGCGTTGTCTATATCTTTGAGTGAAATTTGCGGATGTGCAACTTTAGCAGCGACTACGCTCCAAGTGACAGCAGGGTCATAACCTGCAACTTTTGGTGGTGTTAAATGAGTTCCTACACCCATATTAGCATTAGTCCCTGTTTTAGCCGAAGTGTTATTCACTGGTGGCGTAACAGTATTGACTGCTGATGCAGAAGTTGTCGTACTCGTTGTTGGCGTTACAGGAACTGTTGTCGTTGTTGATGTTGTCGTAGTGGAACTAGTCGTTGTCGTTGGTGGCACCGTAGTGGTCGACGATGTAACAACTGTCGAAGATGTTACAGGAACAATATTTGTGTTTGACCCACTATTAGCATTAGATGGTGATAGGCTTAATTGGGTTAAATCTTGATTCTGAATACCAGAAGTACAAGACGATATTAAAAAGCACGCAATCACACATTGTATAAACTTAAAATAGTACTGCACTACAAATTCCCCTTAGAAAAACGTTCTTTAAAAAAGTACATGACCAGTTTTAATTAGTTTATTCAGCATTTTCATAAACAACTAGTGATAAAAAAAATGCGTTTTTTAATGAGACCAAGTGACTAGTCAATTTACAAAAAAATTAAATTTTCTCAAGTCAATGTTCTGGTTCAAATTGAGACAAGGTCTTCAATTTGCATCTCATTAAAACAATGATAAAACTAATGAGAACTTTAAACTTGAGTCTATTCATCAAAACTTTAATAAGTATCAGTATTTGCTTTATTGAGGCAGCTCATGCTCTTGAGGGGCCTATTACTATTCAGGGACGAGTATTCATGGTCAATAAAGAAATAGCTTCAGGCGGAGAAGGCACTGTGTACGAAGTTCAAGATACACAGTCACCGTATACTCAATACGCGCTCAAAGTGCAAAAAATATCAGAAATTAATCCATATGAGCCAATGAATCCCCTCTATCAAGTCAATTTTAACGAAAGAGAAAATCACTTTGATTTTTTTCGCAATAGAATCAGAAATTTACCTCAGGATCTTAAAAAAGCTTTCACATTTATGCCATTAACTTTTGACCATATTATTCATTTACCAGAACCAGAATTCATAAATACCGCAAAACCAGAAATTAGAATTCGTTCGGGCGTTATTCTCATGCCACTCGCTGAAGATACCTTAAATGCAGAAATTAAAAGACTTAATGAGAACCTGGGTTTCACGATTGAGCAACAACAATTGGCTCGGTCGAAAATTGCTATCCAAGTATTTAGCCAAATCATTAAAGAATTACATATTCTATCTGTAAATAGCTATTCATATCTAGATTTAAAACCACTCAACGTAGCCTATTCGTCGCAGGCAAACACCTATTCACTTTTAGATCTAAACAGTATCTTTTCAACTATATACAAAGAAGATGCTCATCGCATGAAGTTGGCAACTCCAATCTATGCAGCACCTGAAATAGCAAGATCAAATAAGTACTCTGAAATTTCTCAATTATATTCTTTGGCCATGACTTTACTTGAAGTCTTAGACTCGAATTTTTTAGATAAAATTAGATTCAGACTTTTAAATCAAAATAATAATTATTATGATCAGACAGCATTAGAACGACTCGAAAAATCTTATTTAAACTCATTTGCTCATATAGATAGAGAAAAAGTAGCTCATTTATTTTTATTTATAAAAGCTGCCAGTGAACAAGATCCTTATGTACGATCGCAAAAACTAAATGAACTAAGTTTCAGCCCAGAAATACTAGAAATTGTCAAAAAAGCTGATGCCAAACAAAGTCGAGTCTCTAAACTCATGGAATCTCTAAAGGAAAAAATTAAATCGACTACACAAAGCAATTCTAACTCAAAAAAAACTTGCGATGGATTATTTCATTAAACCATCACAAGTTCAGATTTTTAAATTAATTCACGAATCCAGCAAACTCAGCTCGGCAAAATCGAGCATCACGAGGCAAAGTCATTTTACTAAATGATTTTGCTGATTGTGGCGTCAATAGCACAGCTTCTTGACCAGAGTCTTGAGTTAACTTATTAAAAGTTTTATCAAAATAATGATAATTCCAATTTCCTTGTAAAAGAATTTTATCTGCAGTTGGGTTATTAACAGTCACTGTAACTTGTGATTGATCAGCATTTATATTGCAAATTGATGACAAGCTTTTTTGATTGTAAACAAAGTTTGTAGTGCCTGTATTTTTAATAAACTCATCTTCTTTATTTTTTAAAGCAATTTTTCGTGCTGCTTGATATTCTAAATTGTATGTCTTCATTAAAGACGAAGTATTAGAACACCCTGCAAATACAGTAGGTGCTTGCATTTGCGCAAGTGCTGCTCCATCTGTTTGCGCTATTTTTTTAGATCGTTCATCACTACAAAAACGTTCCTGGTATGATTTATCATACGCTAACATCAAGCTTTTATAATTCGCGTTTTTTTGACAAGTTGAATATTTCTTTTTAGCTTCATCTTTACTAACCGCATTTAAGCCATCTTGATTGGCTACCTTAGTGACTTCGTTCACTTGGCACATTTGATTTTTTTGTTCTTCGTAACCAGCTTGATAATCTGATGCATATTGTTTCGGGTTGTACTCAGCACCTTCGCATGACTTTGCTGATTCTAAGCCGGGCTGGTTAACAAAACCTTTAGAAGCATCTTGCATACCTTGATTGCGAGCTGTACCAGAATTACATGTTAGTTTCTGAACTAGAGCACAAGAACTCGTCCAAAAAACGACCATCAAAAGCGCAGCTCGCAAAATCATCGATACTTTCATAAAATTGATCTCCTTTAAATTTAGACATTATTGCCTGTAAAATACTGATTATTTCACCTCAAGACCGACGTATTCAAACTGAATCGTACTCAAATTAAATAACGCATTATGATTAAAAAACAGGCTATTTAAACAATTTTTTCAACTGAGCTGAATAAAATTGCCTTTTTACATAGCTATTAAGATGATCAAAATTGAAAATCATTTTCAGGAGGCTCAATCAAATGAGAAACTTACTTTTATCAAGTCTTATTGTTTTCACAGCATTTATATCAGCATGTAATAGCTCAAGTGATAAAAAAACAGATGCCGTTACAAATCTGGATACAAAATCTCTACAACAACTCGTAGGTTCTTGGAGCAGCTTAACATCAAAGTCGATTTCAGGTTCACAAGACATCATCGATGATAGCGAAATCGGCTATAATTTCTGGAAAATCACGAATGATGGCCTTGTTTACATTGAAACAAACAATATTGATGATGTCAGTGTACTCAATAAAAAATTTGAGATACTCAAAATTGGTACTCTTGTTCGCAACGAGCAAAGTTTAATTACTATTTCATACTCACAAGAATTCATCAATAAACTCAAAGCTAATGGTTCATCAAACGAACAAATTGATTCTGTCACAAGCAATCCACCATTAGTATTTATTCAACCAGACTCTATTATCATCAAGCAAAATCAATATGACACTTACGGAAGTCAGTTTTACAGAATTAATGAAAATCAAAAAAATAACATCATTCAAACAGCTGAATTTCATTTGCAAGCTGTACAAAACTTAGTTCGCTCAGTTATGCCAAGATTAATCAATCACTCATATGCTTTAACATCTTATAGAATGATGGTTTTTAATTCGAATGGAGCTGTACAATACGACAACACTCAACAAGCTTCTCAAATACCAGATGAGACTAATTATCCTGATGGACAAAAATTTCCGTTTATAAAATTTATTAACTTTACAGGTCTAGAAACAGCTTTTGTAAACTCGCTTTACAATGTGAAACTTCGTTTTTCGACAACACGAGACCATAAATATTTGCATATAAAATTCATTCGCCAAATCGATACAAACTCTTATCAAGTCTTGCAGGTCAATGGGGCTTTGCTATTTCAAAATAATGGAAACTTAGTTTTACAAGACCATATTAATGATACAAATACTTATACGAATACGACATTAAACAGTTATAGTTACAAATTTATTCAGTAGTGCTTTTAGTAGCATTTATTCAAATAAAAAAGCCGAGTCATTTCTGAACTCGGCTTTTTTTATGACTTAACATTAATCTTTAGAAAAACTAAATACCTGATTTATGTCTTTCTTGATCATCAACTACTGATTGTACTCCACCTTTTAAGTTGGCACGATAAGCCAGCTGCTTAATATCATATGTAAAGTTAGCGCCATTCAAACCAGGCGTTTGCCATTCAGGACCTAAACGAATTGCATCCACAGGGCAAGCTTCTTCACAAAATCCACAGTAAACACAGCGTAACATATCAATCTCGTAACTGATGGGATATTTTTCAACTGTCGAATCAGGGTGTTCACTCGCAGTAATTTTGATACATTCAGCCGGGCAATTCGTTGCACATAACATACATGCAGTACAGCGAACAGATCCGTCTTTTTTAACTGTTAGAATATGATTGCCCTTGAATCTTGGAGAATATTCATACTTCTCCTCTGGGTAATTCAAAGTGATCATTTCTTTTTTATTAAAAATGTTTTTCACCATATGTTTAAAAGTAATACCAAGACCTGTGAATATTCCTGGTAAGTACCATTTACTTTTTTCAGAATTATTTTGCATAACTGCCATATATATTTACCTCAATTCGGCTATCCGCCGAGTAATCCAGCTTCACTTCTTCGGCTATCCGCCGAGCAATCCAACTTCGTCTCTTCGGCTATCCGCCGATTACAGTCGGCCACGTTGAAAAACAAATTCATTTTTCTTACGGTGATCTAAAGCGACTTGATCTGCTCGTTTATTTTCAGCGTTAAATAAGTCTTGATCAGCAACGATTTCAACTTTGATATCTTGCCCGATCAACAACACAGCTGCTTCAGAAACTGTTAATGCTTCTGAAACGATTGTTGTAACTTTTTTAAACTGCTGAGCAACTCCCGCATGATTAACAAAAGTACCTGCTTTTTCAACAAAGGTTTTTGTCGGAATAACAAATACGTTTTTGAAGTTTTTATTTTCTTTTAAAGCGTCAGCTTTAGCCGCTGTTAAGAAAATAAAATTTTGAGCTTTAGCAAATAAGTTTTGTTTTTCAGTTAAATCACTGTAAACACCAATGTTTTCAGGACCAACAACAACTAAGTTTTTAATTTTACCAGAGTTTAATGCTGATTCTAATTGTGACCATTGTGTTTGAACACCATGTTTAGTTAAAACAGTCTGTAATCCTTTTGTATTTGGATTTTTGTCACCACGAATAAGTAATCCATCAAAATCATTTGCTGATTTTTCAGAATTCCACCAATGGTATACATTTTTAGTTTTAAACTGATTAACAAACGCAGATACGATTGATTCATATTCTTCGACAGTGTGTTGACCCGTTAAAACTAAAGCCGTGTCATCAGAAGTTGCAGCTTTTAAAACTTGAGCAGCATCTTTTGCGACTGAGCCAGCATGTAAGTCAATAGTCCACTGACCGTTTGCTAGTTTCATACCTTTTAATTGGCGATTTTCTTTATTTACAAATTTGTAAATATTACGACCATCATCACACATCCAGTGGCCATTAATTGCATCATTACGCTTTGGTTTAACACGGAAAACGCCTTCTTTATTAAAGTAAACTTTAACATTACAGCCTGTTGAACAACCATTACAAACAGCTTCTGAATCTTTGAGATACCAAACGCGTTGGCGAAATCTGAAATCTTTTGATGTCAAAGCGCCAACTGGGCAGATATCAACTGTATTTAATGAGTATTTATTATTGAGCTCTTTACCAGCATGTGTTCCGATTTCAGCATGGTCACCACGGTTGAAAATTCCTAATTCATTAGTTTTAGAAACTTCATCTGTGAAACGAACACAACGCGAACATAAAACACATCTTTCAGAATCAAGTACAACAGTTGGTCCTAGATCAACAACTTTATGCTTTTTAGTTTTTGCTTCTGCCATTTCAGAGTTGTATTGACCAAACTCCATGTATTGTTCTTGTAAACCACACTCACCGGCTTGGTCACAAATAGGACAATCAAGAGGATGGTTGATCAAGTGAAAATCTAATCCCCACTTAACAGCCTCTTTAACTTTAGGAGAATTATTATTTACTTTCATGCCTTCAGTCACGACAGTGTTACACGCGATTTGTAAACGTGGATTTCCTTCGATCTCCACCATACATAAACGACAAACACCTGCGATACTAAGTCCTGGGTGCCAGCAATAGTGAGCAATCTTTTGGTGATTGTCATACATTGCCTGAATAATCGTTGTTCCGTCTTTGACTTCGAGCTCTACGCCATTAATGGTGCATTTGGGCATGTGAGTGTCCTTTGTAAGCTGTTCCTTTTACTTTCGATTTTCCTTCACGAACAAAATATTCAAATTCGTCACGGAATTTCGTCACAAAACTAATAACTGGTAATGCTGCTGCATCAGATAAAGCGCAAATGGTTTTACCTTTCATATTATCAGCAACTTTTAATAATAATTCGATATCTTGCATACGGCCTTTGCCAGTTAGTATCGAATGAGTAATTTTATCAACCCAACCTGTACCTTCACGGCAAGGAGTACATTGACCACATGATTCATGATGATAGAAATGTGTTAAATTGGCTAAACACTCAACCATACATTTTGAATCATCAATCACAATGATCGCACCTGATCCAAGCATTGTTCCCATTTGAGCCAAACATTCATAATCAAGAGTGGCTTTCATAGCTTCATCAGCAGTCAATACTGGAGCTGATGATCCACCAGGAATAACAGCTTTTAGTTTTTTGCCATTCTTAATACCGCCACCTAAATTAAAAATCATATCTTTAAGTGGATACGCTAGCGGAACTTCATAATTACCAGGTTTTACAACATTACCTGATAATGAAAATAATTTTGTACCTGCAGATTTTTCAGTTCCATATTTTTTATAACCTTGAGCTCCATCGCGCATAACGTATTTAACTGCTGCCAATGTCTCAACGTTATTTACAATTGTTGGTTTTTTTAAATAACCCTGAACAGCTGGAAACGGCGGTTTTAATTTCGGCTGACCTTTTGAACCCTCAAGAGATGAGATCATTCCTGTTTCTTCACCACAAATGTATGCTCCGGCACCACGGTAAACATCCATGTCATGATCAAAACCAGAACCTAAAATGTTCTTACCTAAATAACCGGCTTTGTAAGCCTCTTGGATAGCTGTTTCTAAAGATGCAATTGAAGCATCATATTCACCACGAACATAAATATATGATTTTTTTGAACCAATCGCAAAACCAGAAATAATCATACCTTCAACGAGTTGATGTGGAGCTTTCTCCATCATCATACGATCTTTGAACGTACCAGGCTCGCCCTCATCGGCATTGCAAAGTAAATATCTTGGCTCATTATTTTTAGGTAAAAATCCCCATTTCATACCAGTTGAGAACCCAGCACCGCCACGACCGCGTAGACCTGAGTTCTTAACTTCATCGATGATCGCTTGAGGTTGCATTTTTAGAGCTTTTTCGAGTTCTTTGTAGCCACCATTTTTTTTGTAACCATCTAAAGTTTTAAATTCTGGCAAATGATAAAATTCGGTTAAGTATTTAACTTCACTCATGGCGCATCCTTATTTTAAACTGCGAATAACACTCATCGCAGATTCATTTGTTAAATTTTCGTAGTACTTATCACCAATTTGCATCATCGGCGCTGTTCCACAAGACCCTAAACATTCAACTTCAGTCACTGTGAACTTTCCATCAGTTGTTTTCTCGCCTAAATGAACATTCAACTCTGAACAAATATGTTCTGATAATTCTTTTGCGCCATTCAACATACAAGATAATGTACGACAAACTTGAATGTGGTGTGTACCAATCGCTTGCTTGTTATACATTGTATAGAATGTGCAAACTTCATTGATGTGAGCTTCAGAAATTTCCATAACTTTAGAAAGTTCTTTGATCACTTCGGCATTCACATGACCTTTATTTTCTTTTTGAGCAATATACAACGCAGGCAATACAGCCGATTGTTTTGATTCATATCTTTTAAGTTCATTGAGAACTTTTTGTTTTCCTTCAGCAGATAATTGAAACATATCTTTCCTTCATCTCTTCGGCGGTCCGCCGAGTAATCCAGTTTCACTTCTTCGACAATCCGTCGACTTACCTATCTAACTCACCAGCGATAACGTTCATGCTGGCTACGGTTGCAATGGCATCAGCTAACATAGCTCCTTGTACGACTTCTGGAAACGATTGGTAAATCGCAAAACATGGAGGGCGCACTTTTAATCTATACGGAGATGCAGAACCATCACTCACTAAATAAAATCCTAATTCACCATTTGCTGCTTCTGTTGCATCGTAAACTTCGCCAACCGGTGGACGTAAGCCTTTGATCACAAGCATGAAATGATTCATCAAGCCTTCGATGTTACCGTAAACATCTTTTTTCTCTGGTAATACGATATTTTTATCACGAATTGTGTAATCGCCAGTCGGCACATTTTTACAAGCTTGTCTGATGATTCTGATAGATTGACGCATTTCTTCGATACGCACTAAATAACGATCATAAATATCACCAGCCGTTCCAACTGGAATATCGAAATCATATTTTTCGTAACCATAATAAGGTTGAGCGCGGCGCAAATCGATATTAACACCAGATGCTCTTAATAGTGGACCAGTATATCCCCATTGAATTGCATTTTCTGCAGATACTGGGCAAACACCTTGAGTACGCTTAATAAAAATTTTGTTACCAAGTAACATTTTTGAAATTTCATCAATACCGTCACTCATTTCATCGCAAAAGCGAAGTACATCATTAAACCAACCTTCAGGTGCATCTTGAGCCATACCACCAATACGAGTCATCGATACAGTTAAACGAGCACCACAAAGTTTTTCAAACAATGAGTAAACTTTTTCACGAAATGTAAATAAATGGAAAAACGCTGTTAAAGCTCCTAAGTCAACACCGCCAGTACCAACTGCAACAATGTGATCAATAACACGAGAAAGTTCACACAAAATAACACGCATTGTTTGTGCGCGCGCTGGGATTTCCACGCCAAGCAGTCTTTCAACAGATTTACAATAACCAACGTTATTCATTGGTGCTGAACAATAATTCAAACGATCAGTGTACGGAATAACTTGATTGTATGGATGTGTTTCAGCCATTTTTTCAAAACAACGATGTAAAAATCCAATTTCACAATTGGCACGCACGATTGTTTCGCCATCAAGTTCAGTCATCACACGTAAAGTTCCGTGCATTGCTGGATGTGATGGACCAATATTCAAAGGTACATATTTAGGATTTAACTGATCGCCACTTTGTTCAGGAGTATTATTAAAATGAATCGGCAATACCGAGTTACAATGCTGTTGTTGATCTGCTTCGTAATCTTTACGCAAAGGATGACCAACAAATTGGTGATGCGTCAGAATTTTTCTTAAGTTTGGATGTCCAGTAAATTTAATACCGAACATGTCATAAGCCTCACGTTCAAACCAATCAGCTGATTTCCAAATTGTGATCGCTGTTGGAACAGGCTCACCATCACGAATAGCGACTTTAACACGTAAACGTCTAGAGTCACTTGATCCAAATAAGTGATAAACCACATCGAATCTTTTTTCACGTGTTGGATAATCAACACCGCAAACATCCATTAAAAAATTATAACCAGCATATTCTTTTAAGTAACGAAGCAATGCTGAAACAGTTTCAACTGATGCATCAACAACGTGATCACCAACTGTAGAAGTCGAAAATTTAAAAACACCCTCACCAAACTTAGTGTTGATATCTTGTTGTAATGTTACAAACTGATTTGTTGATAAGCTCACACTACACTCCAATTCTTGATGATGTTAAAGAGTTAGGTACAGTATTGCCGTTAATTTCAAACGGAGAAACCCAGTTGTCTTTCCATGGGCGCGGAGTTCTGTCTTTAATCATTTTTTGTAAAGTCATGACGCCATCCAAAACTGCTTCTGGAGTCGGTGGGCATCCTGGCACATACACATCAACTGGAATAACTTTGTCGCAACCTTGTAAAACATGGTACGCACGATAAAAGCCACCTGAACTCGCACATGCTCCCATTGAAATAACATATTTAGGCTCTAACATTTGTTGATAAATACGAACTAAAATCGGAGCCATCTTTTCTGTGATTGTTCCAGCAACTAACAATAAGTCAGCTTGGCGCGGAGAGAAACGAACAACTTCAGCTCCAAAACGAGCTAAATCGTATTTCGGCCCCATCACAGACATCAACTCAATACCACAACAAGCGGTTCCGTATGGTAATGGCCACAAAGCATTTCTTTGCCCCCACGCTGCTATCGCGTCTAAACGTGTTGTCAAAGCAAATGACTTTGACATTTCTTCTAAAGATTTATCTTCAGACATACATGATCTCCGTGATGTAAATGGAAAAAAATTCCGTTCTTAATTAGTTTTCAACACCACATCATGACAAAAATCACAAGTCATGACAACGAGATAAGTCTTTTTTGCTTTTTGAAAAAGTATGATGACGCGACATGGTCAAGCGCCTGAGATTGAATTATTGTCTATTATTTAAGAGCTTAAATTAAATAGCGCCCACAGGCTTGTAATCGATTGTGACCGATTCGTCAGCAGCAGGAATCGAGCTTCCGTGAAACTTTAATACCGAAACGTTTTTACCTTGAGCATTTGTTTCAGTTTCAATTGTCCAACCATTAACAGAGTCCTCAACGATAACTTGCCCCCCGACAGATACTTTCACTGTCGATTTGTTTGGCGTTTGAGCAAAAGGAAATGTCGTCAACTGATCAACTATTCTAGCCTTAATATTAGAAACAGCTTCAGACAAGTCGGCACTACATATTGACGACTTAATGCCTTTAGAAGCATCAACTAAGTTAATAAATTGCGTTCCAATCGAAACGAAACCACCCAAGTTATCGCAACTCTTATTAGTCAATATTCCTATATAATTAACTATCCAAGCTCGCGATCCATTTTCAAAAGGAGGTTTTAGTGAATTCAAATAATTAATAAAATCATTCGAATTTGGATTCCCGAATTCACTGCTTTGATCCTGTTCATCACTTATAAAAACAACTGAGAACAAAGCATCACTTCTTAAAAAATCTGAGTTAATTGAATTTAAATAACTGGCTGAAGTCACTAATCTCATAGCATCAAGACCACGCTCTAAATCAGATCCCGCTTCTCCGACAATAATTCGGTTAGCTAATTGACTAATGTTCGATACCGTTAGGTAAGTTGGTGACCCAACCAACTGTCTGGACATCGGATACGTCGTTGTGTTAGTTGACATTGTTGTTGTCGTCACGGCCACATGGTAATCCATACCTAAACCATTTAATGTCGCGATCATATCATTAACTTTTGCAGCTAGACGCTGCTGGTATTGCAACATTGATTTCGAATTATCAACAACAAATAAAATATCAACTTTATTATTAATAGTCACATGTCCGACAGACTGTGTACTCATCGACGGCAAACCAAATTGAGTTCCTGAATTCGAACACGAAAGAAAAGAACAACTCATGGCGACGATAGCGACATTGATCAATGATTTCATAGCGGTTTCTCTCTTTCTATTCAGCGGGCTTAAATCTAAGCCGCTTGAACAGCTTTATTCGCATACTGAGCAATAGATGATTTTGCTACAGCTGAAATTTTCAAAAATTGTACTCCGTAAACATTTCCTTTTTTACTGACAATGCGGCAAATAGCATTAAAGGCTGGAACTTCATTAGCAGGTTTGAAATGCAAATAAATTTGCTGATCTTTTTCAAAAGATGCGTTCTCAATCAACAATCCCGCCCCGCCTTCACTTACTTCGACACCAACTGATTTATAAACTTTTTTCTTATCGTGAACGATAGCTTGAGAATTTAAACGAACACGCGGAAATTTACGTCTAAAAAATAAAGTATCTTTAGGATCTTGTTCTTTTTTATTTTTAAATTTTTCAAATAATGCACGAACTTCATTAACTGAAAACTCTTCTACATCCGAAAGACGTTTCCAAGATTTCATACCCTCATGCCAAATAAAATCAAACTCATGCAAAGTTTTACCTTGTAACATTTGAATGAGCTCAGCCTTTGAAAATGGTCCATAATTATTATTTTGCTTTAAGACGAACCAAATTCTTTGTTTTAAAGGATCACCTTCAGTCACAACTTTTAAGCCAGATTTCATAGGAGTTAAAAAGCTCTGATTGAATAACTCAGTAAAGTGAGGATATTCCATTAATAAAACCCAGTCTTGAACTTTTTCATCGTATATATAATCGTGCCAGTTGATTTTTTGATTAGATAACTGCAATTCAATTTCTTGTAATGTGTAGGGACCTTGCTGTTGACCATGGCTTGCGATGTAATAAGTCGACATAATTCTATCCTTTTATAAAAGTCTTTACAGTACTTTTATCGGAGTCGTATTATGAGATCTTGAGCCTATGCTCGTTTTTAAGAAACATTCTATTCGAAAAATAATAGATCTGTTCAGACTGTCAAAACTATCGACACAAAAAATAAAAATATTACTTTAATGCTTCACGAATATAAGCCGAAGCTTGATCCATCAACCAAACGACAACTGCTATGACCATAATTATAGTTCCAACTTCTGGCCACAAAGCTTGACCTTGGTATTGAATTAACAATGTACCAATACCACCACCACCAACAAAACCAACTATAGTCGCCATTCGCACATTAATGTCCCAGCGATAAACGGTGAATGAAACATAGGGTAAAATAACTTGCGGAACAATGGCATACCAAATAGTTTGCAATCGATTAGCACCACACGACAAAACGCCTTCGATTGGACCATCGCTCACAGACTCAACCATTTCAGAGTACTGCTTAGCCAACGATGCTACCGAGTGAATCATCAAAGCGAGCATACCAGCAAATGGACCAATTCCCACCCATACCGAAAATATAATAGCCCACAATATAGCTTCGATTGAGCGCATAATGTTAAACAATGTTCTTGTCAGTAAATAAATTGGATACCCAATTTTACCTGTCATGATATTTTTAGCCGATACAAAACTTAAAACAAATGCAAACGGAATAGCCAAGACCGTTGCCATAAAAGCCATAAAAATTGTTTCAAAAATATTTATAATGGCTTTAGGCAGTAATGCTAAATTCGGAGATGTAATTTGTTTAAAAAGTCTAATAACGCCCTTAAAACCATCTATATTCAGCAACTCATAGACAGAAAATTTAGTCTTAACTAATCCAACTACAAATAAGACAGCTAAAACGATCAAAAATTGCCAGCCAGCAAAAGTTTTATACCAGCGCACGACTTTATGATCTTTCTTTTTATAAAGAGGCTCAAATAATTTAGCCCCTAGTGTTTGAATCTTGAATTGAGCTAAAGCATAACTGAGCAACACACCAACTAAATAAAACCCCACACACATTTGAAAATAAAACAACATACGCTCGAGTTGCTCTTCAGTTGTAGGGTTCAATATCCAAAAATAAGCGGTCATCGCCACGAATGTAAAGTTTAAACCATCGAATAAAAATTGTTTGAATTTATGCGACATAATTAATTCCTCACAAGCCTAATTGATATGAACTTGTTGTGCGCCCGTACCATAAATTTTCTCAAACCACTCTTGTGTGATTTGATCAGGCGATCCTTCAAATACGATTTCTCCGTCCTTTAAAGCAACAACACGACTTGCATACTGCCGCACTAAAGATAGAAAATGTAAATTACAGACAACTGTTATCCCGAGCTCTTGATTAACTTTTTTTAAGTAATCCATCACGACATGACAAGTCGCTGGATCAAGTGATGCCACTGGTTCATCCGCGAGCAAAACTTTAGGGTTCTGAGTCAGGGCACGAGCAATAGCCACACGCTGCTGCTGTCCACCAGAAAGCTGGTCTGCACGAATGTGCGCTTTGTCTCCAATACCAACTAAATCTAAATATTTTTGAGCTTCATTAATATCATTTTCAGAAAAATGCCCCAATAAACTTTGCAATGTTGATGTTGTTGAAAGTTTTCCCATTAAAACATTGCTCAAAACTGAATGTCTTGGAACTAAATTGAAGTGCTGGAAAATCATGCCAATTTTTTGTCTGATTTTTTGCACTCCTGAAGACGAGTTAATTTTGCAAATATCGACATCAATAGCTTTTGCACCAGCTGCCGAGTTTTTCTCATGAAAGATAATTTGCCCGGCCGATGCATCAATTAATTTGTTAATACACTTTAAAAGAGTCGATTTACCTGAACCGCTTAATCCGATAATCACCAAAAACTCACCAGGCTTAACATCTAAATCAATACCTTTTAAAGCTTGAACACCGCTTGGGTACTGTTTAGTCAAACCACGAATTGATAAAATATTTTCAGATGTATTTTGTATACTCACAATTTCACCACATTTATTTCTTTAGAAGTTCTTCCGGTTTTTTACCAACTGCTTTAAGCATATCACGAACAACATCGTAATCTTTATCAACGGCTTTTTTTAAACCAGTCGCACCATAAATTGCAAAAAATGCATCACGTCCCTCTTTAGTTGATACAAAAGACATCATCGCATCAACTATTTTAACTTTCATGTCTTCAGACATGTCTTTACGAAAAACAAATGGATCATTTGGCACAGGTTCAGACAAATCAATGATAGCTATTTTATCTTTCACATCTGGGTACTGCGCTAAGACTAAACGACGAGCATCTTCAATTTGTTCAACGCCACTATCATTTTTAGCTGGTGGCGAGTAATAAGCAGCACCAGCATCCACTTGTCCCTGGTAAACCATAGAAATCACATTATCATGTTTTTGTGCGAACATTGTTTCTTTAGGATTAATCTTTTTATCTTTTAAAGTTTTAGAGGCTATAATAAAACCTGTTGTTGATGCCGGGTCAACGTAGGCAATTTTTTTACCATTAAGATCTTCGATTTTTTTAATAGGGCCATTGGCTTTAGCGACAAACATAGACTGATATGTCGCAAGTTCGTGTCTTAATGCTGTCATACGCGCTTCAACACCGTACTTGTCGTGTGCGATTAAATAACCAAAAGTGTTCATAGCCGCAACGTCAGCTCTTTTAGTCCCAAATGCTTCAACTACAGCAATGTAAGACTGCGGAATTGTCACATCAAATTTGTAAGGTGTGTTTTTTTCGAGGTAATCTTTGAATTTTTTTGAATTGTCTTCAATAACTTTTGCGTCAATCGAAGGTACAAATTGGATTTTAATCGGATTCTCTGGTGACCCAAGCTCTGCTTTATTTTGAGTGCAGCCTAATACAGAATTTAACAGACTGAAAACCAATGTCACTTTGATGAAGAATACTAACTGATTTTTAGTATGAACGAAATTATTTATAACTTTATTCAAATTCTGTGTCATAGGGTCTCCGTATTGTGGCAACAATAAAACACTTTATCTTATTGATTGAAAGCTTTTTATTGATTTCAATAACATCGTTCGTTAGGTTTAAACTATGTTCACCCAAGAAAGGATGATTTAGGTCATGAATCACTGCAATCTTAACCAAATCCTTGAATTAGCTGCTAAAAAAGATCGCATGGTTTGCGTATTTGATCTTGATTCAACCCTATTTAACGTCAGCACCAGAACACAAAAAATAATTGATGAATTTGCAGAATCCCACGAGTCACGCCTTAAGGGTGTTGAAATTCTACACACAGATTGGGGATTACGTGAGTCTTTGTTCAGAGCAGGATTTAATGCCAATGAAAACCCTGAGATGCACCAAACACTCCGGGATTTTTGGGTTGAACGATTTTTTTCTAACGAATACTTACATTATGATTTGCCGTACGAGGGAGCTGTTAGTTTTGTGCAAAAACTTGCTCAAACGACATGTGAAATCCACTATCTGACTGGCCGTGATGTCAAGCGCATGGGAACCGGCACTCGCGAAGTTCTAACAAAATGGGGATTTCCAATCCAAGAGCATAATGTCCACTTAAAACCTGATCGAAGTCTAGATGATCACACTTTCAAAGTCGATTTCATGATTCAAAAATTTCCACAAAATCAGTTTGATCATATTTATTTTTTTGAAAATGAACCAGTCAATATCAATGCGCTTTCTGCACAGAGAAAAGATATTCACATTGTGTATTTAGATACAACTCACTCAAGGCGTGAAGATGTGCAAGTTCCTGTATCTGTGATTAAAAACTTTACTTTACCACCGCCAAATACGTCAGCGAAAACTTAATAAAGGATTTAAAATGTTATATCTCGTGGCTACACCTATTGGAGACATTAAAGAAATCACTCTAAGAGCTTTAGATCTTTTAAAATCAGCAGACATCATTTTATGTGAATCAACAAAAGAAACTTCTAAATTACTTAAGCAACTTGAAATCAAAGCACAAAAATATGAAATACTTGATGAGCACAGCACTGCCGAAGATTTGCAAAATCTTGTCACTTTATGCGAACAACATACAGTCGCTCTCGTTTCAGATTGTGGAACGCCTGGTTTTTGTGACCCGGGTAATGATTTGATTCGTCTTTGTCGCAAAAAAAATATCGAAGTTAAATCTGTTTTAGGCGCTTCGTCTCTGATGGGGTTACTCTCACTTTCATCGCGTAAACTAAATGAATTTATCTTTCGAGGTTTTTTGCCTGCTGAATCTGAATCGCGAGCTAAAGAATGGCAGAAACTTAAGAACGAGAAAAAAGCGATTATTCTCATGGATACTCCGTATCGTCTTAAAAAAACCATAGCTGAATTGATCCAATACTTACCACAACGAGAAATGTTATTAGCTTTAAATCTATCACAACCAGATGAATCTATTATTGAAGGCAAAGCTTCTACACTATCACAAAAGCTTAAATTTGATAAAGCTGAATTTATGTTGCTGATATACCCGGATGGTCAATGATCAATTTGCCGATAGATTCTCATCTTGCCAGACTTTCTGAACTTGTTGATCAACAAAATGGTCAATTCAAACCACTTGTTTTAACTGCAAGCCCAGGATCTGGTAAAACAACACGTTTACCAGCTTATTTGTTGAAAAAGAATTTACAGAAAGATATTCGTTCACAACATAAAATAATTGTTATCGTTCCTAAAAGAGTCTCAGCAATATCTGCTGCTGATCGCATTGCCGAAGAAAATAATTTCATACTCGGGAATGAAGTTGGTTACCAAGTTAGGTTTGAACAAAAGCTTTCAGAGAAAACACAATTAATTTTTATGACCGAAGGACTTTTTCTTAAGAGAATTCAAGATGAAAACTTTTGGGCAGATATGCACACATTGATATTAGATGAGTTTCATGAGCGTTCTGCAAATTTAGATATTATTCTTGGTTTAGTTTATGAAAGACTCGTTTTAGATCCTCAGTTTAATTTAATTGTCATGTCTGCAACCCTCAACACTGAAGCTTTAAAAAAATATTTCGGATCATGCGAAATCTACAATCTTGAGGCGCCACCATTTAAATTAATGTCATTTTTTTCAGATAAAACGCAAAAACTTAATATCGATGAACAGTTTTATAATTCACTTAAAGAGACCACTTTAAAAGCTATTAAAACTGCACAAAAAGACATTCTCATTTTTTTACCAGGGTTAAAAGAAATTCTGCGCTTTAAAAATTTGCTACAGCCGTTATTACCACAAATGCAGATCGAAATTTTACATGGTTCTGTGAGTTTGAGTGAACAAAAACGAATTGTGCAAAAGTATAAAACTGAAAATACTGCGCTCAATCGTCGAATTATTTTAACAACCAATATTGCAGAGTCGTCAGTGACTGTTCAGGGAATTGACTGCGTGGTTGATTCGGGATTACAAAAAAATGTTTTTATTGAACCTAAAATTGGTTTTACGGGTCTTGATATAGAGCGCATTTCACTTTTTTCAGCCAAGCAGCGTGCAGGCCGTGCAGCTCGCGAACAAGATGGTTATTGTTTTAAGATGTGGCATGAAATCGATGAGCGCTCAATGAAAGAACAAGCCGATCCTGAAATACTTAATTCGACACTGATTGAAGAGTTTCTGATTCTTAAACAGCAAAAAGTTGATAAAATCGAAACATTTTCGTGGCTAACTAAACCAAAAGCCGAATTATCTTCAAAAGTTTTAGTTCAACTTAGACGCTGGCAGCTTTTAAGCCCTGCAGGCCAACTTAGTTCTCAAGCTCAAACAATTATGAGTTGGCCCATTGATATTATTAATTCACTCATAACCTATGAGTTAATCAAACAAGGCTATAGCGATCAAGCTTATAAACTTGCCACTGTATTAGATTCTGGAAAAATAGATCAAATTTTATCAGCTGATGAGTCACCGATTGATGACTTAAATAAAATTATAAATGCTGATTTAAAACGTTTTAATTTAGATTTAAACTATCAACAAATTAAACGTCGCTGTGTTATTGCAGATCATGATCAAAATAAATTTGTAAAATTACATCAAACGTTCGAAGAAGCATTAATATACACTTTTACAAAATATTTTCCTGAAAAAATAGCTGTTCGAAAAAAACAAGGTTTTGGCGTTTCTCTTTTCGGACGAGGCATACAATTTCAAAATCAATCAAACTTAAACGATTCTGAATACTTTATTATTATAAATGGTCGCGAATCCCATCAACAATCAACGCAACTAATTTGTGGATTGGGTTTTGATAAAAAAACAGCTCAACATTATTTTATGGATTTTTCTCAAAGAAAAACTGAAATCCACTATGATTTTGAAAAACATGAATTCTTTAAAATAGAACAACTCATGTATGAAAACATTGTCTTAAATGATTTTGGCAAAGTTCGCCTAAGCAATCAAGAAATTGATCAAAACTGGAAAGACTACTTTTTACAAAATTCCAAAGATTTTTTAAGTGCTCATCATCAGTATGAACATTTAAAAATAATGATCAATTTCGTTTCAAAGTTTAACGAGTCTTATTTTAAACTTGATTTAGAATCTACAAATTTACTCAATCAATGTGATCAACTCCTCACACAATTGATAGCCGATTATTACTCGTCCATTCAAGATTTTCTTCAGTGTGACTTGCTACACTTATCTTACCAAGTTCTCAACGACGATCTGAGTGGTATCTTACAACAATTACCACGCTCAATTAAAACCCCACGCGGAAAAATTGCACAAATTAATTATCAAGACGATAAAGCCCCTTTAATTTCACTAAAAATTCAAGATGCATTTGGCTGGAACGATACGCCTAAAATATACAACAACCAAATCCCACTAACTCTTGAATTATTAGCCCCTAATATGCGTCCTGCTCAAATCACGAATCGACTTGGTCAATTTTGGCAAACAAGCTATATTGATGTACGTAAAGACTTACGGGCCAGGTACCCTAAACATGATTGGCCTGAAGACCCACGGGTTTAAACAATCGAGAAATCTATGAATAATACAAAACATAACCAAGAAAATTTAGGCCTTTCAAGTGATCAAGCAGATTCTTTGATTAAAAAACATGGTTATAACGAAATAATTCCTTCACAAACGGAATCTTTATTTCATGAACTTAAACATGTTTTTTTAGACCCTATGGGTTTAATGCTGCTTGGATTGGCTCTGTTGTATTATTTAATTGGCGACACAATGGATTCTGTTATCTTACTTGTAGCCTATATCCCTGTCACAATGGTCGATGTTTTTTTAGAATTACGAGCACAAAAAGCTTTAAGCGCACTTAAATCAACTTTCAAACCGACTGCAAAGGTTTATCGTGACCGCAAAATTGTTGATATGGCTATTCGCCAACTTGTACCCGGCGATTATCTTGTTTTTGAAGAAGGTCAGTCTTTACCCGCTGATGGAATTATCTTTGAATCTTTTGATCTCACCATTAATGAATCGGCTCTAACCGGTGAATCTATTCCCATCATCAAAAAAACATCTGATCGTTTCGCTGCCGGCACGCAAATTTTAAGTGGTCGCGGTATCGGAGTAATCGATAAAACTGGTCAATCAACCGAGTTTGGAAAAATTAGTCAATTACTTGAAAATACAGAATCTGAACAAACACCACTGCAGAAAAAAATTTCAAGTATTGTTAATAAAATTATTATTTTAGCTGCTGTTTTGGTTTGTCTGCTATTTGGATTACAAATTTATAGAGGCTTGGCAATTATCCCCGCATTGATTAGTGCTCTGACTTTTGGTATGGCTGCAGTTCCAGAAGAATTTCCACTTGTGTTTACACTTTACTTAAGTTTCGGTGCTTGGCGTTTATCTCGCCACGGTGTTCTGGTGAAATCATTACCTAGCGTTGAAACATTAGGTAATGTTGATGTCATCTGCACTGACAAAACAGGCACGCTAACAGAGGGTAAATTTCAACTAACCCAAGCTGTGTCATTTAAATCTGAATCAAATGAAGATATTTGGCCCATTGCCATGATGGCCTGTGAGACATCGGTCGTTGACCTCATGGAAATTGCTATTTATGAAAAGGCAAAATCACTGAATCAAAATATCTCAGGCTGGCAACTTAAAATCGATTATCCATTTGAATCACAACAAAAATATATGTCACATGTGTGGCACAACCAAAACGGTGAACATATTATTGCAATGAAAGGATCTGTAGAAGGCGTTCTACAACATTGCAAACTCAGCGAAGAAGAGAAAAAAAATATTACCACTAAGGTCAATGATTTATCATCTCAAGGAAAAAGACTTTTAGGTTTAGCCTCAAAAAAATTGCCAACTTCTATAGACCGAGTAACTGATGAAAAAGATTTAGAGTTTAAAGCTATTCTTGTCTTTAATGATCCTATTCGTTTATCTGCTAAACAAGCCATTGAACAGTGTCAAAAATCTGGAATTGAAATAAAAATGATAACTGGTGACCATCCATTAACCGCTCATGCTGTAGCTGATGAACTTAATCTTCTGCACTCACACCAATATCTGTACACTGGACACCAGCTTAAAGCTTTAAAGTCTGAAGACCGCGAACTGGCGTATTTAAAAGGGGCTATTTTTTCGCGAGTCACACCTGAGCAAAAATATGAAATGGTTGATTATCTCAAAAAAATTGGCAAAGTTGTCGCTATGACCGGCGACGGGATTAATGATACTCCAGCTTTAAAGCTCGCCGACATTGGCGTCAGCATGGGAGAAAACGCGACTGATGCTGCAAGATCTGCAGCTAAAATGGTGCTCATGAAAAGCGACCTTAGCGGAATTACTTCAGCCATTTTTGAAGGCCGTAAAATATTTGGAAATTTACGTCGTAGTTTTTCTTATTTAATTTCTTTTCATATACCTGTTATTTTGCTTTCACTCGTGCCACCACTTTTAGGCTATCAAGACTTATTATTACCAATACATATTATTTTGTTAGAACTTATTGTTCATCCGATTTCAGCTTATGTTTTTGAAAATATTCATGAGAATACTCAATTTAAAAATAAAACCCTGATCAGCAGCACAACTTTCATTGAATCTGTTGTCTCAGGGACCTTATTGAGTTTATTCAGCTTAATCATATTTACTCACTATTCAGAATCACTTGGTACAAACATGGCTCGAGCACTGGCGTTAGTTTGTATACTGATTGGTAATATTGGCTTAGTTGTAAATGAAACATTCCCCCTTATGACCAGACGTCTTGGGGTAACAATATCACTTTTAATATTACTATCCGTGATCATAACTACTTTTGAATCAGCAGCACAGATATTTCATCTTGATGTTTGCAGTATTGAATCAATTTTATACGCAAGTGCTTTAGGTTTACTGAGTTCAGTTCCGGTTTTTGTCGTGAGATGGATAAAACGCCATAAACGTAAAACAATAAGTTTGAAATAATTTATTTGCTTTGTTGTAAGTCGTGAGTGAGATCAATCGCTTTTGGCGCAACAATAACTGAGCCCGCTGGAACGTCTTTCATGACAACGGCGTTTGCTCCTATGCGAGCACCATCACCGATGTTGATAGGCCCAAGTACCTTTGCACCTGTACCGATGAGAACATTGTTGCCAACCGTTGGATGTCTTTTAACTCGGTCAAACTTAACTCCACCAAGCGTAACACCATGAAAAATCACACAATCATCACCAACAACAGCTGTTTCACCAATCACACAGCCAACTCCGTGATCGATGACTAATCGTTTACCGAGCTGGGCACCAGGATGAATTTCAATCCCAGTTAATGTTCGTGATATATCGGCAATAAGGCGCGCTAAAAAATACAATCTAATCTGATAAAAGCAATGTGCTATTCGATGAAAAAAAACAGCTCGTGGTCCTGGATAAAGAAAAAAAATCTCTAAGTACGATTTAGCTGCAGGATCATATCTGCGATAAGATCTTAAAAATTCAATCATACTTTCCACTTTCTTTTAAGATCTTCAAGCATAAAGTAACGATCAAAACCTTCATGATATCTTGACCACTGCTCGCCAGTTTGTCTTTCGATATTGATAAAACCCATCATTGTGTCTACTTTAGAGTCAAAATCATCTATCATAGCAACAATCATAGCTTCTGGAAACATAGGCTTCTTAGGCGATCCATATTCAAGCTGACCATGATGTGATAAAACGATGTGTTTTAAAATCATTTTCAAATCTTCTGGAAAACCTAAAATTCTTTGTGCTTTTTTTTCAATGAGTTCACATGAAAGTAACATATGTCCCAGTAATTGACCGGCCTGAGTGTAATATATTTGTTTTTGAGGTGTTGTATCGAGTTCCCAAACTTTGCCGATATCATGGAAAATAGCGCCAAAAAATAATAAATCTTTATTTAAATAGTTGTAATGAGATCCAACAAAATCCATGAGCTTACATATTGATACAATGTGCTCTAAAAGACCACCACGGTGAGCATGATGAATTGTTTTAGCAGCAGGAGCATTAAGTAATCGCGGTTTAATTTCATCGTCTTGCAAACAATCTGTAACGAGTTGCTTAAGCTGCATATTTTCAATTTTTTGTACAAAGTGAAAAAGCTCAGAATAAAGAGCATGTGTATCGATATCGCGTTCTTTAATTTTATATTGATCAATATTAATACTGGCATCAATAACCTTATCTAAACGATGTACGATAATTTGTTTACGTTGATTATAGATCTGTACTAAACCTTTAACTTTAATGAGATCACCTATTTCAAATTTAGATAAAGACTCTTCGACATTATCCCAAAGTCTTGCATCGATTTGTCCTGTTTGATCACCTAAAAGTAAAGTTAAAAAAGATTTACCTGTTTTACCTACTCCCAAGTTTTTGTCTTTGACTAAAAAAATACGATCATTAATTGCATCTTTATCATTGAGCTGACGTATTGAAACTAAATCCATAAGACCTACTTATTCAGAGCAAATATTCCAGAACAAAGTTTATCTTTGTAACGAGAATCAGTTAAATTTAAATGTGATACAAAGTACTGCGCACCTTTTTTTTGCACAACTAAATAATAACCTGCTGACACATAAAGATATCTCAAACTAAAAGTGTTCAGTTTTAAAAAATTGTTTTTTTGCAACTCTTTAATTTTAGGCTTGAGCTCAATCCACTTACCACAACCTAATCCGTATTTTTCGCCTTCGATAGTTGTTTGTGGCGCATCACTGATAAAATAAATATTTTCGAGAGTCATGGGTTGATTAAATTGATCATCAGGAAAACCTAAATAAAAACTACCATCACCTTTTACAAACTGTGCTAAATCTATTTTACCGCCACCATTTGGCAGTTGAATGTGCAAGTAACTCTGATCGAGCACATTTTCTTGGTCTGAATAAAGAGAAACTTTAAGCGGTGAAAAAATAAACTCCGGAGTGGCATGAGACTCTTTGCCAGCACTTTCTTTAATTTTTTCAACAAAGTCTTTAGGGATTTTAAAATCTTCAGCTACGCTTGAAACTGTTAAAGTCTCTGGGTGCATTTCTTGATGTTTTTTACATCCAAAAGAAAAAAGTATAGCAATTGCAAAATAGATTTTCACTCAGTACGACCCTTGACTTCTTGAAACGGAATAAAGTCATCATACAAAACAGAATTCATTTGTACAAAACTCTCTTGCGAATTTTTTTGATCAATGAGTAACAATTCGGCCCAAAGAGACAATATATTTTTACTTAATTTTAAAAAGTCCACATGCTTTATTAACTCATGACTAGCTAAGCCTTTGTTTTTTTTAGCCAACAATAAAGAGTAATGACTAGCGTAATTGAGCTTCATATCAGGTGTTAAAGTTTTTTCAAGTGCTATCATACCGTCGTAATTTTTCTGAGCATACATGATTTGCATTTGCAGATCAGTCTTTGATTCTTTACTCGGTATTGTGCTTTGATATGTCGCAAACAAGTTCTGAGCAGTCGTCAAATCACCCTGTTCAATTTTAGCTAAATAATCTACGATAAATTTTTGATCGACAGCTAAAAATGATTTCAATTTTTCAAAATAATCTTGTGTAAGAGAAAAATTATAAAATGCACCATAAACTGAATATGGAATTTTAAAAAGCTTTTCTAATCCCACTGGAGTTTCAGAATATTTTTTGAAACTATCGTTAAAATCTGTTTCTTTACCAATTTTTTTGTTGATATACATCGATAGAAGTAAAAGTGGTTTACGATAATCTACTTTTACTGCTACGAATCGATCAATTTCAGAGCTTAGTTTACTTAAATCATCATTTGATTGCTCTTCGCTCGCAGATAACTCAGATAAAATATGACCGTAAAGCAAACGACCTTTTTCATTTTTTTTAAATAGTTCTAAAAATAATTCTGAAGATTTCGCAAATTGACCCTCTAAATAACTCACGATGGCTTCGTCTTCTTTAATTGAATCACTTGTCGGATCAAAACCTTTTGCTCTAATTAATGCTTCATTAGCACTTTTAAGGTTTTGCTCATGTAATGCCTGCTGTAGACCAATAACCTCAAGCAATGCTTTTTTGGATTCACTGATTTGCGCATCAGATTTAAAATCACTGATAACAGAAGCACCATTAATTAAACCAGCAGCATCAAGTTTTGGTATCAATGGAATAATTTCAGGCAATACTTGGTTTTGTGACTCTAAAGTCATTTTTCCAAACACATCAACGATCTGACTATCTAAACCAAGTATATAATATCTTTTAACTTGGCTTACTAAATACATCTCGTATTTTTTTTGTGTATTTATTTTATAGTAATAACCGCCACCAATTGCTCCGAGTGCTAATATGAAAACAGCCAGTAAACTTAAATATAACAACTTATTACTTTTCTTAATGGTCTTTTGCACAGAAGGATCAGATTCAAACACATATTGCTTTTTAGGATTGAGCTTAATGACATTTTCTTTTGGTGTCTCTACCGATTTATTATCAACTTCAGTAAAAGCAATGTCTTGAATTTTATCTTCAGTCATTTCAGCTTTTTCAACAACTGTAGGAACTGTATCTGCTCCTGCAGGCGTTTTTTCCTGATGTGCGAGCTCTTCTGTTTTAGTGATTGTAAGAGTATGGGATCCAGAGTGAGTTCCAGTTTGCTGAGTCTTGGTCTGAATTGTTTTAGTCATGTCATCGCTAGAGGCTAATTCTGTTCTAATATTCTCAACAATGGGCTTTAAATCCTGTGTTTCGCGAATATAGTTCCAGCGAGTATTCATATCGCGAACTTCATCTAACAATGTTATTTGCTTTTTCTTAATTAACTCTTCGATTTGTTCAAACGTAAATGGTCCTAATATTTTACTGTCAGATTTTATAAGCCATTTTCGTTCGATTGAAGCTTGCATATTTCCCCACTAAAAAGGTGACTTTGTGAGTAAAAGTTTCAAATCATCATTTGTTAAGAATATACCAGCACCACCGTAAACAGTTCTCGCGTCACGTTTATCAAGAATATCATTATAACCAGCTGTAAAATAAAATCCGTATCGCATTCTATAGGTTAAACTCGTTCTTAGCTGCAACTTTTCAAAATCGTATGCTTCAATAGATGCGACTAAACGCTTTCCAAACGGTAGATATTCAAAACCAACACCACCAGTGTTTTCAATCAAACCACCTTTAAGAGTAAAATCGTAAATATTTTTTGCGTAAAGAGCAGTAAACTTAGTTTTACTTTTAAATGTTTTTGTTTCATCAAGATTAGTCGTCGTTGTCCCGTTTGTCGTCGTTGAAGTTAATGTTCTTTCAACCACACCTGCAGGATCAGTAACAATACCTAAGTAATAATAACGATCAAGACCTGGCTGAATTTGAATACCCACTGTAGATTTTGTGGCACCAACATCATTTAAGTAGTAGCCATTAAAATCTACTCCAGTTGTCACTTTATTAGCTGTATCTATTAGACCACTTATACCATCGATAGTCGCAGCCACATCATCAGCTGTTTTCTCATCTGATATAAGCTTACCAATCGTGCCTTCGCCTTTATTAATTTTATTTGTGATATCTTCTAAGTTAGCCAAAGTTTTATCAATTTTAACTAAAGAACGTTTCCAAACTTTTTTAAATCCTTCTTCGCTGTTATCATTCAAGCTTTCATCAAGTGTTTTCGTAATACCATGAACTTGCTTTACGATTTCGCGAACTTCAGCTTTGTTTTCAGATGTCATTTGCGCGACATCAGCTGTTAATTTTTCAATATTACGAACAATACGTCCTAGAATATGTTTATTTGTTCCATCATTTGTAATGGCTTCATTTAAATTTTTAGTTACTTCTTTAAGTGAGCCTGTAATCTCTGATACTTGTGACATGACATCATCAAGAGCGCCACCTTTGTTGACAATAATAATTTGACCACGGTCAGATAACTCTTTGTCTCCTGATTTACCCGTGTAAACTTCGATGTACTTATCCCCTAAAATACCATTAGCACGCATTTCAACAGACGCTGATTCAGTTAAATTCACATCGGATTTAACTGAAATCAAAACCATAGCCTTACCATCTTTAAGTTTAATATCTTTGATTGACCCCACTGGAATACCAGCTGATCGAATTGCAGATCCGTTTGTTAAACCGTTGGCATTATCGAGATAAAACCAAGCTTGTTTTGTTCTGCCTAGAAAAGCAGGATCATCACTCACTTGTAGTGACATAAGAGCGATGAGTGCTCCAATAGAAACAACGAGGGCTCCAACTTTAAATTCTGCAGTGCTGATCATACTCATTGATGCTTCATCCCTTTTGTCACAAAACGCTTAACCAATTCTATATCGGTATTAAAAAAATCTTGTGCAGTCCCTGACAATAAAACTTTACCAGCATCTAGCATGACAATAAAGTCTGCGATCCTAAAAGCTGCACCAAGATCGTGCGAAACCATGACCGAAGTCGTGCCTTTATGCATTTTATGTGTCTCTAAAATAAGATCATCAACCATTTCAGTTAAAATCGGATCTAGACCAGTCGTTGGTTCATCATAGATCAAAATTTCGGGATCTAGTGCTAATGCTCGAGCTAAACCAGTACGTTTTTGCATACCACCTGAAATTTGACTCGGTAATTTATGATAATGTTTCGGATCAAGCCCCACCATGCGAAGTTTTTCCTGTGCTATTTGCAGAACTTGATCTTTTTTTAAGTGTCTGCGATGTTCTTCAAGCGGAAAACATACATTTTCAAGAACTGTCATATCATCAAACAAAGCCGCACTCTGAAAGAGCACCCCATAGTGACAACGAAATGCAGTTAACTCATCAGGCGTTAACTCGCTTAAGTCTTTGCCAAGTATTTTCACGACTCCAGCGGTGGGTTTATATAAGCCCAGAATATGTTTCAGCATAACGCTTTTGCCAGTGCCTGAAAACCCAATAATAGCTGTCAAACTGCCACGCGGAATTTTTAAATCAATGCCTTTTAATATAAAATCTTTACCTTCATCAAAACTTTTTTTAATGCCCTCAAGTTCAATGGCAAAATCACTGGAATGATCTTTTTTCATATTTCACCTGTTAATTTGTAATTCCGACCATTAAATAATACATACGCAATAAATTTGTTAAAAAATAATCGCTAACAATAATAGACACCATGCTAATAACAACACCTTTATTTGTGGCCTCGCCCACACCCTTAGCTCCACCAGATGTATAAAATCCTTGATACGTGCAAATAATTGCAAATATACATCCAAATATAGCTGATTTGAAAAGACCTTCATTAATATGATGAACATCTACTGTTTGTCTAATTTTTTCAAAAAAGATTGCACTATCTAATCCAACTATTTTTATGCATAAAAACCACGACCCAAACATCGCCATAAAATCAAACAGTCCTGTCAGTAACGGCATACACAAAATTGCAGAAATAATTCGCGGAGCAATTAAATACTGTTTTGTATTTACACCCATAACATCTAAAGCATCTATCTGCTCATTCACTCGCATTGAACCTAAACGTGCGGCCATTGCTCCACCCGCGCGTGCGGCTACGATGAGACCTGTCAAAACTGGCCCGAGTTCTCTTGTGATCCCCAGTGCAACAGTTGGCCCAACCAGATTAACAGCATTAACAAGTTTAAATCCTAAATAAATCTGAAATGATAATGCTAATCCTGTAAATATACTTGTTAACGAGATAATCCCAACTGATTGATTACCAATGAATTCCATATGCTTGATAACTTCAGAATAACGATAAGGCTGTGTAAATAACAACTTAAGACTTGAAACGGCAAATAAAGATATTTCACCAATATGTAAAACTAAATTCTTAAGTTTTCCAACTGTGTTATCATAAATGCGATCCATATAGTGTGCAATTTTATGAATGATTATAGTCACGAAATAACTCCTTTAAAATGACGAGGTACTCGTTCACCGACAGATGTTAAAATTTCCCAAGTAATTGACTGCATAGCTTTAGCATTAGTTTCAGCGCTTAAAAAATTATTTTTTTGATCAAACCCGAATAAAATGACTTCTTCTTCATTGTATGAATTTATCTTGTCAATAGAAACTATATGACTGACGTCAATCATTAAAAAATCCATACAAATACGTCCAATTATTGGTGCCTTTTGCCCTGCGAATAACACACAACCAGTATTAGACAAGACACGATGAACACCGTCAGCATAACCAACTGGTACTACAGCCACAACCGAGTCTTTTGCCGCAATCCAACTTGCTCCGTATGAAACACCTTCGCCTTTTTTCACTAAGCGTATGTTGTTAACAACGGATTTAAACGTCATGACAGGTTTCAAATCCAAATGAGAAAATTTAGAATCTGGAGCATACCCATAAAGCATCAACCCAGGGCGAAACCCCCAATTTTTAGCATTAAGATAATGTAATTTATTATCTTGAACTAACGGCATCGAAAAACTGGCGATACCACCAGAGTTGAGTAAGTGAACATAAACATCATCACCTTTAAAATAATCATGCACTTGACTTAGTTTTTGCGCTTGTTGAAACGAATGACCATTTTCAAGATACGCATCTTCTCCAAGATAAAAATGACTGAGTATAGCTTTGAGTTTTAATTTTTTTGATTTACGAAAATAATCTCTTAATTTTTCAACCTCAGTCACATGAAATCCTAATCGATTCATGCCTGTATCAAATTTTAAATGAATTTTAATTTTATCATCTACGACTGACTCTAAATATTTAATTTGTTCCCACGTACTCACAATCGGCGTTAGTTGGGCATCATATATTTTTTGCGCACCCTCTTTATCAAAACCTCTAAATACTAAAATATCAGCTTTGACGTAGTGGTTTCTTAAAAGTAAACCCTCTTCAATTAAGCAAACACCCAAATGTGAACAGCCTATTTTTTCTAAGTACTGTGCAACTTGAATGTCGCCATGCCCATAAGCATTGGCTTTAACCATTGGGCACAAAAAACGATCAGAACCAGCAATTTTATTAAGATAATGAAAGTTATGATCAAGGTTTTCTAAATTTATTTCAGCAAAAGTTCTTCTGAAAATTTCCATTCTAACCCTCTACCACAAAGTCTGGAGTGTGATCTTTATGAGCTTTCGCAATACAGATCTTATCACCACCCTTTGCAGCTATAAACTTTAATGCCCGTGTTGCAAGATCATCTAAACTCATTACATCATGAGTTAATGTAGGATACTCACTTATCCCCTGGCTGACAGTAATATCTAAACCATTTCGTTGAATGCGGGCTTGATTAATTCCAAGACGAACACGTTCTGCTCGAATTGCAGCCCCTTTTTTTGAACAGTTCACTAAAATCAATGCAAATTCATTTTCATCAGTACGGCAAATATAATCAGAAATACGAGATGAAAATTTTAATTGGTCCGCAACCTCGCGCAAGACTTCATCAGCAGCACGACGGCCTTGACTAATTTCGATTTCAGCAAGTTTATCAATACCAATTTTAATCACACTCAAAGGCTGCAATGCTCTTTTGGACTGATCTAACTCACGTTCTAGAATTTTAAAATAATAACTTTTGCTGTAAAAACCTGTGAAATTATCTTCAACATCGACCTGTACGTTTCTGCTCTCAGCAAAATTTAATTCGTAGATCAAACTCATCAATGAAAAATCTTCGGCAACTTCTGCTTTTATATCCTGAGTTGACACGAGCAGGCCTTCGATTTTTTCGTTAACAATCATTGGCAAAAACTTAAGCCGTGTTACATTAAATTTGTGCAACAAATACGTCTCAAACGAACTTGGCAAGCGGCCAAGAATTAATTGATTTAAAAAATCTTTGTCTTTAGCTGGTATTTTAAATGAAATACCTTCAATCCAGTCTTCAGGCACTTGATGATATGAAACACATAAAAAAGTTTGAATCGTTGGAACAAATTTTAAATAAATCCAAGACTGGTTTGGCGTTTGTTGATAAAATAAATCTAATATATTTTCTTTAGAAGTTGCGGTCTTATAGGTCGCGATTCGCGTTTGATATGGCCTAACCTCAGGTGCATGCCTTTCAGAATCAAGCGTTGTTGTTAATTGTTTTTTACTTGCTTCTGCTTCACTCAGATCAGCAGTCAATTGTTCATTTTGATATGTACGCAAAATATTTTCACAAATACTATCAACAGACCATAAAATTAAATGCTCAATTGTGGCATCACTCACTGGCAAAACAAAATCGGTATTAAAATCTTTATAAGACGCAAACTGCGGAATTTTTTGGTGTCCAGCTAAAAGTATAAATCGAATTTCAGCTGATGCTTTTAATGCTTTCTCAACGAACTGATGTGTTGGCATTATAGAAGTTTCGACATCAAAAATAACAATATGTGAAGGATCTGATTTAAGCTTATCAGTTAGCATATCTAAATCTGCAAAATAAATTGATTCGTAGCCAGCTTGTGCCAATTGAAATTTGACCCGACTACCAATATCCACGTTCTGCGAAAAAACTGAAATCGAAAATTGTGATGAATAATCTCTTATTTTCATGTTTTATTTGGCTTTCGAATTTTGATTTGAATTTTATCAGCTGTTGGCTCGTTTTTAGTGATTTTAATATCTGGTGTTGCGACTACGACATCTGAAGACTCTTCTAATTTAACTTTGAGAGCTCTCATTTCTTTCTCTAAATCCAACGGTGCTTGTACATTAGAATTCACACGAGCATCAACATGAGTTTTTTCTTCATCATCTATTGATAAGATCGAATCTATGTCTAAATCTTCTGGCATAGTGACCATCTCAGCCACAACACCAGGACTTGTTTTCTCGTCAGCAGATAACATCGGGCTTTCTGCTGGCGCAACGATTGCCGTAGAATCTGAATCTGAATCGAAGATCACGGGCTCAAGCACAGACACTTTTTGCATAGGTTTTAGAAACTGAAAACGTAAAACAAGTCGATTGTCGTAAAAGCTTTGCTCGAATTCGCATTTAATTTTTTGCAATTCGCTTTTAATATCATCACTGATGTATATATTTCTATTTGTACTCGCCTCGATATTAAGTCTAACAAACAAATCATCATCAATAGATTTAAGGCTAAGCGTTTTAACATCAGAATCTGCTAAATTGATTGATATGTTAATAAAAATATTCTCAAAAATTTTAATATATAAATTATAATCTAACAAAACCGAATCGAAAGACTGAAAATCTTTCGTAATTTTAGCTCCTGATTTTCTGAGTTGTTTATCAACATTAAATATGGCTTGCTGAACACAAGCTTGCACTTGCACAGGAACAATTTGTTCTTCATGTTGAATCGGCTTAACAAAAGCAATAGCTTGAGGTTCAGTCTGCATGGCCTGCTCAGTCTGAACAGTGTTTTCTGAAGCGACAGATTGCTGACTATGTGTTTGTGCTACAAAGTCTTGTACAGTTTGATCTTCTAATGATTGTTGGGCTATTTCTTCTGCTTTTGCCACAGCCACTGTGTTAGATGTCATTTGCTGCAACTGGCGCTGAAACTCTTGTTCAGACTTAGCAAAATCAGCTGCTGACGTAAATTTATTTTTAGATTTAATCGAATCCGGAACTGGAGGCGGAACAATTTGAGTCGATTTTATACTTTGTTGCACCACTGACGTAGTCACACTGGTCTTACTCGCTGATGCTTCTGCGACTTCCGATTCTGATTGTTGCTGTTTTGATACGTACACAAGAATTCCCGAAACCATAAACCCTAATCCCAAGATAATACCCAAAATTGAGATCGGCATACTAAGATAAGCCGTTGATGCTTTATTAACATAATTGATTAAGTATAGATTGGTTCCACGCAGCTCTTGCTTATCAACGAAACTTTTATTTTCTGGAATATTTAATTCTTTAGATACACTTGATACATACTCATACTCACTATGAGCGGCAACTACACTATCAGTATTCAACAAAGCTTGCGTAGTCGTACCGGTTCTCTGTAAATCAAAAAATCTTTGTAAGAAGCTAATATCACCAATGACAAAAATGCCCGTACGAATAGGATTACTTTTTTTGTCTTGATCAAAAAATATCAGCGCCAGTTGTTTAATATTTGATTGATCCACAAACAACTGCACGCGTGTTAGACTTTGATTACTTGATTTAGTATTTAACTTTTGTTGAATGTACTGAGAATTCCAGCGATCTGCTGCAGACCCGGATTGCACATACATTTTAGAAACACTTAGCTGATTGCGAGCGTCCTCTTGAACAACACCCAAAACATAAAAAGGCTTTAACTGAATCCAATTAATCTTAGACTCTTCGATCTGTAATGAATAACCACTCAGTATGTTTCTGAGCTGTGAAATCTGACTCGCTAAAGTCGAGCGCAAAGCAACTGATTGCGCTTGCAATGTATTTTGCCTTTGAGCATTTTTTTCATTTTTATAAATATCGTTTAGTTTCCAAATGACGAGTGTCACTACGAAAAAAACTAACGCGATGCTTGTATAGACCTGTTTTAACTTCATTTCTTCGGGCGTCCTTGCGAGAAGAGTACAGTCTCTATTGTAGTTTTGTTTTTTAAAAGGAATCAACCCCTTAAAATTGATTTTTTTGGACAATTCACGAATATAGCTTTACAAAGTATGCATTACCGCAAGAGGTCTTCATGGGATATGATTTACATTCAGAAGTAATGATCGTTGGTTCTGGTGTCGCAGCTTTAAGTATGGCTCTTAAAATTGCTGATCAAAAAAAGACCATTATTGTTACAAAAGACAGAGGTCCCAGCACAAATAGCGCCATGGCTCAAGGTGGAATCGCTTCGGTAACAGAAGTCTCTGATAGCTTTGAAAGCCACATCAAAGACACACTTATCGCAGGCGCAGGACTTTGCGATGTAAACGCTGTGTCAAACATCATCATGCAGGCCCCAGAAAGAATTAAAGATTTAATCAATTGGGGGGTTGAGTTTGATCCCGAACTGACTCGCGAAGGCGGACATTCAGAACGAAGAATCTTACACTTCGAAGATCAAACCGGAGCCGAAATCCATCGCAAACTCTGGACTAAAGTTCTGAAACACCCCAACATCACAGTTTACGAAAATCATTTTGCTATTGATATTATAGTCAATAAACAAGCAGACCCTCAAATCATAGGACCAACCAGTGCTATCGGTGCTTATGTTTTTGATAAGATTTCAAATACAACAAAAATATTTTTAGCTGATGTGACTATTCTTGCCACTGGTGGAGCTGGCAAAGTTTATCTTTACACATCGAACTGGGGTGGCGCCACTGGGGATGGTATCGCTATGGCTTACAGAGCAGGTGCTCGTGTTGCCAATTTAGAGTTCATGCAATTTCATCCAACTTGCTTATTTCATAAAGACTCGCGCAATTTTCTCATTAGCGAAGCCGTGCGTGGCGAAGGTGGCGAACTTATAAACGCCAAAGGTATCGCTTTTATGAAAGCCATTCACCCATTGGGATCTTTGGCACCTCGAGATATTGTTGCTCGAGGAATAGACGCGGAAATGAAAAAATCCGGTGAACCTTGTGTGTACTTAGATATCACTCACAAACCTGTTGAATTTATTAAATCGCATTTTCCAAATATTTATCACAAATGTCTTGAACACGGCATCGACATGACTCAACAACCGATTCCTGTTGTTCCAGCAGCGCACTATCTTTGTGGTGGCGTGATGGCTTCAGTCTCTGGAAAAACTGATATACTCGGACTTTACGCAATTGGCGAAGTTGCTTGCACCGGATTGCACGGTGCAAATCGGCTCGCATCAAACTCTCTTTTAGAATGTTTAGCTATGTCTCATAACGCCGCTCATGAAATTATAGAAAACTGGGATAAAATTTTAAAATCAACACGTATACGTCAATTGCCTAAACCCTGGAAAAAACCACAAGAAACAAATCAAGACGAAATGGTCGTCATCAACCACATGTGGGAAGAAATTAGAAGACTGATGTGGAATTACGTTGGAATCGTTAGATCAACAAAACGATTAGAAAGAGCTCAGCATCGATTAAACAATATTATGTCCGAAGTTAAAGAGTATTACTCGAACATGAAACTTCATAGCGACATACTCGAATTAAGAAATATCGCTATCGTTGCTGATTTAACTGTTCAATGTGCTCTTAAAAGACAAGAATCCATTGGAATACATTATTCAATCGATCACAAAACACAAGAGACAATATCATCCTTACGTCCAGATGATCTCGACCTTAAAAACTACACGAAAGCCAAAGATACAATCTTGCTTCGTGGGCTGAATTAAATTTTTTTGACTTAAAGCCGGACTCAGTTAAGCTTGAGTATATGTCAACATTACTCAAAAGATCTGAGTCTTTTCTCAGAGGCTACGACGGCGCCAAACTATTCATGCAATCTTGGGAAGTTCCCAATTCGTGCGGAACAATTATTTTCACACACGGTCAGGCCGAACATTCGGACTGTTACAACCGACTCATCCAAGGTTTTCAAAATAGTTCTGAAGGAAAAAACTGGAGCTTTATCGGTTGGGATATGCGAGGCCATGGTAAATCAGAAGGTATTCGTGGATATGCTAAAGACTTTGATGAGTATGTGCTCGACTATAATATATTTTTAGAATCATGTTTAAAACTACCATCAGTTACAAATAAGCCTGTTGTTCTTTTAGCTCACTCTATGGGATGTCTTGTGCAAACATGTGCTTTACACGACAAAAAACATGAAGCCGTAAAAGCGCAAGTTTTAAGTTCACCACTATTTGGAGTATCTGTTCCCGTGCCTGGTTGGAAAGACACAGGATCAGTTTTTATGAACTCGATATTTCCCAAATTAACTCTAGGCAATGAAATTAAAAATGAACAACTCACTCGCGATCCAGAAGTTATTCGCGAATATGAAAAAGACACTTACCGACACAATAAAATTTCTTCAGGTGTTTATTTAGGTTTTAAACGCGAATTTGAAAAAGTCCTGGCTCATGCTCAAGAGATTAACTTACCAACTTTGTTGCACATCTCAGACAACGACCCAGTGGTTTCAAGCCCCATGGCGATCAAGTTTTTTGAAAATCTAAACTCAACACATAAAGATCTTAAGATTGTTGAAAGTGGAACTCACGAACTTTATAATGATATTGTTCGTGATGAAGTCATTGATTATGTCATTAATTTCTGTAACCAATTTAAAAAGGCCTAAATAAGTATGAAAAAAGTTTTAATCTTATTATTATCTTCAGCTTTTGTTTCGAGTTGTGTCACCCGTTTACCAACACCACAAGGTATAAAAGAAATTTCAACTTCTGAGTACGAAACTGTTGTTGAAAATAAAACTAAAAAAACTGAAGTCTATGATGGTTTTTATAATAAATTAACTGTTCAGGCCACCAAACTCGATGCTGAAATGACAGAGAGTTTAATGGCTTACTCAGCTAAGTTGTCACAATGGAATCTTGAAAAATACAAAGAAGAAAAAAATAAACTTATTGAAAACCACTCAACACAAACTGAGTTTTTTATGAGTTTTTATACTCCTGAACGCAAACATGATGATCTTAGTATAAAACAAACATCATGGAAGGTTTACTTAGACGTTGGCGGCCAACGTTACGAAGGCAAAGCCACTAAAGTTAAATCATTATTTTTAGATCTCGAAGCTATTTATCCACACCACAATCGCTGGTCGACACCATATGTGGTGTCATTCCCGGTTGCCACAGCTACGACTGAATCGCAAAAGATGACCATAACAGTCACTGGGCCGCTTGCAACAACTCAACTTAACTTTTAGCTTTAAGTTTTTTAAGTTTTAATCGTTTTTGCCACAAATAAAGTCTCTCAACTTTTTTACGAGCCCATTCAGTGCGACGTAAAAAAGTCAGACTTGATTTAATGCTTGGATTTTCATTAAAACATTTTATTTTAATATAAGATCCCATTTCTTCCCAACCTAAATCAGTAACAAGTTCGTTTAAAATCATTTCTAATGTGATTCCATGTAAAGGATCTTGTTTACGTTTTTTTTCATTATCACTCATAATAACCTTTTAAATTCTTTAGAAAAACCAATCAGTTATCACTTTACTTGACATTTCGAAGTTCGACTACACATTTATTTTGTCAGGATCTAAGAACCAAGTAAGGCTCTAGATCCAATTCCAAGTAGAAGGAGGAATACATGAGAAGTTTATTTGTAAACCCTAACCATATCGAGAAAATGTTTAATCAATTTGAGAATCAATGGATGAATTCTCCGTTTAGAATTAAAGATTTGTATAGTGAATTTTCTGATGTGGATTCTGCACCCGCTTTTTCTTCAGAGATGAAGTTTATTACAGAAAAATCGCATTGGCAGCTCACGGCAGAGTTAGCTGGTGTTGTGAAGGACAATCTAAAGTTGGACGCGAAAGAGGGCCTCCTCGTCGTTTCTGGCGAAAAAACTAAAGGAGTTACAACTGGAAAATTTGAAAAAGTTTTCAGACTTCCTGAAGATTGTGATGTTGATAAGATCGAAGCGGAATTTACTGATGGTATTTTAACTTTGACCATCCCCTTGATCGAGAAAAAAACCGTTAAGTCGATTCAGCTGAAATCTTAAACGCATCAAACCTTTGCACTGAAATTTGGATAAGGCTGCTCTTCCCAGCTTTTTTGGGCGATACCGATCTGGTATCGCCTTTTTTTATTTTCAATTCGTTTAAAACGATGAATTTTATACTATTTATCGTATTTTAAAATGTATCTATTAACGATAAGATTATAAATGTCGGAGGATACAATATGACATGGTTTAAACGCATAGGTCTTTTTCTAGCCGTTAATGCGCTGGTCATGATTACGGTTTCATTTATTTTGAATCTATTAGGAGTTAACTCGTACATAACTGCATACGGTCTAAACTATCAATCACTTATGATTTTTTGTTTGGTTTGGGGTATGGGTGGTGCTTTCATTTCTTTAGCACTCTCTAAAATCATGGCTAAATGGATGATGGGTGTTCAAATCATCGAGCCCGAAACACGAGATCCTCAACTAAGAGAACTTGTACTTATGGTTCACGAATTATCTCGAGCTGCTAGCTTACCAAAAATGCCTGAAGTCGGAATTTATGATTCAAACGAAGTCAATGCTTTTGCAACAGGTCCGTCTCGATCAAACTCATTAGTCGCTGTATCAACTGGATTACTCAATCGTATGAATAAAGACGAAATCAAAGGTGTTATTGGTCATGAAATTGCTCATATTGCTAATGGCGATATGGTCACGATGACTTTGGTTCAAGGCATCGTCAATGCATTTGTTATGTTTTTAGCACGCGTAATTGCATTCGCCTTAACAATGACAAAAGGACAAGATAGCGAAGAAAGACAAGGTCCACCTTTATCATTTTATATTGTTCAATTTGTTTTAGAAATAGCCTTTATGTTTTTAGGCTCAATGGTCGTCGCTTGGTTTTCACGCTACCGCGAGTATCGTGCTGATGCCGAAGGTGCTAAATTAGCCGGACGTGAAAAAATGATTCAAGCACTCGAGGGCTTAAAACGTACATTTGATCACGTTGATCAAACTTCGCAAACAAATGTTCAAAGTTTTAAAATTTCAAGTAAACCCGGTCGTTTTTTAAATCTGTTTTCAACACATCCACCACTTGATGAGCGTATTAATCGTTTGAGGCAATAAAAATGAAAAAAATGGAAAATATTTTTGAAAAAATAATTTTTTCGAGCCGTTGGATCCAAGCTCCGATATATGGAGGCTTAATCATAGGTTCTATTCTGTATACATATAAATTTATACTCGAACTTATACACTTAAGTACAACGGTCACAACAATTTCTGAAGAACTTCTCATGTTGGGCATTTTAACTTTAGTTGATATTTCTATGGTTTTAAACTTACTCGTTATGGTTATTATTGGTGGCTATGCAACGTTTGTCAGTCGAATCCATTTAGATCAGCACGAAGATCGTCCTGATTGGCTCAATAAAATCGATGCTGGAACTCTTAAAGTTAAACTCGCAGGAGCATTAGTTGGCATATCCGGAATACATTTGCTGAAATCGTTTATAAATATTAACAACAAGGACTTTGATCAGGTTAAATGGCAAATTATAATTCACGTTGTATTTTTATTTTCGACTTTAATGCTGGCCTATACTGAAAAAGTACTACATTCGTCTCACAATAAACATTAACATTTATCTAGTTCACACTGATACAAAACTAAAAAGGTTTAATTATGAATTTAATATCACAAGTTTCTGTCGCTCCATCTTGGCTCTGGCTATCTTTCTCAGTTGCAATAGTTGTATTGCTTATTATCGACTTAAGTTTATTCGGAAAAAGCATGGATAAATTTTCACGTAAGAAAGCACTTCTTGAGAGTGGCATTTGGGTGAGTCTGGCGCTGATATTTAACGTCTGGTTTGGTTTAGAATACGGCAAAGATCTAGGTCTTGAATTTTTGACGGGGTATCTAGTCGAAAAAAGTTTAAGTGTCGACAACTTGTTCGTAATATTACTTATTTTTAGTTCTTTTAAAATTCCTGAACAACACCAACATCGCGTGCTCTTTTACGGTGTTTTAGGTGCCATTATACTGAGAGCTTTTTTCATTATTCTTGGCGCACAACTTCTCAATATGTTCCACTGGATACTTTACATATTCGGAGCAATTCTTGTTCTTACGGCCATTAAGTTTTTACGAGAAACTGATGACAAAATGGAAGTTCAAGAAAATTGGTCTATACGATTCATTAAACGTTTTATACCAACAACGTCAACACATCACGGAAGTCATTTTTTCATAAAAGAAAATGGCATCTTAAAAGCGACTCCACTATTTTTAGCTTTAATTGTTATTGAAGTTACAGATTTAATTTTTGCAGTTGACTCAATACCAGCTGTTTTTGCAGTCACACAAGATGCTTTCGTGGCCTTTGCTTCAAACATACTTGCTATTCTTGGTTTACGAGCACTTTATTTTGTACTAGCGGATTGGGTTAGCAAACTAAAATATTTAAAACCTGGATTAGCAGCTATTTTAGGTTTTATTGGTATCAAGATGCTTATTGTCGACTTTTTTAAAATACCAAGTTGGGTGTCTGTTCTTGTGATTATATCAATACTGATTACAGCAGCACTCAGTTCATGGTATGTCGCTAAACTTGAAGAAAAGCGTGCACGTTAAAATTTATGCTTTAATCATTTCAAATTAATCGATTTTGTATATGGGCATCGAAAAAATGAAAAATAAAATTCGAAATTTCATTAGATCGTTACAAACATATACAGATCGGTTTTGGTATGCACCTTTATTAGGATTACTTGCGGCCTTAGATAATATCATCATTATCATACCAAACGATGGACTGTTAATTTCAAGCTCAATGCTCAAACCTAAGAAATGGTTTTTATACGCTTTGAGTGTCAGCATTGGATCGACAGTTGGTGCAATAGCCTTAGCCTCGTTGGTTGAGTTTCAGGGCTTGCCTTGGATACTTGATATTTATCCTGCCATTAATGAAACAAAAACATGGCACCTCACAGCTCAATTTTTTGAACAGTATGGTTTATTACTCGTTTTTTTAGTTGCTTTGACACCGATTATGCAACAACCAGCAATCATTCTAGCGAGTTTAGCTAATACTTCTCTATTGCATCTTGCATTAGTAATTTTTATTGGGCGATTTATTAAATTCTTAATTATGGCTTATGTTGGTTCACACGCACCTCGCCTACTTGAAAAAGCCTGGGGTATTAAAGACGAACTGACTGATGCTGGCATCAATCTTAGAAAAGATTAAATAATTTTTATTTTTAATTAATCATTCGAGCGATACCAATCTGGTATCGCTTTTGACTAAACGAGCCACTTTAGTTAACAACAAATATATCTAATTAACTAGTTTATGAGTACTTGAGTAGAATCTAAAAAAAACATCACTCACTAGTGAGCTAAAATAAAACGAAAAGACTTTATTTTCACTTAAAATTATATTTTCATCTTTAATATCTACACACTTATTTTTTGTTATTGCAAAGTAACAAATATTACAATCTTTGTTCTTCAGGCATTCGAAATTGTTCAGAATATTCGTTTTAAATGCTTCCATATTTAAAATTTCTGCATATTTATTATGTCTTGATAGTTTACTTAATTGATCTGATGTTAGAATTGATATCTCAGAACTTACTCCACCTAATTGAGACATCAATGACCAATCATACACTTCAGTACGATACGCCGTGTTTTGCATAATCAAAACCATGTGGGCTAAGGATTTTTTTAAAATTTCATCTTGTTTAGACTTTAAATTTTCTTTAAACTGCGAAATATATAAGTTTGTTTTTTTATCACTGATTTTAACAGCCTCTGCAACTACTTCATTTAATAATTTAAGTTCCAATAAGAGCTCGCCAAAAGAAAGTGGGTCATTAAATAATATGTTTGAGTGCTTTTCGATGATTTGATGGTACAAGTTAATCTTATCAGATTTCGAAATGCGATTTGACTGCATAAGCTCTGAAAAATGTTTAGAAAAATAAGTTAATAACCTTACAGAATACATCGACTGTGCTAATGAACACGCTGGTGTTCTTTCAAGAACAAATTCCACTTTCATTTTTTTAAGCTCATCATGTTTAAATAAAGAAGTCTTACCATAAGACGAATTCCAGTAATCACCTTGACACAAATTTGATTTAGTCAAATCACGAATCAAACCAACAGGAATATCTAGTGCTGTAGCAGATTTTTCATCAACAAATTCTTTTTTTTCAAATAGCGAACAAGAACTCATTAAAAACACACTCATTAATAATAACAATTTTATTTTTATCATTTTCTCTCCTATTTTTATTTATGGCACAGCTTACAAGACAGATCCAATTTCTTTGGGTGCAAGCTGTTTGTTTTTCATAATCAATAATGCTAATAAAGTGACTATATAAGGTAACATTTGAATAAACTCATTTGGAATTTGAAAACCTAAGTCCATATTTTGAATTTGAATTTGCAGAGACTCAGTTAAACCAAAAAACAAAACAACAATCCATGTTTTTGGTAAGTTCCATCCAGCAAAAATAACAGCGGCTAATGCTATAAATCCGCGTCCAGCCGACATCAATGGCGAGTAAGAACTTGCTAAGTATGTTGATAATATTCCACCCCCAAGACCAGTGATAAAGGCAGCTAGACTGACTGCTTGCCAACGTCTTGTAATAGGCGATACGCCAACACTCTTTAGTGCTTCTGACTTCTCACCTGCAAACTTAATTTGTAAGCCCCAGGTTGTTTTCTCTGATAATAGGTACATGAGTATGATAACTAAAATCGTCATGCCAACAACAATATACAGTGTATTTTGATGAGCGCTCTCTGAAGTATCAATTGAAGGAGTCGACCCTGTTGAATCAAATAATAACTTACTCACAATCGGAATAAAACCCATCGCTAATAAATTCAAACCAGTCCCAACAACAATGGCATTCGCTTTTAAAATAAAAATTAAATAATTAAAGATTTGTGCAAACAACACACACACTACACCTGCTGCTAAGAAACCTAATAGAACTGAATGACTTGAATATGTCACCGATGCCGCTGTAAATGCACCAACAAGTAAATAAGCCTCTAAAGCTATTTGAGGTACACCCGATTTTTCTGAGAAATATCCTCCGGTTCCAGCATATAAAACTGGTAAAGACATTCGTGCAGTCGCAAATAATAATCCCATCAGGAGTTCAAATGTCATGACTTTTTCCTTTTGTAATTAATGTAGTACGCACCAGCGACACAGAATATAATTAAACTTTGTAAAACTTTTGAAAAATCACGCGTTAAATGCTGTGTTTCTAAATCTAAATCAGACGCACCTTTATGTAATACGGCCATAATAAATGCCGACACGAGCATACCAACAGGGTGTCCCTGCGCAAGTAATGCAACAACGATTCCTAAAAAACCATAAGATGGCGAAAAACCAACTTTGAACTGATATGAGTTACCTAAAACCTCTGTTAATCCAACAAAGGCAGAAAATAAACCTGCCAAACCCAAAGCTAAAAAATTAATTTTGGCACCTGATATTCCCATTCGCTCAGCTGCTGTTGGGTTTTCACCGTAAGCTTTAAGCTCTAGCCCCCAACGCGTTTTGTTTTCAAAAAACCAAACTGCAAAGCTGGTCATAATAGCCACAATTAAAAACGAACTAACAGCTGATTGATCAAAATAAGTTTTGATAAAATCACCTTTAAAATTTTGGTAAGATGCATGAATTAATCCGCTTTCAGGATTTTGTGATTCGGGATTTTGATAAAAATGCAAAACGACGTAAGTGGCTAATGCTGTTAAAATAAAATTAAGCATGATGGCGACAACAACTTCGTGGCTCTGTTTAAATACTTTAAATACAGCTATGATCTGCGCAGATATAATCCCAGTCATTACAGATACAGCAACAATTGACAATATCCCAAGAGCCACTTGCCAAGCGGACTCAACACCAAAGACTTTAAAAACAGTTTGGCCCATAACTGCAGCCACCATTGCTGAAATGATGATTTGTCCCTCAGCACCTATGTGAAATAACCCCGCCTTAAAAGGAATAGAAAAAGCGAGTCCTGCAAATAAAAAGCAAGTTGTGTAAAAAAGTGTAAGCCCTAGATCAAATTTTGACTGTAAAAAACTACCGCTTAAAACCTTGAGAACATCACTTGGATTTTCTTTAAAAATAATGACAAGGATCGAACTCAGTGCAACTCCAATAAAAAAACCGATAACACTAGAAAAATCATAATTAATTTTTATTTTCATAGACACCATTCATGATCTGACTGATTTGCGTAGGGCTTAATTGATTTTTTAAAAATGGTCCAAAGATCTGTCCTTTGAACAAAATAACAAAGCGATGTGATAATTTTAAAACCTCATCTAAATCAGATGATAACAGAACAACATATTTTCCACGAGAGGCTTCATCAATTAAAGCTTGATGAATTTGCTCTTGCGCACCGATATCAACCCCGCGTGATGGATGCGCTGCTAAAATAAATTCAGGATTATGCCATAACTCTCGTCCGATGACGTACTTTTGTTGATTACCGCCAGAGAAATCACCCAATAGCATTTCTGGATGATTGGGGCGCACATCCCATTTCAGAATGATCTGATTCACAATAGATTTAACATCAGCTTGGCGTAATAATCCCAAACGACTAAAATGTTGACGATGACGAATCAAAAAGTTTTGCACGAGTGATTGTTGCGGATAAATACTGAACCGATATCGATCTTCAGCAATATCAGCAGTCGTCATCCCTAAGGATTCTACCTCAGCGAGTAAATTACGAATAAAATCAGACTGTCCATTACCCTCTACACCAGCGACTCCAAGTATTTCAGACGAATGCAGTTCTAGATTTAATCGCTTAATCATTTTTTTATTCAAATGATTGCTCTTTGATGACTCATCTTTATGATCAAGTTGCTTTTGTTTTCGACCGATCATTTTTTCGGCCATCATTTCAATTGTTAAGTCTTTATTTTGAGCTGTTTCAACCAATTGTCCACGGCACAAAATTGTCACTTCATCAGAGACTTTTTTAATTTCTGCAAGTTTATGCGAAATCAGTAACAAAGTATGACCGTTGTCTTTTAGCTTTAACATAAAATCTAAGAATTCTTGAATTTCGTCTGGGCTTAAGACAGCGGTTGGCTCATCGAAAATAATGATTTCTGGTTCTAATATGAGAACTCTTAAAATCTCTAATCGCTGTTGCTCGCCGACACTATAGGTCTTGATTCTTTCATTTAAATTAAAAACCCAACCAAACTGCTTAAGTATTTGCGCGGTTTTATTTTGTAATTCTTCAAATTTAATTTTCTGATTTGAAACAACAAGTTTTAAATGATCCCAACCTGTTAACTCATCAGCCAATTGAAAATGCTGATGCACAAGTCCGATTTTGTTTTGAAAAGCATCCAACGCTGATTTAGGTTGATAAGACTGACCTCTTAATTTGAGCGAACCAGATGTTGCAGACTCAATTCCAACTAAGATTTTAACTAGTGTCGATTTACCGGCACCATTTTCACCAATGATTGAATGAATCGTATTTTTCTGAATAGCTAATGTGACTTCGTTTAAAGCGAAAGTTTGACCGAATTTTTTAGTTATCTGATTAAACTCAATTAAACTCATAATCACTCAGTAAAAGTTATTTTGTTTTGTAATAATCTGGAACTGTCACTTTACCAGTTGTAATTGTTTTTTTAATTTGATTCATTTTTTCAATTTCTGCCGCTGACCACAACTTTTGATTATGCTCATCTAAAGCCCAATCAACCCCACCATCTTTTAGACTAAATCGATTCACACCTGGCTTGTATGCATTTTCTTTAACTGATTTAATAGTTTCATAAACGGCTATATCAACTTTTTTTAACATACTTGTTAAAATAGTTCCTGGCTTAACCCAGTTTTGATTTGAATCAACTCCAATAGCATAAACCTTTTTTTCAGAAGCTGCATCAAACAGACCAGAACCAGAAGCACCCGCCGCATGAAATATAACATCAGCTTTTTGTGAAATTTGTGAGAGCGCAATTTCTTTGGCTTTAGCTGGATTATTCCAAGCTTCGCCTGTTGCACCTATGTATGATGTTAAAACTGTAGCTTTTGGATTAACTGATTTTACCCCAGCTTCAAAACCTTTTTGAAATCTGCGAATCAAAGGAATATCCATTCCACCAATAAACCCAACAACTCCTGTTTTTGATTTTAAGGCTGCAGCTGCGCCAACTAAATATGAACCTTCATGTTCTTCGAATAGTAATGTTTTAACATTGGCCGCATCAACTTCACCATCAACAATGGCAAATTTCGTTTGCGGAAATAAAGCTGAAACTTTTTTAATTGCATCTTTTTGCGCAAACCCAATACCGATAATAAGATCATATTTTTTTTGTGCAAAGTTACGGTGTAATGTCTCAAGAGAGTTGTTATCTGTTGCTTCGACATATTTAAGTTCAATACCCAATTCTTTTTCTGCTTTTTTTGCTCCTGCATAGGCTGCCGAGTTGAATGATTTATCATCTTTACCGCCCTTGTCTAAAACAAGTCCTATTTTGATTTGAGCCTGTGCCGATAAAAATAAAAATTGAGAAATAAAAATGATCTTAAAAATATTCACTAAAGGATTTAAAGACATATGTCCCCCTTATAAGAATCCACAAAGGATTATGTTTCGTTTTAAGAAAAAAGGCCTATTTGTATTGGCGCTTATAATATTTAATATATGCAATTATTCAAGGATATAAACCAGTTAGAACGATTTTACACGGCACAATTTGATATTAAATAAATTTAATAGGCCATTAATACTAACTTAAAGCCTATATTGTAGGCTTATAGACAAGCAATAAGTGAAGAAATTCACAAAACTATAAAAACAAAACAAAGGAGTTTTTATGAAAATCGCAACTTCAATCTTGATCGTATTATCAACATCAGTTTTAGCTTTAGCTGCAGAGCCAACAGCAACAACTCAACCTGTAACTAAAGAAGTTAAAGCTCAAGCTAAAGAGCAAATCCAAGAAGCTAAAACGAAAGTTAACAATGCTTGTGCTGACGATGCAGCTAAAGCTGGTTGCACAGGCCAATCTGCTGAAATTGGTAAAGGTCTTATGAAATGCTTGCATGCATACAAAAAAGAACACAAAGATTTCAAAGTTTCTGATAGCTGCAAAATGGCTTCAAAAGACATGAAAGAAAAACGCGAAGAAATGAAAGAAATGCGTAAACACGCCCACGAACAAAAATCATCTGAAGTTAAAAAATAAGTCTATATCAGGATGACATTGTTTCATTGACTGAAACTTTAAAGGCGATTTCGTTATACGAAATCGCCTTTTTTTATCAGGATTGAACTGTCTAACATATTGACACTTAAGACTAGATTAATTTCAAAAAATTAGATTTTACAACCCTGCTCATGATAATAATATGAATTAACAAAACAAATCGTTATAACCCATACATTCATTATTGGGGGATATAACTATGTTTAATCAATCACTTCGTGTGTTTGCAGTACTTGCGCTTGTCACTTTGCAATTAAGTTGTGTTAAAGAAAAAACAATCGAAAAAGAAGTGGTTGCCACTAGACAAGCACCAGAATCAATTAATGATTCTCTGACAATTAAGTCTCAATCAAGCTCATACTCTATCGAAATTAAAAAAGATCAGCTGAACAAAGCTTTTTTACTGATGCCAATAATGAAAACAACAGGCAAAAATCCAGATGTTAACTTAGCCTATTCGCAAGTAGTGAGTTTTGAAAAACACGGACAATATGTTGGTCTTTATAATTTAACGACCAAACAACTTTACTCAACTGTTGACTCTGACATCTTACTACAAACATTTAAAGTTTTAAAAGAAACTGAAGACTCAATCACTATTGATCTAGACAAAGGATTCACAAGTCTTAGCTCACGCGACAATCTAGGAATTTTAGTTAAAGAGCTTGCACAGGTTGAATTTGAAAAAATTAATTCAGGAATGGATAACGCCTTTAAAATTAAAGACTCAGTTATTAAATCGGTGACTCAAATCAATAACTCATACTTTATAAATCAAGCCGCTCGAGTTTCAGGTTCTAACTTATCAATGAAAAAAAATCCGTATGAAGAAGCTGTCTCAAAAGATGCAAAAGAAAAAATAACTTTAGAAGATTTAGAGATTTCATTTAATATCGAATTTGAACTTAAACCATACGTTGATAATAAAAATTTTAAATCTAAGTTATTTGATAAAAAACTCAACTATGGTTACTTTATTAACTTTGCAACTGAAGTTGGACAGGATTTACCTTTACCTTATATTACAAAATGGGATACTTCTGACGAAGCTCAACCCATTATCGTAAAACTACAAAAAAACACACCTGAAAAAGCCAGAAAATCATTAACTGATGGCATACTCTATTGGAACAAAGTATTCGGTAAAACGGTCGTTAGCATCGGAGCAGATTTTGAATCTAATGAACCACAAACAAATCGCACCATATTTGTTTATTGGATTCCATGGGACACAGCAGGTTTTGCCAAGGCTGGATTTCAAACAAATCCAATAACTGGTGAAATTTTAAAAGGTCAAGTTTTCATGACATCGTCATGGATGTTAACTGGTCAATCACTTAAAAGCTTTGACAAGAAACAATCAACTCAATCGACAAGCGCAATCTGCCATCTGAACCAATCTGATTATTTAGATAATATAACAATGGTCAGTCAGCTTAAGTTAAGTGAACAATCAACTCTTGATTCACTCAGAATTGTTCTAGCTCATGAAATCGGTCATGCATTAGGACTTAGACATAATTTTGCTGGATCATCAACAACTCAATTTAGTGATCAAGAAATTGCGCAGTTTAAAAAAGATTATATTGAAAATAAATTATCCGATACGGCTGCAAATTCAACAACTGTTATGGATTACACAAGTGGTATTGATACATCTATAAATGGTCACTATATCAAAAACAGTGCTTTACCATATGATAAGGCAGCTATCGAATGGGGTTATAACGCCGACAATAAATCTCCGGAATCACAATACAAATACTGTTCAGATGAACACATTATGTTTGCACAATATGCTCAAAAAACTATTCCAGGCTGTAATCGATTTGATGCAGGTAAAAATCCTTTTGCGACTCTTGAAGAAATTATTAAATTAAATAATAGCTACAAAGTTGAAATGCTCTTCACAGGTTTACTTTCTGTTGCAGAAATGCGTTCATCACCTTACGAAAAAGACTCTACGAAAACTTTAGACAATTACATAAACTATATAAATTTTGAAAACTTAATGCAAAATATTGACTCTGGCAAAACTGATTTTATGTATCAAAAATCGTATGTAAATTCATATTTAAACTTATCATTTGTCATAGATCGATCACTTGATATTTTCAATGGTACACAACTTGAATCCGATTCAACAATAAGCACAAGCTTTGTCGAACACTCTAAAGCTGTAGGGGGCCTTTCTCAAATTTATAAAGATCTTCTAGCATTACAAAATGCAGAAAATAATTTTTATACAAAACAAGTTGAGACTTTTTTTGCAAACCATGATTACGATGATTTTAAAAACCAAATTACAGCTGAGCAATTTAAGGATATAAAACTTAAAACGCTTGATTCTGCAAAAAAAGCAGATGCTAATTTTTTGATTAACATTGCGAATGCATTACCTCTGAAGAAAACAGTTTATGACATCGTATCAGGAACAATCACAACACAAGAAAAACTCATTTCAGAATTAATTGAATTAGGTGATTTAAACTTTATTTCAGATTTATTTTTAAAAGCTTATGAACTTAACATGAAAAAAAGTAAGATAACTAAAATTATTAATGGTTTTTCAATTGAGTTTAATGTGTACTCTTATGATAATGGCATCTTAAATTCGATCAAATCGTTTTTTGGGCCTACAAACTACTCTGTCTATTTAAAAAATCCTGCACTTGCACAACAAACGCTGGCAAGCGGTAAAAAAATTGCTGCACAGAATGTTTTAAATGCACTGAGCATGATCGGTGTAAACACTAATACTTTAGAAATTAGCTCAAAAAGTCTTGAGCAGGCCATTAACGGTGTTAATTGGAGTCAAGTCAGCGGGATCACAAGTTATGAATTAATCTCAGATTTAGGCGAACTTAAAAAGTGGGAATCTGCCCAATAGACCCAAAATAAATTTTAATATCAAATTTAAAGACGATTTCGGATGACGGAATCGTCTTTTTTTATTTATGCTTATAATATGACAGTCACAAAAAAGAATGAATGGATTCATCCTTGTCAGAAATGCGGAGCATGTTGTGCTTCTTACCGTGTTTCATTTTATTGGCGTGAAGCTGAATCAACTGATCGCGAATATCCGGTTCCTGTTGGTTACTGGGAAGAAAACTATCCCGGCAACGGTCGTTACCGAATTATGAAAGGCACCAATCAAAATCACAAAATTAAGTGTGTCGCACTACAAGGTCGTGTCGGAGAATATGTCAGCTGTTCTATTTATATGAATAGGCCCACACCATGCGATCAGTTTAAAGCCAGTTACGAAGAGGGCATTCACAAGCCACGCTGTGATGAGGCCCGAGCAAAGCACGGGCTTAAAGCACTCACAAAATCTGATTGGGCGAAAGACACTGATGTCGATCACCCTCATTCAAAATCTACTCAAGACCTTGATCACCAATAGTTGCAAAAGCTTTTTTGATATGAACCTGATCATGATTTGCTTTCTTGAAACGTTCAAAAATAGCATATAGCGCTGGAATTATATAAAGAGTTAACGCAGTTGATACTAATACCCCTGCAATAATCGTAATCGCCATCGAACGTGTTAGTTCAGCGCCTTCACCCTTAGCAATGGCGGATGGAATCGCGCCAGCTACAGTCGCAAAAGATGTCATTAAAATCGGACGAAGTCGTGTTGGCCCAGCTTCTAGCATGGCTTTGATTGGTGATTCTTCACCTCGTGAACGAACTAAATTCGCAAATTCAACTAATAAGATTGAATTCTTTTTCACGATACCCATAAGAAGCAAAATACCAATCATTGAATAAATGTTCAGTGATTGCCCCGTCATCCAAAGCCCTAAAAAAGCTCCGGATATACTGTACGGTAAAGCCATCAAAATTGTGACCGGATCGATAAACGAATTAAATTGTGCAGCTAAAATCATGTACGCAACTAATAAACCCAACCCTAGTGCCGCAATAAGCCCCTGAAAAGATTCTTTTTGCGCTTGTGACGAACCATATTCTTCTATGAAATACTGTGGTTGCAAAACGGCTTTAGATGTTTCTTTGATAAAATCGAGAGCTTTGTCCGCTTTGGCACCTTTTTCTAAATTGGCATATATTGAAATCGCACGTAATCGATTTTCGCGATTAACTTGCTGAAGAGTATTGGCTTTTTTGAAATTAACAATTTTAGATAAAGGTAAAAAATTACCTTTAGTGTTAGCTAAATATAATTTTTCTAAATCTTTAACCTGATCATCTGTTTTTTGCAAATTGACCAAGATATCATAACGTTTACCACCATCTTCATACTGACCCGCAGTGACCCCACTGATCATAGCTGAAATAGTTCTGGCAACAGAATTGACACTGACACCTGATTCAGTTGCTAAATCACGATTGGGTGTAATTTGAATTTCTGGCAGTCCTTGTAATAAATTACTATCAACATCTGTCATTAATCCACTGGCTTTCATTTCTGCCATCATTTTTTCAGCTTGAGCTGACAACGATTCCCATTCAGGTCCTTTAAGAACGAATTCGACAGGATAACCTTTACCGCCGCCTCCGAATCCACGTGATGTCGGATCTTGAATAGACACTTTACCACTGATCATTTTAGAAAGAGTTTTACGTGTATCTTGATTAAATTGCTCTTGTGACATTGTACGTTCTTTTTTAGGCTTTAAAGATATAAACATCACTGCTGTATTAGCATCATTACCCGCACCTGCAAAACCACCGATACTTGAATACACTTGTAAAACATTAGGATCAGCTAATAGATACTTTTCAACTTCAGCAGTTTTTTGGTTAGTCACATTAAACGATGTACCTGTTGGCAACTGTAAACGCGCTAACAACAACCCAGATTCTTGTGCCGGAGTAAATTCCTTATTTAATTTTGTAACTAAGAAAAAACTGACCAGCATAGCCACTACCGATAAAATAACAGTTTTAACTTTATGCTCTAACGCAATAGACAAAGATCTTGAATACGCTGTTTGAAGTTTATCAAAAAACAAATCAAACGCTTTACCAATTTTAGTTGTACGGTGCGATTGTTGAACAAACGAAGCACAACGCATTGGTGTAATGGTCAGAGATTCTAGCAAAGATAATAGCACAGCAAATGAGATCGTAACTCCGAATTGTAAAAAGAATTTGCCGATAATCCCTTTCATAAAAGCAACGGGCAAAAATATAGCAATAACTGCAGCTGTTGCAGCAATCGCAGCAAAAGTAATTTCTCTGGCGCCGATAATAGCTGATTCAATCTGATTACGACCTTTTTCATTGTAACGAAAAATATTTTCTAAAACCATAATGGCATCATCAACAACGATACCTATGGCAAGTGTTAAACCCAACAGTGTGAATGTATTCAGTGTAAAACCCATAAAATAGAGGGCAATGAATGTACCTAGTATCGAAGTCGGGATTGATAACAATACATTTATAGTTGCTGAAAAACTTCCTAAAAACACCCAACAGACCAAAGCCGTTAAAAGTACAGCTAACAATAAATGTTTATTAAGCTCTGCAATAGATCGTTCAATGAACTGTGTTGTATCGAAATTAACTTTAACCGCTATACCTGGCATCAAGTTTTTTTCGATCTCTTTCATTTTTTGTTTGATTGCTCTTGCTACTGCAACAGCGTTTGTACCACGCTGTTTTTTAATACCCAGACCAACTGAAGTCGTTGAATTAAATCGCGCTATTCTTTTGTCTTCAGCTAAATCAAGACTAATATTGGCGACATCTGAAAGCCTAACTCTTTGAGTCGGGTCAGCCATAGTCTGCCCGGCTCTTTTAGAAATAATAATTTTACGAAATTCCTCGATTGTTTTAGCCTCACCTTTTACGCGGACATTAAAAACTTTTGAACTGTTATCAACTTGTCCACCAGGCAACTCATTATGTTCAGATTGAATCGTGTCAATAACATCAAGTACCGTAATGTTATGTTTTTTAAGTTTTTCAGGAACAACTTGTACCTTTAAAACTGGATCAGTAAAGCCAGCTAATATAATATCACCAACACCTTTGACTGATGTAAATTGATCTTTAATGTATTCTTTAGTGTATTTCATCAACTGACGACGATCGCCATTTTCACTTGTAACCGCTAACCACATAATGGGTTGGTCATCAGGATTTGATTTGGTTATAATCGGCGGATCAATGTCTTTTGGTAAACGACGTTGCGCTTGTGAAACTTTGGTTTGAACCTCTTGAAGAGCTGCGTCAATACTGCGATCCAAATCGAATTCAATAGATATATTCCCAACACCACTACGGCTTGATGAGCTAATACCTTTAATACCCTCTAGAGTCGTCAATACGTCTTCAACAGGTTCAACGACTGTTGATTCGATAACTTCAGGCGAAGCGCCCGATAAACTAATTGAAACATTAACTGAAGGAAAGTCCACATCTGGAAACTGACTGATTCCAAGTCTTGAAAATGAAATGGCTCCGAATGCCATTAAAAAGAACATGATCATCCACGCCATAACTGGATTTTTAATTGAGAGATCCGACAGACGCATGTAAACTCCTTCGCATTATGATTAAAATTTCTAAGAAATACTATGTCCATTTTTTGGCTTTGTCGATCATCTGTTTTCAAAATTCTTTTGCATTGTGCGATACGCTGAAAATAACAAACGATGACATTCCACAAATTGTTAAATCAAAAGGTTTAAACTACTTAGAACTACAAAATAAAGCCAAACAAAATCAACTTATTTTAGATCAGTTTATTTTAGGGTATAAATGGACTTCAACTTTAGACTTGTCTCGTGAATGGGATAATACAGACACAACAGGCAATGGATCAAACTATGATTCAACCAAAGACAAATACTCTTTTTTCTTAAATAAAAAATTTCTCACATCAACTACGACAACTTTTGAGCTGACTCAAGCCAACTACAAATCGAATGCGTTTAATACTAACTACGCTCAAAATTACTTTACACTGACTGTCGATCAAAATTTATATCCGTTTATATCAACACCACAAGACCAACTAGCCTATCAAACCTTAACAAAAGACTCAGACCGATTTACACTGCAAAACGAACTTGATTTAAATGATAATATTCGCGATGCCGTTAATTTATTTTGGAAAACTTTGGCTATTCAAAAATCTGTTCAAGAAAACTCTGACTTACTCAAAAAGTATGAGGCTTTGGTTAAACTGATCCAGCGCAAACGTCAAAATAGCTATGCTTCAGCAGGTGAACTCGAACAGGCTTTTGCCGAATACGAACAACGTAAGCAAAACCTCATCGATGATCGCAACACACTTGAGAACTATCTCGTTCAACTTAAACAACTTCTAAATATTAAACCACAAGATACTCTTGAACTCGTTCAGGTCCAAAAAACCGCATCGATGCCTGATCTTTACAAAAATGACATTAAACAGCTTAAAAGATATCAAATTCAAAAGCTAAAAACTGCATCAGCGCAAGATGCTTACGAGGCCTCAAAACTTAAAGGCTTACCGCGATTTGGAGTATATGCCAAATTTACTGATCAAGGTTTAGATTCTAATTCAAGTCAATCTTATGATGAGTTTAAAAATTTCACTAAAGATAAATATTCTATTGGATTAAAACTAGATTACACATTTGATGATTCAGCATCTGAAAAAGATCGCGAAATTAAAAGTGTCACAAACAGTATCGAAAAAGAACGTTTGATGCGATCAGAGTCAGATCTAAACAATCAAATCGCAGTTGCATTTAACAAAGTTGAAAACGCATACACGAGTCTTAAAACAACAGACACTATACTCAAATATAGATCTGAAGCTTTAAAGCAAATTAATATTAATTATAATCAAGGACGCTCTGACATTAGTTTTCTAATAGATGCTTTAAATAAAAAAATTCAGGCAGAAGTTGCTATACTTAATGCCATTGGTAATTTCGAAACAGCTAAAGCTGATTATCTCAATTTGATCTTTTAAAGCTGAAACGCACAAGCCTATTAAAAACATTACGAAAATGTAATGAAACAAATAATCCCATACCTGTTGATCCTTGTGGCCACAGAACACTTTTTTCTTTTTCGATGGCTTCAATTATTTGATCAGCATAGACATCAGGGTTAAGACTATCTTGTGGCACTTTTAGGTTTGCAGAATACATTTGTTCAATTTCATCAAACATTTTTGTTTTAATTCCTGGAGTAATTAAGCACAAGGTTCTAACCCCGGTGTTTTTTAATTCTTGTTCAATGCAATCTGTGAATGCCCATACTGCAGCTTTAGCAGCAGAATATGTACTCGCACACGGGAAATGCATGATTGATGATACACTGCCATGATTGATTATAACACCCGATTTTAGCTTAAGCATTTGCTTAACCATGGCTTGAGTTAACCGAATAAGTGCATTCACATTTACAAAGAGCATTTTTTCAATATCAGACCAATTTTGATCTTCGATTAATCCGCCAGTCAGTAACCCTGCATTATTAAAGAAAACATCTATTTGATAGTGAGTGAGTTGCTCGGTCAGATTTTCAACTTGGCTTGATTGTGACAAATCACAAACTAATGTTTTAACAGATAAAGCCCCGAGCTGAATTAAATCATTCTCTAGGCTTTGATCACTTTTACGATTTATTAAAATAAGATGATTTTTTTTGCGAGCTGCCGCTTTAACAAAACTAAGTCCTATTCCACGATTACATCCAGTGCATGCAACAATTTTTTGTTCTAACGTCATTGATGATATCCCCAAGATTTTAAAATTTCTTGTTCTTCACTTTGTGAACTCACTTTTTTAAACTTTACGCCAGGGACACCTTTAACTTTGGGCTCACACTCAGCCCAGGTTTTATACCGGCTAACGACACCATTTTTAAGTGTGATATACCAAGCGTCTTTTTTAGCTGACGAATCTTTAGACCAATTATTTTCAGGCAAAGGTTCAGTCTTCGGAGGAGTCGCAATATCAAAACGATAACCCTGTGCAGACCCACTGTACTTGTACACACTATTGTTTTTAGATTCTGCAACAGCGAGTTCATCACAACGTTCGTTACCCGGAGTTCCGACATGCCCCCGAACGTACTCCCACGAAATTTTGTTCATCATTTTTTTTTGTAAGACTTGTGTGATTTGATCAAGCTGTTCCCATAGGTCTTGATTCGTGACAGCTTCACCGCTAGCGTTTTTCCAGCCTTTTTTTTTCCATCCGAAAATCCACTGGGTGATGCCCTTAATAACATAAACAGAATCAGTGTAAACTCGAATAGTTGTCTGTTCAGAGGCTTCAAGATTGTGACGAACAAAATCAAGTGCCGCAATTGTCGCAAGCATTTCCATTCGGTTATTTGTTGTGTTTAACTCACGTCCAGATAGCTCAACGACTGAAGATCGATGGTTTTGCAATAAACCGACTACAGCGGCCCATCCACCAGGCCCCGGATTGCCCGAACACGCGCCATCTGTGTATATAATAATTTTTTGATTCATGATGATTACATATTTCCGTTTTTTAAGACGAAAGTACAGCCCAAATTGACAGGTTAACCAATTCAACAGAGCATAGTCATACTATAAAATAAAGGGGATCTTATGTTGAAAATGATAACAGCTTTAGCAATGATTGTTTTAACTCAAAACGCAATGGCAGGATCATGTGAATTAACAGTCACAAGAATAGCTTGTAGTGATGCGACAAAAGCCGATAGCTTTAAAAAATGTGATGAATCTGGTAAAGATATCAAAATGAAAAAACTTTCAGAAGATAAATGTTTAGAGTCTTTTGATGTAAAAAAAGAATCAGATTGTATTAAAAAAGCTATGACTCGTTGTGAAAATGGTCGCTTAGATATCACTAAATCAAAAGCTATTACTGCAACATTTGATGGCAAATCTATTGAAAATAGCAAAGATTTTTGCGATACAAAACCACCACGTACAGACTTTAATAAATGTGACAAAAAATAACATTAATTAAGCCGCATAGTTCGACTTAACTAGTGATTGATGAGAAGGCGCACTTTCAATAAAAGATGCGCCTTTATTTTGGTTATCTCCAAAAATATAAGTATTCATTTCGTTTACAACATCCAATAGCGTATCAGACTGTTGTAAAACTGATTCAGACAACTCTGATAATTTATCAACTTCAACAGAGTTTTTATTTGCTCCCACATCGATTTGCCCGATAGCAGTATTTATTTCACTGACACCTTTAGACTGCTCGTCAGATGATTGTGAAACTTCTTCTGATAAAACCTGCACAGTTTCAATAAGTTCATTAATTGATTTAAAAGAACTCACACATTTTTCAAGTTCTTCAAAGCCAGCTTTCACAGATTGCTCACCATCACGCAATTCGTTGTAAATACCTTTTTGCATTTGCTCAACAATTTGGTTTATTTTATTCGTTGATGCATCGATCATCTCATTAATTTCTTGTGATGCTTTACCACTCATAATAGCCAAATTACCGACTTCTTCAGCGACTACGGCAAACCCCTTACCAAACTCACCAGCACGTGCAGCTTCTACAGAGGCATTAAAAGATAATAGCTTTGTTTGAAAAACTATATCATTAACTAAATTTGTTTTAGTCTTAATTTCGTTAACTAATTGTGTAATCTCTTTAAAGCCAATATCTGTCTGTTTTACTTGCTCTGTAATTTTATTAAAACTTGATTCTATATTCTGCATACTTGAAGACATCTCATTAATATAGTTATTACCTTCAGAGACGAGTGTTTTACACTGACCGACTTGATCAACTGAGTTTTTTGAGTTTTCAGCTGCTTTAACAAGAGAACTATTAATTTCTTCACAAGCGACCATTGTTTGCTGAATAGAACTAACCTGCGACATCGTTTGTGTTTTAATCTGTTCAGATCCTGTATTAAGATTTTCAGATGATGCTTTTAACTGGCTGGCATCTGCACTCAGCTGCTGGCTAATTTTCATGAGTTTTTGACTCATTTTAAGAGAGAAAAACCAACCTAAAATCAAAGACACAACAAAGCCACAAGTAACAGAAACAAGAGTCCAGATGGTCACTTGTTTTGCGTACTGTTCTGTTTTTTCGGCTAATGCGCTTGCATTGTCTGCTTGAAAAGTTGAAAACTGCATAAGAGCTTGGTTTAATTCAAGTCTCGCCATATCGACTTTGTCATTTATAAAATCTTGCGAAGACTCTAGTTCTTTTTTATCAGCGGATTGAGCCAGTTTGAATGCTTCGTTAGATAATGCTAGATAACTATTCCACTTAGCATCTAGTAAGTCTAAAATTTCTTTTTCTTCATTAGTTTCACCGCGTTTATGAATATTCGCACTCATTTCATTAAACTTTAAGACCCATCCATCAAAATCAGTTTTTAAGTCTTTAACTTTTGCAGGATCATCGGAAAGTACAGCGGTTGGGACCATCATAATGACAACACTACTCTCTTTAGCATAGCCTTGCATAACTGATACAAGATTTAATTTTGCTACATTGACAGAGACTATTTCACTATATCGACTTTCAACTTTACTTAAAGTGGTTAGATTAAATCCACCGACCAACAAAAGTAACATCCCAACAAGAGCAAATGCTCCAACGAGTTTAGCTTTAACACCGAATTTCAACATATAAACCCCATATCCAACTTATTTGTTGCATAAACACAAGAATTACATCGGTTAAAATTCGTTTAAAAATAAGAAACATTAAGAAAACTGGACTTTAGTAATAAACGCAAAAACCCCATCTATGTGCAGATGGGGTTTTTAACTACAAGTGCTTACACTCGAGGTAAATTGATGAACTTACAACTTATAAAACTATTTCGCAGAGGCTAAATTTTGAAGTAAATCTAAATAAAACGCTTCTGGTTTTACAATTCCATTTAAATAATCTGCCATAATTTCAGGACTAACCTTGTTGTAAATATCTTTCATTAAAGCGTATTCTGCTTTATCTTTTTCTGATTGCGAAGCTGGTGGTGGTAATGTCAACTTTTTCAATTTAAAATCAAGCACAACAGCAATTTTCTCAGTATCTAACTTATCAAGCAAACTTACTAACGGTATTAAACTAATAGCATTGCGAGCTATTGAGTTTTTAGTATCTGCAACGTACTTAGTACCATTGATCACTATAGATTTAGCCGATTTACTCAGTTTATCATCAAATATATCTGAAAATTTATAAACAGTTAAAAGATCGTAAATAGCTAAATCCTCATCGTGCTCTCTATTTGAATCAAGCATATTACGGCTAGCAACTCTTGATAAAACTTGTTTAAAAGGAGTCTTACCAGAACCATTAACACCTAATCGATCTAAATAACCTTCACGAACTTCTTTCATCGGAATACGGTTAATTGCATCAACAATCAACGGTTGTTTGATATTATGATTTGAATCCATATCAAATCCAATTTCAAATTCAGCAGCAGTACCATCAACCATCTTAAATTCTACTTTATTAACGATGTTATTTAGAATGATACCATTCATTGTGCCCAGAATACCTTCGCGTAACTCGCTCATATTAATAAAGCTATCAGTATTTTTATTCATCGTTGATAAATCAATAGTTCTAGACGTTAAGGTTTTCATTGCTGCAACTTTATCTAACCAATAACCTCGAACAGCTAACTCATCCGCAGAAGTGCTTTCAGGATCTCTTATCGAGTTAAAAGCTTTACCGCCTTGGCCAACAACAATAAAATCAGATTTCAGTTTTACTTCAGAACAGTTGATAGCATCTGGGTTTAAGTTCAACATTGGTACTACAGCTATAACCTCATTTGGTTTAGCTGAACTCGCTACTGCACACTGAACATCTGGCACCAATAAAACATTAGTTAAGAAACTTCCACCGATAAGAGCCGCTTGGCGTACATCTTTCAAGTATTCGATTGAACTCCAGTATTCTGAGTCATCTGACAAGTTGTATGTATATTTAATACGCTCAACTGTTTCCATCATAATTCTTAATTCACGGAAAATTCCTGATACTCGTGAAATATATGTCAAATCGTCCATCTCACTAAATCTGGCTCTGTCACCTCTAAGATTACGAGTTTCGTAAGCTTTTTGGTAATCATCAATCATGTTTTGAACTATTTCAGTATAAGAAGTTCCCAAATCAAAACGCTTACACCCAGCATTTTGCCCAGTATGCTCGTCAGTACAGTATTTGTATGATTTAATTTCTTTATTCTCTGACGCAAGTTTCTTACTGAGATCTTGTAGCGTTGTTGTTACATCAACGACTTCTTCTTTTTTGTCTGATGAAAGCACTGTGACTTGTCTCAAATATCCAAATCTAAGAGCTGCAATATCGTATTTACCTAAGATTGGTAATGTTTTTAAATCATTGCCATAATCCATAACTGAACTGAAAGGTATTTCATGATCTATACCAGACTTAGTTAGCTCTTCTTGGTTTAGAAAATTTGCTTTATCCTCAGAAGCAGCGAAATTATGTCTTAAACCTAAGTTATGTCCCATTTCATGAATTAAAGTTGGAATCCAAATCTCTGGCAATATAATTGAAATAACTTGCTCTTTTTCTTCTGAACTTAATTCAGCCCATGGCTTAGTAGAATCTGGGAACTTATTTTTTAATTTAGAACTGATCCCTGCCGCAACACCATCAACAGCAGGTGCAAAAGCACAATTCTTAGCTTCTTGTAAGTACTTCATTTTGGCTTTTAGATCATTGCCAGCGTAATCACTGTTTTTACGAGCTGTATAGTTATTAATATCCTTACTTATTTTTTCTAGATTTAATTTCGAAACTACTAAATCAGAACCAGGTTTTGAATTATTAGTCTTTGTGTTAATTTGAGTTTTTGAGTTAGCCGAAATTTTGGCGCTAATTTTTTCAGACATATCTGATGCACCAAAAACCTTGCCAGTTTTCTTAAGAGATGCAAATTGTTCACTCAGCTTAGCACTTAACTGATAAGATGTTTGATTTTGTTTGTTTCTCTGAGCATCATAACTTTTTTCACGAATTATTTCATCATAAGTATACTTAATGTATTTTTTGATTGTACCTAAGAACATGATTGTTCTTGCTGAAATAATTTCACCTGTAACTGGATCTTCTGTTTGTGGTCCATAACCAATAACTGAAGAAGCCACTGGATCTTCTACGAGAACGATCATACTATTTCTAATATCACCAGGAACTTTACCCTTTGCCTCATCAATTTTAATTCTAAATTGAACACCAGACTCTTCTAAGCCTTTATTAATATTCGTAATAGTGTCTAAAGTTAAATCCTTAACTTGTTTATTTTCAGGTTTGTAAAATTCATCACTTAAATAATAAACTAATTCTTTGCGATTAGGATTCCATCTGTTCATAATCTGCAAAGAGCTTTTATTAGTGTTGTTATTATCAACATCTAAAACTTGATACTGAGTTTTAAAATAGCCGAATGTATTCTCATCATCAGAATTTTCTGGATACGCAACAGTTTTATAATCTTTAGATAGTATAGACTGTGATTTTACTAAAGAGTAATGATATACAGCTGAAATTGTAGCATCTGATAAAGACGAAATATCACCTAAACAATCTAGTTTAGTTTTGAAAGTTCTCTCGATTTGAAAATTAATAGCATTTGACTCAACTTCAGACTTAATTAAACGAGAAGAAACATTTTCATAGCACGAACCACCAAAAGTTGAATCTGATACTATTGGCAAAAGTTCTAACTCACCGGATTTAACTTCATCTAACTTAATTCTAACAGTGTTTTTTTGATCCCACGAAATATTATCCGTGTCTTCTTCTGAATTAGTACACTCACCATATCGGTCTTTTTTACATTGATACTGAACATGCTCTACAGGAATTTCTAAAACAAGTTTATTATTAGTTTTATTTCCTGAAAATCTACTGTCTTTTTCAACTTCGACAATTCTCAAAGCTTTGTCTGTGAATTCTAATTTAACTCGTTTGTTATCGCCTGATGAAAATGGCAAAGCATCTCCAGCACTACGACTTGCATTTTGTTGCGAAGAAGAATAGATGTAATCTGCGTCCACATCAAATAATGTTTTACTCACATCTTTTGATTTCTGACCCATTGGAAGAGATTCGTAAGGAATGACTTTCGTACAAGAGCTCAACAAAATACCTACTGATACAAATCTAAAAATCAGATTTACAACTTCTCTTTTTGATTTATTTTTTCTCATCATAGACTTCCTCTTTTGTAAAAAAATTCTAAATATCAAAATTTACAGACTTAAACTTAATCCAGCTCTTACTATTGATGTGTTTTCATCGAATACATTAATATTTGAATCCAGGCCATTTGCCTTCAAGGCGTTTCCTGCATTCGATGTGCCTAGATTCAGAGCCCATTTGTCACTTGCTTCAAACATCAAATCGCTATGGTACTCATACGAAAATCTTTGCTTAGAAGCATAAGTCCAAGCTGTCTTGTATATAAACTCATTATTAATCGAAAATTTTTCTGACAATCCAATATTCAATGAAATTTTATTAGATACGTTATACTCAATATTTGGAACATTGTTGGCATTGATATTAAACTCATGAAAGTTACGTCCCAATGATATTGAATATCCTGCTTTTAAAATATCTCCATTATAATTAATACCATTTGATATTACGAGGCCACTATACAATCTATTTTCTTTCTTTGATTTCTCGCTCGTAGGCAATATGACTAATAGTGCATGTGCTGAATTTACAGTTTTTGAAAAATCATAGCCTTTCAAACTCATTCCTACTAATGTATCTGTTACTTCTGTATTATTAGGTGGATTATTTGATCTAGAAAATGCAGTTTTAGTCAGAAGCGAACTAAAGTCGGTCAACTTATATGATAGTGATAAGCCAATATCCACACCGCTTTCACGACGGCTAAGCTCATCAACCGAAACATTTTGTGAATACTCCATTCCCAATTCAAACTTAATACGACTTAATAAAGACTCTTGATTAGCTATTTTCTGGTAACTTGAATTCGCAGCTTGACTCGAGTTGGTTTGAGCGTTTTGAGCATAAAGATTTGAAGATAAAAATATGAGACTCAACGCTAAAGCTGGCTTAATTAAAAAGTCCAAATTTACTTTCAAATTGCTCATACACTTACCTCAACCCAAAAAGACCATATATAAAAACTTGGTAAAAAACGAATCACCTTTTTCAATCACGAATATAAATATCTCTTATATTCAGTTTGCAATACCATATACCAATGATATTCAAGGCTTTCGAAGTATAACTCAAACGGGCTGCATTTACTTAAATGCTTATAGATTAAGACGAGATCGTGTATATTTTTCGAAAATAATTAGCTTAACTGTCAATACTTTTGACAGTTTCAATACTTGAAATAGATCGAAATATCTGATTTTTGTAGGTTATTCAGCTTATCTGTTCTTTGTAAGCCTGAACTGTAATTAAAAATGTTTTTTATTTAGACTCAACAGAGCGCTTGTGTTCTAGAGCATTTATTTTAGTTGCTAAAGAATGTAAATAGTCATTCGCTCTAAACTTAACAGTTAAGGTATCAGTCTCATTATTAATATATCGATCTAGCTCTCGTTCAAGACGAAATAACGGGCCTGCAAATTTATTAGAAATATACAAAACGATAAACAACCCTATACCCAAGTTCACTATCATGGGCAGTATAATAGCCATATATAAAAACAACTTCCATGAACCTAAAACTCTATAATCAACGACAATCGAAATATCTGCAGCGACTTGTGCGGCCATCCACTTCATAGCTAAATATACGCCCAACATTTGTATTGTCGATATAACACAAAGTCCGATCGTAATCTGTACGAGCAATGGCCTTTGTATTTCAGGATAAATAAAAAAGGTTCTACGCAGAATATTCACAATCCTAATTCCTTTTCTATATCGCTTGAAAGCATTGTTTTAATAAACATTTTTTGATCATATGGATATATGACAACGAGATGAACTTTTGGGTTAGTGACTTTAAAATTAGTTGTAAAATTCATTTTTTTTAAACATAAAGCATAAAAATTTAATTGTTTTATAGCTTTATCTAAATACTGATCTGATCCCGTTTTATAGTCAATGACATATATTTGATCTTGATAGACACCCCAAGCATCAATCTGCCCTTGCACGCTTTGCACATGCTCTGAATCATCTTTAAGTTTTAGATTCAAACCAAACCCCATCTCAACATATCCATTTTCAAGTATAGGCAAAAGTGGCAATTCAGTTTGCTCTTGCATCCACACTAAAGCATTTTGACTTTCTGGATCTAAATATTCAGTTAAGCTATTTACAGATTTGTATTTCATCGATTCAAAAAACCTATGAAGTTCAGTTCCCTTTTGAGCTTTTAAAGAATTTTTAACGTAATAGTTTTTAACAGTCTGTGAACTTATTTTCGAATCTTTAGATGCATCTGTGTTCTGAATAAGATCTGTTATGGCAATTTTATCTTTAGCTTTATCTTCACCTTGTGAAAGTGGAAGAATGTATTTTTCAGCTTTAGTTTCAGAGTTCATAAATTTAAAATCCTGATGATCTATCTCACTAAAACTAACTTTGTACGTATTATTGTTATAACTGTCTTCAGACCATTTAATTTTTTCGAGCCAAGTATTTTTAGTCGCTTTTTTATTTCTGCGTGCGAAACAGACTGAAGACTTGGCTCGAGTCACAGCCACATACAATAATCGATCATTTTCCTGTAATAATCGCTCAGTTTGCATATCGGCGATATCTTCTGCCCAATGAGATGCTTCTGGCTTATCAGCATCTTGAGATGTTAAAATTTTCAAACAAAACTTCTGCTGAGTTTCATCAATACACAATGCTGATACTGATTGCCGTTTTACTTGGTCTTCTAATCCAGCAATAATGACGTGCTCAAATTGTAAACCTTTAGAACCATGAACTGTCATGAGTGAAACTCGATTGGCCGCAACAAGTGGAATAGCTTCACCAGTAGAAGCAGATAAATCCTGATTAATAGCTGAGAATTCTTTATTAATAAAAGTACTCACATTAAAATCAGGATCTTTTTCTTTTTCAGCAACAGTCTGTATGAATTTCCATATGTTTGATTCACGTCGTGTTGATGAGTCGAAATATAAAGCTGACTGCAAGAAAACTGTTTGCGTGACGAACATGTCTAAGCATTGCGATAATCCAAATCGCAAATAAGTATCTTCAATTTTTTTAAGCAGTTCAAAATCATCAACTGATTTATCTTTTAGCTGTGACCATATTGGTTTATTGACCATAGCGCTTAAATCTATAAGTTGCTGATCTGTCGTCTTAAACCATGGCATACGCAGAACTTGAATCAAGTTTTCATTGTCATACGGGTTAATCACAAATTTTAAAATACTCACTAAATCAATGATCTCTGGTTTATCATCAAACCCTTTAGCGATTTGAACTTGTACAGGTAATCCTTTTTTAAAAGATTCTCTTGCAAAATTTAAGATCTGATCATTTTTTTTAAATAAGACCGTTATATCAGAATAAGGCACATTTAAACTTACCAAATATTGGATATGACTGAAAATAGCATCATATGAGCTTTCTGCGGTTACAAAGTAAGCTTCAGCTCCTGTACTTTCTGTAAAATCCTGATCTTTATACTTCATTGGCAAAAATTGATTAGAATATAAATTGAAAAATTCATTAATAAACGACATCAAACGCGCTGATGATCTGTAGTTAGTATCTAATATTTCTATGTTAAGTTTTTTATTTTTGAATTCTTGCTCTTTAATGTTAAAAACTTCTGAGCGCGCCCCACGAAACAAATAAATACTTTGTTGCGGATCACCTACAATAAAATGCGATTTGCTCTCGACCAATGCATTTAAAAGTTCAACTTGAATTGGAGATGTATCTTGATATTCATCTATCATGACATAATCAAACTGACGAGCAAAAGTCCTAAAATCATCCGGAAATTCATTCAAGATTTTTTTAGATAATAACTCTAAGTCAGCTATAGAAATGTAACCCATTTCTTTTTTGTAACTTAATAAATCTCTTTCAATTTTAGTGCCCAGTTCAAAAAACAAACTGTTAATACGTGCAAACTCAGTCAAAGTTGATTCGAACGAGCTTCCGTTAAAACAATCGGCTTTAAACAAATCTGCAATAAGCTCATTGTCTTCTTCTGATAAACCTTGGTCTTTTTTAAACGTAAATTTTTTTGCTGGTTTATAGTGATCAAAGCATCTTTGTAATAGATTTAAATCTTGCTGCCTTAAGGCAATTTGCATCTCTGCTAAAAAAATTGTCGAAGACTGCCAAGAGCTTGGATAACGATCTTTATTCTCTAAATAACGATCAACAACTTTTAAATAAGACTGATTATATTCATGTGCTTTAATTTTTAGATCAGCATAAAGAGCAGGCTCTAAATTTAAAAACTCTAGTTTTTTGCTAGAGAAAGTATATAACATCTGAATAAGATCACTAAAATGATAATGATTGAGTAATTCTAGATATTCTGGTGTATTTATAATTTCTTTTTTAAATATTTTTTTACAATGCTGGTAAAATACAGAGTCATCTCGTATTTGAAAACTAGCCGTTAAACCTAACAACTCTGCTGTTTGTCTCAAAAGTAAACTGAGCACGCTATGTATAGTACCAATATGAACGCCATTTTTCTGGCTCATATGCTGAAAAAGCGATTGATCATTTAAATCGAGTGCTTTGAGCAACAAACGTTCTTTGATTTCTTGAGTGGCTTTTGTCGTAAATGTTGTGATAATCACTTTAGGAAAGCGTTTATGTTGATTATGAAATTGAACAATATAATCAATGCATGTCGCAATCAGATTAGTTGTTTTACCAGCTCCGGCTCCGGCTCTAATGAATTTAACATGTCTTGCGCTATTAATTGAAACTACATTCGATTCTTGATTCTGCATATTCGAATTGCCTCACATTGTTCACAGTGTTTTTCATCTGAAGGTGCTACTGCGTATTTATTCAAACCTATACTTTGCAAAGTCTGCTCTAACTTAATTTTAAAATCCCCTAGCAACTGCTGAAATTCAGCTAACTCAATATATGTATTTTTTTGAGCAGTTATTGTTTCTGTTAATTGATCAGACTGATCTGAAATTAAAAACCCGTAATTGTGTTTAAAATTTTTATAAAAATAATATAAACCGCCGATAACTTTAAAATTAAAAATTTTTTCAACCAATAAAGAATACATAATCAATTGAAACTGCGACGTTTCAAGCCATTTGTTAGAGTATGTAATAGAATCATTTTTAGCAGATTTATAATCAAATAAAATGGCAACTTGACTTTGGTTGTTAACATCCATTCGGTCAAATCGTCCACGAATTATAAAAAATTCGTCATTCGTTGGTTTATCCGCAGTCAGCTCACATTTATTTAAATCAAAGTAAATTTCAACAGGATACTCTAGATAATGCGAAACTGAATTCATCATTTCGAGTCGTTTTTTTTCAATTTGGGCAAATTCTTCAGCGAGTTTGATAAATTTATTTTTTTGTGGAATCCAAAATACATCTAAATTCACAAACAATCTGTTTTGCAATCGAAATTCTTCTAAATAATGAGATACTGATTCAACTTTAAAATCTAAATACTGCTTATCTTTAAGTATGAACTGAAACAAAGCATGTACAAGATTTCCGCGCTGTCTATTTTCAATTTCATACCCCTCAGCATCTAACGATTGTAATTTGAAGCCTTTGCGAGCTAAAAATTTAAAAGAACACTTATCATATGTCTCAACATCCGAAGGCGAAATTGATTTTATAGCCACATGACTGATAGATAAATCCACTGCTTCATTTTCGCGTTTAAACTTAGACTCTAAATCTTTGTGATGCTTATAATCGAAATTATGCTGTAAACTATCAATAACAGTGTAACTTTCAGCTGAACTTGGTTTTTTGTTATTTTCAATAAAAAACTGAGATATATTTAAAACATCAGCTTTAGCACTCACAGAAGACGATGTGAAAAATTGTTCCTGGCAAGAACTCATCGAATACCAACGTAAATTAAAATCAGAAATTGATTCTTCTGGGTAATCTAAAGCTAAATCAAAAGTTTTTTTAAGCTCAGCAATATCTTCGGTTGGAATAGCTCTGTTTTGTTGACCAACTAAACCAGATTCATCCAACCCAAACCATATCTTATGAGTAAAACCCAGTGCACGTGCCGAATTGAGCGGCAATGCCGACAAACCATTTTGAAATCCAAATGCAATTTTAATTTCAACTTGTGCTAATCTTGATTTTAAGAGTGTGAACCACTCATTAAAACTTAAATCAACAAATACACTGTTTTGAATATAATCTTTAATAATACTTTGCAGAACGGCATCATATTGAATTTGCGGATCGACTTCTAACCAACAAATCATGACTCGAGTTAAAAACTCATTACGATTCATTTTTTCAAAAAAATTAATCTTATTAAAAAAAAGTTTTTTAATTGCGTCTGATTTAATTAAGTCTTCTGAATCAACAAGTTCAATGAACTGCGATTTGAATTTTTGAAACTTAGATAGAGTTTCAGAAGAATCAATTTCACTCATTAAATTTTGATTTTCAATCAAAATAGAATATGACATTTCGAGGTGATCCCATTTTACGTCTTCAGTCTGGGCCTGTACAAAGCTCAAAAGTTTCTGAACAACACCTAAACTAATACACTTGCTCACTAAATCTTTTTGAACTTTAATTCCCTCTGCTTCTAAATGTATTTTCAGAATAGGCCAATATTCCTCTAAGCGAGGTGATAAAATACAAATTTGCTGCAAAGACACGCCCTGAGTATTCCATTGACGAACTTGTTGCGTGATAAATTTAATTTCGTTAATTTCAGAATCAAAACGTAAAAACTGGTCAGCTCTAACATTGCTTGCATACTTATCAGGTTGAATACTTTGATACTTAACATATCCAATATAGTCAGTATACGTTCTCAATAAATAATTAAATTTATTTTTCCAATCTGGATCAGGAACAATAACCTCAATAGCATGTTTTTTCGATAACATATTTAAGACACCCATTTCAAGGGATGTCATTTGCGCACCAAGATCGACTATGAAGTTTTTTTTCCAATCAATTGCTGAAAGGTCAAGTGACTGCAAATAACTCACCATCCAATGTGTTGCAATACACGAGTGCTGATTAACAACATAATTAACACAAGCCTGAGCCTTGAGTTCCCACTGAGTCCATCTTGGTGCTGGCTGCTTATCCATAAGCCATTCTCGCAAAGAGTCCTGACTCGGTTTATGTAAAATCAATGGAGCGAGTTCTCTCATGTATTGAAATAATGTCAACTGATCGCTTTTTTGCAACTCGAGTTCGTGTCCATACAACTCAATGAACTTAGATACGAGCGCCAAAATAAAATCATCAGACACAATTTGTATTTGGGGCGCAAGTCTGCGCATCCATATTTTCCAGAAATCACTGATTCTTAAGATAGAGTCATCGATATAATAACCGTTTTTTTCAATACATATAGATTGTAAATCTTGTTTTGACTTTAAATCTGAAACAATCCATGTCGTTCGTTGTGGATCAAACGATTTGATTTTATCCGTAAGTTGATCTGGGTGCTTTATAATTTTAAATTCAAGCATACCCCATTAGCATAGCTATCTTCTTTGATTAAGTCGCCTTCTTTTTCCATCATTGGCTTGAATTTTAAAACTCTGATCCATATCTAAAATAAGACTCATACTAGCAACATATCGTGGATTAGAAGTTTGTCCGGCGCTTGTGCCAAGTTCGCTAGAATATGATGCAGCATCAAACCGAATAAATGAAAAATCCACAGATGCTCCATAACTCACATACCCTTGGTAATAACCAGCTCTTATATCGAAAATACCTAAAGATACTTCGGTACCAAGATCAATTTTTTTACTAATATCACCGTCATTACGAATAAATTTGTATTCAATCGATGACAGCCACGAAATAAAACCTAATTCTTTTTGTATTGCGTAGCCAAAAATCAAATTATCCTCTTGGCGCTCAGGACCATTACCCGATGTTGGATTAAATCTAGTCATACCCACGTCATGCCATGCCACACCAATTTCATGATTCCATCCTGAACTTGCAAACGAGGCTAACAAACCAAGATCTAACGCGTTTCCCGATCCCTTATCTGACAAAGCAGATTCAATAACGCTTTGAGTATTACTTCCCACAAGTGTTGTTGCAGCCATAGTCACATCACCAGACCATCTTTTAAGACTTCGTCCTGTTACACCAAATGAAATTTCATTCGTTAATTTAAAAGCTCCACCGACAGCATAACCATAATCACTGATAAGATTGATATTATAAGTTGGATTTGAAGGGTTCGAAAAAGCTTGCAAGCTTGTATTGTTCGAGTACGCGCCCACTGCAAAATAGGGTATTGCAAGCCCGCCATAAGCTGTGACATCAAGAAAAATGTTTTCACCATATAAAGAATTTAAATCAGTCAGACTGATAGACCCACTACCACTTGATACTGAAAGTTTATCTTTAAGTGTTATGGCATTTGTTGAAATACTGCCATTTAAATTTGCCAAATTGATAACAATTCCATCAGTCTTAGCAAGCGCTGCCGGATTTAAAAACAATGCATCAACACCACGTGCAAAAGCCACCGATGTTGCACCCATTCCGAGATAACGCGCAGATAAACCTTGTTGATAAAGCTCTTTAGCTTGCACAAGTGTTGCAATTAAAATTTGAAAAACAATAAAAACCAGTGTCTTCATTTCTGTACCTACTTAATTACATGCGTATTGAATATTTGCGTCGTCACCACTAATATCATACGTACCAATTCCATAAATCGAAGTATTTAATAACCGCCTAAAAAAAGCATCGAGCAAAGTTCTATTTGCAGAGCTCAAACTCGTTGGATCTGTGACTGCGCAACTTATACCAGCTTGAGTCGAACAAACTGTATTCAAAGTCGTTAACGCTGTTAATGATCCTGTACCAATTAATGATGCTGTTACATAGGCGATATTCAAAGAAAAATATCCAAATCCTATGATCACATCTTCAATTTGGGCATCGGTTACTGTTGTACATAAATTGACATCGGCAGTTCCATCACCCAAAGTTGGCGACTGATCGGCGTATTGTCTGAGTGCACCACCGATCAAAGATAAACCTAATATAGCAACAAACATATTCTGACTGCTCGTTCGACTTGATGAAGATCCTATACTCTCCATAACCGTTAAAGCCAGCTTGCAATAGGAAACCGTCATTGCAACCCCAACAAATGGTTTCATCAAAATCATGAAAGGCGCTGTCGATGTTGTTTTTGATAAAGCATCTGCATAATTTAAAAAATTAAAGCCACACTTACCCGCATAGGCAGAAGCTAGTAACTCTTTTGTTTTTGATTGAGCTTGAAAAATTGAGGACATTTTAGTCGTTATAATTGTAATAGCACTATCATAGTTTTGCAGATTGTTTGCTTTTGTTGCTTCTTCGTAAAAATAATCATCGCTCGTTTTAGACGACAAACCACTCACAAGATTTTGATTACACCCCGACACCAGCGCCAGCGATGCGATCATACTTATAGTTTGTCTCATCAAACGACTTTTTAACATACTCTTAAAACCTCACGGCCATTCTAAGAGCATACCTGCGATCTTCTTGCCTAGAGGATGATGTTCCAACTTCTTCACCATAACTTGCAAATTGCCAAGATATTTTTTCAGAAGATAGCTCTAGACCATATGTCATATAATTCTGATTCGAACCCAAACGTAAATACACAATATCATGAATATTAAGTTCAACGCCTAAATGTAATCGACGTGCATAATCACTTTCAGTGCGAGTTGTTCCAATATCTCTAAATTCAATTGTCCAAACACTGCGAATGTTGTTTTCATGTATCGGGAACAGTGAAAATGCCACATCATATGATTCTTTGACTGTGGTCGGTTGCGATGTTGTCGATAAGCGCACTCCGCTTTTACGATTAAATTGCGTGCCTCCAAGATCATGCCCCACGACTGAAATCGTTGGTATCCACTTCACAGGAAATTGCACAACTAAACCCGCATCATATTGTACCGCAGAACCTTCCGAGGCAATATTTTGCAATGTCAAACTGCCAGATGTTGCTAATGATGAATTGACAACTTCGATACGGTTAAAAGCTTTAACAGAACCACCGATTTTAACAACACCACCCATAAATGATTGATTTATCCCAATAATACCACCCATATCACTTTGATATTGAGTGTCCATTGTCGCCGTACTTGTTCCGCTTGTGCTCGCATTTATTTCATTGCGATAAATTAAACCAATACCGAAATTACGAATCGTAAAATTAGGCGTGACTTGCATCCGTGCATGATATGTCGTACTCGGATTAGATGACATAATCGATGCCACATCTGCAACTTCAGTTGCCTTGGTCATATAACTTGAATTCACTAGATTTAGAACATTGGTTGAACCGTCAAGTTCAGGATCTATTGCTGTTCCAAAAATACCGCGAATACTGCCTAAATTTGCTGGATTACGGTAGAGTGATGTTTCATCACTTGTTAAACCAATTTTAGCACCACCCATTCCGAGTGATCTTGCGTTGGTGTAACCTTCAAGCCATGCAGAGGCAAAACTTTGCTGACAATACAAAGCCACTAAAAACAATATGAATCTTTTTTTGATACATCTTGTATCCATAAAAATCCTTTTTTAAATCTTGCTCTGTTTTACTTATCGGTCGAATCAAACTAAACTTGAACAAAAGTGAGACGATCAAAACTAAAGTCTGAGTATTTTTAAAAGGTGCTCGACTTGTAATTCTAAATCATGAATATGCGTTGAATTATCAAGACAAAAGTCAGCTAACTTAACTTTTTCTCGTAATGGAATTTGCGATTTTAATCTCATCATGGCTTCGGCATGGCTTAAGTGATTTCGTTCCATTAATCGACGAATTTGCAATCCAATCGGAGCATAAATCAAAATCGTTTTATCAAATTGATCTTGTAGTTTTTTTTCAAACAAAAGTGGCACATCATAAAAACAAAGAGCATGGCCTTTAGTTCGATAAGATTCTCTTAGATTTTTGACTTTGCCCTGAACCAATGGATGCAAAATGTTTTCAAGTTCGAGCCGTTTTTCTGGGTGATTAAAAACAATTGCTCCTAATTGCTTTCTGTTAATTTGCGATTTAGCACCAAGTATTTCATCACCGAAATGCTGGACAACTTTAATGTAACCTTCGGCACCCACTTGAGTTAAATCATGTGAGATTACATCCGCATCAATTACAGGAATGCCAAGACCAGATAAAAGTCGAGATACTGTTGATTTACCTGATGCGATTCCACCTGTTAACCCTAACCATTTCATAACACGACCTCGACCTCTGTCGATATCTTGTATCTTTTCTGTGTTTTTGTAAAGCTTGTGTGCAAAAAAACCGATACCAAACCCGATGTCAAAATACGAAAAATTTGGAAAATACATCCTATTAGAAAAATTAGCGGCTGGTGGTATGGCAGAAGTCTATTTAGCCAAATCTGCAGGTGCTAGTGGCGTGAATAAATTTGTTGCGATTAAGCGTATTCTACCGCAGTTCTCAGGCAACGAAGAATTTATTCAAATGTTTCAAGACGAAGCTAAAGTTTCAGTCAACCTTAACCACTCAAACGTTGTTTCGATTTATGATTTTGGTGTCGAACATGGACAATTTTATATCGTATTAGAATTTGTTGAGGGTCGAAACCTGAGACAAATTATTAACGAACTTAAAAAGAATAATAAATCACTGAAAATCGAAGAAGCTGTCTATATCATTAAAGAAGCTGCTGCTGGTCTTGACCACGCTCATCGTTGTACAGATCAAAAAACAGGTCGCCCTCTTAATATTACTCACCGAGATATGTCACCACAAAACATTATGGTATCCTTCGAAGGTGAACCTAAAGTTATCGATTTTGGTATTGCTAAACAAAGTGATGCCGAAAAAGAAGAAACTCGTGCTGGAACACTCAAAGGCAAGTTTGCATACATGTCACCAGAACAAGCCGAATCAGAAGAAGTCGATCCACGCACTGATGTTTTTGCACTTGGAATTATTTTATGGGAACTCTTAGCTAATGATCGTCTATTCACTGGCAGTAACGAAAATGCAATTTTACGCAAAGTTCGTGAATGCCAAATTCCATCTATTCGCAAAATCAACCCGCTTGTTCCTGTAGAACTTGAGCGTATTGTTATGAAAGCTCTTTCAAAAGAGAAAAACAATCGCTATCAAACAGCTGCTAACTTACAAAAAGAATTAAATCGTTTTTTAAACACGCAATATCCAGATTTTTCGACTCAAGACCTAAGTAAAACAATCATTGATTGTTTTAAAGCTGCTTTTACCGAAGGACGTGAGAAGCTTGTTGCTTATTCGAAAGTAGATATAGAAGTTAACTTTTCTGATTCTAAAAAGTTGCCAGAAGTTCCTATGACATCTCATGAGATGAAGCAAAACAACAAGCCTGCTGCTAGTGGCGAACTCCCGCCAGTTCCTCACAATCAACAGCCTGCTTCTGCCCAAGCACAACCAAATAACGATCTTGAAAGTCGCATTGTCCAGCCCTCTGCTCACAAAGTAGAACTTGAGGGGCTAAAAGATGCCATGACTAATTTTAATGTCAAAAAAAATAATATCGCACACAAGCCTCGTGCAGAAGGCACTGCAATCACTCGTGCATCACAAGTGAAGCCTTTTATTTATCAAGAACAAAAAAATAATAACTCATTTAATGTCATTGCTAAGTTACTCGTTCTAGTCGTCATTATTTCTGGAGGCTACTTTGCTTACAATAAATATGTTGCGAACAAATTAGCTCAATTTGCACAGCTGCAAGCAGCTCGTATCAAGAACAACCAGCCTGCTCGACCGATTGAAGCCGAACAAGGTCAGGTCGATTTAGCTGCAAAAGCTTCTGTTAAAGTTTCATTTAATACAGAACCCAGTGGTGCTCGAATCATCATTAATGGGAATGATTCTTTGCGCACAACACCAGCCATCATTGCTTTACCTGCAAATGTCGAAACATTTGTAAAGATACAATATACCGAAGAATATAATGATCTTGATTTGAAAAAAGTTTTTAAAGATGGCGAATCACTAACCTTTCAATTACAAAAGCTGCCAAAATCAGGTTACTTAACTGTTAATGTTCAAAATGGCGGAGCGAATCCACAATTGTTTATCAATGGACAAGAGATACCACCTCCATTTCAAGGTAAACGATTAAAAGTTAGACCCGACACAATCATCACAGTCATGGCGATTAATCCGATCACTCAACTTAAAGATGAAACACAAGTGTCTATACCTGCTGATCAAGATAAAACTATAGAATTAGTCCTCGGGCGAAAAAATTAAATTATGAAAACACAACTTGAAACATCTATTCACCAATGGTTGCAAGCCGCATACAAAACGGCTGATGTTATTGCTGTCAAATACAAGAAAAATCAATCTTGGTATAGTTTATCATTCAAAGAATACTTACGAGCTATCACACATATACAGTTCATACTTAAAGATCACAATATCAATCCAAAACAAAAAGTGGCCATTATGTCTAACACACGTTGGGAGTGGGCCGCTATTGATGTTGCAACGTTAGCGCAAGGATCAATTTTAGTACCGATTTATCCTAACTTGTCAGACGATGATGTGTCTTACATCCTTAATCACTGTGAAGCAGACATTCTATTTGTAGATAGCGCCAAAACACATGAGCAATTTGAACGAGTTAAAAAAAATCTAGATAAACCAATGACCTGTCTTATTATTGATGATTATGATTTTACTCAATCAAATGTTCCTGACGCTGAAATTGAATCGATGATCACAAATTGTCAAAAACTTGAGTTTGATGATCCTATCACAATCATTTATACATCTGGCACAACGGGCAAACCTAAAGGTGTTCTCTTACAACAAAAAGCACTCGTTTCTGAAGTCCATGAAGCTTTTTCTTTATTCGAAATCGCTCATACAGATTCTTCTTTAGCTTTTTTACCATTTGCTCACGTCATGGGGCGTGTTGAACACTGGGGTGGTCTTTACCGACTTTGCCAAGTCGCTTATGCAGAATCAGTCGATCAACTTAAAGTTAATCTTGTCGAAATCAAACCCAGCTTTTTAATTGCAGTTCCCCGTATTTTTGAAAAAGTTTATGCGGGTATTTTAACTAAAGTCGAAACAAGTGTTTTACAGAAAAAAGTTTTTTTTAAAGCTTTAGATATTGCCAAAGAAATGCAGTATTACCGCGATACGAATCAAGCTGCTCCTATCACAACTGCACTCGCCTACGAAGTATTAGCAAAAGCTGTATTTACACCGATTAAAAAAGCTTTTGGTGGTCAGCTGCGTTTTGCGATCAGCGGGGGTGCTCCTTTAAGTAAAGAACTCGGACAATTTTTTGCCAATCTTGGCATAAAAGTTTTAGAGGGCTATGGACTTACAGAAACATTCGCAGCTATTACAGTGAATACAGAACAAAACTGGCAACTGGGTACAGTTGGACGTCCATTGAGTGATGTTGAAATTAAATTTGATACTGATGGTGAAATTTTAGTTCGAAGCCATAAAATTCTAAAAGAGTATTATAAAAATCCAGAAGCTACAAAAGAAGCTTTTGATTCTGAAGGATTTTTTAGAACCGGTGATATTGGTGAATTTGATCAAAAAGGCTATCTCAAAATCACAGATCGAAAAAAAGATCTTATCAAAACAGCTGGTGGTAAATATGTGGCTCCGCAAAAGCTTGAAGGTCTGTTAAAAAAAGAACCAAGTATTGCTCAAGTGCTGATTTGCGGTGATCAGAAAAAATTTATTACTGCTATTTTAACAGTAGAAAATTTATCTGTTGATGCAACTTCCGAACAAAAACAAAGTTTACTGAATAAACTGACTGAACACGTCCAAAAAATTAACTCTGAACTAGCGAGTTTTGAATCCATCAAAAAATTTGAAGTGGTTTTTGAAACTTGGTCTGTTGATAACGGTTGTTTAACACCATCAATGAAAGTTAAGAGAAAATTTGTTCAAAAAAGATATGAGCATCTCATCAATCAAATGTATGAGGAATAGCTTAACAACCAATTGCTAAGACAAAAATTGTCAAGCATGTCACGAGTTGATCAATCTAATATCCTTTTATCTCTAATGGTATTGGTATAAACATTGCTTTATCTATTTTTATGAAATAGCGAAAGCTAGGTTTGTATAACAAATAAATAGGAGATTATATATGTCTAAATTTTTATTACTCTTTGTAGGAATAATTACCGCAAGTGTATATTCTCATGCTGATAGAAAAAACGCGATTGCTGGCAAAACATTTCAACACAATATGGATAGACAAAAATCTTGTGTTGTGAATTATACAATTGACGGTGGCGGACATTTTTCGAGTCTTCATGCAACTGTACAGTTAACTAAAAATGGAATCCCTGGCGAAGTTAAGTATTATTCTGCGTCGAGTTGGGGTAAAGAGTTTGAACTCATGAGAGATTCAACGAGTTTAGCGAGAAGTCTTGCCCAAGAAGGAAATTGTGCGCTAGTGGAAACTATTGGTAATAGGTATTTCTACAATTCTCACCCTTTTGAAGTAGGCAATTATTCTGGTCAATAAATGAATTTTAGCGTCTTGAACTTTTCAATTTTTTTATGGCGGTAATATAAGCGAAGAGCTATCACTGTTGCTAGTACCGCCACAATTCCCCAGTACGCTGAAGAAACCGTTAAAGCTCGCTTCAGCGATCCCGAAAAAAACACAAACCAAATCACGTATCCACCCGTTCTGTGTAAAGCTTTCCATTTCGCAGGGCCGATCCATTGACTTGGACCATGAAATGAAGTTAGCAGCATCAAAAATATAAAAACATATCCTGTTATTCCAAAAATATAGGTACTTAAATTTGTGTTTGCGTGAAATAGAATAGGATCCAAACGAGCAAATGCGATGATCAAAATTCCATGTATTAAATGTGAAACTCCAAAAGACAATCCTAAAAATCGCCTCTGCTGTTGAAGCCATGCCGTGAAATTATTTTTTAGGACTGCTTGTAAAGCAGAGGCCACGAAGGCTAGACAAAACATAATTAAAGAGCTGCGAGCCGTTATACGAATGCCCGCACGCACACCTTCAACCAAGTCTTGATTTGAATAAATCACAGAGACGCACAACCCGATTAATATTACTGTCATGAGAACGACAAGATTCCAACGTTGTAACAAGACTTTCATGCACGCCCCCTTAAATTTATTATTTACTAAAATGATTCAAATGTCAACAGTGTTTACATTTGAATCGAAATGACTTATACTTTTTAGAAATGGAGGTTTCAGATGTTTTTAAAGTCTTTTAAAGTTTTAATCGTTTCGTTATGTATCGGCTTATCGAATTATGCCGAAGCCCAAAGCCGCACTTCAACCGTGGCGCCGCATAGTTTTGAAGTTAACACTTTATGGCCTTTCTTACCTGGTGGCATTAGTGAATTTCGCTATTTAGTACCGATCGCTCAACTTAACTCATCTTTTCAAGGAGACCTACTGGTCGGACTGTATTCAGATTTTGCCTCGCAAGTGGTGCGTGATGAAAAATACGGAAAGGTGTTTGTGTATGGTATTAAGTTAGGGTATCGACAGCAATTGTCTAATGGATGGCATGCGGAAATCACCACTAATGTGGGCCATCGCAAAGAAACAGATCGCCCTGGCGCTGTGGATAAGAACATAGAAGGAATTGCAATCAGACTTTGGACTATGGTAGGTTATCAATGGGATTTTTCAAGAATGTTTTATGTAAATGCAAGAACCGGATTCGGCCAGCACATCCACCGAAGTGATAGTTACGAAAGCACCGAGAAAAAAACAGTTCCCGCTTTTGATATAAACATTGGTGTACATTTTTAATTAAGTTTGTACTCAGAAAGATTTGAATGAAGCTGTCTCTGAAAAAAAAACATCAAAAAAATTATCATCATGGAGACTTAGCGCAAGCCCTAGTTGATACTTCTGAGCAGCTCATTTTAGAAAAAGGAGTCGAAGCCTTTTCATTGCGTGAAGCGGCTCGACTGGTCGGAGTCGATCCTTCGGCCTGTTATCGCCATTACAAAGATAAAAATGCCATTTTAAAAGCCCTGGCCAAAAAAGGCTTTACAGCCATGGCTCAGAGCATGAATGAAGATTTAAAAAAGAAAGCACATGCTAGCACCGAAGAAAAAATTGAAACGCTTTGCCTAGGTTATTTTCATTTCGCCGATAAAGCGCCAGCCCTTTTTCGAGTTATGTTCGGACAGCTCGGAGTAGACTCTCGAGATGCTTCATTAAAAGGCCACTACGAAAATGATTTAGGTCCATATGATATTTTAATCCAAGTGGTCACCGCCTGGAGCACAGAAAAAAAATTTAAAAAAAATCCACAAGAGACCGCATTAGAATTATGGGCAGCCATTCATGGATTGACTTGTTTAGCAATGGACGGTGCAGTTCAAGCAGAACTCAGTTCAAAAGATAAAACTCGTAAAGCCATCGCTAGTTTAGCCAAAACGATGATGCGCGGTCTTTCTTAAAACACATTTATGATTTACTTCGAGTCTACAAAATTTGAGTTGTCGAACTCATAGACAGCTGACAAACAATATTTTTGAAAACCATAATTCATCATTACAATATCTAATTCCCATAGAAATATTCATTGATACTGTCTCATATTGAAACATAAGCCCCACATCAGGCGAATGAATCACGGCACGAAGCTTGCTCTTTATGTTGAGTGAATAGTTTTATAAGGAGTTGTGTATGTTTAGACTAAAATCACTTTTTACAATGCGTTTGATGTTTTTTGCTTACCTAGCGATGGTGGTTTTTTTGGTTACTTCATGTCAAAAGAACGAAGATGATAATCAAAACACGGTCACAACTAACTGCGTGTACAATCCGGCAACATGCCAATCAAATATCTATAATCAGTCCCCTGGATTTACTCCATACAATTATTACGGATACGGATACACAAATGGATCTAGCGGGCCTTTTTATTATTTAAATAATTCGGCTTATTTGTGTAATTGCCCAGCAGGCTCTATCCCAACATACAATACATATGCTGGTCTTGGCTGCGTACAGTCAAATTATCTTGGTGGTTATGGTTACGCTTATATGTCGATCAGCGGCGGCGCAACAAACAACTCACAGTGGATGAACATCCCTCAGATCAGCAATGTTCAAGGCTATTCAACAAATGGCTGCTATAACGGCGTTGTTCAATCATGCGTTGTCTCTAATCCTAGCACTTGTCAAACTGGCTATGTGTGTCGTCCAACAATAGCTGCCTCTGCAATAGGCTTGTGTGTATCGACTTCTGCAAATAGCCAAATGGGTCAAATCTACAGATAATTTTCATCTATCACGAGCGGTTTTTTCTCGATTCAAAGACTAAAATCAGCCATATTATTAAAGGCCACAATCTGCTGGCCTTTAGATGGAGGATTTTATGTCAACAACAAATACTCAAACGAGTCCTACAAGCAACTTAACACCTGATGTTCAAAACAACCCTTTGCTTTTAAACTTTACAGACAAAGACCAAGCGGTTCCGTTTCATTTAATTAAAACTGAGCACTATATGCCGGCTCTGCACTTCGCAATTAGCGAAGCTAAAAGCAACATCGAAAAAATTAAAAAAGATAAAACAACAACTTTTGAAAATACAATTATAGCTCTCGAACAAGCTTCTGAAAAAGTTGACCGCGTTTCGACTGTTTATTTTAATTTATTTTCTTCGGAAGCTAACGAAGCCCATCAAGCACTTGCGCAAGAAATTTCTCCGTTACTATCTGCATTTAGTTCAGATGTTTCACTTGATCCAGAAATTTTTAATAAAATTAAATTCGTTTACGACAACCGTATTCAGTTAAACTTAACTGGAGAAGATCTTAAACTTACAGAAAAAATGTATAAAGATTTTGCTCGTAACGGGGCTTTACTTAACCCAGAACAAAAAGAAAAATTACGCGCAATCGATCAAGAGCTTTCAGTTCTAAGTCCTAAATTTTCAGAAAATATCCTTAAAGCGACTAATGCATTTGAATTATGGATAACAGATGAAAAAGACCTTGCTGGTTTACCAGAGGGTGCTATCGAAGCTTACGCGCATGCCGCAGAAGCAAAAGGTAAAAAAGGTCAATGGCTTGTGACTTTACAAGCTCCATCAATGATCCCACTTTTAACATATGCAAATAATCGCTCTTTACGCGAAAAAGTATGGCGAGCAAGTTCTTCAAAATGTTTTAAAGATCAGTACGACAATCAAGAAGTTGTTCTTAAAATCGTAAAACTTAAAAATGAGCGTGCTCAAGTTCTTGGTGCTAAAAACTATGCCGAATACGTTCTTGAAGAACGTATGGCTAAAAACCCACAAACTGTTTTTCAGTTTTTAGAAAAATTGATTACACCATCAAAAGCTGCTGCTCAAAAAGACTTAGCCGAAGTTCAACAATTTCGTAAAGAGTTTGATGGCTCAAGTGATGAAATTAAACCTTGGGATTTTGCTTATTACTCAGAAAAGCTTAAAGAAAAAAAATACGCTTTTAACGAAGAAGAGCTGAGACCTTATTTTAAGCTTGAAAACGTTATCGACGGTGTTTTTGAACATGCTCGTAAACTTTTTGGACTCGTGTTTAAGCCGGTTCAAGGCATTCCCGTCTATCACGCTGATGTTAAAACTTACGAAGTTTTTGAAGAAGGCTCACAAAAATATATTGGCTTATTTTATATGGACTTTTTTCCGCGTGAGACTAAAAAGGGTGGCGCTTGGATGACAAGCTTTCGTGAGCAAGGTCTTTACGGTCATGAAATTAAACGCCCTCACGTCAGTATAGTTTGTAATTTTACTAAACCAACTCCGACGAAACCTTCGTTACTTTCTTATGACGAAGTCAGCACTTTGTTTCATGAGTTTGGTCATGCTTTACACGGATTACTGTCTGAATGTAAATACAAGTCGCTTTCAGGCACCAACGTGTATTGGGACTTTGTCGAATTGCCATCACAAATTATGGAAAATTGGATTAAAGAAAAAGAAAGTTTAGATCTTTTTGCTAAACATTACGAAACGGGCGAAAAAATCCCGACTGAGCTTGTTGAAAAAATTAAAAAATCCGCACGTTTTCAAGCTGGTTGGATGAGTTTACGTCAACTTTCATTTGGATGGTTAGACATGAACTGGTACACGACTGATCCAAATACGATTAAAGATGTTGATTCTTTTGAAGATCAAATCGGTGAAAAAACAAGATTATTACCGCGTGAAGCAGGTCAAAATATGTCAGTCAGTTTTGGTCACATTTTTGGTGGTGGCTATGCAGCTGGGTACTATTCGTATAAATGGGCTGAAGTTCTAGATGCTGATGCTTTTGAATACTTTAAAGAACAAGGATTATTTAATAAAGAAATCGGTACAAAATTTAAAAAATCAATTTTAAGCCGAGGCGGAACATCTCATCCAATGGATTTATATAAAGAATTTCGTGGTCGTGAGCCAGATCCAAATTCTTTACTTAAAAGAGATGGTTTAATTTAATTAATTTCTATAGTTGTCGTAACCATAGAGGACTCATGAAAGATAAGCAGCATAAAATGAAACAGCGTAAAGACAAATCTGAGAAAACAAAATCTTTAAAGCTTAAGTTTTTAAAACTTAAAGACAAAAAGAAAGTCGCAATAGTCTACAGATTGCACTCGTCAGAGGCTGTTAGTATGGCTAAAAAAGTTGCTAAAAAGCTTTTAGCTAAAAAGATTAAAGTCTTTACTGCACCAGAACAAAGACAAATCGACGGCACTGAAATGCTGATCAGCTCGAATGATCTTAAAGAAATGAGTCTAGTTATTGTATTAGGTGGCGATGGTACATATTTACGAGCTGTGCGTTTACTTAGAGGCCAGCCCGTTCCGATTCTAGGATTCAATATGGGATTTTTAGGGTTTTTAACAGCTCATAATGCAGACGATGCATTTGCTATTATTGATGAAACTTTAAAAAACAAAATGGTCATACAAGAAAGAGCCCGTATTCATACATCTATTAAACTTAAAACAGGTCGAAGACTCGCTTTTGATGCTTTAAATGATGTCGTTGTTGAACGTGGATCTTTTTCGCAATTAATTAGTACGGCTATTTACTATGATGGATCTCTTGTGAATCAAATCAAAGCCGATGGTATTATTATATCAACACCAACTGGTTCGACAGCTTATAGCTTAGCTGCTGGTGGCCCTGTTATGCACCCTGAGGTCAAAGCCTTAGTTCTGACTCCTGTGGCGCCACATTCATTAACAAGTCGCCCTTTGATTTTTCCTGATCATCAAAAACTAACACTCAAACTTGAAAAACAAACTGCAACAGCTCATCTCATTGTTGATGGACAAAAAGTTTTAGAGTTGTCACAAGATGACGAAGTCACGATCAGTCGATGCGAAGTTAATCACGTTATGATTCGTAAAGCTAATCACAATTTTTTTGAACTTTTAAAAGAAAAACTTAAATTTGGAGATCGATATGCTTCAGGAACTTAAAGTATCTCAGTTTGCAATTATAGACTCATTACACGTTGAATTTCAAAAAGGTCTGAATATTCTTTCAGGTGAAACAGGTTCTGGTAAATCAGTTTTACTTAAAAGCTTAGCTTTACTGATGGGTGAAAAAGCCTCTTCAGACACTATACGCACTGGCTGTCAGCAAGCTACTGTTGAGGGATCTTTTGATATCAGTTATAGACCTGATCTCGTTGCTCACTTAGATGCTTTAGGCATTAGTACTGAAGATCATCAACTTATCGTTAGACGTATTATTTCTGCAGGTGATAAGTCTAAAGTTTACTTAAATGGAGTTTTGTCACCGTTAAATCAATTAAGAGAAATCGTTGCCCCAATGATTGAAGTCACTGGTCCAAGCGCACCCCTTATTGAAATGACTGGGCAGCACGACAATCGCAATCTTTTATCAAAGTCTTATCACTTAGATTTACTTGATCAGTATGCAGGTCTTTGGGAAAAGCGCATGCAATACGAAGGTTTGTTTCAAAAATGGAATGCTCTTAAAAATGAAATTGCCGATTTTGAAAAAAAATCACTCGAAAAAAATCAACGACTTGATTTTCTTAAATTTCAATTTCAAGAATTTAGCGATCTTAATCTTGATTTTGCCAAAGATGCTCATCTTGAAACTGAAATTAAAAAATTAAAAAACTCATCTCGCTTAGTTCAATTTGCTGACTTGTGTGATGAACTTGTTTATCAAGACGAAGGTTCTATTTCTGCTCGTCTTAAGGCGATCAGTAAAAAAGCACACGAATTATCACAAGTCGATTCTACTCTAGCTGAAAAAGCGCAAGTTCTTGATCAAGCACAATCGATTATTGATGATACTATTTTTTCAATCAGAACTTATGTTAATAAGATTGATGCTGATCCTGAATTGCTTGATCAAAAAGAGGCTCGCTTAAGCACTATTCGTAAACTGCAAAAAAAGCATGGATCTGACATTGCACAAATGGCTGCTGTTTTTTCTGAAATGGAAAAAGAAATTAAAGCTCTTGAAAATAGCGACCATCACTTAGATCAACTCAAAAAACAAGCAGCAAGCTTAGAATCAGATTTACGTAAAATTGCTGATGAACTTCACAAAGTTCGTTTGAATGCTTCAAAAAAACTTGTCGATAAGGTCAATCAAGAACTCTTAGATTTAAACATGAAAGGTGTCATGTTTGATATCCAAATTGCATTGATGACAACTATGTCACCAACTGGATTAACTGATCTTGAGTTTTTATCACAAACATCACCAAAAGATCCTAAGCGTTCTTTAAATAAAGCCGCTAGCGGTGGTGAACTTTCACGTATACTTTTGTCATTGAAAAAATCATTAGGTAAATCAGATTTTCCAAGAACTTATTTATTTGATGAAGTTGATACTGGTGTATCTGGAACTACAGCCGAAAAAGTCGGCCGTAAACTCAAAGAAATTGCTCACGGCCAGCAAGTTATTTGCGTGACGCACTTACCGCAAGTAGCCGCTTTCGGAGATGTTCATTTTTCGATACAAAAAGCCACAGTAAAAGATCAAGCCGTTATGACAGTTTCTGAATTGAAAAAACTTGATCGTGTTGAAGAAATTGCTCGTCTTATTTCAGGCGAAAAAATTACTAAAACATCACTTGCACATGCTCAAGAACTTTTAAAAGAATGTCAGGCTTAGAGCTTATTTAAATGGAAACTCTATTTTGATAGTTGTCCCATGGTATTGACTATTTGACTGGGCCATTTTTGACTCAACTCTTAAATTGGCGCCCATGGCTTTGACATAATGAGTGACGATAGAGCTTCCATAACCTGTGCCGGACTCACCTTGAGTTCCGTTACTTGTGATTTGGTTGTCAGAAAAGAAAATTTCATTAATTTTATCTTCAGCTATGCCGACGCCGTGATCTTTTACTTCTATAATTTTTTTACGATCTTTAATATAAAATTTTATAATAATATGCTGACCAACGTTTGAAAATTTAATCGCATTTGATATAAGATTACCCAAAATCTGATGCGATAAAACTGCAGGATCAGCATGCACTGAATCCCCTTCATTAATAAGAACATGAATTTTGATATTTTTTAGCTCTAACAAGTCATCAAATATTCTAATGCATTTGTATACACAGTCTTTTAAATTAACATCAATGAGTTGCAATCCATCGGCCGAAAGATGCAGACTTTCTTCTGCTTTGACTGTGTTTAATATTTCGATGATTTTATTAGCTGAATTATCAATTTTCTGTATATTCAAAATGGCTTTCTCATCCATCTGAGTATTTTGCTTAGCTTTTCTGATAACAAGTTTGATAATAGTCATGGCATTTGAAACATCATGAGAAATAACTTTTAAAAGTCTTTTATACTTAGACAAAAATAAAACATTTTGTTCAGCAATGTTTTTTTCTATGTTGAGTCTATTTATTCGATAAGCTAAACCTAAGCTTAATGTTATGAGCTCAGCCGCATTACCAAAAATCAAAAAATACTCTTTTTTATAAAAAAGCCAAACAACAACACTAACGATCACAAATAACCAGCTCATTAAATAATAAATAGCTTCGTTTAAACCGTTTCTGTATTGAACAATAGAAACAGAAATAAAATACAGCAGTCCCATAACTATGGTCATATCAATAAACTGACCAATCCAGAATAATGATCTATTTTGTTCTACAAAGAAACTCATGATTAAAAAGAATAACCCCAGAAGAAAAACGATCTTAAATATCAGCTGTAAATATTTTTGATGCATGTTTTTAATCTGCAAATACGTATATGTAAACAGAGTTGCTGACAACAATGATAAACTTGAAAAAAACATGAGATGCTTAATTAAATAATAATTTAGTTCTTTAAAAAAATAATAATCCACAACGCCATTTATAACTATAGATGTTAGTAAAAATGAAAATGAAAAAAGTGAATACAACAAATAAGCCGTTGATTTTGTAGATATACCTATACTTAAGTTATAGACAATTAAAGCCAAGACAAAACCGATATAAAAAACTAACAACAATGTAAATTTAGATTCATCTGTTTTAAACTGTTGTTCAGAAACTAAATGCAATTTCGTATCTATGTTGTGATGAGTTCTAATTAAAAAATAATAACTATCCAGTCCGCTAGCTTTGATAGCCGTTAAACGACTATCAAATTTAGATACGGGCTTTATTTTACCAGCGTCAATTTGCACGACTTCAACGGCCATCAACTGATATGAAGTTAAATAAAAAACAGGCTCTATAACTTTCGAGATTTGATCAGCATTAAAGCTGACTTTTAAGCAATAATCTTTAGATGAGTATCCTAAACTTAGATGATCAGTCTCTAACCTTTGGTATTTTAGACTTAAAAGATCCGCATTTAGACCATGACACTCACTATATTCAGCAACGAAAAAATTTTCACTTTTTTGATTCTCTGCTAAAGCATTATTTTGGAAAAATAAACTTAAGAATAATATTAAAAGTAAAAAGCAATTTTTTATATGAAACAGTCGACAATTTAAATCAAGATAACTTCTATATAACATTTCCACTCTTGAATCTGAAACGGTATAACAAGTTGCTTATTTGTACGTTCAAGTTGATTTAGATTTTTTGTAAATTCAGCCGTCGGTGAAGCCATTTTAAAATCATATCCCATCGGATTCAATTTCGCTTTCATAGCACCGTAAACAATATTCGTAATTTCACCAATACCATCAAGAATTTCATTATTAAATTCTTTTGGTGTCTCGCCTAACATATTTCCAATGATTTTAACAATCGCATCTTTTGGAAAATGTATATGCAGAAAACCACGGTGCTTTGCAGATTTCATTTCCATGACACCAGTTCCATCTGCTACAGGTTTCCAATTTCTTTCAACAAAAGGCTTATCAAATTTACACTGGATTTGAGCCATTTCATGCAATGTGTTCGAGATACCTTCAGCCAATGCATTGATAATATTAGCATCTTGTAAAGGGTGTCTCTGTTCGTTGTTGTTATTACTATTGTTGTTAGCTTCGCTCACAAAAAATCCTTATCGCTAAGTACTGATAGCTCTTTTATACTATCACTTCTCGACTTATTTATCATGAAACTAAATTTTATTTTAATGTTTAAGGCTTAATTTAAAATGATTATTCATCTCAATTTAAGACAGTGATCAATAGACCATTATTATGTTTTAAGAAAATGAAACAAATTGATAATTTCGACTTTATCATTCTCTAAACATAAAGCTCTTGGCAACTCTAACCAAGTTCCTAGATTAATAGATCTGACCAACTTGTGTTGAGAACCAGTGAATTCGTAATCATCAAAAATATGCATATGACCAGTTACTATCAAATCAAAATGCTCACTGTTATAAACTTTCATAGCATAAGCTTGAATCATTGTTCGTAATCGCTCTGTATTATCTATCGTATAACGAGCAGTCTTCTTACGACTTTTAGCACTGAGTGTTTCGCCAAACCATTTCCAAAACCATCCGGGCAGCGTATGAGCAATCCACTCAACCCATGGTCGTCTAACCTTTTCGCGGTACTTGATATACGCTTTGTCATCTGGGTTTATATAATCGCCATGCTCGCAACGCACTCTAAGCTTACCGATTTGAAAATAAGCTTCATTCTCGATGACTGGAATACCAAGTCTATGAGTCCAAAAACGATCAATATGAAAATCGTGATTACCCTCGAAATAAACGAGTTCACCACCATGGTCTTTAAAATACTTAATTTGCTGAATTAAATATTGATAGTGCTTTTGAAAGGCATTTCCATCTGATAGCCAAAAATCAAATATATCACCTAAAAAATAAACTTTATTTTGCGATGGGTTTTGATTCAAATAAAAGAAAAAGCGCAATAGAGTATTTCCATTGCGCTCATTAATATCTTTGATGTGAAGATCCGATATAAACCAGTGTTTCACTTCAATTATGTTGAAAGGTCGAAACCTTGTTTCTTTCTAATAAAAGCTGGCACTTCTAAAATATCGCGTGCCATTTTTCTCGCGTTTTCAACTTGTTGTTGATCTTCGTTGATCATTGAAAGTTGCTCTGGAGAAATGTTTTTATCGTCAGTTGTTGTAATACCTTGTGCTTCTCTAAAAGCTCTTGCTTTAGCTAACAACATATCACGAGCCGATTGAGCTTGAGCTGCGGGTTGAGCTGCTGCTGGTTGCTGTGTGGCTTGTGCTTGCATTGTTACTGGAGATACAGCTGTTGAAAAATCTTTTTGAATTTCAACTTGCACAATAGATTGAGGCTGAACATCAGAAAAATTAGCCGCAATTGAAGAACTTTGAGTCATTCCACCTTGTGCAGTAGCTGCTGTCGTTACAACTGTTTGTGCAACTTCGGTCTGAATAGCTGCAGGTGCTGCCATCTCAGGTTGAGTGAAATTTTTAATTGATTCTTGTACATTTGTAATTGATGGCAAAGTTTGCGCTTGAACCGGAGCCGGAGTTTGTGGCGCCATAAAAGCTGCTGCTTGAGCCATTTGTTGTTGCATGATTTGCTGTTGTTGTTGCTGTAACATTTGAGCATACATAGCAGCTTGCTGTTGCATTTGCTGAGTATTTTGCGCAGCAGTTGCTACTGGAGCTTGATTTGGCAAATCAAACATAATAGACGGACCAGCAGTTAAAAAACTCTGCATAGAGTTTAAAGCTGGAACAACTTCTTTTCTTTCTTCGTGAGCAAATCCTGTTGCAATAACTGTAACACGAACTTCATCTTTAAGATTAGGATCAATAACCGCACCGAAAATAACTTCAGCTTCTTCGCTTGCTGCTTCTGTAATTAACATTGATGCTTCATTAACTTCATAAAGTGATAAATCAGATCCACCAGTTACATTGATAATGATACCAGTTGCTCCATCAATTTTAACATTTTCTAACAACGGAGAAGAAATAGCCTGTGTCGCAGCTTCAACAGCGCGATTTTCACCTTTAGCAGAACCTGTACCCATCAAAGCTAAACCTTTGTTAGCCATGACTGTTCTAATATCAGCAAAGTCTAAGTTAATAAGACCGCGAATGTTAATTAAATCAGAAATACCTTTTACAGCTTGTAATAAAACTTCGTCTGCTTTTTTGAAAGTTTCAACGAGTGGAGTTTTATCAGCTGCAATGCTTAATAATTTTTGATTAGGAATAACAATTAAAGCATCAACATTTTCTTTAAGTTCTGACAAACCGCCTTCAGCGTGTTTAGTTCTTTTTTTGCCTTCGAACATAAATGGCTTAGTCACAACACCAATTGTTAAAGCACCAAGTTCACGAGCAATTTTAGCAACAACAGGAGCTCCACCAGTACCTGTACCGCCACCCATACCAGCAGTTACAAACACCATGTCCGAACCTTTAAGTTGTTCAACAATTTGGTTGTACGATTCGATAGCTGATCTACGGCCAACATCAGGATTTGCACCAGCGCCTAAACCTTTTGTTAAATCTGCACCAAGTTGAATTTTATAACCAGCTTTACTTGAATTCAAAGCCTGAATGTCAGTGTTCGCAACAACGAACTCAACACCATTCATGCCACCTTCGATCATTGTTGATACAGCATTTGAACCACCGCCACCAACGCCGACAACTTTTATGTTTGCTCCTATATTTACGTTTTCTTCCAATTCAAACATTAGGCTTCCCTCCTAGAGTATAATTAAATCTTTTAAAATAAATCCGTAAAAAATTTCTTCATTTTAGATGTCACTCCACTTAAAGAATCAGAAACTGCTTCTCCAAATAAAGCTGAAGTTGTCGGATCAACATGATCAACAACATAAACATCTTTTTTAACTTCTAATGCATACATCAATAATCCTATTGATGTTGCAAAATCTCCACCTTTAACGACATCTTTTAAACCGCCGACTAAAGCTGGATAACCACGACGCAAAGGTAAATCAAAAATAAACTCACCCATCTCGACTAGTCCATCAAGCTGACTAGCACCACCAGTAACAACTAACCCTGAACCCAACAAAGGTTGCAAACCACTCATTTTAATATCATGAGAGACCATATTTAAAACTTCTTCGGCACGAGCTTCTAAAATATGTGCTAACTCTTTACGTGGAACAGCTCTTGATTTACGGCCACCCACACCATCAACTTCGATTGATTCTTGATCATCAACAAGCGTAGCTAGTGCACAACCATATTTCTTTTTCAAAGTCTCTGCAGAAACTTGAGGAGTTCTCAAGCCTACAGCCACATCATGAGTAAAGTGAGCTCCGCCAACCGGAACCATTGACGTGTGTGCGACGCTGCCATTAACCATGTAAACTAATTTACAAGCGCCGCCACCCATATCAGCGATACAAACACCAAGATTTTTTTCATCTGTACTAACAACTGATTTTGTGACAGCGACTTGATCTAAAACAAGACCCGCAACTTTTAATCCAGCTTTTTCAATACATTTAACTAAATTTGATAACGCTGACTGGCTTGCAGTTACAATATGAACATTCGCTTCTAAACGAACGCCACTCATTCCAATAGGGTCAGTAATTCCATCTTGTTGATCGATTTTAAACTCGCGTGGTATAACATGCAAAACTGTGCGATCAGCAGGTATAATTATGGCTTTAGCAGCTTCGATAACACGATCGATATCCTGCTGAGTAACTTCTTTATTTTTAACAGCAACCATACCTTTAGAGTCGAACGAGTGTATATGAGTTCCACTAACTGAAACCCAGACTTCGTAGACCTTAGAACCAGACATAAGTTCAGCTTCTTCTTTAGCTTTACGAATACAATCTGTTGTTGCCTCGATGTTAACAACTACACCCTGTTTCAAACCAGAGTTCGGAGCTAAACCAACGCCAGTAACTTCAATGATATGTTTTTTATTGTCTTTTGGATCGTGAATAACATGAGACATCACCAGCTTAACAGCTGAAGAACCAATATCTAACGATGCTAGTATTGGGCCGGTATTTTTTGAAGCACTCATCCGTAAGCCCCTAACTTAAGTTATGTTACACAAATGTTATTGACTCGAATAGATTTGGCAATATATTGAGTAAATAACCTTAGACAAAAGTCATCCCGACGATTGTCCTTAACTTAAGCTTATGGATTCTGCTGCAACCTGACAAGAACTTTTTTAGAAAGATTTGCGTCTATGACGCGAGCTTTAAGATCACGCTTTTCTAAATAATCTAACACTTGTGATACTCGAGCTGACTTTACTGCAAACTGATCATCACCTAATTTGATTTTCATATTTGATTGAACGACTTCAACCCAGTAACCTTCTTTTTGATCATAACCAACTTCAGAGATAAGTTTATGACTCATTTTTCCATCTGCCGGCAAAGACCTAACAAGTTCAATGGCTTTTTTTCTTTTTGCAGTATCTTTTAAGAATACTTCACCTTTTAACATAGCTAATGACGGAGCTTGACTCGTTGGAACTTCTGACAACAAATCACCCTCTGTTGTAATCGGTCGAACAATACCTTGTGCTAATTTCGATGGTTCAACATACAATAATGTTAACACCTGAGGCTCTACTTCAATAATGATCTTAGAGGGCCATGATCTTGAAATTCGAAAATCCTTTATCCATTTTTGTTCACGCAAATGTTGAGCTATTTGATTTAAAGAAAATCGCCACAATGATTGACCTTTAAACTCAGCAAAATCGACATTCAACTGATCAACATATGGTTTTGCAAAGTGCACTTGATCAGCTTTAGTTGTCACAGTCATTTCAATTTTTTCAATATTAAAAAATCCATTTTGATCAAGCGCAAATATTGAAAAGAAAACACTCGCAGGCGTGACCACAAATATTAAAAATAATTTAAAATACAATCTTAATTTAATCCAATTCACACTAACATCCCTTAACAAAACCTCTAACCAGCAGCCGCTTCTTCTTCTATTTCTTCAGAATTTGCATTGTTGGTTGCATCAGTTTTATTTTTTAAATCTTGATCAATTGGCAAACCCATTTGCTCATAACCACATTGCGGGTCTACTTGACCCCCAGTGTTTAATTTATGCAAGTACAAAATAGAATCCATTTCACCTTCAAGTGCTGTTCCTAGACGATCGAATGCATGCTCTGAGTCAGCCAAACCGTTTGTACCTAAACTCGTTTCATCAAACCAGTTCGTATTAAAATCCACTGGCGTTTTACTTTTAATTGATAATGTATTATACCACTGTGATTTTTTGAGTTTAAAAACAAACATCCAATGTTTACAACCATCAGCCGGTGCATTAACTGTTGTACCAGGCGCAGTGAAAGCATCAGACGCACTCATTTCATAACTGCTTGCGACTAACGGTGAATAAGCCTGTTCACGCATGATACCAACACTGTCATCATAACCAGACGCATACCAATCTGTGTGACGGTTAACAGCATCTCTTAAACGCTCATAAGCTAACTCTTTGTTTGCATTTTTAGTTCCTAAACCAGTTACATGATTAAATCCAAGATCTGCACGGTTCCAAAATGCATCTTTATTTGCTAGCCACTCTGGCAACAAATCTGAAACTATTTTTTGACTTTCTTGTACTTTAATTTCTTCATCGGCTTTAGCTTTTTCTAGCTTTGCATTCATATCAGCTAACTCAGTCTCATTTAAATACTGAGGCTGCCAAGTTTGCTTGTCATAAACAAAATATTTACCTTCGCTATCTTGCATAGGTGTTAAATAATATAAATCCATGCCACCAGCTTTACGCGGCATTTTATATTCAAAAGGTTTCAACATAGGAGCAAAATGAGGCAATACAAAAACCGGTGCTTTTGAGTCAGAAAAAGTTTCATCATGCTTAGTATCTCGCAACAACCAAGTCGCAAGACCCGCACGTGCTGCCAACCAACGATATGAAAATGGGCTTGTAAAATACTTGTCACAAATATTTTTATCTTCAATTTTGCCAGCTACAGCATCTTTAAGCTGATACTGACCATTTCTTCTGTAACAATTATTTGTAATTGTAGATGAATACCAAATCATACCATTAGCTTCTGGCGAGTTGGGCTTAAAGTTCGAATCTCCACGAAAATCATAAATGTAATCAAGATCACCTTCGGCACAGCGAGGTATAAATTTTTTGTATTCTGCTCGATATCTTTTTAATTGATCTAGATCTTCTGGAGGTTGCGCTTTACCTTCTGCGTATTTTTTAAAAATGAATTTAGTTTCACAAACACTAAAAGGTTCAACAGGATAATCTTCAGAATACTTACCAAGATCTACAACCATTCCACGACTTTTCTGATCCTGATCTTTTAACTCGAAAATACTGCGCGATGCACGAATATATCTAGAATAAGATTCAGCTGCGATCTGAGGCCATAACTCAGCTTTAGTGTTAATTGATTTCTGTGGTTGAGCAGGCAAAGTATGCATACGATTAACCCAACGGATTTTATCTTCAATCAAAGTTGGGCGATCACGAAACTCACCACAAAGTAATGTCATAAACGCATGAGCATTTTTTCGACCAGATTTAACTTCTTGTACATTGGGGAAATCTGCTGGCGGATCAACTAACTCTTTTCCTTTTTTAAGTTCATAAGACATCAGCGGTCCTGAGTAAAAATAGTAACTATACGGAGATACCAGTGCAAGTTTACGAACTGCAGCTAACACAGATTCATGACGATAATTTGGCTTAGGAATTTCAGACGAAAATCGATTACCAATGCAGTATTTACTCCAAATTTGATTCTCTTCAATACTTGAGGCTTTAACAGGTGGCAAAATGGCTTTGTTAAAACTTGTCTGAGCGAATGCAACCATCGATACAACATTAATAAATAGAAATTGCGAAAAAATATTTTTCATAAACATCACCTATTTTTTTAAAACTTTTTCAATTTTACTTGTAAAACTTGGATTGTACCCAATTGCACTTTTTTGACTTACACAAGGGTCTTGAGCTATTTGAAATTTAGCGCACACATAAGGTCTTGCAGAGTATTTTTTTTGTTGAATTACAGCTGCTCTCGTAAAACGAGTAATATGGCCTTTTTGTTGCGGACTCATCTGACTTATCGGAAATCCAACAGCTAAATATTGGTCTTGTGCATCAACTTTGCGATCTCGATTACAATCAAGTGCTAAATTATACATAACATCTTCTGCATTGAGAGCGACACGATTTGATTCGCCGTAGCTTAATTCTCCACATTGAGTCACTTGTTGATAGCCTGACTGAATAACTCCTGATGGAGATCGATCATCAGAGTGATTTTTGTGAGTACACGCGAAAAATAAAACGGTAACTGATATTAAAAATAATGACTTCATCATTGCTATTCCTTTGAATCTTTAATAATAGGTTGATCGATTAATTTGTTAGTCACTAATCCTTGCTTTGGCAACATCTCTGGGCTTGTTGCAAGCTTATCCCATGTATACGCATAATGAGTCGCAAAGGCTTTTACGACTTCGGGGATTGTAATGTAATAAGAGTTCTCCCAGTTTTTATTAAATCCAGCACCAGTTAAATTAGCCGAACCTGTGAATACAGCAGTGAAATCATCAACAGGGTTTTCAGATGGTTTTTTGTCATAAGTACCAAAAATCAAATATTTACTATGATGCAACTGGTGTTCTTCACCATTTGTTTCCATAAATTTAATTTGAGCACCTTTATCTGCCAGTTGCTTCATTCGAGCATATTCTTCCGGCATCGTATCACCAATTGTATATTCTGGATCATTCGCTTTATAAAAAGTATCGTCATCAGCAACAATACGCATATCTGGTTTTTGCCCATAAGACATTCTTTTCGATAAAGCATTCACCATCTTGCTATAAAAAAATCGATGACATCCCATCCAGATTTTTTTGGCATTCATGATACCAGGATAACTCTCTTGACCATTCAACATGTATTCAACCGCTGTTTTTTTGGTTGTTCCTGTTTCAGGTTCACCTTCACCTGGTACAAAAAATACTTTTATATCTTTTTCTTCAGGGGCTTTAATCGCAGCTCTACAATCTTTTATGGCCTGCATATATGACTTACGATCACGACCAGTTTTATCATTCCACTCTGCATTCATTGTACAGACATGCGATTGCGCAAAATGCGACTGCGCATGTGTAGTTATAAAGTTCCAATTCTCGTGATGAATCACTGGACCCGAAGTCATATTGCCCGAGCTAAATACAATTTTAAATTCTCTTTTTGAGTTTGGATTAATAATGAAAAACTTATTGTGAGCGTAACCTAAACCACCCTCCATACCGCGTGTTTTCATATGCACCAACTCTGGGTTACAAGATACTAACTCTTGCGCGGCAGCCTGATCCTCTGTTGAGCTCATCACAAAATTGATTTTGACTCCATTTTTAGCGGCTACACATAAAGCATCTTTGACAGTGCGATTACGAAAAGATAGATACGTAAAAAATATTTCTTTATTTGAGTTACTCGATTGAATCAACTGATTAATCCACTCAACTAAACGATACTGTGGGCTAACTGAACGATCACCAGATCTTTTCAAATCGTATTTATTCTTACAGTATACATTTTCTGGTTTTTGCGTAAGTTTTTGCCCTGATTGACTATAGACTGCAGTATTGTATTTATAAACACCGCACACCGGATCAGTAAATAAAACTTCATATTTAAATGGCTTATAATCTACTAATTTGTCGGGATATTTTCCTTGAGATAAAGTGTCCTCAAATACACTCATTTCATCTTGCACTGGGATCGCCGTATCTGCAATCGGCACCGGACGCCCACCAATATCTTCTTGAGCGACATTTCTTTTGGTAAAACTTTGACAACCAAAATATGTTAATGTTGTTAATCCAATTAGTATAAACGCTTTCTTCCTTGAAAACATTCTAATCCCCTTAATTTAAATACTGAATATTAAGAACCTTTATAGAATATAAGAGAAAAACATAATTTTAAATGAAATATAGATTTGGTAGTCGATCGCTTTTTTTAACCCGACTTAAGTTTTATATAGACTCTTCTTTAGTCGGGATATGAAACCTATCTTTGATCACCACGTTCTTGTGCTTCACCTGCACCACGAATAGAAAAACCAGTTTTGGCTGCGGATGTTGCTAAATCAGCTTTTGTAATAGGTTCTGCCAAATTCCACATTCTCTGATCGAATTGCAAATTGAACTGATCAGCAATCTGTAATGTTGCTTTTTTATTTCTGACAGTAATCATATTTTCGTCATTAGTATCGTTGCCTTCTTCACTCCAGTTTTGCGAACCAATGATTAAAACTTCAGATCGTCCATTTTTTCTTTGTAATGTGGCTGTCTTATGATGATTTAATCCCATCCATCCCGAATAGCGCACTTCAACAGAACCTTTAGCATCTGGTGTGTACGGATTAACTTCTAATAAATTAGCGACATCTGATTTAGGCCACATTGTTGGACCAGAACTTGTTAATTTATCCATCACGATACGAACTTTTGCACCATTTGAGACAGCTTTTTGAATAGCACGTACAAATTCAATTCCTGAACCACCAAACATACTGATTCGCAATGTGTCCCCAGATTGAGCCGATAAAATTGTGGGAATAATTGATCGGTGCTCACCATCATCAGTAGGTGAAAAATGAACTGCGACTTCAGCACCATCATCGAATACAAAATATCTTTTTGTATTTGGACGTTTTTTATTATGAAAAACACCTGTTAACAAATCCTTACGATCTTGACGAATTGGATTAAACATTTCTTTAAATTCTGTCAAAAATGTATCGGCTATAGCGTTATTCTTAATATAAACAGCCATGTTCGAATTACTTTCATTACCCATACAGGTTTGAGCAACGTTAGTCGTGCCTGTCCATACAAACTTTTCGCCTGTTTGATTTTGCAAGACCATAAATTTATTATGCATAATGCCTTTTGTTGGCCATTCGATATGAGCTTGTGCTTCGTCGTTTGAATTAATGTTAGCATTTAACATCTGCACTAAGTTTAGTGTGCCATCATACTGATATGCTGAACGAACAGCAGACATAACATCTGGACGCGTAACTGAGTTAAGTCCCATTAACCAAACAAAATCTTCACTCTCTTTAGTTTGTATTTCTTTGGGAAAAATTTCATTTTCAATTTGTAATGCATTTTTATTTTTACTCGGATATTTAGCACCATATGCTAACACATCTTTTTGCCAGTCTGCTGGTCCAAAAAACCAATAGTTTAAATCTGCTGGCTGAGTATAACTGTAACTCAAACTATTATCTGCTAATTTAATAATTTTGGGTATAGCTGTGCCGCTTGCATCTTGAGTGAATGTTACATCATATTCACGAACAAATGAATTTGCTCCACCACCATCTTCAATATCAACTACAGCTTGAGTAAATTTATTGAGTTGTTTACGTTCAGCTATAGCTTGATAAACGTGTTTCATCGTACCTTGAATATCATCAATACCATATATAGCCATCCATAAACCTTGATCAGCATCGTTTTGAATTTTTTGAGCAAGTATCTTTTCAACTGTTACTCTGGTGCCTAAAATATCTTGATTAATTTGATTAATAATTGCATCACGTTTTTTCTTTCGTTCTGAGTCTGAGACTGCCTGAATTTGATTTATTTTTTCGTCAATATCCGCCCAAGCCGTTGTCAAAAACGCTTGTGCTTCGAACTTAGCTCCGGCTTTGACTGGCGTACCCAAATCATCCGCGACATCCTGACGCCAAACTGTGTTTGGAGTTAGAACTGGCTTTTTCTGCAAACATGCTAAATCATCAAAACGACATATCAAAAACTGAGTCGATGAGTTTAATAAGCGTCTCATAACATCATTTAACACAGTAATGTTTTTAGCTTTTGTTGTATCTAATTTTAATTGAGTTAGGTAATTTAAAAAGCCGTAAAGCAATCGTTTTTGATCCGGTTCAGCTAAAGATTTAAAAGCCTTGTTTGTCGAAAGTCCTTGGTTAACAATCTGAACAACAGCCGGTGAGTATTTTTGCACATTATATTGAGTGATATCAAAACCTGGCGTACTCAATCCATAAACTTGTTGTTGTACAAGTAAAACTATAGATAAGATAATTTTAGGCAAGAACATATTTTTTTGTTTGGCTTTAGAGTTTTCCATATACAACTTATTGAGCAAAGCCAAAGCCGAATCCATTCTCAAATTGATACAGCTAAACTCATTGAATTCATTTTTAAATACTCAGTGTCAAAACATAAGACACCACGACAAATATCGTTAACAGAATATTAAAAATATTAATTTCACAGTGTTGAGAATAGATAAATTAGCCGAAAGAGTTCAGTGCGTTTTTTGCTCATTATACTACTTATTATATTTAAACTTTCTCTGCAGGCACAGTCTCAAGAACTTAAGAGAATGTATCTTGGAAACTTAGAACCAGGCAAAGTTATTACTATATTTAACAATTACAAGATCAATTCAAATAATTGTACTATTTTAATTAACCCCAAAACACAAGAGCCTTATTGCCAAGAAGCTGTGGGATGGCCAAACCGCGATGCAGAAATATACCTAACAGGCAAAGAGAAAACAATCATCACACAACCCGAAAATATAGAAAAAGATTTTGATTCTGAAGACTTTGTAGAAATTAACTTTAGTTACGACGTTGAAATCAATGGGGTTAAATCAAAAAAATCGGGCACTGGTTGGATTTCAAAAGAAACTTTAACAGATAAGCTCTACAAACCGATGATTAGTCATGAACAAACGACATCAGTAACTAAAGAGGTTTGCCCACCTAAACCATCAACCAATAGTGTTATTAAAGCACCCATTGATATCGCAAATCTAAAAGAACCAACGCAAGGTTTAAGCGACAAAAAAATAGCTGAAGATATATATGCGCGAGTCGGCAAATGTCCGCTTAAACCACCTAAAGTATTATCAACTTCTGTACTTGCTGGTAACACTTATGACAAATTAACTATGCCACTTCTTAATTTAAGTAAATTGCCAACACGCTCTAACGGCCAAAAAATAACTCGTGATGATATTATCAATATTGATACGCTGGCTCGCACTTTATATGGTGAAATGGGTGGTTGTTTTACAAAGGGACTTCATTACCCCATGGCGGTAGCTAGAATTGCCATTAATCGAATCAAGCTTAAAGATTCTTACACTGAGTTTATAAATAAAAAACAAAATTTAAATAAACCAACTTTATCACAAATTTTAGCATCGCCTAATCAGTTTAATAACTGGCAACATACCATTAAAGCCAAAATTAAAACTAAACCTAACGAACCCACACCTGATCCAGATTTTATTATAAAACCAAATCCATCTTTACACCAAAGTTTATGCCCTCCGGTTTCAATGAAACATGATTTCTGGAATGGCAAACCCACTCAAGATAATATTGATCGCTGGCAAGAGGCCGTTGAAATTGCTACAATGGCCGTACTGGATAATGAAGATTTTATGAAAATGACAAATTCTCTTGATGGATTATACTATTACACTTCTAACGTTGGCCGCTTTGGTAAGACTGGAGAATATGTCCAGGTTAAACCATCAATTGACGGACGAAAACTCAGTAATACTGATTGCATAGAAATTTGGAAAGAAACCGATAAAGCTCGTGAAGCCCGCAGACAACCAAAATAATTTTTAATACTGAATTAACGATTTAACTTTTTCATTTTTAAATTTCATGTCATTTAAAAACGTTAAATCAATTAGAACCAAAATATCTTGAACATCATAACCAGCTTTTTCACACAAACTGATTGAGGCTTTAAGCGTACCGCCTGTTGCCAAAACATCATCACAAATAACAACTTTGGTTTTACGATTTAACCCCTGCGCTGATGATGGTGCTATTTCAAGAGTGGCTTCACCATATTCGAGTTTATATGATTCTTTAATTGTCGGAGGTGGTAGTTTACCTGCTTTGCGAAGTGGTAAAAATCCCTTTTTGAAATACGCTGCTAACTGAGCTGCAAAAATAAATCCACGCGATTCAATCCCAATAAAAATATCAACTTCATTTAATTGAAGTAATTTTCCAAAATCGAGCGCAACTTGCTCGAAAGCCTGCGCATCTTGTAACAACGGAGTTACATCACGAAACAACACGCCTGGAATAGGAAAATCAGGAACACTTTTAATTAAATTGGCATAGGATTTCATAACCCTATTTAAAACATTTTTTTACGCTGACTGCTAGGTAATATTTTTAATACTTCGCGATATTTAGCTACTGTTCTACGAGCAATATCAACACCGTCTTTTTTAAGTAAATCGACTAGTTTTTGATCAGATAATGGTTTCTTAGGATCTTCTTTAGAAACCAATTCTTTAATTTTAAGCTTAACAGCTTCTGAAGCTAAAGAGTCCCCGTCTGTCGAAGCAATACCCGAGTTGAAAAAATATTTTAATTCAAAAATTCCTTGCGGTGAATGCATATATTTCGCTGTCGTTACACGCGAGACAGTTGATTCATGCATGCCAATATCAGCAGCAATATCTCGTAAGATCATAGGCTTTAAGAACGCTGTTCCTTTTTCAAAAAATTCGCGTTGGTGCTTAACAATACTTTCAGCAACTTTATAGATAGTTCTTTGTCTTTGGTGTATTGATTTAATCAGCCATACAGCTGATTTCAGTTTTTCAGAAATAAAATCAGCTGCTTTAGTGTCACCTGTTGGAGATGAACCACCTTTAAGCATATTGCGATAATAATTTGATATTTTAAGTTTTGGCAAACCATCTTCATTTAGCGAAACTGAAAAATCATCACCAACTTTATAAACATAAACATCTGGTGTGACATAATGAGTATCATTACCGGCGTAAGCTCTGCCGGGCTTAGGGTCCATCGCGTAAATAATTTTACACATGTCGATGATTTCTTCCATAGGCTTATTTAAAGTTTTAGCTATGGCATCGTAGTTTTTTTTCTCAAGGTCTTTTAAATGATTGTTAATCAGTAACAACAAATCTGTTGTATCTTCTTGAATATGTTTAGCTTGAACAATTAAACATTCTTTAAGATCACGGGCTCCAACGCCCGCAGGATCAAAATCATGAATCAGAGTTAAAGTGTCTTCAAGATCTTCAAGTGGAACTTTCTCTTCTTCCGCAACTTGAGCTAACGGTGTTTTAATGTAACCATCATCATCAATGTAAGTAATCAAAGCATCAGCCGCACGCTCTTCTTGTTCTGAGAATCCCGCCATTTTAACTTGCCAATACAAATGATCATGCAAAGTTTGCGTTGTTGAAATGACATTTTCGTAATTCATGATTTCTTCTGAACCCGAAGATGACTCACGAGGTGCTTTGTGTTGTGTTTCTAAATAATTTTCCCACTCAAACTCATCTTGTCTTTGTGGGTCTTGAGCTGCAGCATCTGGAGTTTCTGTTTTACCCTCGAGTTGAGCTGCCACTTCTTTAGTGCGCTCAAAATCTTCTTCTTTTAAAACTTCAGCTTCTTCTAAGATAGGATTTTCTTCAAGTTCGGATCTAACCTGCGATTCAAGTTCTAAGCGCGACATTTGAAGCAATTTAATTGCTTGTTGCAACTGAGGAGTAATAACTAATCCCTGTTGCATTCCTATTATTTGCTTCATTGCCATAGAATCTATTCCTTTTTATTACAATCTAAAGTTATCACCCAAGTAGAATTTACGCGCGAGTTCCGAATGCGTAATTTCATCAGTTGTTCCACTGACTTGGATAATACCATCCTTCAGTATATAAGCATAATCGCAAATCCCTAAAGTCTCACGCACGTTATGATCTGTAATCAAAACTCCTATACCTTTGGCCTTAAGATCGCGGATAATGTTTTGAATTTCAGAAACTGCAATAGGATCTATACCCGCAAAAGGCTCATCCAAAAGCAAGAAATGAGGAGACCCTGCCAAAGCCCGAGCAATTTCAACACGTCTGCGCTCACCACCGGACAATGCATAACCAAATGATTCTCGAATATGATTAACTCGAAAATCTTGCAACAATGATTCTAACTTTTCTCGTCGTTCTTGTGGATCGTAGTCATGAGCTTCAAGAGCGACTAATATATTGTCCTCGACAGACAATTTACGAAAAATACTTGGCTCTTGGGCTAAATAACTAAGTCCATTACGTGCACGTTTGTACATAGGAAAATCGCTGATCTCTAAATGATTTAATTTAATTGAACCAGAATCAGGCTTTACAAGTCCAACAACCATATAAAATGATGTTGTTTTACCTGCTCCGTTTGGCCCAAGTAAGCCCACGACTTGACCAGATTGAACTTCAAACGAAACATCTTTTACGACGACACGATCGCCGTATTTTTTCGAAATATTTTGAATAACAAGATAACTTGTTGATGTTGATTCAGACATTATCTTTACCTTAGCTCTTTTGATTTCATTTCTACTTTATTAATCTTAACTTTTTTTCCAGCATCTAGGAAGACGATTTCCTCGCCTGCGATTTCATCATCACCCATCTGGACTTTGGGTTGGCCATTTAAAACCATTCGGTCCTCTAGCAAATACATAGTTAAAACAGCACAATCTGCTATTTTGGCCTCGTCTTTTAAATGCACTTTGTCACTTAGAGTAATTGATTCAAGAGCTTTGTTTTTTTCTGAATATTTAAATAGTGCTTGAGGAGCATCAACGTGTGTCGTCGCAAAACGCATATTCGTATTCCCTAAAAATAGTGCTTCTTGATTTTTATTTGAGAACTCTGCACGCTGTGATTGAATATAGAATTTTTTTTGATTTATAATTTTTTGTGCCTCAACTTGTGCAGGAATAATCATACGACTTGTATTAAGCTCGATAATAAATCCAAGACCTGTTAGTTGAAAACCATCACCATCTCGAGAATCTGGTCCAATCATCTTAACTTGATCATTACTTTTGAGTTGTTTGTCTTTAGCGAAAAACATCAAATCGTTCGTCACAAATTGATAGCCATTAGAACTTTGAGTCACAACTTGACCACGAATGATCATATTTTTAGTTTGGCCATCGATTTCACCAATATCACCAGTTACGACAAAACTAGATTGGTTTTCGTTAAAAAATTCGACTTTAACTTTTTTTAAAATCCACTGTTCATCACTTGACCCAGATGCTTCATCCGCATACAACTCCCAAGCTTTGTTTTGACTTGCATTTTCTAAAAGGTGAAAACCCTGTATTTTGTGTTCAACGGCTTTTTTAGAGTTTTGCGCCGCCATGTTTTGAATTTTAGATCTGGTCATCTGACCTTCGGAATTATCGAGCTCTTGAGGCGCAAAAAAAAGGGTCTGAATAAAGATCAGACCTAAAATAATAAAAAATAAAATTGATACTTTATTGAGTTTTAACTTCTTGAGCCGCATTTTTTTGTTCTGCTTCTTTTGCGACTGCGAAATTGATCGGACCACCACCAGCTTCATATATTGAATACATGACTTTTTTGAGTGTTAGATAATCCATATCCTTGTCAGCCTGCAACGTGACCTTTCTCCAAGCGTTGGAGTCATTGTCTTCATTACCTACTGTTTCATCAACAACATTTTTAATTTTGTTTTGAAGCTTTGCATCTTGCTCACTTTTTGCCTTTTCAAGCAAAACTTTGACTTGATCTCTTAAGTTAGGAATAACCCAGTCTGTAGCAGCCTGTACCTCTGCAAAAGTGGCAACAGGTGTACGGTCAATTAAAACTTCTTTCGATGATACTGTCACAACAACGGCAGGTTTTAATTCGTTTACACGTTGAGCTTTTGGCAATGTAACTTCTTTTGGAATATACAAAATTTCACCAGTAGCACTGTAATTTTGTAACAAGAAAATAACTAAAACCGTAAACATATCAACCATCGCTGTCAGTGATAATACAGCTGTAACGCCTCTTTTATTTTTTTTGCGTTTTAAAATATTATGATAGCGATGTCTTTCACCTGGTTTATAGATAGCCATTAGTTTGGCCCTCCTGTTAGTAACTCTGGCGAAAATCCGGATTTTAAACCAATGTCCATAGCTGTAACGATATGATCATACTTAATCTGATCTTCAATCGCCATTTTAATGCCGCCCTTATCTGGATACATTTGTTTTACTTTCATAAGATCTGCAACAAGAGTTTCTTTGTCATAATCTTGTCCTATCATTGGAATTGATTTAACATCTTTACCAACATATAAGACATATCCATTCGCGCGAATATCTAATCTTAAAACGAGATCTTCAAGCGGTGGCGGTTTAACATCAGTTTGATTTGGATCTTTCGGTGAAGCAAATGATGCCCCCAACTGAATCATAGAAACCTGTGTCCAAACAGCTGAAATTAATAAAAATGTGATCAAGACCGACATCAAGTCGATAAAAGGAACTAAATTCAGTTCAAAATTTGTACTACGTCCCCGACCACCGGTGTCGATGTGAGCCATAAATCACCTATTAATCTTTCATTTTTTCGCGATTAGCAGCAACTAAATTTAATAATGACATGCTTGTTTCAATCATTTCATTTTCAGCTTTTTGAATCATATGCTGAAATAAACCGTAAGCAATAATCGCAACGATCGAAACTGATAATCCAAAACCAGTACAGTTTAAGGCATGTGAAATACCTTGTGATAACAATGTTGCTTTAGTTGCAGGATCTGCAGAAGAAACCGCACGGAATGAACCGATCATACCAATGATTGTTCCTAATAATCCCGCTAAAACTGAAATATTACCAAACACTGCAAGAAATGATGTCCAACCTTCAAGCTTTGGCATTTCGCGCATGACGGCTGCATCCATCGCAACTTGAATTTCTTCATCAGGTCTTTTATTTAATGCACCCACTAAACCAGCTTTAACTGTATTTGATAATGGCGTTTGTCTAGAATCGCAAAATGAAATCGCTTGGCGAATATCACCACTGACGATCATTCTAAAAATTTGATCTGCAAATTCTTTTTTATCGACTCTTAATGACTTAAGAGCTGCGAATCTTTCAAAAACTAGAATAATTGTTAACACCGCAATAAATGCGATGATATACATGACGGCTCCACCCTCACTAAATGCTCTGACGATTGGGTTCATATTCTCTGTTGTTGCTGCTACTGTTGATGCGTCCACTGATTCCTCCTAAAAGTTTATTAAATTAAAAAATTATTTTTGCCCTTGAAATGTAAATGGGTAAACGACTTCAGCCACTGTACCCGGCGGTGGTTCTGGAAAACGAATGGTTAACATTCTTCTTCGAACACACTCTTCCACTTCATAGTTGTTAATTGTTGATTTATCTTTAATGATTTTAGCATTACGTGCGATTCCTTTTTCATGAATTTCCCATGAAACAGAAACTTTACCTTCAAGCTTAGTATCTTTTTTGTATTCGCGCTCGTAACAAGCTTTGAATGCGGCTAAAGAGTCACGAACAGCACGACGAACAGCTTCGCGGTCGATTGAACCAACAAATTCTGCTTCAGCTCCGCCACCTTGAATAGCAACGCGGTCTTTTTCACCAAAACCATTGCCGTTACCAAAAGCTGACATTCCTGTACCTAAGCCTTTAGTTCCAACACCAGCAATACCTTGTGTTGCAGTTCCTTTACCACCAGCACCGGTATCTTTGAACTTACTACCAAGATCGTTGCCCGCTCTGTTTTCATTAAAACCAGATGCACCAGTTGCTTTTTCACCAGCACCTAATGCTTCACCTGATCCAGAGTAAGCTTTATTTAAAGCTGTACGAGCGCCACCTGATCCAAATGCTGACAATAACCCAGTGTTCGTTGGATCTGGCTCTTTAGACTGTGCATTCGCCCCAGCTTTATCACCTGTTTTGATTGCTCCACCCTGTTTAGTTGATGTGAACATTTTTGTTTTAAGTTTTGAATCTTTTGGTTTTACTTCTGCCGCACGGCCAGCTGATTCAGCTTTTTGAGCTTTAGCATCTGGATTTTTAGTATCACCTTTAACTTTTTTCTCTTGTTGTTTGTCAGAAACAACAACTTTTTTAGGTGGCTCAGGTGGTTTTACTTTTGGCGGCTCTTTCACAACTTCTTTTGGAGGTTGTGGTGGTGGCGGCGGTGGCGGTGGTGGTTTCACTTCAATTGGTGGTTTAGTGAAAATCACTTGAGCAACACGCTGAACTTCATCATCTGTTTTTAAGTTTTTAGGTGTCAAAACAGACACAATCAAACTCGCAAGAACAGCAAAAATAAGAGAAGCTAAAATTCCCGTAAATTCAGATGCCGTTAATATCACCGGAGAATCCATTGGAATAACTTTAGAACGTGGTGCAAAACGAATAGCTGCAGACATGCCATTTGTAAAAGTCACGAATACAACTTCGTTCTGTTGTAATCGATATTGAGACTCAGATAACATCAAAATGTTTTCTGTTCTATGGACTTCTGCTTTCATATCTGAAGTTAAACGAATTGTAACACCAGATGTGCAATCCAATAAACACCAGTTGCGCGGCACTGTTCCCTCTGGTAATTGAATTTCACTTTTAGGTCCGCTCGTATATTGTCCGAATGGATTTAAATGATATGTGTTTAGTATACGTTCTTTCCATGAAACTATAACTTCGACAAGTTGTCCTTGTCCTGGCTTAATAACTTCGTTCAGGTTTTGGTATTCACTTTGTGGTGCAAATGTTTTATCACCTCGGCGATGACGACGTGATTTACCAACAACTGAATTGGCTGCTGGTCTTTGTGAAACAAATGCTGAAGTAATAACTGGTTTCTCTACAGCTGCAGACGTCACTTCTGTTTTAGCTTTAGGTGTTTCGTTAACAACAACTTTAACTGGCTCAACAACGACTGGTTGTACTTTTGGTTTACTGTCTTGTTCTAAGTTAACAGTTGTCACTTGTTGCTCAGTCACAACTTTTTCAACTTTAGTCTCTGTTGCAACTGATTTGACTTCAGAGTCGGTTGTTTGGCTTTGCTGAACATGTACAGGTTTTGGAACACCAACAAAGAAAATAACTTTGAATGGTCCAATTTGAAATTCTTCGCCACTTGCAAGTGGTTCATCAAGCACATTTTGTCCATTTTTAAATGTACCTTGTGCTGATCCTAAATCACATAAATAATATTGCAATCCACGTTTTTCAACTAAGCAATGTATAGCAGATACTTCTTGAGAATCTAAATCGATATCAACTTCTGATCCGGAATCTGCACTACAGCCAAATACTAATTGATCTTTGTCAACAAACTGCTTAACAAAGTGAATTTGACCGTTTTTATAAACTCTAAATATAATCGGAGATTTCAACGTCCCCCCCGAAGTCGCTGTATGTCTTCAGATGTTCTTCTCATCTCAGGTAGAAAGTTTTCTCTTAATTTAATTAAGCGCGTATAATTAAAATTTTTCTTTTGAAACAAATAAAATAACTCGGGTTTTTGAGCACTACCCTCTACAAGCTCATCTTCAAAATTAAGAGTTTGCTTTCGTCCTGGTTTCATTTGGTAAGTTTGTGCACTTACCATTTCACCTAACAAAAACAAACTGAAGATTATAAGATATACAATTTGTGAACGCCGCATAAAAATCCTCGTCATTCTATTTTAAACCAGCTTTTGCTATTGATTCCAAATCTTTTATTACATTTTTAACTTCTGAAGGCGCACCTACAAACTTTAGTCTGTTCAATAAATCCAAACCCTCTTTGTATTTCTGTAAATGTTTGATCAGTGTAACAGAATAATTAAACATCAAATCACGTTGACCTGGATTCTCTTTGAGTAGTTTCTCGTAAAGATCTGCTGCTTTAGTTGCTTTTCCGTTAGCAGCCAATGCTATTGCATAGTTATTCAAAATTTTTGAATCTTTTGTACCTTTTTTGAAAGGAATTTCTAAAGCTAGCTCTGCTTTTTGATAATCTTTTTCTGCTAAATACAAAGATCCTAAGTTTGCACCTAAAGTTGCATCTTGCGTATTAACCTCAAGACCTTTTCGAAAAGCTTGAATAGCTTCACGCGTTTCATCTTGCGCTAGCTTGACTAAACCTAAATTATTAAATAGCTCTGAACTTTGCGGACTTGCAAGTATCGCTTTGTTTAACAAATAAGTCGCTGCTTCTAAATGACTACGTTTAAAATGAACCATTGCCAATGCATTTAATGCTTTAGCATCTTTACTGTTCTGAGTTAAAACTTCTGTTGCAACTGAATTAATTAAATCATCATTCTGTGATTTAATAGCATCGTTTAACTTATCAGAAAGATTTTTACTTGTTGGTTTGCTTTCAGTATCGATTGGGCGTAGCCCATCTTGTTCCATACTTTTTTTAAGCTGAGCTTGTGCTGTGCCCGCCGTAACAACAGGACTTGTTTTAGCGGATGTCTTGTCATTTGACTGACTGTCATTGCCATCTTCTGATTCAGATTTAGACGATGTTGAGCAAGCAAAGCTAACCAAAGTTAATGAAATAATCAGAAGTTTAATTAAGATTTTCATTATTTATCTCCCATCCACTGGATAAGACGTGTATCCGTATATAATTCTGGGCCATAATAATAAGTTTTAGAATCGACTTCGTTCATTTTTCTTAAAGCATGTTTATAAGCATCTGAATAAACTTGTAAGTCTTGCCCTCGATCAACAGCTGCTTTGTAACTTTCAATAGCTTTTTTGTTAAATGGTTCGATAATTTTTTTAATACCATCGATGTATATTTTCTTTTGTTCTTCTTTTAAACCTGCAGGCAATGGCGTATTTTCGATAGCATTTGAAATATGCTCATTTGTTTCACCAAGTAAGTTTAACGAAGAAACAATTTCTTCTGAAGAATCTAATTTGATCGTCTCAGTCAACAACTCAGTTGTTTTTGAAACTAAATCCAGCTTTTTATCAACTGCTTTTTTCTGCTTGGCTGGATCAGCTGGTATAGTCACAGATCTCATTTCTGAATATAAAACAAGTGCATCATCATATTTCATTTTAGCAATAAACTTAGCAGCTTTAGAACGATCTCCAGATTTCAGTTTATTGTAAGAATTAATGGCTTTTGATTTCGATTCAACAAACAGACTGTTCTTATTCAAACGATGCCCTAAATCATAAAGCCAGTAATAAGCTTCGACTTTTTGAATCCCATCTGCTGCAATTTCAGTGTACTCTTTATACTTTTCTACTGCTGCAGATAATGAATTCGATTTACGCATTAATTCTGCTAAATTGAATATTGTGTCTGCTGAATCTTTTGTTCGTTTGCTATGATCTAAAAATTCATTGTATGCATTGATAGCTTCTTTATTTTTACCTAATGCTTCGTACATAACAGCAGAGTTAAAAAGGTAGTTAGGCATTAACGGATCTTTAGGATTATCATGAGCTATTTTTTTAAATAGCTGTGCTGACTCTTCAAATTGACCTGAATCTTGATATAACTTAGCTAAAAGTTTTTCTGATTTAGGTCTTATGGTTTCAGAGTTTTTATCTTTAGCTTTTAATGACTGTTTATAACTTTGAATGGCTTCGTTGTTTTTACCAGCACGTTCAAAATTCACGCCAGCATTAAATAGTGCCATTGATACTAGATCAGATTTAGCATTTTGTTTAGCAAACGACTGAAATTGCTCAGCTGACTCTGTGTACTTTTTATCAACTTCAAGATCTTGTGCTTTTTTAAAGCTTGCACGTTCTAACACTCCGCGAATATCTGAACCCGCTTGCGAAGATGCAATCGCACTATTTTGTAATAGTTCGTTACCAACTTTTTCTAATCCAATATAATCTTTTTTAATATTGTAAATATCTAATAATAAGTTAGCTGAGTAATTTGAAAACTTAGTATTTGAATGCTGTTGCGTGATTTCGCGAAATAAGGCCTCAGCCTCATCAAAATGATTAGTTTGATAGTACAAACGAGCCATTCTAAATTTGATTTCTGCATTTTTTTCAGATTTTGGAAATTTATCTAAATACCATTTAGCAGACTTTAAGAATCTTTCAACTCGTGGATCAAAAGCTATCGGTGTTGTTGAATCACCAACAGTTTTGCGAATCTCTTCATCTTTGGGCAATGCTTTCTCAATCGATAATAAAATATTTTGTCCCGCTTTAGCTGCATATTTATTATTAGGAGAATTTTCTGCGACCCATGCGTACTGTGTAGCTGCTTCGTCAAACTTGTTCATATCATAAAGCAACTCGGCATAAAAGAAATGCATATCTGCGGCTTGTGATGCTTCTGAAAACTCTTGAAAATACAACTGATAACCTTCAAGAGCAGTTTGGCGCGAATATGAAGCTCGCGAGTTCTGTGCGGTTTGATGCTGCTGCATAATATAATTACGCAAAGTCTGTTCTCTTAGCTTATTTGAATTTTCAATAAAAGCTGTATCTGATTTGTTTTTATTATACCACTCACTGTCACGTTTATAATCATTGATCCAACGATATAATGCTTCTTTAAATTGTGGTGAGTTTTTAGAAAAGAAATAATTTTTGACGATTTGATATTGATACTCAAAAGCTTTTTTAGAAGTCGGGTCAGATTTAATCAGCATTTGAAATACATCACGAGACGAATCCTTCATACCTTTATCTGCGTAGTAATAAGCTAACTTTTCTATATGAATGTTTTGCTCAGTCCCAGTTAAGCTACGAAAGTATTCAACAGCACGTTTTGTGTCTGAGATATCTGCAAAAAACACAACAATGTCACGCAACGCTTCGTTTTCAAGTTTAGATTTACCAATATTTTTCTTAGTTAGCGAGCCTGCATTCGGATCTGATCCCATTTTAATAATAAAATCTAGATAACGAATGGCTTCTTCGGTTTTACCAAGACGGTATAAACACCATCCACCTTTATATAATGAAAAAGCATGCAATCGATGTCTCTTGTCTTTAATAAGCGTAGAATACTCTTTATAAGCATCAGCCCACTTTTCTTTTTCAAAATAATACTCACCTAAAGCAAAATGCGCTTCACCAACGTAAGGACTACGCGGAAATTTTTTAGTTAATTGATCGTAATATTTTGAACCAACATCTGAATGACCTAATTCAAAGTGATTATAACCTAAAAAGAATAATGCTTGGCTAACTTTTTCGTCGTTTGGATAATCACGTAAAAACCATTCATATAATTGAATGGCTTTTTGATTGTACTGCTTAGATTCAATTGTATCTAACTTAGGCTTAACTTTAGTTCGCCCATCTTGAAAATCTCGTAATTGCTGATCATATAAATCTTGCTTACGAAAATCCACGAGTGCTGATTTTTCAACATATAACTCAGCTAAACGCAACCAAAGCTCGCCTCGATTTGAACTTGTCTCAAATTTTTTAGTGAGTTTGTAGAGTTCTTGAATTTGCTTATCAAGAGTTTTTTCATAGTCAGCTTGATCATTTCCGGGTTCAAACTTTAAAACCTCTGTTGATCTTGGTGGTTTAACAGCTTGCAAATTAACCTGCGATTGTTGGTTTTTGAAACTGAACTGTGATTCAGGTAACTCAGTATCGCCTTTTTCCATGGATTTAATTTTACCACCGCGATCTTCATTTTTTAATTTTTGCAGAAGTTGACCAACTGTCATCTTAGCTGCAAATGCATTATGAGCAGACATAGCCAGAACGCTAACTAAAATTGATAAATGTAATGGTTTTAAAATTTTATTCATAATTACTCACAACTTTGTTTTCCAAGATAATGATAATTTCCAACTTCATCTAACCAATACTCACCTTGGAACGGATAGTACTCGTACCCATTTTGAACATAAAAAGATCGATCTTGCTCATCATCAACTTGAACATCTGATAAATCCTTACCAGCCAAACGTTTTTTAATAGATTCTTTCTGTCCGTTAATCATTTCATAACGAATAAGACTTGATTGCTCTTGTAAATCTTTAAGCTCAATATTCATGTTTTCAAGATGCGCTTTAACCATATCACCTGTTCTTGCTTTTGCGCCTTTGATACGGTTAGAAACAATTTTTAATGAATAGGCACCAACCGGCAATGTTCTAAACTGTGGATTGTCTTCAATAGCTCGTTTTTCTTCGACGAGTTTTTTGATGTAAACCATGCTTCGTCTAACATTACCCTCTTGGTATATTTTGTTGACAACTTTTAAAGGTAAAACAGTTTTTTTAGCTGCGTCCTCGTCTTTTTTAAGAATATAAGCTTTTTCAACTTCAGAGTAATAGCTGTCAGCTGCTACTTTTGTTTTGAGAAAGTTATCAATGCTCGATTGTACTGGATTATATTGTTTTTCGTAAAGCTCGAGTACTTTTTCCATCTCATCGTATTTACAAATATATAAATAAACAATTGATCTCAATAATAGCGATTCTGGAATATAAAAATCATCATAATAACTTGAATGCAGAGACTGAAAATTACTCAGAGCCGATCTAAAACGAGCTGATCTTAACATCGCCCAGCTTTTTTCAAACATAGCATCATGCCACAAAACATGATCACGTGGTATTTTGGCGTAAGCTTCAACGGCACCATCAAAATCTTTTTTCTGATAAAGTGTTCTTGCTATAGCCATTTGAGCAGCTATTTTATTTAAGTCAGTTACTTTTGCTTTATCTCTTGAGTCTAAAAGCTTTTTAAATGCACCTATCGCAAGATCAGGTTGTTTAGCTTCAGCATATGACAATCCCATATCATATAAGGCGTTATAATAATAACGACTATTTGAACCAACTCTTTCAAAGAGTGAAGCGGCTTCACCAAATGCACCGTTGTTCATTTTAACTTCACCCATGCGATAAAAAAGCATATCGCGGTGTTGCTGTGGAATACTATTAACGTCAATACGCTGAATAGCGTAGTTTAATAAAGTCTCATCACCCAAACGATCAGTCACAATTAAAAGCTTCTCGAGTGCTGATCTCATAAATCGACCATCTCCAGATTTAATAATATCAACAAACTGAAAAGCTGCTGTTTGATTATAGTTGAGTTCCATTAAAGACTCGCCAAGATACATTTTAATTTGTGATCTTTCTTTAATTAAATCACTACGTTTACTTAACGAGAATAAAACATTAGCTGCCCCAGCATAATTGCCATTTTTAAACAATGTAATTGCATTTTGAATTTGATTACGTACGACATTGTTTGATGTATTCGTATAAAATTTTGGGCCGGCAGTTGGGCGCATAACAGGTCTTGCAACAGGTTTTGCTACAAGCTGTTTGCTTTTGGTTTTAACTGTGGCTGCATTGGCAATACTGAATTGGCTGACAACTAAAACGCCTAAAGTTAAACGAGTCAATATTGATAATTTTCTCATCGGTAACCTGCCTCTGGAAAAAAGAAACTCACACCAGCTGTAAAAACTAAATCGTTATATCCACCTTGCGATGGGTTTGGATTGTTAACAGTAGCTTGAGGTGTTGCTGCGAATGTATTAAAACTATAATCCCATCGAAATGCCATCGATTTTGAAATTGCAAAAATTTGACCAGTTCCAATATGTAATGTTGAATTATTTTTTTCTTTTGAATTCGTAACTGATGTTCCACCGCCGATTGAAAAATACATATCAAATGGAATAATTTTACGATCTAAAGATGTCATTTTACCGTAGATCGGACTCCAAACAAGGTCTAAACCGTAGTAGTTTTTCGTATAAACGAATTGTTCAGCGTTTAATAAATTATTGTCATGAATCTCTTTGACTGATTTACTTTCAGAACTTGTCAAAAATGTAGATTGCAGTTCAATGCCGAATGACTCTGCAAAGTTATATGACAAGTTCATCTTACCACCGTAATTGTTATACCATGGTGTATTGGTCATGACACTCGCACCAACAAATAACTGAAATCTTTCAGTCTTTGGTAAAAACTTTTTCTGGATAACAGAAACTTCACGAAACGGTGACAGTTTATTTAGATCTTTTAAATCTTTTACTTCCTGCTTTTCGTTCACATCATTTACAGTTTTATTTGTAAGCTGTGTTGGCAATGCATCTGTCTTTTTAGTCGATGATTGATTGGCTTTTTGTACAGGTTGAGCATTATACATGCCCTCTACGCTGATAATATCGCTATCATCAAGACTTTGTTCTTGCGCGCTTACTTTCAGATTCACAGCGAGCAAGGTCAAAAATAATGTCGCAAGTAAATTGTGCTTTTTCACAGTTGCTCCTAAAATAAATAATTCAAACCAATTTCTAAATTCGTCGTGAAAGTTAACCGTTCATCAAAACTATCAAACGATGGAATCGGGTTATTTGGGCGCAAGGCATTTGCCTTAAATGGAATTGGCGCCTGATGGGCAAATAATCTAAGATCAACTTTTAGCGATAAAGATTTATTAAAGTAAAATCTTTCACCTACACCAATAGCTATTGCCGGATACGATTTATGTTCATATTTGATAGCTCCAGCAGCTAATGAACCATAAATAGTCGTATTAAATACTGATGATTTAGTTAAAGATAGCTTCCCATAAAAAGGCTTGTAATTGTAATCGAGTAAAAACGTATTTTGAGGCTTTGGAGCACGATTAAAATCAAGATTATTAGGGCTCTCGTTGAGAGCTTCACCATCTTTAGACAAACCTGTTGAATTCTGAGTAAAAAAGAAACCTAAAGAATGTAACTCAGATATATGATAATTTAATGCCAAACCTAATTTAGAAGTATTATAAACAGGCTCAGTTAAAGCTAGTGCTCCAAATAACCCAGCATCAATTCGACCTTCTGTTTGTACGTTTCTGTTACGCACGCTTTGTGGATGGTCAAACACTGGATAGACAGACTCTTGCGCAAGCTCATCTTCTGGTACAGTCACTTGGGCGAAAGAATGATTTCCTACAAGTAAACACAAAGTCAGTAAAGAAATAATTTGAGTCAATTGCTTATTTTGTTTTTTCATCTAAATATTTCCTTTAGAAAAATGACCATATTTTAATATGTAATCACAAACCTCACGAACGGCACCATTTCCGGCTGGTCGTTTAGTGACGTATTGAACTACTTCTAAAACTTCTTCCATGGCATCAGGCACTGTTGCTGAAAACTGAACTTGTTTTAAAAGAGGCACATCAAAAAAATCATCGCCCATATAGGCCATTTCACTTGGCTTAATGCCCGACTGTTTCTGTAACTCATCAAATGGAGGTATCTTGTTTAAAGCGCCTTCAAAAAAATAATTTATTCCAAGCATCTTCGCTCGAGAACGAACATCTTCAGCTGTAGAACCAGTAATAATTGCGACTTTATAGCCAGACTCAATTAAAGCCTTTATTCCAACGCCATCACGTACAGAATATATTCTTTTCCATTGTCCGTTTGAATCCATCCAAAGTCGGCAGTCCGTTAAAATACCGTCCACATCCAACACTAACATCTTAATATTTCTTAATTTTTGTACATCTATTCCCACTCTTTAATTGTTAAGAATAAATACACTCAGGGCAACCTTGGCTAAGACTGTGCGATGACCAAAGTCCTGTAATTAACTCATTTGCTGATACATTCTAGACTTTTGTCTGAAGAGCTCTCATCACATTCAAATAAAATTGTTTTAAATAATAAATTAGTTATTTTAGAAAAAGTCTCACTGAACTTGGAGGCCCCATGAAATCTAAATCATTACTTTTAACTATTCTTCTATTAACTGCAACAGCACATGCACAACAATTTAGAGTTAATCAAGTTAAAGGAAACAAAGCGATTATTGAAATGCTCGGTGGCGATCTGCTTAACCCCGGAGAAACATACTCAATTCAAAGTGAAGACTACAGCCAACAAATCACTAATCAAAAAAATGCTATAAAGAAAAATCAACGACACAACCTAATTGCTTTATCACTTTCAATTCTAAGCTCTAAAACAGATTTATCTAACTCAAATACTCAAACTGTTATGGACATCAATGCGCGCTATGGCTGGAATAAAGCAACTTTTGAATACGGTGTCATTGGTTTATTTGGTTACACTGACTCGACAAGCCTTAAAACAACTTCATTCGGAGCAGGTGGTTTTGCAACTTACAACCTATCTGACAATAAACCAGGAGCTGATCTTATTTTTGCAATAGATAGCAGTTTAACATATGCAATTAGAAAAAGTACGACATCATCGACTTCGTATGATGATACTTATATGACAGCTGCCGTTGGCCCTTTTGCAAAATGGTTTGCTCTCAGCAACGACTTTAATATCAACGCTGGCCTTGTGTATTCATACACCGCTTACAAAGCTGGTCTACAGGGTGCAACTTCTTATAATACAAATACTTTTGCAATTTCAGCAGGTATAGCTAATTATTTTTAGAGTCTTTATACCTATCGAATCTTAGCAGCTAATAAGTCCTGATAGATCAACATACCCACAGGATTGAGTGGTTCAGCAGATGTTTTATCTAAAACAATTAAAACTTGAATGCGAAACTGCTCCATAAGAAATAGTGCTTTCTCAGCTAATTCGCCAGCATCAACAGTTTTAGGACTAGCCGACATGATGTCTTGAGCCAGAGCTGCAAAAGGATTCTGGTTTTTTTCTAAAAACCGACGAATATCACCATCTGTAATGATACCAATTAATTTTTTGTGCTCATCCAAAACACCAGCAGCACCGCGAACACTTTGATGAGTCATTCTTGTTAAAATTTCTTTCATCGATGTTGTTTTAGTGATGAATGGTAATGCTTCGCCAGTTTTCATAATATCTTTTACTTTAAGTAATTTAATACCTAAAGAACCAGCGGGATGATATTCAGCAAAGTTTTCTTTTTTAAATCCGCGCATTTCTAATACTGCCATAGCTAAAGCGTCTCCCATAGCTAAAGTGGCCGTACTTGACGAAGTTGGTGCTAAGTTCAATGGACAAGCTTCTTTTTCAATAGATACACTCAAGCAAACGGCAGCAGCTTGACCGAGTGAGCTATCAGTTTTTCCGGTTAATGCAATCATAGGAATACCGCGACGAGAAATAAAATTAATAACAGTATTAAGCTCAGATGTTTCACCACCATACGACAAAGCTATGACTAGATCTAACTCAGTAATAACTCCCAAATCACCATGACTGCTTTCGGCCGGATGTAAGTACAAAGCCGGGGTTCCAGTACTTGATAATGTACTCGCAATTTTACGCGCGATTTGACCAGACTTACCGATACCAGTGACAATGACCTTACCTTTACAAGATAAAATGTATTGAACTGCTTTTTCAAATTTATCATCAATACGCGGAATTAATGCTAAAATACTATCAGATTCAATCTTTAATACATTTTGCGCTCGTTCAATAATTTTAGAACTCATAATATTACTTACTCTCTTTCAAAGATGCCTTAATAAAAGCTGCGAACAATGGATGTGGACTTAATGGTTTTGATTTAAATTCAGGATGATACTGAACTCCGATAAACCACGGATGATGAGGTATTTCTAGTATTTCAACAAGATTTCTCTCTTTGTTGATACCAGAGGCTTTCATTCCACTTTTTTCAATGGTCTCTAGATATTGGTTATTAAATTCAAAACGATGACGATGTCTTTCTTGTATCGAATTTTTTTTGTAAACTTTAAAAGCTAAACTTTTAGGACTCAGACGACAGTTGTAAGATCCTAAGCGCATGGTTCCGCCTTTATCAACCAGACCTTTTTGTTCAACCATTGAATCAATTAAAATTGTTGAGCTTTGTTTAGCGTTTTTAATTTCACCAACAAACTCACGAGATGTCGCATCTTTAAGTCCACAAACATTGCGAGCAAATTCAATAGCTGCTAATTGCATACCAAAACAAATACCAAAAAATGGAATTTGTTTTTCACGTGCATACTGAATAGCTAATAATTTGCCATCAACACCACGAGTTCCGAATCCACCGGGCACTAAAATCCCTGAAACATCAGACAAACTTGATTTTAAATTTTTTAAATTTAACTTTTCAGAATCAACATACTTAATTTCGACTTTAGCATGATTAGCTAAGCCGCCATGAACCAGTGATTCATGTAAAGATTTGTATGACTCTTTAAGATCAACGTACTTACCAACAACAGCAATTTTAACAAACTCTTTTGGATTATCTTGTGTTTTGACTATTTTAAGCCATCCTGAAATATTAGGCTTTTTAGATTTTAAATTGAGTTTTTTAACAACTAGCTCGTCTAGCTTTTCTTTATGCAATGCTAATGGAACTTCATAAATTGATTTCGAATCTTGCGCTGAAATAACATGATTTTTTTCGATTGAACAAAATAATCCAATTTTAGATTTTAATTGATCATCAATGCTTTTCTCACTTCGGCAAACTAAAAAATCAGCTTGTAAACCAATTTCACGCAATTCCTTCACCGAGTGCTGAGTTGGCTTACTTTTGAGCTCACCCGCCACTGCAATATAAGGAACATATGTCACGTGAACTAATGCTGTATTCGAATCACCTAAATCTAAACGCAATTGCCTGATAGCTTCGAAAAAAGGCTGTGCTTCGATATCACCAACGGTTCCACCGATTTCAACTATAGCAATATCATAGCCCTGACTGGCTTTAAGAGCCTTAGCTTTAATTTCATCAGTAATATGTGGAATGACTTGCACAGTTCCACCTAGATAGTCACCACGTCTTTCGCGAGTTATAACAGAATCGTAAATTTGGCCAGCACTCACAGAATTCGATTTTGTTAATACTGCATTTGTAAAACGCTCATAATGTCCTAAATCCAAATCTGTCTCAGCACCATCATCGGTCACAAAAACTTCACCATGTTGCAATGGCGACATCGTACCGGGATCAACATTCAAATACGGATCAAATTTCATTATTGTTACTGAAAAACCACGAGCTTCTAAAAGCGATCCCAAACTTGCTGCCGTCAAGCCTTTACCAATAGAAGACACCACCCCACCAGTTACAAAAATAAATTTTTTCTGACGAGTTTTATTTTGACGAGATTTCATAAATCTTCCTTTAAATTAATTTTTCAAGTTTAGCGAGATCCTCAGGTGTATCTACACCCTGAATAGGTTTATCAACTGATAAAACTTTTATTTTAGCACCTAAATGTAGTGCTCTTAGCTGTTCTAAGCTTTCATATTTTTCAATAGCCGCTTGCGGAGTTTCACAGAATTTTTTTAAAAAACTGCGGCTATATCCATATAAGCCAATATGCTTTTCGCAAATAATGTTTCCGGTATCCACTTTTTCACGCGAATAAGGGATTGGAAATCGACTGAAATAAATAGCTTCGCTGTAAATATTTTTAATAACTTTAACAGCATTCATGTTTCCCACATCTTCTAAATAAAGTGGATGTGATAAAGTCGCCATATCTAATGCTGGATTAATTTTAAATGCTAAAGCTAATGGATCTATGTACTCAGAAGTAATTTGTGGCTCATCGCCTTGAATATTCAGCACAACATCATATTCTAAATTTTGAGTGGCTTCAAAAATACGATCAGTCCCGGTAGGACACTCGGCTCGAGTCATTAAAACTTCAGTGCCCGTGGCTTTAACCACTTTAGCTATACGCTCATCATCAGTTGCTACAAAAACTTGTGAAATATGTTTTGAAGACTTTGCGCCCTCGATAACCCATTGAATAATAGGTTTATCTTTTAGAAGTTCAAGCGGTTTACCAGGAAATCGCGTTGAACCATATCTCGCCGGAATTACAGCAATTATTTTCATTAAGCCTTAATCCATTCTTTATAAATAAACTCTTCCATTTCTTTATAACCGATATTTTTCGTACTCGAAACAGGAAAAAGTAAACTAATATGCGAATGCTGCTTCAAATCTTGAATTCTTGCTTTAAGCTCTTTTTGATTAAGCTGATCTACTTTTGTCATTGCAACAAGTAACGGCAATCCAACTTTGTTGGCAAATCGCAACATCATTTTCTCTTCATCTTCCCATTTACGGCGAACATCCATAACAAGAACTAATCCGGATAAACACTCTCGATTTGCTAAATAGTTTTCGATGACTTTTTGCCACTCTAAAATTTCAGAACCACTACGAGAAGCAAATCCATACCCAGGCATATCAACTAAAACATAACTCTCACCGAAAGCAAAAAAGTTAAGTAATCTGGTCTTACCAGGAGTCTGACTGACATGAGCCACGTCTTCACCTGCTAAAGCATTAATCAAAGATGACTTACCAGCATTTGATCGGCCGACAAAGGCAACTTCTTTCTTGTTATGAGTAGGATAATCTTGGGGTAAATACCCACTTTTAATGAATTTAACTTTTTGTTTTTTTGTTGCCATAGCAACATCTTAAAACGGTTTACCTAAATTCTCAATTCTTAGATCAAAAAACTAAAAAATAGAAAATTTGCTCCAGAATATCTTTAAATCGATTATATCGACTTATAGATGCTTCATAATCCGGCCTAATTCTTGATAAGCCGAATGTGCTAAATAAATAGGGGGAATTAAATGCAATACGCTTTAGAATTATTAGATGGTAGTCAAACTCGCTGGTCGATTGATCAATATGCAAATCTAGGATCGGACTCAACTTGCCAAATTCAAATAAATCAACCACAGATTTCAAACCGTCATGCACGCTTTGAAGTTAAAGAAAAAAAGCTTTTCTTAAGAGATCTAAGGTCTGAACACGGAACTTTTGTAAACAGTGCTCAAGTCATTGAAAGCATCTTAACCGATGGTGATCTTATTTCGATCGGCTACGCTGACTTTGTCGTACATGACTTAACTAAAAAGAAAATCTCTTTACCAATCACAAGTAAATCTGATTTATGGTCGCAACAACTCGAATCACTGGCTAACGTCGCACAAACAGAGTTTCCTGTTTTATTACTCGGCCCATCTGGTACAGGCAAAGATGTGATCGCACGTAATTTACATCAAACATCTAAAAGAGCTCAGGCGCAATTTTTAAGTGTGAACTGTTCAGCACTCACTGAAACTCTTGTAGAAAGTGAACTCTTTGGTCATGTTAAAGGTAGCTTCACCGGAGCCGTTGGTGACCGCAAAGGTGCTTTCGAAGCCGCACGTGGAGGAACACTGTTTTTAGATGAAATTGGTGACTTACCTTATGCTTTACAAGCCAAGCTCTTGCGCGCTATTGAAAATGAAGAAATTCGACCAGTAGGTTCAGATCGTACAATCAAAACAGATGTACGTATTTTAGCAGCAACTCATCAAAACTTGTTACAAAAAATTCAAGAAGGTGTTTTTCGATCTGACTTATATTACCGCTTAAATGTTATCACCGTAAATGTACCATCACTCAAAGAAAGAATTGAGGATTTTGATGATTTACTTTACTCTTTCGCTCGGCAAATGAAAGTTCGCTTTTCTTACAATGCTATTTTAAGATTAAAAAAACATGACTGGCTTGGCAATATCCGTGAACTTCGGAATTTAGTTGCTCGTGCTTCTGCTCTCTATCCTAAACAGTATATTACAGAAGATCACATTGAATTATTACTTAATAAAAGAGACCGCTATTTACAAATGACAAACCATACTGGTGCTCAATATGGTCAGCCTCATACACAGTCGATGTCTGTTATTAAAGAAATAGAAAAGCAAATGATCATTAAAAGATTAGCCGCAAACCAAGGAAATCAAAAAGTGACTGCGATTGACTTAGGCATGCCTAAATCAACTTTGCATGATCGAATCAAAACATACAACATTGATATGGCTCAATTCAAATAACTAATATTTTACAATAAAGTTGTTATAAAAGACTCGGCGAATTTGGCTTTTAGTTAAAGCTGCATTGATTCTTTCAGTGGTCATTTCGCCGAGTTTTTGTTTGCCGTCTGCCTCGACAAGCTCATCGTAATTAAACTCTTCAACAGTTCTTAAAACCATATCTCTAAATTCAGCTTCACGATCTTTAATCTCAATTATGGCTTCATTGGAAAGAGACTCAATCACGACTTCATATGAAACCATCGGGTTTTCAGATGAATTATCTGTTGGTAGAATATTGGTTGTTAGTTTTGATAAAGTCATAATATTTTTCGAAAAATTTGGATTATCAAAATAAGAATCAACATCAACAGTTGGATCATATGATTCAGCTTTAACTCCCCATTCTTCATATGAATGAACAAATAATTGCTCTTTAGAATGCCAAAAACGTGATTTAACTAAATAAGTCGCCAGTGTTATAACAACACCAACCAAAAGCCAAAAAGCTATTACTTTTTTAGGGTTTTGCTTAATCAAAAAAGGCTGTTTTAAATACTGTGCAAAATTATGAATAAAACTGTTTTGTTTAAGATTAAGCTCAACGGCACTTTCAAGAATTGAGACTTTTTTTTGAAGTTCTTTTTTAGTGGGATCTTCTTTTATAGCGGCAATTTTTTCGTCTTTTTTAACATCTACTAAACTGTTAACAAAATCTGGATCTTCTTCTTTTAAGACGTTCTCTAAAAAATTTAAACTCTCAGCGAGCTGTTGTTCTTCTTGCTGAGCTTTTTCTTTATTCGCCTTAATTGGAAACTTAAAAATATCCATTCTTTTAAGAGTACAAACTAATGTATGTAAAATCACTCTTACTTTTGTCCAGAAGATGTCTTTTTTTTTCGTTCTATTATAAAGCTAATAAAACATGAGTTAAAATAGACGTATATGAATAGATCTAATAGATATCGTATATTTATTTTCGTGTTGCTAAATTTTATTATGTCGTGCTCAAGCTTTATTAAAACAGCCCCCAGACCTGAGCTCGGTGCAGATCAAGATCGATCTCAAGGCTATGAGAGAATCTATGTCAGATCTGGAGACCTTGAAAAAATACAAAAAGGCGAAGCTAAAATTAATTCTGATCTAGAAAAATACGCTTATGAGTTGGGTTTAGATCCCAAAAAAGATCTGACAAATTCTGAGATCGCCGATATTAAGCAGCGACGCTTGCTGCGCACACTTGAACGTGATCTTGATTCTGAAAAAGAACGCTATAATTACTCAAAAGTTTTACCTCTATTTAAAGGCGATGCTGAAAAGATTGAATATTTGAACATTAAGTCTATCGAGGGCAAACAAGCCTGGATCAACAAACATAAAATTTGGGAACGTGAGCGCAAAGCCTCTGACTATCAAGAGCTGATTGAAAACCAAGATTTAGCAGTGGGCATGTCTCAGGACATTGTTCGCAGATCTTGGGGTGAACCTCAATCAGTAGATGTCAGTGGTAATCCACTCTATAAAAATGAGCGCTGGAAATACGTTCGCGAAATGCCAACAAGTAATGGCTACAAACGAGAAAGACGTTTTGTATTTTTTGAAGGCGGCAAAGTCGTTGGCTGGGAAACTGAATAAGTCCCCCAGCTTATACAATTCATATTTTTAAAAATTATTCACCACATTTAACTTTTTCTTCGTCGCACTCGAAACCAAACTTAATTTCATCTGAACACTTTTTCATAACGTCAGCTTTGGCTTGAGTTAAAGATTTCTGTGTTGAGGTAAAAGTACCTTTCATGTTTGTTTTAATGTAACAAGTGAATTTCTTTTTGTTGTCATCTTTAAGATCACTATTTTCAACTTCAAGATCAAAAACTCGATCTTGCAGCTGTCTAACAGCTCTTTCTAAACGGTATATTCTTTTCTCTAAATCTTTTTTTGATGTTTTTTCTTCTGAACCAACATCGATCACAATAACTTTTTTATCATCATCACTATCACTATAATGAAACGATTTCGCGAACGCTGGTTTTACCGAAAGTATAAATGCTATAGCTAATAAAAACGATTTAAACATATTCTGTTTTCTCCTTAAGACTAATATATATTAAATATATTTAGAGCATATTAATGCAATCTAAATTCTTTTTAATGGTGTACAAAAAGCCACACTTTGCTAACTATTAATGTGCTTGATCCCAGTTATCACCTATTGACTTATTAACCTTTAGCGGGACTTTCAGCCGAACAACATTCTCCATAATCGCTTGAATCTCTGCTGACATGATTTCAAGCTCTTGCACAGGTCCCTCAAAAATAAGTTCATCATGAACTTGTAACAACATGACCACTTGTGATTTTGCCGGTCGCAAATACCGATCGACATCAATCATGGCCATTTTAACAAGATCACTAGCAGTGCCTTGAATAGGAGCATTAATCGCCGCACGTTCTCCAAATTTTTTAACCATAGCATTACTTGAATCTAATTCACTTAAGTATCTTCTACGACCAAATAAAGTTTCTACATATTTTTCGGCATGTGCTTTTTCAATTGTTGAATCTATATATTCTTTAATACCAGAGAATTTTTTAAAATAACGATCAATAATATCTTTTGATTCGGTTCGAGAAATTCCAAGAGTTTCCGCTAGACCGTATGCACCCTGCCCGTAAGCAATACCAAAATTAACAGCTTTAGCGATACGACGTTGCTCTTTTGTAACCTGAGCAATATGAACAGCAAACACTTCAGCTGCTGTTGCTGCATGAATATCATGATCTTGGCTAAAAGCTTGAATTAACCCCGCATCACTCGAAATGTGAGCTAATATTCTGAGTTCAATTTGTGAGTAATCTAAAGATAATAACTTAAGTCCTTCTGATGCAATAAAGGCCTGACGAACACGCTGACCTTTTTCAGTTTTAATCGGTATATTTTGCAAGTTAGGATTAGTGCTCGATAGTCGACCCGTCGCCGTCAAGGCTTGATTAAAATGAGTATGCAGTTTTTCCTTTTGATCAACAAGCTCCGGCAAAGCATCCACATAAGTTGATTTAAGTTTTGTTAACTCACGATAATCAATTAACAACTGAGCAATAGGATGATCCATTTTTTCTAAAACTTCGTTATCTGTAGAATAGCCTGTCTTTGTTTTTTTAATGGCTTCTAGCCCCATTTTTTCAAATAAAATAACACCTAGTTGCTTAGGCGAAGCTATGTTAAATTTCTCTCCTGCAATATCTGTAATCTTGATTTCAAGATTTGTGATTTCTTCTGCAAGCTCTTTTGAAAAAGCCGCCAATTGTTGAATATTAAGCCTGATACCTCGGCGCTCCATGCCGTATAAAATAGCCGCTATTGGTTTTTCAAGTTTATTGTAAATTGTATCCATTTGTTTTGTTTTGATCTCAGTTAAAACAAATTGATTCAATTGAATGACCTTTGGGATCAGTTTTAAAAAATCTATTTTTTCTTTTTTTTCAGGCGTTAAATCAACATCTAAATACTTTTTAATAAGATCTAACAAATCAGAAGTATCCTGCGATTTCAAGCAGTATGCCCCAAGCATTAAATCCCAATCAATTTTAAGTAATGATGTATTTTCATGATCTAAACCAATTTCAGTCCAAACTTTTTTAATGTCATAACCAGACCAAGTTATATTCTGATAATCAAATCTGGCTTGAGAGATGTCTCCGACATAAGCGTCTTTATCAGCAAAAATAAATACAATTTGGCTCTCATAAACAAAACTAAAAAAAAGTTCTGACTTAATTCTTTTTTGAATAAGTTCGCTATCCCAGTCCTGAATAGCAACATTAATATCTTTGGTTTCGACAGACTGACTAGACTCTTGAGTCGTTATTTGATTGAGTACTGAGTTTGTCAATGTGGCGTTTTTAATCGAGTTTTGTGCTGGAGCAACTGAAGCTAAAAGAGACTGCTGTCCGTCACCAAGTAATGTTTTTTCGAATGATTTAAAATTTAAATCTTGTAAAAATGATCGTAATTCTTCAGTTTTGAAATTCTTAACTTTATAATCATCAAGTTGTTGACTCAAAGTCACATCTGTCACAATCGTCACTAATTTTTTAGATAAAAAAGCATTCTCTTTTGAGGTTTCTAACTTAGCTTTTAAACCTGCTGGACTCACTTGATCTATGTTTTGATAAATATCCTCAAGCGTTCCAAATTGTTCAATCAATTTTTGCGCACCCTTAGGCCCAACACCTGCCACTCCAGGAATATGATCTGAGGTATCGCCTGTAATGGCGAGAAAATCAATAAACTGCTCTGGATAAACACCATGCTTTTCTTTCACGCCTTCACGAGTGTAAATATATTCTTTCATCGTATCGTAGATAAAAATATTTTCACTCACGAGCTGACTAAAATCTTTATCGCCACTGACGATATAAACTTGATATCCCTCAGACTCAGCTTTTTTGGCGACTGTTCCAATGAGATCATCGGCCTCAAATCCAGGGACTTCTAAATCAGCAATACCGAATAACTCGGCAACTTGTTTAAGATAAGGCATTTGCACTTGCAAATCATCGGGCATTTCTGTGCGATTAGCTTTGTAGTCAGAATAAATATCTTTTCTAAATGATGGTTCTTTACGATCATAACAAAACAAAACATGATCAGGATTTTTTTCTTTGAAAAGTTTAACGATCATTGAGATAAAACCGTAAACCGCATTAACAGGAATACCTTTAGATGAACTTAAAGGTCTGATAGCGTAAAAAGCACGAAAAAACAAAGAACTCACATCAACTAGATAAATTTTCTTCATGCGAAAACTTATCTTAGAAAAACAGGATTGTCATGAGAGACGCGTATTGTTTGAGGAGCGTTATTAGGCTTCTGAATCAGTCATTCTGTTTTGAGCTTCATATTTATCTATTTGCTCAAAATCATATCTGAAATTCCAAGCATCACACAAAGCATCTAATTTAAGATCGTTAGAATATTCACTAACCTGTTGATTCAATAATTGCGGATCGATTTGACCAAGCTCTAATCTTTTTTTGAGCTCAGATTTTGTTAAACCCATTATTAATGATAAATGTTCAAGTTTCATAGAATACAATTAGAGCTTTAGCTCTATCGTTTTTCAAGGAAAATCCGCAGAAGTTTCGCATTGTATTAAGACCCTAGATAAAGATTACTCTGGAAAGACAAAAATGAGATCGTGATCGCCAACCAGATCCATTTTATCACGAGCTTGTCGCTCAATAAAGGCTGGATCTTTGGCTTGCTTTAATTGACCGTCAATTGACAAAATTTGCGCTTGAGACTGGACAGTCTGATCAACAATTGTTTTTTGATCGCGATACAGCCCCCAAAGTTTCCAAAGTGTTCCATTTAAAAATAAAGTTAACATCAAAACAATGACTGATGTAAAAAAAACTTTTCGAGGTTGGTTCAAAAAAACTTTTAGAGAAAATGCCAGCTGTCGCAATTGATCCATCTCTTTATATTGTCTTGTTTTTATTTTTTTTGAAAGCAAAATGAAATTTCTGTTAAAAAGTCTTAAGACTAGACAGATGTAATATTAAAATTAAATTGATATTATTTTTAACAAAAAAACCGTTCACTTAATTCATCTAAATTGAGTTCTGCCAATAGTACAGGTATGCGTTCTTTAGCTTTTCGAATTTCATGATTTTTGTCTGGATTATGATGACGTGTTGCTATGATAAGTTCATTTTTCATCGAGTGTTCAAAACCAACAAGCTCTGTAACTGTGACATCATAGCCATGCGCAGTTAACTGCAAACAACGTAAAACATTTGTAACATGACTACCAAACTCACGCGTGTGTAAAGCCTGACGCCATAACTCGACTAATGGTTTGTTTAAAGATTTTGATTTATTTTTTCGAAGCACACTTGCAACTTCGGCCTGACAACATGGAACGAGCACAATGTGACTCGCATTTTTCTTTAAAGCAAAATGAATAGCATCATCTGTAGCTGTATCACATGCGTGTAAAGCTGTCACAATATCAACAGACTCAGGCAAATCAGTTGATTTAATTGAGTCTGCTACAGACAAATTTAAAAAAGACATTGAATCAAAGCTAAGACGCTTTGCTAAATCTTTTGATTTAACAATTAAGTCCGGACGAGTTTCAATTCCATAAACGCAGTGCTGTTCTTTTATTTTTTTAAAAAACAAATCGTAAATAATAAACCCAAGGTAAGACTTACCTGCGCCATGATCGACTAGACTGACAAGCTTGTGGTTGTCATTACTATGCTTTTTAAATTCTTCTAATACATTATTCAGCAAGGGTTCTATGAAGTGATACAAATGATAAACCTGTTTTAACTTGCGACGTGAATCTTGATTCATTTTTCCATCGCGAGTTAAAATGTGCAACTCTTTCAAAAGCTCGATCGATTGACCAGGCTTTAGATCGGATAATTCTGTTTGCATGTCATTTTTAACAACAGGTTTAGACATCGTTTATTTCTTTTAAATAATATTAGCGAAATCCAGCTTTATCCCAGTACATTCCCATGCCACCAAGATCTTCTTCGATTCTTAAAAGTTGATTGTACTTAGCTGTGCGCTCGCCACGACATAATGATCCTGTTTTAATTTGGTGACAATTTAAGGCCACAGCTAAATCAGCAATCGTTACATCTTCAGTTTCACCACTACGGTGAGACATAATTGTACGCATTTTATTTCTTTGAGCCAAATTTACTGCTTCGAAAGTTTCAGTTAAAGTCCCGATTTGGTTAACTTTAACTAACAATGCGTTGGCAGCTTTTTTTTCTAATCCCATACGTAAACGCTTTGGATTTGTAACAAACAAGTCATCACCAACTAATTGAACATGTCCACCAAGACTTGCTGTTGCGCTCACCCATGATGACCAGTCATCTTCTGAAAAACCATCTTCAATACTAACGAGTGGATATTTTTCGCTCCATTTTTTGTATATTGATTCTAATTCTAAACCAGAGATTTTGTTTTTCTCCCAAGTGTAGTGATCATCTTTAAACAATTCTGTTGCCGCAACATCTAATGCTAGAAACACATTTTGACCAGCTTCGTAGCCAGCTTCGTGTATAGCTTGCATTAATAATTCTAAAGCTTCTTCGTTTGATTTTAAGACTGGAGCAAATCCGCCCTCGTCACCAACAGCAGTTGATAAACCTTTTTTACCTAAGATTTTTTTTAAGACGTGAAAAATTTCCGATCCTGCTCTTAAGCTTTCTGCAAAAGAATTATTAACCGTTGGAACAATCATAAACTCTTGAACATCTAAACCGTTATTAGCATGTGCCCCACCATTTAAAACATTCATTAATGGCACTGGCAAACGACAAGCTTGCGAACCACCAACATAGCGATACAATGGCAAGCCTGCATCTTTAGCTGCAGCTTGAGCCACTGCTAAAGAAACACCTAATATAGCATTAGCACCTAAATTTGATTTATTTTCTGTGCCATCGATATCACGTAAAACTTTATCAATATAAACTTGCTCGAAAACATTTAAGCCAACAATTTCTGGAGCAATCTTTTCACGAACGTGATCAACGGCTTTAAAGACACCTTTACCATGAAAACGTTTTTTATCACCATCACGCAGTTCACAAGCTTCATGCGCGCCCGTACTTGCACCAGACGGAACAGCAGCACGCCCCATGTTTCCAGCTGTTGTTTTAACTTCAACTTCAACTGTTGGGTTTCCACGACTATCTAAAATTTCGCGAGCTATTATGCTAATGATTTCTGACATATCTTGATCCTTTGTTAAATGTATAAAATTATTAAAAATACTATTCTTTAAAAAACTGTTCTTGCGATGAATTTAATTTTGCTGATTCATTTGTATCAGTAAAATCAGGCTTGTTCATTTTTTTAAGAATTTCTAAACTTTCAAAAATAATTTGTGGGTATTGATTTTTAACCAAATCCCAATCAACACGATGAAATGCGGCTTTCATACCCGGCGTTTGCTTTTGTCCCGCCGTTAACAGCGTCACAAGTTGATGAGCCCGCACCATATAATCATGCAAACGCGCTAAATTCTGCGCCACTTGATGCGTTGGTTTACGCACAAATTCAAACTGCGTAAAATCCGCTGAAGACAACTGAATGTTTGCGTTTTGATTTTGTGAATTTGAATTTTCAGCAAGACGAATCAATTCTTCGTTACGTCTTTGTAACTCGCGATTTTTTTCTTCAAGTTCACGCGAACTATTTTGCAGTTGCTTGACAACTTCTTGCATGAGTTCTGGTGAAATCTGATGACGTTCAGATGAATCTAAAATAGTTGCTTGCTGTAGTGGCCAATCAAGTTCAAAACGTACGTGATTCCATCGACAATGACCTGCTGATAAGCCAACATAAATTGGCAACGACTCAAAAGCTGCTTTTAAGTAACCCGTAACTAATGGGTATTGTTCAGCTGGCAATGGAATATCAAAACTAATACCTTTATCTGTTCGAACTAGATTTTCTAAAGGCGGCTCTGGCGAAATGAAATAACCTAAAAATTTCTCAGGCTGATTAAAAATCTCTTGTGGTCTTGGCATCATGCGAAGCACGCTATCTAAAACACCCCATGCTCTTAATTTAGGCGTTACGTGACCAGCCGCTTCAATTTGTGCATGATTTTTTATCACTCTTTCGAGAAATGCTTCCATATCGGGAGCATGCATCCAGTTCGATGGGTCTCTTAAGAAATCCCACGGGACATCAGTTTCAGAAAAAATTTCGCTTAAATCGATTTTTTCTGACTCTAAGTACGTTAAAATTGAGTTGGTAATTTTACAACTAAAATGCACGATCAAAAAGCTATATGCCAGAGTGAAATGAATCAAGAGTTAATTGCCTGCACCACTCGAGAATCGCATATTTTTGTGAATGAACAGACAACTTCGCAATCGATAGGTTATCATTTAGGCAATAATGATCATTTCAGTAATTCCGAATTTAACTTATGATTGACGATATCATTTCGAATCTGTGTGCGAATCAGATTCAATCTTTGTTGAACCAGTTGATGCGACAACAGCTGATCGTTCGAGTTTTTAAAACGAGAGTCTAGCATTCGAAACAGTTCAACATCGCGTTGATCTGTATTCATATCACGATATTTTTCAAGCCACTGCGTTTGTTGACCAAAGTTATAATGATCCGAAACGCCATCTAAATATTTGAGTGTAAAGGCCCAGACTCGCCACTCTGCTAATAAACCCACATTAAGTCCGCTCATAATCCATTGATCAACTTGTTGAAGTTCAGCCGTGCTGAGTGATTCACCATTATCAAACTTTTTTTGCAGATTTAGAATCATTTTTATATTTTCAAAATTAAAATAGTTTTTACTATCTTTGCGAGTTTGATCAAAATGATGACCAAGTTCATGAATAAAAATTACATCCCAGTCTTCAGGACTTAGAGTTTGAATATTCATAAATAAAGCCTGAGTTGTTAAATTATAACCGGCAGATTTTTCACCTAATATTTTTTTTGAATTCATTTGGCAAGCTTCACAATACGCAAATGTTTGAAAAACAATTTGATTAAAATCTATTTTTTGATTGAGCTCTAAATACATTTGTGGATTAATTTTATTCAGTCTTTCAAAAGTTTTTTGCAAAAAAATATTATTTGTCGCTAGCATTAAATCATTGTCATTAACTGGTTTTTTTATGCAGGCATCAATATTAAATTCTCTTTTTTGTAATTCACCATGCTCAAACATTTGCCACACTTTTTCGGCCAATTCAGTATGTGCTTTCCACACCACTAAATTATTTGTAGATGGTTTTGATGAGTCATATTTTAATTGTTCTAAGGGTTGGTAAATATCTTCGATTTGTGGAATGGGACATTTGCTTAAGTTAAACTGTGATTGTGCACTTGCCAAATGTGGAAACATCAATAAAGTCAGTAAAAACAAAATAGCAAAAGAGAGCACTGTCATGAGCTCTCTTTTTGTTTTTTGCATAAAATGTTTTTTGCTGATTTTACTTTGCAAGTGAAGCAACTCCTGCTTTTAAACACGATACGTATTTGGCTGTTGGGTATGAGAAGACGACTATTTCAGATCCATCTTGCTGTTTAGCTTTAAAATTTATTGAATCTTCTTCAAATCTTACAATTTTCAAACCAGTTACAACATTTTTAACATTAACGATAGCACCTAAGCCATCTAAGTCCCATTTTCTATCAACTGTCATAAAAAAAATTGGAATTGCTTTAGAACGTAAATCTGCTAACAATCTGTCGTCTTTATATAGCTGTAAAGACAAGTAAGATCCAGAAAGATTCACATTTGCATTTGCGACGTTGATATCATGAGAATAAGCTTCTTGTTTCAACAATACTTTTAAGCCATTTGTAACCTTGCCTTGATAAATAAGTGAGATTTGACTTTGAGTGTTTATAGGAGCACTCATGCGATCGTTATCTAGCCGGGTAATTAAACTATACTTACCGCTAGAGCCATTATACAAATACTCTTTAACTAAACTCTCATTACACTGACGCTGAACTTCTATAATTTGCCCTTCTCTAATCTCGCCTTCTTCACCGCCACCTAAATTTGGTAGGGCTACACCTTCAACAGTTGGGCCCTGGGTATGTTGGGCATGCACTGCTTGCGAAGTGATTGTGAGAGCTAATACGAGTGTCAAAGTTTTTAACACTGATGTGATAGTTGTCGCATTTGTTTTGTTCATAAGTATCTCCTTCAAAAGTAAGACCCTGTTTAATTGTTTTATAACCAATACGCTCATGACTGGGGTCGCTTTCGAATGTTCTTAATAAACATCTTTGCAATCACTGCGCCTTTGGTGAGTCTTAAAATAAGACAATCGATGCTCAATTTATAGTTATATTTTTGGCGGTAAATGTGATAGAGTGTATCTATGTCAAGAAAGTCGATAATACCTATTTTAGATCAGTGCGAGCAGATGATTCGATCAGGATTATCACATGTTGCTCGTCCTATTTTAGTTAGACAAATGAATTTAAGCAGATCTGTCTCTGCTGCTGAAAAAATTCGATTGGGGCATTTACTTAGGCGAACTGGTTGTTTCAATGAGTGTGTTAAGGTCTTACACAGCCTAGCACGCGATGAAAGACCTTCTGATAATCGTGATTTAGCTCAAATTGAATATGCGACGGCACTCACGTTTTTAGGACTAACAGCAGAGGCTGAAAATATTTTTCTATCACTTGATAAAATAAAATATCCACATGTGTATGCTCAAATGTCGACACTGAACACAATAAACTGGGACTATGAATCCTCTGTCAAAAACTTAGAAACCTATTTTAAAAATACTTTCAGTACTCACCGCACAACAAATACAAACGATGAATATTTTAATCTCATCGCTGAAATTAATCTTAATATTTCATATGCATTTGCGGCACCAGAGAAAATTAATTTGAACCGAATATATGAAATTCAAAAAATTATTGAAAAAAACAACTATAAGTTGCTAGAAGCCGTGACCACTCAAATTATTGGTCGATACTTAACAATGCAAAAACAATTTAGCACAGCAGAAACTGTGTTTGCATCAGGACTTAAAACACTTAGAGGACAAAAAACTTTTGATTACTTGTATTTAAAAAAATGGCAACTCATCAATGCTCTTGAAAAAGAGAAACAATCAAATTTAAGAAATCTAAAGAAAATAATAATGGATTTTATGCAACTTAAAAAAACTGCTCTTATCTTGAAAGACCACGAAACAACTCGGGAATGCGATTACTATATTTCACTATATACGAAGAATAAACAATTACACACATACTGTTATTTTGGCAGCCCTTACTCGCACTATCTGAATAAATTTGATCATAATTTAATTAATGATCATACGATTTTTAAATTTAATGACAATAAAATGACCTATGAAACCGTAAAACATTCTGACTCTAATTTAATTTCTAATGATCAATACGAATTTGGTAAATCTCATATAAAGTCAAAGAACTCAGTTATAATCAATTTAAGTAAATTAAGTTCGTATTTTGTATCTAAGAACTGTAAAAAGCTTAAATCAGAAAAAATTTTAAGCTCGCTGCTAAATTCACTGACAAATGACTTTTACAGACCAAAAACGATTCATCGATTATTTAAAGATGTATTTTCAGATCGGTACTGGAATCCCGAATCAAGCCCGAATCAAATACGGCAAATTGTTTTTAGATTTCGTGAGTGGTCAAAAGAAAATAATGCAGAGTTTGATTTAATCCACAAATCTAATCATTACTATCTGGCATTGCATAACCAAAGCGCCGTTTTTTTAAAAAATAAAAGCCATGACGAAAAATACTTTTTAAATAGTCTAAGCAATGATGATACAGTTGTTTTAAAAAACAATCATAAAGAATTTTCGTTTACTGATTTCATGAAAAGCACAGGTTTGTCAAAAAGAACTGCTGAACGCAAAATTGCTGAACTTAAACAACAAGGAAAAATCAAAAAGATTGGCACAACACGTGCGACTCAATATGTTTGGATTAAACCATAACACATGACCAAACATGAAATGCTAAATTTGATTAAGCGTCGGTGCCAAAATATTGCTTAAACAAAAAGTAAGACACTCATCAATATGATGTCATGCTTTAGTTCATTCAACGACGACTACACAGCTTTTTTAATTTTTTGGAATTTTGTTAGTGGAAAATTGATTTTGTTATCAACGATCTCTTGATAAAAAGATGGCACATTGCCAGTGGGTTCAATATATCCCTCAAGCTTACCATCAGGTTTACGCACTAAGTTTTGAATTTCAAATATGGGAACAACAATATACTTGTTGTCTTCGTCAACACCACGAACTTCAGAAATAGTCCCAATTTTACGTGACCCATCCGAGTATCTTGAAATTTGTACGATGATTTCAATAGCCGATGCCACTTGCGAAACGAGAGCTTTTTCTGAGATTTTAGCATCGCCGCCCATTGCTAAAGCCTCTAGACGAACGATCGCATCTTCAGGAGAATTTGCATGCACTGTTCCCATTGAACCTTTGTGACCTGTATTCATAGCATTAATTAATTCTAAAGCTTCGCTTGAACGAACTTCACCCACGATAATACGATCCGGTCTTAAACGGAGTGCACTTTTCAAAAGATCTTTAATTGTAACTTCGCCCTTACCCATTTGATCAGCTTGACGAGTTTCAAACCGCACAATGTGCTCGTACTCAACTTGTAACTCTGATGAGTCTTCAATAATCAAAACACGTTGTCCATTCGGAATACGTGAACACATCAGCGATAGCAATGTTGTTTTACCAGAACCCGTACCACCGCTGACAATAATGTTTTTACCCAAGAACATACACAAATCAACAAACTGCCAAGCATCTGGGGTAATCGTTCCGTACTTGATGTAATCCGCAGGAGTAATTTTACTGGCTGTAAATTTACGAATACTAATAACTGTACCTTGACGAGAAATCGGTGGCAAAACTGCAGCTATACGCGCACCACTTGCAGGAGAACCTTCAATAATCGGCAAACGCGCATCTAATCGCGGTTCGTCTACATTGATGCGACGACCAACTGATTGTGCAATACTATTAATGGCCGCTTGCAAATTATCTTCGTCTGGAAATTGAGCTTGAGTTAATTCAAGCTTACCTTTTCGCTCGACAAAAATTTGATTGGGTCCGTTAATTAAAATTTCAGAAACACCTGGATCATTCAAAAAATCAGTCACCGGCGCTAATGCTCGCGTGATGACTTCTTTAAAATTTGATGTTCCATCTGATGACATAATTAAAACCTATTTTGTTGATGTTTTTTCAGAAGCTACTTTACGAGTTGGCGAATCTGTTATAATCACAGCTTTACCCAAAGCACCTGTTTCAGGAGATTGATACGAGTACACACCTTCAACTTTGGGTTGAATTGTAAAAGTTTTAACGACTCCAAAAACGGTATTGTGAACTTGCGAAAAAGCATCCATTAAAAAGCTAACATTTTTTTCTTTTGCGTTTAAGTTAACAATATGAATTTTATAAATTTCATTTTTCTTTAAATAAATTTTCTCAGGCACAAACCCTGTTTCAGTTTGCATAATAACAATTTCTTGTGATGGCTGAACTGGATTCACTATTTTTTTGATAGCTTGAAAAAGTTCTTTATCAGCACTTGGATTCACAGACTCTTCAACATTCGAAGATGGCATTCTTTGGTTTTCAATGCGATTAAAATCTGTTTGTCTACGTGACAGATCAATGATCCAATCGGCAGCATGCACTTTAACTTGTGCAAAATAAAAAAACGTAAATAAAAATGTTTTTACAAATGTTTTAGTGTAAGTTTTTTCTGTCTTGAAATTCACTGAATTCACGAGCAACCTCCAAGGCAACGAATTCGACCGATTTTTTATCCATATGCAATAAAGCTTCGATGAGTTTTTTACGATCTCCAGAGCATGCGTTAATTGAATTGCAAGCTTTCACAATAATTTGTGGATTAGAGTTTAATTCGTCATTAATTTGAGCCCAATCAGAATGTAAAACCGGATCAATCGCTCCTATAGAATAAAGAGCATCAAATACAGCTTGTAAATCCCCTTGAATAAACATGACGAAACCTCCTGGTGTAAAAACTTATGCACAACTTCATTGATGTACAAAGTTCTTATCGGAGATTTCAGATTTTACTTGAGTCAGTCTGAGACAGTTTTATGATTTTTAGACCTTAGTTTGAATTATTTTTTCTTTTGCGATTCTTCAATTTCTTTGAGTTTTTTATTCTTATTATCAATCATCTTATGGGCTATTTGTGATGGTGATCCACCAGCTCGCATCTGATTGAGACGTTTTTCACTTTCGACTTTTGATGAGAGTTTAATATCCGCTTGAGCAATCATTTCAACAATCGCAGTTTCGAAACCACCACTTTGGTACTGTTTTACAAATGCTGGTTTAAATTCAGATAATGTATTTTCTAAAACAACCGTCGCCGTCACTTGCTCAACTGGAGAGGCTTGTTCGTTTTTAAGTGTATTAATAGATTGTACGACGATCTGGCGCGCACATGATTCCCACTCGCCGATGTCCTCTAAATTCGACTTAACTATAGAAATGACCTTTTCTAAAGTGACATCTTCATCGGGTCTTGAATATGCTATGAGAACACCTTCTTTAAGAGCTTGAATACGGTTTTTAGTTTTGTATTCGTTTGCTTTTTCTCTAAGAATATCAGTCATTTGATCAAGGTCGAGTATCTTAAGAGATTTGTACGAGTACGAGCTTTCGATCTTTTCAAGACCACTCATATCTAAAGAGTTTAGAGCATCACGACTATGTGAACCAGAACCGCATGCCAATACATTCAAAGCCAAAACTAAAACTAACAATTTTGCCATAAAACATCCTCAAAATAAGATTATAATTAATATTCAACCTTCACAAGTCCTCAATGTAACCAAGAGCTAGACCTAGGTCTTATGTTACATCTAGACTGACTACACAAAATGTTTTCGTTTGCTGAAGTCTATGTAAGACTTATCTTCGCTAACAAAAATAGAAGTCAACATGGAGGACCTCTTGAAAACATTTACACAAACACTAAAATTAGTCGCGTCAGTAGCAGCCATCGGTTTAGCTGTATCATCTTGCGCACCATCAGCTAAACAACTTAAAGAAGCAGTTGAAAAAGATCCATCTATCGTTTTCACAGCGATCGAAAAACATCCAGATAAATTTATCGAAGTTGTTATGAAAGCTCAGCAAGAAGCTCAAAAAGTTTCTGCAGAGAAAGCTCAAGAAGAAGAAAAAAAGCAACGTGATGAAGAATTCGCTAACCCACTTAAACCAGAAATTCAAGATGGTCGCGTCGTTTTCGGAAACAAATCTGCTCCTGTGACAATCGTTGAATTTTCTGACTTTCAATGCCCATATTGCTCACGTGGTTACCAAACAATCCAACAAGTTCGCAAAGAATACGGCGATAAAGTTCGCATTGTTTTCAAACACTTACCACTTGATTTCCACCCACTTGCAATGCCAGCAGCTCAATACTTTGAAGCTATTGCATTACAAAGCCCAGAAAAAGCTGAAAAATTTCATGACATGGTTTTTGAAAATCAAAACATGTTAAAAGAAAAAGGCGAAAAATACTTTGCTGAAGTAACTAAAAAAGTTGGTGCTGATCTTAAAAAAGTTGAAGCTTCTTTAAAAGATGAAGCAATTGCTAAACGAATCGCTGCTGATATGGAAGAAGCGAAAAAATTTAACATGAGTGGTACACCAGGTTTTATCATCAATGGTGTTTCTTTACGTGGTGCTTATCCATTTCCTGAATTTAAAGTTATTATCGATAGACATTTAGCTTCTGCATCTGCTAAATAGTTTTAAATAATATAAGTTATTTGATTCTCTAAAGCCCGGATCACTGATCTGGGCTTTTTTTTTGAATTATTTAGCTAGCAACTTTATATAGAGTTAACGGCAAAGACTTACCTTTAACTTTGATATCACCAGCTAAATCAAATTTAAATTTTTTATCTTGCTCAGCTTCTAATCTACGAAAAACTTCATCACTGATCAGCAAATCAACTTCAAAGTTTTTAGTCGCTGATTCAATTCTCGAAGTCACATTGACAGTATCACCGATAACTGTGAATTCCATACGCTGCTCTGATCCTATTGTACCAGAGATAGCTGCCCCAGCGTGCAAGCCCATACCAATATGTATTTCAGTCAAACCACGCTGTAATCGCGACTGATTCAACTCATGTAAAGCATGACGCATTTTCAAACAAGCTTTTAAAGCATTCTCAGTGTCATGCGAACCAGGTGTCGGCACACCCCATACAGCCATAATCGCATCACCAATAAATTTATCAACAACACCACCATGATCATTAATGATTTTAACCATAACTTCAAAATACTCATTGAGCATTGAAACAACTTCTTCAGGACTATGCCCCTCACTAAATTTTGTAAATCCACGAATATCCGAAAAAAAGACAGTCACATCTTTACGAGTTCCACCAACACTGATCTCTTGGCTTAACAAATTTTCCGTAATACTAGATCCATGAAACTTATTAAATAAATTCTTAACTTTATCTCTTTCTTTTAATCCATCAGTCATATGATCAAATGCAAATGCTAAATCACCGACTTCATCTTTAGATGTGACTTTATCACGAGCCGAAATATTAAAATTGCCTTTGGGTATTTCTTTAATGAGTTCTGCTAAGACTTCAATTGGTTTTGTTATTGTGAGTGAAAATAAAAACACAATAAACAATGAAACACTCATGACAATTCCCGCAATATAAATAACTGTTCTTTGGACACCCTCAGCCGGCTCAACAACAACACTAACAGGTGTTTGCGCAAGTAATGTCACACCCCAAAATGGACTTTTCACAAATGCACCAATGTATTCTTCCTGAGAGTTTTTATCTTGAATTGTGACTTGCTTTTGTTTTACATTTTCATTTTCTCTCGACTTAACAACTAACGAATTTTGCGACCAGTCTTTATCCATTGATAAGTAATCTTCATTCTTGTGGGCTAACAAATGACCTGCTCGGTCCACTAAAAAGAAATCGCGAACTCCGTCGGCTGCAAATAATGTTTGAATCATCTCCTGACCAAAACGAGCTACAGCAAAATGGCTGACTTGCCCTTTGGCATCTTTAGAAATAGGAAACCCTATATTGATTAAATGAATGCCACCTGAGTTGATGTCAGAAAATTGTATTTCAATTTTCTTTTGAATAACAGAAGCTATCGGAAAAGGAGATTTTTGCAAAAATGTACTTAATTGATCAGACGTAAGATTATATTTTTTTAAGAAATCATCTTGTGTTTTTTGAAAAAATATAGCCGGATGCCCATCTGTCATTTTCCAAACTTCGACTGCAATTAAGAATTTATCTTTGGGTAATTGAAAATTTGTAAGCCCCTCTGGAGTTTCTTTTAAAACAAGTTGCCCAACAGCTTTTGCTTTTTCTAGAGACGTATCTAACACAGTTTCAATTTGTGTTGCTCGCAAACTAGCCTCTGTTAGGTTAGTGAACTCTTCACGTTCAACGATAGCTTTACGCAAATATTGATTACTCTGTTTAGTAATGAGTATCATACATCCTAAAATGATGATTGTCGTAATCATAATAATTTTAATAGAAATTGGTACTCTGAGTTTTTCTTTTATATTCTGAATTAACCGCATCATAATTGATACTCCACTAATAAATTTAAATAATGCCCTTTAACATCAACACGATTTGGGCTATCACCAGTAAACCCAGTGCTCGTGTTAGCAGAAGCCTTGTAAGACATCGTATCTAAACGATAAGCATACCCTAACAATCCAGTAAAATTTTTGGTAAAACGATAGCTGCCAAGTAAACCCGCTTGATATGACAATGATGGTACGAGTGGTTTTGAATTCGTCGTTTTTAATCCTAGCAGTGTCGGTAACACTTGTGCATTAACTTGCAAACCCACTTTTGAGTTAATAGCTTGCCAGTATTCAACACCATATCGTAAACCTAACGCCGATAAAGGCTGACTAATCGCTTGAGTCTTAGCCAAGTTATTAGATATATCTGGAATTTCTTTATACAATAAACCCAGTGTTTGCCGAATTTCTCCAGCAGTATTTGGACGAAATTTATGAACGACATTAAAATCAACTGCATTATAGCGAATAGGATTGAAACCTTCCACTTCGACGACACTTGTTTCAAATGACGAATAGTATCCCCAAGATTTTTTCTTGGTCATATAACCCACACCAATTTTAGCTGTGCCACCTATCGCATTAAATATAGTATCAACATTGTTTTTCTCAGGGTTATGACCTAAGTAATCTACAGAGGTCACAAGATAACTGCCCGTTGCATACCAACCACTTAAACGGTCAATAGACTCTCGTAAAGTTGCAAGCTCTTCAGTAACAGCTGAACGGTCACCCTCAATAACAGAAAACTTGCTCGATGCGTATTCTGAATCTGGTCGTAATTGCGCGAGTGACTTAACACTTAACTTATAATGACCACCGGCCCACTCTTTTTTAAAAGGCAACACTGTCGATTTGGTTTGCCCCTCATTAAAGGGAAAATATTTTTTTTGTTTTAAATCATATTTTTCGATTTTGTATGAAAACTCTGACACATGTTCCGGCTTAGTCCATTTCAACTCTCGAACATATAGACTATCGTTTTGTGCAATATCTGGTGTATCAAGTTTTTTACCCATAACGGTAAATGAATACTCTTTAGTTTTATCAGGATGACTATCAACAACATCATTATATGCTTTGATCTGATATTTAAACTTTCTGGCCACAGGTAATGATAGTGTTTCTGTCAACTTTGAAGTTTCTATTGATTTACTGTAATCAGCTTTATCTGCGGATGAAATTGTTATTTGATATCTCTTAGCAAAAGGAGTATTTTTCCACTTTAAACTCACTTTATCAGTATCATCATATTTAGATTGGATTGTTGCATTTAATAATGGACTTAAAATTTCAACAGGATCTAAATGCACTTTAAATTGCTCATAACCAGACCACGGACCTGGCACGTTTCTTTTGTCTCGCCCACGAACACGCATTTGAAATATTCCAGGAGTTAATCGGCCTTGCCATGCAGGGTTTTGCACAACAAACGAAAATGTTTTTTTAGGTGTTTTAACTTCTAGATCATATTTACGAGCGTTCGGCAGTGCTTCCCATTCTAGCTCGACATTACTTTCCGCAGCCTTAGCTAAAAATGAATATAGGAGTGCAATCAATATAAAAGATATTTTAAAATGTCTTTTATCGATTGCAAAATGCATTACTTCACCTTAAGTTTTTTCAGTTTTGGAGCATTCAAATCAGCTGCATCTAAAACGGTTACAGATTTTTTGGCAATAGTGCCGAAACGTCCGGCTTTATCCATTCCTGCAACTTCAACTTTATACTCACCTGGTGGCATATCTTCAAATTTGGCACTGAGCTCACCACCAGTGCGAGTCATAATTGTTTGGTGAACTTGTTTACCTGTACTATCAATTAAATTAATTCTAAATTTAATGGCTCCATCTAGATAAAGCCATTTGACTTGAAAATCTCCTTTTTTATCCGCGGTCATTTTGCTTCCGCCTATAAACTCAGGTGAAGTCAGCATCGGCAATTCTGAAACAATGAAAAATTTTGGGTGAGAAGACCCAACAAGTTTTTGCATTTGATCCACGCCTTCGATACTTGCAATGTAGCGACCTGGTTTTAATAATTTCGTTTTAACACTCGACTGGGATGTTTTAAGCTCTATAGCTTTTCCACCAGTTTGATTTTGTGGAGTTAATTTAACTCTGTATTCACTTACTTTTGCGCCTCGAGGGATTTCCCATTTCATTTCGAGCTCAGGTTGTCCAACATATTTCTGTTCTTCTGCGCCACGATCATCTAAATAGTTTGTTTGAACCCAGTTGATTTGCTCAATTTTAGTGGGACCAACTGGAACAACAGGTGGTGGCGGGGGCGGTAATGGTTTCGCCATAATTTCAGTAGGCTCTGGTTTTTTTTGCAAAGCAAACTTTTCGACCTTGCCTGGAATCATTTTGTTTTCTGTTTCAAATTTAGCTGATAACTTATAGAAATACTCGCCTTCAGGCAAATCAACTTCAAATGATTGCTGTTTATCAAAATTTTTATTAACAATACGAGATTTTAAATTAGCATCTTTAAAGAGTTCGAAATAATAGTTTTTAACGTATTCCCCATCAGTCCAATTAAATAGTATCTTTTGTTTAGGCTCAGTCATACTAAAGATTTGATTAATTGTTGGGTTAACAACAACAGGCATATTTCTTTCTAAGACTTTTATTTTTTGCAATTTAGACTCGGCTACAATCTTATTATTTTGAGGATTAATAAAAAATATTTTGTAAAAATAAAATCCTGCACTTAAATTATAATCAACAAGTGCAGACTGCCCGGGTTGAACTTCACGAATAAGATTTAAAACAGATCTTTGCGACCCTAATGCAACTTTAGTCATTAAATCTTTAGGAACATTAGCCCAAGAGATTTTGACTATGCCATTATCACCATCTGCAAATATATACTTTTCTTTAAGTGGAGAAAGTAATTTAAATGGCATAATACGCCCATCATTCATCATCGTGAAAAATGGATTAATATTTTGAGTCATTTCATTACTTTGAATTTCTAAACTACCGTTATTAGCTTTAGTTAATGTCGCATTACCTTTAATCAATACTGTTTTTCCATTTTGAATAAGGTTGATCGCAGGGGCAACAACTACGCTTTCAGATGCTTGTGGAGTAATAGCTGTGACCGTTGCGCCACCTTCCATTAAATCTAAAGCTAATTCTTTATTCGAGTTTTGTGCAATTAATACGATTGAGTCAGGTTCTATATTAATTGAATGTCCACCATCAACAAATTCAATTTGGACTTCGCTATCTTTAGCTGTACGAATTGCTTCGCCAGAAAAGACATAGTCACCTTTGGTTAGGCTCTGCCAAACTTGTCTTTTGATTGGTCTCTTGTCGACATCATCCTTAACGCTTTTAATAAATGCGATTGGTTCTTGATTGTTAACTCCGAACGAATCCGGAGTCGTTAAATCAAACCAAATTTGAACGATTGCCAAACTTGTTAATGATACAAATGCTGCTATAAATAATCTAAGCCACGTATTTTTCACGTTATTTCCATCATAATAAATTATGTTTTTTCCCAATTTGATATCGGGATTTAATACGCTGTATTACATGGGGGCTTTAGTCTAGAACTCATCAGATCGAGTTTAGATCCGTACCAGATTGAGAATTTAATTATGCAAATATAAGAGATTGCCGATAAGATAAATTATATTTATGAAACTTATCAAATCACTACAAATCTTAAGTCTAGTCTTTGTTTTTTTAGGATGTAAAAAAGGCGTGCCTGAGTTTCAAACGATCAACAAGCTCAGTGCTTTTACTGTCGATCAATCACTGATTAACACTAAAAACAGAACAAGCATTTCAGCATTTACACTTTCAGGTCAATGCGATCAGAGCATCAATCAGATTCAACTCAGCTTTGACAACCAATCATACAGCTCAATTAATAACTATAGTTCTGGGGCATCATTTACATGTACAACAAACTCTAGATTCAATTACACAATTGAGCCTTCACGCAGCACTCAATTTAATATTGCAGATAATGCAAACTCAAAAAACTTTTTTATACGAGCATCAGGTGATTTAGGTTATTCACCAGTGTACACAATTAAAATTCAAGTGGCCTCTACTGGAACCGATGGTTTTATTACTGCAGGTTCATCGAGCACCGCAACAGCTGAACACACACTAAAAGGTCGTGTACAAAATAATGGATCTAATTCGACAGGCAGCTATACGCTTAAAGGTAGCATCAAAGTTCAATAAATTATAACCACTTTATATCGAGCACTTTATCCGTTAACACAACCTGATGAGAATCCACTTGTACCAACGCCGGAGTAATAATCAAGCCCTGATCAAATGCTTTTTTCAGCAACTGAGCATAATCTGGATCAAGCTTTGAAGCAGAAAAATAACTGACATCTTGTCTTTGTACTGTAAAAATGAGTTCACACTTGTGCCCATCTTTCATTAAAGACATCATCTCAATTAAATGTTTTTGCCCACGCTCTGTAACAGCATCCGGAAACTGTGCAAATGCTAGCTCATTGATGATCTCTTTATAAGTTGTATTTTTAATTTCAATAAAATGTTTTTTAGATTTCGGATTATCGATATCCTCAGGCTTGTGGCAGAACACGCCATCTAAACGTGTTTCTTTAGAAATTTTAAATTCTGGCTTATAAAACGAATATTCAGCCCAGTGTTTAAAAAGAGGTTTTTTGTTTTCAATTCCGGCCTGTATCACTTCTGTTACAATACGGTTTGGATTCGATGTATTCACACCAACCCAAGTGCCCTCAACAGTTTGCACGGCCTCAAGCGTTCCTTTAAGTTTTTTCTCAGGGTCGTTGTGAATACTGAATAAACAGTTTTGATTTTCTCTCGGATTTTTTTCAATAACTGCTTTTAATGAACCTGTATTTGGCACATGTATTGTGGCACTTATTTTTTTTCCATTTAACTCGTACTCAACATCTGCAAAAAACCTTTTGTAGCGTTGTATGAGTTTACCTTGAATTAAGCCTTGTGAAAATCTCATTACATTCTTTCTGGAACTGGTATTCCTAAAAGTGCCAAACCATTTTTAAGAACAAGTCCTGTCGAAAGTGCTAAAGCCAACCGCGATGCTTTTAAACTTTCACTCTCAGCAGATCCAATTGGGCAGTCGTGATAAAAAGAATTAAACTTTTTAGCGGTATCATACAAGTAAGAACACAATGCTGCTGGTTTATAATTTTCAGCTGCATTTAAAACAACTGTATTAAAGTTCATCAAATGTTGCATGAGTTTAAGTTCATTAGGATGAGTTAGCAACACATCATCAACAGCAGCTGTTGATTTAATTTTTTTCAGTAACGAATTGATCCGAGCATACGAGTACTGAATAAATGGTCCTGACTCGCCATCTAACTTTGTCCACTCGTTCATTTCAAATACAATTTTTTTATTAGTGTCTTGCTTAAGCATACCATATTTAATCGCACCTTGAGCAACTTGATCACTCACTAATTCGATTTCATCAGAGCTCCACTCGCCTTCATAGCGATTAAGATACTCTGCTTTTACATGGGCTTTCATTGTTGAAACAAGTTTCATCAACGGTACAATATTTCCCTTACGAGAGCTCATTGCCCCATCAGGCAACTCAACATAGTTATATTGTAAATGAAAACAGTTTTTAGCCTGCTCAAATCCCAAGTGTTCAAGTGTTTTAAAAACTTGTTTAAAATGTAATGCTTGTCTTTGATCAACTACATAAATTGATTTTTCAATTTTATAATCTTCGAATTTACGTCTTGCGAGTTCAACATCTTTAGTCGCATATAAACCTGTTCCATCAGACTTTAACAACAAACAAAAACCTAAATTTTCGTTTGAAAAATCTAACCCAATAGCTCCTTGCGATTCGACTAATTTACCTTCTTGGTAATACTTTTTAATTGTTTTAACTGAGTCGGAATCAACATCAGATTCGAAATACCACTGGTCGAATTTAATACCTGCCCAATCATAGATTTGATTCATTAAATCTATCGACCATTGGCGTGTTTCTTTCCAAAGCTCATAGTACTCGCCATTTTTAGATTCAAGTTGTTTCAAAATCTCAGTGAGTATTTTTTTGTTTTCTTCGTACTTCGGTGTGTTTTCTTCATCTTCTAGTTTAAGATTTCCTTTAGAGTACATAGCACCCAACCACTCACCTTTATGAGTTGCAGGAATAGGCTCAGTGTTGTGAAATTTTAAATACCATAAACATTTAGCCACGTGTGTTCCAACATCACCTGGAAAAGTTGAAGCTAAAATGTTGTATCCTGAATAACGGAGCATTCGAATGAGTGCATCGCCTAAACACATATTACGCATATGCCCCACATGTAACTCTTTATGCGTATTAGGTTGAGAGTATTCAATCATCATCTTAGGAGTTTTCTCAGTTAACTGAGTTTGAAACAACGAACCATTTACAATCGAATGAATAACGTTTTGATATAAACCTTTAGATGTAAATTTAATATTGATATACGGTCCCGCCGCAGTGAAGCTCTCAATCTGTTGAGCATACGAAGGTTGTGTTTTGAGCCACTCAGTTAATTGTTGAACTAGAATTTGTCCAACTTGTGGTGGAGCTTTTTTTAAATGCTTAGCTGCTATAAAACAACCAAATGCTAAATGCCCCATATCTGTGTTAGGAGGTTCCACCAAAGCCTTATAAACATCGGCTAAAGACATTAACTGAGAATCCTGTCCAGCTGACTTGAGTTGGTCTTGAATAAGGTTATAAAGAGGCTCTGAAATTAGTTTTCTTAATGGTTCATGCATGATTGTCATATAGAACTTTTTTAGCAAAACAAGACTCTAGAGTCACATCTTTTATCAGGATTTGTTTATATCTATATGACATTATACCAGAATGAATCTACATCTAGAGACTCTTCCAAAACACATGCTAAAATAACTCTATGCTAAATCGGTGCATTTTATCAATACTGCTCTCAATTTCCGCTATTCAGGGTCATGCCGATCAAAATAGGCATTGCGATGAAAACAAACTCAATCAAGCCAAAGCTTTATTTCGATGTGAGACTCAATATTCCGGCAAAGAGTGCAACAACAACAATTTATCAGTTTTATCTGCCGGCTTGGCAACGCTAGCTGTTTCAGATCCTGAAGAACTACATAAAATGAAACTTATTCAAGACTTTCACAACGATCTCATCGACCTTAGAAAAAAAATAACCTCAGAGCACAAACAAATTTTAGACGAATACTCTAAATATTTAAAAAAAAATAAAATGACATTTAAAGATGGCGCTACTGAAATACAACTAAAAGATATTGGTCCGATACTAGATGATCTTTTAAAGAAGTATCCAAACAACCAAATGCTTAAAGGTTTAATAGCAAAATCAAAATTAACTTCAACAGATAGACCAGTTGCTATCAATGATGTGATACAAAGCCAGTTTTCTGAACTATTCGAGCGAATTCAAATTAAACTTGGCAATGGATCCAAATTCAAAAGTATCTCTGCCATGACACTTGGTGAACATGTTAGCTATTCACTAAATGATATGAAAATAGCATTTGCAAAAAAAGCTTATGCTCATGATCAAGACATGATGAATACAAAAGTAGAACGTTTGCAGTCTGAAAGTAAGACTATTAAATCTGAATATCAAATGACTCGAACACAGCTGAAAACCATGGCTAAATACTTAGCTCGAGCTGGAGCCATTGGATCAGCTGGAGCTGCCGTTGCGACTCATGCGGCCGCTGGTGCTATAGGTGATATCGCGATAGCCGCAGGACAAAGTTTTGAAAAAGGTGAATTACTTGACTGTCTAAATAACTATAAAATTAAAGTTTCACCAGATACATCAAGTTTGCTTTTTCAAAACATAGTTGGAGTACAAAAGCTCAAATCAACAAAATCAGAACCACTATGTAATCGTATCATTGTGAATGAAAAATTTATCGACTACATAACTTTTGATGATTCAAATGATAGCGCACAACTGCGTGAATTTGTATGTAAACTTTATGACAATAGAGTTAAAACATATGACCAAACTTTTACAAAAACCAGACAAATTATTTTTGATCCAAAAGGTGAACAAAAAAATCAGGCAGATACAATTATCAGCTGTACCAAAATTACTACTCCTCTAAACGGCACCTCTGAAAGTATAATTGAAATCGACATTGGTGATGATAAAAGCCAGTGGAGTATTGACTCATTGAAATCTAACAATGGAGCTTGTCGTAATTGGATTGACACACATATCAAATATAATCCGACATATCGACGGCATCAAAAATTTCAATTATTTCAACCTCAATTTATTTGTGAAGATATTGATCAAAATGAATGTCGAAAAGCCCTTTGCCAGCTTAGTCGCGCCGCACTTGAGCAATCACAAAGTTTTGAAGTTAGAAAACTACAATGTGCAGCTCTTCAAGATCAAATAAGCTCTAAAAAAAGTGTAAACTTACCAATCAAGACATTGCCTAAAAATACTAATTAGCACTTAACGATCGAACTGGGCTTCGACTTCAGAATATTTACCTGTTGTATCTACAAATTTTTCACCATTCCAAGTAAATAAAATCTCTGATTTATCGCCATTTAAATTATAGCTATATCGAATAACAGGTAAATTTTCGATGCCTTTTTCAATTTTAAAATCACCATTTAAAGAATTTGTCTCTTCACCCGGTTGGGTTTGATCTCTTTGGGTTAAAACTTGTAAAATTTCTTGTAAAGAGTCATCTTGAATCATGTAAAAAGATGTCATTGCAAGCATTCCTTCACCACGCGAAAGATACTCTGAAGATTTAACAATCAGTAATTCCCTTTTTTGATCCGGAAATATTTTTTTCAAAGAAAAATCTGCATTCTTGAAAAATGTATTTGCGAGTTCACTATTTTCACCTGCGTACGACTTGATTGTTTCTACTTTGCGACCATCTTTAAATACAATCTCAATCGCCTGAATTTGCCCAGAATCCCCAAGAGTATCGCTTGGCTCATCATTGATTTCTATATCAAAATCAAAACCTTTTAAAACATTTAATGATGCTGTGTTTTCAGAATCGTGACTTAATGTTTCAATCTGGACTTGCTCAGTCTTTGCCGAAGATGTTTCACTCGTCGACTTCAGGTAACCAATACCAATCGCACTGACAACTAATAAAACAACTATACCAACGAATAGAAATAATTTTTTGCCGCCCATACAACTTTCTCCAGATGGAATAAAAGCGAGATGAAAAACTATCAGACCTTTAAGTCCATGGCAAAATAAAACCAGCCTTGTCGGCGCGTAATAGAATTATATATGATTTTAGTCAAACCAGGGAACATTCATGCCGCTATTTCTTCAGATTATTGTTTCATTGTCACTTTTTGCGCAGCTAACATGGGCTGGTGGCTATGGCAGCAACACTGGGTGCGAAGTATCTCCTAGATCCGTTAGGTGCCGCGATTTATCCGTAGATCCTTCGCGTTGGGAACGACTCGACATCAACGGCTGTAGTGTTACTTGTAATGAAAAATATATCCCTGTTTGCTTACCAGGTTATTTATCAGGTAATAATTGTGATGATCATTTAGAACCGTCATACTGCTATTGCACTAACCCAATCGTACCGTCAAAAAACTAGACAATCGTGAATTTAAATCATTCATTTAATTAAATTCTGATTTTACGATCTGATTTATTTTAACTTTACGTCTGTGCACGAATATAGTCTCTCGAAATGATAGTTGGGGGATTATACAATGTCCGTTTCATACAAAAATAAAACTCTATTTTTAATATTAACGATTGCTAGTTTGGCTAGTTGTACAAAAAAAAATGATCCTCCTCAAGTTATACCGCCAGCTAAAGCCCAAGATGAACCAGCTATTCAAGACGTCAGCCCCTATGATGCGAATTGTGATCAATTTGTGTCGTCGCTTGATATGACAAAATACGAATTCGCCTGGGTCGAATCACCAGAAAATCCACTTGATGCCAACAGTCCCAAACTTAAAATATTTTATATCAAACCCCGAAAAATGACTGACAATGTTGTGGCTTTTTACAACGGAGGACCTGGCTCAAGTGTTCATGGTTCATTTGGTTTACTTGAAGCTTTTTTAAATCATAAAAACTTACAAGACAAAATAAGTTTTATTTACATAGACCAACGTGGAAATGGGTGTTCATCCGGTTACCCTATTGATTCATATTCAACATCACCAGAACAAACAATTCGTAGACTCACTTGGTACGGTTCAAGTGGTATAGTTCACGACTCAGAAATTGTCCGTAAAAAAGTCGTCGGCAACAAGCCTTGGAAAGTTTTTGGTCAAAGCTATGGGGCTTATATTGTACATCGCTATATAAGTTTATTTCCTGAGTCCTTAAAAGGTGCTTACGCGCATGCCAATGCTGTTTCTGATGATGCTTTAGATCGCTTTACTTACCGCATTGAATCGCAAATTCGCACATCAGAAGAATATTTCAAAGCCAACCCTGAGGATAAAGACTCTTATATAATACTTAAAAAATTTTTGAGCGCCAATAAGGACTACTGCATAGAAACTCCTGTACATAAACAATCTTATTGTGGGCTGGAAATAGCTGAATACCTTAACAACAACCTTGGATTTAAAGACTCTTGGAGTTATCTACATTTTTTAATTTCGAGCTGGGTTCAAAACGGACTCGTTGTCCGTGAAGAAATACAAAATGAAATGAATGCTAATGGTGATGAGCCAAATGATAGTCGCGCGATTGCTTTTTCTGTTATTGGTTATTTTGATCGTAATATTGCCGGTGGATCAAAACAAAATTGCACGGCTGTACTTAATCGTTTGGCTGCTCAAAACTCTGCAGAAACTGATCTCTCAATTCACGAGTGCTTGGCGGCCATGCAAATGGGCTATTCGAACAATGATCGCGAGAAAATAGCTCAAGTACTCGGCAATCAACAAGACTTAATGTCATATCAAAAACTGAGAGAAAACATTCAGCTAATGCCTTCTAAATCGTTTTATTTGTATTCAGGTGCTTTAGATACTTTTGTTCCAGCAAAAACATTTACCAAAGAGTTGTCAATCATCAACGACTTGGTCAATTACACTCATTTTCCTGAATCTGGCCACGATGGGTTTTATTCTGAAGACCAGGTTTGGCAAGATCTTCTGAAATAAGCATAAACTTCAAAATGACAGTTTTTTGTTAATAAACAGAGCGAAAATACGCTCTGTTTTGGTCTTAAAAAAACGAGTTAATAATTGCCTAAATAGCTAATAAAAGATAGTAATAGAGCATTCTATCAAAGGCGGATTTTATGGATAATAAAACCCAAGACTCTTCATCGCAGTTAACACAGCAGACTTCATCTCAGTCAACACCAGCCACTGTTATGCGTAAGCCTGAGTGGTTAAAAGTGCGTGCTCCTGCTGGTGAGAACTACGGTCGCATCAAAGACATGTTAGGCGAACTCAAACTTGCAACCGTTTGCCAAGAGGCAAAATGTCCTAATATGGGCGAATGCTGGTCTGGCGGCACTGCTACGTTTATGCTTATGGGTGAGGTTTGTACTCGCGGATGCCGATTCTGTAATGTTAAAACTGGTAACGCAAAATTAGGACTTCCGCCAGTTGATCCTTTTGAACCCGAAAAAGTAGCTTATTCAATTTCGCAAATGAAACTTAAATATGTTGTCATCACATCAGTTGATCGCGATGATATGCCTGATCAAGGTTCTGATCACTTTGCTCGTACTGTGAAAACGGTTAAAAAACTTGATCCAGATTTAATTGTTGAAATATTAACGCCTGACTTTCGTGGTGACGAGAACTTAATTCTTCATTTAGCTGCGGCTTACCCAGATGTTTTCGCTCATAATATCGAAACTGTTGAGCGTTTAACACCTTCAGTGCGCGATCCTCGCGCCAAATACAGACAGTCTTTGGATTTATTAGCATCAGTTAAAAAATTTGACCCCAAAATATACACTAAGTCTTCAATCATGCTAGGCTTAGGCGAAAAAGACGATGAGCTTATTCAAGCCCTAAAAGACTTACGCGAAGTTGGCTGCGATGTTGTTACTTTTGGTCAATACTTACAGCCCACTCCAAAACATTTAAAAGTTATCGAATTTGTAACACCTGAAAAATTTAAATACTGGCAACAAACAGCTGAAGACATGGGTTTTCTATATGTCGCATCTGGACCACTTGTGCGCAGCTCTTACCGTGCCGGAGAATTTTTCATGGAAGGCATGATTAAAAAAAATCGCGCGCTTAACAGACAAGAACAAGTATAATCTCAATATATAATTTAAATTTAAGAAAGAGGACACAACATGACAGACATTAAATTACCAGAACTAGGCGAAGGCGTTACTGAAGGCGAATTAGTTAAATGGTTAGTTAAACCAGGTGACACTGTTAAAGCTGATCAAACTGTAGCTGAAATCATGACTGATAAAGCCACTGTTGAAGTTCCAACACCAGTTGCCGGAACTGTAAAAGAGCTTTTATTCAAGCCTGGTCAAATTATTAAAGTTGAATCTGTTATTGTTAAACTTGAATCTGGTGCGGCCGCTACAGCCAGCGCGACTACGACAACTGCTCATAAGCCATCAACACCTGTTGCAGCTACTCAATCAACAGCAACTGTTGATGTTAAATTACCAGAATTAGGTGAGGGCGTTACTGAAGGCGAACTTGTTAAATGGACTGTCAATATTGGTGATACTGTTAAAGCTGATCAAACTGTAGCTGAAATCATGACTGATAAAGCCACTGTTGAAGTTCCAACACCAGTTGCTGGCGTTGTTAAGGAATTCAAATTCAAAAAAGGTGACGTCATTAAAGTTGAATCTGTCATTTTAACTTTATCTGGCTCTGCAAGCACAACTGCTCAACCACAAGCGCACACAAATGGTCATGCCGCAAAATCAACAACAACAACAACTTCTGCTGCTCCAACTTTAATGATGGCTAGCACAACAGCTACAACAGCTGCTGGTATATTTCCACCTGTTGCAGATTCTAAAGTTTTAGCGACGCCTGCAACACGCAGATTAGCTCGAGAAATGGGTGTTGATATCAATGGATTACCAGGTTCTGGGCTTGCTGGCCGAGTCACACGTGAAGATGTATTATCTGCTAAAGGCGGATCTGCATCAGTGACTAAAGGCACTGGCACTGGCGCCGTATCTGCAGGTACACCAACAATGAATTTTCCTAAACCAGCATACAATTCAACGAATGCAGCTCTTGAAGAAAGAGTGGATCTTGTTGGTATCAGAAAAAAAATCGCGCAAAACATGCAAATGTCAAAAGCTGTTATTCCGCATTTTACATTGATGGACGAAGTTGATGTCACGCAACTAGTTGCGATTCGCGATTCTGTAAAAGATTTTGCAGAAAAAAATGGTACAAAAATCACTTATTTACCAATCGTAATGAAAGCTTTGATTGCAACGATCAAAGAATTTCCGATGTTTAATGCTTCAATTGATGATGCGAATTCTCAAATCGTTTATAAAAAATATTTTAATATTGGATTTGCTGCTGATACCCCAAATGGATTAGTCGTACCAGTTATTAAAAATGCTGATCAAAAAACCATTTTAGAAATTTCAAAAGAAATTTTAGATTTATCTAAACGTGCTCGTGATGGCAAATTGAAACCAGACGAAATGAAAGGTTCTACAATCACAATCACAAACATCGGATCTGTTGGTGGTATGTACGCAACTCCGATTATTAATCACCCTGAAGTCGCTATCTTAGGAATGTACAAAATCCAAGATAAGCCTGTGATCAAAGATGGTCAGCTCGCTGCTATTAAAGTGATGAATTACACAATTACTGCAGATCATCGTTTAATTGATGGCGCTGTGGCTGCGAATTTCTTAAAATCATTTTTCGCTAAGATTCAAAACCCTGGCGTTTTAATGATGGGCTTAACGTAAGATTTATCAGAACAAAGGAATTTAATTTATGCAAAATTTTGATATTGTCGTTATTGGTTCTGGTCCTGGTGGTTACGTAGCAGCTATTCGTTCTGCTCAACTTGGCTTTAAAACTGCTATTATCGAAAAAGAAGCTCTCGGTGGAGTTTGTTTAAACGTGGGTTGCATCCCATCAAAAGCCATGATTACGGCCACTCACCTACTACACAAAGCTCAACATGATTTTAAAACTATGGGTTTAAACATCAAAGGCGGAATTGATGTCGACATGAAAACATTAGTTTCATGGAAACAATCTGTCTGCGATAAAATGTCTGGCGGGGTCAATCAATTACTCAAAGGCAATTCAGTTACAGTCATCAAAGGCACTGCTGATTTTAAAACAACTCAAGAGTTAACTGTTAAATCATCAACAGGCACCGACACTGTTAAAGCTAAATATTTTATTATCGCTACGGGATCGCGTCCGATTGAAATACCTGGTTTTGCTTTTGATGAAAAAGACATTTGCTCATCAACTGGCGCTCTCGCTTTTGATACAATACCAAAACGTGTTGTCACTATTGGTGGCGGTTATATCGGATTAGAAATTTCATCTTACTTACGTAAATTAGGAACTGAAGTAACTGTTGTTGAAGCAAATACTTCATTGCTTTCTGGCGTTGTTGATCCTGAATGCGCACAAGTCGTGGCTCGTAAAGCTGAAAAAGCTGGAATTCAATTTAAGTTCGGAGCTAAAGCCAAAGGTCAAAAGAAAGCAAAAGACGGTTACGAAGTCACTGTTGAAATCAATGGAAAAGACGAAGTTATCAAAACCGATAAAATTCTCGTAACTGTTGGTCGTAGACCAAATGGTGATCAAGCTAATATCAAAGGTGTCGGCATTCAAACTGATGATCGCGGTTTTATCAAAGTCGATGCGCAACGTAGAACAAATATTTCTCATATTTTTGCAATTGGTGATATCTGCGGACAACCTATGTTAGCCCATAAAGCTTCGCATGAAGGAGTTATGGTCGCAGAGATCATTTCAGGTATTAACCGTGTTTATGATGCTAAAACGGTACCTGCTGTTGTGTTCACAGATCCAGAAATTGCATCTGCTGGTATGACAGAAGCTGAATGCAAAGCTAAGGGCTACAATGATTTGATGATATCTAAGTTTCCGTTTGCCGCTAATGGCCGTGCAGTGAGCATGTCAGAAACTGATGGTTTTGTTAAAATGATTGCTGATAAAAAGACACATATTTTATTGGGTGTTCATATTGTTGGACCAGAGGCTTCAAACTTAATTTCAGAAGCTGCTTTAGCTATTGAAATGGGCGCAAGATTAGAAGACGTTGCCTTAACAATTCATCCACATCCAACTCTTGGTGAAACAATGATGGAAGCCGCAGAAGCCACACTAGGCCACGCTATTCACATCATTCAAAAACCACTTGGCGGAGCTCATAAAACTGCGACTGTTACTAAGTAATGAGTCTTAAATTAGGATTTTGAAATAAAAGGGCATGTTGATCACAACATGCCCTTTTATTTTTGACTGAATCTAGAATAAAGCTTGGCAAGACTTCGCTGAAATTTTAGGTTTACCCCCAACAAATGTGGGTAGTTTAGAAAAAATATTTTTAATTTCGAGCCACGATATTTTAGTTAACAATTCTAAATTAATATTTTCTTCGATCACAACACGTTGAAAAAACTCTTTGGGATTTGCTAAAACAATATCTCGAACAATCGAATTCAAATTTTTAGAACTCTTCGACTCTAAAAGCATTTGGCTTTGAATTGTTAATCCACGGTTTAAATTAATCACTTCATATTGCATTTTTAGACCTAAATTCATAACAAAACCTAACCACTCGGCCATTGGCAATGTCTGTCTATTTAAAGACTTCACTTTGGCTTGAATATTTTTTTTCAATTGATCTTGATTGATGGTATTTTCTGACAAAATTGACAAATCCCAAAATGACTGACTAATAAAGTTCACATCAAAAGACTCTAAGGCCATACCTAAAACTAAAAATTTATTTTGAATACGACGATCGACAAATCCACCCATTCCAAAATCGAGTAGGTTGACTTGAATATGTGAATCTTGAACTGAAACTAAAAAATTGCCTTGGTGTAAATCACTATGATAAAAGCCTTTTCCAAAAAAAGTTTCTTCTATCCACATTTTAGCTATTGATTCAGCTATTAATCTTTTAAGCTGAGGCTCTACAGACATATATTGTTCAGCAACCTTGTCTAACTTTGTACCAAAAACTAATTCTTGAACCATTAATTCTGATGATTTATCTCGTGGTAGATAAATTTCAGGAACATGCGTTTTTAGAATATTTTTATAGCGACGACCTTTAACAAGAAACTCTCGGTTATAAGAAGATTGTGCTTTAATTTGACGTTCAACTGTCGAATGAATATCGAGTTCATCCAAAACAGATTTAGTAATGTCATCGATCAAAGTAGAAACTTTTGGCAAACCCGATTGAATTAAGAATGGATCTTGATCTAAAATTTGTGCGATTTGTTTCAGTATGACTTCGTCTTCGCGAACTCGTAGAGCTATACGAGGCTTGATAAAGCGCATAACAACACTTTTAGTCTTACCACCCACTGCGATTTTAGCTCTGTGGACTTGAGCCATCGTGCCAACCCCAAGTGGCTTTTGCTCAACAGATATAAAATCATAATTGTTTTTTTCTGAAGTTAAGATCTGATTGACCTCTACCCATGGAACAGGTCTCACTGAGCTTTCTAACATCTTAAAAAGCTTTAGCATATCTTGAGGGATATCTTTCTGAGCTCCTAATATCTGTAAAAACTTTTGAAAAATTGGGCCACTGTTTTGCACTAAAGAAATAAATCTTGTCTCATCATTTGTATTAATAGGTAAACTCAGCATTGATGATAAAATTTGTTTTTTACTATCGAGAGATAATCTTTTGAAATACTCAGTAAAAATAGTTTTCAATATTTTTTTAAATACTGGATTCAACTCTAAATTATTTTTTTCGAGTTGTTCAGCGATAACATCGCCCATTTGATCCAAATTCGCAATCAACTTGGTAAAAACAGATTGTGATGATTGATTAAATAAATTTTTAATAGCTAGAACTTGCTTTTTAGTATCAAAATTTTCACTTTCTATTTGCAGATCAGACTTTATTGAAGCCAAGTGACTTAGCAATTCAACATCAAGAACTCTATCTTTTGATTTTTGCACAAGTAAATCCTTAAAATACTCAGATTTATACTTGCGATATTCATTAATTTTTTTCTGAATTCGTGGGTTTTGTGAAGTAAATCTTTTTAAAGGCTTACTTGGCTGGCTCTCAATAATTGCTAAGTCTTGAGATAAGCTCGAGGTGTCAGGCCAGTCTGCTTTACTTTTTTCTAAAAATTCTTCAAAGTTTTTAACTTCTATAGTTTCAATGGGTTTTGACAATTTATCAGTTAGTATTTGGCGCAGTTTACTATGAATTGCCATCTGCGTTTCTTGATTTTGCATTTGCGACTGCAAAACAAAAGATACGACCAATCGCTCATCAAAATCCAAATATATAGGCTGTTGCTTAACTATCAGCGCGGCAGAATCATCAACATTAATTGGTTCTGTTTGTGCCGCTAAATGCCTTGATTGAGTTTTATGACCCAATAAAACACTGCCGTAGCTTAAACTACTCAATATAATAAATATAAATAAGATCAATTTTGAAAAAATAAACACAGCTAACGTTCCTCTGCTGGACAGACAAAGCATTTTCCATACCGCTTCAGGATTTAAATAAACGCTAACAAGCTGTCTAATGTTTATCTTAAGTGACCAAAAATGACGTCTGAATTTTTATAATAACTAAAGCCTTGTTTGATAAGATACTTGCTACTTTGAGTATTTAAGTTTAAAAACATACACATGATTTTCGAAGACTGGGGCTCGATCCCATATCAACAAGCTCTTGATAAACAACTTGAATACGTCAATAACGTCGACTTAGCTGTATCACGTGGCCAAGAGCATCCTGGTTACTTAATTTTTTGTACACATCCACCAGTTGTAACCACAGGACGGCAAACACAACCAAACGATATTTTTTCTTGGAAAGGTGAAGTCATCGAAATTTCACGCGGTGGCCGAGCCACTTATCACGGTCCATCACAGATTGTTGTCTACCCCATCATTAATCTAAAACAGGCTCGACATGAGAGAGGACCTCAGGAAATTCGTGGCTACATAAGAGCCTTTGAAAATGCAATAGTTGAAACACTTAAAGAATTTGGTGTTAATGCTGTCGGCAAAACACCACAGAAATTACCTGGCCAAACCAATGAAACTGATGAAACAGGAGTTTGGATAGATTCAAAGAAAATTGCTTCTTTGGGTATAGCTGTGAAAAAATGGATTACTTATCACGGAGCTGCGATTAACTTTTATGATGATCCCATGGCATTTACAGGTATTAATCCTTGTGGGTTTAAAACAGATACGATGATCAGTGTTGAAAAGATTTTAAAAGAAAAAAAACTAAATTTAGATCATAATTTCGAACTTAATTTTAAAAGCATTTTACATCAAAAACTGATTGCAAAAATATAAGGCCACAATGAGTGGCCTTATATTTAAAAATTAGAAACCAATTAATATCAAATTACTCACCAGCAATAGCTTTAATATCTATCGTAGCAGCACCTTTTATATCATTTTTCTTGATAGTAACTTCATAAAGACCAGAACCACCAGCTGCTGCGCCATTAGAAAGTATGACTTCCCATTTTTCAGAAGCTTTTAACGGATCGCTATGATCCATTTCTTTAAGTGTAACCACTTCTTGGTCGCCAGGTACGCCAAAAATACCTTTAGCAGACTGAACGGCTAAGTCACGAAACATAGCAGCTTTCGCTTCGCGAGCCATACTTACTTCTGATATTGTGATTACTGATAAGATTGTAGCTAAAATAATTTTTTTCATAGACTTGTCCTTTTGTTTGTTACTCAAGTACATAGCAATTTCTAATCCAAGATTAAAACTATTAAATTTGCATTAACGATCAGAGCAAGTGTCTATAAACTTAACATTCATTCCTCTTTATAAACAGCGTCTCAAAATAGTACATATTCGTGAAACAATAAAAAATATTAACAAATCAATTAGAATATTTACTTTGTTCAAAGAAAACAAACACCGATAAAATCTTATATGAGTAACCCACCAGAAAATTATAAAAGTTTTCAGAAATATCATAAAGCCGGCTGGATTATATGGGCACTCATAGCATATTTTTTAAGTCTTGTTATCGTAGGATATGAGTTGAACTCATCTCGAAAAATGTTACTGACCACGACTAAAAACGATATAGTCTCTTTGATCCAAATAACTGAAAACCGCTTAGATGGCATTTATACAAATACATTTTTAAAACTCGAAAAAACTTTACTCAAAATTAAAAATCTTGAATTACAAAAAAAACTCAACCAGCAAGAAATGTATAACATCATTTTACAACTCAACCATGAAAATAAATATCTCATAACGGCCATTACAGATGAAAATGGTCGACATATGACATCTTCAGCTAATATCAACTCAAAAATAGACTTGAGTGACCGAGACTATTTCAAAATTTTAAAAACAGACGATACAGTTGATACTATTGTATCTGAACCTTTGGTTAGTAAAACTCATCATCGTTGGGTCATCGTTTTTGCTAAAAAAATACGTGATCAACTTGGGCATTTCAAAGGAATGATTCTAGTCACATTACCCATCGAAGGCCTAACAGATACTTTAAAATCGACGCTCGATAGACCCGGAAGTAATATTACACTTTTCACTAAAGAGCTGACTGTTGTTGCTCGTTGGCCAATTGTCACCGATATTATTGGCAAGAAAGCTGATATTAAGAAACCACAAAGTTTTTCAATTCACGAATTTGAAGAACTTGTTTCGCCCATCGACAATCAGCATCGATTAATTGGCAGACAATACGTGCTCAATAATGAATGGATCTTAGCTGTTGGCTTTACAACAAAAGAGATTTTTTCGAAATGGTGGTTTAAATTCTATACGTATATTGGACTATTTATTTTATTTATTGTTTCGATTCTCGTTCTCTATTACAGACAATATCAGTTAGAAAAAATGATGATTGCTCAAGAAGCTAAACTTGTTAACTCAGCTAAGCTCTCTAGTCTCGGTGAAATGGCTGGCAGTATTGCCCATGAAATCAACAATCCCATGTCAATTCTGCAATTATCTTTTGATTTAGCAAAAAGAGAACTTAACTCTATAAATGCTTTACAAAGCAACCACAAAGTTTCTAATTTTTTTATTAAAATCGATCGTTCAATTTCTCGAATTAATAATATTTTGCATAAAATTAGACGTATATCGACAGATCAAGGGTTTGAACAACACAAAGAAACTGACTTGAAAATTCTAGTCAGTACAGTCGTGGATATTTATAAATCTAAAACTCAAGAAAAGCATATTCATCTATCTGTCAAAGAATCTATATCAAAAGCTATAGTTCGATGTCAGGAGTTAACAATCCAACAAGTTATTATGAACGTATTGTTGAATGCTATTGATGCTGTTGCTGAATCACAAATGAGTGACGAAGATAATAGGTGGATTAAAATAGAAATCATTTCAGAACATGAAATACCTGAAATTCGCATTTCGAACTCTGGGCCTAAAATATCCGACTCAATCCAAGAAAAAATGTTTGATATATTTTATACGACCAAATCTAAAAGCACAGGTTTAGGACTACCGTTGGCTAAAAAATTTATGGAAGAAAACAATGGTGACTTATTATTTGACTCTGATGCAGTCAATACAACTTTTATAATCCGCTTCAACAAAACTAGTTCATGAGCTTTTTAATTTCACGAATTTGATTCAAGTGAATTGCTGTATGGACAGTAATAAGCCAATACCACTGCTTTGGTTTAATCATACCAAACCAAGGATGTAAAAAACGATTTGCATTTTCGAAATCGCGAAAAGCTTCATTCATTTTGGGATATTCAACTTGAATAAAATTTTGAAAATCAGATAAAGATTGCTGCACACTCATTTGCCCAAGTGGTTTGACTTTAGCAATGTCTGCTACAAAATTGGGTGTTTCACCTTTTTGTAGTGCCAAGATAACTGAACACATAGCTCGACCAACAATAACAATATGCTCTAATGTCATTGCAACTGACCAATAACGAGAACTATCTTCTAGCCCCATCATAGGTGGTACTAATTTTTTTTGAGCTAATTGTTCATTGGTTAAAGAACTTAATTCATTTTGAATTTTACTCATAACTTTATCAAATCTTCTTTTTGACTCGTCACGAGTAGTGCGCGCAGAAACAAAAGGACCAATGTAATACTTTAATAATAAATGCTGATACCAAGTTAAACCAGCACCTGGTGGTGCTAATTTTGGTTCAATCGAAGTTTGCATCTGATTGTCAACTTGACTCATTAGGCTTCAGCCGCTTGTCCAGCCACTCCTGATGCCATAACAATTGTTGCCTCGCCCTTACATACGATATCACCGTTTGCTTTTTTAGCTGTTGTTTCGACAACACCTAAGCCACGCCCACGGTGAAGCTTTGTAATTTCAAGTTCAAAAGTAATTTCATCATCAATAAAAACTGGATTATAGAATTTCAAAGTTTGCCCACGGTAAATACCACCAGTTCCAATTGTTTGTGTTAAACAACGAGAAATAATAGCACCTAAAATCATTCCATGAGCGATTCTTTTTTTGAAGATTGTTGTAGCCGCATAAGCATCATCTAAATGAATTGGATTCATATCACCTGACAACTCAGCAAATTGTCTGACCATTTTATCAGAAATAATTTGCTTAACGACAGCTTTGTAACCAATATCTTTAGACATTTGGCTTTCAAGTTCCTTTTGATCTACACCTGCCATAACAATCTCCTTTAGAGTCTTTACACTATAGGATATTCGCCGCTAATTCTGCAAGCTCAGATCTTTCACCCTTAGTTAACGTGACATGGGCCGCTATGTTCTGACCTTTAAATCTTTCAACAGCATGTGTTAAGCCGGAATTTGCAGAATCAACATATGGATTATCAATTTGATAAACGTCTCCTGTTAAAACGACTTTTGTTCCACGACCTGCACGCGTAATAATCGTTTTAATTTCGTGTGGTGTTAAATTTTGCGCCTCATCAACGATCAAATATTGCTTAGGAATACTACGACCACGAATATACGTGAGTGGTTCGATATTTAACATGCCTTGGTTAATAAGCTCTTGAGCACGACCGGCAGCTTTTTTATCAGCTCCCATTAAAAATTCGACGTTATCAAAAATAGGCTGCATCCATGGATTTAATTTTTGCTCGATATCACCAGGCAAATAACCAATGTCACGACCCATTGGAAAAATTGGTCTCGACACAAGTAACCTTTGAAAACGACCTTCATCTAAAGTTTTAAATAATCCGGCAGCAATCGCTAATAATGTTTTACCAGTACCCGCTTTACCAACGAGTGAAACCATCATGATTTCATCATTCAATAAAGCATCGAGAGCAAAACTTTGTTCAACGTTACGAGCATGAATTCCCCATATAGAATCAGGTGGATTAATGAGCGGAACGATGGCTTTTTCAATACCAGAAAATCGACCAATTGCAGAGTGATTCGGATTAGATGCATCCTTTAAAATCACATATTGGTTAATATATAATTTGTTATCGACCGTTAATTTTTTCTCACGATAAAACGTATCGATCTGCTCAGGCTTAACTTCGATTTCTTGATAACCTTCGTATAGTTCTTCTTGGCGAACATCAGAACTATCATAGTCATTCGCATTGATACCATACACATCGGCTTTAATTCTTAAGTTAATATCTTTTGAGATTAATTCAACTTTTGCGCGTGGATGTTGTTTTTGCAATGACAATGCCGTACTTAAAATACGATTATCAGCTTTATTTAAATCTAGCTCTGAAGGAATCCCTGCCATCACAAGATCAGTTGTGATGTAGACATAAGTTTCATGATTATCAATTTGCACACCTTGTGCTAAATTGCCTTTTGAACGCAGTACATCGATGAAACGACTAAACTGTCTGGCATTACGACCATTTTCACCTTGGTCACGTTTAAATTTATCAATTTCTTCGATAACCGCGAATGGTATGTGAATGTCTGCATCACCAAATTTCAATAAAGCAAACGCATCGAACAAAATCACATTAGTATCAATAACAACTTTTCTACGTTTTGTTTTACCATTAGTACCGTTTGGTGCAGCCAATTCAGACCTCCTGTGTCGTCTTTACGGCTAGCAATCAATTGCTAGACCTATGTAAATTCGACCTCAAATAACAGAGGCTGTCAAAATTAAAACTAAAGTCTTGAATTTAAAATGTCTGACTCAAAAGAAAAACTAAAAAATTGGGGTAGCGACTAAGTCGCCATCATCAATTTTTAAGCCTTGATTGACCGAAATAATGAAGTTCACAAAATGCCGAAGCGCAACATCAGGAGCATCACTTTTCATGTACTCGACACCATGGCGAATGACGCCTTCTTGTGTATCGTAAGTCGCATGTTTGATCACAACTTGTAGTGGAAAATAAATTTTGTGATTTAAATACACTCTAAGAGCAATCTCTTCACCGACTTTAAAAGATCCCAACCCCGGAGTCATTTCAAACGATAAACCCTCTTCGGAAATATCAAATAAAGTAACTTTAGATAGGCCTTTTTCAGGTAAAACAATCATACCGCTGACAAGATCACTTAAAACAGTTCTCTCGATTTGGCGACGCTCTTTGATAAGAGTTAATTTACCCGTGCCTTGAAATTCATTTAAATTAAGCAATTTATGATCATCAGCACCACCAGTTTCGCTTTGATTCTGTGCAACTGTTTTTAAATGTGGTGTAATATCAATAATTTTTGCCATGATCCCCCCGAAAATAAGATATTCATGTATCGGCAAAAAATTGTATTAACTTGAGATCTAAAAATGATACAGTTGAAACGATTATGTTGCGCTTGACCTTAGTCTTACTCTTAAGCTTGCTTTTGCATTTATCGATGTACACCGTCGTTAAGTATACTCCTGCGCAAAATAAACCAGCTCACGTAACAGAAATCGAAATCATTAACCCAAATGACAATACCAAAACGGCACAAACTAAAGATTTTGAAAAACCAGTCGTTAAAAACTCAACTGAAACTAAACCCCGAGACATAGATAAACCTGCAGATTTTTTGGCCGAAAAACATCAGCGTTTCGAACAACAAACTCGTGCAGCTCAAAATGGTGTTTTTCAAAACGCTAGCCCTCAAGTCAAAAAGCAACCCAAAAATCAACCAACAGAAAATACGAAAAAACCTGCTAGCGAGCAAAAGCCTCAAGATGGTGACTTGCCTGAATTTGCTCAAGCTCTACAAAAAGATACGCAAGCTGTTCAGCAACAATTCAACACACAAACATCGAGTTCACCCTACGATTTACCTCGTGATATTAACATTGGGCTTGCAACAAATTTGAATGCTGATGCACATATCTATGCTTCGTTTTATAATCGTGTTGTTGATTTGTTTTATGTGCGCTGGTCACAAAATTTAGAATATATTTTTGATCGATTACCGATCGACATAAAAAGACAACTCTCTGGTAAAAATTGGTCTACAGAACTTGAAGTTTTTTTAAACTCTGAAGGCATTTATCAAAAAGGTTTTATATTAAAAAACTCTGGTTATAAACCTTTTGATGATGCAGGGTTAAACGCGTTTAAAGACGCTAAAGTGTTTCCAAATCCCCCTCGGGGTAAAATAGAATCCGATGGTTTTGTTAAACTGAAATACCGCATACTGGTGCAGGTACGGTAGACGACAGTCCCGACCAATGTCCCCCATTCAAAAGTACAAATCCTGCTCTCATATGAGGGAACATAGATTCAACAGATCAGTTTTGAACTAAAATAAACACATGAACAAAAAATCGTTCTTATTGGTTATATTTTTAGTTTTAAACCTTATCACAACTTATGCACAAGCGCTGGTTGTTGAACTTGGTTTAAGTTATGGTTTTCAAAAGAAAAACTTTAATGCAGATAACTATTATCAATCTGAGTACAAGACAGCGTCTCTTTCGTTTTACTTATTCGAAAAATTAAATCTTGAACTGAGCTATACTGATTCATTTTATGAGAACCAAGAAAAAGACTCAACAACATCGACATCACGTGTGACTCAACAAACTTCTAACATATCTGGTGCTGATTTGATCTTTATTCTAACTGATCAGCGATCAACGTTTCAACCCTACTTAAAAGGTGGCGCTTCATACGTGCATAAAAAAGCTGTCATCAAATACGCCAACACGAATGCTTTCGATATACCAACAAAAGATGGCTTTGCTCCGAGTTATGGTGTCGGACTCAAATTCAAACTCAGTGAATTATTTTCTTTACGACTTAATTATGATGTTTGGCAAACCCCGATGGATGATGGCACAAAAAGCGATGATACTGCTTTTAAAGCTGGCTTAAGTTGGTACTTATAGCATGCTTCAAAAAACTTGGTTTTTAGTATTCTGTCTATTTTTATCATCGTGTCAGATTGGCTACATTCTCAAATCAGCAAAAAATCAATTTTCAATGATGTCTGATCGTGAATCAATCGACAAAGCACTGGCAAATGAAAACCTGACAGAAGAACAAAAAAGAAAACTCAAACTCAGTCAACAAGCCCGCGAATTTGCCATTCATGATTTAAAACTCAGAGAAACTGATAATTATAAATCTTTTATTGATTTAAAAAGACCCTATGTCAGCTGGGTTGTGCACGCTGCATATAAATGGGAATTAAAAAATTATGAATGGAGTTATCCGTTTGTTGGCCACATGCCTTACAAAGGTTTTTTCACCGAACAGGAAGCCAAAGACGAAGCTCAGGACATGGAAAAACAAGGGTATGATACTCTCGTTCGCGGCGTTTCTGCGTACTCTACACTTGGGTATTTTACTGATTCGGTTTTATCATCTATGCTGCGATACAAAGATTATGACTTAGTTGACACGATTATACACGAAACTGTACATGCCACACTTTATATTAAAAACAATGCTGATTTCAATGAACGTTTAGCCGTGTTCATTGGGGCCAAGGGCACAGAAATGTTTTATAACAAACAAGAAGGTACCAACTCGAGCACTCTAAAAACTGTTGAACTTGAAAATGCTGACGAACAACTATTTTCAAAATTTATTGGATCTAAAATTGTTGAACTTAATGAGTGGTATAAGCAGAACCAATCTAAAAGCGAATCAGATCGCCAAGCTAGATTCGAAAAGATTAAAGCAGATTTCAACACTGATTTGGCTTTGAAACTAAAAACTAAAAATTATGAAAAATTTAAAGATCAAAAAATAAATAATGCTTATTTAGGTCTTTATAAAACGTATCATCAAAATTTAGACGATTTCGAAAAGGTCTTTATAAAAGCTGATCGTGATATTTTGAAATTTATTGCGATCATGAAAACACTGGAAAAATCTGAAAACCCAGAACAAGATTTGAAAAAACTTGGGCAAGATTAATTTTTAGAAATTAACTCTCTAGACGTATACTCTCTATCAGAAATCAGCAAACTTTCTCAAAATGAACCAATGCTTATTATTTAGTTGCAAAAAATCACAGCCAACGTAGACTAGTTTGTAATGCAAACCAGTTTGGAGGATGCGATGAATACAAATACAAACCTAGAAAAAGCTCTTGAAGACATTAACTTTTTAAAATCATTTATCGAAAACAAGCAAAGACCAAATCGTAAAGACCTCAATATGAATGTTATCATAAACACGATAGGTTTGCTGTTTTCTGGGTATATTCTTTTCGTTGATTTTAATGATCCTAACATTGTGAGCAATGTCCTGCATTCAGCTAACAACTCTCAAGAGTTTGGGCTTAACTTAATTTTTTTCATACTGAGTATTCTTGTAATAGGATTACTGTTTTCAGGTTATTTTATATGGAAAAAATCAAAACTTAAAAATACTAACTTAAATGATTATATCAATGTCGCTATCCCGTATATGCGTATTGAAATATTTTTAAGTGATCTCATTATCAAATTTTTAATTCTTTCAATATTTATTGCTAGCAAAAACAGCCAACTTCTAGGAGCAGTCTTTGTCATATTCATTGTTGATTACTTATTGCGAAATTCATATTTTGCACTTACAAAAAGTATTCGTCTTATATCAGCCGCTATATTGGTCTTTATATCAGCTAAACTCATAGTTTCTAATTCTGCTAGTTTAACTCTGCCTTTGATGATATTCATAATTTTAAATATCACTTCAATCGCAAGGTTAATGTATATTAAATCCGCACTAAAATTAAGAGAGATGTCTCATGAGTAACGATATCTTTTATGACAAATCAAGACTGTCTATTTTAGCAGTCTTGATAGCTGAAAAATCAGAAATTACTTTTAATGACCTTATTGAAAAAACACAACTGACCAAAGGAAATTTATCATCACATTTAAAAAAACTTGAGGATGAAAAAATAATTAAAATTGATAAATTTTTCAAAGATAAAAAACCAGTCACTACAGTTCAACTGACGACCATTGGACGAAAGCAATTTGTAGAATACCTTTCACAAATGGAAAATTTAATCAAAAAATCTTTAAAGAGAACTACATGAAAATTTTTTTTAAAAAAATATTCAATATTTTTATCAGTTCATTTTTATCTGTGCAAACAATAGGAATTATTGGCTATTTAGTTGTTCTAATATTGAAAATATTTAAATTACAGCCGCTAGACTTTAGATATCTACCAGAAGTCGCAATAGGTGGAGCATTCATGTTGCTTTTCACTTTAATGTTTTTTATTTATTATTATATTATTTCGAACTACATTATCAAAACAAGTATAAACCCAAATTTAAAAATGTCCGTTAAACGCAAAGTTTTTTGGTTTATAATAGTATTACTGTGTCTACCGTTAGCTAAAGAAGTTATACATTTATACTTTAACTAACTATTTAATTAAATGAGCAAGCTGTTGCTGGATACCGTACTGAGTTACAATTTGATGTTCTCTTTGAACTTCAGCAAAAATTTCGTGATTCACGTTTTTACGAATAAGCAACTTATGATAATAATGATACTGAATCGCGATGTTACAAAAAGGTTGAATTTTAACTCCGTTTAAACTCATGCGATAATCGATATCAGAGTCTTCTCCAATACCTGCACCTTCGTATCTGGTGTCAAACCCGTTAATATCTAACAAGTCTTGCTTATTAACAGAAAAGTGGCAGCCCACTATTCCACGATGTTTTCGATTAAGTAAATTCCGAAGCCAATTATTTTTAATATAAATGCCTTTTGGTGCGTTATTGTCTTTCATCCATAGTATGACTAGAAAGATCCACCAAAAATTTTTCTGCAAGTATCCTGATTTAATTTTTTCTGGTGTTAACTGCCCAGAAACAAATGGTGTTAAATCCGTTCTACGCCCACTCAGTACTGTTTTAGTTTTACGATGTGTAAAATGTTCTTTTAAAAACTCAGGATGCAATATGCAATCTTGATCAATGAAAGCAAGATAATCGCTTGGGGATTTTAGTATTCCCCAATTCAACATACGATTTTTACGAAAACCAATATCCTGGTGCCATAAGTGCAAAACCGGAAATGACAATTCATTTAAATACAATTTTAAAGTTGAAACGATTTCTGGCTTAGAACCATCATCGCAAATAATAACACAGAAATTTTTATGACTTTGCATTTCTATAGAAGCAAGCGTTAACTTTAAAACATTTATATTATTATAAAATGCAACAATTAAGGACAAATCGTACAAATGTTGGCTGTCGTAATTCTTATTAGCGAACTCAACAACTTGATCATTAACATTAGAAAGTGATTTATAAAAATCTGAATTCATAGACTCTGAGATTGCCATATTTGAACAAAAACTTCACTCATTACTTCTCTTCTATGATTTGAGGCGGCGAAAGAGCTTTAGCTGTGCTCGAAACAGAGTTTTTTGATTTATTCGGGTCTTCACCGACAAGCAAGTTTTTGAGTTTTGAATTAATGTCTTGTTTGATAGCTACGTATTCTAAAAAGCGACGCTCTCCTAATAAGTTCAACATCTCTGAAAGCTCGAGAGAGCTCAATTGACTATAATCTAGCGTTGCTTTTTTAAACTTTTTAATTGTGTTCGCAATTTCTTTCTTAGACATCTGAGGATTTTTTCTAAGATCATATGACAACGTTGTAATTTCTGACTGCAAACTCATTTTTTTTTGATTCAGTGATTTGTGAATTTCAGAGAATTTTTTCTCTTCTGCAGCCGTCAAACGCAGTTCATCACTCATTTTCCAGATAAATATATCTTCAACTTGATTTTTTTTAGGTGATGTTGTCTCAGTGCTAGCGAGCGACCAAATAGACCAAAGCATGGTACAACTGAAAACGATATTGAGATAACTTAATTTAGATTTCGACATCGTAAAAATTATATCTGTTTTTTTTACGACTAAACAACTTTAAATGAGTCTTGGACATCCTTTTCCAAGCCCTAAATATAAAAATTAAAGTTCAATCTGAGCCGAACTATCCTGAGTCATTTTTTCATTAATGACTTCGGCTATAAAATCATTTTCATTTTGTACCGATCCAGCTAGTTCAATCCAGTCTTGTGGACTTTGCTGAGCCTGGTTAACAATCATTTGTTGGTTCGTTAAAACCTGGTTTGATTTGTGTAACAAACTTATGCTTGCTAAACCTAGGCTTAAGCCTAAGGCCATAGTGACTCCAACAAAACTAAATTTAATAACTTTCATGCTTGTCACATTGTTCGATGGCCTATAATAAAGAGCCTTTCTTTCTAAAAATACCCACGTTTTAGCCCAGCGGCTTAATGGCTTAATCTCAGTCTTCTCGACACTTGCCATAATTTTATCGTGCATTTTATCAAAAAACAGATCATCCATGGGTAGCTCAATGGGGTCCTCTTCGAGTAATTTGTTTTTGATAAGGTTATCATTCAATCCCTGATTGTTTTTCATTATTCCGCCTCCGCGTATTTTGCGTTTAATTCAGTAAAAAAACCGCCAACTTCGTTCGTCCATGTTTTAAGTTCTGACTTCATTTCAAAAGCCTCTTTGAGTTTAAGTAAAGCATGTCTGTAATTTGCTTTTGCCGTGTCGTATGGGCACTCCATAACTTCAGCGATTTCATTAAAACTCATGTCCTCGTAAACTCTTAAGACCAGAGCTGTTTTTTGCTTAAACGGAAGTTTTTCAACTTCAGCATTTAATAGGTCACCAACAGCTTTATGGACTAAGCTTTTTTCAGCTATAGCTTCAACACCTAAGTGAACATCTGCTATATCTGAAAAATCATGGCGATCCTCGCGCAATTTATTTCGTGCAGTATTGACTGTGATTTGATACAGCCAACTTTTAAAAGACGAACGTCCTTCGAAAGAATTAAGCTTTTCATACGCTTTGATGAAAGCTTCTTGCACCACATCCTGTGCTATATCTGGGTCCCTCATAAATCTCATACTCAACCGTAGCAATCCTCTTTGATGTCTTTTCACGAGCTCTGAGAAAGAAGCGCGATGACCTTTTCGCACTTCTTCGACCAACTGAAAATCAGATCGATCGAACTCTTGCTTCATAGACACTCTCCTGTCTAATTTAGGTTAATGTTATAACCTTTTTTCACGCTGCCCCCCTTGGAAACCACTTCCATTTGTTCTCAGCGCTTGCATAGATATATAGCAAAAAAGACGCCACAAAAACAAGTGGCAAAATGGCTTAAATATACGAAATTATTTAGTTTTTTAAAATTATCTGATATGTGGTATAAAAAAATCTTATGTTGAATTGAGTCAACTTATGAATTTAGTTTTTTATTTTTTAAATTACTAAAATAAGCACGACTAAGATCTTCACAAATATTTAAAACCTTATCCTGCTTTAATGGATTTAAACCCGTAAACTCTAAGCCTAACTCTGGATTAGACTTACTTTTACGACCGACAAATTTAATATCACAAGCCACATAAAATACAGATCGCTTACCAAGCTTTAAAGATAAAATAACATTGTTATCTTTTTGAAAAACAGCAAGATCAGAGTTAACTCGAACACGAATGCCTGATTCAGAGAAATTTATAATCTCTGCTCGCAGCCTAACATTTCTATTTAAAGGAGTAACAACAGTACACTCATACGAATAGTTATCTGGAATTTCAAAACGGACGTGGCGCCGTCTTTTGAGTTCAAATAGATCAGCTTTAGAATCAACAAAAAAGCCTTTGCCATCCATATGAATTTTCGATTTAAAAAAATAGATTCGTGTTCCTAAACGAAAACTAAACGCGCATGTTTTGTCTTTTAGCTCAAAGACTTCGTTGGGAATGATGTAAATTCGATTTTCCGATAGAGCACCAGTCACTATAAATTTAATTTTAATAACAACAGGTGTCTTACCTTCTTGAACAGTGAGCTGGCACTTTTCATGTGAACCAGTTTTGAAAATAAGATCTTTATCATCAGCAGAAATCTTTTCAAAAAAATCTTGCATAGAATTCTCTTACTTCCACTGACTAACTAGCTAGGGTGACTTTGTTACGCCCAGTTTGTTTACTTTCATAAAGAGCTTTATCAGCTCTTTCGTATATTGTTTCCCAGCTGTCTTGATCTGGACGAAATTGAGCGACCCCAATCGATATCGTCACTGGAACTTTCTTGCCCTCAAATACAAAAGAATGCGTCTCTACAGTATGTCGAATGCGATCAGCAACTTCACTTGCCGTTTTAAGATTTGTTGCTTGTAAAATAATGACAAACTCTTCGCCACCATATCTAGCAAAATAGTCATTTGATCGAACTAAATTATTTTGCAACAAAGTTCCTAATTCACGCAAAACATAATCTCCACCCGGATGACCAAAGTTATCATTAATTTTTTTAAAGTGATCTAAATCAAAAGTAATAACAGACAATGGTTCACCAAGGGTTTGTGAACGCTTAATCGACTCAGGGCCTTTTTCAAGCAAAGCACCTTTACTATACGCGCTCGTGAGAGCATCTTTTTGTGATTTTTCTAGCAAGTGTTGATTCGCAATAACTTCAATACTGCCTTTTTCTAAGTACCTAAATATCACATTACCAGTCTTTACACGGTCATTATTTTGTAATTTACGTGGCACTAGCGAAGCTAAAGTCTGCTCGTTGACAGCCGTTTTATTTGTGGAATTCATATCCAGGATCGAAACATCAAAGCCGTTTAAGCTGACTTTTGCATGAGATCGACTCAATGATTTATCATCAACATAAATATCGCAATCCGGAGAACGACCAATAGTTAAATCATTTTTATTGAGCAACCATTGCCGTCCAACAAAACCCGGAGGTCCAACTAAAACAACAAGAGCCGGTGGAGCTTCATCGGCTTGCTTGAGAGCACCACGAATAGCATTAGTGCTACTCATGACTGTGCGCTCTTGAGAATCATTTAAATCATCATCAACACTCATTGTTTCAACGTCCCTTACTCAACTATTATGATTGATTTCAAAAATTCTATCAATGAATCCATAAATTAATTAACTTCAGTCCAGTTTTGATATGTGTTATTATGATACAACTACATCTTCTTCTATTCGGTGAAAACCACGCCACTCTTTGAGACGACCGTGTGGATTAACATCATTCTCAACATACTCAAAAAGTACGTAAGTTAGCTTGGTAATTCTGCCTAATGACACAACATCCAAGGATGTTAGTTCAGTCCAGGTTCCAGTATTAAAATACTCTTTGCGATTACTCCATTTACGATATTCATAAACATGTGTGTGTCCAAAAACAACAGAATGAACACGCTCATCACTCAGAATTTTTTTTGCCGCCAAACTTAAATCAGGAAATATCGCACTCTCTAAAAAAATTTTAAGTAATTTTTTTAGAGGCCATTTATATCTAGGATCTGTTGTAAAATTAATTCGGTAAATATATTTTAAAAGCAAACCTATGGCTTTGAATGTTACTGCTGTTTCATTAAACAATGCCCATCTGATCATAGAACCAAAAGGTCGAATTTTATCAACATGTGGGTAACGCTCTTTAATTTTTAAAACTAACTCAACAAAAAAATGCGAACCAAATGGCAAATTCAAAATTGGTTCAGGAACACTTTGCTTGATAAAAAATTTACGAGGATCAATTCGATTGGCAGCCTCATGCATGTGACCATGCTCAATATGAATACCATCAACATAATAGATAATACTTTTATACTGCAAAGGTTTACCAATAAATTGATCAAGATAATCTTTGCAGGCTTGAAACATCATAGCTTGATCGTGATTGCCAATTACATAAGTAATAGTTCTATATGGGTGACTTAAAAAATCACCCATCGCCTTAAAAACTTGTGGATGTCCGTTCAAAATTGACTTTAGCACTTCTAATGCAATCGACTCAGTTATTGTCGTCAAAAAATGACCACGATAATCAACTTGCAGAAAATTGATAAAATCACCATTTATGACAACCTCAACATCATAGTCTCTATAAGCACCTGTTGAGTAATATTGAAAAAATTCGACAAGTTTATCCGAGTAATAAAATTCTTCTAATGGATTGATTTCACCATCACTTTGAATACGGCCCTTACCCAAGTGAAGATCACTGATCACGAGTTTAATTTTTTTTAATGGTCGTTTTTCTTGATCACTCATGCAGCTCTTCACTGAGTAATTTAATGATTACTCTACCTTCTTCAATGGTGCTTTATTTTCCTCTTGAAGCTCAAGGTTTGCCATTGCTAAACGCAAAGCTCTGGTCGTTCGTTTGAATGAGTCCTGGTTCGTTTCGATGACTTTATTTAAATCAACACATTTTTGTCTATAGCTTTCGACCTCAAGCTGGACTTGGTCTAGCTTTCTTTTAAGATCTAGAATTTGTTCATCTTTAGATTTCATAAGCGCATTTTTTTCAGCACGCACTAATTCTAATCTGTTTTCTAGCTCTCTCTCTCGTACACGAATTTTTTTCAGATCAAATTTAATTTTAGAATCTAAATCATCAGCTTTGGCCACTGCTTTTTGCAGCTCGTTGTCTTTACGTTCTAATTGCTTTTTTAAAACCGATAATTCATTTTTGAATGATTGCTCTAAATACTCTCTATCATTTTTGAATTCGAGCAACTGTCCATTAAGTAAATCGGCTCTTTCTTTGACAATCTCTGAAGCTGATACTAAATCCTCGTTTTGTTGTCTTAATTTTTCATTTTCGCGCTCGAGCTCAAGTATTTTTTCTTGAGCCATTTTTAGGTTTTCAGCCTGTACTAAATTAGAGTCTGCTGATCCCCAAGCTGCATATCCTGTTGAAAATGCATTGCCCCTAACTTGACCGACAGATATTTTAACTTTTTCATCTAACGATTCTTCTGTTCTTTTTTGGTTATATCCAGCGACTGCGATAGTGCGTTCATCATCACTCGTTTGATTATCTAAAGAACCTAAGCTTGTTTTTTTATGTGCAATGTCTTGTGTTTTTTCTTGCTCAAGACCATTTTCATCAACATCAAAAGCAGATGACTTAAAAAACGTATCTGGTTTTTGTGAAACAATTTGTGTTTTAAAATCATTATCCTGCTGCATCACTTGAGTTGCGATATCACTATTTGAAGTGACTCCAGTTGCTTGCGGAATTTCACTATGAGATAAAGGCTCATCATCTTGAGCAAATAAGCTAACTTCTTTATTTGCGCGAGAAACTTTTGGCGATCCTTGCTCTAATTGTTGAGTCTTTTTATTTAAAGCACTCAATGCGCTATTTAAACCAATACTCATTGAAGAGGCTTCCACAGACACCATTTCAGTTTTATCCGAAGGCACCGGTGGTGGCACATCTAATTCATGACCAAATGAAAATGGTTCTAGATCCGCTTGATCAACACTCAGCTTCGGTTGCTCAATTAAAGCACCTGGATCAAGCGGCAAATCTGAAACACCGCTAGAGTTATCATTAAGTTGAAATAATGATGTTTTTTCGAATAACTGCTCATCATTTTTTTGTTCATTAACTTTAAACTGATCATCAAGATTTAGATCATGATCCTTATCTATATTTTCGCTAGCCATAGCTTTAGACGCCACGACCGTACGCTCATCATCATCATTTGACAGATCTGCAACCTTTGAGAACTGAGAATCTTCCGGTGGAGCATCTGATAATTCAACTCCTGAAAATATTGACGTTTTTTCGTCAGAAGAACTAAATGGCTGAGGCTCTTCAGCCTTTTGAGCTACTAAAGATGACGTATCGGGATTAACTTGCGGCTGAGTTTGTTGTTTAACTTTTTCAATTTTAGTGCGCTCTAAAACACCTTGAAAAGTATCTAAATTCAAGTCGCCTAGATCCTGATCCTCTTTAAAGAACGTCAAAACATCTTTTTTATTTTGAGTGGCTTTTGTTTTTTTGTCAGAAGCTGGCTGATCCTCTACCGGATTCATAGAAACACTTACGTTCGTCAAAATTGTAGCGTGCTCTTCTTCACCATTTAAATTCGATAACCCCGGCAACAAGGCATCTGATGAAACACCGATATCTAAATCGATATCTAAATTATCAGGAGCACCCATTTCAGTTGATTCAACACCATCTGCAATTACATCATCTTCAGAAACTTGACTTGGATCAAAACCAATAACAGTCTTATCAACCTCTTTAAGGTCGTTCATCAAATCAGCTAATATGTCATCAGCTGTTTGTGTTTTAGTCATGGCTGTTTTGGAACTTGATTTGCTCATATCACCCTTAAAAAACCGATTTTCCTACAAGTACTTATCGGCTCTCAGAGTGAGAAACTTAATTCATTATTGATAGGTCTAGCCTATATCAAAACACAATCTCAAATTGAGATCATGTTATGAAGGTCTTGATTCATCTTATTGTATGAAAGCTTATCGATTTTAGCTAATGCTTTCAAACTAAAGTCCTGAATGGTTTGCGATGACATGACAGTTCCTGCCAGTACTGCTTGTTTTAACTCTGTCCAAGTTGGAACGCCTTCTGTTGCGTTCACACCAACGCGTTGACTTGATAAGAAACCAAAAAAGCCACCAGCAAAACTATCGCCTGCTCCTGTTGGATCAACAACATTTTCAACAGGCAAAGCTGGACATTGAAAAAATCCATCATTACGCGAATACAATGTTGAACCGTACTCACCACGCTTAACAACGACATATTTTGGTCCAAGTTCAGCGACTTTTTTAACAGCTTTAATAGCATTGTCTTCTTGTGTCAGCATTTTAGCTTCAGTTTCGTTCATGAAAACAATATCAACTTTTTTCATAACTTGAATAAGATCAGCTTGTTTAGAGTTAATCCAAAAATTCATGCTATCCATACCGACAAAAAGTGGTTTTTGAATTTGCGATAAAACTTTTAATTGCAAGACCGGATCAATATTAGCCAAGAATACAAACTTAGAGTTTTTATATTTTTCCGGCAACTCTGGATTAAAATCAGCAAATACATTTAACTCTGTTTTTAATGTAACAGCTTCATTTAAATTTTGTTCGTAAGTTCCTTCCCAATGAAAAGTCTTACCAGGAACAACTTGCATACCATCTAAATCAACGCCGCGCTGTTTTAAAATTTCGCGATCTGAATCTTGATAATCAGATCCGACAACACCGACAACACGTACTTTTGAAAATAAACTCGCAGATACTGAAAAATAATTTGCTGATCCACCTAAAGACTTTTCGGCTTTACCTGCTGGCGTTTTGACTGAATCATACGCTAGGCTGCCCACTACTAAAACTTCTGACATTTGTTCCCCCAATTTTAGAATTTGAAATATCCATTGTTTCAGGTCTATCGACTTTTGTCGTCAACTGACCGCAAGCAGCGTAAATATCACGTCCCATAGTTCTGCGTAATAAAACCTGCGCACCCAATCGCATTGTCTCTGTGTGAAAAGCTTGCACAGCTGCATCACTTGGACGCTCGAAACCAGAACCCGGATGCTCATTAAATGGAATGAGATTAATTTTACATGGAACATCTTTTAAAAGTTTTACTAACTGACGAGCATGATCAATTTGATCTGTTACGCCTTTAAGTAAAACATATTCCATCGTGATTTTTTCACCCGTCGCACGGTAATAACGTTTACATTCTTCAAGTAAATCTTTTAATGGGTATTTTTTGTTAATCGGCATAACCAGTGATCGAACTTCATCACTATAACCATTTAAGCTGACTGCTAGACGAACTTTAGCATCTGCTACTTTGTGCATTTCAGGAATTAATCCCGAAGTTGAAACTGTGATTTTTTTGCGAGATAAATTCACACCCCATGGCGAATGAATCACATCAATGGCTTTAAAAACTTCGTCTGAATTATCTAATGGCTCGCCCATGCCCATAAAGACGATATTTGTTATACGTTGACCCAAACCAGCCTTGTTTAAAGCATCATAAGCTTGCATAAACTGACCAACGATTTCACCTGCAGTTAAGCGACGTTTTAATTTTTGTTTACCAGTAAAACAAAATTGGCAGGCCATATTACAACCGATTTCAGAAGAAACACACAAAGTTAGACGATCATCCGAAGGAATTAAAACAGCTTCGATCGAATTACCGTCACGAACATCAAACAAAAACTTTTGTGTTCCATCAACACTGATTAAATGTTTCTGCACTGGTGGTAAATTAAAATTGATTAAATTTTTAAGCTCAACTCTTAAGTCTTTTGATAAATTCGACATTTGATCAAAGTCAGTGATACGAGACTCATAAACCCATTTAAAAATTTGTTGAGCGCGAAATTTTTCTTTGCCGTATTTTTTAAGAAATGCTTCTAAAGCAGGTAATGTAAAAGAATAAAAATTAACAGATTGGTCTTCAGATACAGTTTGTACTGTTACGTTTTCAGATGGCGTCATAGGCCCCCCTTTTTTGTGACTTGTTACAGTCGTAAATTTTGAACTCTGGTTTTAGTTGATTACACATCAATTGTCTAGAGTTTAGTGGTTACTTGATACAAACGACTTCATCAAGAACTTGCTCAGCCTGGTTAGTAGATAGACTTTTCATAATTATCTACCAATTTGACACTATTTTCTTGGTTCATTCGATATGACCAATGTGGATCATATTCCATAATGGTCTCGACTTTTGTGGATTATGGTCCACATTGGTCATCTAAAAGCAGCCTAGGATAATACAGATTTCTACCCTTTAACGGCAGCCACCAATTCATCAGCAGCACAAGGAACACACCCAATTTTACCTACGACTATACCAGCAGCGTAGTTAGCCATGACACACGCTTCTGCTAAAGGCAATCCAGCAGCCACACCTAAAGCTAATGCCGCAATGACTGTATCGCCAGCACCCGTCACATCAAATACTTTTTTAGCAAAAGTTGGAACCTGTACAACTTGAGTATCACTCGAAAAAATAGACATGCCGTCTTTTCCTTGAGTTAAAACAACGTCTTTAGCACCAGTCATTTGTTGTAACTTACGCCCAACTGCTAAGACTCGTTCATTCACATTTTCAATGTCTTCTTCATGAATTTTAGTCAAAGCAAGTGCTTCGTTGTAATTTGGTTTAATGAGATCAACACCTTTGTAAAAATCAGCAAACTTAGTTTGATGAGGATCAACCATGAGATATTTACCAGCTTGCTTACACAAAGAGACAATTTTCTCCACCAGACTCACTGAAAAAATACCTTTAGCATAATCTTCAAGAACAATAATATCTATAGCAGGAATTAAATCTTTAACTTTGGCTAAGATTTTTTCTTCTGTTTCAATTGATAAATTTTTACGAACTTCGTAATCCACGCGAACTAAATGATGGTGTCCAGTCATAACACGTGTTTTTCTTGTAGTCGGACGTTTTTCGTCAATAACAAGATGAGCAGATCCAACACCAGAAGCTTTTAATAAATCTCGCAAAATATCAGCGCCAGTGTCAGCACCAACGACTGAAATCAATTCAACATGTCCACCAAGACTGACAACATTTTGAGCCACATTGGCAGCTAAACCAATACGTTTATCTTCATCAGATACCTCGAGTACAGGTACTGGAGCCTCTGGGCTAATACGCTTTACAGCACCCATGACATATTCATCAACACCGACATCACCAATAACAAGAATTTTCTTTTTAGAAAAAAGAGAAATTTTTTCAAGAATATTTTTTTTAACTGAACTATCAACATTAAATTGCAGTATTGATTGTTTAGAATTTGACATAAAACCAGTCTCCGACGAATATGAGTCACAAATTCATTTATGCGCTACAAACCGAATAAACCACAATTTCAAAAAAACCTCAATCTGATTTACAAATCACAAGCTATTAGCGCATCTGAAAAAAAAGAAATTATTCATTATTTAGAGTCTTTGCACCCTATTTGGGAAATGCGCTTTTCTGAAAGCAACCCGCCCCCCAACGGAGAACCCAATAGGCCACTTTTACGCCCAGTGTATTGGTTGGGAAACTGGCAATTTGCATGCTTGGATTATTATCACCCCCCAAAAGGCATCCAAAATCGCTGCGTAGCAGCTGAAAACTATCCACCTGTATTAGAAAAAATCGTCCACCGCATTGAGCAATTAGTGCACGAAAACTTTAGTGAAAAAGATATTCCAAATGGATGGCACCTCAATACATGTCTTATTAATTTTTATGGTGATAAACTTGTCACAACTGATGATGGGCAAAGCAAAAGAGTTGATACTGCCAGAGTGGGCGAGCATAAAGACTTTGAACCTGGACCAGTGGGATCAATTTCATTTGGAGAAAAAGCATTATTCCAATTTGTGAAAAGCGAAAGTAAATCACAAAAAAGCGAAGTGATTTTACAACAATGGCTTGAAGACTCTTCTTTACAAATATTTGGTGGAGACAAATTTAAAAAACAATTATTTCACCGCGTACAACGTGTAGAAGATAAAGGTTTTGTTTTTAAAACGATGAACACAACAGATTTTGAAACACGTCGAATTAATTTTACATTTAGATATGTGCCGAACGACCACATTAAAGCACTTTCAGATTTTCCTGAAAACTTACAAAAAGACATTCGGCCTTACGTTGAAGACTTATCTCGCTATTCAACGTTTTGGAAAAATGAGTTGCGATAATAACTTACTTCCGTTCAAAACCACGCTTAGTTAATTCGACTAAAAAAGGCCATTGATACTCTGGCGCCAAAGCACAATGCAGTCCTTCCAATTCAGTGAACTCGACTTTAGTAAACTTGCCAGGTTGTTTTTTATCGCGAATCAAATTTGAATTCAGATAGTTCATGACAGCAGGATCATGCGGAGTCGTGTATATAGAAATCGGTGTTTTTTCGTTTTTATACAAAGGCCAGAAATTTTGTAACTCATAAAAAGACTGGCTTTTTTCAATGTGTTTAACAAACTCACGCGGTAACTCAAGATCTGGGAATTGCTTTTTAAAAGTTTCTAATTTTAATATTGGTTTAGGCTCTGCTGTATTAAGCCACGCTAAAACAGCTGGCATAAATCGTGGTTTAAAATCAAATAGTGATTTCCACCACTGTATTTGACCTAACTCAGGATGCTTTAATCTTATCGCTGCAAATCTACGATAATTCCAAAAGTCCATAAACGTCTGAAAACGTCCAGCCAAAGCATGTTGATTAAATGTCTGTTCAAAATTCACTAAAGGGCAAAAAAGCTCAATCGATTTAATTTGTTTTTTATGTTTACCGTTATACTTCACCTGCTCATCTAAATAATTGGCGATAAAAACTCCTGGTCCAGCCAAGCTTAATCCCATCAAGTAAATATCAGAAATTTGCTTAGACCATTCGATTTTATTTTGTCTCAATAATTGCAAAACATAGAACGTATGCAACCCCTCTTCGATACCGCCTTCGCTGATACGATCATTAATTGTTAAGTAACCATGACTGGTTAAACTTTCTAAAACTAAAATATTGTAACCCAAGTCTTCAAAAATAATTTTAGCTAAAAACCTTTCAGCTAGAAACTCATCCACATTGCCATGAATCCCCATTCGCAAAATAACTAATGGACGTTTTTCACGAGTCGACTGCAGTCCTAACAAACCTCGAAACTTAACACCATTTTGAGGTTCAAACTGTACACGATGAAAACGAATATCTTGTTCAAAATTAAATCGCACATATATTTTGCTTAAAAAACTATTCCATGGGTTTAATTTATAGTGCGCACGACATAAATCAGGATTTAAGATTTTTGATGAAAAACTAAGCTCACACTCTTGAGACAATGTAACTAACGGAGCCCATCCTTTTTGATCACGCATAAAATTGTACAACCAACTTGGGTATGTGCTTAATTTAGGTGAATCATCAATCACTTTATAAACAGGAGCTAGAGTATTTTGTGACACAGGTTCGCTAAAAGCGGTGTGACATGCTAATAAGAAACACAACACTAGACTAAAGTGTTTGCAAAGAGTTGAAACGCGTAGCTGCATGAATATCCCCAAATAGAGTTTTAACTCGACAATAATGAGTGGCTTTTCTACAATAGTTTCATTTATATTTAGAAAAATCAAAAGGAGATTTTCCATGCCGGCTCAAGATAACTTGAATCCACACTCAGAAGCTCATTTAAATGGACCGCTTTTTCAAAATGCACTCCAAACATTAAACGAAGCTGCAACAATCATCAATTGTGATCCCAACATATTAGAGCGTTTGCAAAAACCGCGTCGTTGTATCACGGTTTCTGTTCCAGTTCGTATGGATGATAACTCTGTTAAAGTTTTTACAGGTTACCGTGTACAATACAATGCAACTCTTGGACCTTATAAAGGCGGAATTCGTTACCACCAAAACGTTGATCTACCTGAAGTTGTTGGGCTTGCGGCCTTGATGACATTTAAAAACTCAGTTTTAGGTTTACCACTTGGCGGAGCTAAAGGCGGTATCTGCGTTGATCCAACTAAATTATCACGCACTGAAAAACAAAACTTAACTCGTCGTTATACATCTGAAATTTCACATTTTGTTGGACCTACAAAAGATATTCCAGCACCAGATGTTGGAACAGATCCACAAACAATGGCTTGGTTCATGGATACATACTCACAAGAACAAGGTGGCTATGCACAACCAGGAGTTGTCACAGGTAAACCAGTAGAAATTGGTGGTTCATTAGGTCGTAATCACGCTACTGGTTTAGGTGTTATTTACGTTTGTGAACGTGCCATGGAAATGAAAGGCAAAACTCTTAATGGATCAAGATTAGTTGTTCAAGGGTTTGGTAACGTTGGTTCTTTTGCTGCTAAGTTTGCATTTGAACGTGGTGCTCGTATTGTTGCTGTCAGTGATGTTTCTGGTGGTTACTACAATGGTGATGGTTTAAATATTCCTGAGCTTATTGAATACGTAAAACAAAATAAAACATTAAAAGGTTACACGAAAGCACAACCTGTATCTAATGCTGAACTTTTAGAACTTGATTGCGACGCTTTATTACCATGCGCTCTTGAAGGTCAAATCGACACTCATAACGCTGAAAAAATTAAAGCTAAGTTTATCATCGAAGGCGCAAACGGTCCTGTAACAAATGCTGCTACAAAAATTTTAGATAAACGCGGTGTTTTTATTGCGCCAGATGTTGTCGCTAATGGTGGTGGCGTTATTGTTTCATACTTTGAATGGGTTCAAGATATCATGTCATTCTTCTGGGATGAGCAAGACGTTGATGCCAAATTAAAAGGTGTTATCTTAAAAGCCTTCGACAATGTTTACAAATTCCAACAAGAGAAAAAAGTTGATATGAGATCAGCTGCTATGGCGGTTTCTATTCAACGTTTAGAAAAAGCCATGTTATTACGTGGTTTATATCCTCGCTAATATGTCATTAACTCGGCCATGGCTTTTCTTACCAGCAAAGCTTGCTCATGATTTAAGTCCCTATGGCTTAGAGTTATATGCTACTTTAAAAGGGTTTCAAGACACTCCAGTCTGGAACCCTTTTTCATTTAAAAACCTTCATTTTAAAAATCGTTTAGGTATCGCAGGTGGTGTCGATAAAAATGGTGATCACTTGTCCGCTTGGCAAAAGATGGGCTGCGGTTTTATCGAGGTTGGAACAGTCACTCCAAAACCACAAAAACCTAATCCTGGCCAAATTGTTAATCGCGATTTAAAAACACAATCTGTTTGGAATAAAATGGGCTTTCCGTCTGCAGGAGCAGAAGAAGTTGTTTTTAATCTAAGACATTTTAAGTCTGCCTCACAAGTACCTGTCTTTGTGAATATTGGTAAAAACAGAACCACTGAAAATGCTGATGCAGCTCAAGACTATTTATCGTGTTTAGATTCTTTCGGAGAATTAGCTGATGCATTTGTCATTAACATTAGTAGTCCTAACACAAAAGGCCTTCGGGACTTAGCTAAACCAGATTCTTTTTTACCTTTTATTAGTCCGATCAAAAAACATCATGAATCTCTTAAGTTAAAATCACCTCTGTTTTTAAAGTTAAGCCCAGACCTTGATCCAGACGATTTAACCAATATCATCGAGATGAGTTTCGACGTTGGTCTAGATGGATTTATCCTAACAAACACGACTCTTGATAGAGCTTATACTTCATTTTATCCCTCTGAAGGCGGAGTTTCTGGAATGCCGCTTAAGAATAAGTCAATTCAAGCTCTTACTTTTACTCGAAATCTTTTAAACAAAAAAAATGAAAAAAAATGTTTAATTTCTGTCGGTGGAGTGATGACAGCAGCTGATGTTTTTGAAAGAATAGAACTAGGTGCTGATTTAGTTCAAGTGTACTCGACCTTGATCTTTGAAGGACCTGGGTTTTTTAGAAAGGTCGCCAAAGTTGCAAAACAAAGAGGGCTCTCACAAAACAGCGGATCAAAACAATCAAGCTTTTCAAGCTAAAAAATCGCCACGTCCAAAAAAGAATTGGATACCAGTTGTTGCCGGTATTTTAAAAAAGAATAGTCAAATTTTAGTCGGTCAAAGACCTGAGACGCATACACTTGGTGGTTTGTGGGAATTTCCTGGTGGAAAAATCGAAATGGGCGAAACTCCAGAGCAAGCTTTAGCTCGTGAACTTAATGAAGAGCTCGGAATCGATGCTGAAATTGGTGATTTACGTTTAGCGTGTACTCACTCATACGGTGATGTGGGTATTTTAATTTTATTTTACGAAGTTCTTTTTTGGAAAAGCGAACCTAAAGCTAAACATCACACGCACTTAGAGTGGATCGACCCAAGAGATTTACCTAAAAGAAATATTCCTGAAGCTAATCGTAAAAATATGAATCGCATTTATAAAGCTTTCAATCTTGTACCTGAATCAGAGCTGAGCAAATAAATGCAAAAACTAACGAAAGACTCTTTATGAAAGTTCTCATCGTTAGCCCTGGTTCTAATCCGCAAACTGATAAAATAGCCGCAGAGTTAGCCAAAAACAGTATCCAATCTGAAGTTGTCGATCAACTACACCCTCTGCGTATTATTTTAAATCGTTATGATCTCGTTCATTTTTTCGAGCCTCAATCACATAACTCAAATAAATTACAATCATTGCTTCAACAGTTTTCGCAGACAATACAAAGTTTTTTTATTCACGTCGCTGGCCTGCCCACTCTTATGACTTTTTATGATCGTCCTTTTGATGACAAAATTACGACACATTTTAGTGATCAGTTCACAGCCTTAACAGCTAGTCATATAGACCAGCTTAAATCTCTGCGTACTTTTCAGGGCGAAAAAATGATTTTACCTTCGCTACCAAACATAAACCAAGATTCTAAAACGGCAGACTCACCAATGAGTGCTGAACAGCCAACTTTGATCATTCCAATACAAGATAGTTTTGCTGATTTATTAAAATATTCAAAAATTAATTTTAAAAATGTTTGTCACCATGAAATTTACGTCGATGCCAGACAATTAAAATCTAAAATGAATAATTCGCAGATTCGTAAAACTTGGCAAAAGTTTATAAAAAGCCAATCTGAATTCGCTTCATTTATATTATTTACAAGTGACGATGTCTTTTGCGATCTAGAACTGACGAGCAATCTTTTTATTTTAATTGCCAACAATGACTTATCACAAACACAGATGACCCTTTGGATCGAGTCATATCTGAATTTCAATTCAACACTTATTCTAGACGAAAACCAAGCTACGGGTTTTTCTAAATTTTGGAAACATAAAAAAAACTGTTTTATCGTCAGCGACTCTCTCTCTAAAGCTAATACGCAAAGCGAGCTTTCAGAATTTATAAACCACAGCCAAATCAAGCAAAGCACTTCTACTGAGAGAAAAAGCTTATTCAGCCAGTCTATTGATAGCAAAATTAATGAACTAACTAGACTTTACACTAAGGTCATTCAGCAAAAAACTTCCTTAAATCATCGTAGTTCAGCTAAAATGGAAGTATGAGTCTTTTTGAGAGCTTTGGAAAAAGCAAAACTACTAACCAAAATGAAAAACTGCGTATTTGCTTAATCGGCGAAAAAATTCAAGTTCAAAGCCGATCATCAGATACTGGTTTATTGTGGCCGCTAGCAAGAGGACTTTCTAAAAAAGGGCATGAAGTCACAATTATCTCATCAACTTCACCACTGAAAAAACATGAAATTTATCGTGATGGTATACGTGCTTATTACTTATTTGATGGCGTTTCTACTTTCAAAACTTTACGCTTTATGGATGCGGTTCACCGTAAATTTATTACGCTCAATGCTCAAAAATCATTTGATATAGTTCATTGCCTAGATTCAGGTGGTTACAAAATTGGTCGACATAAAAAAAATTTCTCAACTTGTGTGGCTTATGACGTACAAGCTACGACCATGTCTGAAGTCTTTTCTATTTTAGCTGAAAACAATGGTTCTTTTAACTCTCAAATCAAAACATCTTTTAAACTTGGATATCGTTTTTTACATAACTATTTTACCCACGATCGCAGTTTACTTGATACAGCTGATGGAATATTTGTCACAACACCACAACAGCGCATGATTTTAGAAAGATATTTTCTGTACCCGGATTATCATACATATACTGTTCCTTACGGGATTAATCTGGGTGATTTAGCCCCTCGCGAAGAATCACAAAACTTTAAGCTTAAAGTTAATATTCCTGAAGATGCTAAAATTATTTTAGCCGTTTCTGATTTTACCAATGCTTTTGAAATTACGCCTCTTCTTAAGGCTTTTGAAAAAATTATTTTAAAAGATTCACAAGTCTATTTATTCATTGTGGGCGATGGTCCTCGTTGGAAAGAAGTCGAATACGAAATGCTCAAAAGAATTCTTGGCAGCCGTGTCGTGCTAACAGGTGCTCTCAATGCTGAAGAAATTCTAGATTATATATCAGCTTCTTCGATTTATGTTGATTTAAGTTCACGATCAACAGGTTTAGAACCAAGTCTTATCGAAGCCATGGCCCAAAAGAAAATAGTTGTTGGTTCAGAGCTCAGTCCGATTTCTGAAATCATCGAAGACGGCAAAGATGGCTTTCTTGTCAGACCAGCTGACGATATCAGCATTTATAAATACATCACCCAAACTCTACACGAAGACAGCTCTTATGAATCAATAGGACATGCCGCTCGTGATAAAGTTTTGCAGTTTTTCAACAGAGAAAAGATGATTGATGCGTTGCTCGACGCCTATTATCAAATAATTGATAAATCGCCAATAATTAAACACCGCAAAAATAAGTCAGAAAGCAAAGAAAGAGCCTTTTCAAAAGCCGAATAACACGACATAATAAATGAGTATTTTCGACAACTTAGGGGACGAAATGACAAAGGCAGACCTGATCAATTTAGTATCTGAAAAAGCTGGTATAACACGAGTGAAAGCTGAAGCAGTTGTGAATACTATTTTTGACACAATGGTTGAAGCACTTATGAAAGATGATCGTATCGAAATTCGTGGATTTGGATCATTTGTTAATCGTGAATATGATGCTTATAAAGGGCGAAATCCTAGAACTGGCGAAGTCATATCTGTTGAAGAAAAAAAACTTCCATTTTTTAAAGTTGGTAAAGAATTAAAAGAATCTTTGAATAAATAGATTTATAAAAACCGATCAGGATTCTTGCTAGATCCAAAGTTGTTAACCTTGAATCAGCAAGAATCTACGATCAAACCCCCGACAAGAGCCAGTATCTTAAACAAACACAACAAACAAAAGACTTAAACCCCCAATGGTTTTTTATAAAAGTTCCCCAACCTTAATAAAAATATAACCATTTCTTAACTCACACCTGGCTATGTGCTCGCTGTGAAACTGTTTTAGCGACTTTTTCTGTCACTTTCCATACAAAACTGATGAGTTTGAAAAATCGACTAAACTGTCAATGGACTTTACATTTCTTAAGGCCATGTAAAGTCTTTCTATACCCAACGCAATTCCTGCACTGGGTGGCATTCCATATTCAAGAGCTTGAAAAAACTGTTCATCTAGCCCTACTGTCTCTTGCTTTGCTTTTGTCTTTTTAGCTAAATCATCTAAAGACCTTTGCCGTTGAACTTGCGGATTATTCAGCTCATGAAAAGCATTCGCAAGTTCTAAACCTTTCCAGTAAATTTCAAAACGCTCTGCCCAACCGTCTTTATCAATTCGGGCTAGCGCAGCTTGATAAGGAGGATATTTTTCGACAAATACAAGTCGATCAGCAGGCCAACGGTATTCAATTTTATCCATAAAAATCAAATAAAAATAATCATCGATAGTTTCCGCAGAAGCCACATCAACATTAAGTTTTAAAGCTAATTCTTTTAACTCTTGAGTCGTTGTTTCAGGTTTCAAGTCGAATTCACAATATGTTTTAAACAACTCGGCCACAGAAAAAGTTAAAACCTCTTTTGGTTTTTCGACTTTTAATTTATCACACAAATACTCAACTAATTCGATAGCGTCGTGTTTAATATTAGCCAAATACGACATTGACCGATACCACTCGAGCATCAAAAACTCCGGATGATGTTTTTCTGTTTTTTCTCCGTTACGAAATACATGTGCTATTTCAAAAACTCTGTCAGCTCCCATGCTGAGCAGTTTTTTAAGATGTAGTTCTGGCGATGTTGGTAAATAAAATCTCTGACGTTTTGACCCTATAACTAATTCAGTGATAAATGGGTTTAAACTCGGCTCAGTTCCCGGGCAATCAACAAGCGTTGGCGTTGTAGCCTCTAAAAAACGCTTTTCAACAAAAAAAATTCGCAAGAGTTGTAAATACTCATAATAGTTTTTTTTCAAAGTCCATGGATGTTCATCGGCTTTATAAAAACCGGGTTTGCTTGTCATGTTTGGAGCTAATAAAACAAACTGACCAGCTGGCATAAGAGCTATCAGATCACCATCAAGCAAGATATCTTTACCGGTAAAATCTTGTGCATCACGAGCTTTAAAATCAGCTAATTGACTGACTCCTAATCGTAACTGATGCACTCGGCCGTACTGCAGAAAGCCACGTGGGCATTCAGGATAGGCATTCCAGTATTTTTGCAAATATTCATCTCTTGTTTTGATCATTCTTAAAAGATGACTTATAAGAATGGCCTATGCAAACACAATCTTTATCGATCGCTTTACCTCACAAATTTGAATCCTTTTTTAAAGAGCAATTTAATCTATATAAAAACCAAGCTGACTTTGTGGCCTTTAAACTGATTTCAGAAACGACGCGCGATTTAACCGTACGAAATGGAAAACCCGAGTCTTTAACATCATTTCACGATTTAGGCATAATGATTGAAATTATGGTTGACGGTCACATCGGATACTCTGCGACTTGCGAATTAACTCCTATGGGTATTCAACAGGCTTTTCAAAAAGCTGTGCAAACAACTTCACAATCTGCAAAACACTCAGTGGCAAAATTTGATCTTTCAGTTAGACCGCAAGCTATCGGTCAGTATAAATCTGTACGACAAAAAGGTCTTGATCAAACTGCGTATTCAGAAATCTATGACTTTTTGAAAAAAACATCTTCTCAATTAAAAGTTTCTGACAAAATTGTCAGTGCTACTGCCGATGCTATGATTATTGAATGTCGCCAAAGATATCTGTCGTCAACAGGTTCTGATTTTGAACAAGATTTTAATATTATTGTGAGTTCTTTTAGCGCCATAGCACAAGAAGGTTCAGAGACACAATACCGTTCTTTACACGGTGGTCGCGGAATATGTTTTCAAGTTGGTTCTGAATTTTTTAATTTAGATTATTACTTGCCTTTGTGTGAACGCACAGGACAAGAAGCTTTAGAATTACTTGCAGCAGAAAATTGCCCGAATGAAACTTTAGATTTAATTTTGGCACCAGATCAAATGCTGTTACAAATTCATGAATCGATTGGTCACCCTCTTGAACTTGATCGCATCTTAGGTGACGAACGTAATTTTGCGGGTTGGAGTTTTGTACAGCCAACTGATTTTGGTCAATTGCAGTACGGTAGTCCACTTATGAATGTTGTTTTTGATCCAAACTCTGAGAATGAAATGTCCAGCTATGTGTTTGATGAAGTCGGCAATAAGGCGACCAAGCAATATCTGATTAAAGATGGTGTGTTGCAAGCAGCACTCGGAAGTTTAGAAAGCCAGTACCGCAGCCAAAGACTTTTTGAAAATAAAATAACTGGTGTTGCGAACTCTCGTGCAAGCTCTTGGAATAGACCACCAATTGATCGAATGGCCAATATTAATCTTGAAGGTGGCAAATCAACACTTGCTGAAATGATTTCACAAACTGAACGAGGTGTTATTATGCATGCCAATCGTTCATGGTCTATAGATGACTATCGTCGTAAATTTCAATTCGGTTGCGAATATGGACAACTTATCGAAAATGGCCGCCTGACTAAAACTCTTAAAAATCCAAACTATAGAGGTGTCACAGTGCCGTTCTGGAATAGCCTAAAAGCACTCTCACAAAAAGACACTGTCGAAACATACGGATCACCCTATTGCGGAAAAGGCGAGCCTAGCCAAATTATTCGCGTTGGTCACTCGTCTCCGTATGCACTTTTTAACAACATAGAAGTTTTTGGTGGTTAATATGATTAAAAATTACATTCACAATTTATCACAAAATATTTTTAAATTACTTGAATCTGACGAACAGCTCAGTTTGTTTTTACACTCAGAAGAAAGTACATTTATCAGATTTAGCCAATCAAAAGTCAGGCAGAACACACAAGTTAATCAGCACGAATTAACACTGCAGTTTCACAAAGACCAACGTTTAATTAAAATGTGTCTGAATTTAACTCTTAACGAATCATTGGACTTAGAGGCCACTCATAATTTGATTTTAGATGCTCGTACACAATTACCTTTAACAGATGCAAATCCACAGTTTTTCAAAATCAAAAACAATGGCCACTCTGAAGTCATCAAAAAATCAAATTACCCCAATGTGACTGAAATCCCTGACATTATTTATAAAAATTTTTCACAAGATGATTTGGCTGGACTTTGGTGTTCTGGTCCGCTCAGACAAGCTTCGATCAACTCTGAAGGGCAATTTCATTTTTTTGAAACTGATTTTTTCTTTTTTGATTATTCTCTGTATAGCGGTCCACTCGCAGCCAAAGGTTATTATTCAGAACATGATTTTAGTGAAAAAAATTTCTCAAACCAAGCTTATGCGACTAAAAATAAACTTGCTCTTTTAAAGAAACCAGTTCAAAAAATTCCGCGTGGTCAATATCGTGTCTATCTTGAACCTATGGCTGTAGCAGAAATTTTAGGAACAATGTCTTGGGGATCATTCAGCCAAGGCAATTACAAAAAAGGTGTGGCACCTTTAAAAAAACTAGCTGAAAAGCAATTATTCTTTTCACCAAAAGTGACAATGTTAGAAAATTTTGAACTTGGATTAACTCCTGAGTTCAACTCTATCGGTGAGCTCAGTTTGCCACACATCAAACTTATCGAGCACGGACACCTTACGCAGTTTTTAACAAGCTCGGCAACAGCTCAAGAGCTTAGTATCGATTCAAACAATGCAGATGTTCGCGAGGCGCCTCGTTCTCTTGAGCTTCTTTCAGGCGCAATGAATGCCGATCTTGCTTTACAAAAACTTAACACTGGTATCTACATCTCTAACTTACATTACATCAATTACAGTGATATTCAGTCTGCGCGCATAACTGGTATGACGCGATTTGCATGTTTTTGGGTTGAAAATGGTGAAATTGTTGGGCCAATTCAAGATCTCAGATTTGATGAATCACTCTATAATATTTTTGGAGCACAACTCGTTGAATTAACTGAGCAAAGCTCTATTTTTGTCGACATTGGTACGTATCAAAAAAGAGGATTAGGTGCGATGAAAGTTCCGGGCGCACTCATTGAAAAATTTAATTTTACTTTATAAATTATTTTTTTCATGTTTAATTTAATTATCTGATTCGAAAAACGACAGGAGAAAAATTATGGCGTTAAATAAAATTCAATCTTTGATTCAAAAAATTGCTAAAACTGACAAAGTTAAAAAAGTTATTTCTGAAGTGCAATCAGTCAGCCATGACATTCAAAATAAAGTACAACAGCTATCGGCAGATGAAGCTGTTAAAAAATATAAAGAATTGGCTAAAAAAGTTATCGCTGCTGAAAATGATTTACAAAAAGAAGTGACTAAAGTCGTTGCGCAAGTCAAAAAATCTGCGGATGAAGTTGAAAAAAACTTTAAGTCTTACAAAGCCAAAGCTCAAGTTCAGCGAAAAAAGATCGAAAAAATGATTCTTGCAAAAACTAAAACAAGTCAGAAAACAACTGCTAAACCGAAACCGGCTCGCTCTAAAAAGAAAGTGACTCACAAAAAAGCCAAAACTGCTTAATTTTTAGCATAGATCAATTATTATCACTGTTTTTGAATGATATTATATGCTAATGTCTTCAGCGAAAATAATAGGATTGTTATATGAAAGCCGCATCAGTTATTAATCTCAAAGAACTTAGCTCATGTCACAAGTGTGGTCACAAAGATCACAACATCATCTGTTCAGTGAGTTCAGATGTTTTGAGTTTACTCGATGCTGCTAAAATCAAATCAACATATAAGCCACATCAAACCATTTTTTACCAAGGTAATGATCCACTTGGTCTATATACAGTTTCTGAAGGACTTGTAAAATTAGAATCAGTTTCAGAATCTGGACAAGCTCACACTGTTCGATATGTTGGTGCTGGACACGCCATAGGTTATCAATCGCTATTCACAAATGAAAAATACAATGTTTCAGCTACAACAGTGGAAAACTCAATAGTTTGTTTTATTCCTAAAAATGTTGTTATGGACATTTTCAATAAATTTCCAATGGCCAGCTTTCAAATTATGAAAGCTCTATCTGAAGATCTGAAGTTAGCTGACTCAAAATGGACAGATCAAATGGACAAAGACGTCCCACAAAGAGTTGCTGAAGCCATTTTATATTTGCAAGATCATTTCGCCCATCAAAACTGGACTCGTAAAGAAATTGCTGAATGGGCAGGCACAACACCTGAAAGTGTCATTCGCACACTGGCTCAGTTTGAAAAATCAGGCTTTATTGATCAAACCGAAGGCCGAAATATCAAAATTTTAAACAGATCAGGACTAATGAATAAATAATAATACTTTTTTGTTTATGACTTAGATCATAACTCTAGCGTAAAAGGCATGTCATATTTATGCTTATAGAGCTATGGAAAAAACAAACCTCGATTTACACATTAGCAATGAGCATTGTCATTACTGTGGAACAACCACCAGTCATGGACAACGCTATTGCTGTTCAGCTTGTGAAAAGCTTGATTCAGATTTCGCGTTTGTTAAAGACTACAAAGAATCAAATCCTTATCTTTATCTAGATAAACCAGAGTACTCACATACATTTATCAATGAAAACCAGTACCATTTCTTTATTGAAAACTTACAATGTTCGAGCTGCGTTCATCTGATTGAAAAAATTCCCGATTTTTATTCTGAATGTATTTTAGCTCGAGTTAACTTTGGTCAAAATCTATTAACAATTGAACTCTCGGCCAAAGGTCAACTTTCACAAGTGGCTAAGTTAATCGAAGAACTTGGATATAATGCTTATCTCATTAAAAAAGCCGATCTAGAAAGCCAATCTCGACACCTGAAAAATCGCGAAGATCTAAAAAAAATAGCTGTCGCCGGTGCCGTTGCAGGTAATCTCATGATTTTTGCTTTTGCGATTTATGCAGGTGCTGATGGAATCGCTTTACAGTTTTTTAGATGGATGAATCTTGTTTTGTTTTTGCCATTACTTTTGTATTCAGCACAAAGCTTTTATGTTGGAGCTTGGAATTCTATTAAGTATCGAGTCGTTCATATTGATTTACCCATTGTCATTGCTTTAGTTTCTAGCTTTGCTTTTTCAACTTATAACTTAATTCAAGGCTCTAACGATTTCTATTTTGACTCAACAGCAAGTTTTATTTTTCTGATTTTGCTAGCTCGCTACTTTGTCAAAATCACACAGCAGTATTACTTATCACCAGTTAGACTTGGCTCAAGTTTAGTTAATCAAAAATATACACTTTTGGATCATACTCCAGTTGTTGCAGAACAAATAAAAATTGGCGATGTCTTTAAAGTCTCTGCAGATCAAATGATTCCTGTCGACGGAATACTTGTGTCACCAAAAGCTTTAATTGATACTTCATACTACAACGGCGAATCAATGCCGCAAGTTTTTACTGAAGCATTGCAGGTTTACTCTGGATTTAAAAATCTATCAGAACCAATTTTGATCCAAGCACTTTCAACTATGCAAGGTTCCGAGCTCAATAAGTTACTCACACAAACCCAAGATCATTTGTTTATTAAAAACAATTACATCAACTTATCTGACAAGTTAGCACAACGTTTGGTCACAACTGTATTTACACTTGCGGGTTTGTTTTTTATTTTTTGGGGATATTTTCACTCTTATCAAGAATCTTTTAACAGAGTATTAGCACTTATTGTTGTCGCATGCCCTTGTGCATTAGCTTTTGGTAGTCCGCTCACTATGGCCATCGCCTTTAAAAAAGCACAAAAAAAAGGAATCGCATTACGTAATGCAAATGTCTTTGAAAAACTTAATCATGTTAAAAATATTTTTTTTGACAAAACTGGAACACTAACTCAAGGACAACTAACTCTCATTCAAACATGGCCAGAGCAAATCAATGAAGAACTTAAATCAATTATACTCGGTCTTGAAAAAAAATCTTATCACCCTGTAGCTTTTGCGCTGAGAGCCGCTTGGAAAAACACTGCAGTATCTCCATCGCTCACTCATATCAAAGAAACTTTTGGCTCTGGAGTCAAAGGACAAATTATCATTCCAACAGATCTACATGATCTTATTGATACTTACGAAATTAAATCATTACCAGAAAATATGCATGAGGATGATTTAGCTGTCGTAGTTCTTAAAAATGGAACAGCCGTTGCAAGACTTTATTTTAATGATCAACTTCGTCTAGAATCCAAAGATCTTGTTCACAAATTACAATTAAAAAATCTCAATTGCTATTTACTCACAGGAGACAAAAAATCTCGAGCTTTGTTAAAAGGTCAGGCTTGTGGAATCAAGCAGGATTATATTTTTAGTGAGCTCTATCCCGAAGAGAAAAAAGCAATCATCGAAAAATATCACTCTACAATGATGATTGGTGACGGACTTAATGATGCGCTAGCTTTAAGTGCAAGCGATATTGGTATTTCAATCAAAGGCAGTTCTCACCTCACAATTGATAGTTCAGATGTTTTATTCTTAAGAGGTGGACTTGAACCATTGATTGAATTATTTAAAATTGGTTCTCAAGCTGACCACACATTAAAAAGAAATTTAACCTTAGCACTTATTTACAATATTACGGCAGGAACTTTTGCCTTGTTGGGTTTAATTAATCCATTCTGGGCAGCCGTTCTTATGCCAATGAGTACAGTGCTTGTTTTAATTTCAAGCCTCTTAGGATTTATCGACTGGAGAAACACATGAGTGTGCTGATTTTAGTTATCCCCATGGCTCTACTTTTAGGAGCAGGCTTTTTGTACGCATTTTTCTGGGCAACATCGAGTGGTCAATTCGATGATTTAACTACCCCCTCAATGCGTATGCTAGATCAAGATTCAAAAAAATTACAAAACAATAAGGAGAACAACACATGAATACAAATAGGACCGACAACATCGTTTATGATGACGATATAGTAAAAAAGTTTACTATTGTCACACTCATCTGGGGAACAGCAGCGTTTCTTTTTGGCCTCATTGCAGCTTTGCAATTAGCAAATTGGCGATTCAATCTAAATTTAGAATGGATTACATTTGGCCGCCTAAGACCACTTCACACAAATGCAGCCATTTTTGCATTTGCGGGTAATACGATTTTTGCCGGTATTTACTATTCAACACAAAGACTACTTAAAACCAGAATGTTTTCTGATACATTATCAAAAATACATTTTTGGGGCTGGCAATTAATTATTGTTGCAGCTGCTGTAACTTTACCTTTGGGTTATTCACAATCTAAAGAGTACGCTGAACTTGAATGGCCTATCGATATCGCTATCGCTGCGATATGGGTTGTCTTTGCCGTTAACTTTTTCATGACTCTAAAAAAACGGCGTGAAAAACATTTATACGTCGGCATTTGGTTTTACATCGCAACAATCGTTACGGTTGCTGTTTTACATATTGTTAACTCTATTGAGATTCCAATCACTGGATTAAAATCATTTCCTGTCTGGGGCGGTATTCAAGATGCTCTTGTTCAATGGTGGTATGGACATAACGCTGTGGCGTTTTTCTTAACAACGCCATTTTTAGGTTTGATGTATTACTTTGTACCAAAAGCTGCGAATAAACCAATTTACTCGTATCGTTTATCGATCATACACTTTTGGGCTTTAGTTTTTATTTACATCTGGGCTGGTCCACATCACTTACTTTACACATCACTACCTGAATGGGCACAAACACTCGGTATGATTTTTTCTGTGATGTTATGGGCACCATCTTGGGGGGGGATGATCAATGGTTTAATGACATTAAAAGGTGCTTTTAAAGAATTGATTAAAAATCCAATCATCAAGTTTTTCGTTGCAGCTTTAACGTTTTACGGAATGAGTACTTTTGAAGGCCCATTATTATCGATTAAATCTGTATCTGGATTAGGACACTACACAGATTGGATTATCGGCCACGTTCACTCAGGAGCATTGGGTTGGAATGGTCTTATGTCAATGGGTATGTTTTTATGGTTAGTACCACGCTTATGGAATACAAAACTACACTCTGAAAAGTTAGCAGAAACATCTTTTTGGACATCACTAACAGGTATTGTGTTGTATTACACTTCAATGGTCACAGCGGGTATTACTCAGGGCCTTATGCTAAGAGCCATCGACAGCCAAGGTCGTCTGGTTTATCCTGACTTTGTTGAAACTGTCACAAAAATTTTACCATTATATTGGGTTCGTGCTGTTGGTGGATTATTCTTTATCACTGGCTTTTTGATCTCAGTTTATAATATCTATAAAACAATTCAATCAGCACCTGCGTCTCAAGATAGTAAAGTTGTTGCAGTCACAAAAACTGGCTGGGATGAAGTTCCAACAACATCACACAGAAAACTTGAAGGACTTGGTTTTGTATTCACAGTACTTACAATTGCAGCGATTTTAGTTGGATCTGTTATTGAAATTTATCCAACACTATCAATGCACAAATATGTTAACCCTGAACAAACAACTGAGCCCTACAGTGCTTTAGAACTAGTTGGTCGTGGTATTTACATTCGCGAAGGTTGCTATGTTTGCCACTCTCAGCAGATTCGTCCAATGGCCTCTGAAGTTTTAAGATATGGACCAGCTTCAACAATTGAAGAATCAATGTGGGATCACCCATTTCAATGGGGTTCAAAACGCACAGGACCTGATTTGGCTCGCGTTGGTAAAAAATATCCTGACATGTGGCACTACCAACATATGTTAAATCCACGTTCGATTAATCCTGACTCAGTTATGCCGAATTATCCTTGGTTAGCTGTTAAAGATGCGGACTATTCTACAATTCGCAAAGAATTGTCTGTGTTGAAGATGTTAGGTGTTCCATATGATGATAAAACTGTTGGTGATGCTGATATCGTAGCACAAAAAGAAGCAATAGAAATCGCTAAAAACTTAACTGCTGCTGGCGCGCCTGCTGGTCTTGAAAAGAAAGAAATCATTCCGCTGATTGCTTACTTACAAGCTCTTGGTCAAAAGCAAAAAAACAAAAGCTCATCACCTGCAATGAGCACAACAGGATTATAATATGAAACAATTAGCTTTGTCTCAATTTACAGAAACACATCTTACGATCATCGCTATGATGATCTTTTTGGGATATTTTTTAATCATCGGAATTAAGGCCGTTTCAATGAGTTTTAAAAAAGCACAGTTATATTCTAATTTACCACTACAAGAAGATATCGAGGTTAAAAATGAGCGATAATAACAACAACGAACAACACTATCACGAATATGATGGTATCATCGAGCATGACAATCCACTTCCAAACTGGTGGTTATGGACATTTATTTTAACAGTGGTTTTTTCATTCATTTACTACTTACACTACGAAGTTGCTGGTGGACCAACACTTCAAGATGAGCTTAAAGAATCAATGGCTCAAATCGAGCAACTAAAAAAAGATTCTGGCGCAACAACTGGCGAAATCGCTGAAGCTGATGTTTTAAAAGAACTTAAATCACCTGAAAGTGTTAAAGCTGGTGCCGTAGTTTTTGCTGGCAAATGCGCTGTTTGTCATGGTGAAAGCTTAGAGGGTAAAATTGGTCCTAACTTAACTGATAACTCATGGATCAATGGCGATGGTAAAGCTAAAACTATCGCGCATACCATTCAGACTGGCGTTCCAGCTAAAGGTATGCCACCATGGACTGGTTTGCTAACTGATGATGAAATTAAAAAAGCTACAGCTTATATTTTGTCTAAGAAAAATACCAATCCAGCAAATGCAAAACCAGCAGAAGGAAAAGTTATTGAGGATTATTTTACTAATAACTAATACCTGATGAGGTTATAAAGAGGACTCATTATGGCTAAAAAACAAATATCAGCAGACATACTTTCAAGTATTGATGAACATGGTAATCGGTTGTATTTACAACCTGCAGAAGTACAAGGTTTTTTTCGAGACTGGCGTACTAAAGTTCAAATTCTGCTGATGTTTGTTTTTTTAGTTACACCCTGGACAACAATTAATGGAATGCAGTCTATCTTACTCAATGTTCCACAAAGAGAATTTCTTATCTTTGGTTTTTTATTTCGTGCACACAACGCTCCACTCATTTTTTTCTTATTGTTTGGCGGAGCCATTACTTTGGCTTTTGTTACAACCGTTTGGGGTCGCGTATGGTGTGGCTGGGCTTGCCCGCAAACCGTTTTTATTGACGGTGTCTTTCGTCGTATTGAATTTTTTATCGAGGGCAATTATTTAGCCCGACGAAAAATGCAAACTGATCCAATGACTGCTTCTACTTTTATCAAAAAATCGATTAAATGGATTTTATTTGCAGCGGCTTCTTCAATTATTGCACACAGTTTTTTAGCCTATTTTGTTGGTGCCAAAGCCTTTATTCAAATCATCGAAGATGGTCCTTCGGCGAATATGACAGTTTTTATTATTGCCCAATGTTTTACTGCATTATTTTTGTTTGATTTCGGTTGGTTTCGTGAACAGTTTTGTACAATCATGTGCCCGTATGGACGTATTCAAGGTTTATTATTTGATAAAAACTCTTTAGCGGTCGCGTATGATGAAAGTCGTAAAGAAGATTGCGTTAAATGTAATCGCTGCGTTTCAGCTTGCCCTATAGGAATTGATATTCGCAATGGTCTGCAAATGGAATGTATCGCCTGTACTGCGTGTATAGACGCTTGTGATGAAATCATGGAAAAAGTTGAAAAACCAAAAGGTCTTATCAAATACAGTACCTTAGATAACCAACCTATTAAATTAGCTAAACCAAGATCGTTGCTGTATCTCGCTGCTATTATTATTTGTGTCGTTGGCCTTACTTATAATTTATTAAACTTAAAACACTCAGAAGTTTTTTTAGTTCGAGCAAAAGACGAACCATTCAAAGCGAGTGAAACAGATGTTATCAATCACTATAAAATTCATGTGACTAACCAAAGTTTTGCTATTCACAAATACAAAATCAGAGCAGAGAATTTTGAAAAAATTGAACTGATCGAAGCACAAAATGAAATTACACTTAAACCAAAAGAGTTTCGTGAATGGCATGTCTTTGCAAAAATAAATCGTTCTGAATATAAAAATAATTTAAAACTTAAATTAACAATTTATGATTCAGAAAATGAAAAAGAATTTAGCCGAACTATGGAGGCTGCATTCTTAGGACCTGCTAACTAAAATGGATAAATCTTTAATTGTTTTATGTAGTTCAATATTTTTAGCAGGCTTTGTTGGCAGCTGGCACTGTGGGGTAATGTGCGGTCCGATGGCCTGCTTTTTAGCTGCACAAAAACAATTAAAAAGTTATCAACTCGGCAGAATGCTCTCTTACACTCTAGCTGGAGCTTCAGCTGGACAGATTATGAGCTTATTTTTTGAGTCTTACTCGTGGCTGAAGTATACTTCGGTTATTGGACTTAGCGTTATGCTAATGATCATGGCCTTTAACACTCACAGACAACTTAAAACTCCAGATGCACTCACCGGCCTATATAAAAAATTTCAAAAATCAGGATTTTTATTAGGTTTTTTTAGTTTTCTCTTACCTTGCGGATGGCTCTGGACATTTGTGGTTTCAGCAGCTGCAACGCGATCAGCTTATGCTGGAGCAGTTGTTATGTTTATTTTTTGGTGCTCAACAGTTCCAGCTCTTACAACAGCCCAAATAGTACTCAAAAAAATGATTGAGAAAGCCCCTTTAAAAACGCAGCAAATTTCGTCAATCGTATTACTGTTTGCGAGCCTTTACAGCTTAGCAACATTTTGGTTTTTACATAGTTAAAAACTCTTAATTCTTAGCACAAAAAAGACTTAAATCTGTACAATTTTAACTCTCTGGGCTAGCCTTCTCAGGAATCATTTACACCCCCTACGAAGGAGCTGACCATGGATTTAAACACAAGCCTTTCTCAATTATCGACTAACCAAGAATTCACACGCCGACACATTGGACCTTCTGTTGAAGACCAAAAAACGATGTTAAAAGAACTTGGCTTTACTAATTTCGATGAAATGATGACTAAAGTTGTTCCTAAATCGATTTACAACACAGCTGCGATGAATATTGGCCAAGGTATTTCTGAGCACGATATTTTAAATCAACTTAAAAATTTCGTTTCTGAAAACAAAGTCTACACTTCGCTTATTGGTATGGGATTTCATGACACAATTACACCATCACCAATTTTACGCAATATTTTCGAAAATCCTGTTTGGTATACAGCTTACACTCCTTACCAACCTGAGATTTCACAAGGTCGTTTAGAAAGCTTATTAAATTTTCAAACGATGATTGCAGACCTAACAGGTATGGAGATTTCAAATGCTTCACTACTTGATGAGGGCACAGCTGCAGCCGAAGCTGTTATCATGGCTCACTCTGTTTGTAAGAAAAAAGATGTTAATGCTTTCTTAGTTCACCCATCAACTCACCCACACGTCATCGAAGTTTTACAAACTCGTGCTGAACCACTTGGTATTGAAGTTATCATTCAAGATCCAGCTAAATATGATTTCTCTAAAGAAGTTTTTGCAGCCGTTTTTCAATATCCATGCACTGATGGTACAATTGAAAACTACAAAGCTATTACAACAAAATTACACGATCATGGTGCACTTGTTATTGCGAGTGTAGATTTATTAGCTATGACAATTTTAACACCTCCTGGTGAATGGGGTGCTGATATGGTTGTTGGTAATTCACAACGTTTTGGCGTACCATTGGGATTTGGCGGACCTCACGCGGCATTTTTAGCAACAAAAGACGCACACAAAAGATCAATGCCAGGTCGCTTAGTCGGAGTCTCTGTAGATGCTCATGGTAAAAAAGCATTACGCTTAACATTGCAAACTCGTGAACAACATATTCGCCGTGAAAAAGCGACTTCAAATATTTGTACGGCTCAAGTTTTATTAGCTAACATGGCTGCAATGTATGGTGTTTATCACGGCCCACAAGGTTTGACTAAAATCGCAACTCGCGTTCACAAACTAACCATGATGGCATCAGTTGGTCTTGAAAAATTAGGTTTTAAAACACAATCAACAACTGTATTTGATACACTCAAAGTTAATACACAAAATATTTCAGACATAATTGCTCAAGCTGAAAAACTTGAAATTAATTTACGCCCTTATAACGACGGCGTTGGCTTTTCAATTAATGAAACAACAACTTTGGTTACGCTTGAAAAAATACTTAAAGCTTTTAACAAAGGACAAAACCTTAGTTTTACTTTAAATGATCTTGATTCAGCTGCCAAATCAATGATTCCAGCTGAACTTGTTCGTCAGTCAAAGTTTATGACTCACCCAACATTTAATTCGTATCATTCAGAAACTGAATTAATGCGTTATATTTACTCTTTGCAAAATAAAGATGTGACATTAACTCACTCAATGATTCCACTTGGATCATGCACAATGAAATTAAATGCAGCGACTGAGTTGATCCCTGTTTCATGGCCAGAAATTAATAAGATGCATCCGTTCGCACCTAGTCACCAAACTCTTGGTTACCAAAAATTGATTAAAGATCTTGAACAAAAGCTATGTGCTATTACTGGTTTTGATGCTGTTTCATTGCAGCCTAATTCAGGCGCCCAAGGTGAATACGCAGGATTACTTGTTATTCGCGAATACTTTAAAGCTAAAAAAGAAACACACCGAAATATCTGTTTAATTCCGTCATCAGCACACGGAACAAATCCAGCTTCTGCAGTTATGGCTGGTTTTCAAGTTGTTGTGGTTGCATGCGATGAGAATGGAAACGTTGACGTTCAAGATTTAAAAAATAAAGCTGAATTACATAAAAATAATTTAGCAGCCTTGATGGTCACTTATCCATCAACACATGGCGTATTCGAAGAAGCGATCACTGAAATTTGTGAAACTATTCATAAACACGGTGGCCAAGTCTACATGGACGGAGCTAACTTAAATGCTTTAGTCGGTGTTGCTCGCCCTGGCCAATTTGGTCCTGATGTTTCACACATGAATTTACATAAAACATTTGCTATTCCACACGGTGGTGGCGGCCCTGGCGTTGGTCCAATTGGTGTTGCTGCACACTTAGCACCTTATTTACCAAAGCACTCGTTAGTTAAAGAAGCTGGTCCACAATCAGGTGTTAGCTCAACAACAAGTGCACCATGGGGTTCTGCTAGTATTTTACCAATCAGCTGGAGCTACATTACAATGATGGGGTCTGAAGGCTTAAAACAAGCAACACAAGTCAGTATCCTTAATGCAAACTACATCGCAAAAAAATTAGCACCGTATTACCCAATTGTTTACAAAGGTAAAGAAGGTCTTGTTGCGCATGAGTGCATTATCGATATTCGTCCTCTTAAAAAATCACATGAAATCGATGTAACTGATATTGCAAAACGCTTAATGGATTATGGATTTCATGCTCCGACAATGTCATGGCCTGTTATTGGAACACTTATGATCGAACCAACTGAATCTGAGTCAAAAGCAGAACTTGATCGTTTTATCGATGCTATGATTCAAATTCGTAAAGAAGCCGATGCTTGCCCAGATGTTATTAAGAATTCTCCACACACGGCTGATGTCTTAATGGCAACAGAGTGGAGTCATAAATACACTCGTGAAACAGCAGCATATCCTTTAAAATGGGTGAAAACGAATAAATACTGGCCACCAGTTGGACGCGTTGACAATGTTTACGGTGATAAAAATATCGTTTGTTCTTGTCCTCCGTTAGATTCTTATCAATAATTTTTATTGAAAAAGAATTTATGGTGTCTAAAAAAGTCTTACTGATTCGCTTAGATAAAATCGGAGATCTGATCTGCACTTTACCCGTAGATCAGATCTTAGATGCAGGTCATCCCTCAAATAATGCTTTTGAACCTGTTTGGATTGTTCAAAAAGGTCTTGGCCAAATTATCAATTTAGGCGAAAAAAAACGCCAGTATATAGAACTTGATAAAAGCAATCCTAAACAAGCACAACAACAGTTACGTCAGTTTCTAAAAGAAAACGATTTTGAAATTGCTGTTAGTTTTCAATGTCCTTGGTGGGTTAATTATGAATTATTCAAGGCCCGCATCAAAAAAAGAATTGGTGTCTTAAGCCAGTGGCATAGTTTTTTATTTTTAAATCACGGCATCAGGCAAAAAAGATCACAAGCACTCAAACATGAGTTTGAATATAACTTAGAACTGGTTTTACAAATAACAGGCCCACTTCCGCAAGAGACCTTAAATCATTTGTATTTTTATTTTAAAAAACCAACACATTCAAATGTCATGACTCAACATAACTTACCACTGACATACTCTGTTGTTCACCCAGGTATGATGGGCTCTGCGCTCAATTGGAAACAAGAACAGTACATCGAATACATTCAAAAGCTTATTGCAATGGGTAAAACTGTTGTTGTAACTGGAACACCAGCTGACGAACCTTACTTATACAAAATTAAATTAGCTTTTGGCTCTAACAACTCTGTTATTTGGTTACAAAACAAGTTAAACATGCAAGAGCTTATCGAAGTCATTTACTTTAGTGAACAAGTTATAGTTCCTTCGACTGGCGTGGCTCATATTGCTGCCGCACTTCGCAAACCTGTTAAAGGTATTTATTCACCTATTCAAGTTCATCACCCTCGCAGATGGGCTCCACGCGGTGAAACTGTTACTGTTTACACGCCACCAGTCCAATGTCCAGCCCGGTTCAAATGTCTAGGTGATCAGTGTTCTGAATACAATTGCATGGATAAATTATCTCTAGAAGATTAATCTTATATTTAACAACCATTCTTATTGGTCTGAGTATAAGGAATTAAAATGTCTTCTGAAAGTTTACGCCCAACAGTTTTTAAATACCATTTTACAGCAAAAGATAATCGCGAGCACACATTCGAAGTTTTGCTTGATGGCAGAACACATAATATTATTCAAGATAGTGCAACTTTAAAGGGTGAATTTCAAAAACCAGAATGGGCTAAGTTAGATCATCATAAATGTTCACATTGTCCTTATAAGGCTGAATCAATGCCTTACTGTCCAGTGGCACTGAATATCTCTCACGTCGTTGAAACTTTTCAAAATGATTTATCATACCATGTTGCACATATTACTGTGGATAGCCCTGAAAGACGATATGACAAAAAAGCCGATCTACAAACGGCATTACAGTCTTTGTTAGGTTTAATCATGGCTGGCTCTGATTGCCCTCATATGAATTTCTTAAAAGGCTTAGTGAAAACCCATTTACCGTTTTCAAATTTACACGAAACAACAATTCGCATCTTTGGATATTACTTACAACAATCTCTTAAAGATAAAGACCAGTCTAATTTAAGTTTAAAAACACACGCAGAAACGCTTGCTGCTAAGTACAGACAATTATCTATACTAAATAAATTTATGATTAAAAGAGTCCAGTCCATAAAAGCACAAGGCGAATGCGTTCAAAATGCTATTATTATTCTGAGTAACTATGCGACGCTAATTCCTCTCGATAATTTGATCGATCTTGATTAAAAAAATCGTCTTTTAATTGACCAAAGTCTTGTCGAAAACTTCGACACTCACAAAAGCAATCAAGTGACCGCAAAAGCTCTCCGATAGAGCTTTCTGAGGTCATTATGCAATTTAAATATTCGACAAAAAAAATTATTATGCTTATTTCTCTAACAGCTTTTTCTGGCTGTATGAAAGGGCTCAGCGCCGTTGAAACATCAAGTTTACAAGCAACACAAGCTTTAGGTTGCTCTAACTTTAAAAGTAAAGTTTTTGATTCAATGTATGACTATCTTGATAACCAAAAACAATCTCCATCATTGAATGAATTTACTGATGCTTTAAATTCGCAAATTGATCAGATCGCTAAAGATCAAAAAATTCAAAATTCAGAAAAAATTTCTCAACTAAAAATTGAAATAGCAAAACTTTATGAAACATTAATTGATAGCTCAAAAAAACTTAAAAATGTTCAAACAGCTCGTGAGCATTTAGAAACAATCATTGAACTCGAAATGCAAGACATCTCAACGACCGCTAATATTCAGCTTAATTCTGAACTTTCTAAACAGTTTAACAAAGTTGAAACTCTTGCAAAATCAAGCGATGTTCAATGCGGAACAACGACACCACCAGCAACAGATTCTTCAGGTCAGACGACAAATCCCCCAACGACTGGCACGACGCCAACAGTTCCAACAACACCAGACACAGCTAGCAAAGTCAGAATGATTGCAGGATCACACAATGTTATTTCTACTGCTTACCAAAGTTGTCAGTCGCTAGAAATTCCAGAAGTTTCAGCGGCAACACCTAAAGTTGTGGGTATTACAAAACTAAAAGAAACACATTCAGATGGTATTGGCGGCAAACGAGTCGTTTCTGATTTAAAACAAGTTCAAAATACTCATCCGTACATCAAAGTTGCAGGTGGCGAAATGAATGGGTGCTTTAACGTTCGTAACAATCCTCTTATTTACGATTACGGCGGCGAACCATCAGTTACAGGCTCATCGATTAATTTCTTTAAAAATAGTGGCACAGGAACATCTGTTTTAGGAGTTGATTGCTCAGCTTACGTATCAGCTGCTATTGGCGTAGCGGGTTTAAAATACAACCCATCTGTTGATAATAAACCGATTTTTATTCGCCAAAATTCATCAAAATTTATTAATGCAACAGCATCTGGATTCAAATGTTTTGGCAATGTTGTAGCCACACCAACCGAATCAATAAAACCAGGTGATATCGTTGGCGTTAAAGGACACGTTGTTATGATTGATAAAATTGGCAGTGATCCGTTTGGGCTCAAAAAACTTAAATCAGTTAACGATTGTGCGAGTATGAAAATTGATAACTTTGATTTTTCTATAAGCCAAAGTTCGCCGAGCAAAAATGGTATTGGTATTAACAAATTCATCGTACGCGACTATCTTAAAGAAGAAGGCCCTGGTAAAATGCAAACTGCATTTATTGGCATTGCTCAGGCTGCTTGTCAGGCCTACTTTAATCAAAAAAATGTGGCTACACCAAGTTCTAGCTTTGGCATTATTCGCCACAAAGGCACTGCTGACTGCGTAGCAACTGAGATTCAGCTAGCTAATCAAAGTTGCGTAAGTCAATGCCGTGAATAGAATCCGTTGTCAAAAGCATCTATTCAATAGATACTTGACGTATGAATCATTTTGCAAACAGCTCTGATATTTTTCAATTCATTAATCAGCCACAACAAAAAATACAAATTGTGGTTGATGCTATTCAACGACTTTCAGATTTTTTTGTGACAAAGCCCGATGATCTAACACCCTGGGATTACGAGTATTGCCAAATAGCTTATCGTTATTATTATTTACCGTTAAATTTTATTCGTAACTACGAAGTGATCATGCGCGGACTGCAAGTTGATTTTTTCAAAGACATCACGACGACAATCGATTGGGGTTGCGGCCCAGGAACTGCGTCGTTTGCGCTAAATAAAGCATTACCATTTAAACTGCAAAAACAACTGCTGATTGACCAATCCAAAACTGTTCATCGTCATTTTCAAGATATTCATAATGAATTATCAAATCCAGAAATCAAAGCTGATTTAGACTTAACTCATTTAAATATCAACTACGCAAAATCTATTCTGGTTCTATCTTATAGTTTAACAGAAATGGCTGAATTACCTGATGGGTACAATCAATTTGATTCACTCATGATCTTAGAGCCATCGACTCAAGATGATGGACGCAAACTTCAACAACTGCGTGAAAAGCTTATTGCTGATGGTTATTATATTTGGGCACCTTGTGTGCATCAACAAAAGTGCCCTTTGTTGCATGAATCAAAAACCGATTGGTGCCACGATCGATTTCACGTAAAAGCACCAACTTGGTTTTTAGACTTTGAAAAGCATTTACCATTTCGCAATAGAACAATTACAACGAGCTATTTACTCGCCAAAAGAACACCACCTATAGAGCTTGTCGCAAATAGTGCTCGTACTGTTGGTGACTCTGTCGAAGAAAAAGGTAAAAACAGACAACTCGTTTGCCGCTCATCGCAAAGAGAGTTTCTCGCTTGGATGCATAAAAACAAAAATGTGCAAATCATTCCTCGCGGAGAACTTATTGAACTACCCAAAGATATCGAAATTAAATCAAATGAATTACGTATAAATAGCGAGATTAAGTTTACTAAAAGTAGACAATCAAAATAAAAGCTGATCAAATTTAAATATGACAAAAATACACTTTACAAAAGCATTTGGCTTTGTGACGGTTCTTGTTCTCTCATCTTGTTCTAACCTCAGCACAAAACTCACTACAGCAACAATTAGCCCATCTGAAATAACAGCTGATGGAACATCTCGTTTAGATGTTATGTCCGCACCATCACAAAACTACACATCAACATCAGATGCCAGTGCAAGGCCACCAACGTTTACTGCAAATACTTATTCAGAACGTATTTTATCAGGCACTTTCGTTCATACATTCTGGAATCGTGTGCAATTTGGATTAGGTTTAAATTCTGATTTTGCGCTTTTAGGTTCTGTACAACTACAACTCTTAGGAGAACCAAATAAAGAGGGTTTTAACTCGACTTTGGGTGTTTCGTCAGATTTCTCAAGTTTTTCTAAGTCAGGTGATCAAAAAGGAACTTTTGGACCAGGTGGTTATCCTTGGAAAGCCTCTATTTCACAAAATACAAATTCAGCTCAATTTGCAATTGGTTATCGTTTTAATCCAAATGTTTTACCATTTATTGGCTACAGCCAAAGCAGTCACTCTATTAAATCTAAAATCGATCAAAGCGTGAGTACTGACAATTCAGATCAAGGTGGCAGTTACGAAAAAAACGAATCAGCGGCGAGCAAAGCTGCAGGTCTTGGTATAAAACTCACATCTGGAAATGTTCATTTTACACCAATCGTGCAATGGACAAAGTTTGAAAACAGCACAATATCAACTGAAGGCGTACAAGCTGTCTTTGTTTTTTCAATCAATTAAAAATTAATAAAAGGAGAATTTATTATGGGTAAAAAAATCGCACTTGGAGCAAGAATAATTTTAGGATTAATCTTTTTTGTTTTTGGATTAAATTTCTTTTTAAATTTTATTCCGACTCCGCCACCACCAGAATCGATGAAAAATATGATGGAAGGCATGATGAAATTAAGCTATCTATTGCCAGTTGTTAAAACAATCGAAGTTGCTTGTGGAGCTTTATTATTGCTTGGATTATTTATTCCACTTACTTTATTAGTCTTAGCACCAATAGTTGTGAATATTGCAATTATTCACTTTGTTTACGAACCAAGTGGCGCGCCAATGGCTGCAGGTATTATCGTATTAATGTTGATATTAGCTTGGTCTCACCGCAAAGTTTTTGGACCACTTTTGAAGATCAAACACTAATAGACTCTTTCTTTTCAAAATAAAGGAAGCTGATGTTATTCAAAAAGCTGTGGGGTCACTCATGGCTTTTTGTATTTTTGGGGCGTGGCCTTAAACTTAATTATTTTGCTTAGAGCTATTTTGCGATCCGGAATGTAAAAGATAAGAACTATCAATTCTTTTTACATATGAGTAACTTTTACTTAACCTTGAATTGATATTTAGTTAATTATAAGTATTTAATAAACAATCATGATATGCATCTTTCTTCTCATTAAGAACAAAGGAGCTCAAAGTGAACAAAGCAATTTTTATTACATTAAGCATAGCAATTTCTACAGCGTCTGCAAAAATGACAATTACAGAAATGAAACAACAACTCACTTCAGGCGGGCTTGCTGGGCAAAACTGTTCTGTTCTTTTATCAGGCTTATCTAACTCATCTACATGTGAAAGTGTTGATTTAGTCCTTGATAGCTGCGTAATCAAAATAACTAATGGCACAAACGAACAAGTTTCGGCTCAAGACGCCTTAGTTTGTAAGTAAATTTATCTCCAAGAATAGCGGCTCTATTCACTTCTCACTCAAGTCGCTATTTTTTTTCTGAGTCAAAAATAGGTATATAAAGACGCCGCCTAAAGATAATACAAATAATAAAATAATCCCTAAACTCACTGTGGCAAAAGATAAAAAATGTCCATCATCCATACTTGCACTCACTAACTCTCGTGTTTTTCATCATGTTGCAGATCACTGTATCTGAAAAAACTTGCTTAAGCTAACCTTGGCAGAGTATTTTCTTGCCATGACAAATACAGTTAATAAAACTCCGCTCTATGATGAACACGTCGCTCTTAACGCCAGAATAGTTGAATTTGCTGGCTGGCAAATGCCTATTCAATACGTTGGCTTAAAAGAGGAACACAAAGCCTGCCGTGAACATATTGGCTTATTTGATGTTTCACATATGGGTGAAATCAGATTCAAAGGACCAAAAGCTGTTGAATCATTACAGTGGCTTGCAACGAATGACGTTTCTAAAATTGAATCGGGCCAAGCTCAGTATTCACTTTTACCAAACAAACAAGGTGGACTTGTTGATGATATTTTCATTTATTGCTTAGAGAAAAATGCAGATTATTTAGTCTGCGTAAATGCTGCCAACAAAGACAAAGACTTTGCCTGGATGACTGCCAATAACAAAGGCGCAGACATTACTGACGAGTCAAACTACTGGGGACAAATCGCTGTTCAGGGCCCTAAAGCATTAGCTCTTTGTGATGCTCTATTTCCTGAATTAAAACCAAGCCAATGGGCAAGAAACGAAATTAAGAAAACAACATTTCAAGGCTTTTCGGCTCTAGTTGCGACAACGGGCTACACTGGCGAAGCTGGCTGCGAGATCTTTATCGAAGCTGCTGGTACAGCTAAACTTTGGCAAACACTTATGCAACACCCTCTTAAGCCCGTACCTGTGGGCCTGGGTGCCCGTGATACGTTAAGAACTGAAATGAAATATTCTTTATACGGTCACGAAATTGATGACAACACTAATCCTTATGAAGCGGCTTTAGGTTGGGCGATCAAGCCACAAGCTAAAGACTTTATAAACAAAGCTCAAATAGTTGCAGTCAAAGACCAAGGACTGAAACGTAAACTCATTGGCTTTAAAATGATCGACCGCGGAATTCCACGCCAAGGCTATGAGATTAAAAATTCAGCAGGAACTAAAATTGGAATCACGACAAGTGGTACACATTCTCCGACTCTTGATGAACCTGTCGGCATAGCTTATGTTGAAACTGCACATTCTGCAGAAGGTTCAGAGATTTTCGTAGACATTCGCGGAAAGCTTGTTAAAGCTGTCGTGGTTAAAACACCTTTTATTCAAAAATAATTACCAAGGAGCACACAATGCCATTTCATATTCCAGAAGATTTATATTACACAAAAGACCACGAATGGGCTCAAGTTGATGAAAACATCGTGACTGTTGGTATTACTGAGTTTGCACAAGACCAACTTGGTGAAATCGTTTATGTTGATCTACCAGAAGAAGGCCAAAAAGTTACGCAAAACCAATCTTTTGGCGTTGTTGAAAGTGTTAAAGCAGTTTCTGACTTATTTGCTCCTGTTTCAGGCACTGTTATCGAAGTTAACTCAGCTTTATTAGAAGATCCTTCTTCATTGAATGATGATCCAAATAATGATGGCTGGTTAGTACGCATTGAAATGGATTCTGAAAAAGAATTAGCAAACTTAATGCGTTCTCCAGAATACAAAAAATTAATCAACGATAAATAATCCTATTGTTTTTTTTCTAAAAGACGGTTACTTTAACCGTCTATTGTTATCTTGTCTCGTGCCCAGTTGGTGGAATTGGCAGACACACTAGGCTTAGAACCTAGCGCCGCGAGGCATGGGGGTTCGACTCCCTCACTGGGCACCATTTACTATTTCGCGCACTTAGGATCTGAATTAATAAAAAACCCAATAAAAGCATTCAGCGGTAATGTGATAATATCCAAACCCAGAATAATAGGCATGCCTACAACAACACCAACAAGTTTCTCAGGTTCTACGGTTCTACTCATTTGATGGTGGAAGTGTATCCAAAATTCGAGACATTCTAAGTATTTAGCATACGAAGTCTGTAGTTAATAAAATTACGAAC
>Ga0255217_1000005_pt1 | contig 230685 bp, 200 predicted proteins | sample Miss_Atlam_RepB__FD_183046 | JGI IMG/M metagenome (GOLD analysis project Ga0255217, IMG submission 183046) | Freshwater microbial communities from Mississippi River, Louisiana, United States - Miss_Atlam_RepB_8d | ecosystem: Environmental > Aquatic > Freshwater > River | place: USA: Louisiana...
GCAAAGGGCGAACAATACTCAGCTTTTGGAGTTCGTAATTTTATTAACTACAGACTTCGTATGCTAAATACTTAGAATGTCTCGAATTTTGGATACACTTCCACCATCAAATGAGTAGAACCGAAAAAAGTTCTACTTAAGTTCTACTAGGTCAGTACGTTATGGCCTAAGTTATTGATTTTATTAGTGATTTATTTTTAAGTTGGCGTTCCCAAGGGGATTTGAACCCCTGTATCCTCCGTGAAAGGGAGGTGTCCTAGGCCACTAGACGATGGGAACGTTGTCAGTTAAAAACTGAGAGAGAATGGTGATCCGCGATGGATTTGAACCATCGACCCCTTCATTAAAAGTGAAGTGCTCTACCAGCTGAGCTAGCGGATCATCAGTTGAGATGGACAATTTCATATAAAGTTTCGAGTTCGTCAAACTTTTTTTAAAACTTTTTTATATTCGTTTAAAGATTTTATTTTTTGCATAAATGATCAACAAAAATAGGGTCAAAACTGCTAAAAGTCGGCACAAATTTTATAAACTTATTATGATGCTGAATATATGAGATGTAAAAATACAAACCATCCCCAATAATATTTAAAAAAGGGGAATTTTTTGAATGAAAAAATATCATATTTGGATGGGTTCACTTCTGATTTCATTAGCGATATTTGGATGTGCGGGGATTTCGACCACATCGCATTTAAATGACTCACAAAACACTAAAATTTCGGGCAAACAAGCCGAAAACGACGCAAAAATTTTTTTAACTTGGCTTGAAACTTCGCAAAGCTATTTTGGTGAGTGTAAAATCAACCAAGACCACGATGTCATTAGATTATGTGATGAGACGCTATTGTCTTACAAAGAAATACAAAGGCTTTTTGCTTTAAATAGCACGCAATTAATCAGCGAACTGCAAAAACAAAATGTTAGAATTGAAATTGTCTGTACACAAAGCTCTGATACAAACTGTATCGCAGAAAGTACGAACCCCTTGTTTAAAAAAAGTTGGCTCTTTACATGGTCTGTATGTCGCTCGAGATAACACGATCTATATCCGTTCTCGTGCTACGGTTGGAGTCATTATTCACGAGTATATTCATTATTTACAATCAAAGAACACTCAACCTGTTTTAGGTCATCAATACAAGATCGAAAAAAATAAAGTCATTGATCAATTAAACACTGTGCTTGATGAAATGGTCGCTGAGATTAAGCAAATTGCTAAAACAGCGCAAGACTCAAAATTATCTCAAGCTGGAACTGATGAAAAAACACATCAAATGAAAGCCTTAACTCAAAACTTTTTACGTCTTAATGATCAACTTATGCAGTTTAGTCGCTGGCAAGATTTGATTGATGAACGAGAAGTATTTAAATTATTTATAGCCAATGAAAAAGATTGGAAAATAGCTCAAGCTGATATGGATTTAGTTAAAAAAAATATGGGATTTATTTGTCAGCGTAAGGATTTATTGAATGTTATTGCTGATCAAGAATGTAAGCCTTTTCGAAAGTAAAGGCTTACATTTTTTTTAAACTTAGTTTTGATAAAGTGGTTTAACCCACAATGTTTGTTCGCGATCAGGTCCTACTGAAATAATATCAATTGGTGTGCCTAATTGGCCTTGAACATAATTAATATAATTCATTGCTTTAATTGGTAGATCTTTAAGTTGTTTAACTTGAGTGAGATCTTCTTTCCAGCCAGGCATATATTCGATAACTGGTTCAACTTGAGCAACGAGTTCTGTTGAAGTTGGAAATTCAGTGATGATTTCGCCATTTAATTTGTAAGCTGTGCAAATACCGACTTCTTCGTGGTCAGATAAAACGTCTAATTTCATCATGGCTAGACTGTTAATTCCATTCAAACGAATAGCATATTTAAGAGCCACTAAATCTAACCAACCACAGCGGCGTGCACGTCCTGTAGTTGAACCAAACTCATGACCGTCTTTTTGAATTTTTTCGCCCGTTGCGTTTTTGAGCTCAGTCGGAAACGGTCCGCTGCCCACGCGAGTACAGTAAGCTTTAAACACGCCCACGATTTTAGATAAATGATGTGGCCCAAGGCCTGCACTGATTGATCCAGATCCGGCAAGAGTGGAAGAACTCGTCACAAATGGATAAGTTCCGTGGTGAATATCTAAAAGTGTACCCTGTGCGCCTTCGAATAATAATTTTTTACCTTGCTTTAGTTTTTGTGAAACAAAAAGGCTAACATCATTTAAACGGTATGTTTTAAGTTCTTCAATAGCAGGTTGGATTTGTTTTAAGATATCTTGTGCGTTTAATTCTGGCGCATCATAAAGATTTTTAAGTAAAACGTTTTTTTCTTTGATTGCGAATTCAATTTTTTGCAGCAAAGTTTTTGAATCAAACAAATCACTCATAATCAAAGCTCTACGAGATGCACGATCTTCGTATGCAGGGCCAATGCCTTTGCCTGTTGTTCCAATTTTGCCATCAGATAAGGCTTTTTCGCGGGCTTGATCAAGAGCTTTGTGATAAGGCAACAACACTGTTGCAGTGTCAGAAATCAATAACTGTGAATTGGTGAGCGGCAGGCCAGTGGCTTTAAGCTTTCTGATTTCTTCGGCTAAGCCAACAATATCAACAACAACACCTGTTGCGATCACACATGTTTTATCAGAATGTAAAATGCCTGATGGGATTAAGTGTAAAACGGTTTTCTGGCCGTTAACGACAAGAGTGTGCCCAGCGTTTGATCCACCTTGAAAGCGGACAACAGAATCTGCGTGAGATGCAAAAACATCAACTAATTTACCTTTTCCTTCGTCGCCCCACTGGGCCCCAATCACAACTACAGCTGACATATGAGTTCCTTTATTTTCGTTCTTGATGCTTAGGCATCATTGAACGTTAGGCTTCCCCAGTTATTCACTAAAGGAAGAGTGTTTTCAGTTTTATTAAAATTAAAAAATTGTAAACATAATCTAACGGCTTCGTGCGAAGCTTTTTCGAAAGCTTGCTCGGTCATGGCTCCCATATGTTGGGTTAAAACCACTTGATCTAATTTAAGAAGTTTTGATTCGGATGTGAGAGGTTCCTTTTGATAAACATCAAGTGCAGCGCCGGCTATGAGTTTGTTTTCTAAGGCCATAATAAGGTCCTCTTCGTTAATCACAGATCCACGACTGGTATTAATAACAACCAGGTCAGGGTTTGTATATTCAAAATGCGATCGGTTAAGCATATTTTTTGTTTCAGCTGTCAACGGCACATGAAAGCTCATGATTTGCGATTGTTTAAGTACTTCTTCGTAGCTTGATCTTTGTAAATTGAGCTCGCTAAAAACGCTATCATCTTGGTAGGGGTCAAAAACAATAACACTCATGCCAAAAGCTTGAGCGAATTTGGCAACTTTTTGGCCAATACGGCCTAAGCCAATAATTCCATAGGTTAAGCCATTGAGTTCTCGTCCTGAAAAAAGATGGCGTTTCCACCCGTAGGCTGGATTATTTGAGCGTCTTAAATAAAAATCAGATAAGCTGATCTTTCGATTCGCATCGAGAACTAAGCCCCAAGTGAGCTCGGCGGCAGATTGAGCATTTGCTTCGGGGGTGTACATCACCGTGATGTTTCGTTTTTGCGTGGCTGTAAAGTCGATATGATCATAACCACTGGTGCAAGTGATAATCAGTTTAAGATTTTGCGCCTGACTTAACAAAGTTTCATTGATTGTGGTTTTGCTTCGAATAATAAGAGCATCACAATCGCTGAGGTAAGTTTCTATGGCTTCGGCTTTTTCTAAGCGATGCGCATTGAATGATGGTGTTGTTTTAAGTTTTAGATAAGCTTCATCGGCAAATTTTTCAGCTATTAAAATATTGAGTTTTTGATGAGGCTGTTTCATTTTGTTATTTAGATATCATGAGTTTTGAGCCATTGTTCAGAAATGACTTTAACATTTTCAGTATTGATGTTTTGTTTGAAATCATAGAGTGCTTGCGCAATTCGAAGTGTCGTCTCGTGTAAATCATGATCAGTTAAATACCCCATGTGACCAATACGTATAATTAAACCTTTGAGTTGATCTTGGCCGCCCATAACTGTGACTTTATATTGAGATTCAAGATATTCACGAAATTTAGCACCATCTAAACTTGCTGGTAATTTATAAGCTGTCACTGAATCACTTGGTGATTGTGAGTAGATAGATAATCCTAAGTGTGAAGCCATTTGACGTGTGTATTCGGCACGACGATGAATGGTTTTGAAAAGATGTTGTAAACCTTGTGATTTTATATCGTTAAGCACAAAACCTAAAGCTCTGATTAAAGAAACATTTGATGAGAAAAATGTTTCTCCTTTGTCGTTAGAAGCTTTTTCTTTACGAAGATCAAAGTAATATCGTGGTGTTGGATTATCTTTAATGATGTTCCAAGCTTTTTGCGAAAATGAAACAAGGCTTAACCCCGTGGGTAACATAATAGCTTTTTGGCTGCCGGCAACAAGTCCATCGATTTTCCATTCATCCATCGGTAACGGAAATGCGCCTAAGGCTGTAATTGCATCAACTAAAAATAAAGCATTTGTTTTTGATACGATCTCAGAAAGCTCTTGAATCGGGTGAGTCGTAGCCGTGCTCGTTTCACAAGCCTGAGTCATCACGATTTGTGTGTCAGGGTTTGCTTTTAAAAATTCGGACACTTGTTCGGGTTTAACAGATTCCCCCCAAGGTACATTAAGCCTGTGGACATCAGCGCCGAAAACTTGTGCCATGTCGGCCCAACGCTCACCAAATTTACCAGATACGATAGCTAAAACTTTGGCTTTTGGTTTAAGGACGTTGATGAGTACGGCCTCCATGCCACCGCTGCCTGTTGAGCTTAATATAAAAACGGGCTGTTCTGTTTGAAAAAGATGTTTTAGATCTGTCAGCACGGTTTTAAGGATAGAGTCAAATTCCGGAGTACGGTGATGAATCATCGGTAAGGCTAAAATTTTTTGAACTTCGGGATGCAATTGCACTGGCCCAGGTGCAAGTAAAATAGGGTGCAAGTTTTTTTGTTCAGTGCTGATCGAGTTGGTGCTTGAATTCATTGTCATGGCGTGTCCTTTGATTCGTCCTTGGCTCAAAAAATAAACCAAAAGTATTACAACAATGATTTTGCTTTTTGTCGCAAAAAAAGTTCGACTGACTGACTTTGTCATGTATAAAATAATCGAGTATTTACACAAGTAAAGTGGGACATTTGTCAAAATTAAGACTGATTTTAAGCATTGTGATTTTTCAATTTGGCTGCGCATATAAACTAAGCAGTTCAACAGACAGTTTACCCGGTCATGTTAAGTCTATTTATTTACCAATATTTAAAAATAATTCGACCGAACCAGGTGTTGAAGTTTATTTTACAAATGCTTTAAAAAAAGAAATGCTGACGTCAAAAAAATTACAACTTTTTAACGACGAGAATCAATCAGATGCCGTTATGTATGGTAAAATTAAGTCAGTTGAAATTAATTCAGACGAATCCGTTGCTGAATCAAATCAAAACAGTAAAAATTATTTACCACGCGGAACAGTCATTTCGACACAAGTTAAAGTTGTTGTGACAGTTGGGCTTGAACTTAAAAAGGCAAACTCGTCTCAAGTTTTATGGAGCAGTGAATTTAAGCAGTCTTTAAATTATACACCTCCGCAAGTGACTTTGCCGGTCATAAATTCAACGAACAACCTTTACAATTTGTCGGCTCGCAGGCAGACTCTTGAAACCTTAGCGAATCAAATGATGCAATTGGCATTTGATCGTATGGTAGATAATTTTTAATCAATATAATTTTATTTTTGACCGGAGCATGCAGTGGCTATTATTGATCAAGGGAAATTCTATAAAGATTTAGAATCTGGTCAATTAAGTCCACTTTATTTTATTTTTGGCGATGAGCCTTTTTTGATTGAGCAGTGTATTGAAAGATTTAAGTATGCTGTTTTGAATGAATCAACAGTCGATTTTAATTACTCTCTTTATTATGCCGCCGATGTTGAAGTTGTAACCTTAAAAGAAACCATTGAAACTTTACCTGTATTTTCTGAGAGACGTTTAGTTATTTTAAAAAATGCGCAAGAACTCAAAGAGGGTGAGTGGCAAGAACTTGAATCACTTATTAATAAGCCTGTTGATTCAACTGTTTTTGTCTTATTTGCAGATAAAATTGATAAGCGTAAAAAAAGCTTTAAGAACCTCATTGATCATGGGCAAAGTATTGAATTCAAAAAACCTTATGATAATGAAATACCTCGTTGGATTAATTACTATGCTTCATATTACGAGTTAAAATTAACTCAAGCTGCTATCCATCGTATGCATCGTTTGGTTGGTAATAATTTAGCTGAAATTTATGCTCAATTAAGCAATCTCAAAAACTATTTAAACGGACAAAGTCTTGTTGATGTCGCTGAAGTTAATGCTGTTGTTTCAAATAGCCGCGAAGAAAATATTTTTGACTTCACCAAAGCTGTTGGTCAAAAAGACCGTGTTTTAGCTTTAGAGCAAATTGTTAATTTATTAGATCAAGGGCAAAGTGAAATAGGCATTGTGAGTTTACTTGCTCGTCACATGCGGATATTACTGACTGTGAGATCAGGTATGGATCAGGGGATTGGTGGGTCAAAGCTCGCAGGGCTTGCCAATGTGTCACCCTACTTTATTGACGAGTACTGTGATCAGGCTAAAAAATGGAGTGTGAAACGACTTGAAGAATCATTAGTTTTATTGAATGAAACTGATCGTGCTTTAAAATCTTCTCCGCTATCGGCGCATATTTGGTTAGAAAATATGGTTCTTAAATCTTGCTCTTAAAACTTGTTGTCTAGTTTTGTTTACTGTCAAAAATCGGCATTTTTCAATAAAATCGTTCTCGTGAAGAATACATAAGATTACACCGTCTAAAAGTTTAACACCACTCTGTCAGAATCATTACAGGCGAAAAACTGGTTAAAATCAGTTAAAAATATTCATCTAAAAAGAACGCTTTAGTGTTCAGGTGGTAAACTATGATGAAGTTTGTAATGGGTATAGTTGCGGTTATGACGGTGTTCATGTTTCAGGCTCATGCACAAGTCGTTAAAACAGAAAATCTAGCTTCTGGCTATATAGTTAAAACAGTCGAAGACGAAGAGGGAACTAAAGTTGTTTTGAAAACATCTATAGTGCATTCTTCAGATGATTTAAACTTAAAACTAAAATCAGTACATATTTCAAATCAAGAAAAAAACTACTTAGAAATTTTAAACCAAATTACTCAGGCTAAAAAAAGTAATCAGTTTATTCGAATTAATAAAGTTAATAAAAATGTCGAGATTGCAAAGTAAGGGTTGTTAACATGAAGAAAAATATTTTATCTCAAGTTGTTTTAGCTGGTACGATTGTTTTTTCTCAACAAATGACTTTTGCTCAAAGTGTGAGTGATCTTTTAATGCAAAAGCTTAAAGCGGGTGCTGCGACGACTAACCAAGGTCAGGCGCAACAACAGCAACAAGTTGTCCAACAACCTCAACAAGTGACTAACGTTGCTCAAGTGGCAGCTAAAACTGATGTTGATCTAGATAATATGGTGCCAGTACCCTTAACAGTTGAAACTATTGATGAAACAAAATCTACGATCTCATTGGCACAAGTTGAAATTTTGAATCGCTTACTAGAGTTAGCAAATCTTGCTTCAAAAGAGGGCTATTTGCCACGTTGGTCATTAGATAATAATCAAATTCAAAAATTAAATAATTTAGCAAATCAAGCGACAGGATCAGCTTTAGCAACAGAGGTCTTAAATGTATCGCAAAAAATTTGCTTAGATTTTTATCGTGGTCATATTACACCTGAGATGATCTCTGATAAAGCAAAAGTCAGTTCTAAAAAAATCACAAAGGTTCAGCAAGACGCATTGAAAGCATTTGCCGCAGGTCAATTAGCTGCAAGTGAGTTGTTATCTCAGTTCAGACCAAAGAATTTTTACTACCAAAATTTAGTTAATACTTTTGTTAAAGTAACACAAGCTGAAAACTCTGGCCTGTACACACAAGCGCCAGCAACATTAGCTGTTGTTAAACCTGGTATTAAAAATAAAGCCGTTGTCTTATATGCACGCCAACTTCTAAATATCTTGGGTTATACAAACAATACTCAAGATGAATCTTATAATGATGAATTAAATGCAGTTATAAAAGCTTTTCAGGCAAATCAAAATTTAACAGCTGATGGTGCTTTAGGTCCACAGGGTTGGGCTTGGTTAAATTTAAATGTGAAGCAACTTAAAACAAGATTGATCATTAATATTGATCGTTCTCGTTGGTTACCAGATAATTTAGGTGCTGAAAATGTATTTGTAAACTTAGCTATGCAAAAGTTGAGATATACAGTTGATGGACAAACAGCGATGGAGTTTAAAACCATCAATGGACGTATTGATCGACAAACACCAATCTTGTTTGATCGTATTAGCTTTTTAATGCTAAATCCGACTTGGACAGCACCTGACAGTATTGTGCGCAAAGATAAACTTATTTTATTTGCTGGTCATACAGATCCAGAGACAGGTTTAGAAGATACAAAAGCAAATCCACGTAAAGTTTTAGACTTAAATATGAAAATGATCAGCGATGCGAATGATCAAGAAGTTGATCCAATGACTTACGACTGGAGTTATTATCGTAAGCAACTCGATGCATGTCCTCTTAAAAAAATAACGAATGGCACTTGTAAAATTAATGTTATTCATACTTTTGTACAACAACCAGGTGTTAGAAACGCTTTAGGTTTGATTAAGTTTCCTTTAGCAAACCCTTACGCAATTTATTTACATGATACGGACTCAAGACATTTATTTAATGAACCAAAACGTTTATTAAGTTCTGGCTGCGTACGTTTACAAAAGCCTTTTGATTTTGCAGAAAAACTTTTAAATAACCCAGAGCAATGGTCAAAACAACAATTGTTAGATGCTACAGAGAACTTAGCAGTACCTGCGACTGAATCAACTCGTGTTAATATCGGCCGTTCAGTGCCAGTGGTTATATTTTATTTAACAACGCATTTATCAGACAATGGTCAAGTGTCATTTGCGACAGATGTTTATGGAACTGATTTAATAACATTAAATTTAATGAATAAGTAATTTAAGTCTGAATAACATCAAATAAAAAAGGAGATCATTTGATCTCCTTTTTTATTTGGATTGATAAGTTTCAGTCCAGATTAATATTATCTTTCAGACAAAGGTTTTACGTTTCTTTGTGCGCTGCCAATGTATTCTGATAATGGTCTGATAATACGATTATTTGCTGTTTGCTCCATGATATGAGCTGACCAACCAGTCGTACGAGCCATCACAAAAATTGGAGTAAAGAAATCAATTTCAAAACCCATCATGTAATAAGCAGGACCTGCAGGAAAGTCTAAGTTAGGGTAGATTTTCTTTTTCTCAACCATAACTTTTTCTAAAGCATTATACATTTGCATCCATTTTTGTTGTCCAGTGACATCAGCCATGACTTGCGCGTATTTTTTCATTGTTGGAACACGTGAATCACCAGATTTGTAAACACGGTGACCAAAGCCCATAACTTTTTTCTTTTGCGCTAATGCATCGATCATCCATTGCTCAGCTTGAGTTGGATCAGCAATTTCAAGCATCATATGCATAACCATTTCATTAGCACCACCGTGTAAAGGTCCTTTTAAAGCACCAATACCAGCAGTTGTCGCTGAATAAATATCTGATTGAGTTGATGTCACAACACGTGAAGTAAATGTTGAAGCATTAAAACTGTGTTCAGCGTATAGAATTAAAGACACATCAAAAGCTTTAACAACTTTTGCATCTGGAACTTTACCAAAACACATATGGAAAAAGTTTTCAGCAATGCTTAATGCTGGATTTGGGGGAATAAAATCTAAGCCTTTTTTAAATCTAAAATCAGCAGCCACCATAGTTGGAATTTTAGCTAATAAACGAATAGCTTTATCCATGTTTGTTGCAGGTGCTGCATCCCAAATTCTATCATCTTCGCAACCTAAAAAGCTAACACCTGTGCGGATAGAATCCATCGGATGACATTTTTTAGGTAATGCTTTAATAACGTTTAAATTATCTTTTGAAATTTCACGGTAAGATTTTTCTTTAGTTGAAAATTCTGCTAATTGAGCTTTATTTGGTAATTCACCATTATAAAGTAAATATGCGACTTCTTCGAATGAGCAGTTTTCAGCTAAGTCTTGAACTGGGTAACCACGATAAACAAGTGAGTTTGTTTCAGCATTAACTTTTGAAACAGCTGAAGTGTCCATAACGACGCCTTCAAGTCCTTTTTTAACGTTCATTTTTTCTGGTTCGGCAACATAATCTGGATTGATATATTCAGCCATTTTATCTCCTTATTTTATTAATGTATTGTAGATCGACAATTATTTAATTCTGACTCAAGATTCGATATGTCTGATTTTAATCTTGAGTTTTCACTTTCTAAATCACTGACTTTTCGTTCGAGAAAATCAACGCGTCCTTCGTTGTATTTTTTGACTACGCTGTCTTTGTTTTCAGTACGATCGCAAATTCCTTTGTAATCATCGCCATCGCGACCGACTTTATATAAATTAGAATCAGTGCAATATTGTTTAAGACCCTCAGAGTAACCGTTTGCGTACTCTTGCTGTTTCGGCACGACTCCATGTCTTTTGTAACATTGCTCTTGATACATCGAAAGATCTGAAACTGATGTTTGACCTTTGATGGCACTCATATAACCAGCATTTTTCCAGTTCATCGTATCGCACTCTTCTTTTGATAAAGAAGAGCATGCGGTCATAAATGCGACAGAGATTAGAATAAGTATTTTTTTAATCATAGTTTAAAATTAAAAATATTTTGGTCAAATTGGTTATAATCTTCGTAAGCGGTTAAATCATATAACTGCTGACGTGTTTGCATCATTGGTAAAGCCTCTGTTTGTGCACCAGTGGATTTGATAATATCAAGCCCTTTATCTGTAGCACCCATAGCTAATCTTAATGTTGTCACTGGATATATAACTAAGTTGTACCCTAGGTTTTCAAGTTCAGTTTTGGTGTAAAGCTTACCTTTACCAAACTCAGTCATATTCGCTAATAACGGTACACTGATCGCTTTTCTCATGGCTTCGAATTCTTTTTCGTTTTGCATAGCCTCTGGAAAAATCATTTCAGCACCAGCATCAACATAAGCTTTGGCACGGTCGATAGCTTTATCAAGGCCTTCGCTTGCTCTGGCATCAGTACGTGCAATGATTAAAAAATTAGGATCAAGTTTTTTACCGTTTACAGCAGCTTTGATTTTTTTAAGCATTGCTGAAGTTTCAACAACGGCTTTATTATCAAGGTGACCGCAACGTTTAGGATTTTCTTGATCTTCTAAATGGCAACCTGATAGACCCATTTCAATAAATTCTTGAATAGTTCTTGTGACATTCATTGGCTCGCCCCAACCAGTGTCAGCATCGATAATCGCTGGTAAACTTGTCGTTCGAGCAATTTGACGACCACGCTGAGCAACTTCAGTTAAAGTCGTAAGGCCAATATCAGGATAACCTAAATCATTTGAAAGAACAGATCCAGAAATGTAAACTCCGTCGAATCCTTTTTTCTCAATCATCATGCTGACAAGCGGAGAAAAAGATCCAGGAAACTGCAAAAGTTTCCCAGATTTTAATTTTTCGCGAAAAAGTTTTCTTTTTTCTGCTGCTGTTATTTGCGGAAACAACATGACTAGAAAATTCCTTTTTGATCACGTTTGTTGTTAACTAATTTATCAATTGGAATTTGAACATTCAATTGCTGAACTTCAGCAGCTGTTAACTCAGGTAATCTTTCGCATAAAGAAATGAAACGATTACGTTCTTCTTTAGTGATGATATCTTGAGTTAAGATGTCAAATTTTCTGATGTAATCTGCACGTTTGAATGGTTTAGCTCCAGCAGGATGGGCATTAGCAACACCTAATTCGTCAATAATTTTATCGCCGTTATTCATAGTGATTTCTACGCGGCCACCAAAACGTTTTTTGTTTGGATCCGCATCGTGATACATTTCAGTCCATTTTGTATCTTCAAGAGTTGAAATTTTATGCCATAAACGAACAGTGTCTGGGCGATTTGCACGCTCAGGAGCATATGAATCAACATGGTGCCAAGTACCATCTTGTAGTGCAACTGCGAAAATGTACATGATTGAGTGATCTAAAGTTTCACGAGATGCTTTAGGATCCATTTTTTGTGGATCGTTAGCGCCTGTACCGATAACGTAGTGAGTGTGGTGAGACGTGTGAATCACAACTGATTTAATATCATCAAAGTTTGTAATTTTTGAACGCATACGAGCTGCTAAGTCGATCAATGCTTGTGATTGATACTCAGCAGAGTGCTCTTTTGTGTATGTTTCTAAAATGACGCGTTTTTCTTCGCCAACTTCAGGAAGTGGAACAACGTATTTGCCATCTTTGCCGTCAAGCATGTAAGCAATAACAGAATCTTCACCTTCGTAAATTGGAGATGGAGCACCTTCGCCGCGCATACAACGATCAACTGCTTCGATCGCCAATTTACCTGCGTGTGCAGGAGCGTAGGCTTTCCATGATGAGATTTCACCTTTACGAGATTGACGAGTTGTAAATGAAACGTGAACAGCTTGTTGAATAGCTTGGTAAACTGTTTCAGTTGGTAAAGCTAACAATGTTCCAAGACCACCAGCAGTTGCAGGTGCTAAGTGAGCAATGTGATCTTTTTTGTGTTTATGTAAACAAATACCTTTAACTAAATTCACATGTAACTCGTATGCAGAGACAAGTCCTTTTAATAACTCTTTACCATTTTTACCAGTTTGTTGAGCTGCCGCTAATATAGGTGGAATATTATCACCAGGGTGAGAGTAGTCAGCTGCTAGAAATGTATCGTGGTAATCTAACTCACGAACGCCTGTACCGTTAGCCCAAGCTGCCCATTCACAAGAAAATTTTTGATCATTTGGCATTCCAAATACAGTTGCGCCACCAGCACGAGGGTGAGCTAAAGCCATCGCTCTTGCTGAAGCAACCGGATGACGGTTTGCCGCTGCGATTGCGACAGAAGCATTGTCGATAATTCTATTAATAACCATATCAACGACGTCTTCGCGGATTGGGGCATTGTCAGTACAGATTTCAGCCATTTTCCAAGCTAATTGATCTTTGCGGTCGATTTTTTCTTTAGACGGGTAAACGCGAACTTGATGTTGACGCATATGTATAATCTCCTTTTTAGAACTTAATGAAACTTAAAAAAATATAAGTCAAAAACTCTAAAAAGTTACCCTAGAAGACTCCGACTGACAAATAAAATGCTCCGTCTGACTCATAGCTTTGTCTGTCCAGCTTGCGAGCATATTCAAGATTGAGTGGGCCAACTGGTGTATTATAACGCAATCCTATACCTACAGCGTCACGATACGGGTCAGCAAAGTTAATATCATCAACATAAACAACGCCACCATCATAAAATAGGGCTCCCATCAAATCAGCAGATTTGGTCAGTGGAAAACGCAATTCTGATTTGATTAAATTGTATTGAGAGTAATCAGTGAATTTGTAGTTCACGGCGATCTGTCGATTTGAAGCTGGAAAATATTCACCGACATCAAATGAGCGAACTGTTGTGCGTCCACCTAAAATAAATCCCTTTTTGTCAAATGGAACCCCGAAAGCTTTATTGCCAACATCTTTGACATAACCCGTTCTAAATGAGTTAGCCCAAGTGAAACTCCAGTCTTCGATAATCGGTGTGTATAATGTTGTTTGAGCTGTAACACGGTAAAAATCATCAACATTGTGATTGCCTAAAAAGGCCGACGAATATTCAAATGTTAAACGAGAAAAATGTCCTTTTTGTGGGTTTAAAATATTATCACGATAATCAAAATCGAGAGTTGGTCCTGTGGTTGAAATCACGAGATCCTCACGAGAATAGTGAAAATTTTGTTCATCAGTTACATCTATGCCACGATCAACATAGTTTGAAACATTTAACACTTCGTATATACCTGTAATATGTGATGAAAAATCTTGCTCAAGAGACCAAACAGTTTGGTTTGTAAGAGTAACTTTACGAACACTTAAGTCTGAAACGTTACGCGCGCTTGTGTAGTTTACGCGAAAACGAACCCGCGATTCAAAAAGATAAGGCTCAAGAAATCCAAGAGTAATTTTAGATTCTAAAAACTTGATATAATCTGGATTATACTTAACCTCGGCACGAGCTGATGCTCCGCGACCCCAGCCCCCAATGTTACGATAAGCAATTCCCAGATAACCTTGCAAAGTGTAGTTATTTTCATTTGTTACACCGACACCACTTGTAAAGACGCCAGGATTACGTTCGCTGACACGAACAACAACAGTGCGATCTTTGGTATTCGTGTTCGCCTCTAGAGTGTAGATTTCAATTGTCGAGAAATGACCGGTTTTTTGTAAACGAGCAATAGACTCATCGATTTTAGCTGGCACAAGCATGTCGCCAGATTTAAATTCAAGTTCGGTTAAAATTAATTTGGTGTGGGTTAGGCTGTTACCTTCAACGAGAATTGTGTTAACAAAAACCTGTGGTCCTTCGGTCAGTTCAATGCGTAAATTAGCCTCTGACAGATTTTCAGAGTAAGTTATTAAGTTTTGATTCTGATTCGTAATACGTGCTTCAATAAAACCATTATCTGAATAAAAACTTTTAAGTGAAGTCAAAGATTTTTCAAGATCAATTAAATTCAATTTTTGTCCTGGTTTTAGTGCTAAAACATCAAGTAGTTTTTCTGTTGAAAATGCAACGTGGCCCTTAATAGATATTTTTTCTAGTGTGGTTTGTAGACCTTCATCGAGTGTAATTTCAATATAGCTTTCTGATGGGTTTTCTTTTGAAAGTTCGACAGTCACACGTGATATTTTAGCGGATACAAAGCCTTCGTTTTGCAATTGTATTTGTAAATTTTTAACAGCTATATCGAGATCGTCTTTGATCATGAGCTTGTCTTGTAATTTAGTTGATCCTAATGCGAGTAATTTTTTTGAGTAATAATTTTCAGGTCGCGAATAATTACCAATGAAAGAAATTTTTTTAATATAAACTTGCGGGCCTTCATGAATCGTTAATATTTCGATAATTTTGTTTTGCTTCTTTTTTTCACTAAAAGTGACGTCAATTTGCGCATATCCTTTAGAAAGATAAAAGCTTTTTAATTTTTCAGCGAGTTCAGATCCAAAACTCATATCATTAGAACTGTATTCGTTGAGTTTTAAAATTTCTTCCTCAAGATAAGACGTTGAGAAAGATTTTTGACCATAAATTTCTACGCCATAAAGTGGGCTAGGCGATAGTTTAAAAACAATACGCACACGTTGTTCGTCTGCAGAAAAAATAATCTGTGGCGCTGGTATATTAGTTAAATAGTAACCCAAGCTATTAAGCGATTCTCGTAACGATTGATTTATTTTTTTAAGCGTCTCATCAGAAAGAACATCGCCTTTACCGTACCAGTTAAAGTATCGTTCGATTTTAGCTTTGTCTGTTAGCGGTAAGCCTTCTATTGCAATATCTGAGACTATTGTTTTAGCACCGAGGTTGATATCGACAACCAAATTGCGTGCAATAGAGCGAATGCTTTCGTAACGATAAGAAACTAAAGCTTTGCGATAACCACGATTACGATAATATGATTGTAATTTTTCGATAGCAGCAAGCACTTTGGGCTCTTGAGCAGCTTCAACTAAATTAAGTCCTGTAAGTTCTATGGCATCATCATAGTCGAGATCTTTGAGATTATTAAATTGAATAAGTTCAATTTTTTGACTCATTTGTCCCACAAGATAAAGTCGATTATATTTTTCAACAATTTTTAAAGAATCGAAATTCAGTTCTTGATGGACTTTTTTAATGATGAGATCTAAATCCTGATCGCTGAATTTAGTTTTAGTTAACTCTGGTAATTTTGCCTTAAGCGGTTCAATAACATCATTAGGCCAGTCTGAAAAGTTAAAAGCCGGATATACTTTGTCATTACTATTTTCTGCCGCGACAACATGTTGTAACGAGATCGCTAGAGAAACAAAAAGCAATAAACGAATTAAAGACATAGCTTTAATCATTTGAACTCCTTTTTGTACTCGAGGTCAAAACCATAGTTACCTTGGGCATCTTTGTTGTTTTGAATAATGCTGTTATCCTGTTCACTTGTCTGATTTTGATAATTTAAATTCAGAGAAAAATCTGGGTGAAACAGCCATTGTAATTTAACTTCATTAGATTGCTGATTGCCACTCAGGGGTCTTGCATACGAAGCATTTATTTTTTTTCCGTATTTACGACTGACAACAACTTTAGGAACAGCGATATTTTTAGTTGAGTCCACAGAGGGGGCAATCTGAACATTTAGACCCAGTTTTTCTTGGATCTTTTTATTGATTTTAGATTGATTGCTAATGCTCGCGATAATTTCAAAACCAGTTTGCTGCTGTTGTACTTCAGATGAAAGCTTTTGATTTTGATTACTTGTTGTGAAACCCAATGCCAATAATGAAAAAATATCATTAGGACTTAACGGCGGTTGTGAAGTTGGTTTTATATCAAGTGATTTTGATAAACCTTGAATCAGTAAATTAATGTCATAGTCACTCACGCGTGCATTTGTATTTAAAAATATTTCGGGATTAATTTCAGTCGTAAGATGTTCAGGGTTTGGATTGAAAATAACATAGCCAGTTTGAATATCAAAAGGCTTATCTTTAAATATGAACTTACTGTTGTTTTTCAAGTCAATGCGACCTGATATAATAGGAGCTTCAGGAGAGCCAACTATTTTAAGTTCGCCAATGGCTGTTGCTTCTAAAATTTGGTTTTTGATAAAAATGCCCTTAGGAAATTTAGGATTAACATCTAATAGCAACGTAGGGGCCTGTGATTTAAGTTGTTGTGGTGGCAGATAACGATTAGGTTGAACAGTAAATTTAAGATTGTCGTCAGCTTCAGTGAATTCTTTAGTGATAAGACCCTGATCAATTAAGTAATCAATTTTTAATGTGTATGGAATCCATTGCCCTGAAATTTTAGCTTTAATAATGCCATTTGTTTGCATTTGTGGCGGAAATTCAAGATCAAGGCGTGAACTTTCAGCTTGAATGTTGACATCTATATTTTTAGAGCCAACAAAGTTGATGTATCCTGTGCCTGTGACCGGTGATTGGTTTAGATCAGTTTGAATATTAGAAATTAAAATTTTTGACTGTGAAAAATCAATTTTGGCAGATAATTCTTTAAGTGGGTACGGAAAGCCTTTAAGTTGCATTAAGGCATTTTTGATTTGACCGTCTCCGGCGAGATTGATTTTTTCAGATTTTAAATTCAGTCCACAATTTAAATCAACAACCCCTGTTAAGTTATCTAAAAATGGCACTAAAAACTGCAACGGTCTTAATGAAAAATGTCCTTTAAGATTTAAAATATGGCCGTCTTGACCTAAGCTAATTTGTTGATCTTGCCCACTCAAAACAAGAGGGCTCATGTGGGTGAGATGTCCATTAAACTCTAGAGTTGAAGGCTTTTGCAATTTTAAAGATTGCGTGTTTCGTTGTAAAAGAAAATTATCAATTTGAATTGTGCCTGACAGTTTTTGCTGAGTTTGTGGATTTGTTTTAAGATCGACTTCGCCAGACAAAGAGCTGTAGTAATCGTTGCCTGGTATTGGTAGCTGAATCAAAGGCAATAGAATGAATGGATTAAAATCACGAATTTGCGATTTTAATATAAAAGGTGTTGAATGATCAAAAGGGTATTGAAAAAAGATTTGAGCTTGGCGACCGAAAACTTGTCCGTTAAAACTGAAAAGATTTTTATTAAGTAAGAAATCACCTTGGCTGATGGGTAGATTTTGTGAATCTAAAATGAGATCTTTTGCTATGACAGTCATTTTGAGTTGTGGATTTGATAGATGACCAATAACTTGTCCATCAGCTTTGATATTGCTTGATGAGTTCGGAAAGAGCGAGCTGATTGTGTCAATGTCATCTAACTTTAAATTGTGAGAATTCATTTTAATCTTGAACTCAGGGTTTTTAGAATTTTCTGTTAATATTTGACCACTCACGATCATGAAACCATTTTGTTTTTGTACGACAAGATCATCTAAATTAATAGCTTTACCATCAGATGAAATTTGAGCATGAATACGTTTAAAATTTTCACCCTGTGCATTTTCGCTTGCATGAAAAGACCCACGATCTAAATAAGCATCTAGTTTGTACTTTAACTGCCAAAAATCAAATGGACCAGATAGTTCGATTTGACCTTTGCCAAGACCATTCAGTTGCATGTCTTCAGGCCAATCAAAGTGTTCTGAAAGAATTGTCAGTAAACTTTTACCATAGAGTTTAGCAAGAGACATCTCAACGGTAATCTGTGATTTGATAAAGTCTAAAGCGACGAATCCTGCATACTCAGAGTCGTCCACATCGCCTTGTATACTGGAAATTTTAAGACCGCCTTTGGCATAAGATAAATCACCTGTGAAATCACCAAGAACAAAACGGTCGATTTCAAAATCAGTGACAGATAGATTCTGAGTGCTAATAATACCGTGTCTAGAGTCTCCTGAGGTTTCGAGTTGTCCTGAAACTAAACCTTTTAATCCTAGGTGAGCAATGTCTTTAAAATCAGCGAGTTGCATCCCTTGCGATTTGAATTTAAAGTTAAACCCAGTTTCGTAATTAACTGATCCCTCAGATTGAAAAGTCGATTGTTTAACTTGTGCTGTTGTCGAGTATTGAAAGTCATTGAGCGTGAATTGGCCTTTGACATCGAGTAAAGCTTTATCAACAGCGACAATAGGTAACTTTGATTCAACACCAGGAGTAACGAGCACATTTTCAACAATGAGTTTGGCCGCGCATTTAGCTACAAAATTTTCAAGTTGTCCTTCGCATTCACCAAGTGCATTTGCTGTTAAATAAGCAGGTATATTTTTAAGGTCAAGAGAGTCAAAAAGTTTTTGTAAATCAAAATCACTGACTTTGACCTTGCTTTTAAAAGTGAATGGCTTTTTTTGCTGAATTTCAAATTGATTAAGTTGAACTAAACCTGATGGGTGGTAAAGACTGATTTGGTCAAAACTAATTTCGTTATTAAGTATTTTAGTTTGAATGAGGGCGTTTCCAAACTTAATGAAATCAAATTGAAAGTTCTCAGTTTCAATTTTAAATTGCCCTTTGTTGTGTTGAAAATCTTGATTCGCAAGCTGACCACTAAATTTCAATTGTCCTAAAATTTGTGGTAAACGTTTTGCAGTTTTTGAAAAGTGAAAAAGCAATGGTTTAACGTCTTCGAAAATAATAAGCCCTTGAGTGGCTATTTCAAATCGAGGTTCTTTGAGTAGGGTTTTAAGATTTTGAATAGAGCCTTTAGCTTGTATCTTAGATTTGTGTGAGATGATATCAAATGAAGATAACTGAATGGTATCGGCAGTAATACTCGCGCTGAGCTGTGCTTGAAATTGTGATTTCTGAGATTCGGTTTCGACATAAAGGTCACTTTTACTGAGATCAAAATCAATTTTTTGACCACGATTAACAATTGTCATGTTCGATGGCTTTAATTGCAGATTTGATTTCAAATTCTCGCTGACAAGATTGATTTCTGGTTGATTCAAGATAACTCTTTGCAATGGTATTTTAGGCAGTAAATCAAATATAGGTTCAAGATTTATTTCAGGGCTATCTGTGTTGTCGGTGTTAAAGAGTTGATCTTGATCAAGATTAACTTTAATAAAATCCGATTTTATGTAAGAAACTTTAATTTGTCCAATCAGTAAACTAAATGGATCTATTTGAATTTTAATTTGCGGTATAGTGATTTTTTGCGAAGGTGTTTGTTTAAAAACAACATCGACTGTTTGAACATAAGCTTGCAGTTTAGCGAGTGAGAAATCAATTTGTCCGACCGATAGAGTCATCACATTTTGCATTTGATTGATTTTGGGTATTTGTTCCGTAGCAAGTGTAAGCAACCAAGGTTTAACAGTTTGAACCCAAAGCAGTCCAACCAGCACAAGAGAAAGAGCCGGAGCTAAAGTTAAAATCAATTTGGTTTTGATTTTCATATTGCTCCTCCCTTTGCTTCGAGTTTCCATTCCATCAGAAGCGCTTCGGCTGAACGATAAACATGTGCAACTTGCAACAAACTTTCCATAAGGCCGATGGCTTTTTCTACTTGGCCAAGACCATGATAAGCCTGCGCGCGCATATAAATAATCGCAAAAGTAGCATCTGCATCGTAATACGGACTTTGCTCAAGCTTTTCTAGCAATTGTAAAAGATCTAAAAAGCGTCGACTTTCGAGTAAAGCTTCAGCTAAGAGCCACTGTTTGGGTTGATTATCTGGAGATAAATTTAAAATATCAATACATGTTTCGTAAAGTTCAGACTGAAAACACATGACCGCGAGATTATAAAGTTGTTCTGGGTGTGTTTTCTGAACATCTTGTGCTATTTGCAAAATTTGATTTTGAGTTTGTGAAATAAAGTCAGGACCAAGTTCGGTAAAATCAACAGAAAAGCGCGGTTTGGTCATGCCTTTTTTGGCAATGACTTTATCAAGAATTTCATCGGCTTTTTTCTCGAGATGAGCTTGTTTTAAAAGACCAACTTCGAGATCTTGTGGAAATAGTTTAAGTAATTTTTGTAGAGTTGCTTCTTCTTGCTCGATTAATTCTGAATTTCTGTAGTGGTTGAGTTGTTCAATCAATTTAGTTTTTTCAACTAAACGAGCATTATTAAAGTTTTTCTGGATATCAAGAGATTGTCTGAGTGCATTTTGTGAAAAGGCTCTCATTGTATAACTTTTAAGAGCTGTCGGGTTGTAAGGCTGATGCTCAAGCACAGCTTCGCAGATATCAATAATGTCATTCGTGATTTCTTTATTTTGTTTTTCAAGTGCTTCGACTAAAAAACCAATCGGAAAAACATTAGTCTTAGATCTTTGAATTGTTTTGATATAAAGATTGCGCAATAAATCGAGTCTGCCACAAGTGATCAAAAAATGCGAAAGCCCTTCTATTTCTGAAGGGCTTAGAACTTCGCTTTTTTCATATTTGGCTACAAGTTCTCGGCAGACAAACTCAACTGAGGTGCCCTCTTGAAAAAGCCTATGAATTTCTATTTCAAGACTGTTTGTACCTGCCAAGAATTATTCCTAAAAATTATTTTTGGTTAACACGCTCAACGTATTCGCCAGATGTTGTATCAATTCTTAAAAGATCACCCTCATTGATGTGAAGAGGAACGTTAACAACAAAGCCAGTTTCTAATGTTGCTGGTTTTGTTGCTCCAGAAACGCGGTCACCTTTGATGCCAGGCTCTGTGAACGCAACTTTAAGGTTAACAGCTTTTGGAACTTCAACGTTAACAGCTTTATCGTTATAAAGAGTGATGAAGACAGCTAAGTTCTCAGTTAAGAAATCTTTAGCATCACCAATCTCATGTTCCATCATACTTAATTGTTCGTAGTTTGATTGGTTCATGAAGTTAAATCCATTGTCGTCTTTGTAAAGATAAGTCATCTCAATATTTTCAACGTTTGGAACTTCGAATTTTTCGCCAGATTTAAAAGTTCTTTCTAAATTTTGACCTGTTAATAAATTTCTAAGTTTTGTTCTTGAAAATTGATTTCCTTTACCAGGTTTAACGTGTTGAAAATCAACAATAACGTAGGGTTGGCCTTCGACCATAATTTTTAAATTTTTTCTAAAATCAGCCGTTTCGTACATAGTTTACTCCAGTGTTTAATTTGAGTTTTTTACAAGAATAACAGTCTAATCTAGGACTTAGCTTCGAACAAGTTGCTCGTTTCGAAGATCTTTTATTCTGCGCAGCAGTAATTCGAGGCCCTTTTGCTTTTTTTCAAGGATCATCATGTGTTTAACACGAGAACTTTGAATTTCATGTTTTGGGCGTATTTTTTCAGCAGACTCGAATTGTGAAAGCTTTAAAAGACGCTGATTAACTTCGCTATGGTTGCCAAACTCTGATTTGCATTCGTAAAGCAATTTTAAAGCTTTTGCGTAATCCTGACGCATTGTAAATGCATCTATCAAAGATAAAATACGCTCAAGCTTGGGCGAAACAGGCTCAAAAGGTAAAGCGTTTTCTTTTTGTGACATTTGTTGAATCTGAAATCTAATTTCGCTGTTATCTGCGGATTCTGAAACTTTTTTAAGTGGAGCAACTTCAAATGAGCTATCGGCATCAATATCTGAATCGGCTGTTAACATTTCAAGTTTGGCTACGGCCCTGCGAGCAATTGGATGTGTCGGGTTAAAGATGAGAACTTTTTTGAAATCCTCAAGAGCTTTTTTATGTGATTTAGTTTTTACATAGAGATCTGCGCGCAACAAATAGGCTTGCCAGTTTTGTGCGGCTAAAGTGATAGCTTTGCTCAGCTGTTTTTCCGCTTCTGTATAGTGCTCACGATGTTTTAAAATTTTAGCTAAAATGATCATCGCACTAACTGAGTTGGGGTGATATTTTAAGCCTCTTTCAAGCAGTTCATAAGCTTCATCAAACATTTCTTCGTTAACATACAAATCGGCGAGTTGTGGAAATGCTAACGACCTAGGATTATTTTGTAACTCGATTTGCAGTTTTTCAATTTTTTGTAAAGTGAGCTGCGTTTGTAATGCTTTTTGAGCATCATTTGAACCCACGTTTGAACTGTCGGCAGAGCCTGCCGCTGAGTTTTGATCTGAGTTGTTACTGTTTTTAGGCATTCCATCTTGTGTCATCTAAAATAATGATGGCATTTTATTGACTCAAAGAAAAGCCCCTTATTCAATAAAATGATGATCATATTAGGAATTGACCCGGGTTCGCGCTTTTTGGGTTTTGCAGCATTACAAGTTAATCAAGTTCGGCCACTCATTATGAAGCCTATTGAGTATGGAGTTTTAAAATTCGATTCTCAAGAAAATCTATCGCAAAGATTGCTTGAAATTGGTGAGGGTATTCGTGACCTTATGCAGACTTACAAACCGGATCATGTTTCACTTGAAAAAATATTTTTAGGTAAAAATGCCGATAGTGCTTTTAAAATGGGTCATGCTCGTGGTGTCGTGATTTATGAAGCACTTAAGGCACAAGTTGATGTTTATGAGTATGCAACACGTTCTGTTAAAAAGGGAATCACTGGACAGGGTGGTGCCGAGAAAGAGCATGTTCGGCTGGTTTTACAAAATTTATTAAAGCTTCCGCCGATTAAGTCTCTAGATGCGTCAGATGCATTGGCGATGGCTTGTTTTCATGCTACACAACTGAGCCTGATTAATTTAAAAAATCCGCAAAAAAATATCAAGAAAAAGGAATTAGGTTTATGATTGGTTATTTAGAAGGTGTTGTTTTTGATGTGACGACTGATCACTTAATTCTTAAAACAAATGGTGTGGGCTATGAGATTCTCACAACGAATCAAACTTTGGCCGATGCACAAATGGTTATGGGTCAAAATATTTCACTCTGGATATACTCACACATTAGAGAAGATGCTTTTTCACTATTCGGGTTTTTAACAAAACCAGAAAAAGATTTTTTTATGCAACTTTTAAAAGTTAATGGCGTTGGGCCCAAAATGGCTTTAACGATGATGTCCGGTGGACCGCTTGCACAAATTCAAAATTGGATCGAGGCCGGTGATGCCAAAGCTTTATCAAGCTTACCTAAAATTGGCAAAAAAACAGCTGAACAAATTATTCTGACTTTACAGGGTAAACTTGTGATTATTGAAACCAAAACTAAAGGTCCACAAAAATCTGAAACACACAGACAGATTGCATCAGCTTTGGTGAATTTAGGTTTTAAACCACAATTGGTGGATCAATTTATTGAGACAATGCCAAAATCAGCTACTCTTGAAGAGGGTGTTAGACAAGGCTTACAAAAATTATCGGGTCAATTATGACAAGAATTATCGAATCCACTCCGTTTGAAAATGAAATCAAGTGGGAAAATAAATTAAGACCACACTCGTTTGCAGAGTTTCCAGGGCAAGAAGACGTCAAAGAGAAAATCAAAGTTTTTGTTCAAGCGGCTAAAAATAGACAAGAGCCATTAGATCATACACTGTTATTTGGTCCGCCAGGATTGGGTAAAACAACACTAGCCCAAATCATTGCACATGAAATGAATGTTGAAATCAAAATCACATCAGCGCCCGCAATTGATAAAAAAGGTGATTTAGCAGCTATCCTCACAAGTCTAAAACCGTATTCGATTTTATTTATTGATGAAATTCATAGATTGCATAGATCAATTGAAGAGTACCTTTATACAGCCATGGAAGATTACTATATTGATATCGTAACTGGTGAAGGTCTTGGGGCTATGTCGATGAAATTTCAACTAGCTCCGTTTACATTGATTGGTGCGACAACGCGTGCTGGATTATTAGATAATCCATTTCGTGATCGTTTTGGTATTCAAGAGCGTTTACAGTTTTATGATCAAAAAGCTTTGCAGACCATTTTGCTTAGATCAGCAACTTTGCTTGATTTACAAATGGATGCACAAGGTGCTTCTGAAATTGCTCGTCGAGCTAGGGGAACACCGCGTATTGCGAATCGTTTATTAAAACGTGTGCGCGATTATGCCCAAGTTAAGGGTAATGGATCAATCGATCAGGATTTAGCTGTGTATGCACTTGATCAGTTAGGTGTTGATCGTCATGGTTTAGATGATATGGATCGTCGTATTTTAAAATTAATGTCAGAAAAATATGATGGTGGACCTGTGGGTATTGAAACAATGGCTGCAGCGCTCAGCGAGGACCGCGAAACTCTTGAAGAAGTTTACGAGCCATTTTTAATTCAAGAGGGTTTTATTCAAAAAACACCACGTGGTCGGGTACTGACTCAGTACTCAAAACAATTGAATATATTTAATATTGAAACTTAGGAAATAAACATGTTTTTTCAAAAAACAATTCGTAAAACAGTTGAAGTTCGCGGTATTGGTATTCACTCAGGTGAACCTTGTACATTAAGATTTAAACCAGCACCTGCCAACACGGGTGTTTATTTTATTCGTACAGATTTAGCCAATAAGCCATTTTTAAAAGTATCAGCTATGAATGTACAAGCGGTGAGTTACCAAACTGTTTTAGGCGGTGAACATTTTAAAGTGGCCACAATCGAGCACTGTGTTTCATCTTTATCAGCTTTACGAATTGATAATGTTTATATAGAGCTCGATGGGCCTGAGATTCCGATCTGTGATGGCAGTTCGTTACATTTTTCACAAGCTTTATTGCAGGCCGAATTGATTGAACTCGATGAACCTCGTAAGTATTGTTATATCACTGAACCTATTAGTTACACTGAAGGTGACAAGCATGCTTACGTGCTTCCGTATCATGGTTTAAGAGTTGCTGTAACAATAGATTTTCCGCACCCTATGATTGGCAAAGAAACAATGGATATGGAAATTACAGAGCAGTCTTTTGCTCGTGAAATTGCTCCGGCACGTACTTTTGGTTTTTTAAAAGACGTTGAACAATTAAAATCCGCTGGTCTTGCTAAAGGTGGATCTTTAGATAATTGTATCGTGCTTGATGATACAAAAGTAGTAAACCCTGATGGATTGAGATTTAAAGATGAATTTGTTCGTCATAAAATGCTTGATGCTTTAGGTGATCTTGTGACTTTAGAAATGCCGTTGATGGGACATTTGATTTTACACAAAGCTGGTCATGATATTATGAATAAGCTTGTTAAAAAAATAGTGTCACAACCACAAAGTTACCGTTTTGTTGAGTTGGGTGCCGATGTCTCTGTCGAAGCTAAAAAATTCGCGCAATGGAGTGTTTAGTATTGTCTCAATATAAGGCGCTAAATTTTTAACAGCTGTCTACTCATTATTTACAACAAATTGCTATAAAATTTTTAAAACGTTTTAGGTTATACCTTAAAATTGCATGCTCATGTTAAGATGATGAAAAACTTTATTGTTATAATGGCATTTATTTTCACTGGTTCATGGGCATTAGCTCAAAACCGATGTGAATCGTTGTTTTTATTGAGCAAACTCGAGACCTTTCTCAGCACGCAGTTAGTAGACACATCGAAAAGCTCAGTGGTCAGCTATTCTTTGCAACAAGAAAGTGATTCAATTATTTTAACTAAACCAGTTGATCAGCCATGGATTTCATTACACTGGTCTAAAGATACAGGTTTAAGTGTTGAGGGTGATGTTAGAAACCCAATGTTTATTTTTGGATCGCAATTATCGTATAAAATGGGTTTTGATATTGTTCAAGATAGTGCAAGCACTTTAAAAATTAAAATACCAGATGCCAAAAAAATTGCACGCTTTGTGAAAGCGACTAACACTGAGTTAGTTAAGATGGGTAAAGGTATAATATCATATTTGCCAGTTCGATTCGGCTATGCCACAAGCCAACAAATGCTGAAGCTATCTGTTTCAGGGCGTGGCGCGTATGATTTACTTTTTCCATTTGCGGACCGAGATCCAACACTGGTTTCGCATGAAGTTGCATATCATTTGGGGGCATTGGCTTTGTCTTCACAAATTTTGGAACGAACACATGTTGTAACCGAAAGACATTTGCAATTAATTCAGTTTTTACAACAGAGAGGTCAGTTTCTAGGAATTCAGCTAGAAAATATAATCGCCCAAATTGAATTAGATCGGGGTTTTGATTTAGATGTTGGTACGGGCAATACATCTTACTTTTTAGCAAGTTTAAAAAAAGACTATCCAGGCAAGACTTATAAAGATTTTGCAGATAAACAAATTCCTCAGTTTGAATCAGATTTGAGTTATTTAGTTCGTGCTGATTGGACTCCCGTTGATGTTGTTATCATGAGGGTGCTTAACATGATTTCTAATTTCAATTATGACAATTTCCCTATGCCGCACACATCTATGGGGCACGGTGCAAAAACTAAACTTTCCGATTACCAGGCTCAAAAATTGATTCAGCTTTTAAAAGAGTTTAGTGCGAAATTTGAAACGAGCGATGCTGAGAAGTATCCGCCGATTAAAGCCTCAGTGTTGGTTCGAGATTTTCTAAGTCACTTAGATCAAAGAATTCAAGATATCAACGAGGCCGCTAAGCGCGCTGGGTTTTAGTTTAATATGTTCTAGAGTCATTATTTTCATTCAAAGAATTATTCAATTTACAGACTTGTCAAAAGTATCGACATACATAATTTTCAAAATAAAAATCGGTCTAAACTAAAATATAGATATTAAAACACTTTGTGATATAAACACGCTTCTTTAAAAGAAAAAAAGGAAAAAGCATGAAATCAATTTCTATTTTACTATTTATAGCAATAGCTGCCAATTCTGCATTCGCCAAAGATAAAAAAACTGTTAAAGTTGCAGTTGCAGAGCCTATGCAAGAATCTGAAAGTTTAGATGCAACTTCTCAAAATAGCACGCAAATTGAATCTGCTTTAATGCCAATCTCAAAAGTCAGTCCTACGTTTATATCAACGAGTCCATTTGCAATACAAACGAGATCATTGATTTTAACACCGGATAAAGGACAACAAGTCGCAGTTAATATCGGTATATCTGGATTGTATTTAGAATATCAAAAAGATAATTATAAAAGTGAAAACGAGGTTTCACTTTTAACTGGCATAGCAAGTTATTCTTACGCATTAAGTTCAGCGCTTTTTGTTGGTGGATCTATCAGCTATTTAAAATCAAAATCAACGACTCGATCTCAATCGACAGCTTATAATTATTCAGATAATGATTCTACTGAGTCAAAAGGCAGTGGTGAACCAACTTTAGTTATTGGTGGACATATTGGTCAAACAGATTCACTTTCTGGATTATGGACTATTTCGCGTAAGTTCAGCTTGGGTGATAGCGAAAGAAAAAATATAGACTCTGACAATGTAGAATCAGATTCAAAGTATGGTGCCTCTGTAGTACCTGCAATTGGTATCAATTATAAATTTGATACATACTCTGTTGGTGCGTTAGCTGAATATGTTATTCGTGATAGTCGAAAATCAAAATCAACGTCTACAAGTTCGAGTGTTACAACGTATAAAGAAGAAAAAGGAAACAGCCAGTCTATAACTGCATATTTTGATCAAAATGATGGAAAAATAATTTTTGGTGGTCTGTTAAATTATACGAAAATTGAACTGACTAAAAGTACGAATGAAAACACAGGACGCGTAAGTGATTTTAGCAACGATGCTATTTCTTTTGCAACAATCACAGGTTATGCAAACTTTAAAGCTCAAGATAATTTAGTTTTAACACCAAGTCTGTCTTACGGTGAATTTGGAGAGGGTTTGAGTGATTTTAAAACTAAAAATATGGTGACACTGTCTTTAGCGACTGTGGTGAGCTTTTAAGAAACTGACTTGTATACGGTTTGAACGAAAACTTTTTTGCTAGGAGCTTATGAAAATGAAAATAAATTGGATTTTAATATCATTATCCGTTCTGGTGTTAACAAGTTGTGCTTCTGTTGAGTATCGTGAGCCTATAGAATTATCTCAAGAAGAAATAAAAGACATAAAAGTTAAGAGTGCCAATGGAAGTGAATCAAAAATAGGGGCATATCAATTTAGCGATTGTAGTTATAAAAGAATGGGTTTTTCTGAGTCTTGCGCTCAAATTATTTGTAAAGAAGACTTGAAACAGCCAACTGGTTTAAGCTGTGGACTTTATGTTCCAGTCAAATAAAAATTCCACTCAAATAAATCAAGCATGGCTCTGTTCATTCGAGTGGAATTTCTTAAAAGAAAACTAATATTTCAAATTTTCACTGATGCTGATTTTGCAATTGATGTTGATTTGTTCAAGACCCGCTAAAGTTTGCACAGATAATTCTTCTTCGGTTTTGTTGATGACTAAATTTTTAAGAGGAATTTCCGCTTGTTTTGTTGTGACTGATTTAAGAGCTAAAACAAGTGGACCTACAGTAGGGACTTCATCTAAACGAAATTCAGCGCCGTTAATTTTTGCAATAGTCAGACTAGCTCTTTTGTAACTTCCAAGGATAGTTTTAAATTCAGCTGTTACTTTCGTCGTTTCTGTTTGGCTGATACAAGCAATAAACGTTGAGTAACCCTCGACAGAATTGGCTTGAGCAATTGTCGACAACAAAAGACATGCAATTAAGCTAAAATAGCGGTTCATAAAGCTCCCTTGGTTTTTGCGTTAAACGCATGCAAAACAAATAGAAAAGTGTTACTATTTTGTCAACTAACTCAGATTTATTTTGCACACAGACTTATCTATGTCTTTAATTAAGATATAGAGGTTGATATGTCTGTTAAAATTATTTTTGCTGTGACGTTGTTTTTAGTCCAAACAGTTTGTGCTCAAGAACAAGAGCTTGATAAAACCATCAAATCAAAAGCCTATAGTGTTGAATTCGAAATTTTACTGAACGATGAGATTGTCTCTAAACCGAAAATGACTTTGTTGCTAGATGATCAGGCGCATTACTCGCATGAAGATCATGCTGTTTTGGGGCAAAAAAAAGCAGCTCAGGTTGATGCTCTGTTATCCCAATTCATCGAAAAAAATAAGAAACGCTACCGTTTAAACTTAAATATGACCTTAATGCTGAATGGTGGTGAGAAAATTTTGGGTCTAAAACCAGAATTTGTGACACGTCTTGAGATGCCAAGTGCCGAATATCAGCAAATGATCAACGATCGTGACAAAGTTACAATCAGAGGGCTGGTCGTTCGCAAAAAACAAGACTAGTGATGTTAAGTAATTGCCCTTTCTCAGAGGCGCTGGTAGTTTAAAAGCTCTAAAATTTAAGACACAAATATCATTATATCCTAAAAGGAGGATTTCATGATTATCGGAGTACCGAAGGAAATCAAAATTAGCGAAAACCGCGTTGGAATGACTGAAGCGGGTGCTAAACAGTTAACTAAAGAAGGTCACACAGTTATCGTTGAAAAAGACGCTGGTGTTGGCAGTGGTATCACAAACGAGCAATACGAAAAAGCTGGCGCGAAAATTATCGACACTAAAAAAGAAGTTTATGCTAAAGCTGATATGATCATGAAAGTGAAAGAACCACTTCCTGATGAATATGAGTTAATGCGTGAAAATCAAATTTTATACACGTATTTACATTTAGCTGCTGAACCAAAATTAACAAAAGTTTTAGTTGAGAGAAAAGTTAAGTCAATTGCTTATGAAACTATTCAATTGGATAATGGTTCTTTACCATTATTAACACCAATGTCTGAAGTTGCAGGTCGTATGGCGACTCAAATCGGTGCTTTTTATTTACAAAAAGACCACGGTGGTAAAGGTATTTTGATGGGTGGTGTAACAGGTGTTAAGCCAGCTAAAGTCACAATCATCGGTGGCGGTGTTGTGGGTACAAATGCAGCTAAAATGGCTGTGGGACTTGGCGCGCAAGTGACTATTTTGGACGTATCAACTTCTCGTTTAGAGTATTTAGATGATATTTTTCAAGGTCGTTGCCAAACTTTATTTTCTAACTCTAAAAATATCGAAGAATCAGTTGTTGAATCAGATTTAGTTGTTGGTGGTGTTTTGATCACTGGTGCTAAAGCTCCGACACTTGTTTCAAAAGATATGATTTCGGCAATGAAAAAAGGTTCTGTTGTTGTTGACGTTGCTGTTGACCAAGGTGGCTGTATTGAAACATGTCGTCCAACTTCGCACCAAACGCCAACTTATGAAGTTGATGGCGTTATTCATTACTGCGTACCAAATATGCCAGGTGTTGTACCACGCACATCGACTTACGCATTAACGAATGTAACATTGAAATATGCTTCAATGATCGCAGCTATGGGTGTTGAAGATGCAGTCGCTAAAAACAAGCCTTTAATGAAAGGTCTTAATGTTTATGGCGGATATGTTTGTTATGAACCAGTTGCTCGTGATTTAGGTATGGAATACCGTCCTTATAAAATTTAATTTTTATAAGAATTAAATTTCAATTCCGATATTGCCCCACTCTTCTGTCCTGAGGAGTGGGATTTTTTTTATTTTAAGCCGTATTGTCACTTTTTTATGAGGATGACCGTATTTACTGAACTGTGATTGAACGATAGCCATTTGTAAATTGGGTAATTGTTTGAGTAAATGATCACTTGTGCTGGTTTGGCTGCCATGGTGTCCGAGTAATAAGTATTTAACTGACTTTAAAGACATGGTTTGAGTCCAAATAGATTCCATTTTAATTGTTGAATCCCCCGGAAACAAAAAACTTTTGTGACGATAGATGATAGAACTTTCGTTTTTGCTTAAGTGGTTATCACTGGTGACGGGGTAATAGGCGTCTATTTTAATGTTTTGTGTCGATAAGCACGTTGGCATATCTGTAGATGTTTTTATAGTTGGGTGTAAAGGGTCATACCAGCAGCTTGAACGAACAGATTTTTGAATAGAACTGATCAGTGAGTAATGATCTAAATCCGGATGCGAGAGTAAAAAGCGATTTTCATTTTGAGAGCAGAACTTTTGTAAAGCGGATTTATGTTTTTTAAAGGCTTTGCTAGAACCGCCAGCATCAAAGTGCAGACATAAGTTGCCAGTAACATGGGTGACCCACTGCCCCTGTCCGATATTCCAAAAAATAACAAGATCAATTTTATTTGGCGTTAGTGCTCTTGAGTGATGAAAAAAAATGAGAGCTGTTATTAAAAGATGTTGTTTGATCATGTTAAAGAATCCTGCTCTCTGTATTTTTGTGTTGTTTGAATGGTTAAAAATGTATGAAGCATGCAAATGATGAACCAATTAAGTTGGATAATTTGCTCTTGATGAGCAGAGGTTTTGGTTGTGTAGGTTTCAAACAAAGCAAGTACTGTAACAAACTTGTCGCAGATGATATCAAATAAGGGGGCCACTTTATGAGTGAAGTAGGTCAAAAATGATAAGGGAAATAATATAAACTCGACAACTCCTGATAAAGCAAAAGCGATTAAAATTGAAATAATTGATGGGAATCCGAGAACATTAAATGTCGGAATAAGGCATAAATAAACTGCGAAATTTTCGATGATCGACTTGTTACGTGAAATTGAATTATAGCTTTGCATAACAATAAGTTGAATCAACCAGCTCATTTGAAACGAAAGAGAAATTGACCAACGAGGTTCAATTAAAAGACAAATCAATCCGGCGATTAAAGTAACTGAAGTTAAGCTTAGATTAAGATTTATTTTTTTAAGTGTTGTTAACAAAATTAAGATCATCATTGACCGAGTGACTGGTGGATTTAAGTTACACATAAGGCAATAGATTAAGAGAAAAATAATTTGCAGTTGTGCCAATAAAAAACTCAATTTTGGATGTGTGATTTTTTCCATGAATTGAGTGGCGATGCATGTCAGTTTATAAATTTTGTTAAGATGAGATCCTGAAACAACAAAGATGTGAATCAGTCCCACAGCGATGAATAAAACATTTAAATTATAGTTGTTAAGTGATTCACCACACACGAGAGCATTTAAGATTTCGACATTTTTAATTTCGTGGGGTGAGTTATCAAGACAGAGTGTGTGTAGTTTTTTTGCTACAGGAGATAAATATTGAGCAACCGATATTCGAACCATCTGTGTTGTCAGAGTTAAATAGATTAAAAAATAGATAAATTTCATGTCGAACTAGCAAAAAATAATCACACCAATGACAGATTTTTAAATTTTCATTTCAGATTTACTTTATTTTTTTAAAAAACATAGTAAATTCAGCATGTTAATCGTGTAGTAAATATGAGCATTTCGCTGAAAACCTTGATAATCAACGGGTCTAAAGTCTAGAAATAAGGGTTAATAACATTTTATGTGGATAACTAGACTAGGTCGTATTGAATTCGTGTGCATATTTGAGTTTAATTAAGACAGGGGGTTGTATGAAGGTTTCACTTCTTTTCATTTCTGTTTCATTTTTGCTTATGGGTTGTCAAAGTATGCGCACTCAAAAAAATACTTCGGCTTCTACAAATCCTAAGTTCTCGACAAGTAACGCTAAAGATGAAATGCGATCGAATCCTCTTTCTCGTCAGTCATTGTTTGAAGAACTGACTGGGCAAAAAGTAATTGCTAAAACAGCTCCGGCTAAAATATTACAATTCGCCCGCGAAGCACGCTATGACAAAAACTATGCGCTCGCTATTAAACGTTATAATACTTTGATTAAAAAATACCCAAGATCACAAGAAGTGCAATCGGCATATTTTGATAAATCTGCTATGTATGCTGAAATGGGTTTAAAAGATCAATCACAGTACAATTTGCGATTAGCACAAAACTTTAGAGCTAAAACAGCAAGACCTGTCGTTCGTATGAGAGCCCCGCAGAATTATATGGCTCAAAAAGTTCAGTTGAAAAAAACACAGTCAAAAAATACGGCCACTGTCGATCAGAAGGTAAATCGCTAATGTTTAAGTTGAAGTGTTCGCTGAGAGCGGCGAACCTGAGTTTATTAGTTTTAATGAGTCTTGTAAGTCAGCAGGGTTTGGCGCAAGACTCTGCAGTTGGGCAACCAGCAGCTGATTCGAATACTCAACAGAGTGCTTCTGCTGCAAACAACTCTGACTCTTCAACTTTAGATACAAATAAATTAATTCGTCCCAAATATACAGATGAATTGAACAAAGAGAGCAGTTCTTTTGTTGCAGACCCTGACTCGCTCGATCCACTGCCTTTAAAAAAAGAAACTCTTAAAGAAGATGAAGAACCTGTTTTAGATGATATTAAATCAATACTTAAAACTAAAAATTTACCATCTGCCAAAAAAACTAAAGCAAAAGAGACGACTCAAAATAACGAGCAACCTGCGCCAGTAAAAGTAACTCCAAAAGCAAAGCCCGTTAAAGCTAAAGTGAGTCAAAAAAAGAAAAAATCTATTTCGAAAAATATTCAGAAAAAACCAAAAGTTCAGCCAGTTGTTGTTGAAAACAACCCTGTGGATTTAAACGATGATTCACCTGATTATATTCGCGAACAAAAATTTCACAGCGTATATAAAAAGTTTAATGCGACTCCAACATCAAACGAAACTTGGGGTAAAGTTACAACTGCAGATAAAACAGTGAATGTCTATGTCGTACAAAAAGGCGATACGCTTGCTTCTATTAGTGAAACTCTTTTTGGTGATACAAAGTTTTGGCCCAAAATATGGGCTATTAACAACGTTGGCATTGCAAATCCACATCAAATTTATCCGGGTCAAAAAATATATTTTCTAGAGGGATCGGCAAGCTCTGCACCAGTCATGCAAGTTGGAGAAAACTCTGAGTTAGCACAAGCTGCTCAGGAAAAAAATGATGACAAATCAGATGATAACGAATCAGACGATGCTGGCGAAGTGCTCGGCAAGTACGAAAGACAACACACAGAGTTTAGTTCAAACAACGAACTGCTCCTGTCGACCAGAGGTCGGAAAAAAACGTACCACCGGCCACCAGCAAGCTTACCGCTAACGGTTTCGAACGAGTATTTAACACCGAGCAAGCCATCTGTGACCATTTTGGATTTTGACAAAAAAGAAGTTGCCGATAGCATTGTTGTAAACCCTTATATTTTAACTTCAAATAAAATTAAATCAGATCTGAAAATTAAAGAATCAGATATTGAAAAGCTTTTATGTCGTGATGGTCATTATATTCCACCTGTTATTGAGGTTGTGGGCGAGGAAAGCTTGCAAACTAAAGAGTATCTCATACTCGTACGCGAAGATTTTAAGTTTTCTAATTTAAAAGATACTTATGCTTACAGACGCAATGGTTCTGTGGTTCTTAATGCTGATGGTTCGTTACGTGTTCAAAAATGTATCGAAAATTCAACGTCAGATGTTATTTTGATTACACAAGAGTCTTTAGGGTCGCAAGTTGTTGTGCCTAATGAGATCATTTCGAAATACAATTCGGGAAATCGGATTTTAGATGGTTTTGTTGTATATGGTCAGTCTTTGTTCTCAAGTCATCAATTTGCATTATTGAATGCTGATCGCGGTGATATTAAAGATGGTGATGTTTATAATATTTATTCAGATGAAGCTGGTCAAAATGTTGGTCAAATTAAAATCATGCATAAAACAGGCACTGTTGCTATCGGTTATATTTTAAACTCAACAAATATAATCAAAGACGGCGATAAAATTGTTCCTTAGGTTGGTTTAGATTTTGATAATAAGTTTGTTATGAAACAAGCTTACTATTTTAAAGCCCTCCAGAGAAAATTAAAGTTCCGTAACCCGAATCACATCATCAGTGTTGAGCTGAATGACAAAATACCCATTAATCAGCACGATTTAGATGAAGCTCAGTCGTATATTGATTCCTTAATTAAACGTGATATTAAATTCACATATCCAGGTCATCCAGATTATCCGCTGTCATTTTACAAAATGATTGAACCGCCACTCTTTTTAGAGTTCAAAGGTGAGCCGTGTTGGCAGAATTATAAAACGTTGTCAGTCGTTGGGGCTCGTAAAGTCGATCAGCTGACGCGACAATGGATGAATTCAGAGCTGTCGGATTTTTTAGAGCATAAAAATGATATTGCAATCGTGAGCGGCGGTGCAGAGGGCGTGGATCAAATCGCACACTTACTCAGTTTAAAACTAAATCGACCGACAGTCGTTGTTTTACCATGTGGTTTAGAAAAATTATTTCCATTTAATTTAGTAAAACTCAGTGAGAGTTTTATTAGAAATGGTGGATGTTTATTAACTGAGTTTGAATATGATCAATCCGTTCGAAGAAATTATTTTTATTTTAGAAATCGATTAATTGCAGCATTTTCACAGATAACTTTGGTCGTACAAGCAGAGAAAAAGAGTGGAACGTTTTTGACTGTTCATCATGCTCTTCAAAACGGAAAAACTATTTTAACCGTACCTGCTCATCCCATGATGAGTTCATTTTCCGGAAACCAACATCTTATGAAAGAAGGAGCTTTTTTTGTGAGTGATCGTCAGGCGTTGCTTGATTTTTGGGAAGCTGAATCTTGGTCTGGTCCTGTTTAGACGCGGTCATAGATCTATATCTAGTTGCGATTGTTGTTTTTAACCACTAGGTCTAGTTTGGACTCATCCTTTGGTCAAAATTTTGTAGAAAAGTGAAATTTTCTAAAAAATTCTTTTGAAAAATTTTGAGTTATACATCTAAAATAAGAATAAGGGAGGGGCGATGTGGTCACGGATGACCCTGGTAGTAAGGATGCTACTGCATCGTCTCATTTTTGATTTTATAGTTTCATTTATAAAATTCTAAGTCGTCGAAGTAAAAAATAAATCAATTTAAATAAAATAAAATCTTAGCAAGTAAAACATGAGATTTGTACATTCGTGTTGTTGGTTGAATGTGGTTGAATTTGTTAAGTGATTTTTTTACGTAACTGAGCAGCTGCTAAAATAAAGAAAAGCACATTCGCCACCCATGACCCAATTGAGGGTGGTAATCGTCCACTGCGAGATAGACCTTCGCAGCCTATATAAACAATCCAATAAAGCACAATAAAGCCCACGGCGACAACAAAGCCAGATGACTTGCCAGATCGACGGTTAGTTTGAATACCAAAGCCAACTCCAATGAGACCAAAAACAAAGCAGGCTGTGGCCAAGGCAAAACGTTTATGCATCTCGAGTGTGTAGTTAAGTTTATCTTGAGGTTCTGTTTCAGAGGACTCAATACGATTTTCGAGTTCGTTATAGTTTAGAGATGGAGCTGATTTTTTACGTTCTTCAAACTTGATCGGGTCGTTTAAAGTGACATCATAAGTCGTAAAGTTAACGACAGTGTGCGATTGGCCTCGTCTGTGAATTTGACCGTTAAATAAACGTAAGAGTACGCTGTGGCCGGGGTTTTCGTTGTCAGGTACTATTTGTCCTTGAGGGGCTATGATCGTAAGTGGAGCGTTTTCATTTTTATCATCATAAATAAACAGGTCCTCAAGGGTGCCTTTGTCAGAGTTAACTTTATTGGCGTATACAACCATATCGAAAAAGTCTTTCGAAAAAGTGCCTTCTTTGATACTGGCTGCGGCTTTAGTGTTTCCTAAGAACGAAATTAACAACTCGAATTGGCGATTACCCCATGGGGCAATAAAAAGCGCTGTTTGTGCTGAGAATGCAGAGATGAGCAAAGATAAAACCAGAGCTGGTAAGAGTATGCTGTTTCCAGCATAGCCAGCGCCTTTAAGTGCCACGATTTCGGAATCGTGCGATAGACGATTGTAGGTCATTAGAACTGCAAAAAGCAGACTCATGGGTAAAATCATAGGTAAGAATGAGATACTCATATAGCCCATAATATCTAAAATAAAGCCAAACTTAATACCGTGACCTAAAACAAACTCAGTTAGCCTAAGGGCTTGAAACATAAGTAATATGGAAATGAAAATAATAACACCTAAAACAAAAGGAGGGATCATTTCAAATAAAAGATAAAAGAATACTCGTCGCGATTTCCACATAGGACCACTGTAAATAATTTCTTTGCGTACGTCATTGATCAGATTCTAGAATAGACCTATGGACAGAGTTTTAATCGTGAGTGACGAGGTTGTTTTCAGCGCTCACATCGAAAAGACATTAATAGAGATTGGGTTAGAGGTTAAAACACTGACTCATGAGGCGGGTTTGCTCGAGATTTTGACTAATTTCCGTCCTGAAGTTTTAATCGCCAAAGGTGATTCGGCTAAAGTTTCATCATTACGAGTTGGAAATATCTTGAGAGATCGCTTTAAGTTTCCTGGTAAAGTTATTATTATTCTCAATAAAGATCAAAAAATTAATCCTGATGATTTAAACCGAGTTAAAATGGATGCTTTGTTGTTTGAACCTATTGGAGCTATTAAGCTCGTATCTCATGTTTTAAATCTTATTAACGAACATAAAGAAGCTATTCGTTCGAAACTGATCAAATTAGTTGAAAACGATGCCACATTTCGTGCAAAAGAAGAAAAAATACTCGTCAGTTCGGGGCAGAGTATTGATCAAGAGCTCATTCATGTTACGGGCCAAGTCGGCTCGAATCCTAAAAGTATTGCAAACGCACGAGATGATGTCTCGAATTCAGAAATGCTGAAAATACGAGATCATATTATGCAAGAATTAGTCTCAACTGATGCCAGTTTACAGTCGAAGATAGACGTTTACAATCAAGAGATCGGCCGAATTGATGCAGGCTTGAAAAATGGGCTAAATCGCAAGCAAACTAAAGCTGTGCAAATTTCTTTACGCAAGGAGCAGTTAGTTGATCCTGGGCAAGAAAAATTAGACAGTCTTGACGAAGAAAGAAAGCGATTTGCTTTCGCACTTGTTAAGAAAAAATAGCTAGGCATGAAATAGCTTAAAGGAGTTATAAGATGGGACAAAACACTTCACCAGTAACAGATCAAACATTTCAATCTGAAGTTTTAAATTCAACTACGCCAGTGCTTGTTGATTTTTGGGCTGAATGGTGTGGACCTTGCCGTGCTTTAGCTCCAAAATTAGAAGAAATCGCTCAAGAGATGTCAGGCAAAGTTAAAGTCGTGAAAATGAATGTTGATGAAAATCCTGCAACACCTGGTCAGTTCGGAATTCGTGGTATTCCAGCGATGCTTTTATTCAAAGGCGGTAAACAAGTTGGTGAACTTGTTGGTAATCACCCTAAAGAAAACATCACTCAATTTTTAGTTGATCACGCTTAAGTAGTTAACCAATTCACAAGCTCAGTCAAACACGAATCTACGCCTTTGTAGATTCGACTTTCTGGGCTCATGGAATTTAAAGCACCGATTAAATTTTCTCGCATGTTTGTATCTGCTTTAATCTTGTTTCCATCGATAAAACTAATTCCAATTCCAAAAAAACTTGAATCAATTTCTGGTAATCCATAAACGACCTGTCTTTCGACTCTGAGGTAAAACGGTGTCGCAAGCTGAGCGTTAAAACTACGGCCTTTCCATTCGATTTGATTCATTCCGACAGGAGCAATGGGGTGATGGTTAAGTCTTGTATCAGTTACAAAAGACCATACAAATCTCACAAATGGACCTTTGTTAATCATAGCTTCAATCATGTTGGCTGAAACTTTACCGATTTTATCAAAGTGTGGAATGGGTGAATGAACTTGTAAAAATGATTTTCCGATTTTATCTTCACAGGCCCAGTGGCTGCCGCTACAGAGATGAATCATTGACATATCATCAGTCATATCTGATCTACGCGAACATAAAGCATAATCTTCTTCAAATTGTAATGCGAGTGCATCAAGTATATGATCGGGGTGGGGATCAATTTGCTCACCATTAAGATTTTTAAACCTTGTTAATTGGTATGATGAATTTAAAGTTAACTGATCTGCGGTTATTTGATTGGTGAGAATCATATTTTTAAAATCAAAAGAAATATAAGTTGGATATTCTTTGATTAAGTTTTTAATAATGAATTGAGCTAAAACTGACGTTTGTTCTGGTGTTAGGTTTGCTGTTGCAAAATATTTACTGAGACGTTCTTTTCTGCAAGCTATTTTATTTTGACGATATTTATTGAAATGAGGTGTGATTTGAAAAATCTTTTGATCATAGTCGCCATTACCAAAATCAAAGCCTAAGGGCCTTAAGCCCGGAGTAACTTCGTATAATGGACGTTCAATCGGAAAATAAAATGGAGATTTCAAAGCTTGTTGCGGCATACAGCAACTAGCTTAAGATTAAAAGTGGTTAAGTGTAAAGAATTTCGTTCAGCTTGCCTTCGTCATCCAAAGCTTTTATGTCAGTGTATCCACCGATGAGCTTATCGTTGATTAAAATGATTGGCACAGTGGCCCAGCCTGTTTTAGATTTCCATGCGGCTAATTCATCAGGTTTATCTGTTAAATCAATAATATCAAACTTGATATCGCGTGCTTCAAAGAAAGTTTTTGCGCGATCGCAATAAGGGCAAGGATTTTTTTTAACCATTACAACTTTGGCTTGTGTTTTTGTATTTGTCATAGAATGAGTGTATAGCGAATAAGGCTCATTTGTCATTAGATAGGACGATCTATTCGATTAATTTGATGAGATGATCTTTAAATTCTATCGGTTTTTTATGAATTTTGACCTGATGAAAGATTTCAGAGGCTTTTTCTGAAACAAAGCGTAACTGGTTGAGCCATTGTTTTGTGCGAGCTGTTGCAAAATGATCATTAACATAAATTGTGCATGATTCAAAAAAAGGAATAATGAGATTTAAGGCTTTATTTGGATCTATTACATGTAAATCTGTGTGGGTTAGGCTTTGTTTGATCTGTTGGAAAATAAACGGATTTCTCATTGCGCCACGTCCAATCATATAGTCATGACATTCTGTTTGCTCTTGGCAGTTTTTAAAGTCTTGAACATTCCAAATTTCACCATTGGCAACAATTTTAATTTTCGAAACTTCACGCATGCGTGGAATCCAGTCCCAATAAGCCGGTGGTTTGTACCCATCAGTTTTGGTGCGGCAGTGAACAGTGATCCAGTCAGCACCAGCCTCGGTGACAGCTTGAATGTTATCAAGACACTGAGACGGGTCATCAAAGCCTAATCTAATTTTGGCCGTGACTGGTGTTGAAGATGGTACGGCTTTACGAGCTGTGCTCACAATATTGTAAAGTCGATCGCATGATTTTAATAACGAAGCTCCGCCATCGTGGCGATTAACAGTTTTTGCAGGGCACCCAAAATTAAGATCAACTCCAGCTGCGCCCAGCTCATGTGCGCGTAAAGCATTTTCGGCAATAGGTAAAGCTTGACCACCTAAGAGCTGAACAAATACAGGGGTGCCGAATCTCGTTTTAGATCCCATTTTAAGTTCAGGACAATTTTTATAAAATACAGAGTAGGGGTGAAGTTTATCAGTGACTCGTAAGAATTCAGTGACACATTGATCAATACCACCAATTTGCGTGAGCAAATCGCGCATCGCCCAGTCAGTGACACCCTCCATAGGAGCTAAATAAAGTTTTACTTCGTGCCTATTTTGCATAGGTGTTTGAATTCTTTTTCATTTACGGGCTGAATAGATAAACGTTGCCCTTTTTTAATGACGAGCATGTCTTTGCAAGCTGGATCATTTTTGAGATCTTCGAGAGATATAAAATTTTTGAAATGATTGACGTATTTTAATTGAACACAAAACCACATCGGTTTTTCTTTTGTGGCGCGTGGTTCATAGTACTCGGATTTTTTATCGAATTGTAATTGATCTGGTTCTGCTTTTTTAGAGACTTCGGCAATGCCAGCTAAGCCAGAAGGTTCGGCATTCGAGTGATAGAATAAAACCTGATCGCCTATAGACATATCATTCATCATAAAATTGCGTGCTTGATAGTTGCGAACGCCTTCCCACCAAGTGGTTTTGTCTTTTTTAAGATGGTCAATCGAGAAAACATCGGGTTCTGATTTCATAAGCCAGTATTTCATATCGATTTATGTAGCATAATTTTGCGTTAAGACACAAATTAAAAGAAGAATGTGGTTAAGAGTTGCTGTTTTACGTGTCATTCATTAGTTTAAAATTGTTATAGGGATTTTAAAGTATGAAATTTAAAAAAAATGATAAAGTTTATTGGTTGTGGATGGGGAAAAAAATCCAAGGTCATGTGGTGGATGTGTTTACAGAATCAGTTACTAAAGAAATAAAAGGTAAAAAAATTAAGCGTAATGGGTCAGCTGATAATCCAGCTTATTACGTTCAATCTACAGCCGGAAACTTTGCTTTAAAACTTGGTACTGAGGTGTTTAAAGCAGATCAAGACGTAGAATCTAAAAACAAAAAAATAACTCCGAAAATGTTTGGATAGTCGAAATGCTCTGGTCTATGATTAAATGAGTTGTCGCAACTTAATTTAATTATATAAGGAGTGTTAGTGGCTCAGTTTGATTTAAAGTCTATTCATAAAAACTTAGTTTTAGACCACATGTTCTTTTCAGCTAATGATGAGGAGTTTGCTGAGCTAAAGTTAATTTTTGCGCAATTTCAATGTGTCAGCCATTCTGTAGTTCAAACGGATGAAGATGGTTGGGAGGGACTATACCTGAGAACGCGCGGACAATATTATTTAGAAATTTTAAGAAATAGAAGAATTAAATCAATTGGTTTATGTCAAAAAGCGTATTTGCCATTATCTCAAGACTCACGACATATTGTTAATGATTTTCCTAATTTACCATGGAAAACTTTTGAGCGATCTAACAAAGGTGTTAAATGGTTTACAGCACTTTCCTGTGATGATTATTTTAATTTAGAAACTCCGTTTAATACTTGGGTTATGTATTATCATAAAACAGATGACATGGGCGTTTTAAATATTCCTCAAGTAGAAATAGAGCAAATAACAGACGTTTGCGTATCGAGTCATCCAAGTTTATTTGATAAAATAGTGCTTAATTCAACTTGGTTTAATGCTGATAAAAATATTGGAACAGATTGCATTACGTATCAAATACAAACTCAATATTGTGATTCATTTCGTTTAAAAATAGACTTAAACAATATTGACCCTGGATTTTATTTTAATCAGGCGACATTTAAATTGCATAATAATTTTAATGCTAGTGAATACGACTTGCAGTATTATTCATTTCAAAAAGTAGGTTCAAATTATGTCTTATTTAAAAAACAATAATCAATTCACACTCATCACGGGTGCATCATCGGGTATTGGTCAAGAAACTGCGTTACTACTTGCGAAACAAAAAAAGAATTTAGTTTTAGTCGCTCGTCGCAAAGCTCAGCTTAAAAAAGTTCAAGCAGAATGTTTAAAACAAGGTTCGCCAAACGTTGAAATTATAACGTGCGATTTATCAAAGTCAGCAGACATTGCAAAAACCATTGCTCTGTTGAAAAAAAAGAAAATCATTGTTCAAAATTTAATTAATAATGCAGGCTTAGCCAAAGGCACCGAGCTTGTGCAAAATGCTAAAACCTCTGATTGGGATCAAATGATTGAAACCAATGTTAAAGGTCTTTTGTGGCTGAGTCGTGAGTTGTTTTCAGATATTATAAGCGTTCAAGGACATATCATAAATTTAGGTTCTGTTGCGGGCAGGTTAGTTTATGAGGGTGGCGCTGTTTACTGTGCGACTAAATTTGCAGTACGAGCGATCACCGAAGGTTTTCGTATGGATCTGAAAGGCACTGGAGTTCGTGTGACAAACATTGAACCAGGTATGGTGAACACTGAATTCAGTCTAGTTCGCCTAGGAAATCAGCAAAAAGCCGATGCGGTTTACGCTGATATGCTGCCACTGAGTCCCAAGGATGTCGCAAATTCGATTTTGTGGTGCTTAAATCAGCCTGCACATGTTAATATTCAAGAGCTTGTCATTTATCCGACCGATCAGGCCAGTGTGGGTCAAGTCGTGCGCGGCGAAAAAAGCATTAAAAATTTAAAAACGAAATTAAAAAAGTAATTTTAATTAAACCAGCTTTTTTAGAAGTGGTTTTGGATTGGAGTCTAAGATGTCTCAAAATAACGAATTGAAATCTCAAGAATATAGAATCGAAAAAGATACGATGGGTGATGTTAAAGTTCCGGCACATGCTTTGTGGGGAGCGCAAACACAACGTTCAACAGAAAATTTTAAAATTGGTGGAGATCGTTTTCCTCGTGAAATGATTCGTGCTTTAGGCGTTCTTAAAAAATGTGCTGCAAAAACAAATACTGAGCTTGGTTTGTTAGATGCGAAAAAAGCAGAATTTATTTTAAAAGCAGCAGACGAAGTTATTGCGGGTACTCTCGATCAACATTTTCCACTCGTTGTTTGGCAAACAGGATCTGGTACACAAACGAACATGAATGCAAACGAAGTTATCGCTAATCGCGCGATGACAATGCAATCAATTGCTTTACCAAGTAAAGAAATTCACCCGAATGATGATGTGAATAAAGGTCAAAGCTCGAATGATACTTTTCCGACAGCTATGCACATCGCTGTTGCTGAGCGTGTTCATAATCGTCTTTTGCCAATGCTTGAAAAAATTCAAAAGGCTCTAGAAGCCAAATCAGTTGAATTCAAAGATATCGTTAAAATTGGCCGTACGCATTTGATGGATGCGACTCCGCTGACTTTAGGTCAAGAATTTTCGGGCTATGCTACGCAAATGAAAAACTCAATCCAACGTGTAAAAAACACTTTGCCACACTTGCATGAACTTGCTTTAGGTGGAACAGCTGTTGGAACTGGTTTAAACACACATGTTGATTTTCCAGTTAAAGCGGCGGCTGCGATTGCTACTGAAACCAAAATTCCATTTGTTTCAGCTCCAAATAAATTTGAAGCCTTAGCGTCGCATGATGCATTAGTTGAAGTGCATGGTGCTTTAAAAACAATTGCAGTGTCACTCATGAAAATTGCAAATGATATACGTTTATTAGGTTCTGGTCCACGCTGTGGATTTGCGGAACTTAACTTGCCAGAGAACGAACCCGGATCTTCAATTATGCCTGGTAAAGTTAACCCAACTCAATCAGAAGCTATGACTATGGTTTGTGCTCAAGTTCTTGGTAATGATGTTGCTGTTAACGTGGGTGGAGCGACTGGACATTTTGAATTAAATGTTTTTAAACCAGTGATTGTGTTTAATTGTTTAAATTCAATTCGTTTAATTTCTGATGCTTGTGAAAGCTTTGTTGATCACTGTGTTGTGGGTATTACAGCTAATACACAGCAAATTAAAAAACATCTTGATAACTCATTAATGTTAGTCACGGCTTTAAATCCGCATATTGGTTACGATAATGCTGCTAAAATTGCTAAAACAGCTCACAAAAACGGAACAACTTTAAAAGAAGAAGCCGTTAAATTAGGATTATTGACAGCTGAAAAATTTGATCAAGTTGTTAGACCTGAAACAATGATCTCTCCATTAGGTAAATAGTGAGTTGATGACAGACATGCATAAGCTTAATCCAATATTACAAAAAGCAGACTGGTTAGCTTCGGGCGATATTCGCCCATATGTGTTTGTGCGTCCAGAAAATCAAATTGCTAACCCGGGCACTAAGCATCATTTAGATTGGTTTATTCATGAACCAATTTATAAAAATCCACTCAACATTGACGAGATGGAATTTGCAAATGCTGTTTTGAAAATCGAATGGAAAGCATTTGGCCATCAAGATTTAGCTATACCGAAATGGGTTTTTTATGACTGTGCCGCAATGCCAGGCTTTATTGCAGGATTTGCTGGACGAACAAAAAAAATGCCTAAGGCCATTTTAGAAGAGCTTGAATACTCAGATAAAAATGAATGGTGTCCGCTATCATTATTTATTATTATTCCAACAATGCATAAAGGCGAATGGGTTGCTTACGATCTTTGTGCAGTGAATTCATTTCTACCCAAAGAACAGCAGTTTTACGGTTTGGGATTTTTATCTAAAGCTTTTGCTTTGTGGTACGCCAATGTTGAGCAGTGTTCAGGTATGACTCAGTGGGGTAGTCCATCATTAAAATTACACTCACATTATGGACATCTTGAACTGATTGGGTCTTATGCTCCACTGCATACGCATGCTAAGACAATGACTTATCGTTGTGAAGTTAACATCGATTGCTGGGAAAAATTTTTTACAAGACAAGAAGATTTATCATTTGTCGAAAAATATGGTCCGTCGGGATTTGTTGTCGATCCTAAAAGCGAAGCTTCTATGATTGCTATACAAAAAAGAATCCAAAATAACGAAGGACCTTTTTATTTGAATGCTTTAGAAATTGCATCTAAAGGATTGCAAGACTCATTAAATATTTATCATTTAAAACAAGAACGCTAAAAAGAAAGACACACATGACACAATTATCATTACCACCAGTTGCTAAATCATTTTATACCTTTTGCAAAAAATGCGATGCTGATCGTTATCATCTTGTTTTAACTCATACATCATCAACTTCGGCTAAAATCGAATGTGAAGTTTGTAAATCAAGAAAAACATACTCATTACCTAAAGCGGGTTCGTCATCTTCATCAACACGTAAATCAGCAGCAGGTGCTGGTGGCGCCAAAGCTGCGGGTTCGCCACGTTCACATACGGGTCAGTACACATTAATGATGGACAACCAAAGTGATAAACCATCTGCACAGTATTCAATTAAAGGTAAATTTTCTGATAATCAAAAAATCAGCCATCCTAAGTTTGGAATTGGTTTTGTGATTAAAACATTTTCTGACAAAGTTGAAGTTGTATTTCAAGATGAAGTCAGAACTTTGATGCATAATCGCTCGTAAAAATGTCAAATCAGTGGACTCAAGGACTTAATCCAGAACAAGCATTGGCCGTAAATCATAATTACGGGCCGTTGCTTATTTTAGCTGGTGCAGGTTCTGGTAAGACCACTGTTTTAGTTTCTCGAACGGGCCGACTGATTGATGAAAAAATCGCTGCGGCTGATAAGATCTGCGTTTTAACTTTTACTAATAAAGCAGCTAAAGAATTAAAACATCGTGTTCAGGTCAAGGTTGGTGCCAAATCCAAAGGGTTATGGGCGGGGACGTTCCATTCTTTTGGGTTACAGTTACTTCGTAAAAATCACAAACTATGTGGCTTACCAACTCAGTTCGGAATCGTCGATCAATCTGATTCTCAAGCCATCTTAAAAGAGCTTGCTAAAAATATTCGAAACACAACTAAAGATAAATTTGATTTTTCAAAGTTATTAGAACTTGTGAATTTATTAAGAGCTGGGCGAAAGCTGCCAGTTGATCAACTGCAAGAGTACCATGAAATGGCTGAAGTTTTAGCCCCACAATACGAACGTGAATTGCTCAAATTTGGCGTAGTTGATTTTGAAGGCTTATTATTAGAACCACTCAGACTATTTGAAAAATACCCAGAAGTTTTGAAACAAACTCAAGATCGATACCAACAAATTATGGTGGATGAGTTTCAAGATACAAATGTTGATCAACTTAAACTCATTAAAGCAATTTCAGCAAGTCACCAAAACCTAACTGTTGTCGGTGATGATGACCAGTCTATTTATGGCTGGCGCGGAGCTGAAATTCAAAATATTCTCAATTTTCCTAAAGACAATGCCAATTGTACTGTGATTAAACTTGAACGTAATTATCGATCGAGTTCGTCAATTTTAGATTTAGGTAATGCTGTCATTGCCAAAAACTCAAAACGTCATGGTAAAGTTCTGCGTTCTGAAAAAATAAAAAAAACAACACATATAAAGCCTGAAGTATTTGTTTTAGAGAACGAAGAAGAAGAAGCTGATTTTGTTTGTCGAGAAATACAAGCTTCAAAAAATAATGGATCACAATTTAAAGACATTGCGATTTTATATAGATCGAACACTCAAGGTGCATTCATTGAAACAAGTCTTCGTAAAAGCCAAGTGCCGTATACAATTACGGGTGGTACATCTATTTTCGATCGTAAAGAGGCTAAGGATTGGTTAGCCTACATTAAGCAATCTTTAAACGATGATGAAGTTTCTTTTCGAAGAATTATTAATTTACCACCTCGTGGAATAGGTGAAACAACTCTTGATAAACTGATTGCTTATTCAGAAGAGCATCATATTAATTTACCAGCGGCCACTCGTGACTGGAAAAAAACCACAATCCCAGAAGATAAAGGTGAAGTGTTAGATAAATTTATGCAGTGGCTGTGGACATTTCCACAAAGATTGCTGGATGACACTTCGATTGGTGAGACTATCAGTAAAAGATTTGAATTTTTGGTTCGTGAAATAGGTTATCGTGACTTATTACTGCAAAATTCAGAAGGGCTTGCGTTTGAAAAAAAATGGCAAGTCATTGAAATTGTTGGTCGTATTTTAGAAAGTTATATTAATAGACGAGAACCTACAATTGCGACGTTAAAAGATTTTATTGATAGTATGCAATTACGTGATGATGTTGGCGATGATGATGAAAAAAATGCGGTGCAATTGATGACATTTCATGCGTCTAAAGGTTTAGAGTTTCCGAATGTTATTTTAGTTGGTGTTGAAGAAGATTTATTGCCACACAAGCGTTTAGGTTCAGACATTGATGAAGAACGTCGTTTGTTTTATGTTGGCATCACACGTGCTCAAGAAAAACTAGTTTTAAGTTATGGTAAGCAAAGAAAAAAACAGGGGATCGTGAGACCCGTATCACCATCACGGTTTTTACTCGAAATTGATCAAAATCTTTATACTTTGCACGAAGCTGGTAACAGACCTGTCACAGAAGAAGAACGCGAAGATCTTGTTAAAAACTTTTTGGCCAAGTTTAGTCAACCTGACGCGAGTAAATCTAAGTCTCGAATTTAAGTTTAAAGTCCTTGTACGATTTTTCTATTTTTATCTATTTCACGTTGAATACGGTCGAGTAGTATAATTTTAAAAGTATCCGGATTAGTCGATGTGTTTGGTGGAAATTCGAATACTACCGGTATTTCATGACCTTTTGAATCTGTTGTTGATATAGATATTCGAACATAACCATGTTCTTTAACAGGTTGAATTTTATTGTTTTTGTCTGCAACAAAACTTCTAATATCAGTTAGCTCTTGATCATAAAATTTTTGATGTGATTTTGCCATTTCAGCATATTTTTCAATATCAGCTTTTAATTCTCGAACTTGAAATTTATCTCCTGAAGACTCTGCTTTGGCTAGCTGAGATCTTAATACATCTATCGATTTTTTATAAGCATTAACCTCGTTTGTCATTGCAATTTGGTTATAACCACTGAGCGGAATATTGCCCTCACTAGATAAAAAATAAATAGCCGTATCTGCTCCATTTGATAACACGCCATTAGTAGCTGCAATTTCACGAGCATGAACTAATTCATGAGCTATGTAGACCATTGAATTAGCTTTATCGTTTAGATCTATATCAGAATTCAGAATTACTGCTCTATACTTTTCAGTGTCGCTACTTTTTTCAATCAGTTTAGCACCACTTTCTGTCACATTACGCATGTGATCTTGAACTAAGAAATCCGTACCGTACTTACGTTTATAAACAGCAGCCATTCGTTCAAGCCAGTTGCCATCTGGATTTGGAATGATTCTCATGTAAGTCTCACCATCAAGAATGATTGGTTCTGTTGCTAAACCATATTTTTTTCCAAAATTTTTTAAATTTGGACTTTTTATTTCAGCTGGGCTTATTTTTTTGATCATATTTATTTCTTTACTCACACCAGCGATTTCAGGAATTTTACTGGCTTGGGATAATCGCTTTATTCCTGATTGAAATCCTAAAAGCAATGTCGCAGCTTCGGTCATGGCTTCACAAACAAGTGCTTGAGCTGTATACGAACTGTAGCAATCAAGTTCTAGCCCCTTTTGTACAAGAATTTCTTTTGCAGTTTTTAAGAGGTCCGTGTGCCCTGATCCATTAGATATTTCAGGATGACTCCATTGCCAGAAGTTTTTCTCATCGGCTGTCATTTGATCGAATTGCCCCTTTAATCCTCTTGGATTTAGACTAAACTCTAATTTTTTTTGTTGTAGTCTGCCATGCTCGCGTAAATCATTTTCGATTTGCCAGCATTGTTTATTATTAATTGAGTCTTTTGATGGGATGTTAATGTTCATCAATTTTGGGGTAGAGATATTAAAAGCTTTATATAAAGCGATTTTATTATCGACTGAGCTATTGCACTGATCAGATCTTTCTTTGGATTTGTCAAAATCAACTTTAATGGCACCGGCGAATTCTCCAATCATGCGACCAATGTTGGCCACAGAGCTTATACCAAAATTAGCTAAACCATTTAAACATGAAACTGTACTCACAAATGGAATATATTCAAATGCGAATTCTTTTTTGGCTCCGTTAATATCGCATTGTTTAAGTTTAGTTTCAGGGTCTATTCCGTTCTGTTTAATTGAATTTTCTAGTTTTTTACAAACAGAGCTTGATCGATCCTGTTTGCACTTGGCCAGGTTGATATCTGAATATTTTTCAAAATAGTTTTTAGATTTGCATTGAGGTATGACAGTCTTAGATTGAGCTGTTTCTGTGTAGCAACATAACAAATAAACAATGTTTATTGTGATGAACTTGAGTTTGTGTGTTTGCGCTAATGAGTAAGCCATCTATGACTGAGTATCGGCTTTTAGCGTTTAGAGGTTGATCTAAAGAATGAGAATGTTGTCATTCTTTAGACAGTTGTAGAAATAAAATGTTAGTCGTCTCTATTTGAGACAAAATTCTCGCTATTGAAAGCATCATAAAGCATTCAGTTGAGCATAAAAATTGAAATCTTTTTAAGATAGAGTTCGAGGAGGATTTTTATGAAAAAGTTTGCTTTAACAATTGTTGTGTCTTTGTTTGCTCAAAATTTATTGGCTTATCAGGCTTTAAACTTATCTGAATACAGAGAAGCTCTTGATGAAAAGATTAAGCAAGTTGCAAGTGAGTGTGCTTATCAAGCAGATCAAATCAAGCAAGGAATAGTCTACGACATTTTAAAAGAACAAAATAATTTAGATGATCAAAAAGCTCGAACATGCAACCGCGAATACTCTAAACTTATGAAACGCTTTTGCCAGAAAAAAATTGAAGTTTTAAATATGATGAAAAATTCTGCTTCAGCAGAAAAAATTGAAGAAATTTCTAAAGGTTTTAGCTCGCGACCAGAGTCAACAGCTGTAGGTGCTGTTATTTTATATAAGACGAAAAAAGAATTACAGCGAGTTCAAAATCAAATAGTTTACTCAACTGATCGTTATGTTAATCAAAGTAAATGCGGACCTTTAAAAGAAGATAAAAAACTTAAGCAATACTTAAGTGATTACTTTGTCGAACAATACGACTTGATTAGCCAAACTACACTTAAGGCTGAATAGCTGTTCTAAGTTATTGAACAATTTAAATTTTTAGCAAATGAGACTGATTTTGAGACATAAGTCTTAAGACCAGTCTTATTGCTATTTGAGCATTCTAGAATGAGAAAATTAAATAAAAATCATTTTATTCCGATAAGTTACATGGAATGTATCGTAAAAGAACGTCAACGAAAACCACACGGATACTGTATTTCATAGCAATGTTTTTTGCTGTGGTTTCTACTTTTGGGTCATCTCCATCATATTTAACATACTCTGCAAAAATAGTTAAGCCCGACGGAAACCCACTTGAAACAACAAGAGTGGATTTTAGATTTGTAGTGCAGAATGCAGCAGGCACGTGCAGTATTTATTCTGAAACATTTTCTAATGTTAATATGGCAGGAACTCAAGGTTTGGCAGTGATCACATTAGGATCTGGTATTCGCGAGTTTCCTTCATCAGGAAGTTTAAAATTTACAGATGTTTTTGACAATACCCAAACATACAATTGTTCTGGGACAGGAACATACGCTGGCACAGCTGGAGCTTCGCGACAGATCGTGATGCAGTTTAACGACGGTAGTGGGTGGCAGACAGTTCCAGCGATGCAAGTAACTAGCGTACCTTATGCAAGTTATGCTTATAAAGCACAGCAAGCAGATACAGCGACGACAGCAACAAATGCGGCGAGTGCAACGACTGCTGCAACAGCTGTGAATGCCTTAACACTCAATGGTTATGCTGATACGGCATTTGTTATGAAATCGGGACTTCCGACATGTACGGCGGGACAAGTTTTATTTTATAATGGAACAGCTTTTAGTTGTGTTGCTGGATCAACTGGTGGAACAAGTGGTACAGTGACTTCTGTCTCGAGTGCAAATAGTTATATATCTGTTACAAGTGCATCATCAACGCCAATCATAACGTTAAACGTTGGAACAACAGCCAATACAGTTGCTGCAGGAAATGATTCAAGAATTACAGGGGCTTTACAAGCAAGTGGTAACTTGAGTGATTTAACTTCAAGTGCGACGGCAAGAAATAATTTGGGTTTAGGATCTTCAGGGGTAACAGCTGGAACGTACGGATCGGTAAACGCAGTGCCGAGTTTTACAGTTGATGCTTTAGGTCGTATTACAAGTGCAACATCAAATGCATATCAATACGCTGACACAATTAATTACGGTATACTGCGAGCACCAAGTGGAAGTAACTTAACGATTTCAAGTGGTAATATTAGTTTAACAGCATCTAATGTGGTGAGTGCTTTAGGTTATACACCGGCAGCAAGTGGCGCCGGAGGCAGTTCATCGCAATGGACGACAAGCGGTACAAGTGTTTACTATGCAACTGGTAATGTGGGCGTGGGGACATCGAATACATCAAATGCGCGATTTAATGTACTCGCTAACACAGCAGTTAATCAAAGTGGAATTTATTCAGAAGGTTACGTCGGAGGGGAATTTTCAGGTGTTCATGATGGTATAGTTGTATACGGCAGTAATGGTGTAAATGTTGGTGGTGCTGATAATGGAATATACATGGGGCCATCTGTTGGTAATGCGCTGTTATTTGATCGAATTTATGGAACAACTTTATATTCAAATTCTGTTGGTGTAACAAATACTCCAATTATGGAATTAAATCACGAAACCAGTAACTTTACGAGCGATGGACTATATATGAATTTTGCAAATGGTTCTGGTTCGTTTACTGGTAATTTTTTAAATTTAAAAAATAATTCGATTTCTAAATTTATAGTCACGAACTCTGGTCGTGTTGGTGTTGGTGTTAGTTCGCCAACTTATGCGTTAGATGTTTCAGGAACTATTCGTTCGACTGCTGGGTTTAGATTTCCTGATGGCTCTGTGCAAACGACTGCCGCAAGTGGAACAGGTTCGAGTCAATGGGGTACAAATGGCTCGTCGATTTATTATAGCAGTGGTAATGTTGGTTTAGGCACAAGTAGTCCTCAACAAGCACTTCATGTGATGGAAACTTTACGAGTTGAGCGTAGCACTCATAATTATATGGATGTTAATTTTGGTTCTATCTTGGGTGGAGATGCCACGGATGTTCAATTTACAGTTGGTACAGCGCTTTCGACAGGATATGCTTTTAGAACTTCGAATGGTGGGGCAAATATAACGGCCCTCGGAATCACTGGTAACGGTAACGTCGGTGTTGGAACAACATCACCATCTTATAATTTAGATGTTTCAGGGACGTTACGTGCAGCGGTTTCTTCGAATTCGAGTATTCCGTTAACTATTAAAGGGGCCGCAGGACAAAGTGTATCTTTTATGTCTGTGACTGATTCAGCTGGCAGTAGTATTTTTGATATTGCGAATGATAAAAATATTTATTTACCGGCCGCAGGAAATATCATCATTAGCGGGGCTGCAACCAGTTTAAATGCATCGGGATTAACTGTTAATTCATCGGGCGGCGTTTTTTACACGAGCACTTCTAATTATTACGATACTCCTAATGTCGCATTGATGAGAAAATCTAGCGGCTTATTAGAAATCAACAATGGTACTCTTGGACAGTACAGAGATTTGCAAGTTCGAGCCATCAATCCAACAACGGGTAATCTTGGTATCGGGACATCATCGCCTGCATATGCGCTAGATGTATCAGGAACAATTCGAACAACAACAGGTATAAGATTTCCAGATGGAACAACGCAGACAACAGCAGCTACTGGCGGTGGATCAGTTTCTGGTTCTGGTACAACAGGCAAAATACCAAAGTGGTCTTCGACGTCAGCATTAACGGATTCGATTATGTCAGAGTCTGGATCTAGTTTATCTGTAAGTGGATCTATTAATATTCCAACGACGACATCTACTTTAGGAATTATTAATATGAATAATTCACCGTGGATTCACTCTTATGGTGGCTCTGGTAACTTTTTTGCTGGTGGTGCCGGTAATTTAACATCATCAACAGGTGCAGGAGACAAGATTGGTTTCGGACGAAATGCGCTTGCTAATAATGACACAAGCTATGCGACTGTAGGTATAGGTCGAAATGCTCTGTTTGGTAATACAAGCGGTAGTTATAATACAGCAATTGGTGATTCAGCGCTAATTTATTCTTATGGAGCGGCATCAGATAATACCGCTGTAGGTGCAGGTGCTCTCGCGAACGCAACAGGTAGTTACAATACTGGTATGGGTGTATCGAGTGGCGAATATTTAACGACTGGTGTTCGTAATACATTTTTAGGTCATTCAGCTGGTGCAAATTTGACAACAGGATCTTATAATATAATGATCGGAAATGCGGTCAGTGCTCCGTCGATTACAGCTGATTATCAATTAAATATTGGTAACACCATATATGGTGATTTAGCTTCTGGTACTATCGGTATCGGTATTTCGTCAGGTACTGCGGGATTAACAGTTTCTGCACCGGTCGGAGCTGTAGGGTTGCAAATTTATGGAGATCCAGCTTCGAACTCTTTTTTAATTGAGAGCCCTGTATGGGGTGAAATGTTTTCTATAGGGCCTTACGGAGATGTTAATGTGAGATACGATCGAGCATTGCATGTCATGTCGACAACATTAGATAACAGTGGATTACTTGTTAATAACACTGGTGCAGTTATGTTTACCAATGGTTCTGCATCATGGGATATGGTCGATATCATGTTATCGCGAAGTATCGGCGGTACTCTAGCTGTTTCGGGTACGATGGATGTTTCTGGTGATGTGAATGCAACGGGTGTCGTTAGATCAAACAGTGTGGTCTTAACATCTGATCGCAGATACAAAAAAAATATTGAGCCGTTACAATCGTCTTTAGATAAGTTATCAAGATTACGTGGTGTTGAATACGATTGGAGAACATCAGAGTTTCCGGAAAAACGATTTACATCGTCACATCAAATTGGATTGATAGCTCAAGAAGTTGAAGATGTTTACCCTGAAGCTGTCGTTACAGATGTTCACGGTTATAAAGGTGTTAACTATGCGATACTTGTTTCACCGTTAATCGAATCTGTTAAAGAGATCAATAATAAGTGTATTATGTCAGAAAAACAAATTCAGACATTGGCTGAAAAAGTTAATCAACATACGCGTGATATTGCATCGCTCAAAGAAGAGTTGAAATCAAAAGACACAAGAATACAAAAGCTTGAAAAACAAAATGAATTACTCATGCAGCGTTTGGATAAAATCGAGAATTTGATTCGTTCAAAATAGTTTATTTGAAAAATAAATCTAAATTAAAATTTTTGTCTTCGATTTGATAGTCTTTGTTTTTAAAATTAAAACTTAAACTTTCGCTATGAAGAAACATTCTATTGACGTTATAAATTTTAAATATATTTTGGTTGTATTTTTTTTCATTATAACGTGAATCCCCAACGATTGGGTGATGGGCGAGTGCTGAGTGTTTTCTAATCTGGTGTTGTCTGCCAGTTTTTATTGAACAAACGATTTCGGTGAAATATTTATTTGTGCGTACGACTTCTCCAAGAGTGAGACAGGGTTTTAAATCTGCCTTTAGCCCTTGCGGATGACGATATCCTTCGGCTTTGTCTGAAAGCGGTTGATCCCATTTGAAATGGGTTGTAGTAAGTTTCCACCCGGTGCGAAGCAGAGCGCGGTATTTTTTTTCACCTTCAGCCATGGCGATCTGCAATTTGTTTTGGTCCTCGGGATTTTTAGCAATTAAAATTAAACCACTGGTGTCTGTATCAATACGATTAGCAAAGTGAATAGGTTTTTGGTTGTTTTTAAGCCAAGTTTGCAGGCTCGGTTCTTCGTTATGGACTGATACGCCATGTGGCTTACTTAAAACTATTAAAAAAGAATCTTCATATTGAATCGAAATCATGTTATATTCATCTCGTATTTTACCAATAAAGATCAAACAAATTCATAAAGGATTGTATATGATTCAAGATGCAAACAGTGGACAAAACGGCACTCAAAATGAAAATCAACCAAATCAACCGAATCAACAAACTGAAGATGGTCATTTAGCAGACAATCAGGCCAAACAAGCTCCAAACGATGAAACTGTTCATAATGAATCTGATGCTGAAACATCAAAAGTTAAAATAGAATTTCCATACAGTGAATTTGCACGAGCTGCCGTACCTAAAGCATTTGATGTCGCTGAAACAGTTGCTACTCAATGGGTTAATGATCAAAAGTTTGAAAATTTAGGACTACCTAATCCAATAGCTGAGTTTGCGGCGGTTAAAGCTTTAGAAAAAGCTAAAGAAGTCGAGAAAAAGCTCGAAGAAAAAGGCGTTATTACTGCAGCTAAAATGGGCCTTGAGATTGCTAAATTACAAGCTCAAAGTTTCTTGCAAAAGTGGAAAAAGTAATTGCTTATGAACCGAGATCAGAGAATTAAACAAATTTTACAAGTTTTGAATCCAACGCATATTGATTTGCAGAATAATAGTGCCAAGCATGCGCATCATATTGAAAGTATGAAACACAATAATCAATTTTTGTCAGAAGGTGAGTCTCACTACAAAATGACTATTGTCTCAAGTGAGTTTGAAGGTTTAAGTCGTCTAGACCGGCAACGTAAAGTTTTATCTTTGCTCGAGAGTGAATTTAAAACAGGCCTGCATGCTTTAGAATTAAAAACATTTTCTGTTAATGAATATAATCGTCAATAGTTTTTCACTTAGAGGTTCATATGCCAATTCATAATACTGTTGATCATGAGCCCATACTCGCTATTGATTTCGGAACAAGTAATTCGCTAGTGGGTGCTGTTTATCAAGGTCATAAAACCCCTGCGTTGCCGATCGATCCAAACAGCGAAGATCCATCAGTCATGAGAACTCTTCTGTATTTTCCCGAGCCAGACGTTTGTTATTACGGACAAAAAGCTATTACTGAGTTTTTAGATAACGATTTAGAAGGTCGACTTTTTAGATCATTTAAAGCGCATTTACCTAATCAATCGTATTTAGGGACTGTCATTGATAATCGTATTTTGTCTTTAGAGACAATGGTGGGTTTATTTTTACTCGAACTACGTAAAAGAGCTGAATTGGTGTTAAAAGTACCAGTGACTAAAGCAGTGCTCGGTAGACCTGCGCGATATTCAATGGATGATGTATCGGATCAATTTGCTTTGCACCGTATGCAAAAAGCAGCCAAATATGCCGGTTTTGATGAGATACAATTTGTACCCGAACCACTGGCTGCAGCTTTTGATTACCGTAAAAATGCAACATCAGAAAAAATAATTTTAATCGGAGATTTCGGTGGTGGAACTTCTGATTTCACGATCATGAGAATTAAGCCCAACAGTTTTGCCAAAGAAGATGTTTTAGCGATTGATGGTTGTCCGTTGGCCGGAGACTCTTTAGATAGTGTTTTTATGTCACAAAAATTAAATCAGTATTTCGGAGCGCAAACGAGATATCGCTTACCGATGTCTAACAATGTTCTTAAAATGCCGCCTGTTATTACGACGAGATTGAATAATCCGGCGCACATTGTGCATATTAAAGATAAAGAATCATACGAATTTATTCGCGAAGTTGAAAAGTGTGCTTTAACTGAAAAAGACAGCCAAAGTTTAAACCGATTGCTAGCTTTGATTGAGGATAATCAGATTTTTCCATTCTTTGAAAAAATCGAAAAATCTAAAAGAGATTTAAGTTCGCAAGAACAATCTCTATTTAAGTTTAGTTATCCTGATATCGAGATCGAAGAAAAATTTTTTAAAAGTGAATTCGAAGATTGGGCTTTGCCGATTAAAGAACAAATTTTAACTTCTTTGCATAAGTGTATGTCGGATGCTCAGATGACTCCTGAACAAATTGATTTAGTATGCTTAACTGGTGGTACATCTAAAGTGCCATTGATTAGATCTGAATTTGAGAGCATATTTGGTCGCGCAAAACTACAAACACAAGCTGAATTCCACAGTGTGACATCGGGATTAACCGAAGCTGCAGATTTTTGGGCACAAGGGCGTCCAATTTTTCAGACGCATAAACTGTAATAATGTTATTTAAATTGTGTCCAGTGCGGACCATGTGTTGGTGTAATTTCATCACGTACAGGAGCTGTGATAACATGTAAACGCCATTCTTCAGTTTTCGTTAAAACCGGAGGAGGCAATTGTTTCATGTAAGCGCTTAAAAATGGATTAAATTGTGCAAAGTAATTAACATAGCTTTGCATGCCTTCAACCATAGCGTTGTAGTAGGGTGATCGGCCTTCATTTTTAATTCTAATTTTAACTTCGGCATCTTGTGCAAAATGGAAAACGATAAAATTAATCAAGTAAGGTGATTTTGACTCACCGATAATATGACCTTTTGAATCAATAATTTGAATCGAAAAAGAGTCTCCAAATCCTGACGGGGTTACAAGAAAATTAATCCATTCACCTTTTTTAGCAGAGTAATTCAAATCCGTAATTTCACCATCTAAAGTTTTACCATCCACTAAAAAGCGGCCACGTAAAAGATGTTGTTCAGATAGATCACGAGCTGCTTCGTTTGTGTAAAGTTCAACGAGTTCTTCTTCGACGACACCTGTTTCTTCATTAACTTTGACAGTGTCTTCTTGAGTGCGTTTTTTGTATTTTTGCTTTTTTGCACTCAGATATGAACCAGTTTTTTTGTCACGCTCAAAACCATGTGCACCGTTGGGTCCAAGTGCTCCAAGAGAGCTGTAAAGACCTTCAACGCCATCTGGTCCTAGAATCATCAAAGGACTACCTTGTTTTAAAAGGTTATAACCTTTGATTGTCATATTGATTTTTTGTCCTTGAACTGAGTTAGCGCTATGTTTGCCAAGAACACCATTGGCATCAAGGGGGCCACCATTTTCACTTAAAGTTTTGGCGTAAGCACTCCAGTCAAAACCAGAGATAAGGTGTGAAGGATTCACAATGCTTGTCCCGACAGGGCCCCATTTGTTAATTGTACCTGCGGGGCCTAGACTGCTTGAATACCCCAAGTAACCAGCTGGGTTCAAAGCTGTATTAAGCAGGGCTCGTTCTATAGGGGTTAATTCAATTTCTGCTTCAAATTTTTTAATTGAGTCTAAACTAAAAGTAATCGCACCTTTAATTTCAGGGGTTGGAATTATATATGTGCGGGCTTTGGGAATATCGGCAAATCTATAGTTCTCGTATTTGTTTGTTTGAGACTTGTCAGTGGTTTGTTGATCAGTTTTTTGTAAAGCGGAGTAATCTCCGGCTCTAAAAAGCACTTCACATTTAAAAGTGTTAGAGTAGGCCTGAAGACTTACCAAAGAAGACACTATAAGAATTTGTAAAAAACGTGATTTTATCATTCTGTTAAGATTTATGCGAAATATAAGCCTGTTTTATAAGCAAGATGCTAGAGTTAAGACTTTAGAGGTGTCTAAGTGATTAAAAAGTAACAAAAATTGTTTCAACGTGATGAGTTAGAGTCGTGACTCTACTATCCATATATTGAATTTCATTTAGAACATCTGTAGCTTCGTCAGCAATTTCCATTATTGGGGGGAAAATGAAATCATTATCGGCTTTATTACTGACATTATCTTTATCAAGCGCAGCTTTCGCGCAATTTAACTTTGGATTTGGCGGTTTAGGTGGCTCAAATCAAGGAGCACAAAATGATGGTAAATCAATTACCAAAAATTTTAGCAATGCTTTTGGAACTCGTTCTTACCAAGTTTATGTTCCTAAGAAATTATCTGCAAAACCAGGCGTAGTTGTTGTTTTACACGGATGCTTTATGACAGGTGCAAACATGGCTACAGGTACTGAGTTAAATGCCTTTGCTGAAGAGAGAAATTTCTTAGTTGTTTATCCTGAGCAAACTTATGGTGATAATTCTTGGAAATGTTGGAACTGGTTTAAACCAGAAAATCAAAAACGTGATGATGGCGAAGCTTCGATCATTGCAGATTTAACAAAAGATGTAATTAAAACTTATAAAGCAGACACAACAAAAGTTGTTGTATCTGGTTTAAGTGCAGGCAGTGCTATGGCAGCTAACTTACTTGGTTGTTATTCTGATCTTTACACAGGTGGCTTGTTGCAATCTGGTTTAGAGTTTGCGGCAGCGCAAACTGAAAATGACGCACATAATGTGACGGGTGCTGGTCCGACTCGCTCGACTGATGAAACTGCTGAATTAGCGGTAGCTTGTTCTCCAAATCGTAAGTCATATATTCCAGTTATTGTTGTTCATGGTGATGCTGATCCTTATGTTAACATCACAAACGGACATAGAACTGCTGAAGTATTCGAAAAAATTAATGCTCAAGTGGCTTTAAAAAAAGGCGTTAAAGCTGTTATTACTCACAAAGATGTTGAAATTAAACAAGACGGTTACAAGTTCTCAGCTGTGAATACACAATCTTTATTTGATGGTGTACCAGTTGTTGAAAAAGTCATCGTTCAGAAAATGGCTCATGGATGGAGTGGTGGTAACTCAGCGGCTCCGTATATGGAACCACGTGGTGTTAAAGCTACACAAATCTTAGTTGATAAGTTTTTCCCAGCTAAGTAATTTATTAAATTTAGCTTATAAAAAAAGCCTCAATGTTATTCATTGGGGCTTTTTTTTATCTGAAATGCGACAGGCAGATCAAGCATTACATGAATTAGTCTAATCTCAGACTGTCATCTAAAACTGAGTTTTAGAATTCATTCAGTTTACTTTTGAGGTCTTCGATCAGTGTTTTGACTTTTTCGAGTTGTTTTTCTTCAGGTGATTTGTCTTTGATCTCACTGAGCTCGTTCCAGCTTCCTAAAGCATTTGCTAGGTCTGACTGTAACGAGTTCCATTTTACTTTTGCTAATTGATCAAGCTCAGCGGGTGCCATTGAATGATTCACAAGAGATAAATCATCAGCAGCAGGCGTTAGTGCCGTCGATTGTGAAGGTGTTTTAACTGCAGCAGCTTGTGACAGACCTTGCTTGTTAAAATTTGTTCGAGATGAAGATTTTAGTCCAAATTTTTTAGTCATTATATCGTGTTGTTTATTCAATGTTGTTCAATACTTATCAATATGCTACTAATACAGTGTTACTAAGACAATTCTAAAAATCAAATAAAAAGGTGCTAAAAGGAAAAATATGTCTCAAGAAATTATTTACACCATGAAAGGTGTGTCTAAAGTTTATCCTCCTAATCGTTTTGTTTTAAAAGATATTTATTTATCTTATTTCTACGGAGCTAAAATTGGTGTTTTAGGTCTCAATGGTTCTGGGAAATCATCATTGCTAAAAATTATGGCGGGAGTTGATCAAGAATTTCTTGGTGAAGCTTTTCCAGCTAAGAAAATGAAAGTTGGTTACCTAGAGCAGGAACCTAAGCTCGATGAATCACTTAATGTTCGCGACAATATTTTTTCACAAATGGGTGATCTGCCTAAATTAATGAAAGACTATAATGCGATTAATGATAAATTCTCTGATCCTGATTTAGATCCGGACGAAATGAATAAATTGATCGAAAAGCAAGGCGAACTGCAAGAAAAAATCGAAGCTCTTGGCGGTTGGGAAGTCGATCAAAAAATTGAAATCGTTATTGATGCTTTAAGATGTCCAGATGCTGACTCAGCCGTTGCGCATTTATCAGGTGGTGAAAAACGCCGTATTGCGCTTGCCCGTTTAATTATGTCGAATCCTGATATTTTATTACTTGATGAGCCGACGAATCACTTAGATGCAGAATCAGTGGCTTGGTTAGAGCAATACTTAGCAAAGTTTCCAGGAACTGTTATTGCGGTGACGCATGATCGTTACTTTTTAGATAATGTTGCGGGTTGGATTTTAGAGTTAGACCGCGGTGAAGGTATCCCTTGGAAAGGTAACTATTCAAGTTGGCTTGAGCAAAAAGACAAGCGTATGGCTCAAGAGCAAAAAGACCAATCACGTAAAGCTAAAACATTAGAGCGCGAGTTAGAATGGATCCGTCAAGGAGCTAAAGCTCGTCAATCTAAATCAAAAGCGCGTATTTCTGCGTATGAGAATTTATTAAAAGAACCATCTGCAGATAAATTACAAGAAATGTCGATTTATATTCCGCCAGGACCTCGTTTAGGAAATATCGTGATCGAAGCCACTGGCGTCACTAAAGCTTACAATCATAAAGTGTTATTAGATAATGTTGATTTTACGATTCCACGTGGCGCTATTGTTGGCGTTATTGGTCCGAACGGTGTCGGTAAATCAACTTTGTTTAGAATGATTACCGGTGCCGAGAAAGCAGATTCTGGAACATTTAAAGTCGGTGAAACAGTTAAAATTGCTTATGTCGATCAAACTCGTGAAACACTTGATCCCAATAAAACAATTTTTGAAGAACTATCTGGTGGCCAAGATGTGATTCCACTAGGTGGTCGTGAAGTTAATGCTAGACAGTATGTGAGCTGGTTTAACTTTTCAGGAACAGATCAACAGAAAAAAGTTGGTGTCTTGTCTGGTGGTGAGAGAAACCGCGTAAATTTAGCAAAGATTTTAAAACAAGGTGCAAATTTACTATTACTTGATGAGCCAACGAATGATTTAGATGTGAACACGATGCGTGCGCTTGAAGAAGCGTTACTTGAGTTTGGTGGTTCAGCGATCGTGATTTCGCATGATCGTTGGTTTTTAGATCGTATTTGTACACACATTATGGCTTTTGAAGGTGATTCGAAAGTTTTCTTTTATCCAGGAAATTTCTCTGAGTACGAAGAAGACCGTAAAAAGCGCTTAGGTGAAGACGCAACTCCAAAACGAGTTAAGTTTAAAATGATTTAACTCGAAATGACGAGAGATAAATCGAGTCTATCTAGTCTATTTAAAAAAGCGATTTCTGTAATAACAGGAATCGCTTTTTTGTTATTGGGATATTTTTTTATTAAATTTCTAAAAACAGTTCCAGAAGAAAATATAAATGGAATTAATCAAAATACGTTACAAATGTTACGTTCTGAGATTAAAGAAAAGCCAAGTTCAGAGGTCAATAACACTAGAGTACAATTAAAATCAGAAAATGGTTTAAAAGACGAAAACACTAACCAGATAATTTTGTCTAACGAAGAAGAAAAATTTAGTGAGTTCGTAAGCGACTGTTTAATTGCTCATGTCAACAAAAGAGGTAAAGAGCTTGAGCTTACTTCAAGTCTTCAAAATTATTTGCCTAAGTTTAATCAAATCTTACAAGGACTCGAAGTCTCTCAAATTGATTTAAAGACAGATAGAGTCATTTTTAAGTTCTTAGATCAAAATATTGAATATGATGAGTTAGCAACATCTTTAGAGATTTTGTGTCATTTAAATCTGATTGAAGGCCGTATTTCGTGTCCAAGTTTTAATATAGATCGAGCAGAACAATTAGCTAAAAGCCTAATCGTTCACGATGGTTTAAACTCTTATCCCTATATTTTGTTAAGTCTGATTTATGATAAATTAGGTGATCAACACAAATCAGCGGATCTTCTAGATGAAGCTCGTACTAAGACTGATCATTTTGATATTTATTTTGAGTCAAAATCGCAAAAGCTAACGCAACTGTATGAAAAAATTGACGACTATATTTACATAAGTCAAGTGACGTCAACTTTACCAATGCCTAACTTATTTAAAATCGGTCAATATTTAAAGTCTAAAAATTCATTTTTTGCATTTTACCAAATGCTCGAAAAAAACTTAAATCCGCAATTGTTCGCAGAGGGTATTAATATAAGTTTTTTAGATACTAAGTAGCAGAAAAATTTTTAGGTCATAAAATCGTTCATATTAGCGGAAAAGAATTCGTTAAAATAAAAGATATTTTATATAAAAAAGACTTATATAGAAATCTGGGTCAGGCTGATGTGAAAATATGTGATGATGCGTTTTTAATAAAAATTTTGCAAGTTTTTAAAAATCAGCCAAGCCTTTTGCTCTCAAATTGAGACTTATGTCTCATTAAAATACAAGTCACATATTTAAGTTCATTCCATAGTTATTCCACACTCATCAAGTAGCCTTATATAAGTCATCACACGGGGGCTATGTGAATAACAAAAAAAATCTTAAAGTTATATTTTTGAGTATTGTTTTAGTCGGAATGGTATTTCAAAACTGTGCTAAACAAACAACTGAAGCGAGTAGTTCGCAGATCACGACAGCAAGTTCGTCGAGTTATGCGAATCCGTCACTTTTGAGTGTGTCCAATCTGACAGTCACAGAGGGTAACACTTTAGCTGTCAAGCTCAGTCTTGCTCAAGCTTACAATACAGCATACACATTTCAGTATTCGACAGTAGATGGTTCTGCTTATGATCAATATGACTATTACGGTGTGTCGGGAACAGTCACATTTGCAGCAGGTGAAACAGAAAAAACTATTTCAATACAAGCGATTTCGGATTCCTATCAAGAGGGCAGTGAGTATTTTTACTTACAATTAGCTCAATATGATACGGCTACGAATTATCGCAATATCATGATTACAATCTATGATTCCTCTTTAGCGAATAGTCAGCAAATTTCTGCAGGATTTTATCACAGCTGTTCAGTATCTAATGCAGCTGCATATTGTTGGGGATATAACAGTTATGGCCAGTTAGGTGATGGTGGTAATACAGATAGTCATGTTGCTTTACAAGTTCCAGGCTTAGAGGATTCAGTTACTGCGATTTCAGCTGGTGGTTTTCATTCATGTGCTATTAAAAACAGTACTGTCAAATGCTGGGGATATAACTTATACGGACAGCTTGGAATTAATTCAACAACTACAAAGTTAGCACCTAATACAATTACAAGTCTGAGTGGATCAGTAACAGCTATTTCGGCAGGTGGTTATTTTACGTGTGCCATAAAAGATTCTGCTTTGTATTGTTGGGGATATAATGCCTATGGGCAGTTGGGAACAGCAAGTGTAGGACAGTCCAACGCTCCAATCTTAGTCGCTAATATGACAACTGGTGTTTCTGCTGTGTCAGCTGGGCATTCACATGTTTGTGCGATTCAAAGTGGAGCTTTATATTGTTGGGGAAATAATGCAAAAGGGCAACTCGGCGATGGAACAACGACAACTCGTTCGACGCCGACATTAGTTTCGGGATTAGATGCAAATGTAACTTCAGTTTCTGCATCTGCTGATTATACATGTGCGGTCCAAAACAATAAAGTTAAGTGCTGGGGCGACAATACATACAGTCAGCTTGGTGATGGCACAACAACGGCACATTATGCCCCATATTACATGGGAATATCAGATGCTCAATCGGTGTCTGTATCTCGTTATACGACTTGTGCCGTATCGACAAGCTCGACGGTTAAATGCTGGGGATATAATGGTTACGGCGAACTCGGAGTATCGGCAACTTACGGTTATACTCTGTCTGCAAAAGCATTATCTTTAACTGGTGTTACCGTGATCTCTCACAGCCATGGTAATCACTTGTGTGCACAGAGCAGTTCTGCCACTTATTGTTGGGGATATAATTACTTCGGTCAGCTTGGTCTAGGTTCAACAACAAATCAAAATTCACCAGTTAATTTAACTTATTAATTTGCAAAGGGATGTATTATGTTTACAAAAAATAATTATTTAAAAATCGTAACAGCCATGATTTACACAATGACTATTCAGTTTCAGTCAATTGCTCAGGCAGAAGAAAGTGCTCTCAAAACTGAAGATCAAATCAGTTTGAGTCAGTACTGGATGACGCACAGAAAGAGTTACAATCTAAGTTCAATCCGGTTGATTGATTCGTGGATGTTAGCTCATAAAACACAACCTGTTATTCAGTATAAACTTAATAAAATTAATTCGTCTTCGCAGAGTCAAGCGTATCGTATGAGTGTTGCTTTAGATCAGAAAACATATTTTCTAGAACTGTTTCTCGCTGATGATGTTAAATTTAAAAAAAATAACAAGACTGTTAGCGATGCTGATTTTTTAAAAACCGAAAGTATTAATTTTTTTGATCAAGATGATGTAAAAAATGATCGTTTCTTATTAAGTAAAACAAGCTCTAAATTAGAAACAAGTGTTTTTAATAAAATGAGTTCTGTAGAAAGATCTCATTATTTAGTGCAACTTAGATTCGTGTACTTGTCAGCACAAAATATTTTAAGAGCTGATTCGAACAGTGAAAAAACAAAAAGCTTTTCTTTGTTCTATTTATGGCCTTATATTTTTGGGGTCCGTTCTTATGCCGTCAGCAGAGATCGCTCGCTTTGTATAGATAAGTACGGATTTCAATCGCATGTAAATCCAAAAGGTGAGTGTGAACTGCAAAAAGAACAACACTCAACATATAAATGTTCAGAAGGATCTAGTTTGTGTAATCCGCAAGTGTATGCATTAAACCGAAAAGATGCTCAATCGCCAATTTGTGTCACAGCACAACAAAAACGTGATCAGATTTCTTGTGAGGATCTGTCTCCGATTAAAAGTGCTTCTGATATTAAAAGTTATATGGCCTCTATGCAAATTGTGAATCAAGACGCTCAAGTGAGTGAGAATATTGACTCTATTGATGATTATATTAAAAAAGCTATGCTCGTTTGCGAAAGTCATCAAAGTAAAATGTCTCAGCAGTGTCAAGAACTCATGCAAAGAAAGATGGCTTTGAATTCATATATATATGAAACAGAAAGTTCACAGCAGGGACAATCGGATAAGATGGCACAGCGTGGACAGCAACGTCCTCCACCAGATAGTTTTCGTAGAAACGATTCAGCGCAAGAGCGCCCGGACCAAAGTAATTTAAGTATGACAACTTACAGAAATTATAACCAATCAAGTTCTGACTGTGGTTTTATTTGCTCTGCAACTGGATGGTTAACTTCAGATACAGCAATTAAAACATACTTAACTGCAGGTGGTTTTTTGATGGGTTATTTGATAGCTAAAAATAAATATAAAAATACAAATTTAAGCAGTACATCTAATGCGGCCACTGGATATAGTATGCCGACGTATCAGTATTTGAATAATCCAACAACAGCGGATTATTCAGGAGTGGCTAATTAGCCAAATTAAAAAAGGAGTAAGTTTAACTTACTCCTTTTTTAACACTCACGAGTGTTGTTATTGTTTTACTTATTTTTATGTTTTGTTTAGAAAAGATATCGACGAAAAGCCACAGAACTAATAAGTCCCATACCGGCCATGGTTGTGAGCATTCCTGATCCACCATAACTGAGTAATGGCAAAGGAACACCGACGATTGGTAATAAACCAATAACCATACCTATGTTGATGAACATATGCCAGAATAGATATCCCGAAACACCAATCACCACTAAGGCACCGAATTTGTCCCGTGATCTTGATGCGATTTCAAAGCAAACCAAAAATAAAAAGACAAAAGTTGAAATGACGATCATGCTGCCAACAAATCCCCATTCTTCTGAGAGAACAGAAAAAATAAAATCGGTGTGTCGTTCAGGTAAAAATTCAAGCTGTGACTGAGTTCCTTGTCTAAAGCCTTTGCCGAAAAATTGTCCAGATCCAACTGCAATTTTGGATTGAATTGAATTATAGCCTTTACCTTGTGGGTCAGAGTCTGGCGAAATAAAAGTATAAACACGATGTCTTTGGTAATCCTTTAAAGCATATTTCCAAACCACTGGTAAGGCAATAACACCTAAAACTGTGAGTGTGATGATAATAGATCTTTTGATTTTAACAAAAAATAATAATGTTCCACCAATCAGCATGAGCATCATCGCAGTTCCTAGATCGGGCTGTTTCATTGTTAAAGCAAAAGGAACCAAGATCAAAACCATCGGAAAAAGTAGTTCACGAAGACCCATTCCAGGGCCTTCGGGATTTTTATGAACTAAGATTCTTGATAACACTAAAATGAGACACATTTTCATTGTTTCAGAGGGTTGGTATCTGAAGAAATGAAGATCAATCCAGCGTTGTCCACCTAAAACAACACGACCAAAAAAATCAGTATAGACGAGGGCTCCAACATTGATGATGTACATCAGCCAAACGACACGATTAACCCAGACATAGTCTAAAAACGTCATCACAAAAAATATAGTCCAACCAGCAATGAGCCAGACTATTTGTTGTACGAACAATGTTTCAACATCTCTAGAGTGTGGACCATGGGTGGCGCTAAATAGATTGATTAAACCGATAATATTTAAAGTGAATATTAATCCTATGAGTCGTACGTCTATACGGCTGAGTAAGTTTCTTTCAGAGACGTTCATTCCTTTGATTGACATATATTAATCATCTCCACGCGATGGGGCTGCGCTTGTTGTAGGTTTTAATACTCCTTTTTTAAGAGCATCTTTGATGAGATCAGGGTGATATTTTTGAAAATATGCCAACATAACATCACGAACTATCGGAGCAGCTCCTGTATTACCATGGCAAGCATGTTGTGCTAAAACAGCAACAGTAATTTCTGGTTTATCCCAAGGCGCCCAAGCCACATACCAACCGTGATGGCGCATGTGCATAGGTCGTGATTCACAACTTTGATAAATTTGATCAGCAGAAAAACTCATAACCTGTGCAGTACCTGTTTTGCCGGCCATCTCTAAACCTGGAATTTTCCAGTGACGAGCAGTACCGCTAGAACCATTGGCAACACGTCTCATAGCTTCTTTGACAATCTTAAAATTAGATCGATCAATTTTAAATCCATTAGGTTGCGGAAGTGTGACATCGCGAACTTCAGACGGAAAACGTTCGAACAAAGTTTTACCTTCGTGATCGACCACTTTTTTGACGACAAAAGGTTTTACAACTTTTCCTTCTGTGGCGATGGTGTTATATGCAACCGCCATTTGTAATGGCGTTGCAGTAACATAACCTTGACCGATGGCCATCGTTAAGTTTTCACCGGGTTGCCATTCTTCTCCGCGCAGTGATTTTTTCCATTCAGAACTTGGTAAGCGTCCAGCTGCTTCGCGGTCCATTTCAATACCAGTGCGGCTGCCGAGCCCAAGTAAGCTGATGTAATTAAACATTTTATCAACGCCCAAAGCGATACCCATTTTATAAAAGAAAACATTCGAACTTTTCTCAATGGCTTCATACACAGTGACATTACCAGCACCGTTTTTGTTGTGATCATGGAAGTAACGATTACCAAACCAAAGTTTACCTGGGGCGCTGATGACAGTTTTATCTGTGATCACTTTTTCTTGTAAAGCTGCTAACCCCACAAGTGGTTTAAAAGTTGATCCCGGCCAAAAGTGATCTTGAATAACTTTATTACGAAATGGTTTAAAAGGATCTGTTGTGAGTTTAGATAATATTTTAGTGGGAACTTCAGATGTGAAAATATTAGGATCAAAACTCGGAGAATTCATCCAAGCCAGAATTTCACCATTACTTTTCATAGCGACAAGAGACCCAATACGTTTTAAATCAGTAAACGATTTATAAGCTGCAGTTTGTATATCTTTGTCGATTGTCAGCGAAGCGCTATGTCCATGGATAGGCTCAATATCTTTAATTTGTTCGCCATAGATGTTAGGAATTTCTGTAACGGTTTGTCGTCCGTGGGCATCGACTTGAATAAAGCTAACACCATCAACGCCGCGAATTTTTTGTTCTAAGTGCTCTTCGAGACCACTTTTACCAACGATATCGCCTTGTTCGAATATGGTCGCATTCGGACTGGCTGATTTGTTGTATTTTTCAAGTTCTTTTTTTGATATCTCTCCAACATAACCAAAAAGTTGAGAGCCATTTTCTTGCAGAGGATAATAGCGGATAATCGACTCGCGAATCTCAAGACCAGGAAAATCTAGACGAATTCTTTTTAATCTAAAAACTTCTTCGCGCGAAAGATTATCTTTAAGACGAATAATTGTAAATGGTCCGTTAAGTTTTTTACTTTTTTGAATACGATCGAGTAACTTTACAGGTTCGAGTCCAATCAGCGGAGCCACAGCATCAGAGAGTGATTTAATATCCTCAATATATTGAGGCGAAACAATAGCCTCAAAACCGGGTAAATTTTCAACGAGGGCTTTGCCATCTCGGTCGATAATCAAGCCACGCGGAGCTGTGATTTTATTTTGTTTAACACGATTTTTTTCAGAGAATTGTCTGAGTTCTTTACCGTTGATAATTTGCAACCAGACAAGTCTGAGTGCAAAAATAAAGACAGTTACTGCAACAAAAATATAAAAGGGTCTATAGCGACCTATAAAATCACGAGCCTCTTCCGGATTACTAATATATTGATTTCTCATGTTTGAATTTCTCTTTGTTGTTGATCGGCGTCATTGATGACCCAGTCAGCTTCTGGTTTAAATTTATCATCTAAGTAATCAAGTAATTTAAAAACAGGAATACTAAATAAAAAGTTACAGCCTATTTCAAGTAAACGATGTACAAAATAAACAGGTGTCGGATTTGACTCAAGCCAGTTCGAAGTCATGATGTAAGTAATCATATAAAGTAATGATGAACTGCTCACAAGTATAGAAAAGAAAAAAAGCGAGTTAGTGTGAATTCTATTTTTGAAAATCCATACAAAAAGAGTCACGATAAATAGACTCATCCATAGGGTCTTTAGCGAGACATACGAAAACTGAGTCATGCAAAAGCCTAAAAAGTAGATATAAAATATATTTTTGGTATTCGACCAACGTAAAGCAATAAATATAATAAAAATAAGCCAAAGCTGTGGTGATGGCAGGTTTTCTAAAATAAAAGGCCAAAAACTCGATTGAAAAGCGCAAAAGGCAAAAAACACAAGAGTAAAAACAAAATACTTCATATAAATTGATATTTTTTGTTTAGACATTTTAGTGACGTCTCTCTGTTCGAGTTCCAACTTGCGGAGGATTTGTTTTAAGAGCTTCTATGTTTTTTTCTTCGTTTTGAGTGGCCGTTGAACTTGCTTCAGTTACACTGGGTGCTGAAAAGTCTTCGTTGGCGGCATTAAGAACAACGAAAACTTCTTCAATTTTGTTTGAGTCAACAATTGGCTTAATGTCTACAGCGAGAGTTGCGCTTTTAGTTTTGCGTTCGACGTCTGTAACAACTCCCAAAGGAAATCCTTTCGGAAAAATATTATCAATACCACCAGTGACGATAAGATCACCGGGCTTAACATCTTCAGTTCTATCAATGTACTGTAAAATGCCACTATCTTTGCTCGTACCCTCTAAAATACCATGCGCTCTTGTTTTTTGAATGACAGCATCCACAACCGAGTAACGATCTGTAATCAACATGACATGACTTGTTCTTTCTGTGGGTTTGAAAATATATCCTACTGCACCAGTGACGGTTAAGACGGCTTGCAAGTGTTTAAGTCCGTGTTTTGTTCCTTTATTAATAGTGATGGTCTTGTGATCTGGTAAGAGATCGCGACCAATAACTTGCGCAGGAACAAGAGTCATTTTTGTGTTCTTTTGAAAATCTAAAATGGTTTTAAGACGTTCATTTTCGATAATGCTCTCATTAAAAAGGTTAAGCTTAGTTTTCATTTCAGAAAGTTCGTTTTTAAGCTTAGCATTTTCTTTTTTGATATTAAGTAAATTTAAGTATTCAGCTGTTGTTCCGCGTACACCAAGGCTTAATCCAGCAAAAGCTGACTGAAATGTTTCAGAAATAAAGCTTAACGGTTGAGCAAACCAGATATTTTGGATTTTTTTCTGCTCCATGTTAATTGAGATTAAAGGTAAAGAAATCATCAGAATGATAATCAAAGTTTTTTTGAAGTTGATATTTAGAAAATTCAAAGAAGATCCCCGCTGTTTATATGTTCGTAAATCCTAATATTTAATACGGTAACAAAATCAGCGAAGAATTCAAGAGTATCATCGAAAATCACTTGAAATATTTTTTGAATCATGAGGTCATTGTAAAGCTTAAATAAGGAGAAGAAGATGTCTCAAACTTACGTGAATCAAATTAGATCAGCATTACAGAAGGGAAATCTGAATACAAAAACAATTGTCACAGTTGTTATTTTCGGAGCCATCATACTGACATTTGTTCTGTCTGACGTAACAGGTCGAAATACTGGCGGTCTGGGTATGGGTGCAGCAGCAGAAGTTAATGGCGAAGTTATCACCATTAAGGACTACCAAGATCAAGAAGCCCGCATCATGGATTATTATTCTAAGATGTTCGGTGGCAAAATTGACAACGAATTTCAACGTAAACAAATTCAAGCTCAAGCGATGAATGAGATTGTGAATAACATTTTAGCATCTCAAGGAGCAGAGAAAGCTCATATCTACACAACTGATGCAGAGCTTAAAAAAATCATCACTGAAGATCTACCATATTTCAAAAAAGATGGCGTTTTTCAGTCGGATTTGTATAAAGCATTATTGGCTCAAAATAAAATGACTCCAGCGGGTTTTGAAAAAGACATAGCTCAGCAAACAAAATCGCAAAAATTGCGTCAATTGTTTGAGCTTGGTTTAAAGCCAACTGTTCTTGAGAAAAACATTGAAAACGAGCTAAAATCAAAACAAATCAATGTCGCATTCGTTAAAGTAGATGCTCAGTCTATTGCGAACTCGTCAGTGGCTGTTTCAGCTCAAGAAGTTCAAGCGAAATTAGCTGATTCTAATTTTATGAAAAATGTTGAGACATATTACAACTCGCACAAATCTGAATACGAAACACAAGAGCAAGTGAAAGCTTCACATATCTTGATTAAAGCAGATATGAGTAATGCCGCAGCAACTGAACAAGCAAAAGCCAAAGCTGAAACCGTATTAAAGCGTTTAGCTAAAGAAGACTTTGCAAAAGTCGCTGCTCAAGAGAGTGAAGATGCGGGTTCTAAAATTAAAAATGGCGATTTAGGTTATTTTACTAAAGGTCGTATGGTTAAGGAATTCGAAGAAGCAGTTTTTGGTTTACCAGTTGGTAAAGTGTCTGGTTTAGTTAAAACTCAATTTGGATTTCATATTATTAAAGTTACTGATAAAAAGCCTGCAATGATTACAAGCTTAAATTCAGCAAAAAATGAAATAGCTAAAAAGATCTTAGCTGATGAAAAACTTGTAACAGTTTCTAAATCACTTGAAGAAGCTGTTGCTAAAGGCGACCCTCAATCGGTGAATGATGCGATTGCAAAATCTGGTTTAAAGTGGAGTGAATCTGGTTACTTTGATTTGAGTCAAGAGCAAGTTCCAGGTGCTAATTCGGCTCAATTGTTTAAAGCAGCTCTAGGCCTATCTAAGCAAAGTTCAATAGCTAAAACATTAGTTCGCGAAGGTGAATCGCAGTATGTTTTAAAACTTGTTGATGTTAAAACAACGGAAGTTAAATCAGACGCTAAGCAAAGTGAATTAATCGATCGTCAAAAATCGGTCTACGGTTATTCACGTTGGGTTGGTGCTTTGAAGAAAAACGCTAAAATTTCTACTAATAGCGCAATTTTACAATAAGTTTAGATTAAATAATTTGGATCAATAGCCAAAACTAAAAAGCCACATCAAGATCGATGTGGCTTTTTGTTTTTTAAAGTCGTTTGCTATTATTTGTCTAGATGTTCTGGTTTAAAGGCTAAAGGAAAAAGCTCTTTAAAAGATAAGATTTTTTCTTTTTTATCTGTATTGATAAGCGTAATTTCAGTCTGTTCAGTGCCAAATTCAGCAATCACTTGACGACAAAAACCACAAGGTGGCCAAGGGGCTGCTTCTGCACTGGCGACAACAACATGCGTGATATGAACTGTGTTTTTGTTTTCGCTATAGGCTTTCCAAATAGCTACGCGTTCTGCACAAACTGTTCCGCCGTAGCTGGCGTTTTCAATATTGCATCCTGAATAAATTTTGCCATTACTCAGTCGTATAGATGAGCCTATTTTTTTTGCTGAATATGGAGAATGTGAAAATTGTCTTGCTTTAAGAGCGAGTTTCTTCATTTTTGTTTTTTCAGTCGCAGATATTTTTTTATTGAAAGAGGCCATGTCCAAACTCCTTTAGTTGCTGGCTAAGCCAGATGAGTGGTAATCCTTGAATAGCAGTGAAGTCATCTGTTTTAATTTCTTGAAATAATCCAATACCGTGAGATTCTATTTTGTAACTACCAGCGCAATCATAAGGTTGGTCGATTTCAACATATTGGCTGATTTCGGCTAAAGTTAATTCTTTCATTGTCATTTTAGATATGTGGTTGATTTTTTTCTGAGTGATTTTTTTTTCTGGTGAAACATGTATTAAAACGACTGAAGTGATGAGTTCATGCGATTTTCCGGACATTTGCTGTAACTGTTTAATAGCTAATTCTTTAGATCCCGGTTTTCCGATTATTTGATTATTTAATGCAACTAACTGGTCGCCAGCAATGATCGTGTAATGAGTTTCAGTTGGTTTTACTGACAAAGCTTTACCCAGCGCAAGTTCTTCAGCAATTTCAATAGGTGTTTTTAGATCAGATAACAGATCGTGTTTAAGTTTTTCTTCGTTAAGCAAGGGTTTGATCGATTCAAAAGTCGTTGATATTCTAAGAAGTAATTCTTTTCTATAAGGAGATGTGCTTGCAAGAATAATTTTAGGGGTCATTTGGCCTCGCTAAGACGATTTTTGTTTGGGCTGAATGGCTATATTATAAGTTTCGATGAGACTGTGCAAATTAAATTCTGCTTTATATTTAAGAACCGCATCGCTGTATTGCATTGGTGAATAAACATGACTGATATTACGTGCATGAAGTCGATATATTTGAGTATCACCCATCGGATATCCTAGTTTGATATAATTTAGAAATTTATTATTTTCAGGTAAAAACAAATAAACTTCGAACGGCAAATCAAGTTTAGGTTTTAAAAATTCGACTGGAACTTCAATATAATTAAAATTTTCAGTTGGAGTGTTTAAAACTTCAAAAGGGCTAAATGCAAACAAAGAAACAACGACTTCTTTGTGGTCAACTTGAAAGTTCTGACTGTGATCAGCCTTGATTTGAGAAAAGGCCGGAAAGTTAATCATTGGAATTTGTAAAACCATATGCGGCGATGATTTGTGAACGCTGTTGGGATTAAGATTTTTTTTAACCCATTCATTTAAAATGATAAAGGCTTTATCTGTATTGAGAGCGGCTTCAGAGGCTAAAGCCAGATATCCTGTCCATGATTTTTCTTGAATAATGAGAACAAAAACCTGGTTAGTATTAAATATTTGATCGACTTGATAGTTGCTGGGCTCAGGGTTTGAGACTAATTCAATGAGCTTTGGTTGGACTTCTGATTCGAAAGTTTCCTCAAGTGATTTTTTTAAGTCACCCGAAAGTTTAGTTGGATCTTTAGGAAGTTCGTTTTTCTTTTCATAGGGGTTGTTAATAGAAAAATCATTAAACATTTGGCGTAAAGTGAGATCATTTAAAGGCTCTGCCTGTTTAGGCTGAGTTAAAATGGAATCATCGATGAGGTTTAAAGTTTTCGAAAGTTTATTGATAGTGCGTTGAACTGACGGGCCTGTAATTGGGGGATAGAGTTTAAATTCAAATTGGCTATGATCAAGACGAGCTATAAATTCAGCTTGCGAAGCAAAACAAAAGGGAATCACAATTCCCGTCGTAATATTATAGACCTCTTGCAAAATGTTTTCATGTTCTCCGTCGGATCGATCAAAGCTAATAAAAATGTATTGAGGCTTAATTTGTTCAATTTGTTTTAAACAGACGGCTTTATCAGAATGTGAATAAGCTTGAAATTCACGTTTATTGAGAAAAGCTTCGATAGAAGACAAGTCCTGGCCCACGCCTTTGATGAAATAGATAACTTGTTTAGGTGCCGAATTCGTCATCATTTAAGTCTATCATTGTTTTAATGATGGTATAAGTTAGGCTTCGTAAAGCGTTATAAAATTAAGACAAAGGTCTTTTGTACCACGATGCAGATAGTTTAAAAAAACACTTGCAAATGAAAATCATTATCATTATCAATAGTCATGACAAAAACACCTGTTTTACCAGTACATCAGACAACTGAGACCAAACATAAGGGCGATCGCTATCAAATTGATGATTTTAAGAAAATGATTCGTTCGATGAACTTAAAAATCACAGACCAGCGGATTTTGATTCTACAATCATTGTATGACAGCGATAAAAAATCTGGTGAGCGTCATGTGACCGCGCAAGAGCTCTACGAAAAGGTTTACGCTCGAGATAATAGTGTTGGCTTTGCGACTGTTTATCGGTTTTTACGTGATTTATCGGCCCATGAATTAGTCACTGAGGTTCGTATGGGGGGGCAAGCTTCTCGTTATGAACTTACGCCCAAAGATCATCATGATCATTTAACGTGTACAAAATGTGGGAAAATTTGTGAGTTTGAGAATAATAAAATTGAAGAACTGCAAAAACAAGTTGCGACATTTTTTGGATTTCAACTGACTGGTCACGTTCTCGAGTTATTTGGTGTTTGTCCAGATTGTCAAAATAAAGAATCTGAGAACTAAACTTGCGACAGTCTGATTGTTGACTTAGAATTTTGGCTGTGAAAACTAAAAACAAACTATCAGAAATTCATCTTGCCGATACGACAAATATTGTGGTCAAAGGCGCCAGAGAGCATAATTTAAAAAATGTTTCTGTCACAATACCACGTAATAAAATTACAGTTTTCACTGGTCTTTCTGGATCTGGTAAATCATCTTTAGCTTTTGATACAGTTTATGCCGAAGGTCAAAGACGTTATGTTGAAAGTTTATCAGCATACGCGCGTAACTTTTTAGAACAACTTAAAAAACCCGAAGTCGATTCAGTTACTGGATTGTCTCCCGCAATTGCGATCGATCAAAAATCTGTGGGGTTGAATCCACGCTCAACTGTTGGAACTGTAACTGAAATATATGATTATATGCGTTTACTTTATGCCAAAGTCGGAACGCCTTCTTGTCCAACGCATAAGATTCCAGTTGAGTCGCAAACACCGCAGCAAATGGTTGATGATATTTTTAAAAAATCAGTCGGATCTAAATTCTATGTTTTAGCGCCAATGGCACAAGGTAAAAAAGGTGAGTTTTTAGCCGAGTTTCAAAAATGGCTCAAAAAAGGATTCGTTAAAGCTAAAGTTGATGGCGAATTTATCGATCTCGAAAAAGCAACTAAATTAGCTAAAACGAAAACGCATGATATTGATCTTGTTGTTGATCAATTGATTTTAAAAGACACTATCAAACATCGATTAAGTGAAAGTGTAAATACAGCCTTGTCGATGGCTCAGGGCCGCGTTGTGATTGAAACAGTTGGTGGTGAGCGTACGAATTTTAGTTTGCACTCATCGTGTCCAGAATGTGGGTTTAGCTTTCCTGAGTTAGAACCAAGATTATTTAGTTTTAACAATCCACGTGGCGCTTGTGAAACTTGTCATGGGTTAGGAACACTCGATTTAGTTGAAGAAGAACAGTTTTCTGATTCAGAAGTCGGCGGCAAAAAGCTAGATCAAGTTAAGTACACTTATAAAGGTAAAAAAGCCTCTGATAATGATGAAGACGAAGAAGAGGAAATGATCTTAAACGACTGCCCTGAGTGTCAAGGGTCTCGTTTAAAAGCTGAGAGTTTAAATATTTTTATTGCCGAAAAAAATATTGCCCAATTAGCGAATTACTCGGTGACTGAACTCTTGCAGTTTTTTTCAAAACTAAAATGGAATAATAAAAATCAATTAATTGCCGAAAAAATTGTTAAGCAAATCACAGATCGATTGCAATATCTAGAAAGAGTTGGAACTTCGTATTTATCTATGTCGAGACCAGCCAGAACTTTGTCTGGCGGTGAAGCTCAGCGTATTCGATTAGCGACACAAGTGGGCTCGGCTTTAATTGGCTGTATGTATGTTATGGATGAGCCAAGTATTGGTTTACATCCACGTGATCATCATCGCTTGCTTGAAATTATTGGCGAACTCAAAGATCGTGGAAATACAATTGTTTTGGTTGAACATGATGAAGACACTATTCGTTATGCCGATTACGTTGTTGATCTAGGGCCACGTGCGGGTAAACTCGGTGGTGAATTGATGGCTGAGGGTACTCCAGATCAATTGATGAAAAATCCGAACTCATTAACGGGACAATATCTTTCAGGTCTACAAAAAATCGCTATCCCTAAAAAAAGACGCGCTGGTAATGGACATGCTATTCAGCTTTTTGGTGCAACAGGGAATAATCTTAAAAATGTTGATTTAAAGATACCTCTTGGGACCTACACTTGTGTTACAGGGGTCTCGGGCAGTGGTAAATCAACATTGATTATCGATACTTTATATAAAATATTAGCTCGTGAGTTTTATAAATCTTCAGTTCAAGCTTCGCCGTATAAAAAGATAGAGGGTTTAGAGCATGTTGATAAAGTTATCGATATCAATCAACGTCCGATTGGGCGTACACCAAGATCCACGCCTGCAACATACGTGGGCTTGTTGCCATTGATACGTGATTTATTTGCGACAATTCCTGATGCAAAGTTGCGTGGATTTGAACCTGGCAGGTTTAGTTTTAATGTCAAAGGTGGACGTTGTGAAACTTGTATGGGACACGGGCAAATCCGCATGGAAATGCACTTTTTATCAGATGTCTTTGTCACGTGTGATACATGTCAAGGGCGCAGGTATAATCGTGAAACTTTACAAATTAAATACAAAGATAAAAATATTGCAGATGTCTTAGAAATGAACGTTGAAGAAGCTCTTGAGTTTTTTAAAAACCATTCGCATATTCACCGTAAACTTGAAACTTTACACAAAGTTGGACTTGATTATATGACTTTGGGGCAATCATCGACAACTCTATCTGGTGGTGAAGCTCAGCGTGTGAAATTATCTAAAGAATTATCAAAGCGTGGCACTGGTAAAACGCTTTACATTTTAGATGAGCCAACGACAGGATTACATTTTCACGATGTTAAAAAGTTGATTGAGCTCATGCAAGAACTTACAGACCAAGGTAATACAGTGTTAGTCATCGAGCACAATCTTGAAGTCATGAAATGTGCTGATCATATCATTGATCTTGGTCCTGATGGCGGAATCTACGGCGGTGAGATCGTAGTACAAGGTACTCCTGAAAAAATTATTCAAAATAAAAAAAGCGAAACGGCCAAATTTTTACGCCCGGTTCTTGAAAAATAGCTTTATTGTCATAAACTAAAAGCCAGATTACAAAGGAGCTTTTGGGTATGTATAAAATTGTTATCGCTGTGGCTTTAGTTTTAAGTTTTTTTTCGCAAGAGTCCTATGCTAAAAAGAAAAAAGGCTATTCAGATCCATGTGATAATGCTTATGAAGAACTTCCTAAAGTGGATGATAATCCAATCTTTTTTTCTGAATACCAGACATTTTATAACAAGAATAAAAAATGTATTTCAGCCGGTCTTGCTGAAGAAACCTCATCGCGGACGGTTCTAGCTTTGCATGGCAATTGGAAACAACTTGATCAGTTGATTGCAATAGGAAAAAAAGATCCGAAATTTTTGGATTTTGTTTTAAAAAGCTATAGTATTAAAACGAATCAATATGAAAAAGAAGCCATCGCAACTTTAAAGAAAACTAAAAAATGTCCTAAAGAGCAAAAAGAGTTTTGCAAACAGTTACAAGATATCGTTAAAAATGCTATTGATGAAATAAATAAGCCTAGAAAATAATTTCTAGGCTTATATTCTTATAATTTTTAAACAAAAGTTCAATATCAGATTACTTACAAATATAAGCTGACATAATGACATTTCCTTGTGGGATGTCAGAGCCAGATGGTATTTGAGAGATCACAGAGCAACGAGCACCTGTGCCAATGACTTCGAGAGATACTTTTTGTTGGCCAACAAGCCACAATCCTAATTGTTCTGCTCCGCCTTCAGAGTAAAGTCCTTCGAATTTTTCCCACGAGCATGATTTAGATGCTGTCGGTGCTGGTGGTACATATGGATTTTTTATTGATTCAACCATGGCCCCACGTAATTGAGTGCGGTAAGTGTTAGCTTGAATATAAGTTGATGTCTCTTTACAGTTGAATGGATCGCCTTGGTATTGACAATCGATATACTGTTTTGAAACTAGTGGCGTTGCATTGTAAGGATTAAATTTAGAATCGGCACTGTTATAACATAATTGTGTTACGGCTTCGCCGACTTCGATACCAAAATAAGTTTCAAAAGAATCAGAATAAGGCGGTTGGTACCATAAACCACCGAACATTTTTTTCTGTAAGTTAACGTCGGATTTTAAACCCTGAATTACATTAATTTGAGCTTGTGACATATTTGAATCAGGGTATAGCGTTGGCGATAATCGATTGAGTCTTGCAATCAATTGATCTTTGCTAGGAGGTACGTAATTTTTAGGAGCACTTTTATTTGGAATCGCACACGCCACTGACATGATATCAATCAGTGATTGCCCTTTTTGTGAGAATTGCGGTGGTGGTGGTGGGTTAACTGGGACATTACATTTCATACACGATGTTAACACAGTTGATGAGTCAGCGTTACAAGCCCCTTTAGATAAAACAGGTTTTGGAATAACAGGAGGCGGTGGTGGCGGTGGTGGAAAATCGTTATCATCAGGAATGGTGATGTTCATTTTACTATTTTCTTCGACAGCTGAAAAACTTGATCTTTGGCAACTAAAAGTAAACAGGGCGATGATGATTGATACCGCTATAGCAAAAGTAGAGTAGATTAAATTTTTCTTCACCATAAAAACTCCAGCATAAAAACCACCTGTCACTCACGATTTTTTTTATTTACGTCGGACATTGGTCTTGCTTGACCATCTTTCGACATTGGTCTGTCTAGACTTTAGTCTTTTATTTTTTGTCAAAAGCGTATACACTTTGTTTTTGAACGTACTTTGCTAAGAGTGAAAGTATGTCAAAAAACTGAACAGTTTACTTACAAGAGGTAACATAAGATGTATAAATATATAAAAGGCTCATTACTCTTCACGGTTTGCGCACTCATTGGAGTTATGGTGTTCGAATGGACTCAAACACACTCAACTTCTGCTATGTTATCAGCATGTATGACAGCTTTGATACTTGCTGTACTCGAAATATCACTTTCTTTTGATAATGCTGTTGTGAACGCAACGGTTATTCGTAAAATGGATGAACTCTGGAAAAGAAGATTTCTAACTTGGGGAATTCTTATCGCTGTTTTTGGCATGCGCTTAGTCTTTCCGTTAATTATAGTTGCCGTCGTAGCACATATTAATCCGATTGATGCATTTATGTTGTCGATTCAAAATCCAAGTGAATATGCAAAACTTATGACGTCATCGCATTTAACAGTTTCGTCGTTTGGCGGTATGTTTTTGTATATGGTTTTTTTACATTTTTTTATTAACGAAGATAAAGAAGATCACTGGGTTACATTCATAGAAAAACCACTGGTTGTCGTATCTCAATATAAAGGGATTGAAATTGTGACAGCACTCATCACATTACTCTCAATTGCTTCGTTGATGGAGTCTGCTGATCAAATTAAATTCATTGTGCCTGGTTTATGGGGAATGATTACCTATATGATTGTTCATAGTTTTTCTGAATGGCTTGAAAATCGTGATTTAGTTAACAGTGCACAGTCGACCATGATGAGTGCTGGTTTTGGTATGTTTTTATACCTTGAGATCTTAGATGCTTCATTTAGTTTTGATGGAGTCATTGGTGCATTTGCTATTACACAGAGCTTAGTGCAAATTATGATTGGTCTGAGTATAGGTGCTTTTTTTGTGCGAAGTTTGACATTGTATCTCGTCGAAAAAGAAACACTTAGTCAAATTCGTTTTTTAGAGCACGGTGCTTTTTATGCTTTAGGTGCTTTGTCACTGATGATGTTGTTGGATTACTTTTTTCATATACCAGAGTGGATGACAGGTCTTACTGGTGCAGTCATTTTAGGTTTATCAATTTTGTGGTCTCTCTACATAGACCGAGATAACAGAGCTTAGCATGATGAGTCCAGCTCCTAAAAATTGAATTGGTGTTAGACGTTCATTTAAAAAAACGCTAGCAAAAATAAATGAATAAGGAGCTTCAAGTAAACACAGCATACTTGCAGTTGTCGTCGATAAGGTTTTTTGTGATTTTGTTTGTAAGTAAAATGCAAATAAGCTTACAAAAATAGCCAGCCCAATGATTGAACCTATTGATGCAACAGACATATGATCTGGTATTATTTTAACTGATTTAAAGCTGACTTCGTAAATGAGAAACGGCATGACTGTTAACCAGCACCAAAGTGTTTGAAAAATATTAAAGCGAAAAGCACTTTTCATTTTACGTGCGCCGATGCCAACGAATAAAATTTGAAAAGTTGCAGCTACGGCAGACCCCAAAGTGAGAATGTCACCAAAATTTAGCTCTGTATTTTGGTGGTATATATCAAGTAATAAACCCATCCCCACAAAAGCAAGCAAACTCAGACCTATATGAATAAGCTGTAATTGAGTTTTAAAAAAATAAAACGAAGCCAAAGGAATCATCACGACATAAAGTGTTGTTATAAAACTTGAATTAGTCGCTGTTGTATAATTTAGCCCGTGTGTTTGAAATATTAAAGTTAGCCCCAGAGTAATGCCGGCGGGCATGGCTGTCCATAAATCAGAGTGAGATTGTCTATACTCATCTCTGTTAAATAAGAACATAAGACTTTCACCTAAAAGCACCGCTAGTAAAAATCTCCAGAACATAAGTGTTGAAGTCGAAAAATCTTTTAACGCCCATTTAACTAAAGTAAACGATACACCCCATATCGCGCCTGCGATAATAAGTTCAATAACGGCTTTATGATAAAGAGGTATTCCTTGCAGCGTTTTTTTCATAGATATTCTTGAATTGGTTAATCAAAGGCCTCAGACCAAATTTTAGTTTTATCAAAGCCGTCAATTTCAATAAGTTGGTGCTTAACGTCTTTGATCATCGCGCCATTACCACACATATAGAACGTAGTTGGAGTTTCTTTGTAATTGGTCTCGTTTAAAAAGTTCTGAATATAACCTTTTTTACCAGCCCATTTTTCGGTCGGACGACTCAAAACATAGTGATACTCAAAATGAGGTAAAGATTTTTTAAGTTGCTCAAGTTCTTCACGGTAATAAATATCTTCTTCGTAGCGTAATCCAAAATACAATTTATATTTTAAGTTAGGGTATTGTTGCATTTTAGATTCTAAAAAGCAGAAATGTTGAGATAGGCCACTTCCTGTATTCAGAAAAACAATTTGTTCAGTCGGAGGCTCTTGAAAAAAGACTTTACCAAATGGTCCCGTAAAATTAAGAACTTCGTGACCTTTTAAATCCCAAACAAACTTTGAAGCTACTCCTTGATCAACATACTTAAATATAAGACGGAACTGACGAGTATTGTGCTCTGTTGTTGCTATCGAGTATGCTCGTAAAGCTGGTTTTATTGTTTCACCAGCTTCATTCGTTTGCGGAACATGCAACATAACGAATTGACCTGCTTTGAATTTAAATTCTTCATGGCTCGTGAGAGTTAAATAAAGCTCACGAATTTGCTTGGTATGATCAACGATTTTATCAATTTTATAATTGTAAATAATTCTAGACATTAGGGCCTCATAATTAAAACCCATATATTTCATTTAGTCGGTCGTAAAGTCAAAAAAAACATAAATAAATTTCAAGTCTGAGATTAAATCTTGTCTTAATTTCAGGAGAATATGACAAATGTACGAGCACTATGTTTAAGATTGTATCTATAATCGTTGTTTTAATGTTTTTATTCGGATGTCAACCATCTGATTCGACAACTTTGCGACTAGGTGATCCAACAAGTGAAAAGCTCATTCAGTTGGGTGCCGCTGATTCAAAATCGACACGAAAACTACCTTATTCTGACGACAGTACAGTTTCATACTGTGAAGTAAATCTCACGACATATGAGCAAAAAAAAACGGTTAGGCAGTATAGTGGCACAGATGATTTAAAGCTTTATCCAGCTGCTTCATTATCCAAGATATATTTAACTGCATTTGTTATTTTCAAATTCGGTCTAGAACATCAGTTTACGCATACAATTAAAATCAAGCGCTATAGTGATCAATCTGCCGATGTGTATTTAGACTCAGATTTAGATCCAATTTATAATATTGAAAAAGCTTTGTATGTGATGTCTTTGTTGCAAGAACGTGGGATCAGACACATTAAACACTTGTATATATCTCAAAATACGCGAGTGTTTTTATCAGTATTGAGTAATCCTCACATAGAGCTTACAGAAGTGCCAGTTTCGCTCAGTGAGACTCTTCAAAATTTTCAATTGATTTTCAATTCCAAAAATTGGGGTTCTCAAACACAAAAAGCTAAAGTTAATTTAAGTTCATATTTAACTCAGTCTGGGCGAAATTTACGATTGGTATCAGATTTTTCACTGGATCAGGTTGAAGTTTCTGATAGCAACCCTTTTATTGCAGATGAAGATTTTGTTTTTTATTCAGCACCAATGAGAGATTATTTAAAAGAAATTAATGTTGAATCGAATAACTATATTTCTGATGCTTTTTTTAATGTGCTTGGTGGCGCTCAAGAGTTTTTTGCTTTTCAAACTCAAGTCTTAAAACTTAATGCAGATCAGTTGGTGATGAATACAGGATCTGGCTTGCCTGTATTTGCAGGTCAAAAAAGAAAAGATAATCGAACAACATGTCGCGCCCTCATTAAAGCGTTACATTATATCAAACTCAAAGCTGATTCTTATCAGATAAATCTTGGGGATATACTATTAATGCCTGATCTTGACGCTGGAACATATGACTCGCAATCAGTGGTCATAAATCGTTCGGTTGTTTTAAAGACAGGACGGCTTTACGATGTGCCAACTTTAAATTTGGCCGGTATTGCATCAACTGGTTCTGGGTTAATGGCTTTTGTGTTCTTAGGGCATAACTTTGATAACGCAGATGAAACTCTCATGAAACAAAAAAGAGATGATTTTCTTTCATCTCTACTTAACACATATAAACCAGTCTCATTTTTCTTAAAATCTACAGACAAATTATCTGTATTTTTAGATTAATAATTTAAATGATGAACACCAACTTTATGAATTAGGAAACCTTTCGTTGTCCGTGAACCTCTTCTTCAAGTAATGTGATGACACTATTAAGCGATTCTGCCTCTTTGTGTAAATCTTCAGATTGCTGAGCAGTTTGCTGAACTGAGTTAGAATTTTGCTGAGTTGAGCTATCTAACATATTCATCGCTTGCGTAATATTTGTAACGCCTTTTGATTGCTCGTTAGCAGCGGTCGAAATATCTTCCATTATATTTTTAACAGATGAGACATTTTGAACGATTTGATTTAATATGTGTTCACACTTCTCTGCAACGATTGCACCATTTTCAACTTTAGATAATCCATCTTGAACTAAAATATCGACTTTTTCTTTAGTGTTCTTAATAATTCGTTCAACACTTGAAATTGACTTTTCAAGCAATTCATTAATTTCCCCAGATGACTTTCCAGACATAGCCGCTAAGTTACCAACTTCTTCTGCGACGACAGCGAAACCTTTGCCGTGTTCACCGGCTCTGGCGGCTTCAACAGAAGCATTAAATGATAAGAGCTTTGTTTGAAAGACAATGTCATTAATAACTTTAGTTTTTTCCGAGATGTCTTGAATAACTTTGATAATGCTTTCAATTTCTTTATTACTAGAGTCTATTTGTTGTACAATGTCCGCATTACTTGTTTTGATTTCATTCATAGTGTGACGCATTTCTTCAACAGCTATTTTTCCTTCTTCTGCAATGTTAAAGCTTTGTACTGCTTGCTCCATTGATAGTTTTGCATTTTCAACGCTTTTTGTAACCATAGCATCTATTTCTTCTAAAGTTGCAGCAGTTTCTTGAATAGCACTTGCTTGATTTTGTGTAGACTCGGCAACTTGTTGTGAAGCTTCTTTAAGTTGATTACTTCCGTTTTTAGTCACTTCTGCTGTCGTTTTTAGTTTTTCTGCTAAATGAGCAATATTAACTGTGATTTTTTGCACTAAAAAATAACCCACTAACAAGGCTATGAGAGTTATGCCTAAACTTGTCAGCAGTAAGAAAAGAATTTCATTAACGATAGGTTGAGTTATTGCTTTTTTAGGTATAAGCACTTCAATAAACCAATCTGTTCCCTCGATATTCAGAGATGTCACAATACTCAAATTGCTTGAGTCTAGCATGTCGTACTTAGAGTTATCCTTTAAACGTTCTTCTGAAATGTTATTATAATTATCAATTTTTTCAGTAAAAATATTTTTTAAAATAAGATTTTTTTGACCTGTAAATCCAACAATTGTACCTTTTTGATCGTAAATGATAATTCTAGACCCCTCAGGCAGTGTCAAATTTTTATCTGTCAAATCTTGGAAAAAAGTTAAATCAATATCAGCTCCTGCCGCACCATAAACTTTATTATCAATCATGATCGGTGATGCCAGTGTTATCATTAAAATGTTATGACCATCTACAGGATAGATGTAGGGTGGTATTACGACATCTTTAGCGAGCTTGACTGGTAATAAATAATAATCCCCAGCGCCCGGTTTATCATAGTCAACTAAAGGTTCAATTTTGACAGAGCCATCTGCTTTATGAGTCATATATGGAATCATTCGCCCAGTTGAATCAAATGGGAACTTGTCTTTATATTCTTGATCTTTACCATCAAAAGCATTTGGCTCCCAGCATGTATTAAACCCAAAGATTGTTTTATTATCTTTAAAGTATATTTCCATCATTCTAATGACTTCTTCACGACTTACTTTAAGAGGATTTTTTTTATCCTTTGTTTGACTTAAAGTTTTAGCAAAATTACGAGTTGTCTCAAATGCATTAGAAATTTTTATTCGTATTTCTTGAGAAAATGATTCTGCATATTGTTTTGATTTTAGCTTTGCTGATTCAGTTAGCTCTGCATAGATTTTTGATGAACTATGGTAAGTCAAAATAGTCGAAATAGAAAATAAGCTTAGAGCAGCCCAGGCCAATAATTTAAAATTCAATGATTTTTTCAATGTGCACCATCTATCGTTAATTCTTTTAAAATGTTTCGGTAAATGCATCTTGAACTAAAGTAAGATTTATTTTTTCTATGCTCTTAGGTTGATCTCATTTTGAGTCACGACCTTGGCCTGTGATTCGCTTTATCTTTGTTTATCGAGGTTCATATGAATTTAAATACAGTCTTATTGCTCAGCTTTGCTTTAATTACAAATTGGGCTTTTGCAGATAATAACGTTGTTCGTATCCCATTGAAAACGTTTACAAAACCAGCGCAAGACCTGTTATCTGAAAAAGGCAAAGAGCTTTCGATTGCTGAACTGACTAAGATGTATTCGCAAGGTTATGATCTGTCTAAACTTCAGCCAGTCGAAAACAAATACTGGCAGAATTATGCAAATAGCAAATACGCTAAATCAAAATGGAACAATCAAAAACTCAGCGCAGTTGATCGCGAACTTCATAAAACGATGCCGAGTGCTGATACAGGTGTCGACTTTGATGCAGATATGGGTGCTAATCGTGATTTAGGAATATACTCTATCTTAGTTAAGCCTAGCTCTGTTCAGGCATCATACAATACACAACGTTATGTCTTAACTATGGGGCAGCAGATCCATGCTTCATTACTCAGATCAGCATTGCTGCGTAAACTTGGATATTACCAAGAATCACCAAAATATTACGAAAAAATTAAACTCAATTTTTCTTCAAAAGAGGATAAAGAAAGTTTTATTAATTCTGCTTTTTGTGAAACTGGCCCTAGCGAAGTGGCTATAGATTGTTTATCGATTGCACCATTTAAAACTGCTGATAAACCAAATGAATATTTATCTCATGCGAGTGATAAAGCATTATATGTTCATGGTGTTTATTTAGAAAAAATGAATCCCGAAGTGCCAAGTTTATTTGATGGATTAGTACCTGCTACAGGAAGTTTGATACCCTATTTTTCTCAATCGCGAGCTTATCGTTCGTTGATTGTACCATTTGCTATTGCCGATATCGGAGAAAGTATCAATCGATTTTCAACTGAATGTGCAACGATTCGTGATGGTTCTGCATATATTAGCTATCCATTTTCATCATATTTTCAAGACACCGATCAAACTGATGTGCAATGGGTGTTAAGACGTGTAGCTGATCTCACAGATCAGGATTGGGATGATATTATTGAAGCAGCAAAATTGCCCAAATCAGTGAACCAACTTGTAAAAGCTAAGATTTTGTTACGAACAAAAGACTGCATGGAGGTTTTCTTTGATTATAAAGAGGAAAGCATATTGGATTCAATAGCCGGAGTTTTCAGAAAACCATTTTATCAAAACTCTCAAGTCTTGTTTAAAAATACAATACCAGCTCTAAAATACACTTCTGATGATGGTTATGTTAAAAACGGCAAAGTAACAACAGAGTACATTCCGGGCTATCCGCAGCGTTTTTCTCACGGAGATCGACCATCGCCATTTAAACCTGGTGATATTTTAAAATATATGAAAATCGAAGCCCAATCTGCAGCGATTGGAGTCGCAACAAGCGAATTGAATAAAAAATTACTTTCACTTAAATCACAAACAAAACTTGATGGTATCGAACTCACTGATCGTGGTTTTGTGCCATATGGTCATACAACAGGCCATCAAGCAGGCATTAATTTTTCAGCTTCGCGACTAGTAACAACGGGTACTTTTTACGGTAGCCAAGCAACAGTTCAGTTGGTTGATACGATCAGTTTAAGCGTTGGTGTTGGTGTTTTTAATATTTTGCACGATGTTTCAGGCTTTAATCATTTTCGTGGTGTAAATGGCTTTTACTCTCGTGATTATACACATGTGCATCCAATTGATAGTATGGATGAAACAAAAACTATTCCTTGGAAAGACGTCGTGGTTCCAGTAAAACTGAAGCAGCTTGCGAGCCCATTAAAAGATGGTAAGTTAACAGAATTTATCGAAGCCCTCAAACCTGGAGAAGTCTTTACGATTACAGATTCTTTTGGTGTTAATCCAAGATTAAGTTCTACGATTGCGCTGGATAATTTGATTGGTTTTACAGGCAAAACAGTACCGACAATGAGTTTTACTGCTAATGGAACCGGGGTTATAGTTGCACAAACACAAATCACTCGAACTGCAAATGGATTTCAAGTGTATATTCGATCACAGAAATCTGGAATTCTCGATTTTGCATTTGATGCGAATTATTTTATAAGTTTACTTAAAATTTCGCACACAACAAATATAACCGACATAGTCACACAAGCGTATGATTTAAAATATAATTTTGATTTAGTCGGTAAAGTTGATAAAGGTGAAATTAAAGTAGAACCAGGATCTGCTGAAGAGAAACTCATTGATCAGCAACGTAGTTTTTCTGGTCAATTAGCCGGAGCTCTGAGAGGTTTGATTTTTGATTCAAATTCAGAAAAACTGGATGCGTATTTTCAAAATCAAAAGTCAAATGTGAGTCATGACCTTATTACTAAAGAGGCCAAGGTCAGATTACTTTGGATGCGTACATCTAAAATGCGTGAAGGTCATGAGTTGACTTTTAGAAAAGCGACATTGGTTAATCCCGCAGATTCGTATAAAACAGCTTCACAAACAGTTACTTTGGTAGAGTATGACGAAAACGGAAATGAGATTTCTCAAGAAATTTCTGATACTGATAAGTATGGTCAGGTTAAAAATGAAGATATCAAAATTGCAACTTATAAAATTGGTGAAATGACAGGTCGTGATTATTTAGGTTTTGGTTTAAGTGTAGTTGATGCGTTAACTTCAAAATTATTAAAAAATTACGCCCCTCAATTAGCAAAAGACAGTGGAAATGCTGCAAATATGCCGTATGGTCGGGCTCAATGGCATATTGTCAGAGCCGATTCAGAATTGACACAAAACCGGCCTGGGGCTTTGCCATCTGTGGCTGTCATTCAAAATGTATGGGGTGGGTGGTCGATTAAAAAAGCTGAATTAGACGATATTATTGCTAAAATTCAGAATCGTTTTAAAGGCACCGCTTTTGAAAATGAAAAATTCTTTCCTGATAATGTGTTTTACTCAGTCGATAAGATTGATTTTTTTAGAATCACAGAAAACATTTCTTTATTGCCAGGTGCAATTGACCGCATTAAAGAATTTGTTATTAGTCCTGACAGTAAAGGTGAGGTCATCGAAAAATCTAAGTTTTTAGGTCGACTGTTTCAAAAGCTTTCACAAATAGGTTCATCACATAAAGCAGATCCTAAAGATAAAGCTATTTTTAAAAATTTAATGACAGTCATTGGCAGTGGTAACGAAGATCAAGGTCGCATTTTATACAATGAACAATGTCAGAAAAATAAAGTTAATAAACAACATCCGAATCAAGTGGCTCCAGGTGCTTGGCTTAATGGGGTTTATTATGAGTGTTTAGATGAGTGGGTTGATGAAGTTATTTCTATTGCAAGGAAATTTCCTAAAGGATCTTTAAAAAAACAAAATCAATGGATGGCAGAACTCATCTATGCGCTTGAAAAAAATATTCCAACTTATGTTCTTTTAAAAGCTCTCGGAAAAGAAAATTACTTATATTATGTCAATGTCGTTGGTTACAGAGTTGGCGATGAAAACGCTGATCAAGGTGCTTACACGAGTCGTTCACTAGGAGTGCCAGCAAGTCAGCATCCATACTCAAATGGATTGCTCAGCATTATAGCGGATAAAACAGGTTTAAGCCCTATAGAATTAGACAAATCAAATGCGAGCTTTAATTAAAAGGAATATGATTATGAAAAAAAATAATTTAATTAAATCACTTTCCTCAGTTCTCATGATTCAACTCTTAGCCATTAATGCTTTTGCTCAAGTTATTAATGTATCCGAGGATCGTGCACTCTATGAGAATTTATTCAAGAGCACATGGCAGTTGAAAAATACAGTGGGTTCATCAAAGGACTCTAAAGAGAATTTAATTTCAATTGATTTAAATCCATTGCAGCAATTTCATTTACAACGTGTTCAAGGACAGGATTTACAGTTGTTGTCTCCGCTGTTAAGTCCACAAATGGGCCGTAAAATCCGCGTAGCTGTTTTAGATACAGGAGTCGATGTTAACCATCCTTACTTAGCAGGTCGTATTGCGCGTAATGAAACTGAGTGTAAAATCCTCGATCAGTATAATGCTTGTCTAAAACAAGACAATGCCGATACCAAAGCTTGCTTTGATCAATACATGACAGTTGGTCAAAATGGAGTCGATGAAGATGGTGATGGTTATCCAGCGGACTGTTACGGTTGGAGTTTAAATTCTGATAAAGACACTCCTGATGGTATTATTGGTACACCACAATTTACAGATGAAATCGGTCACGGTACACACGTTGCGGGATTAATCGCATCGGTCAGTGATCAAATTGAAATCATACCTGTTCAGGTTATCAACAATGCACCAAACCAACCCGTAAAACCATTTAGTATAGATTTATCGCCGAGTGAAAATAACGGACGTGGTGGTTATAAAAACTCTGGTGATTTAGCAGAACGAGTCGCTCGTGGTATTATTTATGCCATTAATGCACATGTAGACGTGATTAATTTATCTATAGGTTGGCCTGATGGTGTGGATTCGCAAATCATGAAAGACGCTATTGCTGAAGCACAAGCTCAAGGAATACTTGTTGTAGCTGCTGCTGGAAATGATTCGACGCAAGCATTGCTAAGGCCTTGTCAATATCCAGGAGTGATCTGTGTTGGTGCGACAAGACCAGATGGTGCTATGGCGTATTTTTCCAACTTTGGTTACGGAGTTGATATTGCGGCTCCTGGCGTTTCAATCAGATCGACTATTCCTATGAATCGCAGATCAATACGTATACCAGGTCTAGCTGGAATGGATGAGTTATCAGGTACATCACAAGCAACTCCACTTGTTGCAGGTGTGATTGCAGATATGTTATCGCGTGGGGTTTTACCAGAAGAAATTTACCCTCGTCTTATCTTAGGCGCTCGGCCGATACTTCCATCATTACCTGTTGTTGTGGGCCCATTGCAAACAGGTGGGGTCAAGGTTTCTGCTCGCGAAACATACCAAAGATATGTTCTTTCAGGACAAATTGATGAAAAAAGATCAATGGCTGTTAAAGAGCAAGCATTGATATTAAACGCTGATAAAGAAACGGCTATGATTGACTGGGATCGTAAATCCTCAGATTTAAAATTTCAATTTCAAGTTAAAAACTATTGGATGTCTGTTGATGTTAATCAAGTGACGTTTGATATCAAATCTAAAAGCGATCTCAGTATTTATCCTGATGTGGTGGGATATACTCTATTACCACTCGAGGGTGATGATGGTATTTGGGATCAAGGTGAAATTCGCACTGTAGAAGTCACTTTAAAAATCAAAGATACAAGTGATGCAAGTCTTTCAAAATTGCCAAGTGATTTAGGTTTTACAGTTAAATCACTAGTTGCAGGAAAGTTAAACTTCACATTTGAAACAAGAGCCGAAGTGTTTTTTAGATTTTTAAAAGAATCCTCTGGAACAGATCTAACGACATATCCAATCAACGGTAAAGTTGAGCAAGGCATGAAGTTGTTTTTAGTTGATGAAGTTTATGATAATGCGATGAATGATAAAGACTACATGGCGTACCGTAACAACGAGGACTCTGTTGATGTCGCTCTCGTTCGCTATGCAAATCAATCTTATAATGTTGAAAGAACAGTTCACATTCCGATGGCGGGGGATGCTAAAAAACGTCGATTACAACAGCGTATACGTATGGATATTAACTCGGATGGACAATCTGAATATGTTTTAGTTTTTGTTGAGTTCAAAGATGGTAAAGCGGCAACAGGATCTGGTGATTACACCATGAGTTTTTATATCTTTGATAATCAAATGCGTTTGCGCCAAAAAGCTGTATTTTATGATACTCGTGCACTGATTCCATTTCAGTATTATTGGTTAAAAGTGGGCAATGTTATGCGTCCTGCTTGGGTTGGCGAAGGCTTACCTGTCGTTAAAAATTGGGATATTTTGGATCTTACGGCAACAGACATCAATGCTAAAGCTAACACGGGTAAACCTGGTATACATTTTTACTACTTAGATGAAAAATTCGTATTAAGAACAATTGAGCCAACAATTCCTGATACAAGAATTGTTGATATTATTCAACCTTCATATCAGCAAATTAAATCTGGTGTTTTACCAGTCCTAGTTGCTAAAAATTTTGGTACTGAATTAAAACAAGACTATCGTAATGATTTCTTTTTAGCATATGTTCAAAATTTACAAATAGGATCAGCAAATAAAATTAATAACATTTCAATCAATCAAAACTATCGTAATTTAATTGATACGCGTGTTGATAAAGTTTTAAATTTAACAACATCTGCTGATGAATATCGTGGAACATACTGGTTTGGAAATGATACTCACCAAAAGCAACGAGTTACGATGATTGATTTTAATAACAATAAGATTTACGATCAGCTTTTGTCGTCGATGAATACAGTTTTTGATAATCCTTTACGTGTTAGATCGGCTTATCTAGGTAAAAATAATCCAGGTATTTTTCTGATTACGAATTCAGAGATTGAATACCATGATTTTAAATCAAATTCGGCCATACAAAGAAGTTTAAATAAATATACTTTTATCGGCGATGATTTGATTGCGGATTTACAATTTCCGTTAACTGTTCAAGCTCGGTCGAATAAAGATAAATACCCCGCTTTATTTACAACAGAAGGAGCTGGTTTAAATCGTGGTGTGAAAATGATTATCCCTTATTTTGAAACGCAAAAAAATGCGCAAGGCAAAGCAGTTGTTAAGCGAGAAGTCATCTCTCCAGCTCGTGTTCATATGCAAGCTCCAAAAGGTTGCAGATCACAAGATGCTCCAGTGTTTAGAGCCGATAGTGGATATTCGATGGATTACTATTGTGGAGACCGAATTTTAAGACTTAACTTAAGTTTTTAGTTTTTTACAAATAATGTTATTAATAGGATTGAAAATGAAAAGAATATTTGGTTTTAAATTTTTATTAGTTTTGATGTCAGTTGCAGTACTGTCTTTTAAGAGTCATGCAAAAGACTTATCGGATTTAATAGCAGAAGACATTTTAAATAGTGGCAAACTGGTTGAAATTAATTCGGATAATAGATTTTATCATTATTATAATTATTATCCGAATGAAACTATTCCTAAAACGCCAGAACAACGTCAAGAGTATTTAATTTCGCACATGCAAGGTTATGCTAACCCAGTGATGAATGTTAACGCCAAAAGTAACGGCTATATGGCTTTAGGACCAGGTTTGTATGCCGTACAAGATCCAGTAACCTCAAGAAGTTATGGTTATCAAGCCCTACAATTAGCGGTCAAACCGGGTGAAAAATATTTTTTGCTTAGACAATCTGTAAGTTTATCAAGTGCAACTGCTGTAAAAATAAAAAAATTTGCTTCTGATATTGATAATATAAGTTTGGGATTGAATGCTTTACAGATCGGATATGCTTTTTTTCGACATATAAACAACTTTAACCTTTATGGTTCATCGTATAATTCAAATGATTCATTGACTTTTTTAATACGTAAAATTTTTCCAGAAGTACTTAAAGCTTACCAAAAATTAAAAATAGTTGGGCATTTAGAAGGATATGCTTTTGCAGAATATCCTAAGTCTTTATGTCAATCTTCAACTGGTGAAGTGGCCATGATATTTGGCTTATACGATGAAAAAAAACCTCATCAAGCTGATATTTCGATGTTTAAAATGAATCTTTTTAGTATTTACGATATTCCAAATCAAAATGATGATGAAAAATCCGAAATAGATTTGGTCCGTAAAGAGTACAGTTTTTTTATTCAGAGTGATTTTAGTAAAGAAATGCTTTCTAAAAAACTAACACCAGAAGAAATTGAGAAATTTCGTAAGAGCCTATTTTCTTGTAAAAATTAGAACAAACCAACCATTAAACCAAAATAGATTAAATTGACACCGCTTTTGGCGGTGTTTTTATTTATCTATTCCAGATGGCCTTTAAAATAATAGTTTTGAATAGTGTTTAATCATTTCAATAGCTTAATTGGGGTCAAAGTGGGGCCAGAATAGTTGGCCTTTGTTTTGTATTAAGTGACATTAACTGTAACTTGTAAATTAATTTTACTAATTTTTACGAAACAAAAACGGGGGAAAAAATGAAACTATTATCTAAACTTAATGCATTACTTATAACAGCAGCAGTAGCATTATTATCATCTTGTGGTGGTGGCGGCGGTGGATCATCGTCATCTACTAACTATGACAATTCAAGTGATATCTTAATGTATCCATATAAAACTGTATATGGTGATGTTTGCCGTACGAGTGAACCAACTCCAGGCTGTACATTTTTACGTTCAACAGGACAAAGAGTCACTGTATCAAAAGATGGTGATTATAATCAGTATGGTTATGGTTCTGATGATTTATGGTTTGTTAAGTTTGATAGTTCTGGCCGTGGTGAAGTATATGATGATTTAGGTGTTTACCAGTATACAGCCAACGCAAGTCAATTTGCGGGATATGTTGGCGGATCAACAATTGGTGTAGGTACTTCTGGTTTGTATTGGGAAAACGTTGCTAATAAAGATTACTGGTTTGGTAACAAAGGTGTATTGTATAGTGCTGAAACAGGAGCATCTAATTACGGTCAAGCGATCAATAATAAAAACGCTGGTAAAGCCACAGATGTTAACTCTAAAGCGATTAACTCTGAATCTAATAAAAAACTTATTAAAGCAGGTGCTGATAAGTTAGCTAAACAGTATGGTTTATCACAATCGAAAGCTATTGCAGTAGCATCGGCTTTAAATTCATGGGCAGTTATGGGTGCTGAACGTGGTAAAGTGACACCAACAGATATGGATAAAACTTTTAAAACTGTGTTCGGAGTTCAGTTTAATGATGCTTTAGCTGCGGTAAATGCTTTTAGAACAGGTGCTGCTGATGCTCAAACAAAAGCGCGTGAGTTAACAAATCGTTCTGCTTCAGCTTTAGGGATAAAGCCTGATCAAGCTCAAGACTTTATCAAAGGTATGTACGAAGGTGCTATCGAAGATCTTGGTTACAAAGCTGATGATATTAAATGGTAATATAAGATAGTCATTTAAATTTAAGACTTAAAAAAAGCCCGGCAATCGTTCGGGCTTTTTTTATTTGTTCGATTGCAGCTGTCAAAAGTTTAGACGAACAAGAAAATTATAGATGTTTATCCTCATAAAAAGTAATGTAGAGTTTGATTGTCTTTAAATGAGTTCAAATTTGTTTTATAAATGTACTTCATTTTTAACAAAGGGAGCTTTTTTTGAAAATCTACAATGCGCTTTTAGTTACACTCGTTTTGATGTCTCAATTTGTATTTGCTGCTCAATCTAAAAATAATTCTGATGCAAGTCATTCTTCATTTACTGTCGTTCAGGGGCAAGATCCCAGCGATAAGTTCAGAATATCAGGTGGTGCAATTCATGCTTTAGCTGGTATTTTAGCGCTTAAAGGTGAGTATTTATATAATGATAAAATTGCAGTTGGCGCTGATGTTTTTTATGGTTCAAGAAAAGCTGGATCGACTGATAAAAACACAACCAATAAGCCTTATTCGCAAACATACAGCGAGTATAATTTAAGTTTAAGCTACATGATGACAGGCTCAAACTACTCAGATGGTTTTTACATTAATCCTAAAGTTGGGCAGCTTAAAGCCGGCATTGCTGATTATTCTGATTTAAGCTTAAGTGGATCAACTTCAGCTAGTCAGTTTGTGTTAGTTGGTGGATATCAGTGGGCTTATGATCTTAAACTGCAATTTAAATTAGGTTTGGGTTTTAGAGCAACTCAAACAGCAGACATTGTTATTTATGATGCTTCTAAAAAAGAAGTTTATAGAACATCATCTAATTTTAACTCAGCAGCAATTGATTGTAATATCGCTTATACTTTTTAATCAGATTAGAATTTAGTAGTAGAGTACAAAAAATAGTTTGCCTTTAAAGCCTGTGATGTCCGTTGTCGCAACACTTGAATTCACACGTTTAAGTTCGTACAGGCCTTCGATTCTGACAGCTGTTGAGTTTCTAAAAACAAACCAATTCATAAAGCCACCGGCGTCAATCTTATAGATTTGTGAACTTGCTCCGGTGGCATAGTTTAAGTTGCCACCATAAGCTTGCGCTGTTAGACCGATAAAGTATGTATCCTGAGGTCTATTTGGGGATAAGTTATAGTCAAAAAAAACACCAACATAAAACTCTGTATTATAGCCCGCGCCTAAATCATATGTATCAAAATATAGAATTGGTCCGTAGTCATAGTTAATCGTCGTCCAACCGTAACGGCCCTCAAGTTGAAAACGATTTTCTTGTGTATTCGTACCCTTCAAAAAAGAGAATTGTCCCCCTAAAGTTAGAGAGTGCTTACGTGGTGATGTATTTTTAATGAAAGTCGGATCTTCAGTTATTTTGTCGCTCTCAAGACTGTAAGTCAGACCTTCTTCAAGTGGTATACTGGATTCAACAATGGCTGAATTGCCTTTGGTCTTTTTGATTTTAATTGTTGCCGCCAACAATGGTGAGTTTGAGAGTGTCAAAAGAGTAGATAAAATTACAACTAATCGAGTCGAGTTCATGATCTCATTATGAGATTAATCGAGCTAACACTCAAGTCCAGTTGATTTCTTTCCGAACAGTTTTATGTCACACGTGAAGCACCAAAAGGGGAGAGTGTCTGTGTCTGGTAAATTGATTTGGGGAAATATACCTACGTGGGCTCACGATTCTGTGAGAGCGTTACTTGAAAGCCTTAAAGCTGTAGAGCCATCGACATATGAACACTGTTTGCGTGTTGGTGAGTATTCACGTAAATTAGCTCGTGATATTGGCTTAAACGAATATGAGCAAAAAATTTCTGAATTTGCGGGATTGCTACACGATATTGGTAAAATCTCTATTGAAAAAGAAATACTTTTAAAACCAGGTAGACTCGAGCCCAAAGAACTCGACATCATCAAAAATCACTCTATCATGAGCGAAAAAATTGTTAAGCCCTTAGCTACGCATCCATTTTTTGCTCAGTTATTGCCAGCTATTCGTGGACATCATGAGCGAATCGATGGCGAAGGCTATCCAGATAAAATTATTGGTGAAGACATATCATTATTCGCAAGAATAATTCTGATCGTTGATACTTACGATGCAATGACCGAAAACCGAATTTATCGCAAAGGTTTGCCTGAAGAAATTGTCTTTGCAGAACTTAAACGTTGCAGTGGTACGCAATTCGATTCGCAACTCGTCAAAATATTTTTACAGGCACAGCCTCACTGGAAGCAAGACTCTGACAAAGAAACGCTTCATGAAATTATCAAAAAAATTGCTTAGATTTCGGTTTTAAATCTTTTGCACGACCGACTATTTAACTCTGTTTGTACTTTCGAAAATTTTATCAGCTGATTTAGCAATAAACCCTTGATAAAGTTTTCCATTCGGCAGAGCGTATCTTTTTGCAAATTCATAGTAACAAGCAGGTATTTTATAATCACCATCAGAGAAACTGACGGTGATTTCACCAGCCATTGTCGAGCTTTGCTCAAGCAACTCATCAGGAGTGCCTTTAATTTCGCCGCCTGAAGAGTTGAGTTTAATACCAAGCGACTTTATGTAAGTATTTAGATCTGTAATTTGGCTAAATTGAGAAAGAGCGTTGATATTGACTGTAAAATGATTCGGTCTAAAACCAAAAGCATATACCCAAGATGCATATTCACTTTCTTCAGCGAGCTTTGCGTAAGTTGCATAGTCTGTTTTCCAGTGTTTACCGCTATAAATAAATGACTCAGTTTTTGTTTGTGATTCGGGAATTTGTTCGACTATTTGGTTGATTATATTTTGAGTGTAAGTTGACATTTTTTCGCACTCTAGCTCTGAGATAAATATTTTCGGTTGGTCAGGATTATGAGTGTTTTCATAGTGTTTGGCGTAAAGTTTTTTTTCTTTAAAAAAATACTCACCTTTGTCAGTATAACCATACTTTTCAAAATGCTGACTGAGAGATTTAATACCTAACTTGGGATGGTTGAATGTTCTGAGTGCTATATGGTCATTTAAAACATGAGAGTTTTGCTGTTTAAGAGATTTAAAAATAAAATCAGCTTGTGGATTCATTTTGCAATAGTCGACCCACATATTATCTAGAAATTGATTTAAAGCTTGTTCATTGTAAGTTGCTGTTTGTGACATGATAGTATTAAAACCTCTCTCAAGTGCATTGTTAACTCCTGTGAAGTGAGTTATATTGTATGCAATCTTTTTGTATGTGATCTTTCTGTATTCACCATTCTACGAATAAGTGTACATTTTTCAAGAAAACTTGCTTAATTTAGCCTGCCTTTTTTGCTTTATGTAGAGTTTTTGCACTACAACATTGACTCAAACGGCTAAAACAATGGATATTGGCCTTATATGTTTAGTGTAAAATATCCGAAAAAGAACAGTCAATCCAAAGATTTATCTCAAACCCAGCCATGCTTAAAATGGATTGGTTCAATGTTTTTTTCGGTGCTTTTGAGCAGCCATTCTCAGAGTTTTGCACAAACTGATTTTCAATTGAATGAGACCAATTTTAAAATACCATCAGGTGAGTCTAAAGTTCAGTTAGCAAATCCGTCGGCAGCAGAAACCAAAAATATGTCTGCCGATTTCTATCTTGAGACATATAACTATAATTCTGCATTTGATTCTGCACGCTCACTTGGTAATCCTTATCAAGAAAATCATTTTGGCTTAAATGTAGCTTACAAAAATTCAGATTTTAAAAAACTGACATTCAAATCCATTTTTCAGACTGATTTAAATAAAGCTCAGAACTCAGTATTTGCTGTTCCTGAACTCAGTCAGACTTATGTTTTGTCCAAGCAAGATCAGAATCATGATATTTTGTATGTTGGTCGTGTAACTCATTTTACCAATGATATCGATCAACGTTTGCATTTAGGGTTAGTTCATCCTTATTTTTCGCAAGACCATTTAAATTATGAAACTCTTGGATTAACTGGAATTGAATACGAGAAATCTATTGAGCAAAAACGTATTTATTTTGGTTTTTATCCAGTTTTTTTACCTAATCAAGATCCAGGTGTGAGTGTTGAGAATGGGCGAATCGTTGCGCAAAACAGATGGGCGAATCAGGCACCTAAATATTTTGTGTTTAATGATCGCACTAAAGAAATTAATTATGAAATAAAAAACTACAAAATAGCCGACATAGTTTTTAATCCAGCGTATAGATTCGGAGTCGATATTCCAGTTTCTAAAGCGGTCGAGCGAGTTGCATTAGGATACAAGCGTGCGCCTCTGAATAACATTGTTTTGACGAGAGAGACCTATGCTGACTTAGATATTCAAGGTCAGGTTAAGCTTGCACCAGTTGTTAACTATTCAAATCAAATATACTCTGACGTTCAATGGGGATTACCAAAGGGTCGATTAATTTATTCGTTTGTTTACGATAAGCCAGACTCTTTAACTGCTCCGAAAGATCAATCAATCCAAAGCATGTCCGCACTCAATGTGAATAGTTTGACATTTGAATTACCGTATCAGAATCAAAGTTTTGAACAAAGTGTTTATGTAACTTATGCCATGATTACAGGTGGCCAAATTAGTGATGTTAACAATGATGGGTCACAAAATATTGTCACTGTTTCTAAAAATCGCCAGCAGTATTTTAACCCAATTAAAATTGGGGCTAAAAATAAATTCTATTACAGACTTAAAAATCCAATTCAAACTCAGATAGCCTATTTGCTTGATGAAGTTCAAAAAGGAAGTTTGTTATCAGCGGATGCTCAATACGCTTTGAATGATGCGGCTCAGATTAAACTTGGCTTTGATATTCTAGGCTCTGATTTTAGAGCGAGTGATGATCAAGCCTCTCAATATTTTTTAGTCAAATCACAAGGTTTCGATCGTTTATTTGCAGGGTTTAGTTATGTTTACTAATAATTTAAAAACAAAGTTTATAGTTATTCTTTCGTTTCTACAATTTGGTTGTCACTTGAAGTTCAATGAACCTATACAAGACGATGCAAAAGTTGAAATTCAAAGTTCTAAGTGTTTAAAAATAGCAAAAGAAAATACAACGCAATATTTTGATGGCACGGCCTCAGCAGAACAAGCTGAATATGCAGTGACATGTTTTTCTCAGTTACTTATTTCATTAAAAGAGAACGTCAAAGGCTCATCGAACGAGGGCTTTTTCCCCGATGAAATTAAAAAAATAGTGGATGCCAATTTTGTGACAACAGGCAGTTCGATGTCTATTGAGTTAGTCCAACAGATCCTAAAGCTTAAGAAAGTATTAGTTGGCGGTTCGGATCAATTCCTGACTAAAGAAGAGATCGCAAAAATTTCGGATTTACTTAAAAAATTAAAACCCGAAATTGTGAGCCTTGCACCGTATATACAAGTGCTTGTTAAGAATTGGGATCATCAATCTTTAAGCTCTGAAGAAAAGAATATTTTTTACTCTCAAGCTAGTTCTCAAGTTAACCATGCGCTCTATAGTCTTTTGAGTTACTTTACTGAAGACGATAATTATAAGTTATCTGATCTCGCAGAATTAATTTATCAAGCCGCTTACTTTGCGGATGTTAATCCTGACACTTTGGCTAAAATTGGTTTTGCTAAATCGTTAGCTGTATCATACAAGATAGCTTTTTTAGGTGGGGTTGATGCTGTTCAAACTGGCGAATGGGCAACTTTAGCTGAAGCTTTTTCATTTCTTGTAATCAAGTACTATCATTATTATTACTTTATAACTGATGTACCCCTTATTGATTTTGACAAAAAAACACATCTAACAGTGGAACTGGTTCATGAAATTGTCAGTTTTTTACAAGCTAATTTAGAGAAAAAAACTAATAATCAAGTGAGCTTAACTGAATTGCAAAATATTGGGGATGCTGCCTTTTTGTTTTTAAATAATTATAAGGTCTCTGAGAGTTTTGCTACGGATGTTCTGAATATTAAAAATGCTATTCTAGGTGATTTATCAAAAGATACTAAAAAAACAAATTTATCGACTCAGATTATAAGTGCAAAAGATCTGCAGCTTTTATCTGAAAAAATAGTCTACACACAGTCTGATATAGAACTTGTTATACACCAGTTTCATATTATTGATGTTAGTCTGCCATATGAACAATTTCGTGCTGAAGAGCTTGTTGCGATAGCTGGTATTTCAAGAATTCTGAATTCAATTGAGGGTTCATATTCTTTATTTTCGGCGCAAAGACTCTTAAAAGATATTCTTTCTGCAGAGCTCGTGAGCGGAGTTGAAATCCCTGAAAAGTATGATGGCTGGTATCAAGTCGTTTTATCTTTAAAATATTTAGTTTTTGGTCAACAAGGTTCGTTTTTAACAAATGTTGAGCTTAAACAATTTATGTCTTTGGCAGCTCAGTTTTATTTAAACTATCAAGAATACGACCTATATATTAAAAATTTAGATTATTACGGGGTATCTTTTCCTAAAAAGTTAACTCCTTTAGTTGCTAAAATTGAAAACGAAATTAATCAAATTTTAGATCGTAAGCCTCATCAGAGTTTTTCGCGATTAGAACTAGAAAGTTTATTTTTATCGGCTCAACCAGTTTTTTTCGAAGACCTTAAGCTAACTCTTTCAGGTTTTGATGCAGTCCTTAATGTTGTTTTTCAAAATATTTTGATTGATCCTGCTGATCGTATCAACGGGCTAGCATTAAGCGCTCTTAATCAAACAAGTGTTCATATGCTTGCTGAAGAAATACGTTATATTTTATCTACTTTGAATGTCGTTTTTGAAATTGTCGATACTCGCGATGATTTATTTTTTGCAAATTATCAAAAACTATTGAATCAAAAAATTGCAGATACAGAGTTAAGTGGGAGTGAAATTCTAGGATTGCAAGAAATGATCCGTGTTTCAGCTAACGGCATAGGTTATCATTTTAACGATTTAAATTATATTCGTTTTTTTGAAGACTCTGAAAAATTGACAAATCAGCATGATGTTTTTAAGTCAGTTTTAGCCAAATCATTTGCGCGTGTTTTGATTCGTTCGTTTGCTGAGGATTTAAATCGTGTACAACAACTTGGCGGAGTGACTTTGGCCGAAGCTCAAAAAGGCTTTGATAAAGTCAGACCTGCTTTAATTGAGCTTGAGCTTGTTCAAGAATCAAATTTAACTTTCATATCGAGTCGTTTTCGTGAATCTAACTTATTTGTTGCGAGTTCGAATGGGGATGATTACTCAGGTTTAGAGGAATTGCATGATTTAACTTTGCACATTTACTCAGGCATTCAGCGTGCAGATAAAATACAAGATCAAGTTGTAGCAGCTTGCTTGCCTGATTTCGTTGGTGAAATTAAACCAGAGACTCAAGTGTCACAAGACTGTTTATTAGATCAGTATTTTAAAATTAATGAGGGTTACGAGGGGTTTCCACAATTTTTGGATTTAAGATCATCAGCCTCGAAAGAAGATAATTTAAAATTTTATTTAAGTATGCTAAAAGCTGCCGGTCATATTCCGAATGCTGAAAAAACAGTGCAGTTCGCTGATGCGAACTTATATCCCCATGTGATTCAGTACATTGAAATGCTTTTTACTAAATTTGAATCAAGTGGTAATCGCATTCTTGAAAACGATGAGGGGCTTAAAGCTTTTCCTTTATTTAAACAAATCATTAAAAGCGTTGTCGTGAACTTTAAAAACGGTGATAAGATTACGGATGAACAATTACCAGGTGTTTTTATGTATTTATTAAAATATAAGAAAACTCCTGTGACGGGTAAAGATTATTTGATTTTAGCAGGATATTTAACAGATTCAAAAAGATGGGATGTTCATGCCAATCGTTTTGACATAGGTGATATATTTAATTTTATTGCAGATGCGACAGCACCGAAACCAATCGTTCAACAGCCAGTTCCGCCACCGGTCGTCGCACCACCTGTAGTGTCTGGTACAGTTGGTGTATTTTAAACGTCATTAACTGCGAATATGGCATAGAGTTTTAATAACGACGTTTGAGATCGTGTGTCCATTTAGCGCCACAGCGCTGACATGTCCAACCACCCCAAAACAGTTCATAAAAATCATTAGGAATTCTTGCTCGCGGTAAATCTGCATTGCATTGCGGGCAATGCTTGTATGCAGAATCTTTTTTGAATTTCAAAATTAAAACAATAATTATAATCAGTGCAAACAAACCAAAAACAATTGCTGCTGCTGTTGGACTGCTTGTGACAAATTTAATTAAAAATTCTGCTGGTCTAGTTTTCTTGTCTTGTAAAAGGATATCTGAAAATTCAGGAATATATCTTTGTTGAAGAATTTGTATTTCGCCAGAAGTCAGACGTTCTTTGAGACATTCATTGGTGGGATTTTTAAAACATGGCCCCATCATTTTTTGAGTATAGGTTTCACAGAGCAGGGCTAGTTCTGGCTTTATTTGATAGGCTTCTTGCATGACTGCGGTGCTATCACTGACGATCGAAGATAAAAGAGAGTTTTCAGTTTGGGCTTGGGCTACTTTATTCATGAGTTGAATAAACTTTAGATCGAGTTCTTTATCAAAAATTGGCGTTTGAAATTGGGGTTCTTTTTCATAGCCAATTTTAATAATGACATACACTGTTTGAGCACAGTGTTGATCGATGATTTGTTGTGAACTGAGTGTCGTTTGGTCTTGAGTCTGACCTAGCGCAGTAAGCGATAAAAGAGATATAAGAACTGTTTTGTAGGCTATTAACTTGAGTTGAATCATAATTGTCCTTATTTTTCATAGATTGAATTCATAGTTTTGACTTCAATTTATGCAATCTGCAAGTTAATAGCAATGTTAATGAATAACCAAATAAGCGATTTAAATAACTAAAACTTATTTTTAAACATCATCGACTCAACCGGGATAGGTTTTTTGTCGTTGTATTTTGCTGATGATTTTTTGTTATAGTAATTTTCGATATCACCTTGAACAACGAAGTAAATCAATTGTCCAATCGGCATGCCCGCATAAACGCGAACGGGTTGTTTAACTGAAATTTCAAGTGTCCAGAAATTACAGAATCCAACATCGCCTTTGCCGGCTGTGGCGTGAATATCGATTCCAAGTCGGCCAACACTTGATTTACCTTCTAGAAATGGCACATGAGCATGAGTCTCAGTGTACTCTTGTGTAACACCTAAATAAAACTTGTCAGGCATTAATACAAAGCCCTCTTCAGGGATTTCAAAAGTTGTAATTGTGTTGTGGGATTTTGCGTCGAGTATTTCGTTGTTGTATGTCGCGAGAGTCTTACCTAAGTGAACATCGTATGAGTTTGTTCCTAGGCATAAAATATTAAAGGGCTCTAGTTTAATGAGCCCTTTTTCCATACAACTTAAGATTTCTTTATCAGTTAAAATCATAAAAATTTAATCTTAGGTTTGTGAGTCTTGGTTTAAGTATCTTCAAGAGCTTGTTTCAAACAAGCCCCGATGAGATTACTTCGTTTCTCTGTGTACAGTGTGTTTTTTCAAATTTGGATTGTATTTCTTTTTCTCAAGACGACCTGGAGTTTTAGTTTTGTTTTTAGTCGTTGTATAACGAGAAACTGGCTTACCAGCAGCTTTAGCTTCAGTACATTCTAAAGTAACGATAATACGACCTGATTTTTTTGCCATGGGATGCTCCTACAATTTATATAAAAATAACAAGACAAATATATAAGAAGATTTACAGCTCAGAGTCAATCGAATATAACAAATCTATGCTTACAAAATACATATTTTTATCGTTTTCGCTTTTTTTCTTCTCTTGTGCCTCTCTAAACGCCCAAATTTACGACGGAAAGTCAGCTTTACAGGTGAATATGACTCAAATTATTGATTCGGTACAGCCAGGGACAATTCTTTTGATTGGTGAGGTTCACGGTCAGAAGGCCACCCATGATCAACAAATGAGCATTTTAGAGGCTTTGCGAGACAGGGGATTAAAAGTCTCAGTTGGTATGGAGTTCTTTAATTATACAGATCAAGATTTAGTGCAGAAATTCCGTTCAGGTGAAATATCTGAAACTGATTTTAAAACAGCAGTTAAGTGGTCAGGTTTTGATTTTAGTTTATATGGCCCTCAGTTAGCGTTTCCAAAAGCCGAGCGTGAAGAGTTTGGGTTAGGGATCAATATGCCAAGATCAGTCACTCAGGCCATATCTAAAAATGGTTTAGCTTCGTTGAAGCCCGATCAAATAAAATTAATGCCGCCTAATTTTGAATTAGGTCGAGATTCATATCATGATCGCTTTAATGAGCTCATGTCAGACGGTCATATACCAACTGATAAATTAGCTAACTACTTCGCAGCTCAATGTGTTTGGGATGATACGATGGCATGGCAAACGGTCAATTTTATGAGAAACCACCAAGACCATGTTTTTGTGGTAATTGTTGGAGAATTTCACGTGCAATATGGCGGAGGTCTTCCTGACCGTATAGCAGTTCGTTTAGCTCAAGATGGTCTTGATTCTAAATTAAAAATTCAAACAATATCGCAGGTTTGGGCTGAAGGCTTAAACCAAGATGAAATCCAAAAAGAAATCACACCATCTGATAAATATGGTCCAAGAGCTGATTTTATTTCTTTGTTTGGTCTGTAGTTTTTAAAATACTGGCCACGATTTCTGTGGCTGTTTTCATTTTCGTAAAAAAATCATGCTGGGCAGAAATGATTTGTCTGTTGGGGTGACCTTCCCAACTTTTTTTGATCTTTTCGTTTAGTAACATGGCTTCGTGAAAAGACTCTGTTCTGATCGGATTAGTCGTGTCGTAGTCAGTTTCAGTAGCTGTATCTAAATGCAAAAGCCAGTCATAGCGAGCAAGCTCCTGAGAACGATCGGAATGAATAGTTTGAAAGAAATGCTCTTCGCTATCAGGCCAATAAGCAAGCGAATCAAGAGACCCTCGATCACAAACAATCAAAGCATCTGGATAGTTTTCGCAAAGTAAGTCTTCGAGCTGTCTTTGCGTTGCTAAAATAGCTAATTGAGCATGATAAAAACCAGAGTAATTTTTAAGACGTGGAAAGCCGCCTTTGTAAAGTATAGAGGCGGCTTCAGGTGCTATTTTAATTTTCGCACCAAATTCTTTTTTTAAAGCTTCGATAAGAGTTGTTTTTCCACCTGATGGGCCTCCAGTAATTGCCATTTTTTTTGCCATAGGTTTCAAAGTCTCCTTTTGATTTTTAAAAGTTAAAGTTCTTTAGTGCAGACATTTGCTGACTGCATCGTGACCTATCCATGCCACTGGATTTTTTGGATTATATCCGTCGTGTAACATGATATAGCCACAAGACTTAAAGATAAGTTCACTTAAGACAGCTGTCATCAGTTGTTTTTCATCTTTATGATAACCAATAACTTGATCTGATAGAGTTAAAGCTCTCTCCAACTGTTCTTTAACTGAGTGTTGTGGCCAGTTTTCATATTTGCTGGTTCCGATTTTTTCAGAGTAAGCAATAAACTCGTCAACGTGATTAAAAATTTCGTTCATGAGGTTTTTATCTTTAAGAACATTTTCACAATCTGTAATGACTTTTTGAGTTGTTGGATGGTTGGGTTGTTCTTTTACAAGTGATCGAATGAGATTATACAAAGGAATTTCAACGCCTTGAAATATTGAAGACGAATTAGTCAGAATCTCTGGACAGTTGTAAACGCATGCTCTCACGCCTTTTTGAGCCCATTCTTTTGCGTAGTTTTCTAAATTGATTTTAGCCCAACCTTGCAAATAAGGCGCATAGGATTGCCAATGATACTGTCCATTCACAATAATCTCAGTTCCGTGATAGCCGTACGCTACGTATGACACAGAAACGTTTTGCGCATTCATTTTAGCTCTAAAAGCGGATGTCTCAGAGATTAAAATATTAAATGTTTCAGCTGTGACTTCATGAAAATTCATTTGCAGTAAATGTCCAATTTGACTATTCCAAAATTCTGTCGAAGCTAAAAAGCGATCGCCAGTTCCTTTAAATACACGATTCATCAAAGGCAATACGATTTTAGCTCGTGGTACACCACCTGCCATTAAATGGGCAAAGTGAACATGATTGCCTTCGCCAAGTGATGATCCGATCATTTGATCAAGTTCATTTACAAATTTAAGAGTGTTTTCGCGTAAACGCTTACGGCCCTTTTCACGAGATTCGGATAAAGATTTTTCAGAAAGCTTAATATTTTGCCAATCACTTAATTTAACACTTTTTAAATAATCATTAGGGGTTTGGCCTTGGCTATCAGTTTCTAAGTCAAATCCTGCTTCAAGAGGAATATTAATAAAAGGTCCTGGAATATTTTTAATTTCATCGGCATTGAGTGCTCGCAATTGATTGTTTTCATCTCTGCGTCCAACAGTTGCACGAATAACTTTAAGACCATGAGCCTCAGCTTCTTCGACTAAGCCATTGGCATATCCGCGGCTAAACAATTCTCCAAATAAAACAAGCACATCGCCTTTTTTAAACTTAACAGTGTCTGGTCTTTGACGAACTGGAAAAAAATCTTTCATAAAAATTCCTTTATTGAATAAAAGCACTAGGTCGCTATTTAGCCATAAACTCAGTCTTGACTCAATCATCATTGCTTTGACACGATTAGACGGTATGTCGCATGAAATAAAAGTTATCAGTTTAGTACCATCGTGGACGGAAACATTAATCGAGGCCGGAGTACAGGTTGTTGGCCGCACTCGATTTTGCATACATCCTGAACACATCGTTCAAAACATACCTGTTGTGGGTGGAACAAAATCGATCGACATGGATGCTTGCCTATCTCTTGATGCTGATTTTATTTTGTTTGATCGCGAAGAAAACACTGCGGATATGGTTAAGCAATGTGAAGAGGCTGGCTTTCGTTGGATCGCGACTCATGTCACTGATTTAAAATCGTGTGCCGAAGAGTTAAATCAGCTGGCAGAGTTACTCAAAAACGATAAACTCAAAAAATGGTCTGAAGATTATCAAGAGATCACTGAGAAAACTGATTTTAAAAACGATACAAAATATTCAATTCTTAAACAGATGCAAATAAAAGGAAATATAAATTCTTTTGATTTACATCGAAAATCAATATCATATGTTATTTGGAAACAACCCTTTATGATCGTCACTCGTGAGACTTTTATCGGAGACGTATTATCTAAGTTAGGTTTTGAGATTATCAGCTGTGAACATTATTCTGGAAACAAATACCCAGTCATAGAAGAGCAAGAACTTAAAAAAGCTGCTTGTTTTTTTTCGTCAGAGCCTTTTCCCTTTGAGAAGTATTTTGAGATAATGCTTGATCAGGGATTTAACGGTATTTTAGTCGATGGTGAAAAATTAAGTTGGTATGGAATTAGGACATTACGTTTTTTAAAGAATCTATAAGTGTTTTTGTGCCACCAGTAAATTGAGGAATATCATTTTCAATGATTTTTTTGAGTTCATTTTTTTGAGAATGAATTTGTGACACAGCTGCTGTCAATTCTTGAGTGTTCTGAACACTTAACACTGTTTTCAGTTGTTGAAAGTGAATAGCTTCAGGGTTGTTGGCGTAATATGGACCAACTATAACAGGATTACCTGCACACAAAGGTTCCATAACCGAATGCACTTTACCGACAAAAGATCCACCAACAAAAGCCAAAGATGAAAAGCGGTACAAATCAGCTAAAAAGCCTATGCGATCTACAATCAGGATATCGATAGAGTCGACATCAATAGTGTTACTTGTTGTCGTCATAAGCTGAGTTAGAAGCGACACTCGCAATCCTAATGATTGATTTTTAATTTGAGCCACGAGTTCAGCAGCGTGCTGCGTTTCATGTGGTGCCCAAATAATCTTGTAACCAAATTGTAAAATATTTGGAATAGCAGGGATGATGACTTCTTCATCTTTTGGCCAAGACGATCCAACAGTAAAAAAGTTCAAGTTATGGTGGTTATTGATTTCGATTTTAGATGGGTTTGATAAGCGGTGTAAAACTTGATCAAACCGAGTATCAGGAACAAACTTGATCTGATGATGGGGTAAGATTTTTTTGAGATAATCTTGGCTCGATGGACTGACGCAGGTTATGAGCTGCATAGGGTTTAAGACATATTTCAGCCAAACAGTACTCAATTGATGTGTTTTAGGAAATAAAGAAATCGCGACGATGGGTATGTCTTTTCTTTTTAAGTTATAGATCAGTCTTGGCCAAAAATCAGTGCGTGCAAACACGACAACTGATGGATTAATGAGTTTTATTAAACGATTATTAAAAATATCAAGATCCCAGCAGAGAGGTATGAAAGCATCGACTTCATTTTGGATGTTTGCAAAAAGTAAAGGAGCAGATGGTGAAGAGTAAGTCACAACAATACGAATAGATTGTTGCTCCTGAACACGCAATTCTCTTATTGTGGATTTGACATATTCAATTTCACCACTCGCGGCATGAAACCAATATGTTTTTTGTGAAGAGTCTGAAATTGTAGAAAACGTCTTAAATTGAGTTTTAAGTTTAACCCATTGTTTAATTTTTTTTGGCAAAAAAAGATAGAGCAAATGGCTTAATATAAATACTAATATGTAAGCCAATAAATAAATAATATGGCCAAATAAAACCATCATGATTGAAACTCTTGAGTGATATGATCTTTAACAATTTCTGGAGTAATATCGCGTAAACATTTTTGAAACTCTTTGTTTGTGCATGGACCCTGGCCATGTTTACTACAAGGGCGACAACTTAAAGCGGTTTCAAGAATTTGAGTGGTTTTTCGAGACGGATAGCCAAAAGGAGCTGGTCCCATCAGAGCTATAGTGTTTTTTCCGAGCTGCTCAGAAAAATGTAACAATCCAGTATCATTTGTTACAACAAATTGTGCATGTTGAATGATGGCAGCCGATTCGAGCAATGAGGTTTTACCTGTTAGATTAATCACATGAGTGTACTGATCTAACTCGTGTGTAAAGTGATCAGTTGGTCCAGCTAAAACAACAATTTTTTTATGAGAGTAGATTTGAATCAATTTTTTCCAGTAATCAATTGGCCAACGTTTTAATGGATAGGCGGCGCTTGGTACGAAAACAACAAAGTCTGAAGGCCTGATATTAAAATTGTTCATCAAAAGATTCATTTTTTGATTTACTTCTGAACTAAAAAATATTTGAGGTGCAGGCGGAAGTTTAAAAGTAACTCCGATTTGTTCAAGTGGTTTTAAAAGATCTCTTTGTCCTGAAAATGGTTTTTCGAATTTATTAATTTTGAAATTAAGTAATAAAAATCTTTTCCATCTCTCCATGGGTTTAACGACAACTTGCTTGGATTGGACAAAATGTCTGACAAAAAAAGAACGTAAGTTATTATGAGCATCGTAGATCAGGTCATAGTTTTCGGATCTCAGGGCTTTGATCGTTTTCAGCAGAGACTTGAAACCCTCTTTGCGATTAACAGTCCATATTTTTTGAACAGAGGGATTGTTTGTGAGTAATTCAGCAAAATCCGAACGAGTTAGAAAGTGAACTTCACATTTTTGCCCTGAACTTGAATCAAAATGATCATGAAGCACAGGCGGGATACTCAAAGCTTGTGTCAAATCACCAATACTTGAAAAACGAATCACTAAAATCTTCACGCTTTTAAGTGTAAATACAAAAAATGTCAGCTGTCTAGATTTTGCTATAAATTGCTTTTAAATACTCAATATTGCATTAGAAAGCACAAAATAGCTAAGTTTCAAGGCATGAATTTTGATGATATAGAGCTTAATGATGATGAAAAAGTATGTTGTTTCAAAGTGGTACAGTTTTATTCATGTTTCGTTAAGTCTATTTGTGACTTTAGGGGCGCATTTTGCTTATGCTGAAATTTATGGTCAGGTTGAGGTTTACGGGTTGTCTTTTGTTAGCCCTGATTTTGAAAACAGCAAAAAAGAATTTGGTTTTTTTGGCGCCTCTTTGATGAGTCAAAATGCAGATAAAGACACATTTAAAATTAATTTACGCGGTGAGTATGCTATTGGTAGTCCGGTATTGAGTACTTTAAACGTGCGTGAAATGTATTTTTCGTATTTCATTGATGAAAGCAGTACAATTCATATTGGTCGACGTAAACAGCTTTGGTCAGATGTTGATGAAAGATGGAATCTTGGATTTTTTCAACCCGAGTTCAGAGCCAACCCTTTGAATCCTGAGACACAAGGCCAAACTGGCATATTCTATGAGAATAAAAAAGGTCTTTGGAATTTTACATTTTTTGGGACACCTGTATTTATACCTGATCAGGGCCCTAATTTTGAAATTAAAGACGGGCAATTTGTGGCTTCAAATCCTTACTTTACTCCCCCTCCGCAAAATATTTATTTTCAAAGTGTATTGTTGCCGATTGACTATAATATTCAAAAACCAGAAGTCGCAGAAGTCATTTTTCAGACAAGTTATGGTCTGCAAATATATTACGGTGAAAAAAAAGGTGTCTATAGTCAGATATCATCAATGTATAAACCTTCTCATCAGTTAGCTTATGGATGGAGAGGGGTTCTTGTGACAGATCGTGTTCGTGTCGATGTTAAACCTAAGACATATTACGAGAAGATATTTAATTGGGACATTGGTTACAAAGATGATTGGGGTGATGCTGGGTTGTCAGTGATGTATGTTGATGCTGAAAACCCTGATTTCGAATCACAATACAATCATCCAGTGTATTCACAAAATGTAACGTTTGGTCCGCATCTAACATATAGATGGAATCCTTTCACTTTTGAGATTGCTGGCTTGTTTAATCAAAACGGGCAAGTGACTGAAGTTGGTCCAAATTCAGAACAATTTAAAAGATCGCTATCACAAATGTATTTATATCAAAACGCATATTATGCCCAAGTTTCATATAAAGCTCTTTTAAGTTCAAATCTTAAATATAAGACGTCGTTTCAGTGGCTTGAGACTGAGAAAAATCTATATAAAACTGTTAAATGGCGAAATTATCTTGATATTAAAGGCCCTTGGAAGTTTATTTTTGATTTATTACTCGTTGAGACGAGTGATGAGATTTCAAATGTTTCGAGTTATCGTAATTTGGATCAGGTCTGGTTAGGAGTTATCTATGTTTTTTAAAAAGCAAAAGCTTAAAGTCACTGGATTGCTAGTATCAGCTGTCGTCATAAGTGGATGTGGAGAATTTTTAAAAGGTAAGCCTAAGACTCAAGATGTGATTGAGATTAAGACTCAAGAAATTGAGTGTATGAAAGATGTTAAAAAAACATTTCAAAAACTTCTCAATTCTGAAACAACAGATCTTGAAATTGATCAGTCCTTTCAGTGTTTGCAAAAGACATTAGATTTATTTCAAAAAAATGCTGAGGGTCGAAAAAACCCTGATTCTTTTACAAGTGAAGAACTCTTTAAAATATTTGATAAATTTTTTAAAGATGCACAAATGTCTCAAAAAGCAACTGATGATGTTTTAGTTTTGAAAAAAGCTTTATTTGGTGGTGACTCATCAGCTGTGACTAAAGATGAACTATCACAACTGAAAGATTATTTAAAAATTTTAAATATTGAAGTTAAAAAAATTGCTCCTTATGCTCAACTTTTTAAATTTAACAAAAATGCTGGTTCATTTGATCAAGCAACTATTGATAAAGCTTTTAAGCAACTCGCGAGCTCACTTAAAGTTTTATTAAACTCTTCTAAAATGGGACGATCTGAGTACTCAATTTCTGACCTAAAAGAATTAATTGTCAGTTTAAATATTGCTTCAACTGAAGAGGATCAAAAACAAATTAATTTGATCGAAAATGTCATTAACTTGATCTCGGGTGTAGACCCACTTAAATCTAATGATCAGTATCTCAAGGCCATTGAGAGTTTTACTCAATTAGGTCAAATTTATGCACAAGCATTATTTACGGATTTAAAGTTTGAAATTGGATCACAAGCGCAAATGGCCAAAGTTTTAAACTATGTTGAAAATGTACTGACGACTCTAGAAAATACACCTCAGTATCAGAACCGTAAGGCCTTGCCATTAAAATTTATTGATCCGATTATTTCTGAAGTATTAAAAAGTCAAATATTTCCGTTAAATGTGTCTGAACCGACTTTTATGAGTTTTTACAAGACTCTTGTGATCAGAGTCTTTAATGATCAAAAAAACATTTCACCAGAAAGTTTAGTTGAGCTTAAAGAAATTCATTTTAAGAATATTAAGCGCGAGTTTTATATCTACCGTGGTTTTCAAAAGTTTATTGATTCAATTGATTTTTCTAAAAAAGCTCAAATGGATGTTAAATCTTTTCAACGTAAAGTTGTGGATTACAAGTTTAATGTGCTCGATCGTAGTTTCACCGATCAAACATTAGCGAATCAAATCGTTCAAGGACAACTCGAACTCAGAGATGAAAGCTTAGCTGAGTTTTCGATTCTGTATAATGATAAAAAAATGATTTTATCGAAAGACCAAAACAAAGCTTTAGTAAACTGGGCTGATCTGTCTCGCGCACTGTATACTAAAATGTTAGGTCGCGAATTGATCATTGGTTGGGGTGTTTTAGATTCGCAGTACAACCTGAAAAAAAGCTACTTAACTGAGTCTGGGATGGTGCAGTGGTATGCAGACTTTAAAAGGTTCGGTGATGAAAGTAAATTGTTTGATCCGCGTGAAGCAAACTCTGGAGCAAAAAGTTTTTTAGAAGCTAATTTATTTAGTTATTACGGTAATGGCGATAAACAGCTTAATATGTATGAAACTTTTGAATACGTGAGTATGCTGTTAACAGGTGGTGCAGAGATTACCAATACAATTATAAGTGACATGAAAGATGCAGGCTGTGTTCTACCGAGTGGTGAACTAGATGTTTTTGGTAATCCATGGCTTAATGAAAAATGTTTTGTTAATCGTTTGAAAACCAAGCATTCTGTTTATTTTTCTAATGTGAGAAATTACTCAATTTATTTGCAGTCATTATCGGATCAACAGTTTCAAACTTACTATGATGATCTTATGTCTGTAGCTCGCAATGATGCCACAAAAGTAGGTCGCATCGAAACAGCAGATATTCGGGTTTTGTCGATGTTGGTTATGTACATTGAGTCATTGTATGGACGTTATGACACTCGCGAAAAATTTCAAACTTTTAGTCCAGCGGAAATTCGCCAATCTTATCCACGTTTCAAAGCTTTTGTAACTGATTTTGCTCATACACAGGCCAAAGATACGATTGCGCAATGGGATTCAGTGATTAATTTGTGCGGATATATCTACAGTAAAGATGATTTGTTTAAAGAGGCCTTTATTTTTATGGTTTACAATGGTCGATTGCCTGTTTTGGATGATATGAACTATGTGACATGCGCAATTAATGGACTGTTTACTTTCGAGGGAGAAGTTGATCGAAAAACAATTATTTCTACTTTCAAAGTTTTAAAAAGTGTATTAGCCTCGAAAAAATGACCATTAAAATAAAACAATCACACTGGGCGCTCTTATTTTCATTTTTAAGTTTATTTATTCTTGGGCTTGCGGATAATATTCGCGGGCCTTTATTTCCTGAGATTCTGAATCAGTTTAATTTATCAAATACTCAAGGTTCGTGGAGTTTTGCGACAGCATCAGCAGCAGCTTTTTTGGGAAGTTGGATTTCAGCACCGTATTTAAAACGGTTTTCAATATCTTCTCTGTTACTTCTGTCAGTGCTATTGATGGGCTTGGGTTTAATGGCGATGGGAAAAGCTGCTACGTTTCAATTGCTTTTAGCAAGTAGTTTTATTCTTGGTCTTAGCATTGGTTTTATGGGTGTATCACAAAACCTACTTGTATCTGAAAATGTAGAACCAGAAATACGTTCGCGTGCATTATCTGGGTTACATGGTATGTACGGACTTTCAAGTTTTTTTGCTCCAATTTTGGCAGCTCAGGCCACGGCAATGTACGGTTCTTGGAGAGGTGCATTTCTTGTTGCTGGACTTATTTCGATTACTTTTTTTGTTTTTCAGTTTTTAATTCAACCTGATCGCCAGTTTACAGTGCATCAACATTTAGAGGCAGTTCAACATGATACAGAACATGCTTCTAAAAAGGCTTCTAAATTTGCATTAATTATGATCGGTGGGATGTTTGCTTTTTATGTTGTGGCTGAGATACTTGTTTCCACAAGATTAGCTCTGTATATGAGAACTTATTTTCAGATGAATTTAGATCAGTCATCGCAATATGTAACATTGTTTTTTCTATTTTTACTAATTGGTCGTATATTGTTTGCTATTATTAAAGTGCCTTTTGCTTTAAAGACACAGCTTAATGTTTCGTTAGGGATAGCTTTAGTGCTATTACTTTTAGGTCTTAAAACTCATCCGTTTTTTCTAGCTCTGGCGGGTTTGGGTATGGCTCCGTATTATCCTTTGTGTGTGAGTTATATTTCAGAAATTTCGGGACACCGAAGTCGAACGTTTATTGCGTTTGCAATGAGCTTTCAAAGTCTTTCAGTTGTCAGTATGCATTTAGGAGTTGGATATTTAACTGATCAAATGGGATTGGCTTTTGCATTTGGAGTTGGTATATTAGCCCTATTATTATCAGTGTTGTGTTTAAACTTACACCCAAGAAAGTTAACTGTGTAGTGCTTGAGTTTAGATTGTTATTTCGATGCTTTTTATTGTTTTTAACTTTACTCACAGGAACAGTTCACGCTCAGTTTCTGCCGAGTGCTGGTGCCATAGTTAACCAAATCGTAAACGAACAAACTCTCATCGCAAATTCAGATACAAACCTTTGGGATATAGGTGAGATCTTACCGATCATTTCCCAAAATTCTAAAATAGGCGTTTTTGCTTTTGTCGAGGTTCAGAATTTAAAAAACTTAGGTAATGGCCATTACGAATTAAAGTTAAAGCTTTTACGACAATCACGAAAATATATGATTCAAAAAGGCGATCTCGTCAAAAAATTAGACTTATCAACAGCCAATGATGATTTTGTTGGAACAACAGATTTACTCGTTAAAGGTAGTGAGAGAAGTGTTTCGGCTAAATATCGTCCGCTTGTTTATCAAGGATTATCGATAGGTGATACAGCTCAGGTTTTATATAAAGATGAGTTTTTAGTGAACTATTTAGGAAATTTGTCTTACGGAGCAACTGATTGGTTAACATTGGGAACATTTGTGCCAGTTAATTTGATTGGTCGCCCTAATGCTAACTTTCGTGCGCGTTTTTATGATTCAGAATCAACGACGTTATCAACGGGTTTGAGCTTTGTGCGTTTAGTCTCTGAAAAACAAGCCAATTTAAATGCGAATTTTTATTGGGATTCAACTTCATCTGATAATCTGATATCGCATACGTTCTTAAGCTTATCATTGATGACTTGGGATGGATCAGCTGAGGCTTCTGCATTCAAAGCTCTAACATCGAGCACTTTTCAAACTGGATATGAGCTCATAACTTCAAATTGGGACCGAGTTTTAATTGGTCCCAGCTATAACTTTCAAAATAAATCATTAGGTGGCTATTTATCATATATTTGGATTTATGATCGCTTTCATGCGCAGCTTTCGATTAACTCGACTGATATTACCCATTTTAGATTCGATATCAAAGATGGCTATTACGGTTTTTTTGATTTTTACTGGAGATTTTAATGTCTACTTTTTTTGTGAGTTGTCAGCCTGGGCTTGAAAAAGATTTAGTATTTGAAATCGAATCATTTTGGCATATGTTAATTGATTTAGATGGCTTACCAACGAGGTCACGTCCTGAATTTGTGGATCAAGATATTACAGGTGGAATTGAACTTCGTTGCGATATTCATTTAGGATATCAAATTAATCTGTTTTCAAAACTTGGTAATCGAGTGTTATTGAGACTTACTCATTTTTCAGCTCGCTTTTTCGATCAGTTTGAAAAAGAAATTAAAAAAATTAAATTAAAAGATTATTTTGGTGATCAGCCTTTCGCTATTCAAGTCGATGCCAGTAAGTCTAGGCTATTTCACGAAAAAAATCTTTTAGAATCTGCATATAAAGCTTTTGGCTTAAAAGATAATAAAGCATCTTCTGTATCTCAAAGTGATGATGGTGATGAGTTTCAGATTTATATCAGAATATTTAAAGACGAAGCGACACTAAGTATTGATACGACTGGCCGACATCTGCATAAGCGTGGCTATCGTGTCGAACAAGGTGCCGCCCCCATTCGTGAAACCTTAGCTGCAAAAGTTTACTTTAAATTATTAGAACTTGCTTATAGCGGTCAATTAACACTATTTGAACGTGCTGAGAGTACAGCGCTATATGATCCATTTTGTGGATCTGGGACTTTGTTGTTTGAGAGTGCTTGTTTTAAATTACCGTCTTTAAACCAAAGTTTTTCTTTTGAGAAATTTCTAAACCGACCAGCTTTAATGAAGTCTAACACTTGGAAAAAAAACTATAAAATTAGTTATCTAAGTCAGCTCAGATTTTACGGTTCTGAATTAGACCCGCAGACATTTCAAAAACTAAATAAAAATAAAAACGAGTTTTTAAATAAATATCCGCAGATAATGTCTGATCATTTTACTTTTTTAAACTGCGATTCTTCGTTAATTAAATCAGCACAATTTAAAGAGGGTAAGATCATTTTGATGACGAATCCTCCTTACGGTGAACGCTTGGATTCAAATACTGCAATCGATGTTTTAAATTCAGTGGTAAAAGAAATTCAACCGTATTGTATAGCTGTTATTCATCCTTTGAATTGGAATCTGAAATACGAAAACTATCGAGCATTTGCCACCTATGATTTTGATAATCAGGGGCTTAAATTAAAACTCAGTTTTTTTAAGAAAAGCTAAGCTGTTTCGAGCTGGACTGATAGAAGATATATTTTAACTGCACTAAATTTTTCAGCAATCAACTTAAAGTCATTGGCTAAGGCATGTGCTTCGATTTCGCCTGCAAGTTTTCCGAGAGTGTCTAAACCGTATGAACCAGCTGTGCCTTTAGTTTTATGTCCAAAAACTTTTAATGCTTGTGCGTCTGTAGCATCGATGCATTTTTGAATCATATCAAGTTCACGTATTTTATTTTTTAAATAGTTATCTGCTAGCTCGCGCAGTTCAGGATCAACATAGACTATGATAGGGGTACGTGCGTTTGAGTTCATACTGTAATTATCGGTATTAATTAAAAATATATGAATCTCTATATTAGACACGTTGTTAACAGTATTTTATCAAGTATTAATTTCATGTTAAGGATTTAACTTTTTATTAACTGCAATTTGATTAGAAAAAAACAGAATAAATTATCTGAGAATTGTTAGATTTTTTAACTTCAGTAATTTTTTTTGGCTCCGATGAGTTTATACCAACGATCTTAATTATTCAGAGGTTGAATGAAAATTTCAGAGTGTGTTGTCTTGATTCTCGATGATGATAGTGAAGTTCTCCAATTGGCATCTAAAATTTTAGAAGTCACTGGAGTAAAAGTTCTTGCTGCTTTGTGTGTTACTGAAGCACTTGATATTTTAAAAAGCAAAAAACCACATCTCATAATTACAGATTTGCAAATGTTACCTATTGATGGATTCCAATTTATATCAATGATTAAACATGATAAAAATTTCTCATCAATTCCAGTTTTTGTATTGAGTTCTTATAATGATAAAGAGTCAGTATTTAAAGCCATAGCACTAGGTGCAGATGATTATATCGTCAAGCCTCTTAATTCGAGTAGTTTGGTTCGTAAAGTCAGAAAAGGTCTTAGAGATAGTGAGTTTTTAAGCTACGAGTTTCCGAAGCAACCTGAGGTTCAAGTGTCTGTATCGTGCAATGTGCACTCTGTTTCTGAAATTGGTTTAAAAATTGAATCGGCAGTATGTTTTCAAAAAGATGCTTTAGTTAAAATAAAAGATGTAAGACCAACAATAACTGAATTTGACTATGTTTATTGTGCAGCAACTCAGGTTGGTCAACGTCATTACTTAAAAGGTGTTTATATAACTGAATTTATTGCGATTCCTGCAGAAGCTTCGTTTGCCATTTTTAAAGAAAAAATAGGTTCCTCATGACATATCACTATCAGAATCCACCATACGCTTTTATTTACTCGGTAGACTCAAAAGATGGTCTTTTTTTAGAAAGATTATTGTTGTCATTACATATTAAATCAGTCCTTTTAAACAACTATGAAGATATGCTGTTGCTGACAGCTAAGCAAAAAGCACACGTTATTTTTATTGATTATGAGTGCCATAAGCAATCAAATATACTCAATATCGTTGCTAAAATTAAAAAAAATATTGGATTAGATGTTCCGATTGTAGTTTTGTGTGATGAGAGGGACTCTTACGACTTAGCAGATCTACACAGTGCTGGAGTAAGTGATATTTTAATTAAACAAAAATTTAAAGATATTTTAAAGTACAAAATGTCTTTTCACTTAAAAGAAAATTTTATTTTAAACGTCAAAAACCAGTTTAAACTGCCCCCAATTGGCGATGTAAATGTTAATGTTGAGTTTAATTCTCATCTAGAATCTATAGATGAATTTGGATTAAGATTTAGCGCTGATCATCTTTTAGCAAAAGGTTCGGCTATTAAATTAACTTTTGCAAAATTTAATGAAATTTTTAAAAAAGATACGCTTGCATTAACAGTTATGTCTGTCACATTTGAACACCATTCACAAAAATATATATATTACGCTGAGTATTTCGAAATTAATAAAGAAGAAATTGCAAGTATTAGAGCTTGGATTGCCAAGCAACAAGATCAAATAGAGGCATTGAAATGACCAGACCATTTGCAAAGAAAGACCTTTGGCAAAGTCTAACAACACTCAATGTAGACGAAATAGAAGTCTTGCGGAAAAATAATATTTCCTCTGAAGAGTTAAGTATTATTTATAATCATGTTAAAGAGATCGAAAGTTTTTTGTTATTTATTGAAAATGCTTCATCACTAGAAAAAAATGAGCACTCAAAATACTATGGCCAGAACCCACGTTTAGCCAGAGCGTATTCCAGCTTTATGAAATATGTCGAAAAAAACAACCAACATGATGAAAATCTAAAATCAGAACTCGAATTAGAGCGCAATAAACATAACCAAGAAGACTGGATTAAATCTCAATATGCTAATATTTTTTCTAAAATTCAGGGGGTTAAAACAATACAGCAATTTGGTGAAAGTATATTGCAAAATCTAGCATATGCAGTACAGGCTCAAATCGGGGTTTTCTATTTTAACGATCATCAATCAGTACAGGATAAAATTGTTTCTGTTGCCACTTATGGTCTGAAAACTGAAGAAACGCCTTTTAATATTAGTCTTGGAGAAGGTCTCGTTGGCCAGTGCGCACAAGATCGTAAGACGAGGTATTTTAAAAATTTACCTCAGGATTACTTTAAAGTGAGTTCTGGTCTAGGAGCACTAAAGCCTAAATCCTTGCTTATTGTACCCATCGAGTATGAAGATAAATTATGTGGATTGTTTGAGTTAGCGAGTTTAACTGAGTTTAACGACTTACAAATACGACTCATTAACCAAGTCACATCGAGTATTGGTATAAGTATTTTAAATGTTGCGAGTCGGATGTTAACGCAGCAATTGCTATTAGAGATCGAAGAAAAAAATAATTCATTAGCATCACAAAAAGAAGCACTAGATAATGCAGCTATTGTTGCAGAAACTGATCACTATGGTCGAATTACTTATGTAAATGATAACTTCTTAGAAATATCAAAATACAAACGTCATGAAATTATTGGTCAAGATCACCGTATAATTAACTCTGGATATCATCCGAAAGAATTTTTTTTAAATTTATGGAGCACGATATCAAAAGGTAATGCTTGGCATGGTGAGATCAGAAATAAAGCTAAAGACGGTAGTTTGTATTGGGTGGATACAACTATTTATCCAGTTAAGGATTTTACAGGGCAAGTTGTTAAGTATGTCGCTATACGTTTTGATATTACAGATAAAAAAAGAGTTATGGAAGAATTGCAGTTTGCTACAGAACAAGCAAAAAAAGCCGCACAAGTTAAAACAGAGTTTCTTGCAAATATGAGTCATGAAATCAGAACGCCTATGAATGCCATTATTGCAATGACTGATATTTTGCAAGAAACACCTCTGAGTATTGAACAAGAAAAGTATGTTAGTGTTATCAATAATGCAGGCACCGTTTTGTTGGATGTTATTAACAATATATTAGATTTATCTAAGATTGAGTCTGGGCAGTTTAATGTTGAAAGTATTCCTTTTGATTTAGATGAAGTCATTGATGCTTCTGTTGATATTATGAGTAAAGTGGCTCACAAAAAAGGGTTGGATTTTATAGTATCCGTTGATGCTGACGTTGAGAAAAGACGTTTGGGTGATCCGAGTCGTCTTCGGCAGGTTATTATTAACTTACTCGCAAATGCGATTAAGTTTACCAAAAACGGTGAAGTCATATTACGTGTCGAAAAAGAAAAAAGTCTTAAAGACTTTGTTAAATTTAGTGTTGAAGATACAGGTATTGGTATTGCTCTTGAAAAACATGAGAAAATATTTTCTAGTTTTAGTCAGGCCGACTCAACAACGTCTCGTGAATATGGGGGCACAGGTTTAGGACTCTCAATATCTAAAAAAATAGTCGAATCATTCGGAGGACAGATAGGTTTTACAAGTCAACCTGGGCAAGGCAGTCTTTTTTACTTTAGAGTTCCAATCCCTCAACAAGAAAATACAAAGCCAGTTACGTGTCGTCAGCAGCTAGTGGGGTTAAAGGTATTGCTGATTGGTGGGCAACATAAAAGCAGAGCTATTATTAAAAACACGATTATGGATTTAGGTATGATTTGCGATGATGTGACCACAGCGCATGATGCATCTAAAAATATAGAATCTGGACAAAAATATGACATCATTATGCTCGACAATATAATAGCAAATACGACAGCTGTCGAAGTGGCGACAGAACTGAAGACTAAATTTCAGATATCTCAATCTGTTATGATTATGCTGACGACAGATGACAAAGTGGGAGAATTCAGAGAAGCAAAAGCTGCAGGTATAGTGTCCATGGTTGTGAAACCTATTCGACATCAAAAATTAGAAAAAATAATTTTAAGTTCAATTCAAAGTCACTCTGAAAAACCCACAGTGCTGATTGTTGATGACGAAGTTGATATTCGAGAGACTCTGTCTTCAATAATTAATGGTTACAATATGAAAACAATCCAAGCGGCTAATGGTTATGAAGCGCTTGAATTATTCAAAAATAATAAAATCAGTGTCGTTGTGAGTGATATTATGATGCCGGACATGGATGGTGTTAAATTTTATGAAGAAGCCTGTAAGTTAAAATTAGCAGTGCCATTTATTTTTATGTCAGGAGTGGCTGATAAGTATGTGGATTTTCAGAAAAGAGAGCATGAAAAGATACATCTCATTGAAAAACCTATAAATATCGACGTCATATGCAAGCTCATTGATGATTACATTGATAAGCCAATTGTTCATTTAACCCCAAAACATGAACATAATCTTAATCATGAGATTAAGGACAAAGAGCTGCGGATATTAGTTGTTGATGATGTTCAAGATAATTTAGACATTATTAAAGTCTATTTAAAAGACTATCCATTTAAAGTTGATTCAGCCAGTAGCGGACAAGAGGCCTTAGATAAATTTATGTATAACAAGTACGATCTGGTTTTTATGGACATACAAATGCCATTTATGGATGGTCATGAGACTGTCAAAAAGATTAGAAAAGTTGAGTCTGAGAAATTATTGCCACACACTCAAATTGTTATGTTGTCGGCACATGCTACAAATGATGAAATTAACTTAAGTCGTTTAGCTGGAAGTGATGGTTATTTAACTAAACCACTTAAAAAGAAAACATTCTTAGATGCTATTGAAAAGTATTCGAAAAAGTCTTCACAATCTGAGAAACTTAAAGCCTCTTAATGAGGCCTGATTGTGTTTTTTAAAAGATTATCGATTTCTTCAAGGATGACTTTTTTCCGAATTGGTTTTGTTAAAAAAACAGTGATTTTGTGTTCTTTTGCTGTGATTTCGGTTTGTTCTAAAGTATCAGCTGTGACAAGAATAATGGGGATTTGTGAGAATTTATTAACTGATTCGTACTTACGAATTTTATCAGTCAACTCCATTCCATCCATAACAGGCATTCTTAAGTCAGCCACAATAATATCTGGTTGTTGGATCTGATATTTTAAGTAAGCCTCTTTGCCATTTTCACAAAAAACAAGGCTCCAGTTTTTCTGTGAAAAATACGATTCAAATAATTGTCGATTACCGAGATCGTCATCCACGATCATGATGACCGGCGTAGACGTTAAGAAATGATGATTTGAGTTTAAATGACTAGAGCTAGGTTGTTTGTTGAGTGTGCCATATTGGTTTTCAATGTTGTTATTAATTGACTCGATATATTCTTGAGTATTTGAATCAATTTCGAAATCAAGATCGACTGTGAACTCAGTTCCAATATCTTCTTCTGAGTCAATTGACATACTACCGTTTAAGTAAAGTATTTGTTCTTTTACTAAAGAAAGAGCTAGCCCTAAACCATTTTTACTCATGTTTTTATCTGAATTGATATTCAAAAAATTAGAAAATAGCTCATTTCTTTTGTTTAGAGGTATTCCACGACCTGTATCACAGACTTGTATTCTAAGAGTCACGACTTTAGATTTACGAAGTACAGTCTTTTTAAGCTGCGATATGCGAATTTTTATAGAGCCCTGATCTGTGAATTTAATTGAGTTCAGTATGAGATGGACAATGATTTGTTTGACCCGAACTGAGTCGCAAATAAGATATTCAGGAATATTTCTATCAATATTAATAGCCAACTGTAGACCTTTTTTTTGTATTTCATAGATCACAAGCGTTTCAATGTCTTTGAAAAAAGACTTAACATTAATTGGAAGCATTTGTTTTGTTTGATCTTTATGACTATGTTGAGCAACGTATAAAATATCATCAATAAGATCGTTAATGTGATTGGCTGAATTTTGTAAATTTTGAATATCCTTTTCTGTAGCTTGATTTTTTTCTTGCACGAGTTCGAGTGTGCCTAAAAGTAAATTGAGAGGTGTTTTGAGGTCGTGGCTTAAGTTACCTAAAAATCTAGATTGTGCTAAATGTGAGTTTTGGACTTCGTGAGCCGCTATTTCCATATCTTTATTTTGGTGAGTCATGACTTTCTTAATATTGTAGTATTTTTTTCTATAGTAAAATGCAAAGGACAATAGAGTTAGGCTGAGACCTAAATAAAGTAAATCAGTGATATGATGTGTGGTGTTCATAAGAATACAAATCTCCTTATTTTTTGTATCGGAATATTATGGACTATTTAAATGCAATTTTAGCGTTGTGAAGAAATCTTCAAATGCTAAATAAGTTGGTGCTAAAATGAGACGCCATATTTGTCTAATCATAAAAAATGATATAATTAAAATATGAAAAACATCGGCATTAACAATCAGTATATACGAGAGTCATTAAAACATTCAGATTTTGATGAAAAATCTTTGAATGCTCTTATAGATGATACTAACCCACAAGTCGCTCTCGAAGTGACGTTAAGTTTTCAACAAAATATTCAAAACTCACAAAAGATAATTGATAAAGCGTTGTTAGAGCAGGATATTGATTCTATTTGGAAAGCCATACATAAAATATCTGGTACGGCAGAACTTGTTGGATACACACGATTTGGACGATACTCGAGACAATTAAGTCATAAAATTAAAGATATACCTCAGCTTGAATCGCACGCTGACGATATTCGAGACTATTTAAATAGAGTAAAATCAGTCGAGAACAATATTCATGTCGGACTTTTAGCTTTGTACAAAAAATAGTAAAACTAGTTTCTGGTGATCTTGTAACCAATGCTCATAACAGTTTCAATTTTGGCGATTGAATTGGTGGCTTGTATTTTTTGTCTAATGTGGCTGACATGTGCGTCGACAGTTCGATGTGTTATGTGACGACCAGTTCCCCAGACTTTGTCGATAATACTTTCTCTTGAAAAGACACGTTCACTGTTTTGAATGAGTAATCGTAGTATTTTAAATTCTATTGGAGTTAGGTCTATTGTCGTTTTTTTACTATGAGATGGCTCAATTTCGACAATCATACTTTCTTCATGTATCGAAATATCAAGATACTTTAAGGGGGAGTGATCTGTTTTTAAGTTTGCAAAAAATTTCAATTTGGCATCAATTCGGGCTCTGAGTTCGTTAGGGTCTGGTGGTTTACAAATGTAGTCGTCAGCCCCCACTCCAAAAGCTGTTATTTTGGATAAGACATCTTGTTCAGAGCTCAGGACTATGCATGGAATTTTTTTATGATCTAAATTTTGCTTTATTGCTGGTAAAAGTTTAATACCATGTCCATCAGGTAATGTCAGATCAAGTAAAACCATGTCGCAATCAAAAGCTTGTACATTGATGTAATTCAGAACCTCGCTTACGGTCTCAAGAAAAGACAACTGATGCTGACTGAGTACAACTTTGAGAAAGTTTTGAAAATCGATACAGTCCTCGATACATAAAATGCGTGCCATAACTTTAAAATATCATAGTTTGTGAAGTCTTCAAATGAAAGCCACAAAATCTCAATATAGTTTAGATATTCTGATTTTGGAGGTAGCTTATGCGAAATATTGAAATAAATAAGAGTCATTCTATTGATCAAAAATTTACAAAAAATTATTCGAATTTTAAACGCCATATTGAGCAAGATCATTTTTTGAAAGTATTGATAGTTGAAGACGATTTGAACCTAATTCCTATTTGGCAGCATTCAGTCAATTTAACTCATAAAGATATTCGGATTGATTGGGCCACGAGTTATGAGGTTGCTGAAAATAAAATTCGTTTAAATTACAGAAGAGGTTGTCCATACGATTTAGTTATTGCGGATATTAATTTAAGTGGCACACAGACTGGAATTGATTTGTGGAATAGAGTCGGTGAAGAAGTATTGCGATTTGTATTTGTCACCGGAATGTCAATGAGTGTGTTTGAGTTTTATAAAAGTTTGAACTATGGTGCGCCCTCATTTTTTAAAAAACCATTAAATGTCAAATTATGTATGGAGATCATTGATTGTGTGGAACGCAATTTTAAAAAAGGTGGAATTTATGAACATCAGCACAGATTATAATTTAAAATTAAATAATCATTTTTTTAATTTAGCTGACTTTCCAGATTTTGTTAAATTTTTAGAAATATCGTTGGCAGAGGTTTTAGATAAAGCACCTTCAAATAGTTTTTTTACAGTTACAGCAGATATAGAAGATGCTTTTTATATTGTTAAAATTAAATTAGCTTCAGAAAACTTAATAGTTGAAGAAACTGGTGCAGGGCAAACACCGTATTATGCACTTGATAGTGCAATATTAAAAATTAATCAGGATTTGGATTTTTGGTCATTTAATAAATCTTAGTCATTTATGACTATAGAATGGAGTCTATATGATAACAAAACTTAAAAAAGTCTTAATTGTTGAAGATGATTTGTCACAGAAACAACTTTGGAATTTTGTCATTTCAAGAGTTTCGGAAAGCGCTGAAGTGGATTGGGCTGTGAGTTCAGAGCAAGCCCTTACTATGATCAAGAAGAATAAATCTTTAGGGAAACTCTATGATTTGTTGATTGTAGACTTATTTCTTGCGGGATCAGAGACTGGATTAGATTTGCTCAAATCAGAAGAAGTCGTATCTGCTGGGCCAAAGACAATTTTAGTTTCAGCTATTGATCAAAAAAACTTTGAAGATCAGCTCAGACAAGAGCTTGCTCATATTAAGCTGATTATCAAGCCTCTTAATATTATTAAATGTGAAAATACCATTGTTGAACTTGTTTCTTAAAAGCTTGAGGAGTGTATATGAAACTAATGTCAGATCAGCAAATGAACAAGCCTGTGATCGTTATTACTGGTTGTGGGTCAGGATTAGGCTATGAGTTAGCTAAAGCTTTATCAAACCGTGAAGACTATCGAGTTTTGATAACAGCACGTGCTCATAAAGTTGAAAAATTAAGACAGAATTTCACTGAAAATGATCGCTTTAAAATACGTGAACTTGATATACTCAATGACCAGAATATTTATAATGTTGTTCATGATATCTGCAACGAATGGGGACGCGTTGATGTTATTGTGAATAATGCAGCAGTTTGCTATCGCGGTGTGATTGAACATATGGACTCTGAGGCTGAACTCTTGCAGCTGCGTACAAACTATCTAGGGCCGATGTCGTTGGTTCGAGCTGTTTTACCAATTATGCGTGAGCAGCGATCTGGACAAATTATTAATATATCATCTGTATCAGGCATATTGGCTATGCCAACGATGGGTTCTTACAGTGCTTCAAAGCATGCTCTAGAGGGCGCTTCTGAAGCGCTTTGGTATGAAGAAAAACCTTTCGGAATTCGCGTCAATATTGTTGAGTTAGGATTTGTAAATTCAGAATCTTTTCATAATGTCGTTTTGTCGAATAAAGCTAAGCTCAGTACCTTACTAAAAGGACCGCATTCTGAATATTATCTTTCGATGTCGCCATTTATTGAAAAACTGATGAAATTGTCAGTTTCACCACCGCAAAAAATTGCATCTAAAATTATTGATGTGATTGAAAAACAACCAACAGCTTTACGAATAGCGGCAACTCCAGATGTATGGCTTTTTGATTTTATCCGTCGGATCGTGCCGTCTAAAATTTTAAATTACTTGTTCTGGTTTATGTTGCCTGGTTCTTTAAGTTGGGGTGGACGTTGGCGAAAATCAAGCTAAAATAAAAAGCCATCTAGCCAGAGCGATTTGCGAAGCTTATGGCGAAGTGAGCTTTTTTCTGATTTTTCGATTGATTCAGGAGTACGTATTTCATAAAGCGCATAATTCATTTGAGTGTGAATTGTTCCTTTTGGTGGGCGATAAGTAAAACGCTCTTGTTCTGCTGGGTAAATCAAAAACTCATTGTTACGGGATTGTTTGAAAGTGTATTTAATCATTTTTTTTAAAACATCAGGGTGTTCGAAATACAAAAAATGTAAAAACTGAAAATTAAGAGTTTCATCTTTTTGTGAGCTTGAAAAAGGACGAGTCAATTTTCTACCAAATTTGAGCCAGGCTGCTAATTTGAGAAATTGCCTAAAGTTATTAGCTTGTTGATTATATTGTAACGGAAAATAGTCTTGCAGAAGTGTTGAACTTAAAGGATAGCAGCTGCCGATTATGTTATCTTGCGCATCGTATGCTACAATAAAATGACGAAAAGAATAAATCAGGGATTCCTGAATATACTGACGTACATTTGTTTTAAGCGAGATGGGGACTAAATCAAGTTTTTCAATTTTGGATTCTATATAGGCGATGAATTTATCTTGCTCTGTTTTTTCAAGAAAAGTTATGCGAATAGAATCATTGGTTTCGTAAAACCCAGGGTAAAAACCATGTATAGTGACAAGATTGAACTTGCGTACAAGTTCATAAAAAGGTTTTTGCGACCTTTTTTGTTTGGTGCGAATAAAAGAATTTATAACCTGTGTATTGTCTAAATTAATACTCGTTATGAAATGATCGACTTGTTCTTGAAAAATAAGATTATGCAGCTTAGGTAAAAAGTGGCGGGACCAGTTTAAAATAGCTTTTCTGGCTGAAGCGATTCGTAAATCGCAAGCGTAAGCGATTCGAGTCGTTATGGTGCCTAAAGAGTTATTTGAAAATAAAAAACTTGCAGTGCCTAAGATGTTCTCGTTGTCTTCGAGTAAAAAATTTCTGTAATGAACATTTAGTCTTCGGTAAAGCGAAAAAAAATCAACTTGTCGTTTGATTTTGATATCGAGTTCACCTTGAACCGGAATGTGCGAGAAAAACTCAGACAATTTATCAGCGTCTTCAACTGAGGACTCGCGTAAATTTATTTTTTCGTCCATGGCGTGTCCTGAATCTGGTGAATGAAGTTAAAATAGCGAGCGAGCGTGAATAAATAATCACTTAATCGATTTAAGTATTGCAGGCTTAAGCTTATTTGCGGATGTAAATCGTTTTGATCCGTATGAGTCATTAAATCAGTTGTAATACGTTCAGATCGTCGGCAAACAGTGCGAGCGATATGTGTCTGCGAAGCTAAAATATGACCAGTCGGTAAAATAAATTCTCTAAGTTGTGGAAGTTCAGCAGTCATTTTATCAATAGCAGTTTCAAGATAGTTGATGTCATCAGAGCTAAGATGTGGAAGTTTGATGATAACATCTGTTTTTGCAGTTGCGAGAAGACTGCCGATTACAAACAAATCATTTTGAATTTGTGTGAGTTGTTTTTTGATTGCATCGTAGTTGCTTTCTTGCAACATGCTGACAATAAGTCCTAAATTGGCATTTAATTCATCAACAGTACCGTAAGCATCAACTCGTAAATTGCCTTTAGAGACGACAGTTCCATCGACAAGTTTGGTCTGACCTTGATCGCCTGTTTTCGTGTATATCTTCATATATATAGTTAGCTCTTGTCTTAAGCCCTCAGTCAAGTGCATTATAATGTCGAATCTCAAGGAGTCTGTCATATGAGCGAGACTGTCGATTATAGTTTGAATGATTATAGTTTAATTGTAACTATGCCTCATTCTGGTGAAAAAATTCCTGATCAATGTGTATGGCTTAAAAATTTAGATGAAGTGACTTTGATGTGCGATGTAGATCGATTTATTGATGTTATTTATGAGCCAACATTATATCGACTTAAAATTCCTTTTCATAAAACAGAGTGGCATCGTTATGCTGTTGATCTTAATAGAATTCCAACTGATGTTGATGTTGATTCAGTTCAGGGAGCAATCAATTCATCAGGTCAGTTTTCGCGTGGCTATCATTGGGTGATGACAACCCATAATCAAAAAATAATGCAAAGCCCCATATCGCAACAAATGCATCAGCAATTAACGCAACTTATTTATGAGCCTTTTCATGAGGGCGTGCGTGCTTTGTATTCAAAAGGATTTTCACAATTTAAACATGTATTTCATATTGATGCACACTCGATGCCTTCAAAAGGAACATCTCAACATAAAGATCCAGGTGAGCTGCGTGCGGACATAGTTATTAGTGATTCGTTAGGTAAAAGCTGTGCGCCAGAGTTTCGTGATTTGGTGATTGCGGCATATGTGACAGCAGGGTTTAAAGTGGGTTATAATTGGCCATATGTTGGAGGGCGCGTCACCGAACAGTATGGTCATCCAGCAAAAGGCCAACATACAATTCAAGTTGAACTGAATAGAATGCTGTACATGAACGAGACGACTAAATTAATTTTGCCGCAACATCGAGATATTCAAGTTAAAATAGATAAAGCCTTAAGCTATATCAAAACTGAGCTTCCCAAACTTAAAATACGAGAGTAAAAGTAATCTATTATGCGCTTTGAAAATAAATATGTTAATAAATTTTGGCGTCTTTCAACATCATTTGCACTTGGTATACCTGTCATGGTGGCCATAACGGCTTTGATTACCTGGGGGACTCTCGTTGAGTCTTATTATAATGATGCGTATGCAGCTCAACAGCTCGTTTACCGTAGTTGGATGATGTATGTCTCAATGGGGTTGTTAGTTTATAATCTTGCAGCAGTTATGGTTGATCGTTGGCCTTGGAAGTCTAAACATATTCCTTTTTTGCTTGTGCATCTAGGAATTATCACTTTGATTTTAGGTGGATGGGTCACGCAAAAATTTGGTCTTGATGGAAACATGCTGATCAATATTAATTCACAAAGCCAATATGTATCAGTTGGGCAAACGGACTTTGTTGTGTATGCAACATTTGATGGTGATCGTTACACTAAATATTTTGACCAAGAAGTTGATTTTTTTAGACAGCCACCAACAACTGACAAACCATTTCAAGTTAATTTGAAAGATAAAAAAATTGTAGTCGATCAATACGTTAAATATGCACGTATTAATAAAAAATTAGCTAAATCAACTGATGAAAATGCTGGATCTTCAATTAAGTTTCAATTGCAAAATGCGAACGTTAAACAAGTTGAAATTCTAACACAGCCCTCTAAAAATAAATCTGCAGATGTTAATTTGGGACCATTAAAACTTTACATTGGTCATCAAGTTATTAAAAACGGCCGAAGAGCGCCAGAGGCTAATGAAGTTTATTTTAATTCTTTTGATCAAGAGCATGTTCAGTACGAATTATATAAAAAAGGTGATTTGAAGCCTTTTAAAGTCGGACAAATTAAAATTGGTGATTTAGTTCAAACTGGTTGGATGGGTCTTGAATTGCGTTTATTAGACTATCTGCCCCAAGCTACAGAAGATTGGGAAGTCACTCCGGTTGAAAGATCAACACCACTCACGACATCGGCTGTGCGAGTTCAATTCGGTCAAAAAACACAATGGGTGCTGTTAAATGATATCATTAAACTTTTTGATTCAGACGCGGCTTATTTAGTGAGTTATCAAAATCGCCGTATTGATTTGGGCTTTCCGGTTTTTTTGAAAAAATTTGAAATGACAAACTACGAAGGCACACAACGAGCTAAAACATATGCGAGTCATGTTTTAGTTAAATCACCACAATTAGTTGTTCCTCTCGAGGCTGAAATTGCAATGAATGAGCCTATGAAATTTGGTGGGTATACATTTTATCAATCCAGCTTTAATCAAGATGAGAGAACTGGTGAGCCAACCGCTTCAGTTTTGTCTGTCAACTATGATCCAGGTCGTTGGATTAAATATTTAGGTTCGATCATTATGTCATTAGGAATAGTGTGGTTATTTATACAAACGCGCAAAAGAAAGACGGCACAATTATGATTTATAAAAATATTATGCGAAAATATGTTTCTTATGGTTTAGTTATATTTGTTTTATTATCTTCATTAATGGCTCAAGCAAAAACGGGTGAGGCGATTCGTTTTTTACCAGTTCAAGATGCAGGGCGAGTTAAACCGTATGATACGTTTGCTCGTGAGGTTTTAGAGATTATTTACGGCAAATCAACATACAAGACTGAGTCAGGAGAAAGTGCTCCGGCTTATTTGATTGTGATGACGTGGATGCTCTCCCCTGAGAGCTGGCTTAAAAGACCGCTATTTGAAGTGAATCATTTAGATGTTAAAGATCGTCTTGGGTTAGCTGCTGATAAAAAATATTTTACCAGCGAAGAGTTGTTTAAATCTGATAAATTTCAGAATTTAATGCAAGAACTGACGGATAAACGTCAAAGTCGTGAAAAAATGACTCCGTATTTTCAAGCTTTACAGAGATTGCAAAACCAAATGATTTATTTTCGTGAGTTAACTGCTGGCAGATTGTTAAAAGTTATGCCGAACACCCAATCAGACACTTGGCTTTCAGTGTCTGATATTCCTGAAGAGCAACAAAAATTGTTTATAATAGTGAGCCAGTCAATTGCGGGCTATCTCGGGGCTTTGGCTGACAAAAATAGTGTCGAAGATGCAGCGCTTAAGCTTGATCAAGCTGTTGAGAATTTTGAAACAAGTATTCGTCAAGCCAGCGGTGCGGCTTATGCAACAAATGATAGAACGCGCGCTGAAGTTTTTTATTATGATGCGCATCCTTTTCGATGGGCTTATATTTTATATTTTTTAGCAGCGGTTATTTTATTATTTATCTGGATTAGAAATTTATCTTCAGGAATGGGTCTCGTTTGGGCGCTCACTTTAGCTGGTTTTACGATTCATACTGCGGGGTTTGTTTTTAGAATTTATTTAGCTGAGCGACCTCCGGTCACGAATATGTATGAAACTGTCGTATGGATGTCTTGGGGATCTGTGCTTTTTGCAATGATTTTAGAAAAAATTTATAAATTTAAATCGTTAATATTGGCTGGAACATTAGTTGGTTTTGTGGCTATGGTTGTGTCTGATAGTGCACCGGCCATTTTAGACCCAGGTATACAACCATTAGAAGCTGTCTTGCGTAGTAACTACTGGCTGATTGTTCATGTCATGACTATTACGATTTCTTACGCAGCGTTTGCTTTGGCATTTGGTTTAGGTGATATGGGCTTAATTTACTACGCTATTGATTCGCGTAAGTATAAAGATCAAATTCAAAAAATCACAACAGGCGTTTACAGAGCTATGCAAATTGGTGTGGCATTTTTAGCTCCAGGAATTATTTTAGGTGGAGTTTGGGCTGATTACTCATGGGGTAGATTTTGGGGTTGGGATCCAAAAGAGACTTGGGCTTTGATTGCTCTTTTGGGTTACATAATAATTTTACATGCGCGATTAGTTAACTGGATTCAAAATTTTGGTATGCTAGTGGCGGGTGTTTTGACGTTTAATCTCGTTATAATGGCATGGTACGGAGTTAATTATATTCTTGGCGCAGGGCTTCATTCGTATGGATTCGGAGCAGGTGGCGTGGAATACGTTTCGATATTTGTATTATTGCATATTTTGCTAGTTGGTTACGCTTTCACAATCAAAAAAATGTCTGAGGCTAAATCAGCACACTCTTAGTTGTTAGACTGGTTTGCAAATATGGGATTTAACATGCTTGCAAACCTTGCCTTTTAGATAGGCATGCAAGGTCTTGATTTCTCTAAGGGATTTTCAATTAACTATCAAATTCCCTCGTGACATTTAATTGTCTTTGCTTTTTAATATTTTACAAAGAAAGGCAATGTCATGTTCAAAATTTTCAGCGAAGGCAGAAAATACTTACGATATTTTTTGTCAAAAAAGATTCATCTAAAGAATTTCTCAAGAGAAAATAACACATTAGTTTCGTTTTCAAACACGAAATCATCTCAGCAATTTTTTGCGAGAACTTTGTTATTAGTGGCGGCACTTGTTACAACGGGTTGTTTGTTTCAAAATCCAGACGGAGGACAACGCGTCGGTATTGGATACAACAAAGGTTATTCACCTGAACAGCCAATTGCATTTTCGCATGAGCTGCATGTTGGTCAAAATAAAATACAATGTCAGTATTGTCATAACCAAGTTGAGAGATCGAAATCATCAAATATTCCATCTCTATCAACTTGTATGAATTGCCATCAGCAAGTTGCTGGTCGTAATAATCCTGATGCTATAAAAAAACTACGTGACGCTTACTCAGAAGGTAAAACAATTGAATGGGTTCGTGTTCATATGTTGCCAGATCACGTTCAGTTTAATCACCAAGCGCACGTTACAAAAGGTGTGAGCTGTCAAACTTGTCATGGTGAAATTGAAAAAATGGCTAAAGTTTATCAGTACTCAGATTTATCGATGGGCTGGTGTGTGAGCTGTCATAGGCAACCTGAAAATAAAGCTCCGTTGAACTGTACGACTTGTCACCAATAGGTTTAAGAGAGATTATATATGTCAAATTTAGAAAATAATTCTGAAAAAAATAGTCGGCCGCAAATCGAAAGAAATACTCAATACTGGAAATCTTTCGAAGAATACAATAATACTCCTGAGTTTCAACAGGCATTACAAACTGAGTTTATGTCTTCTCCATTAAGAGAAGAATCTGCTCACGAAGGCACGGAAAAAGATCACGTTGCAAGACGTGAATTTTTAAAACTTATGGGTGCTTCTGTTGCGTTAACAACAGCTGCTGGTTGTATTCGTAGACCGGTTCAAAAAATCGTACCATACACAAAACAACCTGAAGAAGTTACAGTTGGCGTTTCTAACTGGTACACATCAACATATTTTGATGGTCAAGAGGGCTTAGGTTTGCTTGTTAAATCACGCGAAGGCAGACCAGTTCACATTCAAGGTAACCCTGCGTTTCCATTAAACGGTTCTGCAGCTTCTTCAAGAGCGCAAGCGTCTCTATTAGGTTTGTATGATCCAGAGAGATTACAAAAACCATTTCGTAATTTATTTAACGAAAAAAGAACAAATCATGAAACTGTGAATGTTGCTTGGGAAGAGCTTGATAATAAAGTTGTAGAATCCCTTAAAAAAGGTGGCGTAGCTTTATTAACGGGTAATATCTCTTCACCAGCTCTTAAAGCTGTGATTTCTGATTTTGGTAAAGCATATGGTGCTGATCACTATGTGTGGGAACCGTTAGCACAGGATGATGTTTTTGAAGGTCAAAAACTATCATACGGTGAAGGTGTTGTTCCGGCCTACAGATACGATAAAGCTAAGATGATTGTGTCTATTGACGCTGACTTTTTAGGAGCATGGGGACCAGCTGTTACTTCTGCTAAATTATTTGCAAATGGTCGTCGCGATGTCACTCAAATGTCTCGTTTAGTTTCTTTTGATTCAACATATTCATTAACTGGTGCAAACTCTGATATCAGATTTAGAATCAAGCCTTCGCAACAGTTAGATGTTGTTTTAGGTTTGATCGCAGAAATTATTTCTGCAGGTCGTTCTGAATATGCGAACAACGATTCAGTTAAATCGATTGTTCAAGGTTACAAAGGCGTAGCTGAAAAAATTGGTTTAAATGCAGAAGCTTTTGCTAAAGTTGCAACTGATCTATGGAAAAACGCAGGACAATCTGTTGTTGTTGCTGGTGGTATCCAAACAAAAACAAAAGACGGCTTGCAATTACAAGTAGCAGTTAACTTTTTAAACTCATTACTTGGTAATGATGGCAAAACTGTTTTAGCTGGTTCTGGTAATAAAAATTTATCAGCATCTTTTGATCAGCTATTAGCTTTAATCAAAAAAATGAAAGCTGGTTCTGTTAAAAATTTAATTATTTACAGATCTAATCCGCTTTACAACTTAAGTGAAGATTTTGGTTTTAAAGACGCTTTAGCAAAAGTTGATAATGTGGTTTTCGTTGGTGATAAAATGGACGAAACAGCATCGTTTGCTCACTTTGTTGCAACAGATAATCATGCTCTCGAAACTTGGGGTGATTCTGAATTTGCTCATGGTGTATACGGTATTCAACAACCATTGATTCGCACGATGTATGATACAAGATCATTTGCTTTATCGCTTATGACTTGGGGATTCATTGGTAAAGTTGGACCTAAACGTTTACAAGAGTATGAAACTTATTACGACTACTTAAGAGCATTCTGGAAAGAAGAAATGGCTCCGAAGTTAGCTAAAGGTCAAGACTTTGAAACTTTCTGGAATGGATTATTACAAGCTGGTTATGTTGGTGAGGCTATGTCTTCATCTGCACGTACGTTCAAAGTTGATGCTTTTAAATCGATAAAGAAAATTGAAAAATCTGAATCAGCTTTAGAATTAGTGTTGTACCCAACAGTTCATGTCGGTGATGGTACACTCGCTAATGTGGGTTGGTTGCAAGAACTTCCAGATCCTGTCACTAAAATTGTTTGGGATAACTATGCTTCAGTTTCACTAAAAACGGCCGAATTATTAAAAGCTAAGCAAGGTCATTTAGTCGAAGTTAAAGTTGGATCTAAAACATTAACATTACCATTGCATATACAACCAGGTTTGCATGACGGTGTCGTTTCTATTTCTGTCGGATACGGTCGTACAAAAGCTGGTAAAGTTGGTAATGAAATTGGTCAAAATGCATTTACATTAGTAACTTTAGATAAAGACAATGTTTTATTTGCTGGTATGTCTGTTGAGCTTACAAAAACAGGTAAAAAATATGAACTTGTAACAACTCAAGGTCATGATTTAATGGAAGGTCGTCAAATCGTTGTGACGGCGACAAATAAAGACATTGAAAAAGCAAAAGATGCTAATATTCACAGACATCACACTTGGTCTATTTGGTCTGGTCATCAGTATAATGGTCATAAATGGGGAATGTCCCTTGATTTGAATACATGTACTGGTTGTTCAGCGTGTATGACAGCGTGCCAATCTGAAAATAACATTCATGTTGTTGGTAAAAAATATGTGATGCAAGGTCGTGAAATGCATTGGATCAGAATTGATCGTTATTACACGGGCAATCCTGAATCTGCAGAAACTGTATTTCAACCTTTAATGTGTCAACACTGTGATAATGCTCCATGTGAGACTGTTTGTCCGGTTGCTGCAACTGTACACAGTAACGAAGGTTTAAATGAAATGGTTTATAACCGTTGCGTTGGAACACGTTATTGTTCAAATAACTGCCCGTATAAAGTTCGTCGTTTCAACTGGTTTAATTATGCTAAGTTAATTGAAAAACCAATGCACATGGCTTTAAACCCAGAAGTTGGCGTACGTGTACGTGGTGTTATGGAAAAATGTACTTTCTGCGTACAAAGAATCAAAGAAGGTAAAAACAAAGCTAAAGCTGAAGATCGTCCATTAAAAGATGGCGATATTAAAGTTGCGTGTGAGACAGCATGTCCGACACAAGCTATTACATTCGGTGATTTGAATGACGCTAATTCGCGTGTAGCAAAAGCTTTTAAAGAAGAACCACGTTCTTACGAACTTTTAGAAGAGTGGTACGCGAAACCGTCTGTACGTTATCAATCAAAAATTAAAAATAATGATCAAGTAACTCCTGAAAAGAAAGGAGCTGAACATGCTTAAGCGTAATCAGCTAGTTCTAGGAAATAAATCTCTTAAGGATGTCACAGATGATATCTGTGCTCCGATTGAGAGAGTCCCTTCTAAAGAGTGGATGGGATTATTTCTTTCTGCCAAAACTTTATTTATTTTTTACATCATTACAATTGCCATGGTTGTTTCAACTGGTATGGGATTGTTAGGTGTTAACCATCCGATCGCATGGGGAACGATGATTATCACGTTCGTTTTTTGGGTTGGTATTGGTCACGCGGGTACACTTATTTCTGCAATTTTGTTTTTATTCAGACAAAAATGGAGAACATCAGTGGCTCGTACAGCAGAAGCTATGACGGTATTTGCCGTTGCAACTGCGGGTATTTTTCCACTTATTCATACAGGTCGTCCTTGGTTAGATTTTTGGCTATTTCCGTATCCAAATCAACGTGGTCCTTTGTGGGTGAATTTTAGATCTCCATTATTATGGGACGTTTTTGCCGTATCAACATACGCAACGGTTTCATCAGTATTTTGGATTGTGGGTATGATTCCAGATTTAGCAACTGTTCGTGATCGCGCGATTAATAAAGTTCGTAAAACTATTTACGGCGCATTATCAATGGGTTGGAGAGGTACTGCTAAACAATGGTCACACTTTGAAATGATCTACTTGGTTCTTGCAGGTCTTTCGACTCCGCTCGTTTTATCAGTTCATACGATTGTCTCTTTTGACTTCGCGGTTTCTGGTTTACCTGGTTGGCATACGACGATTTTTCCGCCGTATTTCGTTGCGGGAGCAATTTTCTCTGGTTTTGCCATGGTTATTACTTTGATGAGCTTAGTGCGAATTGGGTTTCCACAATTTAAAGATTACATCACGATCGACCATATGGAAGTCATGAATAAAATTATCATGATGACAGGTTTGATGGTTGGTTATGCATACGGTTCTGAATTCTTGATTGCTTGGTACTCTGGTAATGATTACGAAAGATATGTTTTCATGAACAGAGCTTTGGGGCCATACGCTTGGTCTTATTGGATCATGATTTTCTGTAACGTTGTAGCTCCACAAGTTTTCTGGTTCAAAAAATTTAGACGTTCTATTCCTGTTATGTTTGTAGCTTCTATTTTTGTGAATATCGGGATGTGGTTTGAGCGTTTTGTTATCACAGTGACTTCATTGCACAGAGATTTCATACCATCAAATTGGGGACAATACGCTTGGTCAATCTATGATACTTGTATCTTAGTTGGATCATTCGGAATGTTCTTTACGATTTTCTTATTATACTTACGTGTTTTACCGGCAATTTCTATTGCTGAGGTTAAACCAGTGATGAACGTTGGACGTGATGATGAGCACGCTCATGGGAAAGGACACTAATCATGGGTAAAAAAGGAACTATTGGCGGTATCGCTGGGATTTTCTTGGATGAATCAACAACAATTAAAGCCGCGACTCGTGTTCGTGAATCTGGCTTTACTCGTTTTGAAGCTATCACACCGTATCCAGTTCACGGCATGGAAGAAGCTTGCGGAATTAAACGTTCGCCAATTCCGTATGTTACATTCGGAGCAGGTGCGGTTGGTTTAGCAGCAGGTTTAGCTTTAACTTATTATACTTCGGCAGTTGATTGGGCGATTAATGTTGGTGGTAAACCAATGTTTTCATTGCCTGCATTTGTACCGATCATGTTTGAATTAACAATCTTATTTGCAGCATTAAGTTCAGTTGGTGCGTTTTTTGTATTATCAGGTTTACCAAAAGTAAATCCACCAATCATCGATAAGGATTTAACTTGTCATAAGTTTGCGATTTTCATTCCTGAAAATGATATCGGTTATAATCCTGAACGTGCAGAAAAACTTTTAAAAGAGTTGGGTGCAGTTGAAATTAAGAAAGTAGCGGAGTTTTAAGATGAAAAAAATATTAAACAACGAAACTTTTAAAAAAGTTATTACGACAGAACTCATTTACGCATGTTTATTTTTAGTTTTGTCTGGCTGTAATATGGATAAATCGCAGCCAAATGTTGAGCTTATTCAAGATATGATGGATTCTCCATCTATTAAATCGCAAGAGTATGATGAGTCATCACCAAATCATGCAGGTATGCGTGTACCACCTGAAGGAACGCAACCTCAAGGTTTTGAACCATACAAATATGCGACAAACATTGAAGGTGCAGTTAAAAATGCAAATCCGTTGGCTGGTTCTTTTTCTGAAGAAACTTTAAAAACGGGTCTTAAATACTACACGATTCAGTGTGCGATTTGTCATGGTGCTAAAGGTGAAGGCGGCGAAAAAATGCCAGTTGCTGAGACTATGGCATTAAAACCACCAGCTTTAACATCTGATAAAATCAAAGGTTGGACTGATGGTCAAATCTATCATGTGATCACAATGGGACAAGGTGTGATGGGGCCATATGCTTCCCACATCCCAGCTAAATACAGATGGCAAGTTGTAAACTATATTCGTCATCTACAAGGTAAAGGAAATTAATCATGGGTTCTTCAAATCACCATCATGAATTAAAATTGGAAAAATTTGAAACTCCACAAAATCTGAAAACTGCAACTTATGCATCGTTATTTATCGGTGTGCTAGGTTTAGTTTATGGATTAGCTAAAGCTCCTGAAAGATTATGGACAGCGTACTTAGTCGCATTTTTCTTTTTTGCTTGTTTAGCTTTAGGTGGAATGTTTTTTGTTGTTGTTAATCACGCGGCAAAAGCTGGCTGGAGTTCTTCAATTCGTCGTATTGCTGAATCATTTACGAGTTATTTACCTTATATGGTTGTAACAAGTTTAGTGATGATTTTGGGTTTTAAATACTTATACCCATGGGCAGATGCAGAACAATCATACCGTATGACGGGTGGTAAGGCGATTTACTTAGCGCCTTGGTTTGTGATTTTACGTGTTGTTATTTTCGGTGTCGGTTGTTTGATTTTTAAAAAAATCATCGTTGGTAATTCATTGAAACAAGATCAAACGGGTGATCACAAACTAACTGAGAAAAATTTAGGTTTTTCAATTGGTTATATCGCTTTCTTTGCAATTTCGTTTACATTGTTTTCGATTGATTTATTGATGTCATTATTGCCAAGCTGGTATTCAACTATTTTCGGAATTTATACTTTTGCGGGTATGTTTCAATCGACAATGGCATTAATGGCTATTGTTATCGTATGGCTTAAAAAATCTAAATGGGTTTCTGGTTACATCACGGTTGAACACCAACATGATATTGGTAAATTCCTAAAAGCATTTACTATTTTTTGGGCTTATATTGCATTTTCGCAATTCATGCTTATTTGGTATGCTAATATTCCAGAAGAAACTGAATTCTATCTTATGAGATCTCACAGTGGATGGTTAGCGGTGTCTTTAGCGCTTTTAATCTTCAGATTTTGGGTTCCATTTTTAGCGTTATTACCAAGAGATGCTAAACGTAACGATATGAACTTAGTTGCGGTGGCAATTCTAGTTTTAGTTATGCAATACGTTGATTTATACTGGTTAGTTTATCCAAACTTTTTTGATGGTGCTCCACAATTTGGTTTTATGGAAATTAGTATTTTCTTAGGTTTTGCTGGATTATTCTTAGTGGCTTTAACTGGATTTATGTCTAAGCACAGCTTAGTTGCAGTTAAAGATCCTCGTTTACACGAGGCTTTAAACCACCACGTTACTTATTAAGATCTTAACGATCAATTATCGTTATAGTTACAATAAAAGGCTTTTTTTAAGACTTATCTTGAAAAAAGCCTTTTTTTTTGCAATACTAGATTCATGTTTATGACCACGACCACCCCATTTTAATCTCTCTTCGTAATGTCGATCTTTTCTTTTTTCAATTATTTAAATTTAAACTTGAACGCGAAACCAACGCTAAAGCTTCGGCTCAAATCAGAATTATGGTTTCGAAATTTAAAACGCAGTAGGTAACTCCAATGTCTGAAATTAAAATTATATTACCCGATAATTCAGTTAGAACTTTTGATCACGAACCGTCAACTTTAGAAGTCGCACAAGCCATCGGAGCTAGATTAGCTAAAGACACTTTAGGGTCTAAAATTAACGGTCAAACAGATGTGATTGATTTTAGAACTCCGTTAAAAGACGGCACTCGAATAGAGATCGTGACGGTTAAGTCAAAAGAAGCTCTTGAAGTTGTCAGACACTCGGCAGCTCACTTAATGGCTCAAGCTGTTCAAGAAATTTGGCCTGAAGTTAAAGTTACAATCGGTCCTGTTGTTGAAAATGGATTTTATTATGACTTTGATTCTCCGTTTAACTTTACTGAAGAACACTTTGAAAAGATTGAGAAAAAAATGGATGAAATCCAAAAAAAGGATTTACCATTAGTTCGTGAAAATTGGTCAATTAATAAAGCTATTGAAACATTTAAATCAATGGGCGAACGCTTCAAAGTCGAAATCATTGAAGATCTTCATCAAAAAGGTGAAAAAGAAGTTGGTATTTATCATCAAGGCAATTGGTTTGATTTATGTCGTGGTCCTCACGTGCAATCGACAGGTCAGATTAAAGCTTTTAAATTAATGAGTGTTGCTGGTGCGTACTGGCGTGCGGATGAAAAAAATCCAATGCTACAACGTGTGTATGCAACTGCGTTTTTAGATAAAAAAGATTTAGATCAATATCTACTTCAAATTGAAGAAGCTAAAAAACGTGACCACAGAAAATTGGGTAAAGAATTAGGGTTATTCATGTTTCATGAGTGGGCTCCAGCTTCTCCATTTTTTACGGGTCGTGGGACTGTGATTTACAACGAATTAACAAAATATATTCGTGAATTGTATCAAAAATATGATTATCAAGAAGTGATCACGCCACAAATTTTTGACTTAGATTTATTTAAGACATCAGGTCACTACAAGAACTATAAAGAAAATATGTATTTCACTAAACCAGATGAGCGTGAATTTGGTTTAAAGCCAATGAATTGTCCAAGTCATTGTTTGTTGTTTGCTTCTGAAAAGCATTCTTATCGTGAATTACCATTAAGAATGGCTGATTTTGGTCGTTTACACCGTTATGAAAAATCAGGTTCATTGCATGGTTTATCGCGTGTTCGTACGTTTTGTCAGGATGATGCCCATATTTTTTGTTCGATGGATCAACTCAAAAATGAAATTTTTAAATTCATTGAAATGTTGAACACAATTTACCACACGTTAGGAATGCCAAACTATAAACTCTTACTTGCAACTCGTCCTGAAAATAGAATGGGTAGTGAAGAGTACTGGGATAAGGCTGAAAAAGCTTTAGCTGATGCGATTACAGAACTTGGTTTAACATTTGAATATTCTCCTGGTGAAGGTGCTTTTTACGGCCCAAAATTAGAAATGCACTTTGTGGATGCTATTGGACGTTCTTGGCAGACAGGAACTATACAAGTTGATCCAAATTTACCAGAGGCTTTTGATCTTAAATACACTGGTGAAGACAATAAAGAACACAGACCAATCATGTTACATAGAGCTGTTCTAGGTTCTTTAGAGAGATTTATTTCAGTTTATTTAGAGCATACAGCTGGGCATTTACCACCGTGGTTGGCGCCGACTCAAGTTGTGATTTTAAATGTAACTGATCGTGTAAATGAGTTCTGTGAAAAAGTTCAAACTCATTTAAAATCAAATGATATTAGAGTTGATTTCGATCGTCGCAATGAAAAATTAAATTTTAAAATTCGTGAAGCGCAATTGATGAAAGTACCATATATGATTATTGTCGGTGACAAAGAAGCTGAAGCAGGTACTGTGTCAATTCGTTTAAGCGATGGAAGTTTGCACAACAATATCAGTTGGGAGCAAGCCTGCACGTTAATTATAGAAAATAAAAAACAACGCTTACTTAAGCCTACAGTTCAGGCGTAAGCGATTACAAACTGTGATAAAAACCAATAAGGAGGTTTGCCATAAGCCAGTTTAACAATCAAAACCAAAAGGGTGGTTTTAACCGTTTCGATCGAGACAAAAAACGCGGTGATAAAGACGGTCTAAGAGTCAATAGAGATATTCGGGCACCACAAATTCGTGTGATCGATGACGAAGGACAAATGCTGGGTGTAATGACTGTCCCTGAAGGAATACGTTTAGCTGAAGAACGTGGTTTGGATTTAATTGAAATAGCGCCAACAGCTCAACCGCCAACTTGTAAGATCATGGATTATGGTAAGTACAAGTACGAAAATAAAAAGAAAGCTGCAGCTTCTCGTAAAAAGCAAGTTGTTGTGGTTATTAAAGAGATTCAATTGCGTCCACGTACGGACCAACATGACTTTGAAACTAAAATGAAACATGCAAGACGTTTCTTATTGGATGGTGACAAGGTTAAAGTCAATTTACGTTTTATGGGACGTGAGATGTCTCACCAAGAAATGGGTTTAGAAGTTATCAATAAAGCCATTGAATTTGTGAAAGATCTAGGGCTTGTAGAAGTACCTCCAAAAACAGAAGGTAAAAACATGTTTGCGATGTTGGCTCCAGATCCGGCTAAAATCAAAGATTACTTAAAAGCTAATCCGCCAAAAGCAGGATCAAAAGAAGTTTTACCTGAGCTTTCAAAAGAAGATTTATCATCGACTTCTCATACAGAAGAGCATGATGAGTAATTTTTTTGTTGAGTTATAATTAAAAAATAAAAAAGGAGAGTTTAAGAACTCTCCTTTTTTTATGATCATCGATTTTGTGTGTGACTATTCTTCTAACTCGCACGAGCCATTCGAGGCCTTGCCAGTTGTGAAATACTTTTTAAGGTTAAGATCAAGTTTTAATGCTCCAGATTTACAATTTGTTTTTAAAATTTGTACGGCATCGTCAACATTAGCAACAAGTTCTTTAAAATCGACAGCTGTAAACATTAAATTCGAAGTAAAAAATTTCTGATTATTTCTGATTGATTGCTGAAATTCTAATAGCTTGTGATATGTTTTAGGATTCATGTGAGCAACATATTTAAGTAATTCAGCTTGTTTAACAACATTCGTTTTAGAAACACCGCAGTCATTGTCTTTCATGATCATCGATTTAATCTTGAGTGGCGAAAAACTAGTAACAACTAATCCGTCAGCCAAGTCAGTTTTGTAGTCTTCAAGTTTTAATCCATCAAATTCAGCCTTGATGTCATTGGCATCATCTTTATCATGCTTTAAATAAATATATTTGTCTTGATACGCAATGTTGCCAAAACGATCTTGTTGGTCTAATAAGTGATCAAGTAAAATGAACTCTGTCATGTCATTTAATTGCATAAAGAATTGAATATTAGTTTGATTCCATTCTGGTTTAACTAATTGGCTAATTGATCTTTGATCACGTAACTTTTGAAATAACGGATTGCGGTCTCTAAAAGCCACGGCTCTGTTTTCTTTATCTTTAGTGAAAAAATCACCGTAAAACTCTTCTTTTTTAGGATTTGTTGTTATAGCGCCATAAGATTGTTTGCCATCGTCAGACAACAAGATATCTTTTTTTGAGCTACCAAGCCCTGCAGTTAAAAAGCTTTTAAGTGATGACCATGTTTGATTAATCAAAGCTCCAGATTGAGTTTTATCAGTGCCTTGTTGTGCAATTTTTAAGTGAGTTTGTAAGTTCATCGATCTTAAAACTGATGGCGGAACACGGCCAATACCACCTAATATACGAGATACATGGTAGTAACCAATAATTGATGGCGTGTAACTGCACGAAGTACTATTTTTGTATTTGCCGATTTTATCAAGGTCATTCTGAGAGCAATCTTTTGCTTCGATTTCTTGTTTGCTTAATACGTTAGTTGTTTCAAAAATATTAATACCCGGATTTGTACTGTTAAGTTTAGCACAAATTGCAACGGCAGATTTACCTTCTTGTTGCTCGGCTGTAGACAGATCATAAAAACTTAATGAACATAATTTTTCTTCAGTTTTTAAATCTTTCTTTGAATATTTGGCATCTGGGTAATGTTTTGGAATCACACAAACTTCTTGAATACCACCAGGAGAATTGAAATAAATATTTTTATCTCCGCGTTCAATTGTAGGTGTAAGAGTAGCTTGAGCAGATAGAGTTGCGAGTAGCGGTAGGGTATAGATATATTTTTTCATATGCATTTGTGTGTCCTCTTTTTTAATAATTTTACTTTTGAGTTAAAACTAAACCTTGTGCTCTCACGAACTGGATCAAAGGAGCATATTTAATTGGATCAATTTCTATAATAAAAGCATCTGGAGTTTGATGGCCGTTGGGTTTTGAATGTTTAACATAAAGAACGGCAAAAGTTTTATTGCCCTTAATTGAGGAGTCATATTTTTCAACAATCCAAAATTTATTGATTCTAGAAAAGTAATTTGAGTAATCAAGTTGTAACTCTGAAACATCAGGGACTGTCGCCGTGATTTTTTTATCCTTAAAAATCTGCTTGGCCGTTTTCTTTAATTCTGTAAATTGTTTTGCGACTTCAGCATTGTTGGATGGCAGTTCTATTCCGTTCATGATTGTTTCTGGTAAAGTTGTTTCTTCCCATATACCAACTTGAGCGCCGGCAGATTTAATTTTTTCACCAAGTTTATCCGTAGCAGAAACCGAAATAGCAATGACACCGCCAGTTAGAGCAGCTAAAAATAATTTTCCAATACGGCTTGCTGGATTGAGCACTGTTTCTTTAAATTCAGCCATTTGTTCTTTAAGTTTAAGTATAGTTAAAATATAGCGTGGTGATTTCGTTTCTAATAGTTTTTGCAATTCGTTTTTATCTGGAAATAAATTAAAGTATTTAACAATACGGTTAAACATTGAGTTTTCATGTGTAATTGTGGCTGGTAATGATTTCGGTAAATCAAGATTAATCACAAGGCCTTTTAGGTTGCCTTTTTCGAGTTTAAATTCTGCAATTTTTGATGAAAACTCGAGTCTATCAATTTCATAAATATCAGGTTTTTTAAACTCAATGAGTGTAATATCAGTCGGTGATTTAACTTGAATTCTATCGATAAGAAAATTAGCGACATTGTCCTTACCACTACGGTTTGAATTAACATACGTCACATCAATATTGTATCCGCCTTTGACTGGAAATGATAAAATGACTTCGCCTTTTTTAAAAATATCTTTGCCATCGATAATTGTGTCTGGATTAGCCAATAGATAAGTCGCAAGCTCCAAAGCATCTTCTTTTGAGTCTTTAACTTCTCTTTCGTTTTTTATGTGCACAACACTGACGCTATCTGCCGAATCAGCTGATTCAATAGCGATTCGATTAGGAACTAAATTGATTTTATCACGTTTAAGATAGTTTGAAATAATCTTGAAATCAGATGCCGACACGCTAAAACGCGACTTATTGAATAGCAATTCACATTGAGGAGCACTTGCCCAGAGTGTTTGATTAAAAAACAAAGTAAATGATGTAATTAGAGTTAATAGTCTATTCACTGAAGTTTTCTCCTTCAGTATAAGCAAATTCAAACCAGAGACCATTTTTAGATGCTTTTAAATCATATTAATGAAATATGGGCATTTGCCGTATTCAAATCATCAATTATTGTCAGTACGCTGGTTACTTTATAGACGTATCAAAATGAGATTATCCAGTATCTATAAACTAAATTTCTTTTGTCGAGATTTTTAAATTTTGAATGATATATTGTACTCGCATTTTGAGTTTGGGTGGAAACTCTATGATTGTGTCTTCAGAGAGCTGTCCTTGTATAATAAGCCCTGCATTTTCATCACAGATTTTACCGAGTTGGCGGTTAGTTTTTTTAAGAAATAAAATTTCTGGTGTATCGTTAACTGAGTCATCTTGGCCCAGTTGATAATCAACTGATGTATTTTCGCTCAGAAGATGGCCAACTTCATTTTGAATTTGTAAATAGCGTAAAACATCTCTCAAATTTTTACGTACGTCGTGCAAGTCATCTACAGTGACGTAAGGCTGAGATAAAATTTTTGTCGTCGATTTGATAATGGATTTAAAGTAATTAAAAGTTGATTTGCGAGTTGCAGGTTTAACGTTTTTAAGCATTTTTTTGAAATCAATTAAATCATACTTGGCTAATATTCGAATCGACATTTTTTGAGCTTTGTCTGATTCCTCGATAAGAACCATGTCTTTAAGATGGCCAAAATCACGAACAAAATTTGCGAAATATTTGGGGCTACGGTGTTTTAGCGACGACGTTTGAAAGACAGATCTCATGTAAGATGAATTTTGGCGAAACTGAGAAATAAATTTTTTCTGTTCTAGAGTCAGGGTTGAAGTCCCTTCCTCAGCTATTTGTAAGAGTAGGCTTTGCGCTAATTCAGTTTGTGATTCGATATTCAGATTTTCAAAAGCAACTTCTATATACTTTTGCGCTGATTTTTTACCTTGTACTGCGATTTCAAAACTAGGCACTTTGTAAGATGTAAATAGATTTTCACACATGTTCGTGGGTGCGGCTTTCGCTGTAAATGAAGCTAAGTAAATAACAGGCAAAATAGGAGTTAATAGTATATTTTTTAGCATATGTATTCGGCGTATTATTATATCGAATACAGGGGTATTTCAATACAGGTGCACTAACTCCATTTATTTTTTAAAAAAAGAGGTAGGACTTGCATGATTGTAAAGCGATTTGACACTAGATTGTAGACACAAATTCAAATGTGCGGCTATTCAACAATTCTTAGATCCCATACTTGGCATTTTTGATCATTTAAAGAGACTTTACATTGTGAGTTGATAGACCCATCAATCCAGCATTGACTTAAATATGGGTATTTACTTTGTGTTGAAAAAAGAAAGCTGACTTTGTTGTTTTCAAAATTAACGTTGAGTGATTTTTTATTAGCACAATTTAAATGCGCTGTTTTTTTAGTATTATTGATATCGACTGTTTGGCAGTTAAAGCCTGGGTATTTAGAATTAAGTTCAGCGTTGAATGAAGAAGCTAAATCATTCCATGAGCAAGCAAATGTAGATATCTCGAGGATTAAAATAATAAAAAATATTAAGATTGCTTTAGACATATTAAATTGCCCCCATGCATTGACTGACGAGCCATACTCTTTTTAAGTTCCAGATCGGGGATGCTTGTATCTGAAGTGACAAATATTGTTGAGATTTATTTACCTTCGTGTATTTTTTGCAAAAAAAAAAGCTCCCCTACGGGAGCTTTTTAGATGCCGAGAACAGCAGAGTTAAAACTAGTGTTTTTTCTCTTCTTTTTTCTCTTCAGCTTTTGGAGCAGCAGCAGCTTTTTCAGCTTTTTTCTCAGCTTTTTTAGCAGTAGCTGGAGCTGTAGTTGTAGCAGAAGCAGCAGTAGCAGCTGGAGTTGTAGTCGCAGCAGCAGCTGGAGCAGTTTGGTTAGCAAATGCAGAAACTGCAAATAAAGCTACGATGATAGAAGAAACGATTTTCATAAAATCTCCTTGTGGTTTGTTTTACTTTTGACCGACATTGGTCTTGTTGTGGCATGAATGTAATCGAAAGCGTTTAAGCTAATATTAAATGCTGATGAATGTTTTTTAATGATGCCTGTTGTAATATATATGGTTAAAAATTAGCTCTGCCAGTATTATAAACAATTCAAAATTCATGGAACGCTCAATTTTTGTCAAAACCCTTGCCAAGTTGACAGTTTTTCACTATCTTGATCCTTCATTTAAGGCTGACAGTAGAGCCCTATAAGTTTTTTGGTTAAAAAATTGAGTTTATTGTTCTGATAAATTCTCGCCAAATCGCCCTGTCGGAGGAAGGACATTATGAAAACGCACTCTGGTGCAAAGAAACGCTTACGCGTTCTTAAAAGCGGTAAAGTGAAACGCAAACAAACAAAAATGCGTCACTTAAATTCTCACATGAGTTCAAAAACTAAACGTCACTTAGGCCAAACAGCTTACGTAGATGACGCTAACATGCTTCAAGTGAAGCGCCAATTTGGCTTTTAAGAGGTGAATCGTGGCACGTGTAAAATCGGGGATGACGAATCGTCGTCGTCATAAAAAAGTATTAAAAAGAGCAAAAGGTTACTACTCAGCAGGTTCAAGATCATACACACATGCGGTTGAAAAAAATGACCGTGGTATGGCTTTCGCTTACAAACACAGAAAGATGAAAAAGAGAAATTTCAGAGCTCTTTGGAGTCAACGTATTAATGCGGCTGCTCGCTTAAACGGTACAACTTACTCTAGATTAATTGGTGGCTTAATTAAAGCTGGCATTACTTTAGATCGTAAAGTTTTAGCTGATTTAGCGATACATGATGCTGGAGCATTTACAGCATTATGCCAACACGCAATCAAATAATCTCAAAGATTTAATTTTGATGAAAAAGGGCAAGTTGTTTAACTTGCCCTTTTTTTTATAGCTTTTACACAATGACTTAAGTTGTTCTTTGAGCATCAAGAAATATATAGCTTTCACTTTAAATATAGAGTGTAATTTGCACTGAAATGAAAATTCTTAAAGAGTTTGAAAAACGCAAAAAAGACCATATTGATTTAGCCTTGAGCTCAAAAACACAAGGCTTAACATCAACGCATTTTGATCAAATCAGACTTATTCACGAAGCGTTTCCTCAATTTAATTTAGATGAAGTGAAACTCTCGACGACGCTTTTGGAGCATGACTTTGCGTCACCACACTTTGTAAGTTCTATGACGGCGGGGCACTCAGAAAGCTTGTCGATTAACGAGGTTCTAGCTGCAGCTGCGGAAAAAAACCAATGGCTTATGGCGGTCGGGTCACAAAGACGTGAGCTGACTGATTCTAAGGCCTCTAGTGAGTGGAAACGAATCGTTAAAAATCATAAAAAATTAAAACTTGTTTCAAATATTGGAATTGAAGAAGTCATTTCGTATAAAACTCGTGATATTTTAAAATTGATCGAGTCTACGGGTTCTATAGGGCTTTATGTTCATTTAAACCCGATACAAGAAGCTTTTCAAAAGCCTGGTCAGGTTTTCTTTAAAGGAGCTCAACAAGCACTTCGTAAGCTTATAAAAGAGAGTCCAGTACCTGTTCTCGTTAAAGAAGTCGGATTTGGTATTTCATCAAAAACAGCGCGTGCTCTTTTTGATCTAGGCGTACGTGTTGTTGATGTCGCGGGTAAGGGTGGAACGCACTGGGGTGTACTCGAGGGATTAAGAGCTTCTGGTCAGGATCATTGGTTGCTTGATTCAAGTTTAGTGTTTAGTGATTGGGGTTACTCAACAGTTGAAAGCTTGATCAACAATCGTCATTTAGTTACAAAGAATCACTTTTGGGCATCAGGTGGAATTCGTAGTGGTATTGACAGTTACAAATGTTTAGCGTTAGGTGCTCAGGCTGTCGGTGTTGCGCAACCTATTTTGAAAGCTGTGTTTAATGACAAAAATAAAGCGAAATCACGTGATTTAGCTTTAGAAAGTGTGTCAAAAATCATGCAGAAATTTGACTATGAGTTAAAAATATCGATGTTTGCAACAGGTGTGATAAAATTAAACAAAGTCAGTACAAGCAATGTTATCTACAAGTATGAGTAGTTAAGTATGGGTAGTTAAGTATGGGTAGCTCTGATTTTTAAATTTTTGAATTGGTAAAGGTTATTTATGAAACAAGAAATGTCGGAACTCTTCAAAGGATTTTCTAAGCTAAATTATTCAGAGCGATTACAAGCTTTGAAAAAATACAATATTCTATCTTCAGAAGATGCTCATTACCTTGAAAAAGGTGGTCTGCAATCTATCGACTTAGGCGAAAAATTTATTGAAAATGTTCTAGGTTATTTTCAATTGCCTATGGGTGTTGCGACTAATTTTAATATTGATGGTCAAGATTTTGTTATACCTATGGCAGTTGAAGAAACATCAATTGTTGCAGCAGCCAGTAAAACAGCTAAGTGGATTCGTGAAAATGGATCAATAACGACTGAAGTGATTGGTCAAGATATCATTGGTCAAATTCAATTTGCTAAAATCAAAAGTGCTGATGAGTTTAAAAAACAAATCCTTCAGCAAAAAAATTATTTAATTGAAACAGCAAATCGTGAAGTTGCTTTTGGTCTTGTTAATCGTGGCGGTGGTGTTAGAGACCTGACTGTGAGAATCATTGATCGTGAAGACGGTGGTTTTATGGGGGTTGTGCATATTTATATGAACCCTTGTGATGCAATGGGTGCGAATATTATCAATCAGGTCTGTGAGTATTTAAAAGAACCTCTTGAGCAATTTACATCTGAAAAAGTCACAATGTGTATTTTGTCTAACTTAGTTGATACAAAACTCACTAAAGCAACAGTCACATTAAATAACGTTGACCCTGTTTTAGCTCTTAAAATTGAAGAAGCCTCTCGGTTTGCTGAGTTAGATCCTTATCGTGCAGCGACTAATAATAAAGGTGTTTTAAATGGCATAGATCCTATTCTTATTGCGACAGGTAATGACTGGCGCGCTGTTGAAGCAGGTTTGCATGCGTTTGCATCTCGCGAAGGGCGCTATAAATCGATCACAAAGTGGCGAGCTAATGGTTCAACACTTGTGGGTGAGTTGATTGCACCGATTGTCGTTGGAACTGTTGGGGGTGTAACGGCTTTACATCCGACAGCAAAGTTGGGGTTGAAAATTTTAGGCACAGATTCATCGTCTGGTTTATCTCGTGTTATTGCAGCAGTTGGATTAGTTCAAAATTTAGGAGCTTTAAAGGCTTTAACTACAGTTGGTATTATCGAAGGTCATATGAAACTGCATATTAAAAATTTATCATTAGGTGCGGGTGCCACTGAAAAAGAAATGCCTTATGTGATTAAAAAGTTAGAAGAAATTTTGGCGCTTCGTAAAAGAATTTCTTTAGCTAATGCTGTTGAAGTTCTAAATGATCTTCGTAAAAAAACAGAAGTTTAATTCTTAATATTGATGTTATCAAAAACTGTGACCATACCTGGTAAAACATTTATGTTCGGTGAATATGCCATACTTGAAAGTGGCACTTGTCTTGGGATTGGAACAAATCCTGTATTTGATTTTGCTTTTCGTGAGAAAGACAAAAAACAAATTATTCATGAGCAAAGTCCTGCTGGACGATACGTTAAAAAAATCCAAATTGAAATGCCAGGCTTGAAAGTTGATGAAATTGATCATGAGCAGCTCTCTGTTTATATGCATAATCCATATGGGGTTGGCGGATTCGGGGCATCGACTGCCGAATTTCTCTATTTTTATTTAAAGTACTCAAAAGAAAAAACAATTCAACATTGCTTTGATGTATATCGCTCGTTGTATGAGGGGTCCCGAGAGCAGCCCAGCGGTATGGATGTTGTGACTCAGTTATCTGGCGGATTAAGTTTAAATAGCCGGCATGACAATTCTGTTATTCATGAAAAAATAAACTGGCCCATGCAAGGTGTGGAGTTTGCGATTTGCTCAACTGGCTTAAAAGTTAAAACGCATGAACATTTAGCCGAGCTCGATCGCAAGCTTTGCTTAAGTTTAGTTGGTCTTAGTCATGAACTCGGAGCAATGATTCGTTCAGCTGATCGGCTGGCATTTTTTGAGGGCCTAGATCTTTGGATGCAAAAACTTAAAGAGTTTCAATTAACGCATCCGCTTATATTGGATTTAAAACAAGAAATTGAGGCCTTAGCCAAACGGCAGAGTTTAAGCTTTTTTAAGTGTAAACCCTGTGGTGCTTTAGGGGCTGATGTCGTTATTTTATTTTATTTGAGTGATGAAGCAGACTTATTTCGCTCTTTTTTCGATCAAAAGCTGGCGGCACGGCTTAAAATTCAAGCGAGTCTGACCTCTTTGCAGCCAGGCCCACTTCATGTGTAACTGCACAAGTTAGATGGGACATTAATGGCATGAGTGTTGTCATTCCTATCTAATTTTGTTAGTTTTGAGAGCTTATGAGTTTAAATGCGACATCAGGCAAAGTTTATACAAATATTTGGTACGAGGCCTCTGCTCCTTCGAACATTGCTTTGATTAAGTATATGGGTAAAACTGATACTCAGGGTAATAAACCTACGAATTCTTCGCTCTCATATACTTTAAATAATTTAAGAACATTTGTGCGTATTAAGCAAAATGGTTTTTTAACTGAAGATCGCTGGAGTCCTTACGTTCGCGATGATTTAAGACCAATTGAATTATCAGAAAAAGGTCGTCAAAAATTTTTAGATTTCTTTGCGAAGTTAAAAGTTGAATTTAAATTAGAAGGTTGCTTTGAAATAGAATCTGCGAATAACTTTCCATCTGATTGTGGTCTGGCTAGTTCGGCGAGTAGTTTTGCAGCGCTGACATTAGTTGCTCATCAGTTCTCTGGGGCAAAATACTTACCACGAGAGCTAGCGCGCATATCGCAAAAAGGTTCTGGCTCGTCATGCAGGTCGTTTTTTTCGCCGTGGTCACTATGGCATGAACAGGGTGCTGAAGAAATTCAATTTCCGCTGAAGGATTTAAAACATTTAGTCATTTTGTGTGATGAAAACAAAAAAACTGTTTCATCAAGTCAAGCTCATGTTCGAGTATTGACGTCAGATTTATTCAAAGGTCGTCCTGATCGGGCACAAGAACGGTTGCAAAAATTAATTCAACTTTTACGTGCACATAACTCACAAAAAACAGACGCTCAAAATTGGAAGTCGATGTTTGAGCTTTGCTGGAATGAGTTTTGGGATATGCATACATTGTTTCATACATCGTCTCCTGCGTTTATGTATCTCAATGGTGAGGGATTTGGTGCACTGTCTGTCATTTTAGAGACTTGGCTGGGTGATGGAGATGGTCCAATTGTCACAATGGATGCTGGCAGTAATATCCATTTATTATTTAGACCTGATCAAGCAGATAACTATTTAAAATATATTCACTTGTTTAACGATAAATTTAATATCTGGTCAGATGAGGGTTATCTTAATCGGGGAAGCCTTAAATAAATGAATGTTGATAATACGCAAATAGCAGATTGGAAATTGCAAGTTCCTGGCAAGTGGATTTTAGCCGGAGAGCACGCAGTTTTACGAGGATCACCAGCGATTGTTTTTCCGTTGAAAGCTAAGTATTTAAATTTGTATTATTCAAAATCAGCATCAAAAGATTTTGAAATTAAAATTACGGGCACGTCATCTACTGAAATAGAACTCATTATTTGGTCAGTCTTTGAAAAAGCATTAGCTGAACTCAAAATTAAAAGATCTGATTTGTCTGGGCTTTTAACGATCGAATCTCATATTAAATTTGGAGCAGGGATGGGCGCTTCGGCGACACTCGCAGTTGGTGTAACACAATTTTTAAAACACTTAGGTTACGAGATCCAAGATGCTTTTATTTTTGCCAAGAAAATTGAAGATTTATTTCATGGCGAGAGCAGTGGTGTTGATGTTGCAGTAGCGCTACATCAGAAAGCGATGATTTTTCAAAAAAATACTGCGAATAAGTTTTTTGAGACTCCTCAATTGCCTTTAATGTATTTGTCATACTCTGGGCAAAGAGGTGTTACTAAAGACTGTGTTAATCAAGTTAAAAAATTTTTAAATGATTTTCCAGAGCAAGCTAGCGCTGTTGATTTAAAAATGAAAAATGCTGTTGAAAAAGTTATATCACTGAATTTTGATATGAAACTTGATCAATGGAAAGAAGTTCTTGACCAGGCACAATCTTGTTTTGAAATGTGGAATCTAGTGCCTTCGTCAGTTCAACAGCATGTTGATTTGCTTATTAATGCAGGTGCAATCTCTTGTAAAATGACGGGCTCTGGATTTGGGGGATTTGTCTTAAGTTTATGGCAACATAAACCAGATATGACAAAACTTCCATTTGAAATGATTGCGGTTGGTTCTGATTCTTAGCTTAGAAAAATGAAAGAAAATTTTGAAATGAAAAAATTAGTTATAATTCCAACATATAATGAAATTGAAAACATGAAGCAGCTGCTGCCAGAGCTTATGAATTTACGTGCTGATTTTGAAGTTCTTGTGGTCGATGATAGTTCGCCTGATGGGACTGCTAAATTTGTACAAGCATTTGCTGAAACTGATTTGGGCCGCGGCCGTGTACACGCGCTTGTGCGACCGCAAAAGCAAGGTTTAGGTAAAGCTTATATAGCAGGGTTCAAATGGGGATTAGAGAATGGCTTTGATGTTCTAACTGAAATGGATGCGGATTTTTCACATGCACCAATGCATTTAAATGAAATTTTAACGTTGATTGATAGTCATGATGTCGTCATTGGATCAAGATACGTTCCTGGTGGCGGAACTGTGAATTGGGGCTTAATACGTAAGATTATTTCACGTGGCGGTAGTCTTTATTCAAGACTCATTTTAGGTTACCCACTGCGTGACTGGACTGGTGGTTTCAACTGTTGGCGCAAAGAGGTTTTACACGCTATTAAGTTAGACTCTATTAAGTCAAACGGGTATTCGTTTCAAATTGAGTTGAAGTATAAAGCTTTAAAAAACAATTATAAAATTTATGAAAGCCCAATCATTTTTGAAGATCGTCGTATAGGTCAAAGTAAAATGTCTCTTAAAATTGTACTCGAAGCTTTTTACAAAGTTTGGTTGATCCGCGGGTATTAGATCAGTTTAAATGGTGTCTCGCTGTCAACCTATCAAATTTGATAGGTTGACCTATTGAAATGCACACTATGTGAAAAATCTAAGTTAAATCAGTAGCTTATATGTTTTAAAGTAGAAAGCATGTCCAGATTTCGATTAAGTATTAGAAAAGTTTGAATATAGTTAATTTTAGAACTAATTAGCTCTAGATTCTTTTTCTATGAGGTAATTTAATATAAGACTGACTTTTTCAAAATCAAACTCACTATAAAATTCAGAATCTTCAACCATTTTTGCATATTCTACCATAATAGATTCTAATTTGACAGAGTCATTTGTATTAGAGTTTTTATAGCTGTTTATAGAAATCAGAAAATTATTGAGTTTTGTTATGAGTTCCCCTTCATCATTAACAAATTTTTCTAAATGATGCGCTTTTTTTATGAGTCTAATAGTGTGGGTAAAATCACTTATGCCGACATTTAGTGAACGAATCGATAACTTGTTGTATAATTCAATTGTATCTAGATCATCAGCAAAATTTAACTCGACTAAAGAGCACTTAAACTCTAGGTTATCTTTTTCATGAGTAAGCATTTTAATAAATTTTAATTTTTCTTGGTATTTGTTGTAGATTTTATTATACATGTAATTAATATCAAAATATTCAATGCCAAAAAAATATTTTCTAAAGTAATTTACAGTTTCATTAAATATTTTTTTTGATAGTTTATTATTCTTATAAAATTCTTCGTTGTATTTTAAAATAAATCTGTAAAAATCTTTATATTGTTGTTTATTTTTCTCAAATTCTTTATATGCAGAATTCCAATATTTCATTGAGTCATTAATCATTTTCACAAATTGTTCGCAATTATAATAAGATGTCGGTTTTTTTGCTAAATATGCGCAAGCCATTTTGTAAGTATTTTCGATTTTAGTTGCATCGATTTCATTACCGGCAGTGAAAAGATAATAACCATTTACTATATCTGATATATTATTAATATAAAAGTTTATATTTCCGCCTCTATCATCAAAATTTAAAAACAAATAGTCGCTTAATTTTCTAAAAAAGAGATTTCTATAATTTGGTACTAAAGTGAGCGCTGAACCGTGCTGGGTTTTATTGTCAGCATTTATTTCCACATATTCACTAGATTTAAAATATTTTGAAAATACTTTATTATAATTAGGATCTACAATATTGTCGTTAATATTATTCACCATTAAAACAGGTACATTGATTTTAGCTGCAAGTCGTTTTAGAGCATCTTCAGCAGGTTCCATTTGAGTGCTTTGGCTGTCATCTGAAGCATTTGTTGAAACAACTTTTCTATCAACAAGTTGGTTAGCCAATTTAGCGACTTCACATCCCATTGAGACAGAGACCCCTTTCGGGGCATCTATTCCTATTAAATTAGCAACTGCACTTAATGAATGGGCATCTTGTGTCACATGTTTGCCTAGACATGTTGCTATTTCTATTCTTGTCTGAACTTTTAAAGATGGTTCAAGTAAAACAATGCCATCAATCAAATTAGGTAAATGAACTGCAGCATAGGCAGCTAACAATCCGCCGGTTGATTGTCCTACTATGACAACCCGGTCACTGGTTAATTTAGCAATTTTAAGGGTGTCTGCTAGTGATGTAATCCATTCATCTTTAGATGTTTTTTTGAGTTTTTGATCGTAGACACCATTTTCGTAATGTCCAGGTAAGGTCAAGAGTATCCCATTACTGTCTGAACCAATATCTCTTAAATTTTGAAATACATTTTTAAATTGAAATGCTCCACCGTATAGCCCATGAATGAAGATAACAGTTGTTTTAACTTTTCTCAATTTTGATATACTATAAATGCTTTCTTTGTATTTATAATTTACAAATTCGCTTGAATTGTTATTTATAATTGGAATTACGAGCCCATTTTTTTCAAGTTCAATTATGACATTATTTACATTTGGTTGAGATTCGTTGTTTTTGATGTCTTTAAATTGCAAATAGGTTACATCTGCATGGGAAATGCTAAAAACAAAATTGATAATTAAAATAATGCTTATGACAGCAAGTTTCATTTTGACACAAATCCTCTACAATTTTTGTTATACACTTGTAAAAAATCATTTAATTAAAACTAAATGAACGAATTTAAAAGTATAAGAAAAAGTATTGCAATTGATTTGCCGAATCCGAGTGTAGCAATAGTGTAGCTATGATACATCTATGTATAAATCAAAATTTAAAATTACTTACTTTTTGCAATTTCCCAAAAAGCAATTGAAGCTGATACAGTCGCGTTTAGCGATTCAATATTTTGCGTTGGGATATTGATAAACTTAAATTGTTTTTTCTGTTGATCAGTTGTTTGTAATCCTGGACCTTCTTCACCTATCCATAAACGAAAATGCTCGGGCCACGTGATTTGTTGTAAAGATTTACCCTCAAGATCTAGTGCGAAGTTAGCCCCAATGACCGGTAAAGTCGTCGTTTTGCCTGGGGCTGTGTAAAAATCAGCTTTAAGTATGGCACCAGCTGAAGCCTTAACAGATTGTGGTAAAAACGGATGACAAGCCTCTTGAGTCAAGATGAACTGATCAATATTAAACCCAATCGCTGATCTGACTAGAGCACCCATATTGCGTGGATCACCGATTGGTAAGACAACTTCAACTTTTGTGGCTGGTTGTTTTAAATCAGCCTCAGGAAAATCATCACACTCTAAAACCAGCATAGAGAAATGAGTGCCCAGTGTATCCAGTTCATTAAAAAGATCTTGCGATAGTATAATTGTATTAAAAGGGTATTTAGCAAAATATTTCTCACTGCAAACGGCCAAGTGAACTTTAAATTTTTTATTTTTAGTTTTAGTGAATTCTTTAATCAGTTTTTCACCCATCAGAAAAAACAATTTATGCTCTTTAATTCCCTTAGATGATAACAAAAGTTTTAACTTTTTAAATAAAGGATTGTCTTTTGAAGTGATCACTTGATCGGGCTTTGTGGTTTTAGCCCTTTGGTTTTGAGCTGTACCGTTTTTAGCTGTATCGTTTTTAGCTGTATCGTTTTTAGTATTGTCGTCTTTGTGTGAATTCATAATTGGTAAAATCCTTATTTCAAGCCTGGCTTATATCGAATCATTCAGTAAAATATCGTTATCTTCTTCTTCAGGAAGTGGCGCATTTTTAATTTTTTCAAAAACAACTAAACGTCTGTGATTTTCTGTTTTTGGTAAATCATAAGCGATATTGTGTTTTAATTTATAAAATTCTGAAAAATTTTGTACGGCCGATTCAATTTCGGGGTCAACTCCAGGACCTTTCATGAAATAAACCTCACCGCCGACTTGGACGCAGCTCATAGTGTTTCTAAGAGTATTCGAGATATCTTCAACAGCACGTGTAATCACGCCATTCACAGGATAGACGAAATGTTCATTGATGTTTCTACCAACTATATCAAGATTTTCGAGTTTCATTTCTTCTCTGACGTGTTTTAAAAATTCCACACGTTTTTGAACGCCTTCGCCTAAAAGAATTTTTTCTTTTGGATAGCGAATTTTTAAAGGTATACCCGGAAATCCAGGGCCCGTACCCACATCGATCAGCGGAAACTTGATTTCCACTAAATCTGTTAAAATCAAACAGTCGATAAAATGTTTGATGGCCACATCTCTAAGCTTAAGTAATCTCGTGAAATTGCGATGCTCTTGGTTTTTCATCAAGAGTTCGTAAAAATGAGCTAGCTTCATGCGCTCTTCGTGTGAGCATTTAAAATCATGATTGCGGAAAATATCAGCTAAACGGTCGTTAGCTTCATTAGCGGTAAAGATTTTTTCTGGTTTTTTGTGCACGCCTTTGAGGTCAGCTGGTTTTTGTGAAGCAGAAGTCTGCTGGTTGGCCTGCTCTCGGCGGGCTTTGTAAGGTGAGTAGTTTTCTTTATTTTTGTGCGCCACGATAAATCCTTAAGAAAAAAGATTCTAACATATGGCTAAATCCTTGAAAAGACTAAAATTATTCTTAATAATATGTGCATGTCACAAACGCAATTAAACGATATAAAGCAAAAAGCCCTAAAAGATTTTCATAGCTCTCAGTCATCTCAAGAGCTTTACCAACATAAAGTTCAGTATTTAGGTAAAACCGGTGCCTTAACGGATGTCATGAAATTGATGGCCGCATTACCTAAAGAAGAAAAACCTCTATTCGGTAAGTTAGTTAACGAAGTTAAAGCTGAACTTGAAACCGCATACGCTCAAGCTGAAGAAACTTTGAAAAAAGTTGAAATCGAAAAGCAAATGTTGAGCGAGAAAATTGATTTATCTCTGTCTGTTAAACAAAATCAAGTGGGACATGAACACCCTGTTTATAAAGTCACACATGAGATTTTCTCGATTATGGCACGTTTGGGTTACAGTCTTAGAACTGGTCCATTGATTGAAAAAGATTACTATAACTTTGAAGCCTTAAATATTCCGCCGGATCATCCAGCGCGTGATATGCAAGATACATTTTTTGTTGATGAGACGCACGTGTTGAGAACTCACACGTCACCGATTCAAATTCACTCTTTAGAAAACGAAAAGCCACCATTAAGAGTTGTCGGCACAGGGCCAGTGTTTAGATGTGATAGTGATATTTCACATTTGCCGAACTTTCATCAAATAGAAGGTATGTGTGTTGATCGTAAGATTTCAATGGCTGATCTTAAAGGAACAATTTCATTTTTTGTTCGTGAGTTTTTTGGCCCAGGGTTAAAAACAAGATTTCGCCCGAGCTTTTTTCCGTTTACGGAGCCTTCGGCTGAAGTTGATTGCTCTTGTCCAATTTGTAAAGGTAAGGGCTGTTCTTTGTGTAAACAAACTGGCTGGATTGAAATTGGTGGTTGCGGGTTGATTAACCCGAAAGTTTTTGAACACGCTAAAGTTCCGTATCCTGACTGGCAAGGTTTTGCTTTTGGTTTTGGTATCGAACGTATGGCGATCATTAAGTACGGCGTTGATGATATTAGACATTTTCCACGCAATGATGTTCGCTTCTTGAAACAGTTTAATTCTTAATTGATTAGAGTAAGGTTAATATGAAAATTTCTTTAAAATGGTTAAATGATTTTGTTGACGTCAAAGAGTACTTTCAAGATACGCAAAAATTAGCTGATATTTTGACAAAAGCAGGTCTTGAGGTTGAAGACATCCAAAACAAAGCTCGTGATTTTCAAAACGTTGTTATTGGGCATATTCAGGTCAAAGACAAACATCCTAATGCTGATAAGCTGTCGTTATGTCAGGTTGAAATTGCTCCGGGTAAAATCGAGCAAATCGTGTGTGGCGCTCAAAATCACAAGCAAGGTGATAAAGTTATTGTCGCTTTACCAGGTGCAGTTTTACCAGGAAACTTTGCGATTAAAAAATCTAAAATTCGCGACGTTGAATCAAATGGTATGTTGTGTTCTCTAAAAGAGCTTGGTTTAGCCACTGAATCTGACGGATTATTTATTTTGCCGAGTGATGCTCCTGTTGGGAAACTCTATGCAGAGTATGCAGGTCATGATGATATCGTATTTGAATTAAAAGTTACGCCGAATCGAGCCGATTGTTTAAGTCACTATGGATTAGCTCGCGAAATTGGTTGTTTATTAAATAAACCCGTGAAAGTTCCAGAGATAGCACAAAATTTTACGGGTGGTTCAACGCAAGATAAAATTAAGCTAGAAGTTTTAAATTCTGAATTATGTCCTCGTTATTGTGGACGATATATTTCTGGAGTTAAAATTCAAGACTCTCCAGAGTGGCTCAAAAAGCGTTTAGAAGCTATTGGACTCAATTCAATTAACAATGTTGTTGATGTCACGAATTACGTTATGCTTGAAATGGGTCAACCATTACACGCATTTGATGCAAAACTTATTGGTGGATCTAAAATCTCTGTAAGATCTGCTAAAGCTGGTGAGAAATTTAAAACATTAAAAGAGCAAGAATTAACACTCACTGGTGAAGAACTTGTTATTGCTGATAACGATAAAGCAGTAGCTTTAGCTGGCGTTATTGGGGGGCTTAACTCTGGAGTCAGTGCGCAAACAACAGATATCTTTTTAGAGTCTGCAAACTTTAAAGCGATGTCAGTTCGTAAGTCTTCAAGAAAACACGGTGTTGAGACTGACTCAGCTTACCGATTTTCACGTGGAGTAGATCCAAGTCAAACCAATATGATTATGGATCGTGCTGTTCATTTGATTGTGCAAGTAGCTGGCGGAACAGCATTTGGCAGTCACTATGATGTTTATCCACATCCGATCAAAAAAGCCGCTGTAAATATTAAAATTCAAACGATAACAGATCGCTTAGGTTACGAAGCTTCTGAAGATTTATTTGTGCAATACATGAAAGGTCTTCAGTGTGATGTTCAGAAAAAAACAGCTGGTGAGTATCTTATAACTCCACCATTATTCCGTTTTGATCTAGAGCATGAAATGGATCTTGTCGAAGAGTATGCAAGATTAAAAGGGTATGAATTTATCACTGAAAATTTACCTGCCTTTGCGACAGAACCAGCAAAGCATGATGAAAAATACACTTCACAGCAGCGATTGTCTTTATTTATGCGTTCTGAAGGTTATGATCAGGCTTTTAACTATGCTTTTTTATCTGAAACTGAAGAATCTAAATTTTTACAATCAGTTGATAAATTTAATAAAGCTGGAATGGCTGTTGATCAAGTGTCCGTGAAATTTAAAAATCCGCTCAGTGAAGACCTAAATGCAATGCGCCGATCGATTTCATTTCAGTTATGGAAAAACGTGCGCGAAAATTTTCATGCTGGCAATGTCGAGGGTCGTTTATTTGAGATCGGTTCAACTTTTACTAAAGTTTCAGGCGATTTCAAAGAGACGCGCAAGCTAGCAATTGCTGTATGGGGTGAAGAGTTCGGGTTATATTCGAAATCGTATCCACTTATTTACAAACTTAAAAATACAATAGAAAACCTCATGCAAGTTTTGCAGATCTCGGCGTATTCGTTTGTTCAGAATGATGATGCTCCTGAATTTTTACACAAAGGCCAATGGGGAAGTCTAGTTTGCGAAGGTAAAACAATTGGTTTTATTGGATCAGTGCACCCTGTGCTTTTAGGCGAAGAAAAAATTCGCGTACCGGTTTGTATAGCTGAAATAAATTTAGATGTTCTTATGCAAGGTCAACCAAGACCTACGAAATTTAAATCTGTTCCGGTTCACCAGCCTATTGAGCGTGATTTTGCTTTTGTGATGGATTCTGTTAAGCCAGTTGGTGATATGACGAAAGATATTAAAAAATCAGTCGGTGGAATGTTAACTGATTTGACGGTTTTTGATATTTACGAAGGTGATAAATTACCTCACGGTCAAAAATCTGTTGCGTTACGTGTGAAGCTACAACCACAGGAGGCCGCGTTAAACGAGGCTACAATCAACGAAATAATGCAGAAAGTGATTCAATCAGCTGAAAAATCTGTTGGAGCACGGCTACGATAGATGTAGCATTAAAGAGTAAAGTAATAAATTAGGATGATATATGGCTGGACAAAATATTGGTAATTCAACTGTTACAAAAGCGGATATAGTTGAAAAGGTCTATGAGAAAATTGGATTTTCAAAAAAAGAAGCAAGTGAGCTTGTTGAGCTTGTTTTTAATTCTTTAAAAGAAACGCTTCACAAAGGTGAAAAAGTCAAAATTTCGGGTTTTGGCAACTTTGTTGTTCGTGGTAAAAGCGAGCGTAATGGTCGTAATCCACAAACGGGTGAGCAAATTAAAATCTCAGCTCGTCGAGTTTTAACATTTCGACCAAGCCAAGTGCTTAAAGCTATGCTTAATGGTGAAGAATACGAACATTTATTAGGTAAAGAAGATGATGAGGATGACGATGAATAATTCTCAAAATTTATCTGGATCTCAAGAGATCGTTTTTCAAGATGTTGAAACATCTCAAAAGTTAGACGTTAAATCAGATCAAAATAATAATAGCATACAAGCTAGTTTGAATACGCAAGATGATGAGCTGACACATTTTGAATTATACGACAGTGAGTTTGAACTTGGTTTGTCTCAACTTTCATTCGGCGAAACAGAATCAATAAACGAAGATTCTCAATCTGTTGATCATTCGGCTTCTGATGTTGAGTTAACAGAATCAGCTTTAGAAAAGCATAAAAAAACTTTAGAAACGATCAGTCAACAGATGAAAGAATTTAGTTTTGATGAAGCTGAACGTGAAATCAAAGCTGAATCTAGAGCGTTTCCAAATGTTTTAGTTGATAATCAATTATTAGAGGATATTAAAAATATACCGGATCGTTTTGGCTTTAAAATCGGTGATGTTGCTGATTTGTTAGGGATCAAACAGTACGTTTTACGTTATTGGGAACAAGAATTTGATCTGCTTAAGCCTAAGAAAGCTTCTAATAATCAAAGATTTTACACTAAAAAAGACGTTGAGAATGCTTTTTTAATTAAAAAATTACTTTATAGAGATAAATTTTCTATCGAAGGTGCTAGACAAGCTCTTAAAGATGTTAAATTTGTTGTCAAAAAAGAGAAAAATAAAGAAAAAGATTTCTCACAAGTCATTCAAAGAATGGATTTCGTTCAAGATCAAATTAAAAATTTTGTGAATGAAATTCGTAAGACTAAAAAGTTTTTTAATTAATTTATACAAATGTCAGATTTAAAAACAATAGATCTAGAGATAACATTCGATCGGTCATCGCTATCAACTTTTGAATGGAATCAGCTTTTAAAAAAAGCGCCAAAAGCCAATTGGATGAATACTTGGCCCTATGCTCAAGCAGTTCAAAAGCGTGATTTCAAAAGACCTCAGACTATTGTTATAAAAGATCAAAACAATGTGGCTTTAGGTCTGTTTATACTTTATGAGATCAAAGTGTTTTTCGTACACATTGTTGAAATTCACCGTGGTCCGATTTGGTTTGATTCTGCAGTCTCACAGTATGGTGAAACAAATCTGATGATGGTGTTTGGAAAAGTTTTTAATAAATTATACCCGAAACGATTATTTACGTTTAGACGATGGTTACCTGAGATTTCTGCCAATATTGAGTTAGAAAAATCTGTTAAACAAATCGGATACAACTCTAAACCAGAACACTATGAAACTGTTTGGATATCGCTAACACAAACACTTGATGATATTAAGAAAAACATGCATCCAAAATGGAGAAGTTCTTTAAAAAATACAACTAATTCAATTAATTTAGAAGTTAAATTTTTAGAACACGCTGAAGATATTTATAACTTTGTTTGGAATTATCAAACTTTTAAAGGTCGTAAAATTTTTGTTGGTTTATCACCGCAGTTTTTACTCGAAGAAATGAACTGGGCTCTTAAGCTCAAATCAGGTTTATTTATGGTTGTGACTGAAAACAAGCAGATGATTGCAGGTATTTATGTGAGTTTGCATGGTCATACAGCTGCTTACCGCGCTGGATGGAATACTGAACTAGGGCGTAAACATAAATGTCATTATTTGTTGTTATGGAAAGCCATTGAAATATTAAAAGAACGCGGATACACAGCATTTGATCTTGGTGGTCTTATTTCTGATCAGACTAGTATAAATAGATTTAAAATGCGTACGAATGGTGAGCATACCAAAAACATGAATATGCTATCGTAATAAATTATTTCGACTTTATGATCACATCGGCAATGAAATCTTCGATTAAAGACCGATCGATTTTAAATTTATTTGTTTTATATGCTGCTGACTTTAAACAAAGAGATAAAGAAATATTTCGCGTCAGTCGACTAATATCATCATTGCTATAAGATGCAAATTTGTCGACATCTGATCGTGACATCCATAAATATTTGTTCAGTACAGCAGTTTTTGATGAGCAATCTAAACTTGATGTTTGCGACCATTGTAGGGGATAAGACTCATTTACTTGCAATAAGTCTTCAATACGATCAACTAAATAATTTTTTTCTGCTTGAGTCAGATCTAAAGTGCTTGAACCTGCAATCTTACTAATATTAGGTAAAATATAGGCTTGTTTTAGCAAAGGCATAACCAAGTCATTAAAACATTTTTTAAATTTTTCGTATGATTTGGCATTTTGATTTAAAAGATTTTCGGTTTCTTTAAAGCAATTGTTAAATACGAGATCTTTTAATACAGATTGCTCGGGTTGTTGACTTTTAGTGTTAAAATAATTCATCTTAGATTCAAGAATATGGCTAAGAGCAAAATTATTTTGTGCATTGAGAGAGACTTCATCTAAATGACAGTTTTTTTCATCCAGAAACTCTATATTAAAAAAAATATTTTTTTTAATATAGTTATATTTTTCAAGATTTTGTTTTAAAAGTTTTTGCGGATTAAAGCGATAAGCTGATACTGATTCGGCAAAATCTTCCCATGAGTTAGCTCGTGCATAGTGAGAAATCCAGTAATCAGATTTGATATTTGTATTAAACTGCAGAGAATGTTCCCACGCGTATGTGAACATCATAGGGATTTTCTTCCATCCCGATAGTTTAAGCCATTCTTCAGACTCATCGAGTTCAAATTTTGTATTAAAACTCCAGTTATGAGCAAATTCATGAAATAGTAAATAAGGTCTAAAGCTTTCTGGAAATAGAAAAAAACGATCCTGAATTGAAATATTAGCATTGGCGGCTTCACTTGGAACATTTGATTTTGGGTTATAAATCGAATGAATGAGTCGTTTTTGAGGACCTAATGTTCTTAAGTGTGGTGGAATATATTCAAGAGTATTTAAAATATCATTCAAAAAAGTATCACTGGGGGTATACGAATCGCCAAAGCGTAAATGAGAAGTATTTAATCCGTATTCATGACTTAAATACATGACTCGCAAGTAGTTTTTTTCGCCAAAGATGTTTTTAATAACACAGATTGACGAGTCACAGATTTGTCTTAAAGATTTGTACAAAGTTGGTTCTGAATCTGGACGATAACTTGTGTCTGGTTCGGTTAAATTTTTTAAGATATTAAAGTAGATGTCATTGTCATTTTTAAAATGAAATCCATTGTAGTCTCTATTTTTTTTAGGCAAAAAAGCCGTTTTGACTGCAAAATAGTTTATGATTTCGCGATCAGTTTTTAAAATTTTATAGCGGCAATTTACTTGTTGTAGTTTTTCAATAGATGTTGAATATTCATCAAGTTTAATCGGACTATAAGGTTGTGTCTCAGCAAGAAGCACTTGCGGCATTAAGCCAACAAAAATTCCTAAAAAACTTAAAAAACACTTGTATTCAGAAAACATTACTCGCGCTCTGTATTAAGTATTTCTTTTAATTTTGTTACCATTTTTGTTTGTGCTTGAGCATATGTTGCTTTTCCAGAGTATAGATCTTGCAAATCCTGATGCATGTCTTTGACTAGCATTTCGATAATAAAACTTTTTTGCCCTAAACGAGTTAAAAGACCCTTTGAGTTATCAGTGTTGCGGCCGATAGTTTCAATACGTGAGTTAATACGATTTAAGTGATTTTCAGCAGTTATTAAAAGATTTTTCGGTGATGAATTGCTCATTGTGTTTTGCTCAGCAATCACGGCATTAATTTTAGATTCTGTAATTTCTTGATGTAGAGAGTCTTCAGCATGTGAAATGATTGAAGTTGTGGTTACAACAATAAAACTCATGAGAACGACTGATTTTGAAGTTTTAATCAATTTCATAAAAATCTCCTACAAACGTACGCTAAGATTGTTTAATCGAGATCTATGCAAAAAAAATGACATTCATTACACACTTTAGATCGTTTATATGAGTTATCAGCGATTACAGAGCAATAAATGTGAGCCACTGTATCGATTTTATACACTTATCGATCTTAATGTTGCTTATATCCACTTTTAAATTGAACATTTAGTTATTTGCGCCTATTTACACAGTATGAAATTTTCTGATTTAAAATTATCGCCGTCGATTCAAAAAGCTCTCGTGGATTTGAATTATGAAACACCAACACCAATTCAAGAAAAAGCTATACCAATCATTCTTGAAAATAAAGATTTGCTAGGTTGTGCGCAGACAGGTACGGGCAAAACTGCTGCATTCGCTTTACCTATTTTAAACATCTTAGAACAACGCAAACAAAATGTAGGTCAAAGACAAGTCCATACACTCATCTTAACGCCAACAAGAGAGCTTGCCATACAAATTTTTGACAATTTCAAAGAGTATGGAAAATATATGAACTTAAAAATTGCTACAGCTTACGGTGGTGTCGGAATACAGCCGCAGATTAAAGCTTTGCAAAATGGAGTTGATGTTTTAGTCGCTACTCCAGGTCGTTTACTTGATCTTATAACGCAAAGACATGTGATGCTTAATAAAGTTCAGATGTTTGTGCTTGATGAAGCTGACCGCATGCTTGATATGGGATTTATTCAAGATATTAAACGAATTATTCCGTTGTTGCCAAGTCAACGGCACTCGTTATTTTTCTCTGCGACAATGCCGCCAGATATTCTGAAATTAGCGCACACGATTTTAAAAAACCCTGAACAAGTGGCTGTTACCCCTGTTGCAACAACAGCTGAAAAAATTAACCAAAGTGTTTTATTTGTTGATCGACCTCAAAAAAGAGAATTGTTGAAACACTTGCTTAATTCATCAGATCTTAAAAAAGTTATTGTATTTACGCGGACCAAATTCGGAGCTAATCGTGTTGCCGAAATTTTGCAAAAATTAAAAATCACAGCTGCAGCTATTCACGGTAACAAATCACAATCAGCTAGACAAAAAGCTTTAGAGGGTTTTAGACGCGGCGATATTCGAGTTCTTATCGCCACAGACATTGTTGCTCGTGGTATTGATGTTGATGGTATTACACACGTGATTAACTATGAAATCCCCAATCAACCAGAGAGTTACGTGCACAGAATTGGTCGAACGGCTCGTGCAGGTGCTGAGGGGATTGCTATTTCTTTTTGTGAGTTAGAAGAGAAATCATTTATTCGCGATATCGAAAAAACGATTGGTCAGAAAATTCCAGTCGTCACAGATCATCCTTATCATTCAAAAACAGTTGAGCAAGCTGGCTTTGTTTCAAGCGGTAAAGCTAAAGCTATGATCGAACAAAAAGAGAAAAAATCTGGCGCTCATGGCAACGGACGACGACCAAACAAAAGACGTTTTCGCCCTGGTGGACGTTCTTTTGGTAAGTCTAAATCCAGAGATTAAGCAGACCATAGTCCAGCAAAGTGTTTGAAACTTCGTCACTAGTGTAAACACTCAAGTTTAATAAAATTATGATCGAAATGTTGTTCAAGGAAGAACAACTATGAAAAATAAAATCGCTTTAATTATTCTTTTTATATCTGCAACTGCTTATGCCATACCAACGTTTACAATACCAAAAGCTACGGAAACGGTATACTCATCTCCGCGGATCAGTCAGACATCTTTAAACAAGCATATTCGTGTTTTGTCGTGGAATATTTTAAAAGGTGACCGATTACAAGATTGGGTTAATGATTTCAGAGCATTGACACCTCAGTATGATCTTATCGCTTTGCAAGAAGTGACATCTGAAGATATCGTCATGAACGAGATGTATCGGTTACAAAACTCTTACCATCATGATTTTGTGGTTTCATGGATTAAAGATAAGACTAAAGTAAAATCAGGTGTTATGACGTTATCAAAAGCACAGCCAGTGAGTTTGCAGTGGATGAGAACAAGTGACTTAGAGCCAGTTGTTAAAACTCCTAAAGTTACATCGGCATCATTTTTTGATATTGGTGGTGGCGTTAAATTAGCATTATTGAATATACATGGTATTAATAGAGTGAGCACTGAGATCTTTGAAAAACATTTACGTCAATCTTTAGAAATGATTAAAAACTTTAAAGGACCAGTTATATTTATCGGTGATTTTAATACTCGCAACAAAGCACGCATCGCAAAAGCACAAAGTGTTGTTGCTGAATTTGGAATGAAAGAGTTTGATTATAAAAGAATTAAGATGGCCGATATGCTTTCTGATTTAGACCGAGTTTATGCGCGTGGAGTAGTTGTGCATAAAGTTGAAATGCTTGAAAACATTAGATCATCAGATCATTTTCCAGTGAGTTTTGAAGTTTCGATTCCGTAATTAGTTTTTGTCTTGGGATTTTTTTTTCTCAAGCATAAACAATCTATACTCAAGCTCGTTAATTTTACGCACAAGAATAATGTTTTGTTTTTCGAGAGTCTCCAAACTGAGAGGCTCTTGATTATTTTGTTGGGCAGTGTTGTTTTCTTGTTGATCCATACCAAGTTCTTTCATGAGTTTGGTTAGTTCAGTACTGCGTGAGTGGTTTTTTTGTTCATTCTGTGGTGCTTTTTGTTCTTGATTCAAGGCTTGAGATATTTTGAGTTCTTGAATTTTTTTAAGCGTTTCCATTTGCGTCTTAAATTCGGCAAGACCTTTTTTCATGTGCATTAGATTTGGCGGAAATTCACCTGAGATAAAACTGTAACTAGCCGTGAGTAAAATAATTGAGACTAAAATAGTTGCAAGTAGTTTCTTTGCAACTTCGATAAAAAATTTTTCCATATGACTCCAAAAAAAAGCGCTTCAAAAATTGTGAATTATTTTTGAAGCGCTTGTCTATAGAAAAATTAACACTAGTCGTGGTTGCTGGCGGATGCCCAAGTTTATTGGCATTTTCTCCAGCTGAGTGTAAATGATGAATTTACCCCTGTATCAACAGAATCTAAATTGATTTGAGCTATAGAGCGATCAGACTTGTTCGGCAAGTAAGCCACTGAAAGCTCAGAGAGCAATTCGATAGTTTGAACGGCCTGATTACATGGAGAGTAAACAAATCGTCCTGGTTTTTGCTTAATCGAAACTGTGTAGTCATCAGCAACAGGCCCTGTCAGTTGAGCTTCGCGCATAGAGGCGATAGGTTGGTTCGGAACTAGATGGGTAAAACGGTGCATACCATATGCTGATGCGGGTAAAGCGGCAAATCCGCGATAATCAGTTTGTGATAATCCAAACTGATAACCTGTCGGGACGTCGACATCAATTAAAACTCGGCAATTTCTTTTGAGAGATGTGAGCTGAGGATTTTCAGAACCCTGACCAATTTCAACTTTGTAGTTGTCAAATAAGATGGATAGCGTTTTTCCGTCTGGTGTAGTCGCAGCATCGGCTGCTGTTCTTTCGCAGCCTGTACCAACCATACGAACACCGCGTATAGAGACAGATTGCGCATGACTGACCTCAGCTAGAGTTAAGAAACTTGCCATAATAATCATCATTTTAACCATTTTTCCCCCTGATGGTAATTTTAAGCTTTACCGGTGTCTCTTTGACCACTTTTTATCTTGTTAAAAGAATACTCAGTGAAAATAGCCACCTATAAGAGCTTTTTTTAAACTTATCTAGATGTATAGCAATCAAAAAGCCAAAAAAAAGGTGCCCTTTTGGACACTGAAATGCGATTATTTTATGTCGTATGAGGAGTGTTTAATGAATTTATTGCCTGTGATCATGAGCGGTGGAAGTGGGACTCGATTATGGCCTGTTTCAAGATCAAAATTTCCTAAACAGTTTTGTGAACTTTTAGATCAACCCTTACATACTTTAACTTTAAATCGTCTAAAAAAATATGGTCCAACAATTGTTGTGACGAATAAAAAATTTCAAGATTTAACGGAATCAGATATCCGTAAAAATAATTTTAATGTTGAGAAAGTTTTGTACGAACCAGCTTCGCGCAACACGGCCGCAGCAATCGCTCTTGTTTGCCGTTATCTTGAAATTAAGAACAAAACAGAACAAGTTGTAGGAGTGTTTTCATCGGATAACCATATTTTAGATGAAGAAGCTTTTCACGATGCTCTTGGTGTGGCTGTCAAGTCAGCCCAAGCTGGTGCTGTTGTTGTATTGGGGATTAAACCAGATCGTCCAGAAACTGGTTTTGGTTATATTCAAGTTAAAGATCGTGCGATCGGAACTCAAAAGGCGACAGAGGTGCTTAAGTTTCACGAAAAACCATCTTCACAAAAAGCAGAAGAATTCATTGATGCAGGAACTTATTTTTGGAATGCAGGTATTTTTATATTTAAAGTTAAAAATATGATTGAGCATTTTACAAGATTAGAGCCAGAAATTTGGAACAAATTGCAAACTCTTAAAAATGATTTATCAAACCTGAGTGATATCTTTTCAGATATTAAGAATATCTCGATTGATTATGCGATCTTAGAGAAACTCCTTTCTCCGGATTTGATGTGTGTCACGTGTGACATTGGTTGGTCTGATTTAGGGTCATGGGACTCATTGACTGATATCAAAGAAGGTTTTCAGAAAAAGAAACAAATGGCAGCTACAGATGTTGTTGTGCCTGAGTCACAAGGTTTGTCTGATGTTGTTCAAGTGGCGAGTCGTCATAACTCTGTGCATGGTTTAGATTCTAAAACTTATAGTTTTGTTGGTGTCGATGATTTGATTGTTGTTGATACTGCCGATGCATTATTAGTTTGTCATAAAGGTGAATCACAAAAAGTAAAAGAAGTTGTTGATCGTCTTAAAGTGACGCAACCTAAAGTTATTGATAATCATGTTTTCGAAAACAGACCGTGGGGAAAATTTGAAGTTTTACGTGATGAGAATTATTTTAAATCTAAAATTATTCGAGTCGATCCTGGTCAAAAGATATCTTATCAGTCACATGCAAAACGCTCTGAACATTGGATCATCGTTAAAGGAGAAGCTGTTGTTGTTCTCAATGACAACGAAATTAAGCTGCAAACAGGACAACACATTTTTATTCCTCAAGGTGCTAAACACCGTATTATTAATAATAGCCCATTACCAGTTGAATTTGTAGAAGTTCAAGTTGGAACCTATTTTGGTGAAGACGATATCGTTCGTTATCAAGATGATTACGGACGTGAAAAATAGGTTTTGATATGATTAAGGCAGAAGTTAAGAATTTATCATTTAATTACGGTACGACATCAGATCATAAATCTGTTCGGCCTGTGCAAGTTCTTAATCAGATTAATTTACCTATACACGAAAATAAAGTAACTGCATTAATAGGCCCATCTGGGTGTGGCAAGACAACGCTGTTGAGATGTTTTAATCGTATGCATGATGTGTACGGGGCAGTTCAATACTCAGGTCAAATTGTATTAAATCCATCTGGGTACGACATTTTGTCAAAGCAAGTAGACCCACTCGAAGTTCGCATGAAAGTTGGAATGGTTTTTCAAAAGCCTAATCCTTTTCCTAAAACTATTTATGAAAATGTCGCGTATGGTTTGTCGATTCGTGGAGTTAAGAAGAAATCTTTTTTAGATGACAAAGTTGAAGATTCTCTTAAGAAAGCTGGCCTATGGAAAGAGGTTAAAGATAGATTACACAAATCTTCTGCGGCTTTATCCGGTGGTCAACAGCAGCGTTTGTGTATAGCAAGAGCTTTAGCAACAGAACCTGAATTACTATTGCTTGATGAGCCAACATCTGCACTTGACCCCATATCAACAGCACACATTGAGGAACTTTTAGTTGAGCTTAAAAAAAATGTAACCATCTTAATGGTCACACATAACTTGCATCAAGCTGGGCGATCTTCTGACTATACGGCTTTTATGTATTTAGGAAATTTAATTGAGTTTGGCGAAAGTTCACAAGTTTTTACAAACCCAAAGAATGAACAGACAGAGAATTATATTACAGGACGATTTGGATAGATTATGAAAAAAATTAAAAAAGCCATTATACCCGCAGCAGGATTAGGAACCAGATTTTTTCCAGCCACGAAAACTGTGCCAAAAGAAATGCTTCCGATTGTGGATAAGCCGACCATTTTATACGTTATCGAAGAAGCCATTCAAGCCGGCATTGAAGACATTGTTTTGATACAAGGGCGTGGTAAAACAGCAATAGAAGATTTTTTTGATGTCAGCTATGAACTTGAATCAAAACTTATTAAAGACGGTAAAGAAGAAATTCTTAAAGAAATAAATTTTATTAGAAATAATATTAATATTATTTCTATTCGTCAAAAAGCTGCTTTGGGATTAGGGCATGCAGTTAAGTGTGCAGAGCCCATTACTGGTGATCAGCCTTTTGCTGTTTTATTAGGTGATGAGATTACAATCTCGAAAACCCCTGAACAGAACGTGATGAAACATTTAATTGCTCATTGTGAAAAAGAGCAGGCAAGTGGTGTTTGGGTCTTGCCAGTGCAAGAACAAGAAACGCATAAATACGGTATAGTGGATTTAGGACCGAATGGGAAAAACCTTAAACATGACGATTTGATTAACGGCGTTTTAGCTAAAGGTGTTGTCGAAAAACCTAAGTCACAAGTTGCGCCGTCGCTTTGGGCTTTACCAGGACGTTACGTATTTCAACCCAACATCATGAAGTATTTATCAGAAATTAAGACCGGCGTTAACGGTGAGTACCAGCTATCGGATGCTATGAATTTATTAGCACAACACGATAAATTATTTGCTTTCAGTTTTAAAACGCGTCGTTTTGATGCTGGAGATAAATTAGGATTCTTGCTCGCTAATGTGGAATTAGCTTTAGAACATCCGGATTTAAAAAACGGATTCATTGAATATCTCAAAACCAAAAATTTATTTTAGTCTTAAGGAGAATTATTTATGTCAACTTCATCTCAAAATTTATTTAAACAAGCAGCCGAAGAAGCCTTAAAAAACATTCAATCGATACTTGATAATCAAACTTTACATCAAAGTTTTGAAAAGATGGTTGATATGATTGCTCAGAGTCTTAAATCAGGGGGCACGTTGTTCGTTGCTGGCAATGGTGGTTCAGCTGCAGATGCGCAACACTTAGTGGCAGAGCTTGTAGTTAAGTTAAATCAAAATCGTGATCCGATTCGTTCAGTTGCATTAACAGTTGATAGTTCAATTATCACAGCAGCAGGAAACGACTTTTGTTATGATGATATTTTTTCTCGTCAAGTGGAAGCTCTAGCTCGTCCAGGCGATGTATTCTTAGGAATCACAACTTCAGGGAATTCACCTAATATTTTAAAATCTTTTTTAGTCGCTAAAAAAATCGGAGCACAGTCAATTTGTTTAACAGGTAAAGATGGTGGCCGTGCTGCGCGTGAGAATTTAGCTGATTTAACAGTTATAATGAATGGTCCGAATACGGCGCGCATACAAGAGGGACATGAAATTCTTTATCATACTTTATGCTATGCTCTAGAGAAAAAACTTGTTGAAGAAAACTACATTAAATATAGATAAATTTGAGTTTAAAAAAAATGAAAAAAACTTTACTGGTCACAGGTGCTGCAGGATTTATTGGAAGTTCTTTTTTAAGACAGGCTTTAAAAAAAGGTTATATTTGTGTTGTAGTTGATAAGTTGACATACGCCGGTCGTCTTGAAAACTTAGAAAATCTCATAAATAATCAAAATTGTTTTTTTGAAAAAGTTGATATTTGTGATTTCCAATTAACACAATCTCTATTTAGTAAATATAATCCATCAGGTGTTGTTCACTTAGCTGCAGAGTCTCATGTTGATAATTCAATTTCAGGGCCTAAAGTTTTTATTGAAACGAACATTATTGGAACTTTCAATTTATTAGAATCAGCAAGAGCCTATTTTCAAAACCTGAATCTAGAACAAAAAAAAGAGTTCAGGTTTTTACATGTTTCAACTGATGAAGTTTTTGGTGAGCTTGGGTTAGAAGGTCGATTTTCTGAATCGACACCGTATCACCCACATTCGCCTTATTCCTCATCGAAAGCCGCAAGTGACCATTTAGTCAGAGCGTGGGGCCGAACATATGGTTTACCAATTGTTGTGACAAATTGTTCTAATAACTATGGTCCAAGGCAATTTCCTGAAAAGCTTATTCCTAAAACAATACTCAATGCTTTGCAGTTAAAATCTATTCCGGTCTATGGCAAAGGCGAAAATGTACGAGATTGGATTCATGTTGATGATCATGCTGGCGGTGTTTTATTAGCTTTTGAAAAAGGTCTTAATGGAGATACTTATTGTTTAGGTGGAAATTCAGAAAGACAAAATATTCAAGTCGTTAAAAGCATTTGTCATATTTTAGATCAGAAAAAGCCTCGTCAAGACGGTAAGTCTTATCAAGATCTTATTACGTTCGTCGCTGATCGTTTGGGTCATGATGCTCGTTATGCGATTGATGATTCACATGCAGTGAAAACAATAGGATTCAAAAGAGAATACAGATCATTTGAATCAGGTTTATCAGCAACCGTTGATTGGTATTTAGAAAATACACAATGGGTAAACTCTATTTTGAAATAAAGGAAGTCTATTTATGAAAGCAATAGTGTTAGCTGGCGGTTCTGGCTCGAGATTATTTCCATCAACAAAATCTATTAGTAAGCAGTTATTGCCAGTTTATGATAAGCCGACTATTTATTATCCGATTTCAATTATGATGCTTGCAGGAATTCGTGACATTTTAATTATATCAACACCGCGAGATATTCCACTCATACGTGAACTCATGGGAGATGGACAGCATTTGGGTGTTAATTTTTCTTATGCAGTCCAACCTGAACCTAAAGGTATTTCACAAGCATTTTTGATTGGTGAAAAGTTTATTAACAACAGCCCATGTGGATTAATACTTGGTGACAATTTATTCTATGGTCAGGATTTACCAGTCGCTGTAGAGAAAGCTGCTCAAAGACCAACAGGTGCAACTGTTTTTGCTTACCATGTGACTGATCCAGAACGATATGGTGTTGTTGAATTTGATAAGAATTTTAAAGCTGTTGGTATAGAAGAAAAACCCAAAGTTCCAAAATCTAATTGGGCTGTCACAGGTTTATATTTCTATGATCAGAATGTTGTTGAATATGCGAAAATGCTAAAGCCATCAGCTCGTGGTGAACTTGAAATCACAGACCTTAATAAAGTTTATCTCGAAAACAATAAACTCAATGTTGAAACTCTTGGCCGGGGAACGGCATGGTTAGATACAGGAACGCATGAGTCTTTAATCAGTTCATCTTTATTTGTTCAGACTATCGAGCAGCGTCAAGGTTTGAAAATCGCTTGTTTAGAAGAAATTGCTTATTTGAAAAAGTTCATCACTCTGAGTGATCTTGAAAAGACTGTTTCGACATATCCGCAAAGTACATATACCCAGTATTTAAAAAATTTAGTCAAATATGAAAGTTTAAAATAAATGAAATTAACTGCAACGCCTTTACAAGATAGTTATATAGTTGAGCCAGTTGTTTTTGGTGATGCTCGTGGGTATTTTTTTGAAAGTTTTAATCAAAGAAAGTTTAATGAGGCTTTAGGGCAAAATTTTAATTTTGTTCAAGATAATCAGTCTAAATCAACGTATGGCGTTTTACGAGGGCTTCATTATCAAACTTCGCAAACACAAGGTAAATTAGTACGTGTCGTTCAAGGTGAAGTGTACGATGTTGCTGTTGATATGCGTAAGAATTCGAAAACTTTTGGACAAAGTTTCGGTGTTTATTTGTCTTCCGAAAATCAAAAAATGTTTTGGATACCAGCAGGTTTTGCACATGGCTTTGTTGTGACAAGTCCAGAGGCTATATTTGTTTATAAAACAACTGACTACTATCAAGTTGAATCTGAAGTTGTGTTGCTTTGGAATGATCCTGCACTCAAAATTCAATGGCCTGAAATGACCCAGCCATTTCAACTGAATCAGCGCGATTTAAAGGGTTTACCTTTTAATCAGTGTCCGTATTTATAATTATTATGGAAATTAAAGTGAATACTGAAAAAATCTTAATGTTTGGTCGCGATGGATTAATAAGTTTTAGAATAAGAGAGTTGTTTGTAGATAAAATCATATCTCTTGGACATCAAGATGTTGATTTTAATTCTTCTGAACAAATAACAAAAATTTTAAATCAATATTCACCTGGGCTTATTATTAATGCCTCGGCTTATACAGCAGTCGATTTAGCTGAAGACGAAATTACGAAGTCTAACCAAATTAATGGCTATGCGGTTGGAGTTATTGGTGATTGGGCTAAAAAAAATAACGCCTTTGTGATTCATTTCTCTACCGACTATGTATTTAATGGAGAAGGATCTGTGGCCTATAAGCCTGATGATCAAACCCATCCAATTAATCAATATGGACGTTCTAAGTTATTAGGCGAGAATTTACTTAAACAATCAGGCTGTCAAAATGCAATTTTTAGGATTAGTTGGATTTACGATCGTGAGCGCGGTAAAAACTTTTATCAAACGATGAAACGTCTTATGGCTGAGAAAGAAGAAATCAAAGTTGTTGACGATCAGCTAGGTATGCCAACTGAAGCACGATGGGTGGCAGAGAAAATTGTAAATTTGATTCAATTAAATCGACTTGAAAGCGGTATTTTTCATTTGGCGCCTCCGGGTGTGAAGTCTTGGTTTGATTTTGCCTGCGAGATTAAAAATGAATTAAAATTTAATTGTCGTGTTTTACCTATTAAGAGTGATCAGTATGTCACAAAGGCTAAAAGACCGAAATGGTCTAAACTTGTGGATGGTTAATTATGGGAACTATTGATCGGTTCATACGAAATGCAAATCATAAAAGAATAAATTTCTTTCGGACTTTAAAAGTTAAAGCATTTCTTTTGTTGTTTAATAAAAAAAATCAAATGACAGCAAACTTTCGTCATAATTCAGTTTTGATTTTAAGATTAGATGGTAAACTTGGTGATTCTATTGCTATTTCTGGATTTTTAAAAGAGCTTGAGCAAAGTGGTTATGAGGTCACTATTATATGTCGCCAGCAGCAATCATTTGTTTATGATTTTATTCCAATTCATTTTAAAATTATAAAAGTTGATCATTTTTTTGAAGTTATTTTGACTCTCATTAAACTGCAATTTCGTAAACCATTTATGTGGCTGATTTGCACTTCACATATACTGGATTTAGCATCACTTATATTAAGTCGCTTTGTAAAAGCTTCTCATAAGATTGCTTTTCAGAATTTAAATCTTAATTTTTTTGATCACCATGTAAATGAAAATTTTGATCATATTCATATTACATCGCGTTTTGAGTCGAATTTAAAAATTATGGGTATTCAAAACAGAAAGTATTTTAATCAATATTTTTTGCATTATGATACGAATGATATCAATAAAGCCATTCAGCAAATATCAGATATGGGTCTACAGTCCCGAAAATATATCGTTATCAATTCGTTTGCGGGTTCACGTGATCGTAATATGTCTTTTGCATTAACTCAAAAAATTGTACAGCGTCTGAATGAAATTTTACCTGAATATTTAGTTGTCAGCATGGCTTCGCAAAGTGATCAAGCCACGCTAGACGAATGGAAAAAAAACAATACAAATAAAAAATGGATGTTTTCGAGTTTTAGTGACTTTGCAACGAATTCAATTTTACTCAGAGAGAGTCGGCTTGTTATTACTCCAGACACGGCTATTGTGCACTTAGCCAGTGCTATGAATTGCACTGTGGTTGGTTTGTATAGAGTTGCCGGCGAAATAGCTGAATACCCTGATGTTTGGGCTCCGCTACTGCCATTAAATCAGTTTAAAATTGTTTACGCTTTCAATGGACAACTCGAAAAAATATCAGTCGAGCAAGTTGCTAGCTCGGCTCTAGAACTCGTAACGAATCAGATTTAAAACTTGTTCGGCTCGTTTTTCAGAAGAATGAAATTGCTCCATGTGTAATCTTGCTTGTGAGCGAATTTTCTGAATAGTGTGATCATTGGTGAGTGCCCACTGACATAGATCAATAAGATCTGAAAGATCGCTTTTACAAAATAAGATCGACTGTTCATGAATAAAGTTATTTGGAATTTCGATCTCAGGTTTTTCGCTGATGAGTAATTCGCCAAGTGAGGGAACTTCCCAATAGCGTAGAGTATCCCAGCCCGCACCACGAAAATTAAGAATGACTTTGCATCTTTTAAGTTCTTCTAAGTAGAACTGTCCTTTGCGCTTATAAGTTTTAAATTTTTGATTGAGTGTTGAGCCGTTTTGTTTGCAATCAAATTCATTTTGTAGCCGTGCGAGAGCCTGTGTTCGAATGGGGTGGCTTTCAACGGCCCAAAAGCTAACGTCATATTTTTTCTCAGTTACGGCTAATGTTTTAGTAGCAATGCTCTTTAGATTAAAACCAAAAGGAAAAGCTACTACGCGCTGATCATATTTTTGATGAATGAGCTTTTCTCTTTTAAGTATAAAATCAAAGGGCTTTATTTTTTCAGCTTGATCGAATAATTTTTTATCTTCGAAAAGATGTTCAGCAATACCCGGAAAGTCCCCACCATCATTAAAAATACGAGGAATAGATTCTGGAATTTGCTGTATTATTTTTAAATAATTTTGAAATGCTTTGGCTTTACAAGAACCAACAATAACGGCTTTAATTTTAGTCCAGTCTATAAAAAAATAAGGTGGATGGTTGTAAGCTAAAAACTTTATTTTTTCTGTTATTGTCGGTGTCATGTTGCCCATATCGCGTGGATAGGGTTTTCGAGAGAAAAAGTAGTTCATGTTAAATGGATAATCAATAATTTGATCGCGACCAAGTTTTTGAACAAGACCTGAAAACAGAATATCTTGTCCGTAATCTGTTTCAGATGAGTTAATAAATAAAATCACTAAACTGAGCCCTTTTTATTTTTTAGAATTTCAAGAGTAATTTCTTTACCAAGTGTTACACCAGGTTGATCAAATGGATTTATCTTTTCATGATGTCCGATCGTTGAAACTAACAGCTGGAAAAACATAAATAAATACCCAACGAAAACATCGCGGTCTGTATCATTACACTGGATCAATAAATTAGAGACGTTATTGGCTTTAAGTGCTTGGTGGGTTGCAAGTGCTTGTGAAGCGATAAGTTCACCGTAATTTCTGTTGATCATAAATTCAATATCTTTAAAAAGGACATTTTTGACTTGTAACTTTGAATTATGAGACGTTAAGAAATCAAAAAAGAGTACAAATTTATTTTTTTGTCCATGAGCGACTTGTTGTAAGATTGAATGCTGGTCTGTCGAACCAATAGCGACAAGTGGTGTGCTAAAGTGAGGAGCAGGCTCTAAAGTCACAGTGTTCTTTTTACCAAGTGATTCCGCCCAGAGTTGCTGGATCCAGCCGCCAAACCAACGATAATGAGAATGGTAAAACCAAAAGAGGCTGATATTTTCGTTTTTTTCAAAAGACTCTAAAAAAAGACTGGCTAATTCTGTGACCTGATTTTTTTCGCGAAGAGCAGCAAGAGCCCCTGAGCGAAGTTTTTCGAGATTAAAACCACAAAGTGAAGCAATAAGAAGTCCCACAGGTGTTAAAACTGAAAAACGTCCCCCTATGTCTAAAGGGACTTCAAGTATTGGTCGTTGATTGTTTTTTGCAAACTCAGAAAGTGGATTTTGTGCAAGCTCAGTGATAAAGTAAGATTGATTGACGATGTTAATGCCAGTTGATTGTAAGTACTCTTGCTGTAATGCCGAGTAATTCCAAAGTATTTCAATTGTAGAACCACTTTTTGAGACGACAATAAATGCTGTTTTTTCAATAACTTGTTTGTGTTTGTTAAAAACATGATTGAACTCACTTGTGTCGACATTATCTAAGAATGTTAAATGTTGAACTTGAGCGAGTTCTACGAGTGCACGTGCTCCCATCGAACTACCGCCAATACCGATGACCACAAAGTGTGTGTATTTTTTTTGAAGTTCGTTAGAGAGATTTTGCGATTGCTCAAAGAGATGAATTCTATCCGGCGCTTGATAAAAAGCAGATTCTGAGTGGGTCGATGTAATGTGGTCAAATGATTGATTCAGAGTCTTTGCGAATTTAGAACTGACAGCGGAATTAGAATTAAATTTAAGCATAATCCAGTTTAACTTGAAAATGAATGGCGGACAATCGCAAAAAACAAAACAGCAAATTTTTAAATTTTTGTTTTAAGCCAATCGATCATGTGTTGAACGCCTTTTTCAAGAGGGATCTCAGCTTTCCATGCATCTAAATTTTTAAAAGCAAGTGTTGTGTCTGGTCTACGCTGTTTGGGATCATCACTCGGTAAAGGTTTAAACACAACTTCACTTTTTGTCTGAGTGAGTTTTTTTACGATTTCGACCAGTTCTAACATTGTAAACTCATTTTGATTACCAATGTTAATTGGGAAAGTTAGATTCTTATGCGCATATCGAGTTATGGCATTGATCAGGTCATCAACATAACAAAAACTGCGAGTTTGTAAGCCATCGCCATAAACAGTTATGGGGGCATGAGTAAGAGCTTGTAAAATAAAATTAATAACAACGCGTCCATCATTTGGATTCATTCTAGGGCCATAAGTGTTAAATATGCGCACTAATCCATGTTGAGTATTAAATTTTTTATTATGTGAAAATATAAGTGCTTCACCGAAGCGTTTAGCTTCGTCGTAACAACTACGTTCACCGTAAGAATTCACATTTCCCCAATACGACTCGGGTTGTGGAGTGCAGTTAGGATCGCCATAAACTTCACTTGTTGATGCAAATATAACTCGTGCTTGATGTTGATCTGCAAATTCGATGGCATTATTTAAGCCAATAGAGTTCACCCATAAGGTTTCTTTGGCTAGTTTTTGATAATGTGGAGGCGATGCCGGAGAAGCAAAGTGAAAAATATGAGTGAGTTTTGCTTGCTTTAAGATAGCCAAGTTTTCTAACTGCTGCCAACTTTGAGTGACATCGCTTTCGAAAAATAAAAAATGAGGACTTTTTGCTTTAAGGTACTGGATATTGTCTTTTGAGCCTGTCGCAAAATTATCTAAACCAATCACATGATATGACTTATTCAAATAGTGTTCGCAAAGATGAGAACCTAAAAAACCAGCTGCTCCAGTTACAATGACAGTATTCATTATTGAGGTCTTCCAATTGAGAAATACTGAAAACCTTTTTGTTTAATATATGACGGTTGATATAAATTTCTGCCGTCAAATATTGTAGCAGCTTTCATGCTTTTTTTCATAAGTGCAAAATCTGGCTCTCTAAAAGACTTCCACTCGGTTGGAATAATCAAACAATCAACATCTTTAAGTGCTTCGTATTGATTATCGTAAAAAGTGATAAGAGAATTATTGTTAAAATATTTTTGAGCATTTTCAGAAGCAGCAGGATCAAAAACTTGCAGTTTGATCTTACGATCTAAAAAGCTTTGCATAATGTTAAGAGCCGGTGCTTCGCGAATATCGTCGGTACCGGGCTTAAATGCGACACCCCAGATGGCTACAGATTTGATACTTTGTGTTTCGAGTCGTTTATGAATCAATGAGATAAAACGTTGTCTTTGAATTTGATTTGTTTCTTCGACTGCGTTCAAAATTAATAATTTTTCATCATATTCTAAACCAGTTCGAACTAATGCGTTCACATCTTTAGGGAAGCAGCTGCCGCCATAGCCAACACCAGCGTAAATAAAATGCGGGCCAATTCTGTGATCAGAGCCAATACCTTTGCGAACAGCTTCAATGTCTGCGCCAACTTTTTCACAGACTCTTGAAAACTCATTCATCAGAGAAATTTTAGTCGCTAACATGGCATTAGCAGCATACTTGGTCATTTCAGATGATGCTGGGTCCATAAAAAGAATTTGTGTGTCGTTTCTTAAGAATGGAGTATATAAATTTTGAAGTGTTTCTTGAGCTTTAACAGAGTCTATTCCTGTCACAATTCTATTAGGGTTTAAACAGTCTTCAATCGCACAGCCTTCTCTCAAAAATTCAGGGTTCGAGGCTACATCAAACAAAACATTTGTGGCGTTTCTTTTATTAAGTTGGTCTTGAATTGCTTTTTTAACTTTATGAAAAGTTCCGACAGGTACTGTCGACTTATTAACAATGACTTTGTAGTCATTGATATGCTGTCCGATTGTTTCAGCGACTTTAAGAACATACTTCAGATCTGCGGAACCATCTTCGTTTGGTGGAGTTCCTACAGCAATGAAAATAATTTCCGCAGAATGAATACTTGGAGCACTTTCAGTTGTGAAAGTGAGTCGTTGGGCTTCAATGTTTTGGGTGAGTAACTCATCTAAGCCAGGTTCGTAGATAGGGGATTGGCCTTTTTTAAGTAGAGCAATTTTATTTTCGTCGATATCGACACAAGTTACCGTGTTGCCCATTTCTGCAAAGCATACGCCTGTAACTAATCCTACATAACCTGTTCCAAAAACTGTGATTTTCATAGTCAACGATGCTAACTTTAATTTCGGAATCAGGCAAGTTGCATACTAGCGAGTTCTGCAGTGAAAAAGACCGTATAGCGCGCCGCGACTACTGTGCTTCAGATAATTTGTATCCTTCTGGGGTAGAGATTTTTTTATACAGAGTATTTGACTGCAGAGGGTTGATGAAGAAATGAGAATAATGATCCCTGAAGTTGTCGTCAACTAGGCCAATTGCTATAAAATCTGTCGTCTGTAGATATTGGACAAAATCTGCTGTCGAGAGCTTTTTCGTCCACACATCTGCAGTGCTATACGGTTGCCCAATACTGGTCGGATGATTTAAGACAGCGCGAGGAGCAAGTTTATATCGCGCAACTAAAAGATGATAGCCATCTGATTTTTGCCAGATAAGCCATATTTTTGCATCGGGCGGAGTTTTTGCTTGGACCTTCTCAAGTATGGGTTGGAGTTGGTCTGAATCGGTTACGGTATTAAGACCGATTTTTTGTATTAAAATTTGAGGCAGATTTTTTTTAAATGTTGGTGGTATCAACATTTTAGGCGAAGGTGGAAACAATACAATAAATGCAGCAAGCGCTATTTGCGTTGATTTTTTTTGAACAAGGTCACTTTCAAGAATCAACTTTAGCGACAATAATCCAATCGCTAAGAAAAACGTGCCTAAGTATCTTTCGTATGATGCTAGATTGTAACCCTCGTAATCTGAAGTTAAATAGAGCCAAAAAAATAGCAAAGTCGTTACGTAACCGATGAGTCCGACAATGTAGCCGGCTAGAAATTCAAACTGTTTACGAAAATAAATTAAGATCGGAATATAAAACATAAAGTTTGTTATCAAATTACCACTGAGAAAATTGAGGTGCAATTTTTCGGCAAGTAAAGAAATTGGAAGTTTACGATTCATGGCTGCATTTATGAATATCTGAATTGTTTGTGCCGTTCTTGTAGTGACTGAGTTAAGATCATTTAAAAGACTTTGAAATACATTATGAGCTAAGCCATCTGTTAAGTGTGCAGCTTTAAGATAATTTTGCCAAATGTAAAAATTTAAAATGAGCACTAAAAACCCTGCAAAAGTCGTAGCTAAAACTTTAAATGTTTTTTTGGTGCGTATGATTTTAATAAGCAATACAAAAAAGCACAAAATAGATAAAAGAAAAGCTGTTTCTTTTATTAATCCCATGAACAAAAACAGAAATATTGCAGTTATGAAGTCTTTATTTTCAGTTGCATCATGAATACACCACAAACAGGCTGCGAAAATAACACCGACAGTGGTGTCTACATAAAGACTGCTGACGCCTATTGGTGAATAACAGTAGACAAGAGTGCAATAAACGATAAATAAAATTATTTTTTTAAACAAATTCATTTGTTTTGAGTTCGCAACAATCTCAAACACAATAAAAAATATTAAACCTAATGCAAACAAAAGTGACTGTTCATTTGTCAAATTCGAACTTGTGAATAAGCTTTGCCAGATAGGTAGACCAGGCAAGTATCGTGCATTGACCAGTTGGTGAGTGGTTTGCCAGAATGTATCGTGTAAAGTGATATGTTTGACGAAACTGGCCCAGAAAAATTCATCGTTAAACAAAATCTGTACATTATATGTTAAGAAAAACCATATGACCGCACTGAAGAGAAAGATTTGATGTTTTTTTAGATGTTCAATCAGCAATTTTTTAGGTCTGGTGAGTAATCCCAAAAAAATAAGTGATGTTGATAAGTACAAAGCTATGCGTGCCGACGAGAAAGTCGTAAATTGCATTGCAATAAATAAAAATATGACTTTAAACGATACAGCAACAATAACTGAGTATTTTTGCATTTTTTCATTTAAAATATGAGATATTCCAGCTGACCATATCAGAAGCGAAATAAAAGCGATGATCAGCCAAAGAGTACTCATGATTTAGTTGACCTTAAGTGATGATTTATGGCTTTGATCCTGCCAAAGGTAGAACACTAAACTCCAAGTTAATAAGATGAGAGTGCGAACTTTGGCATATTCAAAGCCAACATCGCTTAAGTTTGAAATCAAAAATGTGAGCTGGGTGAATAAACATGAAACAGATAAAATATACGCATCTGAGTTGCGATTGTTTTTGAGTTTTAAAACGAGTTTTATATTTAAAATAAAAAAGCCTAAATAAAATAATAAAAATGGAATTAATCCGAGCAGACCAGTTGTTGCAAAAACATTTAAAATCTGATTGTGAGCGTGTGAGTTGATAGAGTCTATTGGTAAATTAAGTTTAGGCCACCACATTCGTGTGTGTGTTAAACTGTCAAAATAGCCTATACCAAACCACGGAGACTCTTTAATCATTAAAAAGTGAACTTTGATAAGATTCCATCTTTCTTGGTCTGCATTAAGAGTGTTCATGGAATGTAGAATTCTATTTTGAAATTGAGTCGAAAAGTTAAATAATATTGTGAAAAAAGTACCGAGACCTGCTGCGAAATAGAAAAAATATTTTCTATTTTCGATAAGTAAGAATATGGCCAAAGAAAGAATAACTGAAATCCATGCGCCTCGTGTGTAAGTGAGAAATAAGCTTGATGCCATAAGAAGCAGAGAAAACACTGTCAACGCTTGCGCCAAGCGGTTTTTTTTAGAAAGTGTATAATACGCCAAAATACAAAAAAAAGTTATGAGTAAAGCATTAAGATGAGCATGATAAGTTGCGCTGTTCACAAAGCCAATAACTCGATCATCGATAACTCGACGGCGAATCCAATCATAACCGATAAAATAAAAAGCCAGTGCGTAAATATTGGTTGGCAAAAAACCGAGTGTAAAGACTTTGAGTAATGAGCTTGGTTGAATTTTGACTTTAGAAAAGGCCCAAGTCAGTGTGTAGAATGAGAAAATCCAAACAAAGTTAATGAGCTTCATCCATGCCTGTTGCGTGTATATTTGAAGAGCAATGAAACCAGCTATAATAGCTAAAAAATAACTGACAAAGCCATATTCAAAAAAATAAATCTTTCGAAGTTGAAATGTATGCTGATCCTTATTTTTAAAGAGCGAATGGATAAAGCAAACAGCGATAACGGTGAGTGATAAATCCAAAAGCGACTGCGAAACCGTTGGTGCAATTAAGACTAGTAGAAGAGCAATATTCAACATACAACAGATATAGTTTCGTAGTTCAGCTTGAAGTGCAAGATAAAATAATAATTACTTATCTCGCAGCAGTTGAAGCTCGTAATTAAATTTTTGGTTTTTTGCGACTGTGTCGAGAATAAGTCCAACTGCTGTTAATATTAAAGCAAAAATCATGAAACCTGTTGCTAAAATAGCAAGTGGTACATGCGTAATAAAATGCGTTTGTAAAAATTCAATAACGACAGGTAAACCAGCTAAAATTCCAGACAACGCAAACAAGATAGCGAAGTAACCAAAAAATCTAAGGGGATGAAAATCTTTAAATACCCAAAAAATAGTTTTAATAATTCTATAACCATCTCGATAAGTATTGAGTTTTGAAAAACTTCCTTCTGGGCGATCTGTGAATGAAATTGGAACCTCTTTGATTTTAAATCTTTTATCAAGAGCATGTATCGTCATCTCAGTTTCAATTTCAAATCCTGCACAAAGAATTGGGTAGCCTTTGGCAAATTTACGACTCAGTATTCTATAGCCAGACATAATATCGTTGATTTCGGCTCTGAACAAACGATTGATTAAATTGCTAACCAGTTTGTTGCCAAAGTTATGAAAAGGACGGTTCATAACTTTTTTATAATCACCTTTACTGTGACGATCACCGATAACCATGTCATATTTTTCATGAACTGCAAAATGAATCAGTTGATGTATTTCATGAACAGGATATGTCGCATCGGCGTCGATCATTCCATAAAAATCGGCTTGTATTTGATGAAAAGCCGTACGCATAGCAAAAGCTTTACCTTGTCTAGGTTCAAAAATCACTCCGCCAGTGATGGCTGGATTGTTTTTAAAGAACTGTTTCGCTATTTCTTGAGTACGATCAGAAGAATTATTATCAATAACCCATAATTCTAATTCTGGAGCGTGGACTTTAAATTGATTAAGCGTTTGTTCTATAGCGAGTTCTTCGTTGTATGCAGGAATGATCATTGCAATTTTCATATTAATTTCTTTCATTTTTTAAATTAACGATTTCGAGTTTAAAAGTATTTTTATTTAACTTATAGAGTTTTAAATTTTCAGGGTTTTGTTCGAAAAAATGCCCATAGCGCAGTGTGAACTGCGAATCGATCCGACCTAGACCAACATAATCGACCTCTTTAAGATATTCACGTATTTCTTGATCAGTTAGATTTTTGGTCCAAACATCTTCTGCAGATTGAGGTTGACCAATACTCCACGGAAATCCTTTGAGTGTGCAGGTGTTTAATTTATACCGAGACACCATCGATGGAAAACCAGTCGTGTATTGCCAGATCATCCATATTTTGCAATCGTTTTCTGCGGTCAGATTAATTTGATCGATATACTGATTAAGAACATGGTTGGGTGATGTGTATTGATATTGAAATATCTGAGATCCAATATCGTTGATTGTGTGTTTAAAGTTAGCAGGGTGTAAGCTTGATATTTTAGGTGGATAAGTTATTAAGAATGCATAGAAAAATAATGAAAAATAACGTTTTTCATTTAATTTTTGATCAAATGCTAATTTAAGCACTAACAGAGCAAAACCAAGAAAAAACACTCCGAAATATCGATCATACGAGGCTAAGTTGTAACCTTCGTATGCTGAAGTTAGATAAAGCCAAAATACAATAACAGTTGCTGTGTATCCTATAAAACCAAAAATATACCCAATGACAAATTCATATTTTTGTCGAAAATAAAACAGTAATGGAATAAGTAAAACAAAATTTATAACTAAATTGCCATCCGTTATATTAGAGAATGTGCTGCGTGGAAATTTAATGGTTAATACATTTTCGTAAAATATTGATAAAGTTTTAATAGCTCTTTCTGAAGGGCTCTGTAAATCGCTCAAAATAGAGCCCACAGCATCTTTAAAAAGTGAGCTCGCGAGCCCTGCACTTTTAAGATGTTGCTGCCAAATGATAAAGTTTAATAAAATGAGCGCTAATCCCGATATGTAGATTAAAATAGTTTTTTGGTTTTTATAGAGTTTAAGTCTTATAAGTTTTATGCCAAGCATAAGCATGCAAAGTAAGGATAATAAAAAAGCTGTTTCTTTTATTATAGCCAAGAACAGAGCAATAGCTATGACAGGTAAGATATCTTGTTTGTCTTTAAAACTTGCAATAGCACACATTAAAACCGCGAACCAAACTCCGGTTGTTGTGTCAACATAAACCGAGCTAATGAGAACGGGTGAAAACATGGCTGAAATAGCAATGAAGAGAATTCCAAAATATATATTTTGTTTAAGTGTAGACGAATTTGGTTTAAGTGCTGTCCATGTGGAAAAAAAGATTATTCCGAGCGCGAAAAATAAAGACTGCTCATTATTAAATTCAAAAACGACGAATAATCTTTCCCAGAGGCTGAGTCCGGGCAAGTACCGTGCATTGATCAACTCATGTGCCGAATTCCAGTAAGTGTCGTGTGTGAAAAGGTGTTTGGTAAAACCGGCCCAGAAAAACTCATCCCAGAGTGCAATTTGAGCGTTGTAAGTTGTTAAAATTAAAAATGCTGCGCTGATAATTATAAATTTATGACGATTAAAAAACATTTTGGGTTGCAGTGACTGACGATGTGATTTGAAATCTATAAAAGCCATCACCAGAGCAATTACAAGAAGTAGAATTTGCACTAAGGTTAAGTCGACTAAAAAGCTTAGTACATAAGTTACAGTTGTGATTAAAGAAATGGCAACGATGGGCGCATATGATTTTAAGTTTTCAGTGAGCCGATTTTGAACAAAGTTGGCATAGAGCAAGAGTATGAAAAATACGGCTGATATTGTAATAGCTGTGATCATTTTGTCCTTATTAAAAAAACATTTAAATATAAATAGAAGTCAAAATAAAGAGAAAAGGCGTCAAGATTCCGTGCGTAATTAGATTCTTAAATTAGACATTGAATCTGTGTCGTCAGTTGTTATGATAATGACCAATGATGGAAACAAAAAATATTAAATTAGCAATTATTGGTTTGGGATATGTTGGTTTGCCTTTAGCTGTAGAGTTTGGGCGAAAAAGATCAGTTGTTGGTTTTGATATTAACGCTAAGAGGGTTGAAGAACTTAAAGATGGCTTAGATCATACTTTAGAGATGACGACTCAAGAAATTAAATCTGCGCAAAATCTGACTTTTACAGCAGATCCTCAGGCTTTGTCTTCGTGCAATTGCTTTATTGTGACAGTTCCAACTCCGGTGGATAGTCATAAACGACCAGATATGCAGCCTTTGATTTCGGCAAGTCGCACAATTGGACAGGTTCTTAAACGCGGTGATATCGTTATTTATGAGTCAACTGTATATCCTGGTGCTACTGAAGATACCTGTGTTCCTGTTTTAGAGTTAGTTTCTGGTCTTAAATTCAATCAAGATTTTTTTGTTGGTTATAGCCCTGAGAGAGTTAATCCTGGTGATAAAGAAAAGCGCCTCGTTAATATTAAAAAAGTCACTTCAGGGTCTAATCCGGCCACGGCGGATACTGTTGATCATCTTTACAACGAAATTATTTTGGCGGGTACGTTTAAAGCGAGCAGCATTAAAGTTGCAGAAGCTTCGAAAGTTATCGAGAACACTCAACGAGATTTAAATATCGCATTGATCAATGAACTCGCTATGATTTTTAATAAAATGAATATTGATACTGAGGAAGTCTTGCGAGCCGCTGGAACGAAATGGAATTTCTTACCTTTTCGTCCTGGTTTAGTTGGTGGGCATTGTATCGGAGTTGACCCGTACTATCTCACTCATATTGCGCAAGCTATTGGTTATCATCCAGAAATTATTCTAGCCGGACGTAGAGTTAATGATAACATGGGGAAATATGTTGTTTCTCAATTTGTAAAAGCCATGGTTAAAAAGAAAATTCAGGTTTATGGATCGCGTATTTTAGTCATGGGTTTAACTTTTAAAGAGAACTGTCCGGATATACGCAATACACGTGTTGTTGATGTTTTAGATGAATTAAAAGAGTACAACTGTCATACAGATATATATGATCCTTGGGCTAATGAAGAAGAAGTTTGGTCAGAATATAAATTAAAAATGGTTCGCGAAATTAACTTAAATAGTTATGACGGTATTTTGATTGCTGTAGCTCATCGTCAATTTAAGGATATGGGTTTAGAAAACATTAAAAAATTCGGCAAAGATCAGCATGTTATTTATGATCTTAAGCACATCTTGCCATCTCATGCGGATTCGGTGCTGAGTTTGTAGTCAGTTATAATCTGTAAGTAGAGCAGATTAAATAAGCGTTAAAATCAATTAAAATTGTTTGTTATGCTTTATTTAAAAAGACCATCAAGTTATGATGGTCTTTTTAATATTGTGATTTTATGTGTGATTTTCAGTGTAAAATCGCATTGAAGTGTGGCCAGATTTTTTGAGTAATTTATCTCTTTCAGCCAATTTTAAATCAGCGTCGACCATTTCTTTAACAAGTTCTTTAAAACTAATTTTAGGAGACCAGTTCAGTTTAGTTTTTGCTTTTGTAGCATCGCCTAATAATGTTTCAACTTCTGTTGGTCTAAAATAAAGTGGATCAACTTGTACAATGCAGCGATTATTTTGATCATAGCCTTTTTCTTCGACGCCATGACCTTTCCACGTGATGTGAATATCCATAAGCTGTGCTGCATACGTTACAAACTCACGAACCGTATACTGCTGGCCTGTTGCGATAACAAAGTCTTCAGGTTTATCTTGCTGAAGCATTAACCATTGCATTTCGATATAATCTTTCGCATGTCCCCAGTCACGTTTAGAATCAAGATTGCCAAGAAATAAACCTGACTGTAATCCGTGCTTGATACGAGCTAAGACACGAGTGATTTTGCGCGTAACAAAAGTCTCACCGCGCAGAGGACTTTCGTGGTTAAAAAGAATGCCATTACATGCATAGATGCCATAAGCTTCGCGATAATTAACTGTAATCCAATAAGCATACAATTTAGCTGCGGCATAAGGGCTACGAGGATAAAACGGTGTTGATTCTCTTTGTGGAATTTCTTGAACCAAACCATAAAGCTCAGATGTCGAAGCTTGGTAGAATTTTGTTTTGTTTTCGAGCTTTAAAATACGGATAGCTTCTAAAATACGAAGAGTTCCTAAAGCATCTGAGTTTGCTGTGTATTCTGGCATTTCGAAAGAAACAGCCACGTGACTTTGCGCGGCTAAATTATAAATTTCGTCAGGTTGAACTTCTTGAATAATTCTGATGAGTGAGCTTGAGTCAGTCATGTCGCCATGATGTAAAAGAAAGCTTGGTTTTGTCTCGTGAATTTCTTGATAAAGATGGTCAATACGATCTGTGTTGATAAGAGAAGTACGTCGCTTCATGCCATGAACTTCATAACCTTTTTTTAATAAAAATTCAGCTAAGTAGGCGCCGTCTTGTCCGGTGATGCCAGTAATGAGTGCTTTTTTCATGTATCTCCCTAGAATAGAAAAAAGAATTAAAGCAGCAAGTATGTTAAATTTCAAGATATCTCATTGCAAAAGTTGAATTATTTTATAATATCTTTTTTATGAAAATTGCGATTACAGGTTCTTCTGGCTTTTTGGCATATCACGTAAGATGCCAATTGCTTAAATTTAAAGATATTGAGGTTGTTTTAACAAGCCAACAAAATTTTGAAAATGTCACTGTGCTATCGCAAATGCTTGATGGTTGTGATGCTATTTTTCACTTGGCGGGAATGAATCGCGGTGTTGATCAAGAAATTTATGATGTCAATATTCGCATTACAAATAATCTGATAGAAGCTTTACGCCAAAATAAATCAAAAGCACATGTCGTATTCTCGTCTTCGACACATATTCTCAAAGAAACACTCTATGGTCAGTCCAAGAAAAAATGCGCTGAGCTATTGCGCTATTGGAGTCATGAGTCAGGTGCTCAGTTCACAGAAGTCATCATTCCACATATTTTTGGTGAATTTGGTCGTCCTAATTACAACTCGGCTGTTGCCACTTTTTGCTCGCAATTAGCTCAAGAACAAAACTGTGAAATTAAGAACGATGTCGAACTTGAGCTTATTCATGCTGGTGATGTTGCTCGAAAATTTATTGATATAGTGCAGGCCAAAATCTTTGGAGTTTGTCATTTGAGCGGACACAAAATTAAAGTCAGCGAAGTTGTGACCTTGTTGCAACATATGAACGCTCAGTATCGCAATCAAATTATTCCTCAATTTAAAAATGAATTTGAACTTAAGTTATTTAATACTTTGAGATCATATTTATTCCCACAGTTTTACCCGCAAAAAATTAAATTAAACTCAGATCATCGTGGTCATTTACTTGAGTTAGTTAAAACCATTCACGGTGGACAATCGTTTATTTCTTTTACATTGCCGGGTAAAATGCGTGGAAATCACTACCATTATTCTAAAATAGAAAGATTTTGTGTTGTCAGTGGTCAAGCTTCGATTAAGTTGCGCAAACTGCTCACAAATGATGTTGTTGAATTTACAGTCAATGGAGATTCTCCATGTTATGTTGATATGCCAACGCTGTATACGCATAATATTACTAACACAGGACAAAACGAATTAGTGACAGTTTTTTGGTCTCACGAAATTTTTGATCCTGAGAATTCTGACACTTACGCTGAATCGGTACAAATATGAAAAATGAAAATTTAGTTCACTTATTACTAACATTATTTCGATTTCTAGGAGCAAGACGGCAAAGGCAGCTTGTGCTTTTAACTTTGCTTATGTTTGTGAGTGCTTTTTCAGAAGTGATCAGTCTTGGACTTGTTATCCCGTTTCTGGGCTTATTGATATCACCTGATAAATTAATGTCATTTCCTTTGGCTTCGAAATTAGCTCATTTCTGGGGGTTTTCTTCAGGAAAAGAAATACTGCTGCCAATAACAATTTTATTTGTTGTTGTTTCTATTTTTGCCGGAGCTATCCGGATGTTTCAGCTATGGGCGAGTACAAAATTAACTTTTGCAGCAGGTGCTGACCTTAGTTATGAAATTTATCGTCGAACTCTTTATCAACCATATCATGCGCATTTACAACGTAACACAAGTGTTGTTGTGAGCAGTGTGATCGATAAAGTCAATAACGTGGTTTTTTGGATATTGCTACCATTAATGACTTTGTTAAGTTCTTTACTGTTACTAGTTTTTATTACTGTCACGTTACTCATTATCAGTCCTTTAGTCGCGTGTGTGTCCATATTAAGCTTTGGTTCAGCGTATGTTTTAATTACTCAAATTACGAAAAAAAAATTGCGTTCAAATGGTGAGTGTATTGCACGTGAACAAACACAAGTCGTTAAAGCTGTTCAAGAGGGGCTTGGTGGTATTCGCGATGTATTGTTAGACGGTACACAAGAGATTTATTGCGAAATTTATCGAAAAGCAGATCAACCATTGCGTAATGCAAATGGTAGTAATAGTTTTTTAAGTGGTTGTCCTCGATTTGCGATTGAAGCATTTGGTATAGCGATGATCACCATTTTGGCTTACAGCTTAAGTCAACAGCCAGAGGGCATTAGTGCTGCTTTGCCAACATTAGGGGCGCTGGCACTAGGTGCCCAACGATTGTTACCAGCGTTGCAACAAAGTTATTATGCCTGGTCAAGTATTAATGGTAGCCGAGCTTCATTGATTGAAGTTTTAGATATGTTAAAATATGAACTTTCGCAGGAACAAACGCAAGATGCTTCAAAAATTCTAAAAATGCCCTTTACTCATTCAATTGAGTTTTCATCTGTTAGTTTTCGCTATTCAGATCAGTTGCCATTAGTTTTAGAGAATATAAATTTTAAGATACCAAAAGGTTCTCGAGTCGGATTTGTCGGAACAACTGGCAGTGGTAAAAGTACGACTCTTGATTTGCTTATGGGTTTGCTAGCTCCGACCAGTGGTCAGATTAAAATTGATGGACAAAATATCAATCAGCAGAATTTGCGGTCATGGCAAAAAAATATAGCCCATGTTCCTCAATCTATTTATCTGTCAGACGCGACAATTGCTGAGAACATTGCATTTGGTATACCAAAAGAAAAAATTGATATAGAGCGAGTTAAAATTGCCGCTCAAAAAGCCCAAATATCGGATTACATAGAGGGACGTGCTGAAGGCTACGAAGCACTTGTGGGTGAGCGTGGTGTTATGCTCTCTGGTGGACAAAGACAGCGTATTGGTATTGCAAGAGCCTTATATAAAAATGCGAGTGTCATTATTTTTGATGAAGCAACGAGTGCACTTGATTCAGAGACTGAACAAAACGTAATGTCATCTATTGAAAAAATGAGTCGTGATCTGACGATTTTAATTATTGCCCATAGAACAAGTACTCTTAAGCTTTGTGACATGACTGTGACATTGAAAGGAGCAAAAGCCCATTTGGAGAATGCATTATGAATGTTCTCTACATTTGTGGTTTTGTTAATCGCATTGGCGGCATAGAAAAATATAACAAGGATTTTATCGAATCGCTTCAGAAAACAGATGTCAATCTCTGCACTGTGCAACGCTATCCAGGTGGTCTTTTAGCTAAAGTTAGTTTTTTAATCAGAGTTGTTTTCGCTTATTTAGTGCATCGTCCACATTTAGTTATATGTGGTCACTTACATTTTGCTGTAATTTGCACAGTGTTTAAAAAAATTCTCGGGATTAAGTATTATTTATCTCTCTATGGTATTGAGATTATTAGTTTAAAGACTAAAACAGAGCGAGAATCTGTTGAATTGGCTGAAAAAGTCATTACGATTTCAGAATATTCGCGTCAATTGATTCTTGAGAAATTTCCGGACATCGATCATAAACTTTTTATGCATCCAAGTTCAGTTGACGGTGCAGTTTATAAAATGCTTGATCCCAGTCGAGAGCTTATTGAAAAATTTAAACTGCAAGACAAATTCGTTTTACTTTCACTGGCGCGTCTATCAACCGGAGAACATAAAGGACAAGATCGTGTTTTAAAAGCTTTGCCAGAGGTTTTAAAAGTCATACCAAATTTACGCTATTTAATCGTGGGCAGTGGTGTCGACGAAAGAGTTGATCACATATTACAACAACAACCTGAATTAAATGATGTTGTTGTTAAAGTTGGTCCAGTCAAAGATCTTGAAAAGCCTGAGTATTACAATTTAGCAGATGCCTATATATTGCCATCAAAGTTTGAAGGCTTTGGTATCGTGTTTATTGAGTCTTTGTCGTGTGGAGTTCCAGTCATTGCAAGTGATGGTTATGGTTGTCGGGTCAGTTTACTCAATGGTGAAATTGGTCACTTAGTCGATCCAGACAATACTCTTGCAATTGCTCATATGATTATCAAAGTGCTCAGAGATCAAGAAAAACAAAAAAATGAAGTTCGTCAAAAATTGAGAGATAAGACTTTATCTATTTATGGAATTGATGCCTGGAATATGAGAGTAAAAAAATTGATCACAGAACTTAAGGCGTAATTAATCATGAAAAAACTAGCTGTTTTTATGTCACATCCGATTCAATACCAAGTGCCGTTGTTAAAAAAAATGGCCCAAAGTCAAAAGATGGACGTTCACACATATTTCTTTTGGAATTTTGGTGTTGAAGAAAGTTATGACGTTGAATTTAAAGTTAAAATCAAATGGGATATTCCTATACTAGAGGGATATAAACATACTTTTTTAAAAAATTATTCGCCTAAACCATCATCATCATTTTGGGGACAAATTAATCCGGGCGCAATCCGAGAAATATTTACTCAGAAATATGATGCTGTATTGATATTTGGTTGGGCTTTGTTTTCGAACTGGTTAGTCGTTATTGCTGCTTTACTTACACGTACACCCATTATTCTTCAGGCTGAATCGCCACTCAATCAAGAATTGCTCAAGCAAGGTTGGAAACAAAAAATTAAGAAAATCATTCTTAAACAATTTTTTAGAGCTATTTCTTATTTTGCTTATATTGGTCAAGAGAATAAGAAATTTTTCAAAAGCTATGGTATTTCTGAGGATAAACTCTTTTTTACTCCGTATGCTGTGAATAATGAAAAATACTTTAAAGATTATGCAGCTAATAAAAAAACAAAAGCAGAATTACGAGAAAAACACTCTATTGACCCAAACAGACCTGTTTTGTTGTTTGTTGGAAAACTGTTTGAAAAAAAACGTCCTTGGACATTATTAAAAGCCTATCACCAGTTAGTATCTGAAAATGGTTTGGCACCAGCACCTTCTCTTGTTTTTGTTGGTGATGGTGAATTTAAAAACGATATGATCAAGTACAAAAATGAGCACCAGTTAGACCATGTACATTTTGTTGGATTTAAAAACCAGCTTGAATTGCCAGAGTTTTATCTGTTGTCAGATCTTTTTGTTTTACCATCTGGAGTCGGTGAAACTTGGGGATTGGTCGTCAACGAAGCCATGTGCTTTGGTTTGCCTGTCGTTGTTTCTCATGTCGTTGGTTGTAGTTATGATCTGGTTCGTAATAGTGAAAATGGATACATCTTTGAATTAGATCAAATTTCTGATTTAAAAGAAAAACTATATAATATATTGAGTGCTGCAGATGATGTTAAAAAGTTTGGGATAAAATCTCAAGAAATCGTAAAAAATTACTCTCATGAAAACGATGTCTCAACTTATGAAAGGATTTTAAGTCAACATGAGCGCTGAGCCATCAGATCTAAAAAAAATTAAAATTCTTTTTGTTGGTGATTTAAATTTGGGTACTCGCAGTTTATTGCGTTCTCAAAATTTAAACGATTTAGGTCATGAAGTCGATTCTATTTCGTTTGTCAAATTACCCTTTGTTCAAGGAATAGATAAATTAAGTTTTTTAGATCGAGTTTTGTGGAAATTAAAAATTCCAATTGATTTTCTAGGGTATAATAAAAAAATCATAAGCCATGTTAAAGAAAAGCACTATGACGTTTTATGGATTGATAAAGGTGTTTATATTTACCCGTGGATTTTAAAGTCTGTGCGCCAGTTGCAACCACAAATTAAAATTTTATCATGTTCTGAAGACGATATGTTTGCCCGTCATAATCAAACTCTGTGGTATTTAAAGGGTTTACCTTTATATGATATGGTTTTTACAACAAAAGTTTATAACTTAGAAGAACTCAAAAAACTTGGGGCTCGTAAGACTAAGTTGTTTTTAGATTCATTTGATCAGAACTTGCACCGACCTATGTCTTTATCGAGCGAAGATCGTCTTAAGTACGGCTGTGATGTTGGGTTTATAGGTACATACGAACCTGACCGAGCAGAGAAAATGTTACATTTAGCTAATAACGGTATTGTCGTGACTATTTACGGTAATGGGTGGCAGACCATGGTTGGACATCATCCCAATCTGATTGTTAAGAATCAACCGCTTTACGCTGATGAGTATGTGAAATTTTTAAATGCAGCTAAAATTAATCTATGTTTTTTACGTAAAATTAACCGAGACCAAGTCACAAGTCGAAGCGTTGAAATACCGGCTTGTGGTGGCTTTATGCTCGGCGAGAGAACGGGCAGGCATTTAGATTTTTTTTCAGAAGGTTCAGAAGCAGAGTTTTTTGGTGATGAAGTTGAACTTTTAGAAAAAGCAAAATTTTATCTTACACATGAACAAAAACGAGTCATTATAGCTAAAAATGGAAATCAACGCTGTCAACAAAGTGGCTACAGCATGCGCGTTCAAGTCAGTGAGATTCTTAAAAACACAGTCAGTGAATTTTAAATATGAAAAATTTAATGCAAGCTCAACTTAAAAAAATGTCACAATCAAGCGTCGAGCAAATTCAAAAACTATTAATAATAAATTCACTTGTTTTTTTGACGATTTCGGTTGTGACATATTTACTGGGCTATCAATCCGCTTTCTATTTAAGGGTTGGCCCATCACTTTATTTAGTCAGTAGTTTGCTTATTTTTTTCATTTCATTAGTTGCAAATAACTTTATGTCGCCCATGATTTGGTTTTCGCTAGGATCTGGTGTTTTTTTTGGTGTTGGTGCTCTTGCAGCAAGTTTTCATGTGCAAACGCATTCGTATTATTTGTTTGGTGATTCAATTGATTTTTTATCTAAAGTTAACGTTTTAAACTCGTTAACTGTAACTATAGTGACTTTAACTTATATCTTTTTTCAAAAGTTTTTGGGTTTAGATAAAAAAACGGCAAGTTATGTTGGGCATTTTTATCAAGAGAAAAAAGGCTTGCTCGCGCAGAATATAAGACCAATTGTATGGGTTTTATTTGTTTTTGCCTTTGTGTCTGTATTATTAAAAATTTTGTATTTTCCGTACCCGCAAGCACTACTCGCACGAAGTTTTTTAACCAAGTTATATTTTGTGACTCCTACTTTTATTTGGCTTTCGGTCTGTTTTTGGCAACGTTTAAATCGAATTCTTAAATTTTTATTTGGACTTGTTTTAATATTAGAGTTCTTTGTCGCTCTTATGGCATTTTCTAAGTTGAGTTTTTTGACGCTGTTCTTAGCATTTTTTATCGGTATTTTAGTCCATAAAAAACCTATCAGATATTTTATATCAGGTGTGTTTTTGATTGCTGTATTATTTTACGCATTGTCGCCGATTATTTCTCTGGGAAGAAATCATGCTTTATATGATGCAGAAAAAAACACAATTAAAGAAAGAATCATCATTTTTAGCGAAGTTACTTCTGTGGTGTTTGATCCCACTAAAACGATGAGTACCAAGATGATGACTGATTCTGGTGAAACTGTTTTGACTGATCTAGATTATCAACAAAGATTGTCGTTTGTGAATCGTGTTAAAAATATAGGAACTCGTTTCGATGTGCCAACAGTTCAGGCGTATTTGATTCGTGAATTTGACCAGGGGCGCAGAGGAACAAGTTTAGATCAATTTTGGGCTGTGTTTGTGCCCAGGGTTTTTTGGAGTGCAAAGCCAAATGTGACTCGTTTTGGTTCTGAATTAAATGGTGAGTTTTACTATGTCAATGGTGAGGTTTTTAAGCAAACGAAAAGCTCTTTAGCACCTTCGTTTAATGGTGAGGCGTACTGGAACTTTGGTTACTTGGGAGTTGTTGCTGTTTCTTTTTTGTTAGGAATCATGCTGCTGTATTTTAGTTTTGAAGCTTCTCAGTTTTTTTCTGGCAAGACGCTAGGCTATTTAGTTATTTTGTATCAAGTTGTTTTGTGGTCAGCAAATGTCGAAGCATGGTTTGTGGGCAGTTTCTTAGGTGAGTTTGTCATATATTTTGTTTTGGCGAATGGTTTGAATTCTCTCTTATTTTTCAAAAAATATATCAATCTAGTAAAGGCTTAAGTTCTTAATTTTTATCAATAAGGTAGCTTTTTGCATATTGCGTCTGTTTAATAATTGTGTATAGTAATTTTTCAGTTAAATACGAGTTTAGTCAAAAGGTAGGTTTTATGAGTTCGCAAAACATAAAAATAATTAAGTGCTGTCGCGTTTGTGGAGCAAGTCAATTGACGCCAATTTTATCATTGGGCGATCTTTATGTGTCGAATTTTTTCCAAACTGCCAGTAAAGATCAAGGTATACCGGCACCTCTAGAACTTGTTTTGTGTAATGAAAAAGACGGTGGCTGTGGATTGTTGCAGCTTAAACATACAGTTTCAAATGAAGATATGTATAGAAACTATTGGTATCGTTCAGGAATTAATAAAACGATGACTGATGAGTTAAATGATATTGCAGCTAAAACGACAGAAATTTGTGACCTTAAAGAAAATGACTATGTCGTTGATATCGGAGCTAATGACGGGACGTTGTTGCGTGGTTATAAAGTCAATGGCTTGAAAAAAATCGGTTACGAGCCTGCGTTAAATTTACAAGAATTTAATAAAGTTGGAACAACTAAGATTTTTGTCGATTTCTTTAACCACTCAGCTTGGCAAAAAGAATTTTCAGCTCAAAAGGCAAAAGTTATTACGGCTATCGGAATGTTTTATGACTTAGACGATCCTAATACTTTTGTGGCAGATATTGTTAAGTGTTTGGCTGATGATGGTGTATTTGTTATCCAAATGATGTACTTACCACTCGCTTTAGAGAAAAACGCGTTTGATGGTATATGTCACGAACATTTAGAGTATTACTCGTTATCTTCGTTAAATTTTCTGCTTAAACGTCATAATTTAGATATTTTTGATGTTGAACTTCGTGAACACATCAACGAAGGCAGCATTCGCGTATTTATTAAAAAATCAAGTTGCCCAGATAAAGCATTGAAAATCAGTAGTGGCGCAAAAGACAGAGTTGAAGCGCTCAGAAACAAAGAAATCGCTATGGGTTTGAATGATAAACCTGTTTATGACGAACTTGTAAAACGCATCTTAAGTGCTAAAGAAAAAGTTGTAAGCTTGATCAAGCAAGAAGTTGCCGCTGGCAAAAAAGTACATGGTTATGCCGCTTCAACTAAAGGTAATACAACTTTACAATATTATGGCTTGGGACCAAATTTGATTTCAGCTATCGCAGACCGTAATCCATATAAGTTTGGTACATACACTGCTGGTACAATGATTCCTGTTATTTCAGAAGAAGAGTCGCGAAATCAAAAACCTGATTATTATTTTGTTTTAGCTTGGCATTTTTTGCCTGAGTTTATGGAAAGAGAAAAAGACTTTCTAAAACGTGGTGGCAAATTTATCGTGCCAATGCCAGAATTTGCCGTTGTTGGAATATAAATTAACAATTTTTTAAATTGTTAAAAGATGGCTATTAAAAATTCAACAGGTAGTAATAATTAATGAACGGCAATATACTTTTAAGCATCTGCATACCAACATACAATCGACCTAAAGAGTTTTCACGTATGTTGGATGGTCTTCTTAGGGACTGGATGAGTCTTGATCAGTCTTACAGAGAAAGAGTTGAGATCTTAGTCAGAGATGATAGCGATAGTCTAGAGACACAAAATATTTTTAATGAAAAAGTCGCTAACATTAATTTAAATCACCAATACTTCAAAGGCGAAAAAATTGGTGTTGATGCAGCAAGTATCTTCACAATTGAAAAGTCTAAAGGTCAGTTTATTTGGTGGTGTAGTGATGATGATGAGATTCAAAACAATGCCCTTTCAAATATTTTAAAAATCTTAGAAAGTGATCCTGAGATTAACTATGTTTGGTTAAATTTTGATTTTCAAACCAAAGGTCGCACTGCTGTTCGTCGGCAAGATGGATTATTCGCTGATAACAACGAAATTCTGACGACACTAGGTACAAATATAGGATTAATTACGACTCATGTTTTTCGTCGTTCGTTGGCATTAGAAAGTTTACCGTTGGCTAGAAAACATATTGTTGGTTTTTCTTTTGCTTGTTTAGTTCCCATTTTTTATACAATTTCAAGACCTGGTAAGTATTATTTTGCCGCAGGTCCTTATTTGTTGTGTCATCCAACGACGCGTGAAGAAGTCGTACAGATTACAACGAAAACTGGTGTTATTAAGAACGAAGCATTTAATGTTTACGGAGTCGATTTTTACAATATTGTTCATGAGTTTGATCCGTACTTTTCAAAACAAGCCATTCGCCGCTTATTGTCTACTAATTTTGCTTCACTCTGGAGAGGGATGGTCGTTGGATGGATTGGTGGATGGGACACTCCAAATGGTAAACTTGGCAGAATGTTTAAACTTTATTGGAGTTATCCTGAATTTTGGTTAGCTTTTTCTATCTTTATATTACCGCTGAGTTTTAATAAAAAACTTTATGGCGCCTATAAATTATTTTTTCATGAGCGTAAGTTTTTAGGGTTCTCACAAATAGTTAAAAAATGTAGTTGGAGCAATAATGAGTAACAAAGCTACTGTTCTTTTTGGTGGAAGTGGGTTTTTAGGTCCAGTTATTTTGGAAAAATATCCGCATATTATTTCTGTCGGAAGAACTCCTCCTCCAAGTTACATCAAAAATAAACACATTCAATTAGACTCGTTAGATGATATGTCTGCTTTAGATAACGTCGATTTTGATAAAGTTATTTTTCTAGTTGGAAACTCAAATCACCATGAAATTAATCATAGTTCATCTATGGGTATTGATTTTAATGTGACACCTTTGCAAAAAGCTATGGCGTATTTTCAAAAAAGAAAATTGCAAAAGCTGATTTGTTTCACTTCAATTTTACTTTACGATGTTAATAAAATGGTTAATCCTGTCTCTGAAAATCAACCTTTAAATCCTTATATTAATGAGTACGTGTTTAGTAAGTACTTATCTGAAGAAGTTGTTCGTTTTTATCAGAATAAAGTTCCGACAATCATCATCAGATGTTCTAATATTTATGGAGCTACTAAACTTGTTCGTCCGGATTTAGTTCCCACACTTATTCAAAAAGTTTTATCTCCGCATGAAGTATCTGTGTGGAATAAGCAACCCATTAGAGATTTTATTTACTTAGAAGATGCTGCTGACGCTCTTATTAAACTACTCGATTGTGATTATGTTGGTCCTGTTAATTTAGGAACTGGTGAGTCAGTCAGTATTGGTCAAATAGCTGATATTTTAGAAAAGGTTTCGGGAAAGAAAATTCTTGATCGCAAAATGCCTGTTTCTGGCCCTATGAATTTTCAATGTGATGTAACATTACTTAAAAAACTAACAGGTTTTAAACCTCAGTTCAGTCTTGAACAAGGGGTGTTGGCAACTTATGGTCGAATGAAGAATTGGGCTGATGAGTGCCGTTGGTGGGATACTCATCAACTTTTATGAAAAAAAGAGCTCTTATCACAGGTATTTCAGGTCAAGATGGTTCTTATTTAGCTGAATATCTTTTAAGTCGAAACTACGAAGTTCATGGATGTGCTCGTGAAACCATGAATCAAACATCGACTAATTTTCTGAACCAAGTCATCTATCATAAAGCCGATATTACAGTAGAAGATGTTTTTAATAAAGTTATTGATCAAGTCATGCCTGATGAAATTTATCATTTGGCCACTGGACATGAAGTTGGATTTACTAACGTCGATTTTTTCAAAACGCAAAGTATAGATGTTCAGAGTACTCTCTTTATTTTAAATGCCATGAAACAAAAGTACCCAAAAACTAAATTGTTTTATGCAAGTTCGAGTCGTGTTTTTGGTCAGTCTAAAAATTATCCGCAAAATGAAAAAACTGATTTTGCGCCAGTTTCACTTTACGGTATTTCTAAGTTAACGAGTCAAAATTTAATTAAGCTTTATAGAGAGCAATTTGGTCTTTTTGCTTGTTCAGGTATTTTGTTTAATCATGAATCGCCACGCAGATCAGAGTTCTTTTTGCCTAGAAAGATCACGGCGACTGCTGCGAGAATCAAATATGGTTTAGAGAGTAAGTTAGAACTGGGTGATATTTCAGCTCAGCGCGATTGGGGAGCCGCAGAAGATTTTGTTAAAGCTTTTTGGTTGATGTTGCAATCGAATTTGGCCGAAGATTACGTGATCGGAACGGGTCAGCTTCATTCTGTTCAAAATATTTTAGAAATCGTATTTTCACATTTGCAACTGAACTGGTCTGACTATGTTGTTTTAAATACTCAATTTCAAAGACCTGCTGAGAATTATAAGATTTGTGCGGATATTTCTAAAGCCAATAGTCAGCTCGGTTGGAAGCCAGAAATTTCTTTTAAGAGTTTAATTATTCAAATGCTTGAAGCTGATCTCGTTAAGGCTCAAAGTGCTCTAGGATCTAAAAAATAGCTTATAATTGTCAACAAGTGCCGGATGTATTTTCTTTTCGAGCATTTTTTTATAGTTAAAAGATTCAAGGCTACGCGTTTCGTACTCGCTTGAGCAGAGATAAGTGTTTGCTTTAGCTAATTCTTTTTTGTTGAGTTCGACGACGTGAAAAAAAATAATATCATGTTTTCCGACGTTTATAGGGTGCTCTTTTCTTGTGCTCCATATGCATTCTCTAACTGCTAAAAGTTTAAATCGTTTGAGTGGTAACTTGAGAGAAGTTTCTCTATGAAAATTTCTTTGGATAGCTTGTTGGCTAGTTTCTCCAGCGCGTCTTCTGCCGCCAATACTCCAGTATCCTTTCATAGGCTGTACGGATCTTTTAGCGAGATAAAAGAGTTTATTTTTGCGGTCAACTATAATAGCATCTGTGCAAACAATAATCATTGATTGTGATGCAAGTGAGTAAGTTTCGTTATCTATAAGTTTGGATTTAATTTTGTGATTTTTTTCTGTATAAATACTATTTTTCTTTAAGTAATCCATGCTAAGATCATACAGTATACTTGAAGATGTGGAATTAAATAAATTGAGGTGTTCGTGAATTCTTCTGAATTAGCAAATCAAAAAATACTTTTAACCGGCGGAGCGGGGTTTTTAGGACGTAGTGTTTATAAAAAACTCATAGAGCACGGAGCTAAGTCTGAAAATATATTTATTCCACGATCTCAGAATATGGATTTGCGTCAGCGAGCTCATTGTGAAGAAGCTGTACGTGGCAAAGATATTGTTATTCATTTAGCCGCTAAAGTCGGTGGTTTGTGGTTTCATGTCGGTCGACAAGCTGAGTTTTTTTATGACAATGCCATTATGGGTTTAAACCTCGTGGACGCTTCATATCAAGCTGGGGTTAAAAAATTTGTTGGATTGGGTAGTGTGTGTGAATATCCAGATAATGCACCGATTCCTTTTGTTGAGTCTGATTTGTGGAATGGTTTTCCATCTAAAATTACATCGCCGTATGGCTTGTCAAAACGCATGATGTTGGCTGCAACTCAAGCTTATCAAGCTCAGTATAATTGGAATGCTATTCATTTATTAATGATTAATTTGTATGGACCTGGCGATGATTTTGATCCGCGTTCTTCTCATGCGATACCAGCTTTGATTCGACGTGTTTATGAAGCTCAAAGAGATGGCATTGATTATATCAACGTTTGGGGTGATGGGTCAGCTAGTCGTGAATTTTTGTACGTCGATGATGCTGCTGAAGGCATTGTTTTAGCTGCACAGAATTACAATAAACCAGAGCCTGTTAATTTGGGTGCAGGTCGTGAAATACCGATTAAATATTTAGCAGAAACAATTTGCGAAATGATGAAGTTTAAAGGTGAAATTCGCTGGGATGTCAGCAAGGTTGGTGGACAGCTTCGTCGTCAACTTGATGTGAGTTTGGCCGAAAAAGAGTTCTCGTTTAAAGCTCAGACGGCATTTGAGCAAGGTTTGAAAAATACAATAGATTGGTTTTTGCAAATGATTGAAACTGGTCAGCTTAAGTAACAGTTATAACTCATTGCACCGTTACATGACTCTGTCGTGATTTCAAATGAATATTGACTCTTATGTCGAAAGTTATGAGTACTCCGCTAGTCAGTCTGTGTTTAATTACGTACAATCAGCCAGATGCCATAGAAAAAATTTTGCAATGCTTGGAGCCTCAAGTTAATTCTAAAATTGAAATTTTGATTAAAGATGACAGTCCAAATAACTTAACGGCTGAAGTTGTTCAAAAATATAGTTCACGATTTAACTGTGATGTTAGATATTTCAAAGGTGAAAAAAGTCAATCTGGTGGTTACGACAAAGCATTACTGTTCGTTTCTCAAGAAGCACGCGGCCAGTTTTTGTGGTGGTACGGTGATGACTTGATGGAATCTGGTACAGTTGATGCTGTCATAAAAGAAATCGAAAATCGCCCTCAGATGAGCTTTTTATGGCTCAATGCTCGAGATGTTAACAATGTTTCAGATATTGGATTAGACTTGGGTGGTGATCGTGTATTTGCAACCGGCAGTGATGTTTTGCAAATTAATATTGGTCTTTTGGGATTTCCCTCAATAACTTTAATTAAAAAAGATGAAGTTCTTCCTTTTATTTCGCAAGCTCAGACCTTTATTGGAACGACTTTAACTGGCTTTTTTTTAGTTTTGACTATTCTTTCGCAAACCAACAAAGATTTTGTTTTTCTACAACACCCTTATATTTTAAGTCAGCCTAAACCTTCAGGTGAAAAAAGATGGTATGACTCTTTTCAAGTTCACGGAATAAATTACTGTAAAATAGCACTGACTTTCAAAGATAAATTCGATAGCCAGGCCTGGAGAAAAGGAATCTCAGATCAGTTTGGACGCGCTTGGAGAGCTGTGTTAGTTGAGCGGGCACTAGGTTTTAAAACAGGGTTTGGAGCTGATACTGTTAAAATTAAAACGATGGCGCAGCTTTATTGGACATTTCCTGAATTTTATTTAGCATTACCATTGATGATGCTACCGCGTTCTGTTATCGTTTATTTTTATCAATTCTATAAATGGTTGCGCAGTATCGTATTGTTTGGGAAGCATCGATGGTTAAATTAATTAAATCTACATTTTACAATGAACTTGAAACTAAAAAGGCTTTAAGTCAGTTTATAACTGAATCGTCTGTGCTGAGCATGGGTGAAGAGTGTTCAAAATTCGAAAAATCGTTTTCAGCTTGGCATTCGCGTAAACATTCTGTTTTTGTAAGTAATGGCAGTGCTGCGAATCTTTTGCTTATACAAGCACTACTTAACTTAGGTAGACTTAAAAAGGGCGATAAAGTCGGCGTATCAGCTGTAACATGGCCAACTAACGTTATGCCATTGATTCAGCTTGGTTTAGAACCTGTAGCAATTGATTGTGAATTAAACACGCTGAATATTTCTCCGCGCACTGTTGAAAAAGTCATTGGTTCACTCAAGGCCATTTTTTTGACAAACGTTTTGGGGTTTTCTGATAATATTTTAAAAATAAAAGAAATGTGTGAGCGCGCCGGGGTCCTTTTACTCGAGGATAACTGTGAATCATTGGGTACAAAAGCTTATGGTCAGTTATTAGGTAATTTTGGATTAGCTTCAACATTTTCTTTTTACGTGGGTCACCATTTTTCTACTATCGAAGGTGGAATGATTTGCACTGATGATCTTGAGTTAGCAGAAGCTATGACTATGGGACGAGCTCATGGTTGGGATAGAAATTTAAGTGCTGAAAAACAAATACAGCTCAGAGATCAACATAAGATTGATTCATTCTTTTCGAAGTTTACATTTTATGATTTAGCTTACAATGTTAGACCATCTGAAATTAATGGTTATGCTGGCAATTTTCAGTTGAAGTATTTAAATGAAATTATTGAAATCCGTCAAAAAAATTACTTTAGATTTGCTAAAGCTGCTCAAAATAATAATGCAATTTACCAGTATGACTTTTCTCATTTGAATGTTATTTCGAACTTTGCTTTTCCGCTCGTTTTCAAAAACTATGATTCTTTTTTACGAGCACGTAACAAATTTAGTGAAGCTCATGTTGAAATCAGACCAGTGATTGCGGGTGATATGACTCAGCAACCATTCTGGAAAAAGTATGTTAAGCAAAGCTCAGATTGTCCAAATTCATCAATTGTGCACAAAAATGGATTGTATTTACCAAATAATCCAGATCTCACAGAAAGTGAAATTTCTTTACTGACTCAGTTAATTTCTGAAGTCAATTAAAGCCGTTAACATGTGTGGCATTTCAGGAGCCTACTTTTTTAAAAAAAACAATCAATTAAGTCTCGAGGCAGCGGTTAAACGCATGTCAGATCAAATGATTAATAGGGGTCCAGATGCTTATGGCTTCTGGAGTGATCTTGCTGGAGCTGTTGGTTTTGGCCATCGTCGTTTATCTATTCTTGATTTACAGGCAAGATCTGATCAGCCTATGTTGTCTGGTGATGCCAGGTACACGATTGTTTTTAATGGTGAGATTTATAATTTTCGTGAACTCAGAAAACAATTAGAAACAACTGGTGAGCACTTTCAAACAAGTGGCGATACAGAAGTAATTTTAAAATTATTTGCGAAGTATAAAGAAAACATGCTCATGATGTTAAGAGGAATGTTTTCTCTTGTGATTTGGGATTCTCTCGATAAAAAAATATTTATCGCACGCGATCCTTATGGCATTAAGCCGCTTTATTACTCGCTCAATCAAGAGCATTTTATTTTTGCTTCACAAGTTAAAGCTATTCAAGCTTCTAAGCTTGTGAGTGATCAACCTTCTCCATTAGGACAAGCAGGTTTTTGGCTTATGGGAAGTGTTCCTGAGCCTTATACTTGGTTTAAAGATATTTACGCACATCCAGCTGGGTCTTGGAGTATCATTGACAGCGCTGGGCAGATGCAAACGCATAAGTACTGGGATATTAATCAGTCTTGGTTAGAAGCTCCTGAATGTAAAATGACTCATGAAGAAATTCAAAAAAGAGTTTCAGAAGCTGTTTATGAATCTGTTAAAGCGCATTTAGTCTCTGATGTTCCTGTGGGTGTGTTTTTATCTGGTGGTATCGATTCAGGTAGTGTTGCTGGGCATATTATGGATACGCAAGTTCAAAGTATGCATGGATTTACAATAGCTTTTGAAGAATTTCGCGGACGTCACGAAGACGAGTCTCAGATAGCAGCTTCGGTCGCTCAGCAGTATCATTTTTTGCATGATATTCGATATGTGAATAAGACTGAGTTTGAAAATGATTTACCAAGAATTCTCAAGGCTATGGATCAGCCAACACTCGACGGTATCAACACGTGGTATGCGACTAAAGCTGCTCGCGAAAAAAATATGAAAGTTGTCTTATCAGGTGTTGGTGGTGATGAGTTATTTTGGGGTTATCCAAGTTTTAGCCAGATTCCGCGTTTGCATCAGTGGGCTAGTCGAATTAACTCTATTCCTGTCATCAATAGCTTGGCTCAGTTAGCGCTTTTGTGGCGTGCGCACAGATCAAAGAATCAACGATGGGCTGATCTTTTGGCGGTCAGCCAAACAATGTACGGCGCTTATTGGTTAAAAAGGGGATTGTACACTCTTTCTCAATTGCGCGATTTGATGGGTGTTGAATTATTTGAAAGTGCGATGAATCAGTTTAAACTTGATGACTTTATAAGTTCTCAAGTGGGCCCTTTGTCAAATCATGGTGGTTGTGCTGTTGCTCAGCTTGAATCAAATCTCTATCTCAAAAACCAACTTTTAAGAGACAGTGATTGGGCGAGCATGGATCATAGTGTCGAGTTACGAACACCTTTGATTGATGCATGGTTACTCAAAGACTTAGTGCCTGTGCTTAAAAGTTTTCACAAATTTCCTCATAAAACATTATTAGCAAAAAGCCCTAAAATACCACTGAGTGATTCAATCATTTATCGTAAAAAAACTGGATTTGGATTGCCACTCGGTTTTTGGTTGCAGGATGCGGTTATTAAAAATGGTTTGAGCCAAGATCTTAAGTTTTCAAAAGTCAATGTATCTCAAGGTGGAAGTGAGAGTCGTGTATGGGCCAAAATAGTCACTCAAAACGTTTACCAGTCGTTTTAATTTTTACGCGGTACTATTTACCAGCTTATAAAGCGGGTGGTCCTGTTCGCAGCGTAGTTAATTTAATTCAGCAACTTAAAGATAAGATTCATTTTAAAATTATTTGCTCTGATCGTGATAATGGTGATCAAAAGCCGTACTCTCAAATTGCTATTCAGCAATGGATTCATCAAGATGGTGTTGATATTTACTATGCTCAGTCTGGATCAATGAATGCACAATTTTATAAAGAGCGATATGCTGAAACTCAGCCAGATATTATTTATTTAAATAGTTTTTTTGATCGTCAGTTTTCGATGTTTCCAATATATTTTTTTCGCAAAAGTTTAACGCCGATTATTTTATCTAGTCGTGGTGAGTTCTCGATCGGTGCTTTGGCGCAAAAGAGTTTAATTAAGTCTGTTTACCTAAAGCTTGTTAAAACAATCAGTTTTTACAAAAATGTATATTGGCATGCTACATCCTCTGATGAAAATGCGCAGATTAAAAAAATACTCAATATTAAAAGTGACCGTATTTATCAAATAAATAATATAGCCGATCAGTCCTTAACGCCTGTTGAACATTTGCAAAAAAACAAAAATCATCCATTTAAAGTGGTTTTACCTGCTCGTATTTCACGAATGAAAAATACGCTTTATGCCATACAAGTTATTAATCAAATTCAAGCACCTGTGCAGCTTGATTTAATCGGAGTCAATGAAGATGCTGAACTTTTTGAAACATGCAAAAATGAAATCAAACAGTCTCCTCATCATGTTAAGATTAATTATTTAGGATCTGTTCCGCACGAAAATTTACATCAAGAGCTTATGAAATACGATATGATGTTGATGCCGACTTTGGGTGAAAACTTTGGACATTCAATCATAGAGTCATTAGCTGCAGGTTTGCCAGTTGTCATCAGTGATAAGACTCCTTGGCGATCTCTTAAAGAAAAAAATATTGGTTTTGATCTGAGTTTGGATCATCAATCAGCTTTCGTTCAAGCTATTAATAGCTATATCCAAATGTCTGATGAAGAATTTTATAAAACTAAAATTAATTGTTTAAACTTCGTTAAAGAGTATCGTCAATCAAGCCAAGATGCTCAATTGTATTATCAAATGTTTATGAATTTAATATCTTCATCAAGTTCTGGTAAACGTTCTGACGATTAAAGTTTTGTTCAAAATATAATTTACTTTGAGAGCCCATCTTTTGTTTTTCTACAGATTCAAGACCACAAAAATATTTTATATTTTGTGCGAGTAGCTGGGCGTTGCCGGCTTGTGAACTAAGACCAGCATGGCTTTTTTTCAAAACTGAATCAATTTCATGACCAGCAGCTGCAATGATCGGTTTGCCAGCGGCCATAAACGACATAACTCTGCCTGGTAATGTTTTTGCAAAGATATCTTCATTTTTTAACGTTACAATAAATGCATCTGTGTGATTAAAGAAATAGGGCATATCTTGTTGTGGAAAGTGTCCCAAAATGTGAACGTTGCTTGAAAGTTGAAGTTCAATAATTTGTTTTTCAAGAAATTCTTTTTTGCGACCTTCACCAAGTATAAGAAAATGAATTGTTTTGTCGTTTTTACAGAGATGCATAGCTTGGATAAGACATTCGATGTCTTGAGCTTCGCCAATGTTGCCGGCATATGTGAAGATCGTACCTGATGGTATCACGAAATTTGGGCTAAGAGTTTTAGGGTGAATCATGTTTTGTCTTTGATATGTATTTTCAGCCCAATTCGGAAAATAAAATAGTTTTTTTGGATGTATGCCTTGTTCATGAATGTGGCTTATAAAGCTTTGTGATATGCAAAGTATTTTAGTGCAATGGGTGTAAAACAGACGAACAAAGACCAGAATAAAATTCAGCGCTTTTTTGTTTTGAATTGTTCCTGTAGCACTTAAACTTTCGGGCCATAAATCAAGAATCCAGACATAAAATGGAATTTTTTTTAATTTAGCTAAAACAAGGCCAGTCGTTGATTGAAAAAACGGAGATGTTCCCCAGCCAATAACATAATCGAATTTTTGAGTCAGAAGATAAGGTAAAAGTAAAAAGCTGAAAAAAATAAAAGACAAATAATTTAAAATTAAATTGAGTGCTCGCCCTTTGTTTCGGGGTACGAGTGGCACTCTAATAACATGTGCTTGGCCATATTTTTCACTCGAAAACTTCCACCAAGAATAGCCTGTGAAACATTGCCCTTGTGGGTAGTTGGGTTGACCAGTCAACACAGTGATTTTATGATCATGTGCTGAAAGAATTTGAGTCAGGTCGTTGATGCGAAAGTCTTCTGGCCAAAAATATTGGCTGACGATTAATATTTTCGCCATACGACTCTATTGATGTAATCAGTATAGCTTAAAATAATACGAACCACTTTGTCGCTGACGTTAGGCATAGAATAATCAGCAACCTGGCGCAGTTTTAGACCATTCTTTTGCTGTTGAAATGATAGCTCGATAGATTGCAATATACGATCAGTTGATACGCCAGTCATAATGCAAGTGGCTTCTTCCATAGCCTCTGGACGCTCGTGTGCTTGTCTGATATTAAGTGCCCAAAAACCTAAAATTGAAGATTCTTCAGAAATAGTTCCACTGTCAGAGAGTGTGAGAAGCGAATTTTTTTGTAAGTGATTATAATCAAAAAAACCTTGAGGTTTCATAAACTCAATAAGTGGGTTAAATTGGATAGAACAGCTTTCAATTTTTTTACGTGTTCTCGGGTGAGTTGAGAAAATAATTCTTTTGTTATAAGTTTTAGCAATTGCATTGACCGATAACATGAGTTCAGTAAATGACTTTTCAGAATCTATATTTTCTTCGCGATGCGCGCTTACAACAAAGTAGTCTTTTTGTTTCAGATTCAGTGTTGTCAAAATTTGAGAGTTATCGATAGAATTCATATGCGCGTTAAGCACTTCAAACATGGGGCTGCCAGTTTTGATGATGCGATCAGCAGGTAAGCCTTCTCTTAGTAAGTACTCTCGAGCAATGTCGCTGTAAGTAAGATTAATATCAGCCGTGTGGTCGACGATTCTTCGGTTAATTTCTTCAGGAACGCGATCATCATAACAGCGATTGCCAGCTTCCATATGAAAAACCGGAATTTTGCGTCTCTTAGCTGGAATAACACTGAGACAGCTATTCGTGTCACCAAGAACAAGCAATGCATCGGGTTTAAGAGTTTCTAAAGTCTCATCAATTTTTTGAATAATTTGGCCTATTGTAGAGGCAGCAGATTGTCCTGCAGCATCTAAAAATAGAGCAGGTTTCTTGAGTCCTAAATTTTGAAAGAAGATTTCGCTTAGTTCGTAATCATAGTTTTGGCCTGTATGAACTAAAGTATGATCGGTGTAGATATCGAGCTTTTTAATAACTTCTGATAAGCGAATAATTTCTGGACGAGTTCCAACAACAGTCATGACTTTTAATTTTTTTACGGCATTCATAGTCTCACTTTAACTGAAAGTTGAATACTGGCAACAAAGATTAACACTTTATTGGAACACTGAATAATCAGTGACAGAGTGAGAGTTACATTATAGCGTTTTAGGTATGAAATTTTTAGATCAAAAAACAGTTTTAGTTACGGGCGGTACAGGCTCAATGGGAAAAACCTTTGTTCGACGAGTGTTAACAGGGGAAATGGGCACGCCTAAGAAAATAATCGTCATGTCACGTGATGAAGGTAAACAGCACAACATGCGACTCAGTTACTTGAATAAGCAAAACTCAACTGATGAAGTTGTTTATAATAATTTTAAAAATTTACTCGAATTCAGAATTGGCGATGTTCGAGATTATTCGGATGTTGTATCTGCAGTTAAAAATGCAGATGTTGTCATCAATGCGGCAGCATTGAAACAAGTGCCAAGTTGTGAGTATTTTCCGGAACAAGCTTTGATGACCAATTGTCTTGGGGCTTTTAATATCGTTAAAGCTATTCGTGAACATGATTTTAATGTTCACACTGTGGTCGGCATTTCAACGGACAAAGCATGTAAACCTATTAACGCAATGGGGATGACGAAAGCATTACAAGAGCGAATTTTTATTTCGGCTAATATTCTTAAGCCATCAACGCGTTATCTGTGCGTGAGATATGGTAATGTTTTAGCTAGTCGTGGATCAGTCATTCCGTTGTTTCATGATCAAATTAAAAATAATATGCCTGTGACGATAACAGATGTTCATATGACTCGCTTTTTGTTATCTTTAAATCATGCTGTTGATACTGTTTTTAAAGCCTTAAATGATGGTAAAGCCGGTGAAATTATAGTTCCACGTGCTCCTTCAGCATTAATGACAGATGTTGCTAAAGTTTTGATCGGTGATCGTCCGCTGAAAATGATAACAACAGGAATTCGTCCTGGTGAGAAACTGCACGAAATTATGATTTCCGATGAAGAAGCTCCGTTTACTGAACAAAGAGGCGAGTATTATGCTATTCGTTCAATGCTTCCAGAATTAAATCCTGATGGATTCAATTCGAATGCGCCATTACGCAAAGAATTTTCATCTGGCGATAATGTTTTAAATTTGGATGGAGTTCGTGAATTACTTAAAAAACATAAGTTGCTTGTCGAAGATAATGTTACATTCTCTGACGAAGAAATACTTCGCTAATTGACTTGACGCTAGGTAACGTATGACTCTATTCAAAGATCAATATTTTTTAACAGGAATACTCTTCGCAATTGCTTTTATTATTACTTGGGTGATTATTCCAGTTATTATCAAGGTGGCAGAGCTCAAGCATCTTTTTGATGAACCTGATGATCGTAAACAACATAAAGCTAGGACGCCAACTCTTGGTGGTGCGGCTATATTTGCAGGTTTGATTATATCATTTTCAATCTTTAAAGACTTGTTAACTGTTACTGATGTTCGTTTTTTAGTGCCGGCTCTTATTATTATTTTTTTTGCCGGAATCAAAGACGATATTTTGATTTTAACACCAATAAAAAAACTCTTGGCCCAGTTCATGAGCGCTTTTTTAATCGTGGTTTTAGGTAATATTAAAATTAATAGTTTTTATGGACTTTTTGGAATACAAGAAATTCCTTATTGGTTTTCGATAGTGTTTACGATCATAGCGATTATAACAATTATCAATTGTTATAACTTGATTGATGGTGTTGATGGTCTCGCGGGCAGTCTTGGATTTTTGTCATCAGTGAGTTTTGGATTATGGTTTTTCCTCAATGGGCATTGGTCACTGGTTTACTTGTCCTTTGCTTTGTCGGGTAGTTTGCTGGGTTTTTTAATTTTCAATTGGCAGCCAGCTAAAATTTTTATGGGTGATACAGGGGCTATGTTAATTGGATTTATTTTGGCCGTCCTATCAATTCATTTTATTGAGCTCAATAAATCTCGTAGTATTGCTGATGAATATTGGATTCATGCATCCCCAAGTGTCGCTATTGCGGTTATGGCTATCCCGATTTTTGATATGATTCGTGTTTTCATATTGAGACTAGTTCGTAAGAGATCACCATTTTCTGCTGATCGCAATCATCTACATCATATTTTATTAGATTTAGGTTTTTCGCATAGGCAAGTTGTCGCTATATTGCTGTTTTGGAGTTGGGTCGTGATTCTTTTAGCGGTATTACTACGTGATACGAAATCTTCTGCATTATTGTTGCTTCTTATTTTAATGGTATTTTTGCCCTCAGTGGGATTGCAACTTTATCGAAATAAAAGACTTCTTGCATAAAACTTCTTTTCTTTTGATCGAGTTTGTTCATACAATATTTGTATGAATCAATACTCTGAAAAAAAAGCAAAAAAACACAACAATACTCGAGTTAAATCTGATCCAACGCAAGCCTCTGAATCACTATCATTTATTCAATATTTATCCTGTTTTTTTGTCATCATAATGCCGTTACTGTTTTGTAAGTGGAATGATCAATCGCCTTTTGAAATGATTAAGGGATATTTTTCGGCTGTCAGTGTTGTCGTGATCGCGAGTGTTTATCTTGTTCAGCTTTTATGGAGAGATCAAATTAAGCTCAAAATCAATATTTGGGTTTGGGGATTATTGATATACTGGCTCGTTTATATGTTATCTTTTGCTTTTACGGGTCATGTGTATAGTTCTCTTTGGGGAGTGCTAAACTTGCCAGCAGGCTCTGTTTATACGGTCACAACTTTTGTTGTATTTTCGTTTATTACGGTGCAAATATTTTCTAACAAACACAGTTTAAAAACATTAGCGGCTTGTTTTGTTTTCACGGCTTTTTTAATGTCTGTTTATGGTATTATTCAGCACTTTGGTGGTGATCCCATTAATTGGTGGGTCTATGATTTGATGACCTCTCGTGCGTTGTCGACTATGGGGCAGTCTGTTGGATATGGAACAGTACTCGGTTGTTGTTTACCTCTGTGTTTTGCTTTTTTAATTACTTCTAAAACAGACAAATCTTTTTGGTTTTGGTTAGTCACCTGGACATCGATGAATCTTGGTATACTGTATTCTGGATCGCGACTTCCGATACTTGCATTTTTTATTACAATGGTGATTTTCACACTATTTGCATTGATATTTAGAGCTAAGTTTCACAATATTTCTTGGAAAAAGTTTGGAATTGCTTTAGCTATGATTTTTGTCTGTAACATAGCTTATTTCTTTGAGCCTGGTGAAAATGCACTTCGTAAGAAATTAGAAGTTCAAGAAATACAAAACGGATACGGAACACGTTTTATTGTTTGGCGCACAGCTTTTGAGATGTGGAAGCAACATCCTGTTTTAGGTGTTGGGCCTGAAAACTTTGGAGAAGAGTTTAATCATGTTCAAACAGTAGAGCAAAACTACGGTGAAAGTTGGAACTTAATTTGGCATAAAGCTCATAATGAATTTATTCATTACCTGGCGACAACAGGAACTTTAGGGATTTTAGCTTATTTAGCGCTCGTTGTTTTGATGTTCATACCAGTTTTGAGAAACTTACTCAAAAAAGAGTGGCCAGACGATTATGTGTATTCGATAGGTTTACTTGGGGGGTTTGGCTTTTTGTTAGTTACGCATTTAACTGCATTTAGCTTTATACCAACTCTGATGTTTTTTTACTTGTTCCCGGCGATGAATTACAATTTTTATGGTCTACATAAAGAGTATGTCTTTAAAAACATTTTACATTCTCGTTGGCAAAAAATTCTAACGGCTTCGGTTGTTTTTATAGGTTTATTTTTAGGTTATAATGTTTATCAAATGTGGCAAGCAGATATTGATTACAACGAATCTAGACGTCAGTTGATATCGTATGGTGATATTGAAAAGTCATATAATTTTTTAAACTCTGCAATTGAAAACAATCCTAAAAATGCAGAGTATTGGTGTTTTCGTGCAGATATTTATTATAATTTATTTGCAAGATCATTGCGCAGTCAGAATCCTAACGTGCAACAGTTAGAAAAAGAGAGAAAGGGCTTGTTTGAAGAAATTATCAAGTCATCGGATAAATGTGTAGCTTTAGATTCGCGTAAATCAGATTTATGGAGAGCTCGTGGAACTTTATTTATGACGTTATCGCAGTTTTCGCCGCAAATGATCGAGATCAGTTTTGAATCATATAAAAAAGCAATAGAAGTTTATCCAAATAACCCATACAACTACATAAGTTTATCAACAGTGTTTCTAAAAAAGGGACGTATTGATTTGGCTATCGAAGCACTTAAAACGGCTATATCAAAAAGAAATGACATTGTTCCTGCATACGTTGAGTTGCTTAAACTTTACTATCAGTCTGGGCAGAAAGCTGAAATTAAAAACACATTACAAGATATCAAAAAATATATTGCTAAAGGGACTGAGTTTTATATTCAAATTCCAAGTCTGATTAAAGTTGCTGAGGATAATAAAGATAGTGAATCAATTCAGTTTTTAAGAGCTTTATAAACGTTAATTCAGTAGGCCTGACGCGACATTAATGCCCAGAGCAAGCACGCTCGTGTTAAAGATAAATGACAGAATCGATTGATAAAGTACGATACGTCGTGCTTTTGAATTGTTAACACTAATGTCGGCGGTTTGGGCTGCTACAGCAATCGTAAAAGAGAAATACAAAAAATCAAAATAGTCCGGGCATTTAATACGATCTGGAAATAAAAATGGCGGAGCATGATCATCTGCTAAATAAAAAATATGTGCATAGTGTATGGCAAATAAGACTGGTAATAGCAGCCAAACTCCGATGAGAGTCACGGCGGGCAAAACCATATGAATAAGTTTAAGAGTTTCGTCAGTTGTTGATTTCGCAGTTGAAAGCTCACTAATGATGCCTGCAAACGTAATGAAGGCTGATAAGAATGTGATACCAAATAAAAATAAGCCAGTTTCGTCTTCATTCTTAGCTAATAGATCAATTTTTTCAGAATCAGCGTTAAAGCAAAGTATGATCAGACTAATAAGGTAGCTCCATTGAAAAGCATTAAAAGCGATTAGGTTTTTTTCTAAAAGTTGTAATCCAGAGCAGCTGTTTAGTGTATTGAGTGCTATAAATGTGAGAGTTGAAATAATAAGTGCAATAATAAAGCGTGGTTTTTGGAAAATATAGATCATATGGTTTAAACCTTATTTTCGCGAATTCCGTCATCTGTAATAGTAATTTTACGATTTTTATAGAGTCCACCCAGTGCGATTTTGAATTTCTTTTTGCTGGCTCCAAACATTTCATAAATTGTCTCAGGTGCTGTTTTGTCTGTGATTGCCAAAAATCCATTGTTTTGCTTAAGCAGCTCTAAAATTTTATCAGCGATGTCGGATGTTTCAAAATGCCCAGAAGCTCTTAGAATGAGGTCTACTTTAAGATCATCACGAACTTTTTTTATGGCGCCTTCGATTTGCTGGCCTTTTGTAAGTTTTTGGAAAATTTCATTGTGATACAGCATACCGATATATTTGCCATCGATAATGCATTTGTAACCGAGATTTGATTCGTTAATAACAAAGAGGTTTACTTTTTGATCGACTTTAAGCTGTCGAGCAGTTGCGTTTGCATGTTGCTCAAGTCTCATCGAGGCTAAGAGTTCATTGGTTTTTGGATTTTTATATAAAATGCACAAAATTTCACTACCAACAGAAAGTTGATGAGCTTGTTCCTCAGGTAAAATACGGAAAAAATCATGACTTTCAAAGCGAGAATGAACATTAAGTCTAGTTTCACTTTGAGAAATATTTTCGACGAATAAATTAATAAATTGGCCAGCTTTATAGATCATTAGCTCTAGATACGAGCAAAAATTCAAAGCATCAACCAAAATGTCATTAATTCTTGTTAAAACGAATATTTAATGAAAATCAATTGTAATAACTTTACAATAATATATAGTGGCTTTTTAACTTAACACTTACTTTTAAAGGAATCGTACGGCCTATGAAAGTTATCGATCATATTAATCGTGCTTCTTCAAACTCAACGAATTCGCTTAATCCGCAATTTAGTTATGAAATAGTGCCTCCGCCGCGTGGTAGCTCGGCTCGAGAAATTGTTAATGTTGTTGAACAGCTTGCAAGTCTAAATCCACCGTGGATAGATGTGACTTCGCATTCATCAACGACATATTACCAAGAAAAAAACGACGGAACTATTTTGAAAAGAACATTACGCAAAAGACCAGGTATGTTGGGCATTTGTGGTATTATTCAAAACCGTTTTAAAATCGACACAGTGGCTCACATGCTTTGTCTAGGTTTTACTAAAGAAGAAACGGAAGATGCCTTAATAGAATTGAATTTTTTAGGCATTGCAAATGTTTTAGCTTTACGCGGAGATGCTCCTAATTTTAATAAACCTGTACGCTCTGATCGAACGATTAATGAACAAGCGGCAGATTTAGTTTCGCAAATTAATGATCTCAAAAAAGGTCAGTTTCTAGATGATCTTGATAAATCATCATCAATGGATTTTTGTGTGGGTGTTGCTGGATATCCAGAAAAACATTTTGAAGCTCCTAATTTAATACTCGATATTCAAAATTTAAAAAAGAAAGTCGATGCGGGCGCTGACTATGTCGTGACGCAGATGTTTTTTGATAATCAAAAATATTTTGATTTCGTCAAACAGTGTCGTGCTGAAGGAATAACAGTGCCAATTGTACCTGGATTAAAAATGCTTAAAACCGTAGGGCAATTAAGATCTTTACCTAAAAATTTTTATATAGACTTACCTCATGCTTTAGCAGAAGAAGTCAGTCAAAACCCTAAGCATGCAGCAGAGATTGGCTATCGTTGGACGAAAAAACAAGTTCAAGGTCTTTTAGAGGCCGGAGAAAAAAACATTCATTTTTATGTTTTGAATAACGTGGATGCCATTACTGAAATGGTTCGTAGTTTTTAGTTAAGACTGGCTTTTGAGGAGATATAAGCAAATGACTGTTGATGGTACAATAAACGCATCTCAAAATACATTAGCACAACTTAAAGAAATTTTAAATGAGCGCGTTGCTTTTATCGATGGTGCGATGGGAACAATGATTCAGCTTGAAAAACTGCAAGAACCTGATTACAGAGGTGCGCGTTTTAAAGATCACTCTGTCGATTTAAAAGGTAATAACGATTTACTTTCGCTGACTAAACCTGAAGTCATTTCTAAAATTCACACTGAGTATCTCGAAGCTGGTGCTGACATTATTGAAACGAATACTTTTAATGGAACAAGCATCGCACAAGAAGACTATGGTTTATCGTCTATTGTTTTTGAATTAAATAAAGCTGCAGCCGCTTTAGCTAAAAAAGCAACTTCGGAACTAGAGAAAAAAACAGGTCGCAAAGCATTTGTCGCTGGCGCCTTAGGCCCAACGAACAAAACAGCCTCGTTAAGCCCTGATGTCAATAATCCTGCCTATAGAGCTATTCAATTTGATGATTTAGTGACGGCTTATTCAGAGCAAATTTTAGGTTTAATTGCTGGTGGTGCAGATATTATTTTGGTTGAGACTATCTTTGATACTCTTAATGCAAAAGCAGCTTTATATGCCTATAGCGAGTTTATCGAAAAAAACTTTCCTGAAAATAATCCAGAGCTCTATCAGCAAAGACCACCATTGATGATTTCTGTTACGATCACTGATTTAAGTGGTAGAACTTTATCAGGTCAAACTGTCGAAGCCTTTTGGAACAGTGTTAAACATGCAAAGCCATTATGTATTGGAATTAACTGCGCACTTGGAGCCCAAGAAATGCGTCCCTACATTAAAGAGCTTGCACGTATTAGTGATTGTTACATTTCGTGTTACCCAAATGCGGGATTACCAAATCCATTAGCGCCAACAGGGTATGATGAAACTCCTGAATCGTTGTCATTTTCACTTGGGCAAATGATTGATGATGGTGCAGTCAATATTATCGGTGGTTGTTGTGGAACAACGCCGAAACACATAGCGGCTCTTGTGCAACATCATAAACATCGCAAGGGTCGTCTAGAAGAAGAATGGTCTAAGATTAATAATAATTGTTTGAAACTTTCTGGGCTTGAACCGTATTTGCATGAAAAAAACTTTTCAATGATCGGTGAAAGAACCAACGTCACTGGATCTATTCAATTTGCGAAACTGATCAAAAATAAACAATATGATCAAGCGTTGAGCGTGGCTAAAAACCAAGTCGATGGTGGAGCTAACATTCTTGATGTGAACTTTGACGAGGGATTACTCGATTCTAAAGCAGAAATGCGCCATTTTCTAAACTTACTTGGGTCAGAGCCTGATATCGCAAAAATTCCAGTTATGGTGGATTCATCAAAATGGGAAGTCTTAGCTGAGGGACTTAAATGCTTACAAGGTAAATCAGTCGTTAATTCTATTTCTCTTAAAGAGGGTGAAGAACAATTTTTAGCACAAGCTCAGTTTATCAAAAAAATGGGAGCCGCTGTTGTTGTGATGGCTTTTGATGAAAATGGCCAGGCTGTAACATGCGAAGAAAAAGTTAGAATTTGCCAAAGAGCTTATAAATTATTAACTGAGAAAATTAATTTTGATCCACATGATATTATTTTTGACCCGAATATTTTAACAGTAGCGACAGGTTTGGACGAGCATAACAACTATGCTGTTGAGTACATCAACGCTGTTAAAGAAATAAAAAAAGTCTGTCCAGGCGCATGGACGAGCGGTGGGGTTTCAAATTTAAGTTTTGCTTTTAGAGGGCAAAATCATATTCGTGAATCAATGCACTCTGTCTTTTTATATCACGCTCGTCAAAGCGGCCTTGATATGGGAATTGTCAATGCTGGTATGATTAATGTTTACGATGATATAGAAACAGAGCTTAAAGATATTTTAGAAGATGTTGTCTTAAACCGTAGATCTGATGCGACTGAAAAACTGTTAGAGTTTTCAAAAAAACATAAAATCGATAAAGACCATCCAGACCCACAGCAAAATAAAAAACTTGAGTGGAGAAATCAATCAGTCGAAGAGCGAATTAAATATTCGCTTGTTCATGGTGTAGACCAATATATTGTTGAAGATACTGAAGAAGTTTATCAAAAACTTAAAAAGCCATTGTTTGTCATCGAAGGTCCTTTGATGGAGGGTATGAAAGTCGTTGGTGACTTATTCGGTCAGGGTAAAATGTTTTTACCACAGGTTGTAAAGTCAGCTCGTGTGATGAAGAAAGCTGTCGCTCACTTAGAACCTTATTTATTAAAAGAAAAAGAAAATGCTCAAAATCTGCAAAGTTCTTTGTCTCAAAAATCACATCAGAAAAAAATAATTCTAGCTACTGTTAAGGGCGATGTTCATGATATCGGTAAAAATATTGTTGGTGTTGTTTTAGCCTGCAATGGATACGAAGTTATTGATTTAGGTATTATGACTCCGTTTCATAAAATACTCGAAGCCATTCATCATCATAAACCAGATGTGATCGGTTTTAGTGGTTTGATTACGCCCTCACTTGAAGAGATGATTTATAATTTAACTGAGCTCAAAAAACAGGGAATCAACTTGCCTGTACTCATTGGTGGAGCCACGACGTCGAAAGTACATACTGCGGTTAAGCTTGATCATGTTTATGATGGTTTAGTTGTGCATATAGCAGATGCTTCTCGTACGACTGAGGCTTTGAATTTAATTTTATCAGAATCGCAAAGAATAGAGAACTTTAACAATTTTAAAAATGAATCGGCTAAAATTCGCGAGAGTTATTTAAAGAATTTAAACCCACAAGATTTCGTCAGTCTTGAAGTCGCTCGTGAAAATAAATTTAAAATGGATTGGGCTCTTGCAGATTTACCAAAACCTCAGCACGTCGGCATCAAAGAGCATGTTGTCGATCTTAAAGTCATTGCTGAATATATTGATTGGTCGCCATTTTTTTGGACTTGGGAACTTAAAGGCACTTACCCTCAGATTTTAAAATCAGAAAAATATGGGCAAGAAGCCACAAAGTTGTTTGACGATGTTCAATCTATGCTAAATGAGTGGATAGCCGCCAAAAGCATTCAACCTAAAATTGTAACCGCCATATTTGAAGCTTTATCTCAAGATGAAAATGTATTTGTTTATGCAAATTCAGATGAAGAAACGGCTGCTAAAAAACCTTTAGAGAGTTTTCATTTTGAAAGACAGCAAAAAGCCAAAACAATTAATCATCATATTCATTATAGCTTGGCAGATTTTGTTTTACCGATTGATTTAACAAATCAAATTAAGCGCAAAGATTATTTAGGTTTTTTTGCTGTCACATCAGGTGATCAAGTCGAAAAAATCGCTAAAATGTTTGAACTTAAATATGATGATTATAAATCAATTTTAGCCAAAGCATTAGGTGATCGTATTGCAGAGGCCTGTGCCGAGTGGGCTCACTTATACATGCGCCAAAATTTTAGTTTTGGTTTAACAGAAAATTTATCTAAAGATGATCTGATTAAAGAAAGATATCGCAGTATAAGACCTGCACCAGGATATCCTTCATGTCCAAATCACTCACAAAAGCTTAAAATGTGGAAACTATGCGGTTTTGAGGAAAAAACAGGCATCAAGCTTACTGAAACTTATGCCATGTACCCAGGGTCAAGCGTTTGTGGATATTATTTCATGAGTGAAAAAGCAAAGTACTTTGCAATTTAGTATTTTGCTTTAGATAGAAATATGTCAATCTACTGAAATGAACGAACCTGTGGATCAACTCAAAACTAATACTATAAGTTCCAATTTTCAAAATAAATGGACTTGGGCAGAGATCGTACTCTTAATCATTGGCTCAGTGTTAAGTTTTATCATGTTTAAAACGTTGATGATTCACACCGACAACACGCAACTTATGGATAAAGTCTATAAGATACTAACAACAGGCGAGTGGTCTCATCATGGCAATGCCGCAACTAAAATGGGATCTTTACCGGGCAGTTTTTTAACAGTCATAACGGCCGTACCAATGATGTTATGGAACTCACCATATGCGGCTTGTTTAGTGATTTTTTTATTTCATTTAGCGAGTTACTTTGTATTGCGATATTTAGGTTTTAAATATGTTAATAATTTTAACCCATTGTATCTCGTTATTTTTTATTGGCTTAATCCCTGGAGAATAGAGCAGTCAGAATTATATAACCCAGGTTATTTGTTTTTATTTTCTGCTTTATATTTTTATTTTATTCATAAGTTAAACACGAAAAAAAATTTTTGGGATTCTTTATTTTTAGTTTTGGTTGTTGGTTTTTGCTTTCAAGTTCATTTCTCAGTGTTGATATTAGGAATTAGTTTTTTATATTTATTTTTTCGCAAACAAATTAAAGTTCATTATTTGGGTTTTGCGAGTGGTGTGATTTTAATTGGTCTTTCTTTGGTGCCATGGGCATTAGAAAAAATATCAGGCCAAACAGATTCTTTACAAACTCATTCGGGTGCCTATATAGGTAAAAATTTAGTTCTGATTTATCCAGTACTTAAAGCCATCGCTTATTTTTTTAGAATGGGGTCGCTCTACTGTGGCAGACATATTTTTTCTGAAATCAGATTTGACTATGTTCAAACTGAGTGGATTCAGACGGTTTTAAGTTTCGTATTTCATGCAGCTAAGTGGGTATTAGCTGGTATGAGTTTAGTACTATCAATTCGCTTTTTTGGTCTGAAATTTAAAGATTATAAAAATACTCATAGCCGTACTTTTTGGAGCGAATTTTTAGTTTCAATTATGCTCGGGACTATTTTATCTGCGGCTTTATCACCTGTGGAATTTAATCACTGGCATTTTATATTGTGTTTTCCTGTCATTGCATTTTTTATTGCGAGTGAACCACATCAATATTTTACAGCAACTTACTGGAAAAAATATCAAGCTATTAGTCTAGGACTGATAACAATGCTTTTTATAGTCTGGGGATTTCTAATGTCATTTGGAAGTCGGTCGCATTCAATCCAGAACGATTATTCCAAGTCTTTTTTTGACTTATATCATATTAAAACAAAGTCACCTGTTAATTAACAAATTTTATTTTAAAAGTTCTTTTGTCTGTCGATTAATTTGCCGACATGGTTAAAGTGCATAATCGAATTAAAATAATGATATCTATTTTTTGGTTTTTAGCTTTAACAGTTGTTGTCAGCTATTTTAGTCGTTTTCATATGATTGCTTTTGAAAATAAACCAATTGAATTGTCTTCACTGAATCAGCATCAGCAAGATAGTGCTAAAATTAAAATTCATCACTTTTTAAGTACGACGTGTGGATGTTCAAAAAAAATTTTGGATTATTTAACTCAAAGACAGAAAACGTCTCAATTTGATGAGAAAGTCTATTTGGTTGAAAATATTGATGGTTGGAAAGAAAAACTAACAAAAGCAGGTTTTGAAGTTGAAATTTTAACTGAAGAAACTGCTCAAACACAATACGGAATTGATAGTGTGCCCTTACTTGTGATGACGCAAAAAGATCACAAGTTGTATCAAGGCGGATATAACGAGCAACAAATGCATAATCGTGACTATCATGATCTGGACATTGCTCAAGGTCTTTTAAAACAAAACTTACAAATTAAAACATATCCTTTATTTGGCTGTGCTAATGGAAAGCTCGCTAAAAAAGCCCAAGACCCGCTAGGAGTCAAATATGAATAATCAAAATACTCGGTTACCTCAAGAGCCTAACTATTTACATAAGTCTTTAGATATGATGCTGGTGATTTTGTTGCTCAATGTTCCGATTATGATGCTCGCTGCCTATGTGAATGATACTGGAGTGATTAAAGCTTTATTTTTTTCACTTGCAGTTGTGAGCTTACCACTCATTTTTAAATTTACAAAGACACGTGGTCTACTTGCGCAGTTGGTTTCATCGGCGGCTTTGATGTTTTTTAGTGGATTACTTATTCATTTTGGTAAGGGTATGATCGAAATGCATTTTCATGTTTTTGTCAGTCTTGCTGTTGTTATTTTGTTAGCTGAACCATTAGCTGTATTGGCAGCTGCGGGAACAATAGCATTGCATCACATTGGGTTTTATTTTTTATTCCCGCAAAGTTTATTTAATTATCAGGCAGGTTTTGGTGTTGTAGTTTTGCATGCGGTGTTTGTTGTGGTTGAATCAATCCCTGCATTTATTATTGCTCATAAATTTAAAAATTTAGTTGTTGTTCAAAATAAAATTATTAAGGATTTAGCTCTTGTTTCACAAGAGCTTGATCATGTTTCTGAGTCGACAATAGCATCGAGTCATCAGCTCTCTGAGTCAGCTTTGAGTCAGTCGCAGTCTTTGCAAAAAACAGCTTCTTCGATGCAGGAAATTTCATCGATGGTTGATTCGAATTTAGCTGCAGCTAAACAAGCTGGTGATGTTGTTCATCAGGGTGTTGATTATGCTGAAGAGGGCAAACAGCGTATGGATGAATTAATGAATCAAATCGATACGATGTCACAAACGAACACGCAAACAGCTGAAGAATTACTTGAAAACAATAACCAACTGCTTGAAATCAAAAAAATTATCTCGATTGTCGCAGATAAAACTAAAATTATTAATGAAATCGTTTTTCAGACCAAATTATTATCTTTTAATGCCTCGGTTGAAGCTGCGCGCGCCGGAGAGGCCGGCAAAGGTTTTGCCGTTGTCGCTGAAGAAGTGGGCAATTTAGCTAAAATGTCGGGCAGTGCTGCTGAGGAAATCGGACAAAGTGTTGGCCAATCTATTGATAAAGTTGAAAAACTAGTCAGTCTTGCATCAACAAAAATTAACCATATCATTGAACAATCGAAACAGCAATTTTCAGAAGCCCACGTTTCTGCAGAAAAATGTCAGTCGATATTTTCCAGCATCCACGACTCGGTTCAAGATGTGAGCGAAAAGTTCAAAGGCATTATTGTCGCTAGTGAAGAGCAATCAAAAGGCCTTGAAGTGATCAAAGGGTCTTTGTTAGATTTAGAAAAAATTTCTTCTGAGCAAGATAAATTAGCAGAGGGTTCAACTCAATCAATGACACTGCTTAAAACTAAGTCTGAAGAGGTTGCAGAACTGACAGAATCACTGAAAAAAGCCTCTTAAAATTATTGACATAAATCAGTGATATCACTACCTTTTTATCTTCAAATAAAAAGGAGTAATACCTATGAATTCAACGTACTTGATGTCACCTATAATTGCAGGTGTTGTCGGTCTAGTGATCGCGGTTATTTTATATTTCCGTGTTAAAGCACAACCTGCAGGAAACGAAACAATGAACAGAATCGCGGGTTATATCCGTGAAGGCGCTATGGCGTTTCTTGTTCGCGAATACAAAGTTTTAGCTGTGTATTGCGTTGTGGTAGGAGCATTGTTGTTCTTCGCACTTGGTTCAGTAGCTGCTATTTGGTTTATTTTAGGTGCGGTTTTATCTTTACTTGCTGGCTTTGTTGGTATGAAAGCTGCGACGTTTGCAAACGTTCGTACAACTCAAGCAGCTGCAACATCAACTAAAGGTAATGCATTACTTGTTGCCTTAGACGGTGGCGCGGTTATGGGTCTCTCTGTAGCAGGTCTTGGTTTAGTTGGACTTGGTGCTTTATACTTAGTTTATCAAAATGATTCTAACTTAGGGACTATTCTTCACTCATTTGCAGTAGGTGCTTCATCAATCGCACTATTTGCTCGTATTGGTGGTGGTATTTATACAAAAGCTGCTGACGTTGGCGCTGATATCGCTGGTAAAGTTGTTGAAAATATTCCAGAAGATGATCCACGTAATCCTGGTGTTATCGCTGATAACGTTGGTGATAATGTTGGTGACGTTGCGGGTATGGGTGCTGATATTTATGAATCAATGGTTGCAGCAATCGTATCTGCAATGGCAATTGCTTTAACAATTGAAGCTGTCGCATTACCAAAAATCATGACTGATGTTAACGCTGACGTTGGCACATCAAGAATGATGGCTGTGGCATTACCACTTGTTTTATCTGCATTAGGTATGATTATTTCAATCGTCGTTATTTTCTTAGCTCGTGCTTTGAAAAACTCTAAGCCTGCAACTGTGTTGCGTGCATCTTTAATGTTACCTCCAGTTATTTTAACTGTTGTATCATTTGTTGTTATGCCTTCTTTAGGTGTTACTCAAAATGTAACTTGGGCGTTAGCTGCAGGTGCATTCGGTGGTGCTTTGATCGGTTTAATTACTGAGTATTACACTGCTATGAAACCAATTCGCCAAGTTGCTGAATCAGCAATGACTGGTGCAGGTACAGCTGTTATTCGTGGTTTAGCAGTTGGTATGGAATCTGTTGCTATTCCAACAATTATCGTTGTTGTTGCAGCTTACATCGCAGATCAATGCTTAGGATTATACGGTATCGCTTTAGCAGCTGTTGGAATGTTAGCAGGTACTGCAGTTGTTATGACTGTTGATGCTTACGGTCCTATCGCAGACAATGCTGGTGGTATTTCTGAAATGTCAGGTCTTCCATCAAACGTTCGTGATATTACAGATGAATTAGATGCTGTTGGTAATACAACTGCAGCTATCGGTAAAGGTTTTGCGATCGGTTCTGCAATCTTGACTGTTGTGGCGTTATTCTCGGCTTTCAATATGGAAGTTAATCACGTTCGTGTTGCAGCTGGTTTGGCTAAAATGCAATTAGATTTAACTTCATCAGGTGTATTGATTGGTATATTGATTGGTTCAATTTTACCATTCTTAGTTGGTGCTACAACGATGACAGCAGTTGGTCGTGCAGCGGGTAAAATCGTTGTTGAAATTGCTCGTCAGTTTAAAGAAATTCCAGGTTTACGTGAAGGTA